>CXSZ01000017.1_pt1 | contig 27049 bp, 28 predicted proteins | sample 941271 | NCBI WGS metagenome assembly CXSZ01 (sample SAMEA3493462, study PRJEB9703) | human gut metagenome | biome: ENVO:mammalia-associated habitat; material: ENVO:feces | place: Bangladesh | collected 2010-01-06 | reverse complement strand
ACACCGTGACCATTACCACGGCCGACAATCTTGACGTGACCAAGGCCTACAAGGTGACGATCGAGGACTACGGCACGCAGAACGTATCGCTCGGCGCCGTCGTGCGCTCCGACGCGTTCGACAAGAAGTACGCCTACGACGGCGATGATCTTGGCGTGACCTACAAGGCCGAGAAGTCCACGTTCAAGCTGTGGGCGCCGACCGCCACCAAGGTGACGCTGCGCCTGTACGCCGACTCCACCGATCCGAAGGCAGCGCAGACCGACGCCGTGACGCTGGAGAAGTCCGGCAAGAAGGGCGTGTGGACGTTCGCCGTGGACAAGGATCTCAAGGATTACGCCTACGACTACGAGCTGACCTTCGCCGACGGCACGGTCAACACGTCCGCCGACCCGTACGCGACCGCCGCCGTGGCCAACGGCGAGCGATCCGTCGTGCTCTCCGACAAGGAGAAGGGCGATGCCGGCAAGCGCATGGCGTCGTTCAGCAAGCCGACCGACGCGATCATCACCGAGGCGAACGTTCGTGACATGACCATCAACCCGAACTCCGGCGTCTCCGAAGCCAATCGCGGCAAGTATCTCGGCTTCGTCGAGGAGGGCACCACGGTCGACGGCAAGCAGGGCGCGGCGCCCACCGGCATCGACTACCTCAAGTCGCTCGGCGTGACGCATGTGCAGATCATGCCCGTCTACGACTACGGTTCCGTGGACGAGACCGGCGATCTGAGCTACGGCGCGCAGTACAACTGGGGCTACGATCCGGAGAACTACAACGTGCCGGAAGGCTCGTACTCCTCCGACCCGAGTGACCCGAGCGCTCGCGTCAAGGAAATGAAGCAGATGGTCTCCGGGCTGCACAAGAACGGCCTGTACGTGGTGATGGATGTGGTCTACAACCACGTCTACAACGCCTCCGAACACGCCTTCAACAAGACCGTGCCTGGCTACTACTTCCGCTACGACGCCAATGGCAACCTGACCAACGGCTCCGGCTGCGGCAACGACGTGGCTTCCGAGCGTGCGATGGCCCGCAAGTACATCGTCGATTCCGTGAAGTACTGGGCGACCGAGTACAACGTGGACGGCTTCCGCTTCGACCTCATGGGTCTGATTGACCAGACCACCATGAATCAGGTGCGTGCGGCGCTTGACGAGATCGATCCGTCGATTCTCGTCATCGGCGAAGGCTGGGATATGACTGACGCCATTGGCAACCAGGAAACCACGCAGCCCAATGCCTCCAAGGTCAAGGGCGTGGCGTTCTTCAACGACTCCCTGCGCGACGCGATCAAGGGCAGCGTGTTCTCCGACGAGGACACCGGCTTCATCGCCGGCAAGGCCAACAAGGAGAACCTCATCGCCACCAACGTGCTCGGCTGCAACAACAAGCGCGAGGGCATCGATGAGAACGGCCACTGCAACAACGGCACCGCCGACACGAACTACGGCGGCGCGGATCAGGTGGTGCAGTACGTCGAGATCCACGACAACCTGACCTTGTACGACAAGCTGGTCAAGAGCGCGCCCAACGACTCCGAGGAGACGCGACTCGCTCGCGCCAAGCTCGCCGACTCGCTGATTCTGCTCTCGCAGGGCATCACCGACATGCAGTTCGGCCAGGAGTTCCTGCGCACCAAGGGCGGCAATGGCAACAGCTACAACGCCGGCGACGCGGTGAACGCCATCGACTGGAACCGCACGGTCGAGCAGGCGGGTTCCGTGAACTATGTGAAGGGCCTGATCGCCCTGCGCAAGTCCATCAAGAACCTGCACCTGAGCAGCTATGATGACATCGCCAAGAACATGACGGTGCTGCAGCAGTCCGACGGCGTGGTGGCCTACCAGCTGAAGGACGGCAGCGACACGTATGTGGTGGTGTTCAACGCCAACGAATCGGCCGCAACGGTCGAGGCCGTGCCGGCTGGCAAGTACACCGTGCTGGCCGCCGATGGCAAGGTGACGGAGACGCAGGATAAGAATGCTGCAACCACCGTGGGCGCTGACGGCTACCAGGCCGGAGCGCTCGCCGCTGCCGTGCTCAAGGCCGGCGCCGACGATGATTCGACCAAGCCCGATGGCGGCAAGGACGATAACCAGTCGGGCGGCACCGCCACCCCGGGTACTCCGGGCGATAGTGGCAACGGCAATGGTCAGACCGGTGACGGCAACGCCTCCAACGGCGCATCCGACACCGCGGCCGGCCAATCCCGGCAGTTCGGCGCTGCCGCTCTGCCCAACACCGGCGTAGCTCTGTCCGTCATGGCGGTCGCCGTATTGGTGATGACCGCTGCCGGCATGCTGTTGCAGCGGTTCTCCAAGGGCGGCAATGCCGTCAACAGTAAGGAGGGCTCCGAACAGTAGTCCACACCGCGTCGGTTGCTGAGTGCCCCCGCTGGCGGGGGCTGTCGGCGAAGCTGACTGGGGGTGGCTCAGAGCCGCTCCAAAAAACCTGAGCCTACATCGCTCAACTTTTGTGATGAATTTGGGAATAGAACTTGCCAAACAGAAGTTGAGTGATGTAGGCTCAAGTTTTGGAAGGCCCAAGAACCAACCAAGGAACTTGAGCGAACAACGTAAGAACAAACGAATAATTAAGGAGCACACATTATGGCACGTGCAGTTGGTATCGATCTGGGCACCACGAATTCCTGCATCGCTACGCTGGAAGGTGGCGAGCCCACCGTTATCGTCAACGCTGAGGGCATGCGCACCACCCCGTCCGTGGTCGCGTTCTCCAAGTCCGGCGAAATCCTCGTCGGCGAGGTGGCCAAGCGTCAGGCTGTGACCAACGTTGACCGCACTATTTCTTCTGTCAAGCGTCACATGGGCACTGACTGGACCGTCGACATCGACGGCAAGAAGTGGACCCCGCAGGAGATTTCCGCACAGATTCTGATGAAGCTGAAGAGGGACGCTGAGGCTTACCTCGGTGAGCCCGTCACCGATGCTGTCATCACCTGCCCGGCATACTTCAACGATGCCCAGCGTCAGGCCACCAAGGACGCCGGCAAGATCGCAGGCCTGAACGTTCTGCGTATCATCAACGAGCCGACCGCAGCTGCTCTGGCCTACGGTCTGGAGAAGGGCAAGGAAGACGAGCGCATCCTGGTCTTCGACCTCGGCGGCGGCACCTTCGATGTCTCCCTGCTGGAGATCGGCAAGGACGACGACGGCTTCTCCACCATTCAGGTGCAGGCCACCAACGGTGACAACCACCTCGGTGGCGACGACTGGGATCAGAAGGTCATCGACTGGCTGGTCGGCGAAGTCAAGAACAAGTACGGCGTTGACCTGTCCAAGGACAAGATCGCTCTGCAGCGCCTGAAGGAAGCCGCTGAACAGGCCAAGAAGGAGCTGTCCTCCTCGACCAGCACCTCCATCTCCATGCAGTACCTGGCCATGACCCCTGACGGCACCCCGGTGCACCTGGACGAGACCCTGACCCGTGCGCACTTCGAGGAAATGACCTCCGACCTGCTGGGCCGCTGCCGCACGCCGTTCAACAACGTGCTGCACGACGCCGGCATCTCCGTGAGCGACATCGACCACGTGGTGCTCGTCGGTGGTTCCACTCGTATGCCCGCCGTCAAGGACTTGGTCAAGGAACTCACCGGTGGTAAGGAAGCGAACCAGTCCGTGAACCCGGATGAGGTTGTGGCTGTCGGCGCTGCCGTGCAGTCCGGCGTCATCAAGGGCGACCGTAAGGACGTCCTGCTGATTGACGTGACCCCGCTGTCCCTCGGTATCGAAACCAAGGGTGGCATCATGACCAAGCTCATCGACCGCAACACCGCCATTCCGACCAAGCGTTCCGAGGTCTTCTCCACTGCTGAAGACAACCAGCCGTCCGTGCTGATTCAGGTCTACCAGGGTGAGCGCGAGTTCGCTCGCGACAACAAGCCGCTGGGCACCTTCGAGCTGACCGGCATCGCTCCGGCTCCGCGTGGCGTCCCGCAGATCGAGGTCACCTTCGACATCGACGCCAATGGCATCGTGCACGTGTCCGCCAAGGATAAGGGCACCGGCAAGGAGCAGTCCATGACCATCACCGGTGGTTCCGGCCTGCCGAAGGACGAGATCGACCGCATGGTCAAGGAAGCCGAGGCTCACGAGGCTGAGGATAAGCAGCGCAAGGAAGACGCCGAGACCCGCAACCAGGCTGAAGCCTTCGCTTACTCCACCGAGAAGCTCGTCAACGACAACAAGGACAAGCTGTCCGACGACATCGTCAAGGAAGTCACCGACAAGGTGAACGCTCTGAAGGAAGCCCTGAAGGGTGACGACACCGATAAGGTCAAGACCGCTCAGGGTGAGCTGATGACCTCCGCTCAGAAGATCGGCCAGGTCCTCTACGCCCAGCAGGGTGCTGAAGGTGCCGCGGCTGGTGCCGGTGCGGACGGCGCTTCCGCTGGCTCCTCCTCCGGTTCTGACGACGACACCGTCGAGGCCGAGGTCGTGGACGACGATGACGACAAGGACAACAAGTGATGTCCGAGTTCAACAAGGACGACTACCTGAACGACCTGCCGGATCCCTCAGATGCTGAGGCTGCCGGCCAGGCCGCTCAGGCCTCTTCAGGGGCTGACGCCTCCGCCGAGTCCGGCTCTGCGCAGGATTCGGCTGCCCAGGCTCCTTCCAATGAAGGAGCCGACGCGGCTCCTGCCGCAGCTGAGGGAGAGAAGTCGGATGCCGGAGAGAAGACTGGCGAAGGCCAGTCCGATTCCGAAGACACCCTCACCCCTCTCGGCAAGGCCAAGAAGGAAGCCGCCGACTACCTCGAAGCCCTGCAGCGCGAACGCGCGGAGTTCATCAACTACCGCAATCGTGCGCAGAAGGAGCAGGAGCGCTTCCGCCAGCACGGCATTATCGATGTGCTGACAGCGCTGCTGCCGGCCCTTGACGACATCGACCGCATTCGCGAGAACAGCGAGATGGACGATTCGTTCAAGGCGGTGGCTGCCAAGATCGACAAGGCTTTCGAGAAGTTCGGCGTCGAGAAGTTCGGCGAAAAGGGCGAGGACTTCGACCCCACCAAGCATGAGGCAATCCTGCACAAGCCGGATGCCAATGCCGACAAGGAAACCGTCGACACCGTGGTGGAAGCCGGCTACCGTATCGGCGACCGCGTAATCCGCGCCGCCCGAGTAGTAGTAGCCTCCCCGCAAAACTGATAACGGCCAGCTCGCTAACGAGCTGACATTACCTTGGCTCCCGCTGGCGGGAGCTGGCAGCCGAAGGCTGACTGAGGGTGGTCAAACACTGAACATAAACCACCCTCAGTCTCGCTTCGCTCGACAGCTCCCGCCAGCGGGAGCCAACCATAAAGACTTTTCAAGAAAGGAGACATGAATGGCTGAAAACGAATGGCTCAGTAAAGACTTCTACAAAGTCCTTGGTGTCTCCAAGGACGCTTCGGACGACGACATCAAAAAGGCGTACCGCAAGCTCGCCCGCAAGTACCACCCTGACGTCAACAAGACCAAGGAAGCTGAGGAGAAGTTCAAGGACATCTCCGAAGCCTACGACGTGCTGAGCAAGAAGGAAGATCGCCAAAAGTATGACGCGATTCGTCAGTTCGGCATGGGCGGCGCCCGCTTTGCCGGTGGTTCCGGTGCCGGCGGCTTCGACGCTTCCGGCTTCTCCGACATCTTCGGCTCCATGTTTGGCCAGGGTGCCGGTGGCAACGGTTCGCGTATCCGCTTCTCCACTTCGGGCGGCGGCAACCCCAATCTCAACGACATCTTCTCGATGTTCGGTGGGGCCGCGGGGCAGGGTGCTGGCGGTTACGGCCAGCAGGCATACGGTAACGCCGGTGGCTACGGCTATGAGGAAGCCCCGCGCCCCGAAAACGGCGAGGACCGCAACTCCAAGATCAGCTTGACCCTTCGTCAGGCGGTCAAGGGTGCGACCGTGTCCCTGTCCGTGGATGGCAAGAAGTTCAAGGCTCATGTGCCCGCCGGCGTCAAGGACGGTCAGAAGATCAAGCTGGCCGGCAAGGGCAAGCCGGGCATCAACGGCGGCAAGGCCGGCGATTTGTACCTGCACGTCACCGTCAATCCGGATTCCACGTTCTCGATGCGCGGTCGTGACATCGTTATGAACCTGCCCGTCACCGTAGGCCAGGCCGTGGCCGGCGGCAAGGTCGACGCCAAGGACATCGACGGGAACCTGGTTACCTTCAAGGTGCCTGCGGGCTCCAGCTCCGGTGCCGAGGTCAAGTTGGCCGGGCTGGGCGTCAAGCGTGGCAACCAGCCGGGCGACCTGATCGGCCGTGTGCAGATCATGGTCCCTGCCAAGCCGGGTCTGGCGGTCAAGCACGCCGCCAAAGAATTCGACGAAAAAGCCGGCGACTATCTCAACTAACAGGGGCTCCCGCTGGCAGAAGCTGAATGAGCGCAATCTTGGCTCCCGCTGGTGGGAGCTGTCAGCCAAAGGCTGACTGAGGGTGGTCTTGGCTCCCCTCTCTGAGGGGAGCCGGGAGTCGAACCGAAGGCTCTCAAAATCACAGGAGGTGAACAATGGCGCGGTTAGCCAACCAGATGAAGCAGTTGTACGCGATGTGCGCAACCGCGCTCGTGATGGGCAGGGCCGATCTCGACGGAGCCGATGACGTCGGCTTCGACATCGAACTGCCCATCTTCACCGTCGGCCAGACCGCCGAGTTGGCCAACATTCACCCCCAGACCCTCCGTCAGTACGACCGCCTCGGTTTGGTTCGTCCGCAGCGCACGGATGGCGGCGCTCGCCGCTATTGCCTGCGTGACATTGCCCGCCTGACTCGCGCTCAGCGCCTGAGCCAGGACGAAGGCATCAATCTTTCCGGCATCGCACGCATTTTGGTCCTCGAAGAAGAGAATCGCCAACTGCGCCGCGAAGTCAAACGCATGCAAACCGGCGACCAGGAGAGCGTTTTCGCCGCAGGCCGTGACGGCAATATTGTGGAGGTACAACGCTCCAACCGCGCCCGCCTCTGGCGCAACGCCATCCGCCGCGAAACCCGCGAACTGCCCGGCCGCGATACTGCCGCCGATACCGCTGCCGGCGCCACCGGCGACTCCAACTCCACTCCCGCCGACTTCAAGTCCATGGTCCTGTGGGGTTGGTGAGTCTGGCCGCATTGCTTCGATTCCTTCTCCATTCGTAAAACTGTTTGTTATCTCACATCGGGCAGCTGCCGAAAAAAGCACGAATTTTCTTGATGGAGATGTCAAGGTTTGTTACGGTGGCGGGCGAAAACCGATTCGTAAGGGGTGCTTTAGGCTGAGACGGTATGTGCCGAACCCTTCGAACCTGTGAGCTAACACTCGCGTAGGGAATGCGACGGTTGAACTCCTCTGTTCGGCTCGGCATCCCATATGCGCGTTGAGAGAGAGGAAGCGTATGTCAATACGCAAGGAGCTGACCGCCCAGAACGTACTGCTGGGTTTTCAGCACGTGTTCGTTTCCAATGTTTGGCTTGATCCGGTATTCGTGGCAGGAGCGATTGGGTTACCTATCGCCCTGTCGTCGAACATGATTACGGTTCTTCGCAGACTACCAAATTGATTGCGGGTAAAGTCGCCGGATCCAAGCCCTGTCTAGGTTACGGAGCAAAAGTCGGGTTGGCGTTCATTGGCCGAGAGGCTTTGCGCCCTGATACCTATGCCGATACCGTGCATCGTGTGGCTGTTGACATCGCCACATATGACCAGCAAAGCTGCCTGGCTCCGCAGACCGTGTTCGTGGAGACTGATGGTGCCCTCACTCCTCGTGAAGTGGCTCAGCTGCTCGGTGGCGAGCTTGAGAATCAGCAGCGCAAATATCCGCGCTCCGTATTGAGTGACGCCGAGAACGTGGCCATTCAGCGGGCGCGCACCGACGCTGAGATGAGAGCCTTGATGGGCGGGAAGACCGCGGTGTTCGCCAGTGGCCATAGCACGGCATGGTCGGTGCTGTATCGAGAACTTGACGGTAGCGGTGCCGACGAGGATGTTGCTTCGCTGATGTCGCCGTTGAACCGCACCGTCAACGTGGTGGCGGTGCCAGATTTGTTGGACGCTGCCAGAAGACTGACTTCCTGCCGTGGCTGGCTGCAGAGCTGCGGTGTCGCTGTGGATTCAACCAGACTGTTTGGTCTTGCAGATATATTGGCCGCGGTCGGTGTGAATCGCATCTGTCCGCTCGGTGAGATGGATCGGGCGAAATCCGGCTGGCATCATGATGGGGGCTTCAACCTCATCGATCTGTTGCGCGCGGTGGATGTCGAACGCGGCAGCGATGTGTACAGCGATTCGTTCGATATGGATATGGAATAGGCCTGTGCCGTTGCGGGCAGCAGGGGCTGGTAGCAGGGCGAAAGGCAAGGGTAATGACAGAGCAAAGCGATATGGCACGGCGTCCAATGGTGAATCTGGATGGCAGAACAGCGATCATCACCGGTTCCGGCAGGGGCATAGGAGCGGCCGTGGCGAAATGCCTGGCATCGCACGGAGCCGCTGTTGTCATCAATTACGTACATGACGCCGCCAGCGCGCAGCGCACTGTTGAAGACATCCACTCACTGGGAGGCTTGGCTATAGCTGTACAGGCGGATGTTTGCGATGAATCGCAATCTTCCAAGCTGGTGGGTACCGCTGTCGACTCATTCGGCGGCGTGGACATCTTAGTGAATAATGCTTTCGGACGCTTCTCCTTTGATCCGCGTCGCTGTTCCACTTTTGCTGGAGGCGATTGGGATGAGTTTAGCGCACAGATCGAGGGATGCCTGCATGGTGCATATCTGATGTGCTCACATGTGGTGCCGCTGATGCGAGCCCAGACCTCCGGGCGTATCATCAACATCTCCAGCAATCTGGTCGATTCGCCCATCGTGCCCTACCATTCGTATATCACTGCCAAAGGCGGCTTGGTCGGCATGACCCGCTCTCTGGCCCAGGAGCTGAGCGGCTTCGGCATTACCGTTAATGCCATTGCCGCAGGTTTGACGGCCGGAACCGCATCCAGCGCAGCCACCACCGAGGATGTTCGTGAACGAATCATTGCCATGACGCCTCTTGGCCGCCTTGCCCGTCCCGATGACATCGCCGGAGGGGTCGCGTTGTTGGCGTCCGACATGGCCGGCTTCATTACCGGGCAATGTCTGCACGTCGATGGTGGTTTGACCATGCGCTGAGGCGCAGGAGCGGTGTGCTGACGCGCTATGGTTGTCGCATCCGGTTGGTGCAATGGAATGCAGCAAGAGTAAAGGCGCCGATTGGCGTGCGGTCATGCGAACGGAGGTAACCATGCTGCTCAAAGCCGTGTTCTGGGATTTGGACGGTACTCTCATCGATTCTGAGCCGCTCTGGCATGACGGTGAGATTGAGATCGCGCACAACAATGGCGGCGAGTGGAACGAGGACCTCGGTTGGGAGTGCTCCGGCACTCCGGTGCCACACGTGGCAGAGGCCATGATTGCGCATGGCTGCACATTGAGCGTTCCCGAAATCGACAAGCAGCTCAAGGATTATGTATTCAAGGCGGAGGTCGAACGTCTGCCGTGGATTCCTGGTGTGCAAGACGTGCTGCGTTCGCTCAAGGAAGCCGACATCCCATCCATGCTGGTCACTACTTCGCCTCGCCGCATGGCCGAGAACATCATGAAGCAGGCTGATGGATTGCTTGCCGGCTACGTCTGCGGCGATGATCCGTACGAGCACAAGCCGAGCCCCGCCCCATATCTGGCCGCGGCTGAGAGACTCGGCATCGCGCCTGAAGACATGGTCAAGTGCGTGGTAATGGAAGATTCCTCATCCGGTCTGCGCTCCGGCGCCGCCTCGGGGGCCACACTGATTGCGCAGACTGGCTGGATTCGCACCGACACTTCCGGCCTTGGCCAGTTTGCCTCCATCGACTCGTATGAGGGCATCGATGCGGCCGCGCTGGATGCCTTTGTGCTGCAGCGTTTGGGGGAGTAGGAATTTCGTTTGTATTGCGGAGTTTGTGTGGGAAACCCCCAGTCGACCTGATGTTATAGGCCGGCTGGTAGGGTGTCTGACGGTTTGCGTATAACTGTCTGGTTCATTGGGCTGGCAGCTCAATACAAGATTTAGGACTCATAGGAAACACATGGGCTTCGTTAATTTCATCCTCGAACTGCTGAAGGATCCGCGTGCCGCGATTGCCGGTTGGATTGCCATGGGTGTGGCGCCGACCCTCGGCTTCATCTTCCTCATCGTATTTATCGAAACGGGTGTGGTGTTCTTCCCATTCCTGCCGGGCGACTCCCTGCTGTTCGCCGCCGGTGTGTTCGCCGCTCCCGATGCCGCGACCGGCAAGGCTGCGCTGCCGCTGTTCTGGCTGCTGCCGGTGGTCTGGTGCGCCCCGATTATCGGTGACCAGTGCAATTACTTCATTGGCCACTTCTTCGGCCGCCGCATTATCCAGTCCGGCAAGGTGAAGGCCTTGACCCCGGAGCGTTTGGCCAAAACCGAGCACATGATTGAGAAGTGGGGCCCGCTGGCTGTGTTCCTGGGCCGTTTCTTCCCGTTCATTCGTACGTTCATGCCGTTCATCTCCGGTATTTCCGGCATGCGTTGGAGCCGATTCACCCCGTTCTCGGTGGCTGGCGGCCTGTGCTGGTCCACGCTGTTCACGCTGCTGGGTTACTTCTTCGGCAATATTCCGGCCGTGCAGGATCACTTCGAATTGGTGATCGTGCTGATTCTGCTGGTTTCGCTGGCTCCCACCATCATCGGTTTGCTGAAGGCCAAGTTCGGCAAGAAGAAGCCGGAGTCGGTTGCCGATTCCCAGCTGGATACGATGGAATCCGGTATCGAGAACCTTAATAAGTAGTTTTTGGTGCTGTAGGGTTCGTTTCTTTTCCAAGCCCCGTTCCGCATGCGATGTGCGGAACGGGGCTTTGTTGTGTTATCCACATTGTCGGTGGACAACATGCCGGGGTGTGGATAATTCGGCAAGCTGGAACCACAGAACCTGATTTCGGTTGAAATAGGTTGGCTCGCACGGTTCAATCTCCCTATGAATATCGACACATCCTCTCGCACTGTTCGCGTTGCTCGCTCTCCGGCAGCGGCCGTTTCGTCCCCTCCCCAGTCCGCTGGGGTCGGGCCCTCCCCGCCGCCGCGCTACTACACCCCTCCTCCGCAACCAATGGCTGCGTATGAGAGAAAACGGTCGAACAGGACTCCGGAAGAATCGTTCTCCACGAACGTGGCATTGCACAATATTGTGACCGTGACTTCGGGTCACGGTGGCGTGGGACTTAGCGTCATGGCTGCCATGCTTGCGCTGACGCTCACGGAGCGTGGGCAAAGCTGCGTGCTGGTCGATGCCGATTTCGTGGCGGGATGCTTGGATCTGCTGCTTGGCCTCGAGCGTGAGCCGGGTCTGCGTTTCAGTCAGATAGACGCTCCGTTGGGCCGTATTGAAGGAGCGGCACTGCGTCATGAGCTCATTGACTGGGAGGGTATTCGTGTGCTGCCGTGCGATCCCTGGAGCACGCGGCAGCCTGAATGGTGGGAAGTGCAGGCCGTGATTCGGGCACTTGCCGAAACGCATGATATTGTCATCGTAGATGCCGGCCAGGGAGGCCTGATTGAAACAGTGAGTGACTTGCGCCATGGAGTGCAGGTGATGGCCGCGGAACTTTCGGTAATCGGTTTGGCTCGGGCCAAAGCCCATCGGCTTAGATTGTCCGCATGGGAATGCGGGATTCCCCATATTGTCGGCATCGAACCGAGAGGTACGCCGCGAGGTCGCGGGAGCGTGGATGTTGCCGAAGCCGAAGATTATCTGAGCGCTGCAGTGGTGGGTCCCATCCGTCTGACTTCCAGCTTGTGCGGTGATGTGCTTGAGGGATTAGGCATCCGATCCGTGCCCAAGGGAAGTCGTAAGGCCATCGAGGCGCTCGCCGATGCGGTGGAGCGGGATATTCGCGCTGGCGCTCGGGCTGCCTGATTGAAGTGGGGATATCATGACGGCATTGCATCGCGCAGGCATGTTTTTCGGGTTATTGGATGAGCTTGCTTCAGATGATCGAGTCACTGATATTGCGGTGACTTGTGAGGGCCGCGTCTGGGCGGATCGTGGCAGCGGTATGCGGGAGCATATCTTGCAAGTGCCATTCCGGTCGCCGCAAGTGGTGCGTGATTATGCGGTGCAGTTATGCGCGCAATTGGGGCGCCGCCTGGATGATGCGTGCCCTATTGCCGATGCTTCCAATATGCATGGTGTGCGTGTCCATGCGGTGATAGCGCCGTTAGTGCCGCAGGGGGCGTCGATTTCCATACGATTCCCCGGCAGCGAGGTGGCATCGTTGCAGCGGCTTGCCCAGTTGGGCATGTTTCCTGCCGGCTGGATTTCGGTACTAAGCGGGCTGGTGAGCAAGAGAGCCGCCGTGCTGATTACTGGCGGTACCGGCGTGGGCAAGACCACCCTGGCAAAGGCGTTGCTTGCGCAGTGTGATGCGAATGACCGTATCGTCACCGTGGAAGAGGTGCGGGAGCTTGGCGATTTTGGCCATGGGAATCATGTTTCCATGGCGGCGAGGGAAGCGAACGTTGAAGGCGAAGGTGCGGTGGGCCTTCCCGATTTGGTGAAAGCCACGCTGCGCATGCGCCCCGACCGGGTGGTGTTGGGGGAATGCCGTGGCGAGGAGATTGTGGATCTGCTGAGGGCGTTCAATTCCGGCCACCGGGGCGGCATGACCACCTTGCATGCGAACAGCGTGGCGCAAGTGCCGCAGCGTTTGATCGCACTGGGATTACTGGCCGGGGTGGCTCCTCGTGCATTGGCCATGCTTGCCGAAGGCGCCTTCGATGCGGTGCTGCATCTTGAACGAGTGGACGGCCGTAGGCATATTGCACAAATCGGCACTTTGCACGCCTCGTATGGTGAATTGCAAGGCGTTCCATTGGTGGCTTGGGACGGTTCGGCCGAGCCTCGATATTCACCTCAGTGGCGTGATTTCGCGGCATTGTGGGGCTGTAGCTAGGGGTGGGATATTGCTCTGGTGTGTGATGCTGACGATGGTCGCTGTGCTGATATGGCCTAGTCGCCAATCTGGGGTTGTTGATCGTCTGCGTGATGTGCGGACTCTTTCTGGAAGGTTCAATCGAGGTGCTGGTGGAGGTTTCGTGAGCCGGAATGGGTGGGGCTCGAACGTCGGAGGTGGTGCTGGGCGTAGAACGACAGCAGCATTGCCGAGGAGCGGAATCGCTCAGGTATTGGCCTCCGCCATCGCTCGCATGGCAGGTGGAGGAACGCTGGTGGAAGCGTTCGAGGAGCAATTCGGCGGACGTTTTGCCGTGCGCAGGCTGACCCCACAACGTCTGACCGACTTGTTTGAGCGGCGACGATTGCCGGACGAATCACGCGCGCAGTCCGTGCGTGCCGCCGTGGGCGCTGCTGCGGCAGCGACAGTCAGCGAGGAATTGGGCTGCCGTGCCGTGCCCTGCTTGGAGGCGGTATTGGATGTCTACTCGCATATGAGATTGATGCAGAACATGAGGGCGCAGGCCTTCGCCGTGCCTCAAGCCACGGTTGGTTTGCTCAGCGCGTTGCCGGCAATCGCGGTTGTGTTGGGGGAATTGATGGGAGCTCACCCCTTGCTGTTCTTGTTCGGTTCTCAACGCGGCCTAGTGTGTTTGGTGTCGGGCGGATGCTGCTATGTGGTCGGTCTGGTTTGGATGCGCGCCCTGATGCGAGACGGCTGACAGCTATCGGGGTGAGACAAAGATGATTGGAACATGCATTGCATCGGGGTGCGCGGCGTTCGCATGCTGGCTGAGCATGGTGAAGCCGCGTGCAGCCAGTCGTCTGCCTGACATTGGGCAATGGGCGAATCATGACGAGCCTGTTGTGGTTGCCGATGCGGCATGGACCATGCTGGTGCTGCGGATGGTGCAAGTGTCTCTGCGGCAAGGAGCCTCAGTTCCGCGGGCCCTTGATGTTGTGGGCCGCGCTGTTGGAGGCGCATACGGTCGATGCTTAAGCCGCGTGGGTGAATCATTATTGCGCGGCGTCTCATGGTCGGACGCATGGTGTGCCGCCTTAGCCGGGACGGATGCTTCGGCGGGTATGAACCATTCCGCTCGTTTGGGTGGCGCAAAACGGCGAGGCCGGTCAGGGCAGCATGGCGATACGGATGGCGGTGCTGGTGACATCGCACTGGGCATGATCCGCGAGTCTTTGGAACCGGCTTGGTTGCAAGGGGATTCTCCCGGAGTGCTTATCGACGCTGCTGTCGAACAGCTTGATAAGGATGAGCGAGCGCGTATAGAACGTGCCGCTGCCCGTTTGTCCGTGCGTTTGCTGATGCCGACTGGCTTGTGCTTTTTGCCGGCGTTTGTCATTGTCGGAGTGCTTCCAGCAATTGCTTCTTTCCTGATGTAGGTTTCTTCTGGCCTGTTTTGGTTGTCTCGTCTTGCGTTGTGCCATGACGCATGGCTGGTGGTTATCCACTTTTGTTGTGGATGACACGCCGCGGTGTGGATAACTTGGCAAGCTGGAACCACATGTGCCGTTCGCTGATGCGCCGCACGCCGGATTGCTTCACAGTGGAACTCACCTCGCGTCACAGTGTTCGGCGCGAGGGCCAAACGCTATCGCACGGAGTCAGGAAAGCGCACGATTGATGTGGGCCTTCCCGTGGGGAAAGGAATACCGATGGACACGCACATTCCCATCATCGTTGATGGTCAAGCGGGCATATTTGCCCACAGCAAAGCCAAAATCGCAGAGCTCAACGCCCGTGCCAAAGAACGACTATGCCTCATGGATGCACGGATGCGCACGTTTATGGCCGAGCCGGAAGAAGGAGCGGCCACAGCCGAGTACGCGGTGGTGCTGATTGCCGCCACCGGGTTCGCGGCGCTTTTGGTCACCATTCTGAAGTCGGATGCCATTAAGACGTTGCTGACAAATCTGATCAAAAAGGCGTTGAACGTCGGGTGAGCGACTCGGAAGGGCAATGAACATGAGAAAAGGTCTCAGCAGATGGCTCGCCCGTTTGCCGCCTGTGCACAATGAGGGTGCGGCCACGGCCGAGTTCGCGGTAGTGCTGCCCAGCGTCATTGCAATAACGGGGGTGTTGCTGACGCTTACCCGAGTGGTTGCGGTATCCATGGATTGCCAAAGTGCCGCAACGGCATCCGCGCGTGAATTGGTGGTTTCTGATGATGAATCCGCAGCACAACAGGCTGCCGTGAATATTGTGGGAAGCCGAGTGGATGTGACTGTGCATCAGGAAGGCAGCTTGGTGCGAGTGGCGGTCGAATGCCCCGTTTTGCCAGGGCCTTTGAATGTGACTCCTACTCGGGTGCATGGTGAAGCTGTGGCTGCGCGGCAATAACGCACACGGTCGGTCGGGAGGGGGAACGGCGATGGCGGCATGTATGCCACGTATGTCACGTCTTGAAGAAGGGTCAGGCACAATGGCCGGCGTCATGCTGGTCATGCTGGTTGGGGTGGCTCTTTCGGCAACGGCGTGCATTGGCAATCTGGTGGTTTGCCAAAACCGGGCACGTTCCCTAGCTGACCTCATCGCTTTCGATGCCGCCTATGCCGCATGGCATGGGTGGGCGGACGATCCATGCGCATTCGCGGGTCAGCTGGCCGTATCCAATAGCGTCGCATTGCCCGATTGCATGGTGCAGTCGGATGATGTGCAGGTCACCGTGGCAGTGGATACTGCAGTCCCATTGACGCCGCGCGTGCAGCGAACGGCTCTTGCCGGACCGGCGGAATGCGATAAGGGAGATGCTAGTGAGTAACCACACAGCATAAAACAGGGCCGCATTCTAGCGGACTTCCGCCATCCTTGGCTAAGGTAAAAGCATGAGCGAGAGTGAACACAACGAGCGCCGCAGCATCGTGGCAATGGTGGGAAACCCCACCTCCGATAAAGGACGCGGTGCCAAGGTGGATGCGCAGGTGCTGAATCTGCTGGAAGAGGCAGGTCGCTCCCATAATTTTGAAGTCATCGACATTACCGGTACGAGTTTCGAGGATTCATTGCATCAGGCTCGTGAACGGTCGCATGAGTATGACTACTTGGTGGTGGTCGGTGGCGACGGCATGATAGCGCTTGGCGCCAATGCGGTTGGGTGCAGCGGCAAGCCTTTGGGTATTGTGGCCATGGGGTCGGGCAACGATTTCGCTCGCGGGCTCAAGCTGCCGGTGAACCGTATTGAAACCGCGGTGGAAGGCATCGTGGGCGCCATCGTGCGCGGTTCGCATATCGATGTGGACATGGGCCGTGTGACTTCCTTGGAAGGTGGTTATGCGGTAGATACGTCCACCGGGGAGGAATACGAGTGCGAGGGCGACAGGTCCGCTGAGTATCCGATCGATCGCTACTATGCTGGCATGCTCTCCTGCGGTCTTGATGCGAGCGTCAATGACCGTGCGAACCATTCGCGTCTGCCGACCGGCACCATGCGCTATTTCTCGGCGGTACTGGTGGAGCTGACGCATATGAAGCGTTACGGATACCACATCAAGGCCACGTTGGCCGATGGTTCCGTGGACGAGAGGGACATCATCACCCCGCTGTTGACAGTCGCGAATTCACGGCATATCGGTGGCGGTATCGAGGTGTCGCCATACTCCTGTTTCTCCGACGGATTGCTGGATTTGGTGTGGATGGATCATGTGCCGAACGTGCGGGAGTGCGCAGTGGCTCTTGCGAATGCGTATAACGGCAAGCTGCTTGCCTCCGACGTATTTGGGTGGGAGCGGATTCGAGAAATCGAGGTCACTCGCGCAAACGAAGGCGATGAGCCTCCGGTGCTGATGGCTGATGGTGAATACATCGGGCATTTGCCGGTTCGTGTGGTGGCGGAGAATTGCGCGCTGCGCGTGCTGGTGCCGCCGGCCGTGGCGGCACGTGAGGTCGATTCCAGGCAGCAGGTGCTCGATGCCATCACCCGCGATGGCCGTGATCCCGTGACCGGACGCTTTAACTAGACGAAAATGCTTTGGCTCCCCTCTCCGAGCGGAGCTGTCGGCGAAGCTGACTGAGGGGAGGTCTGCCGCTGGCAGCGGTTATGCGATGTAGCTTTCGATGTGTAGAGTCTGTGCAATGACTTCCTTGATGGTGCGGTCGCTGACACCGGGGTGTGAGCGGATCAGGGAGATCAGTCCCACGTTGAGCGTGAAGAACGTCTCGTGGACGTTGGTGATTGGCAGCCCATGCATCTGCTCGAAGTCGCGCACTGTGGTCTGGGCGATGTAGTCTGCGATGCGGTCGGCGGCCTGGTCGATGAATTTGATGTACAGTTCGGCGTTGCCGTCCTGGATCATCCGGTTCGAGAACGGGCTTTCGTCGGCAATGAGCGAACGCAGTACGAGAACGATTTCGTCAAGCGCCTTGTTCACGTTGCCGATTTCGCGGGCCTGGTTCCATTCCTCGAGCTTGGTGAGGATCTCATCGATCACATCATCCAGCACGGCGTCGGCCACGGCGTCCTTGTCGTTGAAGTAGTGGTAGAACAGCGATCGCGTCATGCCGACCTTGCTGGCGATGTCGGAGACGGTGATCTTGGAGAAGCCCTTTTCCAAGCAGATTTCGCGTGCGGCGCGCACAATGGACTCGCGGCGAGTGTCTCCGCGGCTGGCGCGCTTGTCCTCGAGAATCTGGCTCATGGGTGCCTCCTGAATGTAACTGATGTTGACACTATGTTAAACAAATGGGAGTACGAGGAAATACCGAACAAAATAACGTCAATTCCGAAACCGTGTGGTGCATGGCGCCCATGAGGTCGCCAATATATCGACGAAGCAATGAACTGCTCGGAATGGTATATACCGAAACGATCTCTGTTATTTACGAAAAATTGAGTGAGGGGCAAGGTAGGTTAGTAGCTATGGCACTTGCACTGTATCGTCGCTATCGTCCGGACACCTTTGAAGGTGTGATCGGCCAGGACCAGGTCACGGTTCCTTTGATGCGAGCCCTTGACGAGGGCAGGCTCACGCATGCCTATTTGTTCTCCGGCCCGCGAGGCTGCGGCAAGACCAGTTCCGCGCGTATCCTGGCCCGTTGCGTCAACTGCGCCAAGGGCCCAACCTCGCATCCGTGCGGCGAGTGTGAAAGCTGCAAGGATCTGGCCACCGGAGGCCCGGGATCCATCGATGTGGTCGAAATCGATGCCGCCTCACACAACGGTGTGGACGATGCCCGCGAATTGCGCGAACGCGCCGGGTTCGCCCCCGCCCGCGACCGCTACAAGATTTTCATCCTCGACGAGGCTCACATGGTCACGCAGCAGGGCTTCAACGCGCTGCTCAAGATCGTTGAGGAACCGCCTGAGCATGTGATGTTCATCTTCGCCACCACCGAACCGGACAAGGTGATTGGCACCATCCGCTCGCGTACTCATCATTACCCGTTCCGTCTGGTGCCGCAGGAGGTCATGGGCCCCTATCTGGAAACGATCTGCGAGAAAGAGAGCATCAAGCCTGAGCCCGGCGTGCTGAAACTCGCGATGCGTGCCGGCGGCGGCTCCATGCGAGACACCCTGTCCGTGTTGGACCAGCTCATGGTCGGTTCCGTCGAGGGCGTCATCACCCATGATGCCGCCGTGGCTCTGCTTGGTTTCACTCCTGAAGCGTTGATCGGTGAGGCCGTCGATGCGGTCATCGATCATAACGGCGAGGCCCTGTACGGCGTGATCCAGAAGGTCGTGGTCGGCGGGTTCGACCCACGACGATTCGTGGAGGATCTGCTGGCCCGCGTGCGTGACCTGCTGGTGCTGACTTTGGCGGGCGACCGCGCGGAATCCGTGCTGTCAGACACGGCCGAGGCCGAGGACATGGACGACCTGCACCGCCAGGCCAAGGCCCTTGGACTGAGCGCGCTCACCGCCATTGCGGATATCATCAACACCACGCTGGGTGCCATGACCGGTGCCATCTCCCCGCGTATGCGACTCGAATTGCTGGCGGCCCGACTGCTGGCCGGCAGCGAAAACGGGTTCGTTGCACCCGCTGCCACTCCCGCATTGGGAGCTCCCGCGCCAGCCACAGGAGCTGTAGCCTCTGCCGCTCCCGCTACGGGAGGTGCAGCAGGTGGCTTTGCCGGCGCATCTCGCGGCGGTTTCGTCGGGGCCTCACACGGTGGATTCGCCGGCGCTGCACGAAATCAAGCACAGACGCAGACCGCGCCCGCAGCCGCCGCCCCTGCTGCGCCTGCATCTCCTGCTACGAATGCTGCGGCTCCAAGCTCCGACTCCCGATCCACTGATGAAAAGTGGAATGCAGCCGTTGCCGCATTGCCGCAGGCCATCCGCGAATACGTCACCAGAGACAAGGTGCCGACGGTGGCATTCGGCCCCAACCGTAAGGGATTGCCCTGCCTGTCCATGACCTTCGACAAGCCGCTCAGCCAGCATGCGTTTGCGCTCGCGGTGGATAACAGCGGCAAAAAGGCCGCAATCGTGGTGATGGATGCCGTACGCCAGGAATTCGGTGCCGATGCGGTTATCGCTCCTGCGGCCGTTGCGGCCAACGGTGAGCGAGTGGAATCCGTCAAGCGCCTGAGCCCCGAACAGTTGGCCAAGGTCAAGCAGCAGATTGCGATGGCCAAGGCGGGTCTGGCCGCTTCGAGTCTGGGAGCTGGCCTGGGCATGCATTCCGGCAGTGAGCCAAAAGCTCAGAAGCCGGCTGCTGAGGGGAACGCCGAAGATGCGGATGGCAGCCACCGAGCCTCTGGCGTAACGCCGGGAGGCACTTCGAACAAGCCCGATTTGGATGATGACGATCCATGGGCCAAACCTGCCGCATCGTCTGAGGCTGTGGGCGAGCCATCTGCGTCTGCAGGTGAGCCGTCTGTTGATGGTTTTGCTCCGAGCAATCCAGACCCTGCATCTGCACAGGCGCCTGAAGAGCACCACAAGAAGCATGTCGCCGTGCCGGACATGAGCGATGACGTGGACCCATGGGCAACGCCGGCAGCACCTGTCGCACACGCACAAGATGCGACCGCCAATACCCAGGCCGGCCAAGCTGAGCAATCCGCCGCGTCTACTTCCTCGAACGTGGGTGCCCCGGCTGCGGATTCTGCTGCCCCAACGGCATCCGCTGACCCGTGGAACCAGCCGGTGCCTCCGCCTGCCGAACCGATGGGTGACCCGTGGAACCAGCCTGCTGCGTCTGCGCCGCAAGCTGCGCCGGATCCATGGAATCAACCAGCTCCTCCGCAATCGGAACCGGATCCGTGGAATCAACCGCAGGGTCAGGCTCAGCGGCAGACCCCATCGCAGAGTCAGGGTATGCCGCAAAGCCAGAACTCGGGCGCTGCTGACCCGTGGAACCAGCCAGTGCCACCGAGCCCTCAGCCGCAGGTTGCGGCCGAGGACGATGAGTATTCGATGAGCGACCAGTCGCTTGGCGATGCCACGGCCATGAAGATGGATGATCTCAAGAAGCTGTTCGAGGTCAAGAAGGTCGAGGAGTTTGCGGCCGATGACCCGAAGAACCCGAAGAACATCCAGCCCGCCAAGAAGCATACGGATGACTGACCGCAGCACATCATACGAAACGAAAAACAACATGAGGAGCACACATGGCATTGGCCTATGACGGCGCCATCCAGCGGTTGATTGACGCATTCGGGCACCTGCCCGGAATCGGTCCCAAAGGAGCTCAGCGCATTGCTTTCTATATGCTGTCCGCCCCCGAAGATGAGGCCCGCGAGCTGGCCGAGGCCATCGAAGAGGTCAAGGCCAAGGTTCGGTTCTGTGAGATTTGTGGCAACGTGTGCGAGACGAGCCCTTGCCCGGTGTGCGCGGACCCGCGCCGCGACCGCAGCGTGATCTGCGTGGTCGAGGAGCCTAAGGACGTGATGAGCATCGAGCGCACCCGCGAATACCGCGGCCTCTACCATGTGCTCGGCGGCGCCATCAACCCGATGGCCAACGTTGGCCCTGCGGATTTGCGCATCCCCGGCCTGCTCAAGCGTTTGGAAGGCGATGAGGTCAAAGAGGTGATCATGGCGCTTGACCCGAACATCGAAGGCGAAGCCACCACCAGTTACCTGACCCAGTTGCTGCGTCCGGTAGGCGTCAAGATTACGCGTCTTGCCAGCGGTCTGCCGGTCGGCTCCGACCTCGAATACGCCGACGAAATCACCCTCGGCCGAGCCCTAGCCGGACGCCGCGAAGCTTAAGCGGCATCTCTCTCCTTAAGAGTATCGTATTTAAGATAATTGCCGTATGCGGCAATTGCCGAACCGTCGTTGCCGTCCGCTCTGCAGATTGCCGTTGATCATGGGTCGCTTGCGACTAATATGACGATTATTTTGGCCGGCAGTAATGAAGGGTTCATGGAGAGCGAGGTGCTTGGCCGTAAAAGCCCATTGTATGGTCGACGCACCGCCCAAATCAGGTTGTTGCCGTTCGATTACGCTGACGCAGCGAAGTTTTTTTCCTAACACAAAGTCGCAGGATTTGGCTCGTTATTACGCGACTTTTGGCGGTACTCCGTACTATCTTGCGCGTATCAATGAATCCGATGGATTCGAAGATAACGTACTTCGATTGATGTTCGACAACCTTTTAGCAAATGGTGGTGTAATGATCCGATTGCACGGGAACGGACCGATATTGATGTGATTGCGGCTGATTCTCTGAGTAAGCAGATATTGATAGGCGAGTGCAAGTGGCGTAACTCATTTAATGAGACGGAAGCCGTTGAGCGGCTGCGTGGGAGGGCCGGATTAATCCGCGGTTACTTGCCGGAGACAGCTCGGTTTGTGCTGTTTTCAAAAAATGAGGTAGGTGAATCTATCCGAAATCGATACCGCGAGGATGAACGTATGTCGTTTGTGTCTGTGGACGACATGTATGCCGGATGATTATACGGATGGTGGCAACTCGCCTACTGGCTTCTTGACTGGCTCGGCAAGCACTCCCAACGTATCGTTGGCGCTTTCTCCGTCGCGGCGATGCCAGGGCCAGAAAGCGGCGTGATGCATGATGCGTGCGGGCTTGTGCCGCCGCAGTAGCCAGATGATGAACAGTCCAGCCAGCAGTATGCCGACACCGACCGCGATGCCAATGGTTCGCCCGTCGTGCACGTCGCGTGGTTCGGGGGCAGGCACAGGAATCGAGACACGGTGCCCGGAGATCAACAGTCGGTGCGTGTTCACACCGTACGGCGTACAGGTCATCAGCGTGACGCGGTCCTCGCCCGGCGCGATGCGCAACTCTGAGGTGTCGTCCGGCAGAATCACTGAGATGTTATCCACCTTGTATCCCAAGGTCTCGCCCATGACTTCGATATAGAAGAAGTCGCCCTTCTTCACCTCGTCCAGGCGGGTGAACATCATGGCCTCCACCAGACCGCGGTGTCCGGTGATTACCGAATGAGTGGACTTGCCGCCCACGGGAAGCGATGTGCCGTAGAGATGCCCGGCACCAGAGGCAAGTGCCTCCTCGGAGGTGCCGTGGTAAATCGGCAGGTTGATGGATTGCTTGGGGACTTTGATGGTGCCCATCACACCGTTGCCGGCATCCAGTAGCGATTGGTATTCCTTGTCTTTCTTGGAGGCTGAGTCCTCGCCGCTGGCGCGTGACCCACCCTGCGCGGCCGAGAACGGATCGACCGCCTCGCCCAGTACGGGCTGACCGGAATCGGCAAGCTTCTTGTTGTAGGCGCGTGCGGCTTTCAGCTTGTCCTCTGCCTGCGGGTAGGGCCATCCGGCCACTTGCTTGGCGCTGGTAGCAGCAGTGGCGGCCAGTTCCTGACTGGATTGGAATTGCAGAGCCAGCGGGAAACAGGCCACGCCGATGGCGGCGATGAGCAGAAGGATGGTGATGATGCGCATCGCCAGCAGATTGCGCTGGAGGCGGCGGCGTTCGGCTGCCAGATCGGAGACGTCGACGACCTCGTTGAACGGATCTTGGGTGAAAGTGTTGCTGGCTGCTGTCGCATCGGCTGCTGCTGAATCGTTTGTTGTTGTATCGACTGCTGCGTCGGCTATTGCTGCAGCGGATGCGTCGGCGGGTGCATTAGCGCGGGAACGGGCATGCTTGCTCTTCGGGCGTCTATGCAGAAAAGCCATTTTCTGTGTTCCCTCTCCCTATGCCTGCTGCCAGGGTGTGCGCATGCGTGTTTGCCTGTTGGCTGCCCCGAGTCTTGCTGTCACGCATGCCATCGAGTGTACGCCATCAATCACATAACAATTTTCGCGGTACAAGGTACTCTGGAGAACCTGATTGCGCAACTCCCCGTTATTTGGCGGATTTTAGTGGTGGTTGCAACACCTAGGTGATTTGCCGTTCTTGATGACGGTCTTGGAATGGTGTAATCGTATCATGCGGTGTCGAGCAGTTCGAGGATTCTCTCGCTTGGTTTCATGAATCCGAGGGTCTTGCGTGGTCGGTCGTTGAGTTCGGCGGCCACCGCGCCGAGGTAGTCCTCGCCGTATCGGGAGAGGTCGGTGCCTTTGGGGAAGTACTGTCTGGGCAGCCCGTTGGTGTTCTCGTTCGTGCCGCGCTGCCAGGGCGAGTGCGGGTCGCAGAAGTACACGGCCATGTCCAGCGCCGTGGAGATTTGCTTGTGCAGGGCGAGTTCGGATCCCTGGTCCCATGTCAGCGAGTTGCGCAGGAGTTTCGGCAGCGACCGTATCTTGCGGATGATGGCCTGCTGGACGTGTTCGGCGTCGTGCCCGTCGGGCAGGTGCAGCAGGATCGTGAACCGGGTGGAGCGTTCCACGTGGATTGGCTACAATGTATTGGACTGGTTCATGCGGGACATGACAACGAAGGGGTTGATCATCATGGCCGATCCGAATCGTCCCCGTCATTACGAGGAGGAGTTCAAGAGGCGGATCGTGCAGTCGTAACGGGAACGGCAAGCCGTCGTCGCGGATCAGGGCGGAGTACGGCATCCCGCGTTCCACGTTGCGGCGTTGGGTGCAGGGCATCCGCAACAGCGGCTCCACGAAAGCGGCCGACAACCGCACTCCCGAGGAGAACGAGCTGATCGAATTGCGGAAACGCAACAGGCAGCTGGAGATGGAGGTCGACGTTTCAGAACAAGCGGCGCCGGTATTCGCACGAAAGCAGGCGTGATACGGTCCAACGCCGGCCGCTGCCCGGTATCAGCGCAGTGCGGGATCCTGGGCGTTGCCAAGTCGGCCTGCTACTGGATGCCCGAACGCCCCGAGACCGAACGCGCCGACCCTTACGAGAAGGACGTGGGGCGCGTGTGGAGGGACAGCGGCAAGGTGTACGGGGCCAGGAGGATCAGGCACGCCCTGGGGCACGAGGGCGCGACGCTGTCCCGCCGCCGCGTCAACCGGATCATGAAGGGGAACGGCATGGCCGGCTCCTATTCCAAGGCCGCCTATAGGCCGCATCCGGCCAGGCCGAACGACGACCCGGCTCCCAACATCCTCGCCCGCGAGTTCAATGGCTATGCGCCGCGCACGCACCTGGCCTCCGACCCGGCCCTACGTGAGGGTCGGCGGTTCGTGGGCGTACGTCTGCCTGCCCGGCGACCTGGCCAACCGGCAGATCGCCGGCCATTCCGTAGGAGTCAGGCACGACGCCGACCTCGTGCCGGCCGCGTTCGCCGCGCCGCACTTCCCCCCTGACGGACATCCAGGTGCTTCACACGGACCGCGGCGGCGAGTTCGCCGGCGAAAGGATGGAGCGCATGCTCGACGTGTTCGGCATCACACGTTCCCTTTCCGGACCCGGCAACCCATACGACAACGCGGTGGTCGAATCCACCAACCGGCTCGTCAAGAAGGAACTCATCCACAGGAACGTCTACACGAACGTGGAGCAACTACGCTCGGACGTCAACCGGTACGTGTGGTGGTACAACCACCAACGGCTCCACTCGACCCTCGGGTACCTGAGCCCCGTGGAGTTTCACACAACAAGGAAAAACCCTCTAGAAACAGTCCAACACACCGTTGCCAATCCACACCGTCCTCGCCCCGTGCACGGGACAGGTGACGCGTGGCAGTCCGGCGTGGATGAACGCCTTGTACTGGAAGAAGTCCGGATGGCGCCACACGCGCTCCCGCCTGTCATGCGCCGGGCAGGCGCCCCCGGCAGCCCGTCCCGGGGCAACGGAAGCGCGCGCCGGGCTCGAAGCCGATCATGATGTGCAGCTCCTGGCGGCCGTCGTCGGCGTCACGGAAGTCCACGGACCCCACCTTCCAAGGTGGCTGCAACTGAAGCGCGGCGGTGAACAGGCGAGAGGTATCCATGCCTCCAACCTACCCGACCGGCATCACCCCACACCCAAACCACCCACCACAAACAGCGAAAGGCCAGATTTTTCACTATAATACAAATGCATACAGAGAACTGTGATGAAGCGACTGCGGAGGTGCGTGATGTCGATAGATGAAAATTCTCCGACTCCACTCTACAGGCAGGTTGAAGAAGCCATCCTCCAGCTTATCGACAATGGGGAATACAAGCCAGGAACCAAAATACCTACTGAAGGAGAACTATGTGAGCGCTTTGGCGTCAGTCGTGTCACTGTCCGCAAAGCGCTAGGGCCGTTGGCCGATAAGGGTGTGTTGGAACGTCGTACGGGTAAAGGCACGTTTGTGGCCGAGAAGAGGCTGTCGCGTTCCCTGTCGACAGTCATGAGTTTTTCCGATATGTGCCGTATGCAGGGGTGTCATCCGGGCGCGAGGACATTGCGGCTTGACCTGACCGAGCCTGAGGATGACGATCTAAAGCGGCTGCGTCTTTCTGATGATACTGAGCATATTCTTCTTCTGCAGCGTTTGCGTTATGCGGATAGCATGCCTGTGATGATTGAAACGACGAAGTTTCCTGAGAGCTTTATTTTTCTGATGGATGAGGATTTGGACGATTCGTCATTGTATGAGCTTCTTGCGAAGCATGATATTCGAATGACTTCTTCCAGAAAGATGCTGGATATTAAGCTGGCGAACTATAAGGAGTCGAAGTATTTGAAAGTGCCTGATCGGCATCCTTTGCTTCGTATCGATAGTGCGGCCGAGTCTGCCGATGGGCGGTTTGTCCATTTAACGCATCAGCTATGCGTAGCGGACAGATTCAAGCTCTATATTTAGAGATGGCTATTCGCTGTTTGTGGTGGGTGATGGTCAGGTGGTGGTGACGGCTTTGAGGTCGAGTTTGCCGCAGGCCAGGTAGATCATGGTGGCGAAGTAGTCCATGTTCCTGAAGCCTCTCGCCCGTCGCTTGACGTTCTGGATGACGCTGTCGGCGCCCTCGAGCACGGCGTTGGTGTACGGGTGCTCGGAATACGACGATCTCGGCGAAGTGGTGTCGGATCATGCGGGCGAAGTCCCTCATGGGCTCGAGGCGGGGTGCGTCATCCACGAGCACGGGAGGTGCGGGCGCACCCACGCCTCGGACGGGGTGGGGCTGTTCGCGTGGACGTCCTGCAGGACCTCGCGCAACCGGCAGGCGCGGCCGGTCTTGAGCCGTTGCCTCGTGAGGTTGCGTTTGGTCTCCAGCTGCAATTCGGTCAGGCTTTCCTCGTTCCTGAGCCACAGGTACTTGGTCCGTTTGAGTGGTGGGTTGGAGCGGCCTTCCGTCTTCCCGGCCTTGTCGACGGCCTCGTTGGCGTGCCTGGCCACGTGGAACTTGTCGACGATCCGCCGTGCATGGGGCAGATGCTCGCGGATGCCCTTCCGGAAACCCGGGCTCATGTCGCAGGCGGCCGGACGCACATATTCTGGCACCCCGTTGTGGTCCATGAAATCCCGTGTGAACCGTTCGACCGTGGCCGAATCCTTGCCGGGGGGGCACGTCGGTCACGTCGTGCTCGGCCGGGTCGGCGACCGCGGTGATGTGGTTGCGGCCCCTGCGGCTGGTCTCGTCGATGCCGATGGCCTCCGCTCCCGTGTGGTCCTCCGGCTTCCTCGCCCCGTGCACGGGACAGGTGACGCGTGGCAGTCCGGCGTGGATGAACGCCTTGTACTGGAAGAAGTCCGGATGGCGCCACACGCGCTCCCGCCTGTCATGCGCCGGGCAGGCGCCCCCGGCAGCCCGTCCCGGGGCAACGGAAGCGCGCGCCGGGCTCGAAGCCGATCATGATGTGCA
>CXSZ01000005.1_pt1 | contig 191995 bp, 150 predicted proteins | sample 941271 | NCBI WGS metagenome assembly CXSZ01 (sample SAMEA3493462, study PRJEB9703) | human gut metagenome | biome: ENVO:mammalia-associated habitat; material: ENVO:feces | place: Bangladesh | collected 2010-01-06 | reverse complement strand
GGATAACCGCTGAAAGCATCTAAGCGGGAAGCCTGCTCCAAGATAAGCATTCCATAGGACTACGGGTCCTTGAAGTCCCCATGCAGAACACGTGGTTGATAGGCCGGACGTGGAAGCCCCGCGAGGGGTGGAGCCGACCGGTACTAACGGACGAAAGGCAACACAACAATCCAACCCCGGTTGGAACGCAAGCATCCTGCTGCGAACCATCCCGCACGACAATGAGCACGGGATGAACACAAGACGAATCAACGCATCGCGTCCGCTATCCGGTTCCCAGGCCGCCACACGCCGGCAGACCCCAGCGTCTGACCGTATAACAGAAGATTTGCGGCGGCCATGGCCCAGGTGAGACGCCCGGTCCCATTCCGAACCCGGAAGCTAAGGCCTGGCACGGCGATGGTACTGCACCCGACAGGGTGTGGGAGAGTAGCACGCCGCCGCATCCAACTTAAAATATGAGGACCCCGGTCGAGCCTGACGGCTCCCGGGGTCTTCTCATATCTGCAATCCTTTGCCGCATAATCGCAAATCTAAAACCTGTCTTGCTCCGCAATCACATGAGGGGAATAGCAGGAAGTATAACGAAATTCTCATCGCTACCGGTGCCAACCCACGCAAACTAGGGTTTGAAGGGGAGTCCGAATACTCTGGTCGCGGTGTGGCCTACTGCGCCACCTGCGATGGCGAGTTCTTTGCCGAGATGGAGCCCGAAGAGCTCGTTGCGACTCTCGACTTCCGCTACCTGACCGATGCCCTCACTCCGCAGGAAGCCATCGAGATTCTGCGTGCCGCCCAGGAAGGCAAGGCGGAGCGCATCGCCCACCTCAAGGAAGTCGGCTACCCGGGATATTCAACCGCCGCCGGATGGCTCGGCTATTCCGACGAGAAGATGGTCCGTTTGGCCAAGCAAGAGACCGAGGTCATGGACTTCAAGCAGATCAAGCTTAAGGTCGGTCAAAACCTCGAAGACGACCTGCGCAGGCTCAAGCTCGCCCGTGAAGCGGTCGGCCCGGACATCGCCATTGCCGTAGACGCCAACCAGGTCTGGGATGTGCCGCAGGCCATTGAATGGATCGGCAAATTCAAGGACTACGATCTCGCGTGGGTTGAGGAACCGACCTGCCCGGATGACGTGCTCGGCCATGCCGCAATCCAGAAGGCCATCGAACGGATGGGTCCATCACCCGCCGTTGCGGCATGGACTGCCTCAAACGCGCCTATGCCTCATACAATGAGCAACACCCAGGCGCTGCGGTTAATTTCATCGGCGGTGTGTATGTGGAAGTCGACACGGACGATACGTCATTGGAAGACCGGCTGCTGTCCGAAAACCATGATCCTCTGCTGTTGGCAACATCTATGCGGTCCACCGTCGGACCGGCCATGCGCATGCCGCTGTACGCGCATGGCGTTCGTGAGCCATTGCATACGCCGGCATCGCCGCGGGGACGGTGCCTGCAAGATGACTTCATCCGCGGTTTGCAGCTTATGGCCGATAAGAACATGCCATTCGACGCATGCGTACGGGTGGATGAACTTGACGATCTCGCTCAGGCTTGTGAGCAGGTGCCCGAAGCAACCGTCATCGTTGACCATATGGGCAACATATTCGATCTTCACAATCTCGAATCCTCATCCGATGCCCTGCATAGGCTCGGAGAGCTGCCAAACGTGTACGTCAAGGTATCGGGGTATCCAACCGATGACCCACGATTCGTCTCAACCCTGCTCGATCTCGCACAAGCCGCGTTCTCGAACAAGCGGTTGCTGTACGCGTCGAATTGGCCTGTCGTTGGTCTATACGCCGATTTCGACAGTCATCTGTCAATCCTGCTCAACCGTTTCGCGGGAGACGACGACTTCTTCCTCAATAACGCGCGGAACGCCTATCATATCGTCGAAAGGAAAATATCATGACTTGCAACACCCAGTTTGAAGGCGTGTTCTGCCCCTCCATCACCATCACGAACGCGGATGGGACCATTGACTACGACAATTGGGGCAAGCACCTTGAACATCTCATCGACGCGGGCATCGACGGTGTGCTGCTGTTCGGCAGCATCGGAGAATTCTACGCCATCGACGTCAAAACGAAGGCGGAAGCAGTGCGTTTCGCAGTTTCGAAAGTCGCCGGACGCATGAAGGTGCTCGTCGGAGTGGGAGACACCAACCTAGACAATGTGAGAACATTGGCGGCGGAAAGCGAAGCAGCCGGAGCTGATGCATTGGTTGCAGTATCCCCGTACTATTTCGGACCATCACCGGATTGCGCGAAGCGCTACTTCTCTGCGGTGGCCAAGGCGACGACGCTGCCGGTCATCCTGTACAACTTCCCAGCCAGGACGGGCAACGACCTCACACCTGAGCTGGTGGCGGATCTCGCAGCGGAGAACCAGAACATCGTCGGCATCAAAGACACCGTCGACACCATCAGCCACACCAGGAAGGTCATCGCTGCCGTTCGTAAGGTGAATCCATCGTTCAGCGTGCTGTCCGGATTCGACGAGTACTACACCGTCAACCGAATCAGCGGCGGCAATGGCGTGCTGTGCGGATTGACCAATGTGGAGCCGGAGACTTTCGTCAGTCTGCATCACGCATGGCAGTCCGGTGATTACGCCACGGCCATCAAATCGGCTGAACGCATTTCCTATCTGATGCGCCTGTACGACACTGCCGACCTGTTCATCAGCGCCATCAAGGGCGCGGTCAAGGCGAAGGGACTGCCAATCGACACGTCCATCCATGAACCCGCCGTGCAGCTGACCGACGAACAGTACCGCAATATCCAGAGCATTCTCAAATAAGCAAATCTGCCAAGGAGGCTTTACGCATGAAACTCACATTCGATGGAATCTCTTCGTGCTGGGAAGAAGGCATTCCTCTCGGCAATGGACGCATGGGAGCGGTCCTGTGCTCCGAACCGGAAACCGACGTGCTGTATCTCAACGACGACACCCTTTGGTCAGGATATCCACACGCGGAAACCTCGCCGGTGACGCCGGAGATTGTGGCCAAGGCACGCCAGGCGTCGTTGCAGGACGACTACAACGCCGCCACGCGAATCATCAAGGATGCCACACTGCAGGAAAAAGACGAGCAGATTTACGAGCCATTCGGAACGGCCCGTATTCAATACTCGACCTCTGCAGACGGCCGTGAGAGCATGAAACGCCAGCTGGATCTTGCAAGGGCGCTCGCCGGTGAAACGTTCCAGATGGGTGATGCCAACGTTCATGTCGACGCATGGTGCAGCGAGCCCGATGATCTGTTGGTCTACAGGATGTCATCGGATGCGCCGATTGATGTGAACATCAGTGTCTCCGGCACTTTCCTCAAGCAATCACGCGCCTCGTTGGAAACGGTATCCGACGGCCATCGGGCCACCCTCATCGTCATGGGTCGGATGCCTGGACTCAACATCGGACTTCTGCCTCATCCTTCTGAAAATCCTTGGGAAGATGAGCGGGACGGAACTGGAATGGCGTACGCCGGTGCGTTCTCCCTTACCGTCACAGGTGGTGACGTCAATGTGGGTGACAACAGTCTGCAATGTTCGAATATCACCGGGTTATCGCTCTGCTTCCGCAGTATGAGTGGATTCAAGGGAAGCGACCAGCAGCCGGAACGAAGCATGACGGTTATCGCCGACCATCTGGAGAAAACCATCGACGAGTGGTCGACTGACCTGCAGACCATGCTCGACCGCCACATCGCGGACTACCGCAGATATTTCGACAGGGTGGCCATCCATCTCGGTTCAGCCCATGATGACGATACGGAACTACCGTTCTCGGCGATCCTTCGCTCGGATGAGAACAAAGAACCGCATCGTCTGGAGATGCTGGCGGAGGCAATGTTCGATTTTGGCCGGTATCTGCTTATTTCCTCGTCCAGGCCACACACCCAACCTGCGAATCTGCAGGGGATTTGGAACCATAAGGACTTCCCGAACTGGTACAGCGCCTACACGACGAACATCAACGTCGAAATGAACTATTGGATGACAGGCCCATGCGCCCTCCAAGAACTCATCGAGCCGCTCGTCTCCATGAATGAGGAGCTGCTAGTGCCGGGGCACGACGCCGCTGACAGGATTCTTGGCTGCCGAGGATCGGCGGTCTTCCATAATGTCGATCTCTGGCGCAGGGCCCTTCCTGCGAACGGCGACCCGATGTGGTCGTTCTGGCCGTTCGGTCAGGCATGGATGTGCCGGAACCTGTTCGATGAATATTTGTTCAACCAGGATGCATCGTACCTGGCCCGCATCTGGCCGATCATGCGGGACAACGCGCGATTCTGCATGGATTTCCTATCGGAGACAAAGCATGGACTGGCCCCGTCCCCTGCAACATCACCGGAGAACTGTTTCTTGGTGAACGGAGAACCGGTATCCGTTGCACAAAGCAGTGAGAATGCCACGGCCATCGTGCGTAATCTGCTTGATGATTTAATTCAGGCTTCCCACGATTTGGAAAACCTTGACGAAGAGGACAGAGATCTGGTCCATGAAGCGGAATCCGTCCGTTCCCAACTGGCTGAAACGCGATTGGGAGCTGATGGAAGAATCCTCGAATGGAACGACGAATTCATCGAATCCGATCCACAGCACCGCCATCTGTCCCACCTTTACGAACTGCATCCTGGTGCAGGCATCACGTCTCAGACTCCGCACCTGGAGGAAGCCGCTAGGAAATCCCTCGAAGTGCGCGGCGACGATGGTTCCGGTTGGAGCATCGTATGGCGCATGATCATGTGGGCGCGTCTGCGTGATGCGGAACATGCCAAACGAATCATAGGCATGTTCCTGCGGCCGGTGGATGCGAACGCTGAAACCAATCTGCTGGGCGGAGGCGTGTACGGCAGCGGATTATGCGCCCACCCGCCGTTCCAGATTGACGGGAACCTTGGATTCCCGGCGGCTTTGTCGGAGATGCTTGTCCAAAGCCACGATGGCTGGATTCGCATTCTTCCGGCCCTGCCGGAGGATTGGCATGAGGGAACCTTCCATGCGCTCCGCGCAAGAGGCGGAATCCAAGTGGATGCGACATGGACGGATCAGACAGTGGAATATACGTTGCGCTGTTCGAAGCCCACGGAGATTACGCTGAACGTTCTGGGGACTGATATGGGACGTGTCGCGCTATCTCCGGATAAGCCATTCAAGGGATCCATCCGGCGTTAACGTATTGCGTTATATCCGTTACGAAATGTTGCGGACCGTCTTTCCTAATAGGGGAGGACGGTCCGCAATCTTTTTTGATGGGAAAGGGGATTCCTCGTCATGGGGAATCCCCTTTTTGCGTATTGTGCAGCGTATGGATCAGAAATCGAAATTATCCGGATCCGCACCGTTGCGTTTGCCGGTGTTGAGTGCGGTAATGTCTGTCATATCCTCAGACGTCAGGTTGAAATCGAAAACATCGAAGTTCTGCTTGATGCGTTCGGCATGAGTGGACTTCGGCAATACGACGACGCCGCGTTGGATGTGCCAACGAATCACCACCTGAGCTGCGGACTTGCCATACTTGGCGCCTATTTCAGCAAGAACCGGGCTGCCCAGCAGATTGCCTCCGGTACCACCGAGCGGGCTCCATGCCTCAGCGACAATGCCCTTGGAACGTAGCTGTCCAATCAACTCATGATTGGTGAACTGCGGGGAGGACTCAATCTGATCTACGGCGGGTAGCACGTCGCTGTTGGCAAGCAACTCATCGATATGGTGCTTCTGGAAGTTGCTGACACCGATGGCTTTCGCTCGGCCGGAGGCATAAATCTCCTGCAGGTCGTCCCACGCTTGTTGCCATTCATCGGCCGGCCAATGAATCAGATACAAGTCCACATAATCTAGCCCAAGGCGATCCAGGCTTTCCTGAAATGCATCCTTGCCGCGATGGGCGCGAATATCGTCATTCCAGAGCTTGGTAGTCACGAAGAAGTCGCCACGAGGCAATCCGGCACGACGGATGCCTTCGCCCACTGAAGCCTCATTACGATAGATCATCGCCGTGTCAATATGACGATAACCGTTCTCCAACGCAGTCTGCACCGCATTCACCGTGGTATCGCCATCCGGCGTCTGGAATACGCCCAAGCCCACCTGTGGAATAACCGTGCCGTTGTTCAGCGTGATTGTCGATTGAATTGCCATAGTTCCTCTTTGCCGATAGCTATGCTTTGCCATATTTTATTGTATGAGGAAATGCGTGGCTGTGCTGAGATTCTACGCCCGGCATAACGGTTATCGAACTGAACGGGGAAGCTGATGAATCATTGGTCAAAGAACCATTCGTTGCAAGAGCAAGCCTCGGATGTGGTGCGCAAACACATGGTGATTACCGGACTGGTGCAAGGTGTGGGCTTTCGTTATTTCACGGTCATACAGGCCCGTCAACTTGGCGTCAGCGGCTGGGTGCGTAACCGATACGACGGATCAGTTGAAGTGGAGGCCCAAGGCAGTCAGGAGTCGGTGCAGGCGCTGGTGAAGCAGCTGAAACTAGGCCCGCGGTGGTCCGATGTACGCCATATCGACATACAGGATGTGCCGGTCAAAGACGATGCACCGTCCGCGTTTCGCGTTCTCGAGTAGCTCATAGCGTTCCGATAATCTCACGATACGGGTGAACATGGGCGTTCCTCGGCGGTTAGACTCCGTACGTTGCTACGATGGGACATTATGAGTGAGAATATCATGCGCATTATTGACCTTCGTGGTCGCAAACTGTCCCGTGCCGAACTGCTTGCTGCGATGCCGCGCGCCGCAATGGGCACTTCCGAAGCCACCGACTTGGTGCGTCCGATTCTGGACGATGTGAAGGAGCGCGGAGCCGCGGCTCTTCGTGACTTCGAAGAGAAATTCGACCATGTGCGCCCGAAGCACCTGCGTGTGCCGGTCGAAGCGATTCAGGATGCCCTGGCCACACTTGATCCCGAAGTGCGCGCCGCCATTGAGGAATCTGTGCGTCGTGCCCGTGTTGTGGCTGCCAATCAGGTGCCGAAGGACTTCTACACCGACTTGGCCGAGGGCGCTCGTGTTGCCGAACGTTGGATTCCGATTCAGCGCGTCGGCCTGTATGTGCCTGGTGGCAAGGCTGTGTACCCGTCTTCCGTGATCATGAATGCCGTGCCGGCTCAGGCCGCTGGCGTCGAATCGCTGGCCATTGCCACTCCGCCCGCTCGCGATAACGAGGAGGGCCTGCCGAACAAGACCATCCTTGCCACCTGCGCCATCCTCGGTGTTGATGAGGTATACGCGGTCGGTGGCGCCCAGGCCATCGCCATGTTCGCGTACGGCGCCAAGGGCAGCGAGCCTCAGGATGGCGACGTATTGTGCGACCCGGTCGACAAGATCACCGGCCCGGGCAACATCTTCGTGGCCACCGCCAAGTCTCTTGTTTCCGCATTCGTGGGCATCGATGCGGTTGCCGGTCCGACTGAAATCGGCATCATCGCTGATAAGACCGCTAATCCGAGCCTGCTGGCCGCCGACCTCATCGGACAGGCCGAGCATGATGAGCTTGCCGGTTCCGTGCTGTTCACCGACTCCACCGATATTGCTGAGAAGGTGCAGGAGAACCTCAACTACCGTGTGCCGAAGACCGAGCACGCCGAGCGCGTCCACACGTCCCTGAGCGGCACCCAGTCCGCCATCGTACTGACCGACAACCTCGACCAGTCCATCGATGCGGCCAACGCTTATGCCGCCGAGCACCTTGAGATTCAGACCGAGGATGCCGATGCCGTGGTCAAGCGTATCAAGAACGCTGGTGCCATTTTCCGTGGCCCGTACTCTCCGGTGCCGCTGGGCGATTACATGTCCGGCTCCAACCACGTGCTGCCCACCGGCGGTACCGCCCGCTTTGCCGCAGGCCTTGGCGTGCACACCTTCATGAAGCCTGTCGAAGTCATCGAATATGACGAGGAAGGCCTGAAGGCACTGGCTGCCCGTATCAATGCCTTTGCCGTTTCCGAAGACCTGCCGGCTCACGGTGAGTGCGTGCTGAGCCGTTTCGTCAAGGATCCCTATGACAAGGCCACCCTGCGCGAGCAGGAGAAAGAAGCCGGTCTGCGATGAGCTCGATTCCCGCAAACCTGCCGCTGCGCAATGATTTGATTGGTGAGGAACCGTATGGTGCTCCTCAGCTTGATGTCCCGGTATGTCTTAACGTCAATGAGAATCCATATGCATCGGATCCGGCTGTATGCGATACCATTGCCAAGCGTGTACGTGAGATTGCGCCGACGCTGAACCGTTACCCGGATCGTGAACATATTGAGCTGCGTCAGGCGTTCAGCGATTATCTGGCCCGTGAATCCGGCGCCCGTCTGGATGTGGACGAGCTGTGGGGTGCGAATGGTTCCAACGAGATTATGCTGCAGCTGTTCCAGGCCTTCGGCGGCCCGGGGAGGACCGCTCTCGGCGCTGACCCGACGTACTCCATGTACCCGGAATACGCCCGCGACACCTTCACCGGTTGGAAGCTGGCTCACCGCAACGCCGACTTTACGTTGAACGTAGACAAGGTGCTTGAAGCCATCAACGAGGTCAAGCCTTCGATGGTGTTGCTCACCAGCCCGAATAACCCGACCGGCACCCCTCTGCCGATGGAAGACATCGAGCGCGTTCTTGCCGCCTGCGAAACCGCTGAAGTGGCTGGCGCGGGTGAGGGCGTCCACCCGATCCTCGTCATCGACGAAGCCTACGTGGAATTCCGCAAGCCCGGCACCCCGAGCGCGGTAAGCCTTATCAAGAACCACCCGAATCTGGCCGTCAGCCGCACCATGAGCAAGGCTTTCGCTTTCGCCGGTGCACGAGTCGGTTACTTGGCTGCGTCCAAGGGCATTATCGACTGCGTGCGCATCGTGCGTATGCCATACCATCTGTCCGCCGTGACCCAGGCCGCCGCACTGGCTGCGTTTGAGCACACCGACGAGCAGCTGAGCCGAGTGGAACACCTGCGCGAGACCCGCGAGGCAACTGCTTCCTGGCTTAAAGAGCAGACCTATAAGGGGCAGCCGCTTGAGGTGGCCGAATCCGGCTCGAACTTCCTGCTTTTCGGCGGGCATTTCGACAACCGTGAGGCGATTTTTGACGAATTGCTCAAGCGTGGTGTACTGATTCGTGTGGTCGGGCCAGACGGCTGGCTGCGCGTATGCATGGGCACTGACGAGGAAATGGAAACGTTCCGTAATGCCCTTGCCGAAGTGCTTCGTATAGTAGAAGCAGCATAAGAGACTCGTACATCATGCTGCCGTGACCATTATCGATTGCGGCGGCATGATGCGACACCTATCAACCAGGAGACATGATGGCAAGAACCGCACATATTGTTCGTGAGACCAGCGAATCGCACATCGACCTCGAGCTGAATCTCGACGGTACCGGTAAAACCGATATCGATACCTCCGTGCCGTTCTACAACCATATGATGACCGCGCTGGGCAAGCATTCGCTGATTGACCTAACCATCCATGCGCATGGCGATACCGATATCGATGTGCACCACACTGTGGAAGACACCGCCATCGTGTTCGGTGAGGCCCTGAAGCAGGCGCTGGGAGACAAGAAGGGCATTCGCCGTTTTGCCGATGCCACCGTGCCGTTGGACGAGGCCTTGGCCAAAGCCGTGGTCGATATCTCCGGCCGCCCGTACTGCGTGTGCAGTGGCGAGCCCGAAGGCTACGAATTCTGCATGATCGGTGGCCACTTCACTGGCTCGCTGGTTCGTCACGTCATGGAATCCATCGCGTTTCACGCTGGCATTTGCCTGCACATGCAGGTACTCGCCGGCCGCGATCCGCACCATGTCGCTGAAGCTGAATTCAAGGCCTTGGCCCGTGCGCTTCGCTTTGCCATGGAAATTGATCCCCGTGTGGATGGTGTGCCCAGCACCAAGGGAGCCCTGTGATGTCCGACGATAAGGATTTCAATCCGGACGATACGCATTTCTCCGACGAGGAGCTGGAGGCTGCACTGGCCGGATTCGAGAAGGAATTCGAGAACGACACGGATACGGGGGACGACGATCAAGCCGATTCTGCGGCGGATGCCAAGTCGATTGATAACGGCGCTGATACACAAGCCGCAGATGATATCTCTAGTTCTGTGGCGGATGCCGTCAACGAAGCCATGGCCGATGTGGTGGATCCCTCGGCCGGATTCGATAATGAGCTGGCTGGCCTTCTTGGTGACAAAGCCAAGATGGCGTTAATCGTTACCCGTATCGCTTCGGCGGATCTTCTGGCCGCATTCTGCCAGCTTTCGGACATCTCCGCTGCATGCATCGGTGCCAATCAGGGTGCGGTGGCAGTGCTGAAGAATCTTGATGGGGACGCTCCGGAGGCGGCCGCCAAAGATCTGACCACCGTGGTTTCCGGCATGGTGGTGATTTTGGCGGTCAATCGTGCGGACAAGCTCGAAGTGTCCATGATCATGCAGGGGCAGGTTGGCCAGACCTTTGCTCCGCCGGTGCTGTTTTCGTCCACTCCGCGATTTGTGGAGGATCTTATGCTCGGCATCGTCTCGTTGAATCAGCTCAAAACCCAAGGTTTTGAAGTGGTGGAGTCGGCCGACCTCGATCATGACCAGGCCATGCAGATTCTCGCCGACCACACCAAGCGTGGGCGTGGTGGCCGCGGATCGCATATCGAATAGGCGTAGGAATAGAACAGGTTAGGACAGACTATGACCACAGCGGTTGTTTTCGATTATGGCTTTGGCAACGTACGATCCATGGTGCGTGCTCTTGCCGACCTTGGCGTCGATACCACACTTACCTCCGATTACCGTCAGGCTTTGGAAGCCGACGGTCTGGTCGTCCCGGGTGTGGGCGCGTTTGCCGCCTGCATGGACGGTCTCAAAAAAGTCGATGGCGACCGCGTGATCTATGACCGTATCCGTGCTGGCCGTCCAGTATTGGGCGTGTGTGTGGGCGAACAGATTATGTTTGAACGTGGTCTGGAACATGGTGCTCATGCCTCCGGTATCGGTCTGATCGGTGGCTCGGTGAATCTGCTGGATGCCGATGTGGTGCCGCATATGGGCTGGGACACCATTGAGGCCGCTCCCGATTCCGTGCTGCTCAACGGTGTGGAAAACGAGCGCTTCTATTTCGTGCATTCCTATGCCGCAATGGAGGTCAAGCCCGCCGACACCGCGCGTTTTGACATTGATCTGCAGACTTCCACTGAACGAGTGAGCTGGTGCACATACGGACGTTCGCGTTTTGTGGCGGCTTATGAGCGTGGTCCGCTATCTGCCACGCAATTCCATCCTGAAAAGTCCGGTGATGCCGGTGCTCAGTTGCTGAAAAACTGGATTGCCACGCTGTAGTTCATAAGAAAGGTTGTTCTCTGATGTCGTTGACTCTTCTCCCCGCTGTTGATGTGCGTGATGGCAAGGCCGTGCGCCTGCGCCAGGGTGAATCCGGTTCTGAAACGGATTACGGTTCGCCGTTCGAGGCGGCACGCACTTGGGTCGAGGCCGGTGCCGAATGGATTCATCTGGTGGATCTCGATGCCGCATTTGGCACGGGCAACAACCGCGATCAGTTGCGTGAAATCGTTCACGAACTTGGTGACCGGGTCAATATCGAATTGTCCGGTGGCGTTCGTGATGATGATTCACTGGATGCTGCATTGGAGGCCGGTGCTGCGCGTGTGAACATTGGCACCGCGGCCTTGGAGAACCCTGATTGGACCGCTTCGGTCATCAAGAAGTATGGCGATCGGGTGGCCGTTGGTCTTGACGTGCGTGGGCATACGCTTGCGGCTCGTGGCTGGACCAAGGAGGGCGGAGACCTGTTCGAGACCATGAAGTTCCTCGACTCGGTCGGCTGCTCGCGATACGTGGTCACTGATGTGGCCAAGGACGGCATGATGTCCGGACCGAACATCGGACTGCTGCGTGAAGTGGCTGAACGCACCGATGCCAAGGTCACCGCTTCCGGCGGTATTTCCAAGCTTGATGACCTGCGTGCCATCAAGACTCTGGCCGAGATTGGCGTAGATTCCGCCATCCTCGGCAAGTCCCTCTACGCGCGTGCCTTCACGCTTCAGGAAGCGCTCGAAGTCGCTCGATGATGTGTGATTTGGCACTGACAAACGTTGGTGTTTTCTCAGCGCAAGAAATTCTCGAAATAAACCTTGATTGCGAGAATTTCTTGCGCTGAGTCGTTGCCAGTGCAAAGATTTCTCGAACAAAATGCTTATTTCGAGAATTATTTGCACTGAGCGCGAGTTAGTGCAAACAATTCTCGAAATGACCGCTTTCTACGAGAATTATTTGCGTTAGAGAATATACCGAACGGACGGCGAGCCCATTGGCGTCAAAGATGACTGCAACGAGCCCAGCAACAACCGTTACTTTGTATCAGGCGCAGGGGAGTTCGCCGGACTTGATGAGTTTCTTGAATATGGCGTAATCCTCATCGTTCTGCTCGGCGTAACTTACAGCAAACGAGGCAATGGACTGGTCGAATTCGTCGGTACCGCCCATGTAGTTGGCAATGGCGATCGAATCGCCGGTGCGGGCATGAGCGTGCGCCAATGACCATGCACACATGCGTGAGAGATCGCTTAAACCTGAGGCATTGAGATTGTCGATGTCGATGGAGCCCTTGCCGTTCCACAGCTGACGCACGTAATAATCGCGCTTGCGTCCATCCTCGGCCATAAAGCTTGACCAACCCAGCAGCACGTCCGCCGTATTCTGAATCAGCTTCTGCCCCTGCACCACGCGCTCGCCGTGCGTGGCATAGGGCGAGGCTCCGCAATAGTGCTCCAGCACGGAATATGTGGCTTCCTTCATCTGCAGCATCATCGGATCATCAGCGTCGCGTGCGATCCATACCGAGGCCCATGCACGTTGTCCGACCGAGCCGACGCCCACCACTTTGCGGGCGGCATCCTGATAGCGCAGATGGTCGAACACCCAGCGTCGATCATCGTAGAGGGAATGACGATAGCTTTCGATCAATGTATCGAGACGCGCCTGCAATGCATCCAGGTCGGCATAATCGTCAAGTTGATTGATGGGCACCAGTTCAGGCGGATTCGATTTGAACCGCAGCTTGCCGTTCTCGAATTTGCAGAGCTTGGCTGCTGCCGCGTCGTTGTCTTTCAGCAACGCCTTCATGGCGGCTTCGCGCAATACGCGACTGCGCTTGGAACCGGTGGTTTCAAAACGATCCAGCGTTTCCTCCACATCGAGGTGCTCGTACCAAGCATCGAGATAATCCATCTCGGAGAACCACTTCATGCGGGTACGGTAGGTGCGCACGCATTGCACCACGGCGGCGCGGCGATCCTTCTCCTTGATTTTGTTGGCGCGGCCACATATTTCCACCGAGGCCGCAAGTCGCTTCAAATCCCATTCCCAGGGACCCACCGCGGTTTCGTCGAAATCGTTGATGTCGAATACCAGTCGTGCGGAAGGGGAGCGGAAGATACCAAAATTACCGATATGCGCGTCGCCTACACACTGCACCGGTATCCCGGTTACCGGCGTGGTCGCCAGATCGTTGGTCATGATGAGCACTGTGCCGCGATAGAACGTGAACGGGCTGGCGCTCATACGCTTGTACCGCAACGGAACCAGTTCGGGCACGCGGATGGCGGACTGCTCCTCCAAAAGGCTGATCGCCTCTCTCCGGCCCTCCTGCGCCTGCCAAATGGCATGGGAATCCAATGGCGCCTTGGCTCGAGTGGATATGCCGGCACGTGACCGGTCGCGCGGATCGGTGGCCTGCTTCCAGCTGGTTACATCGACAGGTGGATTGGCGGATGGGGTGAGATGGTCTTCGCTCATGAACCACACCTTAGCGCGGCTTCGCCGCCGAATCATGTAACACGGCACACCGGTGAGATGTTAACGCCCCTCGTAACACGGATATGGAACGATAAGCGATTATGGATAGACAGCAGGAGTTTGCGCTGCGCACGGTCGAAGAACGCGACGTGCGCTTCATTCGTCTCTGGTTCACGGATGTGTTGGGAACACTGAAATCCGTGGCGATTGCTCCGGCCGAACTGGAAGCCGCATTTGAGGAGGGTCTTGGCTTCGACGGTTCCGCCATCGAGGGCATGACCCGTGTGTCCGAAGACGACATGATCGTTCAACCCGACCCCTCAACCTTCCAGATTCTGCCATGGCGCGGCGGCCCGCAAGGTACCGCTCGCATGTTCTGCGACATTCTGACCCCGGACGGCGAGCCGTCGCTCGGCGATCCTCGCCACGTGTTGAAGCGTGCGCTTGCCAAGGCCAAGGATAAGGGTTTCACGTTCTACGTGCACCCTGAGATTGAGTTTTATCTGTTCGAAAGCCAGGATGATTGGTCCAAGGCGCCGACCCCGATTGATGAAGGCGGCTACTTCGATCACGTGCCGCGCAGCCCGGGCATGGACTTCCGCCGCGCCACCGTGAACATGCTCGAACAGATGGGCATCTCGGTGGAATACTCGCACCATGAGGCGGGTCCTGGCCAGAACGAGATCGATCTGCGTTATGCGGATGCGCTCACCACTGCCGACAACATCATGACGTTCCGTACGGTGGTCAAGGAGATTTCGCTGGAGCGCGGCATCCATGCCAGCTTCATGCCCAAGCCTTTGGCCGACGCGCCTGGTTCCGGCATGCACACTCACCTGAGCTTGTTCGAGGGCGACTCCAACGCCTTCTACGAGGCCGGTCAGGAATTCAACATGTCCCTGACCGCCCGCCAGTTCGCCGCTGGCATCCTGTACCATGCGGCCGAAATCTGCGCGGTCACTGACCAATACGTCAACTCGTACAAGCGCCTGTGGGGCGGCAACGAAGCTCCGAGCTACATTTGCTGGGGCCACAACAACCGTTCCGCACTGCTGCGCATCCCGCAGTACAAGCCTGGCAAGGGCAACTCCGCGCGCATGGAGTTCCGCGCGCTCGACCCGGTGGCCAACCCGTATCTGGCCTACTCGGTGCTGCTGGCTGCTGGCCTCGACGGCATCGACAAGCAGATGCAGCTGGGCGAGCCCACCAGTGACGACGTCTGGGAGCTTACCGACGGTGAACGTCAGGCCATGGGCATTCAGCCGTTGCCGAGCTCGCTGGACGAAGCGCTGAAGATCATGGAGCGGTCTGACTTCGTGGCGGATGTCTTGGGTGAGCATGCGTTCGGCTACTTCCTGGACAATAAGCGTCAGGAATGGTCGGAATACAACCAGCAGGTCACTCCTTACGAGTTGAAGAAGTACCTGCCGAAGCTGTGATTGCAGGCGTTGCACATCTGTTGCACCCCGTCGATGCGTGGTTCATCGGCGGGGTTTTCATAGTGTGTCGTGACGACTGATAGCGGGCAGAGGTGGGAATAGTGTTGTCGCGGAGTTGATGGTAATCGTTTGACGAGCAGAGATGAAACAATCACGTCGACTGAGCACACAGACTGAACCCACATAGCCGAGAGCATGCGAGAGAGACATATGACGAACGCACCTGTGACCAATGCGCGTACCGACCGCTTCTTCAACTTTCCGGTCACTATCCTGATTTTCGCCAGTTTTATGCTGGGCATGAGCGAATTCGTGGTGGTGGGTATTCTGCCGGATATCGCCTCGGGTCTCAAGATATCCGAAGTGACCGTGGGCAATCTGGTGGCGCTGTTCGCCTTCGTATATGCACCATGTACGCCGGTCGGCTCGGCACTGTCCGCACGATTCCCCCGTTTTGCCACCTATCTGATATTGATGGGTGTGTTCTTGGTCGGCAACATCCTGTGCGCCCTTGCTCCGAACTATCCGGTGTTGTTGATCGCCAGACTGCTGATTGCCTCCGTCTCCGGCACGCTGGTGGCCATTTCCATGACTTTTGCGCCGGATGTGACCACGGATAAGTACCGCACCAAATTCATCGCCTGGGTGTTCTCCGGGTTCTCCATCGCCTCCGTGGTGGGCGTGCCGATTGGTACATGGGTGGCCAATACTTTCGGCTGGCGTGTCACGTTTTATTTGGTTTCCGTGCTTACTGCGGTACTGATGATTTCGATGGCCTTGGTATTGCCGCGCAACTCACACCCGGCGAAAATCGGCTTCCTGCGGCAGTTCCGCTTGTTCTTCGACCGCCGTATTCAGCTCGGCGTGCTTGATGTGGTGTGCGGTGCAGCGGCTTCCTATGTCTTCTATACATACCTGTCTCCCATCATGCGAGACGAAATCGGTGTGCCCGAACAGTACCTCAGCATTGGCCTGGTGATTTATGGCTGCGCCTGTTTGTGGAGCAACCTGTACGGCGGCAAATTGGCCGACAAAGGGCGCGGTGTGGAGCCGCTGACGCACATTCGCCCGATTTACTGTGTGCAGGCGGTCTGCCTGTGCCTGCTGGCCTTTGCCTCGCTGGTGCCGGCGGCCGGCGCGTTGCTGCTGGTGGTGCTCGGCATGCTCATGTACCTGCAGAATTCCGCGTCTCAGGTGCTATACATGGACGTGGCTTACCAGTCCCATCCAGGCTCGGTGAACTTGGCCGCATCCCTGAACTCCATGTCTTTCAACATCGGCATCGCCATCGGTTCGGCGGTCGGCGGTCTGGTCAACGATCTCCTTGGACTCGCCTGGCTGGGGCCGGTCGGTGCGATATTCGCATTATTCGCTGCTGGCATCACCACACTGCTGCGTCCGTATATTCAGCGGTGATTTAAGGGCTAGGACAGCGCTTTCTTGATGCGGTTGAGCGATGCCGGCCCCTTGGTACCGAGTTCTTGAGCCCAGAGAGACACATAGAATTCTTCAAGCATCCAACGCGCCTGCTCGGCCTGCTGCATCAGTGCTTCATGCTTCGGGCCGGCCGGTTCGGCTTTTGCCCGTGCCAATGCTTTATCGACCAATTGCTTGGCCTCGTCGGCCTGCCATGCCCACTTGACGTCACGGTTCTTATCGGTTTTCGCCTTGTTCAGACGGCTCACATCCGCCTTCAGATAACGGCTCAATGATTTCAGCGCATCCGGGGGAGTGCGGCCGATAAAACCTGGGTAGACAAGCGTGGCGATATGGTCACGGATAGACTGCAACACCGAAAGCATGGGCAGATCGGCCTTGCCGGAAGTGGCCTTATCCACGTCGGCATAAGACTTCATGATGCCGATGACATCATGCGCCACCTGGTACACGGTATCCTCATACACTTCGCGTATGTCGAGCACTGCGTTGGCCAGAGCTTCATCATCCGCGAGCTTGTCGACGTTCGGCAGCAGACGCTTGACCGTGGCCAGCTGCAAATCCTCAACCAATTCCTTGGTGGACTTGTAGGGGGCGGCAGCCAGCATCAACGCTTCGGTGCCCAGCCAACGAGACGAAATGCGTTCGCCCGGCAAGCGCAACGCATCCAATGCGCCACGCCATAGCATCGTGGCCCTCGACTCGGTAGTGGCACCCGCCTTATGCAGCAGATTCGCCTGTTGCACCAGCTTGCCTTGCTCGCCGGCCTGTTCGGCCTGTTTCTTGACCATCTGACGGGCCGAAGCCTCCGCCTGCGCGGCGAATTCGCGTTGCAATGCCTTCAGATCTTTGGCGGTGCCCAGCACTTTAACCGGCCCGCGTGCGTGACGGCGGCCACGCGGATGTTTGCCGGCCGGCAACTGCTGCTCCACTGAGAACGTAACCCGCAAATACGGGGACAGACGCTCGACCAATTCCGGTCCCAACACCTCAGGATGAATCTGCGCTCCCACGGTAGCGATGGCGGCCTTGGTGAACACGTGCGCCAGATCGGGCCAGCCAACAGTGGTGCCTTCCTCATCCACCGGTGGCAGATTCGGTTTCTGCTGCGAGCCGGAACCCGGCAGATTGGGATAATGATCGTCAATCCAATCGCGAATCGTGCGTGCGGCATCCGGGGCCGGTACGAACTGGACGCGCAACTGCTTGGGCAGTGCCTTAATCATTGCCAGAATCAGCTCATCCAACAAGCCCGGCACATTCCATGTGAACTGGTCGGGGGTAATGCGTGAGAGTGCCTTGAGCGGCACATGCACGGTGACGCCATCGGCCGGATCGGTTGGGTCGTACACGTAGCTCAGGCGCAGGTCGATAGGCTGGCCATCGGAACCGATGGTATGCCAATGGTCAGGGTAATCGTCCAAACTGACCGAATCGCTGGATGCCAGGCGTTCCACCTTGGCCGGGTCGAAATCCAGCAAATCCGGTTGCTTATCGTGATCGGTCTTCCACCATTTCGCCAAATCGGCCACACAGGTCACATCATTGGGAATGACGGCATTATAAAAATCGAACAGATCCTCGTCGGAAACGGTGTCCGCCAGCTGACGGGTGCGGCTGGCATCATCGGCGGCATCCTCAAGAATGTCGCGATTCCTGCCCACGAATTCGTCGTAGCTGAAGCGCTGCTGAATGTCACCTTCCACCAAGCCTTGACGAATCAGGAAATCACGGGCCTCAAGCGGATTGATGCGCCCCCACTGCACGGCACGATCCTGCACAATCGGCAGACCATAGAGCAAGACGCGTGCGGTGGCCACGGCGGAGCCGCGCGAGCCAGACCAATGCGGTTCTGCATACGTGGTGCGGGTTAGCTGGCCGGCCAGCGGTTCGGCCCATGCCGGGTCAATGGCGGCCGAATACCGGGCCCACAGACGAGAGGTCTCCACCAGTTCGGTGCTCATCACCCATGAAGGGGTCTTCTTGGCTACGGCGGAGGCCGGGAACAAGGCGAAATGAGTGCCGCGCGCACCTTGATAGTCATTCTTCGACATCTTTTGGGCGCGTTTCATCGCGCGGGCACGAGCCGCTCCACTGAGTCCCGCAAAGTCGGAAGCCTTGGGTTCTCGGATCACCTGCATGCCCATCATGGACAGCAAGCCGGCAAGCATCGATCTATGAATGCCGTCCGTATCCCACGAACAGCACAGCGAATGCGCGGCCTGCTGATTCAATGGCAGCTGACGAATCTCCAAACCGGGGCGGGAAGACGGCAACGGGTCGCCGACCTTGAACTTCAGCTCCTTGCACATCTGCCTGAGCTGAGAGACCAGATCCTTCCACTGGCACATCCTGAGCCAGCTGAAATATTCGGTTCTGCAGATACGGCGCAACGCATTGTTGCTCGGATCGCCATCCGTCTGGAATACGCGATCCCAGATATTCAACGCCGTAAGAAAATCACTGGTTTCATCCGCATACCGGTTATGAATGCGGTCGGCTTCCTCACGCTTGTCATCCGGGCGCTCGCGGGGGTCCTGCAAGCTGAGGAACGCCACCACCACGAGCACCGAAGCCAGAAGATTCGGTGAACCGGCCTTGGCCGCTTCGATGACCATGCGGCCCAGACGCACGTCGATGGGAATACGCGCCAGCTGACGACCGGTATGGGTGAGCGTCACCTCGCCACGCTTGCGGCCTATGGCCTTCAGCTCGGTCAGCTCGTTGAATCCGTCGGACACAGCCTTCATGTCCGGTGGGTCGATGAAACCGAAGTTCGTGACGTCTTCCGCCGTACGGGCCACGCCCACGGAGAGCATGTGCAGCACCACCGCGCCTAGCGAGGTTCGCAGGATCTCCGGCTCGGTGAAACGGGGACGGGTCTCGTAATCCTCACGCGAATACAACCGGATGGCAATGCCGTCGGCCACACGTCCGCATCGGCCGGACCGCTGATCGGCGCTGGCCTGGCTGATCGGCTCGATGGGCAGACGCTGCACCTTAGCGGTCTTCGAATAACGGGAGATGCGCGCGGTGCCGGGATCCACCACATAACGGATACCGGGCACGGTCAGCGAGGTCTCGGCCACGTTGGTGGCGATGACGATGCGCTGATGGGTGTGAGACTCGAACACCTTGTGCTGGTCGGCGGCCGACAGGCGCGCGAACAACGGCATGATCTCAATGGCGTCGGGGCGGTGCATGTCATCGGCTCGCGGGCCGTAATGGTGACGCAGAGCTGCCTCGAACTCGTGAATGTCGCGCTCGCCGGAAGCGAAGACCAGAATGTCACGCGGGCCGCGCTCATGGGAGGAATGGATGACCAGCTCGGCACAGGCTCGGGCCACCGCTGTGGGCATGTCGGTGATGCCGTCGTCGGCGTAATCGGCATTGCCGCGTCTGCGGGAATGATCGGCATCGGATTCGGCGATGGCGCTCGCCAGCTCGTCATAGTCGGCGTCTCCGGGGCGGGCGCCGGTCGCAAAGCCCGGCACCTCACGCATCAGTGCGGGTGCGGTGCCGAGCGGTTCGTACACCACCTGCACAGGGAAGGTGCGGCCGGACACCTCGATCACTGGTACTTTCTCGTGCAATGCGTGCGCGAAATGTTCTTGGAACTTCACCGAATCGATGGTTGCGGAGGTGATGATGAGCTTCAGGTCGCGACGCTGGGGGAGCAGGGCCGTTAGATATCCGAGCAGAAAGTCGATGTTCAGGCTGCGCTCGTGGGCCTCGTCGATGATGATCGTGTCATACTGGCTGAGCTTCGGATCGCGTTGAATCTGGGCGAGCAGAATACCGTCGGTCACCACGCGCAGACGCGTATTCGGGGAGCTTTCGTCGGTGAAGCGCACCTGATAGCCGACTTCATCGCCCAGACGTACGCCCATTTCGGAGGCGATGCGTTCGGCCACCGTGCGTGCGGCGATACGGCGGGGCTGGGTATGCACGATCTGCTTGCCGTGTGTGCCCCGGCCGAGTTCCAACAGAATCTTCGGCAGCTGCGTGGTTTTGCCGGAACCGGTCTGACCGGAAACGATGACGACTTGTGAACGACGGACAGCGTTGGCTATCTCATCACGTGCGGCGGATACGGGAAGTTCGGCAGGATACTCATATTTCATGACGAACTTCAATGATACGGAAGCCCTTGGAGCTCGCGTATTTGCTTGCAGTGAACCCTTCGCCCAGCGATTCGTCCAGCCAGGGGATCAGCGAGTCGGAGCCAAGGTTCTTTTGCACCACCAGATAAGCCGCTCCTCCCACCTTGAGTTTGGGCAGCCAGGCCATGAGCAGCGTATGCAAGGCCTCCTTGCCGATGCGAATCGGGGGGTTCGACCATATCGCATCGAATGTGAGGTCGCCGGGAATCGGCTCGCAATGTGCGCTCTGGCGGTCGGCTGGCAGTGGGGTGCTGGTTTCATCCACCTGTGTGGTGTGAACATTGCGGCAGCCATTGGCCTCGGCGTTGACATGGGTGAGTTCCAGGGCGCGTTCGTTGACGTCCACGGCCCATACGTTCGCTTCGGGCGATGCGAACGCCAGAGCGAGGGCGATTGGCCCCCAGCCGCAACCCAGATCCAGCACATTGCCGGATACCGGCGGTTCCGGAGCGTGCTTGAGCAACACGGAAGTGCCCAAGTCGACGCGGGAGCCGGAAAACACTCCGTTCGATACCTGTACTTGGGCATCATGACCTTGCAACGTCACATTGAGCGTGCGGCGCACGTCCTTTGACGATGGCTCCGCGGAGAAATACTGTTCGGCCATGTTTCGCTCCATTCCCGCGGGTTTCCCGCTTCTTGCATATGCCAATGCTGGCATGTCACCTCACTCGATGATAATAAGGAGGCATAGAAGAATCGTGAACACTTGACTGACACCGAGGTGCCTTTGACCGACAACACCCAGTACACCAACATTGATCGCAGCGACGCTGATGAAGCCCCATTGGGAGTGTTGTCCGGCCAATCCAATGTGCTGCTCGACGATACCCAACGAGCCGCGGGATGGCATGAAGACTCCAACCAGGAATGGGAGGAGCGTGAGGCCCGTAACGAGCTGAAACATGTGGCCGGCTTGGGGGAGCTTCAGGATGTTACTGAGGTCGAATACCGTAAGGTGCGTCTTGAGCGTGTGGTGTTGGTCGGTGTCTGGTCATCGGCGGTGACCACCCAGGCCAAGGCGGAGGAGTCGCTCAGGGAGTTGGCGGCTCTCGCCGAAACGGCAGGTGCCGTGGTGTGCGATGGCTTATTGCAGCATCGGTCCAAGCCGGATGCCGCTACATATGTCGGTTCCGGCAAAGCACGGGAAATCGCGGATATCGTGGCCCGTGAAGAGGCCGATACGATTGTCGTGGATGATGATCTGGCACCGTCTCAACGTCGTGCACTTGAGGATGCCGCCAAAGTCAAAGTGGTGGATCGCACTGCGGTGATTCTCGATATTTTTGCCCAGCATGCCACTTCACGTGAGGGCAAGGCCCAGGTGGAGCTTGCGCAGCTTGAATACATGTTGCCACGACTGCGCGGCTGGGGCGGATCTCTGTCCCGTCAGGCCGGTGGTCGTGCGGCTGGTGCGGATGCGGGCATCGGATCGCGTGGTCCTGGCGAGACCAAGATCGAGATGGATCGCCGTGTGATTCGTGCGCGTATCGCCCGCTTGCGTCGGCAGATTCGCGAAATGGCACCGGCGCGTGAGATCAAGCGTGGCTCCCGTAGGAGATTCGGGCTGCCTACCGTGGCTGTGGTGGGGTATACGAATGCAGGTAAATCGTCGTTGACCAACCGGCTGACGGGGTCTGCGGAATTGGTGGAGAACGCGCTGTTCGCCACGCTGGACACGGCGGTGCGCCGTGCCAAAACCCATGACGGGCGTGCATTCGCTTACGTGGATACGGTCGGGTTCGTGCGTCGACTGCCCACGCAGCTGGTCGAGGCATTCAAATCCACGCTGGAGGAAGTGGGAGAGGCCGATGTGATTGTGCATGTGGTTGATGGCTCCCACCCGGATCCGTTCTCCCAGATTGATGCGGTGAACGATGTGCTTGCGGATATTGAAGGCACCGCCTCCATCCCCCGTATTCTCGTGTTCAATAAGGCCGATCAGATTGATGACGCCAAGCGAGAACGTCTGGCCGCCTTGCAGCCAGATGCGTTCATCGTGTCGGCATACAGCGGTAAGGGATTGGATGCGTTGCGCGATGCGGTCGAAGAGCTGTTGCCCGTGCCGCATGTGCATATCAATGCGTTGCTGCCGTACACGGCGGGGTCTCTGCTTTCCCGTGTACGTGAATACGGCAAGGTGGATTCCGTGGAATATCGCGATGACGGAGTGGCGCTCGAAGCGGATGTCGATTCGCACTTGGCTGCGCAAATCATGGAGCAATCAATCGCATAAATAACGTGACGAAAATCACATAATGGCTGTGAGCGCTAACAACTGCTGAAAACATTAGGGTTATGGCATCATTGGATATGCATTGTGGCCCGCGAAACGTCTTAGCGGGTTTATAAAGTGAAACCGTTAGTTACAAGGCCTGCCATTCATCAGCAGACCGCCTTTGAAGAGAGGTTTATCCATCATGGCGGAAACTACCGTTAAGCCCACGAAGCTTGCTGTTATTGGTGCCGGTGCCGTTGGCTCTACTCTTGCCTTTGCCGCTGCACAGCGTGGCGTCGCTCGCGAGATCGTGCTCGAGGACATCGCCAAGGAGCGCGTGGAGGCCGAGGTGCTCGACATGCAGCACGGCTCCAGCTTCTACCCGACTGTGTCCATCGCCGGTTCCGACGATCCTGAGATCTGCCGCGACGCCGACATGGTTGTCATCACCGCTGGCCCTCGCCAGAAGCCGGGCCAGTCTCGTCTTGAGCTCGTTGGCGCCACTGTCAACATTCTCAAGGCCATTATGCCGAACCTTGTCAAGGTGGCTCCGAACGCTATCTACATGCTCATCACCAACCCGGTCGACATCGCCACCCACGTGGCTCAGAAGATCACCGGTCTGCCTGAGAACCAGGTCTTCGGCTCTGGCACCAACTTGGACTCCGCTCGTCTGCGCTTCCTGATCGCCCAGCAGACCGGCGTCAACGTCAAGAACGTGCACGCCTACATCGCTGGCGAGCACGGCGACTCCGAGGTTCCGCTGTGGGCTTCCGCCACCATCGGTGGCGTCCCCATGTGCGACTGGACCCCGCTGCCCGGTCACGAACCGCTCGATGCTGCCAAGCGCGAGGAGATTCACCAGGAAGTCAAGAACGCTGCCTACAAGATCATCAACGGTAAGGGTGCCACCAACTACGCCATCGGTATGTCCGGCGTTGACATCATCGAGGCCGTCATGCACGACACCAACCGCATCCTGCCTGTGAGCTCCATGCTCAAGGACTTCCACGGCATCTCCGACATCTGCATGTCCGTGCCGACCCTCCTCAACCGTCAGGGCGTCAACACCGCCATCAACACCCCGGTGTCTGACAAGGAGCTCGCCGCTCTGAAGCGCTCCGCCGAGACGCTGAAGGAAACCGCCGCCCAGTTCGGCTTCTGATAAAAAATCGTTCTGCGGACGTCCTCGTCGTTACGGCAGGCTCGACGTACCTTCGTACGCCTTCGCCTGCCGCGCCTAGAGGCCGCACGCGCAGAACGATTTTTATATCGAACGGGAATCCTCGACTCGATTGAGTCGAGGATTTTTTATTTGCGCGAATAATGGTCTGCGCGTGCGGCCTCTAGGCGCACCGAGGGAAGGTGTACGAGGGTACGTCGACCGAGGGGCAACGACGGGGACGCTCCACAGAGCCTCATTCGTGGAGTTCGTTGGAGGAGGGGGAGCTGTAACCTTCGGGCTCCAGTTGGAACGTGGTGTGGGGGACTGAGACGGGGAAGTGTTCGCGCAGGCAATCCTGAAGTTGGGTGAGGATGCCCGCTGCCTGTTCCATGGTGAGTCCCCGTTCCACTACGACGTGGGCCATAAGAATCGGCATGCCGGTGGAAACCGTGCTGGCATGCAGATCGTGAACGGCGACAACATGGGGAACGTTCTCCAGATGCTCGCGAACCTTGTCGAGGTCAAGCCCCTCAGGGGTCTCTTCCAGCAGTACCTTGACCGCGTTGGACAGCAACTTGATGGCCCGGGGAATCATCATCAATGCGATGACCGCGCCGGCCACGGCATCGAAACCATTCCAGCCGGTGGAAATCATGACCAACGCAGAAGCTACTACAGCCACGGAGCCGAGTGCGTCGTTCATCACTTCGAGGAATGCGGCCTTCATATTCATATTGTCTTTGCGTTGCGAGGCGAGAATAAAGATTGAGATGATGTTTGCCGCGAGGCCGAGAATACCGACGAACAGCAGCAGTCCGATATCGTCGATCTCCGCTTTAGATCCACCGAACAAACGCATGCCGGCCTCGATCAGTGCGTAGATACCTACGATGAGCAGCACAACAGCGCCGGCGGCCGCAGTGATTACTTCGAGCCGTGCCCAGCCCCAGGTGCGCGTATTGCTTGGTTTGCGGCGCATCAGTGCCGCGGTGATGGTCGAGGCAACCAATACTGACATGTCGGTGAGCATATGTCCGGCATCCACGAGCAGGGCCAGGGAGCCGGTAAGCACGGCGGATATTACTTCGATAAGGAAAACGGAGCCGGTGACGGCCAGCGTGGCGATGAGGCTGCGCTGGTGAGCGGCCGCGTCGACGCCGGATGATGGTGATGGTGCCGGTGCATGATTGTGAGCCATGTCTGTTCCTCCTTGTGCACGGTGTTGAAACCGTTTCTCATTTCCATTTCCGTTATGGTGCAAATACGACGAAACCCCGGCGCGAGGCCGGGGTTTCATGAACTGAGAGCGACTATAGCACGATGTGAGCGAATCGGCTGCGAGAGAAATTCATAGCTTGCGCAATACGGTGACGACCTTGCCCATAATCGTGGCGTAAGTGCCGTCGATGGGGGAGTATGCGGGATTGTGCGGCATAAGCCAGATGTGGCCGTTTTCCTTGCGGAAGGTCTTGACGGTGGCCTCGTCATCCAGCAGTGCGGCCACGATATCTCCGTTCACGGCGGAGTTCTGTTCGCGCACCACCACGAAGTCACCGTCGCAGATGGCGGCATCAACCATGGAATCGCCGTGTACTTCCAACATGAACAGATTGCCGGAGCCGGTCAGTCGTTCCGGTAGACGCATGACATCGTCGACGTGCTGTTCGGCGGTGATGGGTACGCCGGCGGCTATACGCCCGACCAGCGGAACATCCTGCGATTCGACGATTGACTCACTGGGGAATGCGTAGATATCGGCGGTGTGCTCTTCTACGGTGTTCGCGGTGACTGCTGCAGTGTTTTCCGGTGGTGGAGCGACCACCTCGATGGCGCGACCTTTATTGGCGTTCATGCGAATAAAGCCCTTGTCCTCCAGCACTTGCAGTTGATGTTTGACTGAGGAAGGGCTTTTGAGCCCGGCAGCTTCACCTATTTCTCGGAATGATGGCGCAAAGCCCTGTTCGTCGATGTGGAGTCGAATGGCATCCAAAACTTTGCGCTGGCGCTCGGTCAAAGTGGATTCGTCCGGCTCCTGCTGAGGGGGGAGGGGAATGCTGCTCACGTCGGGGCTCCTTTCGTTACCCCATCAGCATAACGTGATATTCGTGTGAAATCAAACATCTGTTCGAGTGTTGACTTGACGAGTTCGAACATTTGTGCCACTCTAAGAACAGATGTTCGATAGAACACTTGTTCGAGAGAGGTGGTCGTGATGACTGGTTCGATGGTGATGGCAACGGGTCGTATGGCGGGGAAGCGCAGCAACGCATATCGTGCTGCGCGTCGTGGTGCGGCGCGTAGAACCAACGCCGTGCGAAGCGATCGTCGCGGTAAGGTGATGGCGGTCGTGTTGGCGGCAGCCCTGGCGTGGGGCGGATTCGCCATGCTGACGGCTGAGCCGGCGCGCTCCGATACCGGTGCCACGCAGGTGATCAGCTATATAGTGCGTCCGGGGGACACACTGTGGTCGTATGCATCCTCCATCACGCCCGCCGGGCAAGATGTCTCGGAGACGGTGGATGAGCTGATCTCGTTGAACAATCTGGAGTCAGGGGCTCTTCGTGCGGGACAGCGTCTAATTGTTCCTGCTGAGTAAAGGAACACTCGATAAGTATTGTTTTTCCGTGTGTTCACGTTATTCTGGGGACATGCATTGCCCTTTTTGCCAGAATCCTGACACCAAAGTCATTGATACCCGTATCAGTGACGACGGCTATTCCATTCGTAGACGTCGTGTTTGCCCGAAATGCAATAAGCGTTTCACCACCGTGGAAACCAGCATGTTGCTAGTCACCAAACGTTCCGGCGGCGCTGAGCCGTTCAGCCGGGATAAGGTTATCTCCGGTGTGCGTAAGGCTTGTCAAGGCAGACCTGTCAAGGAGGAGGATCTGAAGCTGCTGGGGCAGAAGGTCGAGGAGGATCTTCGCTCTCGAGGACTGGCCGAAGTGACTTCCGGCGAGGTCGGCAAGGCAATCCTCAAGCCACTGCGTGATCTTGATGTGGTCGCGTACCTACGTTTTGCGAGCGTGTATCAGAATTTCTCCGGCCTGGAAGATTTCCAGAGCGCCATCGATGAATTGCGCGAATAATGGTTCGATACCAAGAAAAGGCCCGTCTGATGACGGGCCCTTTGTCGTGCTGATGCAGTTTATGTCGATGCGGTATCAGCCGATGACACGCATGCGGATGGTGCCTTCGATGCTACGCAATGCCTCCAGTGTGGCGGGGCTGGGCTTTTGAGCCACGTCGGTGACCACATATCCCAGCTCACCTTCAGTGGCCAATGACTGGAAGGAGATATTGATGTTCTCCTCGCCAAGCACGCGGTTCACACGGGCGAGTACGCCGGGCAGATTGTCATGCAAATGCGCGATGCGGCATACACCCTTGCAATCGGTGAGATTGATTTGTGGCAAGTTCACCGACAGTGACGTCGAACCCTTCGACCAGTAATCCTCCAGGCGTTGGGAGACAAAGTGACCGATGGACTCCTGCGCTTCCAGCGTCGAACCGCCGATGTGCGGGGTCAGAATCATATTATCTTCGTTGGCAAGCGCCGTCTCAAACGGGTCGCCGCTCTTCTTGGGCTCGACCGGGAACACGTCAACGGCGGCACCGGACAGATGGCCGGAGTCGAGATGCTGCTTCAGCGCGCCCAAATCAGCAACGAATCCACGAGATAGATTGATGAAGATGGCGTCCTGCTTCATGTGCGCGAACTGATCCTCGCCGAAGAAGCCGGTGTTCGACTTGCGCCCGTCTACGTGCAAAGTCACTGCATCAGACTGCTCAAGTAGTTCGTTCAGCGTCGAGCAACGATGGGCGTTGCCCAGTGCGAGCTTCTCCTCGATGTCGTAGAACACCACGCGCATGCCCAGCGCTTCCGCCAGTACGGACAGTTGGGAACCGATGTTGCCGTATCCGATGATGCCCAGCGTCTTGCCGCGCACCTCATGAGAACCGGAGGCCGACTTGTCCCACAAGCCGTGCTTGATGTGATGCGTATGCGCAGGGATGCGACGCATCAGGCAGATGATGTCGCAAATCACCAGTTCCACAACGGAGCGGGTGTTTGAATACGGTGCATTGAACACGGCGATGCCGTGCTTGCCGGCATAATCAAGATCCACTTGGTTGGTGCCGATGCAGAAGCATCCGATGGCGCTGAGGGTCGGGCGGGCATTCAGTACGCGTGCAGTGACATTGGTCTTGGATCGCACACCGACGAGATCCACGCCCTCTAGCGCGTCGATGAGCTCGTCCTCGTTCAGGGCTCCCTTCATGGTTTCGACTTCGAAGCCGTGATCTCGCAGCGATTTGGCTGCGTCAGGATGGATGTTTTCCAGTAACAGTGCTTTAGGCATATCTTTTACCTTAGATGTTCAGGGAACGCTCGTCCTCTTTTGTCCGAACTATAACCAGTTTCTGTGTTGGTCTGGTCGTTGCCACGTAGAGGTCGGATGCGGCGACCAAACGGCTTGGGGCGTCATCTTCGATGCGTCCGGGTTCAATGACGATAACAGCGTCGAATTCCAGGCCTTTGACCATTTCGGTGCCGCATACGCTGATCTGCTCATCCCATTCGGGCTGGTCGATAAGACGCTGATATTCGGATGGGGCCATCAGACTGGATAGGCGATGCCTTACTGCTTCGCGCACCGGCTTAATGAGGTCGTCCGGGCAAATGATGGCGATGCGTCCAGTGCCGTCCGCCGAAACAAAATGATTGGCCAGCTGTGCCGCCTGGTTGGAAGTAACGGTAAGCAGAGCCTTCATGTCGTCTACCACGTGTCGAGACACGGAATCCGGCAAGGCGCGGACCGCGTTCACCGTGGAAATATAGAGTCCTTCGTTCTGCGCAAAACGGGAGGCGAGGTCGGAGACCTCCTGCGGGTTGCGGTAATTGATGGTCAGCTCATTGAGGTCCCAATGGCCTTCGCCAAACAGTCGGTTCATCGTCTTGTCCCAACGTCGGGTGCCGGCCAGTGCCGAGGTCTGTGCCACGTCGCCCACAATGGTGAACGATCGTGACGGACAGCGACGAATGAGCATTCGCCAATCCATTGCGGTCAATTCCTGCGCCTCATCCACCACGATGTGACCATAGGTCCATTCTCGATCGGCTGCTGCGCGCTGGGCGGTGAGCTCGCCGTCGTCGCCGTTCATCTGATCGAGCAGCATCTGGCTCGATACGATGCCCTGACCGAGGCCGGTTGCGGCCAACGTGTCTTTGGCGTACTGCTCTTCGGCGGCGCGTCTGGCATTGGCGGCGGACTGCTTGGCCACGGTTTTGGGATCGGGTCCCAGCAGATCCATCGCCTCGTCAAGCAGCGGAATATCCGACCGGGTCAGAGGTGAACCTTTCGGTCGTGCGAGAGTGGCCAGATCGTCATCGGTCATCCATCCGGCCAAGGACTTCAGGCGTTCCGGGTGAGCGAAGAGCTGATCGATAAGCCAGGGGGCGGTCATCGGCAGCCAGCACAGATTCAACGTTTTGCGCACCTGTTCGTTCATGCGCAGCAGCGACATGGCGCGATTGAGCTCCGCCTGATCGGGGGTGTAGTCGAGTTGCTCCGCATACCGGGTCTGCATGCTGCGCAGCATGGAGCGGATAAAGGTCTCTCGGGCCTTGTTATGCGGTTGCCTTGTGCGTTTGGCGTCGGACTGCGCCTGTTCGATATCGACGGCAAGCATCGGTATCTGAATGCCGCTGATGGTGACGGTCGGCAGATTGCCGGGCACACGGATGCGGGAGGCGATGGCGTTGGCGATCACCTGTGCCATGCGACGGTCGCCCTTGAGTTTGGCGGCTTGCGGAGTGTCGGTTGCCGATGCGGTGATTCCCGGAATCAGGTCACTGATTGTACGGGAGACGACACCGGTCTCGCCCAACGAGGGAAGCACCTGATCGATGTAATGCAGGAACGCGGAGCTGGGGCCCACCACCAGTACGCCGGAACGTTCCAGTGTGCGTCGATGCGTGTAGAGCAAGTAAGCGGCACGGTGCAAGGCCACAGCGGTTTTGCCGGTGCCTGGGCCGCCCTGTACCACCACGGCACGGTTCATGTCAGAGCGGATAATGCGGTCCTGCTCGGCTTGGATGGTGGCCACGATGTCGGTCATTTTGCCCGTGCGACGCGAGCTGAGCGAAGCGAGCAGTGCACCTTCGCCGGTCAGGGTGCCGGCAGTGGAGGCTTGGCCCACTTGGTCAGAATGCACGTCCAGTACTTCGTCTTCGACGCCTACCACTTCGCGGAAACTCAACGTGATATGGCGGCGCATCACGATGTCGCCATGGTTGGAGGGCGTCGCCTCGTAGAAGGGGCGGGCCGCTTCGGCTCGCCAATCGGTCAGAATGGGTTCATGGTCGGTGCTCGACAGACCGATGCGACCGATGTAATGACGAGTGCCGTCTTGCGAGTCAAGTCGCCCGAACACGAGCCGGTCTTCCACGCTGCGCAGCTGAGTGAGGCGATCTTCGTACATGGTGGCAAAAGAATCGCGCTCGGTGCGTTGGGTGGGGGAGCCGTGCGAACCGGCTGCTCGTACGGTGCTCAGTCGCTGCCACATTTCGGCGCGCAGGTCATCCAGACGTCCATAGGCGCGATCGACGGCCTGCTGCTCCTCGTGCAGCTGCGAGGCGTAACTCGACATGCTTCTCTTCGTCTCCGCTCGTAATGGTCACAAACTTTAAGGCATTCAAATTTACCGCACACCCCCTACGTCGGGGAAGGGCAGTGGTGCGGCTGCTCTGGTGATGTGCCTGCCCACGCCGCGCGCGATGCGTTTCCAAATCGGTGACGGCTTTTTTGCGTTTTGCGATGGTCGGTGAGTTCCGCTTCGCGGCCGTGTGCAATCGTGACGGTTTTTCCAAAAAAGGTGAGTAAAACGTGTTGTAGTGGGGAAAAATGGTGAATGGTGGGGTAAAGTGGTGAATCGGTTGGCTGAAGTATACCCGGCGAGTACAAAGGAGGTGGAGCCATGGTCGAGAGCAAGCACTCGCGTGAAACCGATGCTGATCAGCAAGGCTCCGCCGGAATCGACGGCCTCATGGCCGGCCTACCTCCGCTGCTGCTGGGCACGTACACGCCGAAAATCGATGCCAAGGGTCGTGTGGCACTTCCCGCGAAATTTCGTTCCCAGCTTGGCCAGGGGCTGGTAATGGCCCGAGGCCAGGAACGTTGCGTGTACCTGTTGCCGTTTGACGAATTTCGTCGTATTGCCTCCCAGATTCAGCGCACTTCGGTGGGCAACAAAGCCGCCCGCGAATACTTGCGTGTGTTCCTGTCTGGCGCAGTCGATCAGGAACCCGACAAGCAGGGGCGAGTTGTGGTGCCGCAAATGCTGCGTGACTACGCCAATCTCGGGTCCGACATTGTGGTGATTGGTGTGGGTACGCGCGCCGAACTGTGGAACAAGGATGCATGGGAGTCCTACCTCGCACAAAAGGAAGAGGGATACTCCGATATCGCCGATGATGTACTGCCTGAGGTGGAGTTCTGATGATTGATGTGACGAATATCCACCAGCCAGTGCTGCTTGATGACTGTGTGAATCTTGTGGCGCCGGCATTACAACACGAAGGTGCCGTGGCCGTGGACTGCACGCTGGGTCTTGCCGGTCATTCCACCGCTTTCCTGAAAGCGGCGCCGCAAGCTCGTCTTATCGGTATTGACCGTGATAGTGAGGCGTTGGCCTTGGCGACTGAGCGTATGGTTCAGGAGGGGCTTTCCGACCGATTCACGCCGGTTCATGCGGCCTTTGATCAGCTTGATCAGGTGCTTGCCGATCAGGGCGTGGAACGAGTGGATGCCGTGTTCATGGATTTGGGTCTGTCGAGTTTGCAGATTGATGAAACGGATCGTGGATTCTCGTACTCCCATGATGCCCCGTTGGATATGCGCATGGACGTGAGCCAGAATCTCACGGCCGAGCGGATTCTCGCTGATTACGATATGGCATCGCTGATTCGCGTCTTCCGGGAATATGGTGAGGAGCGGTTCGCTCGTCAGATCGCGCGTGAGATCGTGTCGCGCCGCACGCAGACGCCATTTACCACAACCGGCCAGCTCAACGCTCTAGTCGAAGATGTGGTGCCCAAAGCTCACCGTCCGGCCGGCAACCCGGCAAAGCGTGTGTTCCAGGCGCTGCGCATTGAAGTCAACGGCGAGTTGGACAAACTGTCATCCACTCTGCCTCAGGCCGCGAATCGTCTTCAGGTCGGAGGCCGTTTGGTGGTGGAGTCCTACCACTCGCTGGAAGACAAGACGGTCAAATCCTTTATGGCACAGGGCCTGAAGATTGATGCGCCGGCAAACCTGCCAATCGTGCCGGATGACGCCCAGCCGTTCTTCCGGGAACTGACCCGAGGCGCAATCAAGGCCGATGATGAGGAGCGGCAACGCAACCCGCGATCCGCTTCAGTGCGGCTCAGGGCGGTCGAGCTGAGCAGACGGATGCCTGAGAGGTGGCGAGAACGCTTCGCGCAAACAGCGGCAAACCCAAAGGAATCGAACACCACACGTAACAATGGCAAACACGGAAAGAGGGGCTGACCATGGCAGCAACGGCACGCAGCATTCGATCCAGTGCTTCAACGCAGTCCAGGCCGCAGTCCAGGCCTCAGGCTCCTTCGCGCCCTGAACTGAAGGTGATTTCCGGTCAGCGGGTTCAAGCAGAAGGAAACATGATTGAACGGGTTATTGAATGGACCCGTACACGCAGCGCCCCGCTGATGCATGTGGTGATTGCCATCGTGTTCCTCATGGCCACGTTGCTCGGCGCGCTGGTACTGCGCACCCAAATGGTGCAGAACTCGTTTGAGGCGGCAGAAGTCAAGCAGCATATCAGCACGCTGACCCAAGACATCGAAGACGATCAGGCCAAGCTTGACCAGTTGGTCGCATCGCTGCCGGATAAGGCCGATGAAATGGGCATGGTGTCGCAAGGCGGATCGGTGACTATTGATTTGAACGGATACCAGCAGTCCGGAGAAAGTGGAGCACAGTGAAAGCCACCATCGCACGTATCGTTCACTTGTACAAGGTGAAGACCTTTGCCTTCAAATGCATCGCCGTGGGCGTGGCATTGGGCATCGTGGCAACAATGTGCCTTGCCCAGCTGGCCTCCACCCAATTGATTGGCGGACGTCAAACCGCGCAGGCCGCGACGGCCAGCCGTACTTCGCGCGTGACGCTCAGCGCCAAGCGCGGACGCATCCTTGACACCAACGGCACTGTGCTCGCCCAGAGCGTGGAACGCTATACCATTGTGGCCAACCCCGAGGCTGCCCAGGAATTCGTTCCCACCGATTGCAACGAGAAGACCAAAGACTACTGCGACGAGATCGACGGCAAGCCGGTGGGTGCCACGGGCGCTGCCGCAGTGGGCCGTCTGCTGGCCAAGGCTCTTGACATGAATGCGATGGAGCTGGGCGCGGATCTGTCGATCAGCGGCCAATACGTCGTGCTGAAGAAGGATGTCACGCCACAGGTCAAGCGCACCATCGACGATTTGAACCTTGGCGGCATCGTCTGGGGCGAACTCAGCAGCGAACGCCTGTACCCTGATGGAGAACTGATGGGATCGCTGCTCGGCGGAGTCAACGACAAAGGCGTGGGCGTGGCCGGATTCGAGCAAATGGAGAACAAAACGCTCACCGGCACCGATGGACACCAGATTTACCAGCGTGGCAACTACGGTGGCGAAGAGATTCCCGGCACCATGACCGAATCCGTGGCCGCCAAGGACGGCAAAGACGTTACGCTGACCATTGATCGTGATGTGCAGTGGTATGCCAAGAAGATCATGAAGGAAGCGACAGCCCAGTACAGCGCCCAGTGGGGTATCGCCGTGGTGCAGAACGTGCAGAACGGCGAAATACTGGCTCTGGCGGACAGCGATGAGATAGCGGCCGGCAGTGACGAAGCGAAGATGAACGTTTCGCGAGCCGTGTCCCAGACCTTTGAACCGGGCTCGATCGGCAAGGTTATTTCCATGTCCGGTTATTTGCAGACCGGGTTGCGCAAACCGACGGATCAGTACACCGTGCCAGGCCAGCTCACTGTGGATGGCCAGACCTATAAGGACGCCTTCGAGCATGGTGATGAGCATTGGACTCTGGCTGGCATTCTCCAGAAATCATCGAATATCGGCATGGTCATGGCCGGCGATGGCTACACGGATGAGCAGCGGTACGAATACTTGACCAAGTTCGGCATCGGACAGTCCACGGGATTGGATCTGCCTGGCGAGTCCAGTGGCGTGCTGACCTCTCCCTCGTCATGGGATGCGCGAACTCGCAACACCGTGCTGTTCGGTCAGGGATACACGGTCAATGCCTTGCAGCTGAGCAACATCGTGGCCACCATTGCCAATAAGGGAGTGAAGCAGCAGCAGTCCATCATCAAGTCGGATGACGGCAACACCGAAAACAAGAGCAAGGCCACTCGCGTGGTCGATGAGCAGGTGGCCGCTCAGATGATGGATGCCATGGAGTCCGTTTCGGATAGCTACAGCGCCTTCATCAAGGTTGATGGCTACCGCATGGCCGCGAAGTCCGGTACCGCCGAGGTGCAGGGCGCCGATGGCAAGCTGTCCTCCATCATCTCCGATTACTCGGTGGCCATTCCCGCCGACAATCCGCGTTTCGTCGTGACTGTGGTGCTCAAGGACCCGACTGGTTTCGGTGGCCTGACCGCAGGCCCGGTATCCGCGCAGATTTGTGCGTTCCTTATGCAGAAATACGAGGTGCCTATCTCGACGCCGCGTAAAGATGCTATTCCGGTCACTTGGTGATATATCGAAAAGAAAGGCGTTGACCCATGAGCGCAGTGAGCGAATCCATCGCCCAGCGAATGACTTTGGGCATGCTGGCCGAGCGGTATGGCTTCGATATTGATCCGGAATTTGCGTCCAATGTCACCATCACATCGCTCAGCAATGCTGTAGACACCATTTCGCCTGGCGCGATGTATATCTGCGACAGCAATCATCTTGCCGATCTGCCCCGTGCCGAGCAATCCGGTGCCTATGCGGCTCTGCTGCCCAGAACGTGCCGTGGCCGGGATATCCAGTCTGGCATCCCGCTGGTGTTCGGCGATTGCGGCAACCATATGCTCGGTGATTTGGCCAGTTCTCTGGCAGGAACCCCATCCAATGCTATGGCGGTATTTGCCGTGGCCGGCGATGATGATGACATCATCCATGCCGGTGTGAAGCATCTTGCCGATTTCCTGCACATGCTGGGCAACCCCGTTGCCGTGATCGATTCCACTGGTTCCACGTCGATGACGCGTTCTTTGAACCTTTCGTATCCGTTGGGCATCCTCGATGTGCAGCGCACCCTCGCGGTCTGCGCGGAGGACGGCGTTGCCGCCGTTATCATCGCGATGAATAACGCCACACTGCAACGTGAAGCGTTGGAATCAGTGAACGTGGACGTGCTGGGCTCCGAGCGAGTCGCGCAAGGGGAGGATGTGGCCTCCTTAAAAACCCGATATGCGTTTGTATCCGACCGTGCCCTGGCTCTGACCGTACCTACTGGGGAGTCTGACGAACTGGCGGCCGAATCGCCCGCCATGTTTGACCAGGATAGGCTCGGCCATATGTCTCTTGCTGTTGCCATGGTGCTCGCGGCAGGCGTGCGCAGGAACAACGTGCGTAGTGCTCTGCGAGTGGCCAATAATCTCAGATGACGTGCAGCGGATGCAATACAATACAGCAATATACGACACACTGAAGGAGTTCAAGACACCATGGTCCCGATGAGCGTGGAGGAAATCGCCAAGGCCGTTGACGGTCGGTTGGTAGCAGGCGACGGTTCCGCCATTGAAGCCACCGAAACGGTGACTGATTCTCGTCAGGCTGGCTCCGGAGCAGTGTTCGTGGCCATTAAGGGCGAGCGGGTCGATGGCCATGACTTCGTGGATAAGGTCGCTGACCAAGGAGCCGCAGCCGCCATCGTCGACCATGAAGTAGCGTGTACAACGATGCCGCAGATCGTGGTCGAAGACACCGTAGCAGCATTGGGATTGCTGGCCAAGCATAATATCGATCGTCGGCGCCAGCTGCCCGGTGCCTTTGACCTGATCGGATTGACCGGTTCGGTGGGCAAAACCACCACCAAAGATTTGCTCTCCGCGCTGCTGAGCACGTTGGGTCCCACCGTGGCGCCGATCGGTTCTTTCAATAATGAGATCGGCTTGCCGTTGACCGCATTGCGAGTCAATGCCGACACCCGTTTTTTCGTAGCGGAAATGGGCGCCAACCATATCGGTGAGATCGCGCGGCTGACCCGTATCGCACCGCCGAATACGGTTATTGTGCTCAGGGTCGGAGTCGCGCATCTCGGCGAATTCGGTTCCAGGGAGCGCATTGCCCAAGCGAAAAGCGAGATCGTGCAGGGGCTGCTGCCTGGCGGCACCGCCGTGCTGAATGCCGATGACGATTACGTCGTGCCCATGGCACAGCTGGCTTCCGGCGACGTACTGTGGTTTGGTCAGGGGCACACCCGTGACTCCGAGGTGCATGCCGATCATATTGCTGCAGATGCCGCTGATCACGCCGAATTCACCATGACCGACGCGCACGGCGAGCAGGTTGCCGTACATCTGGGTATTCCAGGCCGTCATAATGTGATGAACGCGCTTGCCGCGGCAACCGTCGCATTGCGATATGGCATGCCTCTGACTGCTATTGCACAGACGTTGGCCGCGCAGCACACCATCAGCCCGCATCGTATGGCTCTATCCACGGTGAGCCGTCAAGGAGCTTCGTTCGAGCTGATTGATGATTCCTTCAACGCGAACCCGGATTCCATGAAAGCCGGATTGGACGGCCTGCGAGCATGGAATGCGAATGATGGTCGCCAGCCATTCCGTGTGGCATTGCTGGGCGCGATGCTCGAGCTTGGTGCGGATGAGCGTGAATTGCACGCTTCGGTCGGCCAATATGCGGCCGGTCTGGGACTGGATGCCATCATCACGGTCGGATCGCCCTCAGACGCGCATCTGAACGTGTTGGCCGAATCTTTGGCCGAAGGCGCAACACGTGGGCGTGCGGCTTCGGTAGACTGTGTGCAGACCATTGATGAGGCCGAGCGCATAGTCCTTGACTTGGCCAAGAATCATACGGATACTGTGGTACTGCTCAAGGGCTCGCACGCCTCCGGACTCAGCGCATTGGCTGAGCGGTGGGCCTGACGCTGAACCGACAAGAAGACCGACAAGAGGAGAGAAGCCACACGTGATTGCTCTGATTATTGGAATGCTGGTGTCGCTGATTGTCACCTTGGTCGGCACGCCGTTGCTGATACGTCTGGTGCACAAGCTGCACTATGGCCAGTACATCCGTCAGGACGGTCCTCAATCGCATCTGGTCAAGCGCGGTACCCCCACGCTTGGCGGTGTGGTTATCAATTTTGCGATTGTGCTGGGATGGGGCGCCTCGGCGTTGTATCGATACCTGCGATCGGGTGATGTGCCCTCATGGTCTGCGGTGCTGGTGCTGTTCGCCATGCTGTCCATGGGCGTGTTGGGATTCATCGACGATTTTGCCAAAGTCCGCAAGAAGCAGAATGAAGGCCTGACGGTGGGCGGTAAGTTCATCGGCCAATTCATTCTTTCCACTATCTATGCGGTGCTGGCGCTGATTATCCCCACCAAATCCGGGTTCCCCAGCGCACAGCCTGGTATGAGCTTCATTGAACAGCCGTTTTTCAGCTTTGATTTTGCGGGCCGTGCGGTGGCCATCATCCTGTTCGTTATCTGGGTGAACTTCCTGATGACCGCATGGACCAACGCAGTGAACCTCACCGACGGTCTGGACGGGCTGGCCGCCGGATCGTCGATGATCTCCTTCGTGGGATTCGCCGTCATCGCGTTTTGGGAAAGCTACCACATCAAGGGTGGCGATCATGGCGGCTATTCCTATGCCGTGTCCGATCCGCTGGATCTGGCCATCATCGCGATTTGCGCTGCGGTGGCGTGCTTCGGCTTCCTGTGGTACAACTCGAACCCTGCGTCCATCTTCATGGGCGATACCGGTTCCCTGGCACTTGGCGGCCTGTTCGCGGCTCTGTCCATTGCCACGCACACCGAGTTCCTGACTGTGATCCTCGGCGGCCTATACGTCATGGAGGCCATGAGCGACGTCATTCAAGTGGGATACTTCAAAATGACGCATAAGCGTGTATTCAAGATGGCGCCGATTCACCATCATTTTGAACTTGAAGGCTGGACGGAGACCAAGGTGGTAGTGCGTTTCTGGATGATTGAACTCATCTTCGTGCTGCTCGCCCTGACCATTTTCTACGGTGACTGGGTCACCCGATCCGGACTGCTGTTCAGCTAGCGGAAATCTGAAGGGCCTAAGCTCGCCCACGGTATTCCTAAATTTGGGAGGAATCATGCAAGTAGCGGATAAGACAGTGGTGATTGCCGGACTAGGAGTGTCCGGCACTTCGTTGGCCGAGGTGCTGCGGGAGCGCGGCGCCCATGTCATTGGTGTAGATGAACGAAAAAGCGATGCTGATTTGCATTCCTTCGACGAGGTGGATTGGGATCAGGTCGATTATGTGATGGCCTCGCCGGTGTTCAATCCGCGTACTCCGTTCATTCTCGAAGCGCAGCGTCGTGGTATTCCCGTGATGAGCGAGGTGGAATTTGCGTGGTGTCTGCGCGCGGATAATGCGAGGACCGGCAAGCCTGCGCCTTGGATCGGCATCACTGGAACCAACGGCAAGACCTCCACCACCGAAATGACCTCGGAGATGCTTACCGCGTGTGGTCTGGATGCACCCACCGCCGGCAACATTGCCTCTGGAGACATGAGCATGAGCCTGTCCCGCTGCGCCACCAACCCCAAGCATGATGTGCTCTGCGTGGAGTTGAGCTCCTTCCAGCTGCATTTCACCGATTCCTTGGAACTTGACTGTGCAGCCATCACCAATATCGCCGACGATCATCTTGACTGGCATGGCGGGCGCGAGAACTACGCGGCCGATAAATCCAAGGTATTCCGCGCCGCCCGGCGCGTCATCGCCTATAACGCGCAGGACGCCAAAGTCAGCGAACTGGCTCAAGCCGCATCCGTTGCCGCAGGATGCCGCAAAGTAGGATTTACGTTGAACGAGCCTGAAGCCGGCCAGATTGGCATCGCGGACGGCTGGATTGTGGATCGCAGCGGCGTTGCCGGCGGCAAAGTGGGGGAGCCTGTCAAGCTCGCCGCCATCGCCGATTTCACCCATTTGATGGAGCCGGATGGCTCGTTGTACCCACACCTGGTTGCCGACGCCCTGACCGCGCTGGTGTTGGTTTTGGGCCTTGGCGCCGACCGGGAAACCGCTCTTGAGGCGTTGCAGACATTCAAACCGGGTGGGCATCGTATCGAAACCGTGGCCGAAGCACGTGTGAACGGCGGCGTTATTCGATTCGTGGATGATTCCAAGGCCACCAATGGCCATGCCGCCAACGCTTCGTTGTCCAGCTTCTCGGCCAAGTCCGTGGTCTGGATTGCCGGAGGCTTGGCCAAGGGCAGCCGTTTTGAGGATTTGGTCAGCAATCAGGCTCATACCATTAAGGCCGCCGTCATTATCGGCAAAGATCAGCAGCCGATGATTGAAGCCTTCCGCAGCCAAGCACCGGACATTCCGGTGACCGTCATCGATCCGCAGGACAACGATACGGTGATGGATCGTGCGGTGGCTGCCTGCGGAGACTATGCGGCAGCCGGAGACGTGGTGCTGATGGCGCCTGCGTGCGCGTCCATGGATCAATTCGTGTCTTATGCCGATCGAGGCAATCGTTTTGCAGCCGCAGCCAAGGCGTGGAGCGAGGTGCATGGTCTCCGATAATTCTTCGGTTCGCAAAGCGCACGGGAACGCAAATAAGCCGGCTCTGGTCATTACCGATTACACCGGCTGGCGAAGCCTGCTCAATCCGCTGTGGTGCTATAACGGTTTCCGCATGGCGGTGGTGGGACTGACCTGCTTTGGCCTGATCATGGTGTTCTCCAGTTCCACGGTCACCATGGCGGCGCAAGGCAGATCGCCATTTGTTCAATTGCTCAATCAGGGAGTGTTCTGCATCCTTGGCCTGATTGTGGGATTTTTTGCCATGGTGATGCCGGTCGGGTTCTGGAAACGCATCGGTCTGCCGCTGATGCTCTGCTCGATACTCGTACAGGCGTTGACCTTCACACCGTTGGGTATTGACGTGTACGGTAACCGAGGATGGTTGAATCTGGGATTCACCACCATACAGCCGGCCGAGTTCATGAAATTCGCGCTGTGCGTGTGGCTTCCCACCGCGCTGAGGGCCGCCAAAAAGCTCTATCGCAAACAAGGCATGAAAGCCTATACAGTTCCTCTTGGCGTTTCTGCGGTCGGATTGTTGACCGTTATTGGCGGTAAGGATCTTGGCACTGCCATGATTCTGATTTTCATCGGCATTGTGGCTTTCCTGATTGCGGGTTTTCCGGGCAAATGGATGGGCATAGGCGTGCTAGTGATGGCGGCGATGGTGGCGGTGCTGGCGATTTCCAGCCCGAACCGTATGCGGCGTATTCTCGCCACGTACGGGGATTGTTCTGCGGCCGACGCACAGACGGTGTGCTATCAGTCCATGCATGCGAAGTACGCCATTGCTTCGGGTGGCTTCCTTGGTGTGGGCATTGGCAATTCGCGTGAGAAGTGGAATTATCTTCCGGCGGCGCATAACGATTTCATCTTCGCTATCATCGGAGAGGAAACCGGCTTCGTGGGATGTGCCATCGTGCTCCTGTTCTTCGCGATTCTGGGATGGTGCATGATCGTCGTTGCGCTGCAGGTCGCTGATCGGTACGTATCAATGGTGCTGATGTGTGTGACCATCTGGATTGTGGGACAGGCCATGGTCAATATCGGCGTGGTCGTAGGAGTGTTCCCGGTGCTTGGCGTGCCTATGCCATTCGTGTCGGCAGGCGGCTCCTCAATGGTGATGTGTTTGGCGGCCGCAGGACTAGTTGTGGGACTTATGCGATGCCAACCGCAGATTAAGCAGTCTCGCCAGAGCGTGTAGAGTACACTCGGTAGTCATGACCCAAGGAGCACCTCATATCGTTCTTGCCGGCGGCGGAACCGCTGGACATGTCAATCCATTACTCGCCGTCGCCGGGGCGATTCGCGAACTTGAACCCGCGGCGCAGGTCACTGTTATCGGCACTGCGGTCGGCCTGGAAAAAGATTTGGTGCCTCAAGCGGGATACGAACTCGACACCATCGAGAAAGTGCCGTTCCCACGCCGCCCTAATGCGTATTTGCTGCAATTCCCGGCCAAGTGGAAGCGCGAAACGGCCAAAGTGCGCACCATTTTGGAGAGCAGGCATGCCGACGTGGTCGCTGGCTTTGGCGGTTATGCATCGGCCCCCGTGTATGCCACGGCGCATAAGATGGGCATCCCCATCGCCATGCACGAGCAAAATGCGCGTGCCGGCATGGCCAACAAGTTGGGAGCGCGATGGGCCGACTTCATCGGTACGGTGTATGACGAAACCGGTCTGAAACCCAGAAAAGGCGCTGAACTCGAGCGTGTCGGTCTGCCGTTGCGTCCGGCCATTGCCGCGCTTTCCCAGCGACTGGAAGTCGACCGCGAGGGTGTGAGAAAGGAATCGGCCGCTGAGCTCGGCATCGATCCAAACCGTCCTGTGGTTGTGGTCACCGGAGGTTCCCTGGGCGCGCAGAGCCTGAATCGAGCCATTGCCTCGTCCGCCGCTGATCTGCTGGCCCATGCTCAGATCATTCATCTGACCGGACGTGGCAAAAGCGATGAGGTGCGCAGTATGGTCAGCAAGTCGGTGAAGGCTGATGTGCTTACTGGAATCGGCCCCGATTCGGCAGGTCAAGGCGATTATCACGTGGCTGAATATCTGGAGCGGATTGACTTGGCCTTTGCCTGCGCCGATCTGGTGATATGCCGTGCTGGAGCCGGTTCGGTATCGGAGCTGGCGGCGCTGGGATTGCCGGCCATTTATGTGCCTCTGCCCATTGGCAACGGCGAACAGCGCTTTAATGCGGAGCCGGTGGTGAACGCTGGTGGCGGTCTGCTGGTAGCGGATAAGGACCTGACGCCGGCATGGGTGCATGATCATGTGCCGGGCATGCTTGCCGACCACGAAATGCTCGCCGAGCTCGGACGCAAAGCATGGGAATACGGCATACGTGATGCCGCGCGCATCATGGCGCGCCGTGTTCTGCAGCTTGCTCAATAGGAACCGGTAAATTCACGTTTGATCAGAATCGGCCATACCTCGTTGCGTTGGCACGGGGTACAGCCATAATAGAGGTGCTGGAAATCCCTCAAGGAGCGTCAATTGTCCCAGAATCAGCCCATTGTGCTTGACCCTACCCATGCTTCGTTCGATGCCGCGGCCCGTCCCGCAGATCTTGGCCCTACGCATTTCATCGGTATCGGGGGTGCCGGTATGAGCGTCCTGGCCGAGATGCTGAACGCCGAGGGCGTGCCGGTGGACGGCTCCGACCGTGAGCGTAGTGCAAAAACCGATCGACTGGTATCATTGGGTATCACCGTTGAATTCGGGCAACGGGCGGAAAATGTGGCTTCGGCTTCGACCGTTGTCTATTCCAGTGCCATCAAGCCCAGCAATCCGGAAATCGTTGCCGCGAACGAGGTTGGCCTGCACATCGTGCATCGCAGCGATATTCTCGCTTTACTGATGAACGGCAAGCGAGCCGTGACCGTGGCCGGTGCGCACGGCAAAACCACTACCAGTTCCATGCTCGCGCACATTTTGGTGCATACCGGAGCTGATCCCAGCTATGCCATCGGCGGTTCCATCCAAGGGCCGGACGGTACCACCTTGGACGGTGGCCATGCCGGTCAAGGTGACGTGTTGGTGGCTGAGGCCGATGAGTCCGACGGCAGCTTCGCCAAATACCACCCCACCATCGCCATCATTACCAATGCCGAGGCCGACCATCTTGACCATTACGGCGATGAAGCGCATTACCGTGCCGCATTCGTGAATCATGCCGGCCATGCAACCGGCCATGTGGTGATCTGCGCTGATGATCCGGACGCGCTGGCCGTGTTCCAGGCGCTGCCTGCCGACATCAAGGCCCATACCGTCGTCTATGGCACCACGCCCATTGAGCAGCTGCCTGATTTAGGGGGTGCCGCGCATGTGTGGATTTCCTCTGAACAGGAGACCGCCGGCACCGGCGTTGAACGGCTTACCTTGCACCTTCCCGCCGCGGTGACCTCTGCAGATGCTGTGGCCCAGCGTGTGGAACTCAAGGTTCCCGGCATCCATAATGCGCGTAATGCCGCCGCGGCAATCACCGCCGCGGTGCTGTTGGGAGTCTCTCCCACCGACGCCGCACAGGCTGTCGGTACGTTCCTGGGAGCTGCACGCCGTTTTCAGGTGCATGGAACCGTTAAGCAGGTCACGGTGGTGGACGATTACGCGCACCACCCTACGGAGATCGCGGCTCTGCTGGATGCAGCACGGCGCCGTTATCCGCAGTCGACCATTCGCGTGATTTTCCAGCCTCATCTGTTCTCCCGTACCAAGTTCTTTGCGCGCGAATTCGCCGAGGCGCTGGCCAAGGCCGATGATGTCATCGTCACCGGCATTTTCCCTGCCCGTGAGAAGCAGGAGGACTTCCCGGAGATTACCGCGGCCACCATCGTGGATGCTGCTGCCGGCATCAAGGATGCGGCTGCCGGCGAGTGGATTCAACCGGTTGAAGACATGGGTCTTGCCGCCAGGATGATGGCCATGCGAGCCCACCATGGGGATGTGATCTTTACCGTGGGCGCCGGCGACATCACTGATATGGATCAGGTGCTGCTTACCGCGCTCGAGGCCCATCGCGAAAGTTGTGAGTAATGGCAGGTCGTACCGTCAGTTCTGGCGGCGCGAAAGGAGAGCGTCGCAAACCCCGTTCGGTGGAATCGCACCAGCGAGGTCCGGGCAAGGCTGGAAAGTCGCGTAAAGCCCGTTCCGTGGCCTCCCGTCCGGGAATCGTGGACGAGTCTCGGCCTCAGGAAGTGACGCGTGCCATCGGGCAGGAAGGTGCGTTTGTAGACGCGCGCGAGCTGCATAGTGAGGATTATGTTGCTGAGACGCTGCATCAGACCACCGGTGCGCTGGGAGTGATTTCCCGTCCGAAAGTGGTGGATTTCACCGAACGAGCCAAGGAGCGCAAGCGTGCGGGCATGCGCGTTATCGCGCTGCGAGTGGTAGCCATGGTAACCAGTGTGGCGGTGCTGATTGGGCTGGTATGGTTGCTGTTCTTCTCTTCGGTGTTCCGCCTGGAAGTGGGTGCGATCAGCGTATCTGGAGCCAACGAATGGGTCAGTGAGCAGACCATTCGCTCCATTGCCGATAAGCAGGCGGGTAAATCGCTGTTTTTGGTATCCACGAACGACGTGTCCAAACAGCTCGGAGATATTCCCGGCGTGAGTGAGGCCAACGTTTCCAAGCAATTCCCGAAATCGATGAGCGTTGAGGTCAAAGCGCAACGGCCCGCCGCCATGCTGAAAAACGGGGATACGTTGACTGCGGTCGATTCACAGGCTCGCGTATTGAATTCGGTGACGGACGCGAATGTGGACGGCATTCCCGTTATTGAAGTCAAGGATGTCGATAAGAGCTTGAAGAATCGTTCGATCAAGGAAGCCCTGACCATTCTGGGTGCGCTACCGGAATCAATGCGTTCGGCAATCACCCAGGTCACTGCGGAAACGCAGGATTCCGTGACCACCACACTCAATGACGGCGACCGTGTGATCGTGTGGGGCGATTCCTCTCAGCTCAAGCTGAAAATGGCAGTGGTCGATAAGATTATCAATGACTCCAATGTGATTGGCGACCGTCATCAGGTCGATGTATCCGCGCCGTTGAAACCTATCATGAAGTGATGTTCCTGGTCGTTTGGGCTGACTGACGTGAGCGGGCTTGTTCGTGGTCTGCTGTGAGCTGATTTGCAAATGCATAGATACAGGTGTATGGTGAAACGTCCGGCCGAAAGGCTGGAAGCTTGATAATTCAAGATTGGGGTCGATCGGTTTCGACGGTGACCTGTTCGCTGCAGGGAAGCGTGCCGAGAACGCCGGGTCCGCTCGTGGATGACCCCGGCAAAAGAATAAGTGCTAAATCTAACCGCACTGAGTTCGCTCTCGCTGCCTGATTTTTAGTCAGGATTAACCAGTGAGCAGCCGCTCCGTTCACTCCTCTTCGTCTTTGGGAGGATGCTGAGCGTCGTTAAGAAGACTTGCTGATGGAGTTGAGCCTCAGGGCTCCATCGGGACTTTTACTGCGGATATGCTCGCCATCAGTTGTCTGCGACAGCGATGGGGGCAGAAAAACCGCCAACTTGGCCAGCAGACTACGCACGTAGAAGACTGTGGGCTCGGTCATCGGACCGGGGTTCGATTCCCCGCGACTCCACCAAGACAAGCGTCGTTTCCGTAAGGGAACGGCGCTTTTTTGTTGCTACTGTAGGGAGTCATGAGAGTTGTCGTGCAACGAGTATCTGAAGCATCCGTGGACGTGATCAATGAGTTGGGCACATTGGACCCTACATTTGAGCCCCAGCAGATTGGTCCGGGATTCATGATTCTGGTGGGTGTGACCGATGAGGATGGTGACCAGCAGATTGCGTGGTTGACTCACAAGATCCTCAACCTGCGGGTATTCGAAGATGAGCAGGGCAAAATGAACCGCTCGATTCAGGACATCGGCGGTGAGATTCTCTCCATCTCGCAGTTCACATTGTTTGCCGATGTGCGCAAAGGCAACCGCCCGAGCTTCATCAAGGCGGGCAAGCCGGAGCACGCCGATATTACATGGATCAAGTTCAATGAGGTGCTACGCTCCGGGGGAGTGCCGGTCAAAGAAGGTAGGTTCGGCGCGCATATGCGGGTTGGCTTGGTCAATGATGGGCCGGTGACCATCATCATCGATACCGAAATCGATATGCCAGGTGGCGTGCGCTGAGCCAAGTGCCAAGTGCGCATGCAAAAGCCCTGTACGAACCATGAGCGTGATTCGTACAGGGCTTGTCGTTTATCTGCTGAGGCAAAACCCGCTAAAGCGGGCCAAATTATCAGGCCTCGACCTGAGCGGCCTTCTTGCCTTCGATGATGGCCTTGTAGCCAACGCCGATGACCAGCACGTACAGGCAGCCAACGGCCATTACGATGATGGCGCCGAGCTGGGCGTTCATGGCATCAGCCAGGGCACCCATGATGGGCGGGAAGATGGCGCCGCCGATCAGGCCCATGAGCATCAGGCCGGAAATCTCGTTCTGGTGCTCCGGACGGTACATCAGCGCGTGGGAGAGGAAGAGCGAGAACACGTTGGAGTTACCGAAGCCAGCCAGAGCCACAGCCACCCAGAACAAGGCGGCCGGCGGGTTGGAGGTGATGGAGCAGAAGATGGTGAAGCACACGGCGGAGGCGGTCATGACGATACCGCACACCAGAATGCGGACGTGGTTGGAGATCTTCGAGAGCACGATACCGCCGGTGAAGCAGCCGATCATACGGGCGATGAAGTAGACCATGGTGGCGGTGGCGGCGATTTCGGTGAAGGTGTCGCCGGTGTGCTCGGTGAGGATACGCGGAGCCGGGGCGTTGATGCCGACGACCAGGTAGATCACAAACAGGATCCACCACATGCTGAGCTTGGTGGCGCCCTAGATGGCGATGTATGGGGCGAAGAGGGATGCGAAGGCCTTGACGAACTGGCCGAGCGTCAGCGTGGAGGCGAGCCTGTCTCCCTTGACGAACACGGTGAGCAGTGGGTTCAGCGATACCTGCATCAAGGTGTTGCCGATACCGAGGAAGGCGAAGGAGATGACGATCAGCACCAGGCGTGCGGTGCCGGATAGTGCCACGTAGACGATGATGGGCAGTGCCATGTCGACCAGTGTTACGAGAATGGACCACAGCACGGTCTTGCGGCGGCCGATTTTGTTCATCAACATGCCGGTGGGCACGGCGAAGATCAGGAACCAGAAGAACACCATGGTGGTGAACAGGTTTGCGGTGCCGTTGGCCAGATCGAACTCAGCCTTGACGTAGTTCGTGGCGGTGCCGACCAGATCGACGAAGCCCATGACGAAGACGCGAACAACACAGGCGCGATTTTTACGAGGCCGGCGTTGCCGGTCTTGGTGGTTTCGTTGCTCATTTTGAATTCCCTTTTTCTTTACTGCAATGAGACAATGAATTGCTAATCGATATTCAGTTATCAATCACCTGTTTTTGGGCATGGCTCACGCCGGGAGACAGGGTCTGGCGAGTGCCGGAACATCATTGTCCCAGCGTGAGCATGAGTCGAAAAAGGCTGGAAAGTATGGCCTATTGACCGGTGTTGCCGAAGGCTTACTTGCCTGCGGCAACGAGGTAGTCAGGCATCTCAGCCGGATATTCCGGCCAAGCACCGGCCTGAGTGCACACGAAGGCGGCGGTGTTGACGGCCTTGCGGTGAGCGTCGGCAAGCGAGTCGCCGAGCAGAGTGCGAGCGGTGAACGTGCCGGAGAAGGAGTCGCCGGCGCCCACGGTGTCGACCACCTCGACATGCGGGGTGTCCAGAGTGGAGACCTCGCCCTTGCGGGACATGATGGTGGAGTAGGCGGAGCCGGCGGTCAGAATCACGTAATCGAGATCGAACTCGTCCAGGAACCAGCGGGAGGCATCCTCGCCGGAGGTGCCGCGAATGTCGAACATGTCACGCAGCAGCAGGAGCTCTTCATCGTTGATCTTGAAGACGGTGGCGGCCTTGAGCAGCTCCTCGATGAGATCCTTGGAGTAGTGGTCGCCGCGCAGGTTGATGTCGAAGAACTTCATAGCATCCGGCTTGGTGTGCTTGAGCAGCTCGGTGATGGTGGCGTGCGATTCGGGGGAGCGCAGGGCCAGGGTGCCGAAGCAGACGGCGTCGGCCTTGGAGACCACATCGATGAGCTGGCGGGTGTACAGAATGTGATCCCAGGCCACGCCCTTGACGATGGTGTACTCCGGGATACCGTTCTTCAGGGCGACTTCGACGGTGGAAGTCGGCCAAGCGTTGCGCTGGATAACGGTGTTGATGCCGGCTTCGTCGGCTTTGGCGATCAGCTCGTCGCCGAGCTCATCCTCACCGACCGCGCTGATAGCCCAGCCTTCGGTGCCGTTCTTCATCGCGTGGTAGGCGAAGTTGACAGGGGCGCCGCCTGCTCGCTTGCCGCCCGGCAGCATATCCCACAGCAGTTCGCCAAGGCTCAGAACGATCGGGGTAGTCATGGTTGGTTCCTTTCCTTATGGTTTCTCTGATTACTGATTTCGTATGGAAATCTCTGGTCGGCGCTTCGGTCAGGAAACGTCGAAGAACACCGAGGGGTGTTCCAAAAACTGGGTGACCGCCACAGCCGCCGCTCCACAGACGGTGGAGTCAATCGGCAGGGTGGAGAGTGTTATGGAGGTGAAATCGTTGATTTCGGGGATGGCTCGTTCGGCCACCGTGGCGCGAACCGTGTCCAGCAGGAGAGGGCCAGCCTCGGATACGATATCGCCGATGATGATGTGTTCGGGATTGAAAGCGTTGAAGATGGTGATGCAGCCGTAGCCGATATACCGCGCCACTTCGCAAACCATGGACTGGGCCGCGGCGTTGCCTTCGTTGGCTTTGGCGAACAGGGCTCGGGCGGCTTCGGCATGGGTCATGTCTGAGGCGTCCGGGATAACCGAGCCGTCCTCGATAAGCATGTCATGGATGGCCGGGGCGGAGCAGTAACGTTCCAGGCAGCCGACGTTGCCGCAGTCGCAGGGCTTGCCGTTGACATCAACGGAGATATGGCCGATTTCGGTGGCTGCGCCTTGCGCGCCGTTGACGAGGTGGCCATTGTCGATGACGCCAAGTCCCACGCCTTCGCCGACCAGATAGTAGGCGAGGTAATCGTTGGTGTGGAATGCGGGGTCGAACAGGTAGTGGGCCAGCGCGCCGGCGCGGGCATCCTGCTCGATGAAGACGGGCACTCGGAACGCGGTGGAAAATTCGTTGATGAAGTTGATTTTGCGCCAGCTTTGCATGCTGGAGACCACAGCGGTGCGGCCGACGTTGCGCAGGTAAGGGCCGGGGACGGCCATGCCGATGGCCACGATGGACGGATCGTCATCAAGCAGCTCGCTGATGCGTTGGTGGATGGCCGTGATGGTGTCGCTGATGGTGCGGTCGTACACCGGGGGCAGGTTTTCGATGCTGAGCGCATTGCCGCACAGGTCGAACACGCCGATTTGCACGAGGGAACGGGCGAACTTGACACCAATGACGCGGAAGCGAGCGGTGTCAATTTTCAGCCCGATGGAACGGCGGTTCTTGGAACCTTCCAGGTCGCCGGTCTCTTCAATTATGCCGGCTTCGATAAGCCGTGCGGTGATCTTGGTGATGGCGGCCGGCGTGAGTTCCAAGGCCTTGGCGATTTGTGCGCGGGAGCTGATGCCGTTGTGGTAGAGATGCTTGACGATGCGGGAGCGGTTGGATTCGGAAACGCTGGCCTGAGAAGTGGCGCGTGCAGTATCGTCTGCCATATCATTCTCCTTTGTCCTGCGTCGTTGCTTGGGTAGCGTCCGCTCGTCTTTGAATCTGAACTTGATTAAGATATTAACGCAGTTAATCTATTCATGCAATCAACTTATGTTTCGGCGTGTCGCGTATGAGACGCATGGCTTTCTGTAATTTGTTAAGATAGTTGTCAATACATAAATGCATACTGATTCCAAGCATATTGTTCGACGAAGAACGGGGGATAGGCAATGACTGATAACACCGTGAACAATTTCAGGATTGGTGTTGATGTAGGTGGCACCAAAATCGAGGCGGCGCTTGTCGATGCAACGGGCGCGGTGCTGAACTCCGCCAGAATCCCTGCGCGTCATGGTAATGCTGCGGTGGTCGAGGACATTGTATCGGTCGCGCGGCAGGCCGCGGGAACCCGCTTTGACGAGGTCTCGGCAATCGGCATCGGCACGCCGGGCACGGTCGACTCCGCCACCGGACACGTGGGCAACATCGTGAATCTTGATGTGGTTTCGTTGGATATGGGCCCCGAAGTCTCCAAACTGGCAGGCGTGCCGGTGCATGTGGAAAACGATGTCAACGCTGCCGCAGTGGGTGCTGCAGTGCTGTTGGGAGGTGCGGATGGCTTGGACGGCACCATCGCGTTCCTGAATTTCGGTACCGGACTGGCTGCGGGCATCGTGCAGAACGGGGTGCTGCTGCATGGATACAGTGGGGCCGCAGGCGAAATCGGTCATATTCCGGTTGAGCCGCATCGTTTGAAGTGCCCCTGCGGCCAGTATGGGTGTCTGGAAACCGTGTGCTCGGGGGCTGCGGTAGGTAGGCTATGGCCGAACGCCGATCCGCCGATGCCCGACTTGATTCGCTGCGCCAGCAGACGTGAGGCGAAGGCCGTGGATGTGCTGGATATGGTGGTGAGGGCCATTGGCGACACCATCCAGATTCTGGCTCAGTCGGTCGATCCCCGATTGATCGTGTTGGGTGGCGGTATGGCCAAAACCGGCGAACCGTTGGTTGAGGTAATTACCGCTGAGCTGCGTCGTCGAGAATCGCAGTGCCGCTTTTTGGAGTCGCTGGATTTGCCGGCTCGGCTTCGTCTGGCCCCGGCGGGGCAGCCGGTGGGGGCCATCGGAGCGGCTATGGCCGCATAGTGCTGCCACCCGGTGCTGGCTATCTGACTATTTGGCCAGATACTGGAGCAGCACGGCGATGGCTTCTCCCTGCACGGTGATGTCCGGCCCGCATTCGCAGCGCCTGATCACGGTGTGCTTGTGGAAGGACGATGACGTGCTGGCGTCGAGATAGGCCTGGGCGGCGTCGATGAAGGTCGTGTTGATGATGTCCGGTTGCCCGAATATGCAGACGTCGGACATATCCAACAGGCCCACGGGCATGGCCAAGGCCTGGCCGAGGTGCCGTCCGGCGCGAGCGAGTATTGCCTGCCGCTCGTCATCGTCGACGTTGGCCATCTGTTTTCTCAGCGTATCGGCGGAAATCATGGTCTCCAGGCATCCACGTTTGCCGCATGGGCATAGTGGACCATTCAAGTCGATGGAGATGTGGCCGATTTCGCCCGCCGCATGCAGTTCGCCGATGACTGGGGTGTCGCTCAGCAGAATCGCCGAACCGAGGCCGCTGTCCATCCGCACGAACAGCATATTCGGCCCGCCCTGGCCGAAGAAGCGTTCAGTGAGCATGGCACTAGTGGCGTCATTGCTGACGGTGGTGTCGATGCCGAAATGCTCGTTGATGGGTGTGGCCAAATCGAGATTGCGCCATCCGCGCATCGTGGAGGATTGCACTACGCCGCCATCGACCACACCGGGGGAGGACACGCCGATGCCGATGACCTCGCCGTCGGACATGCCGAGCATCTTCTCGATGAGTTCGATGATGATGTCCACGGAAACATATGCTCCGGCATTCAAGGTGACTTCGGCGTGGCGCAGCGGTTGTCCAAGCAGATTGGTGACCGTGCCATGCAACAGATGCTCCTGCGTCAAATCAATGCTGATTATGCGCAGCCGGTTGGTGTCTATGCTCAGCAGCGTGCCTCGTTTGCCCTTGCCGCCGCTGGGCGCCTGGCCGGTTTCGCGCAATAGGCCTTCTTCGAGCATCTGGCCGACCACGTCAGACACGGCCACGCGGCTCAGTCCGGTGCGGCGGCCAAGTTCGGCGCGTGAATACTGTTTGGTAGGAAACAGCAGGGCGAAAATGAGCTGACGGTTTTTGCGGCGTACGTCGGCGGGGGAGGCTTTGGTGGTACGGTCATCCGTCGCGGTGGCAAGACCGGGATACGACATACATTCCTCCTGCCTGAACGATGACTGCGCATGTGCCGTGGCGGCTGTATGTCTATATAACCACACGGTATGTGAGATTCCGCTCGGCGTTGAATCTGTTATGGAACTTCACTAATACATTCCAGTGTACTCGATTGTTCTGGTTTGGGAACGCCGAATGTCCGTACGTCCATAATTGTAAGTAGCATTAACAAATAACTGGTTAGGTTGATGCGAGCATCGACATAATCGGATTGCACATTGTGGAAAGTGACAAAGAAGTTGCCATGAACCATGATGGGCGGCTTTGGGCAGAAGCCCGTGTCTAGCGGGCCTCATGAACGGAGGAAGATACCTATGCCGGAAATCATCATTGTCAAGAACGAAGCCGAAGCAGGCGAGATTTATGGCCGTTGCGTGGCCGATCTCATCAAAGCCAAGCCGAACGCAGTGCTGGGCCTGGCCACTGGCTCCAGCCCGCTGGCAGCCTATCAGGCGCTTGCCAAGATCGTGCATGACGAGTCGATCGACATCTCCCAGGTGAGTGGCTACGCGCTCGATGAATATATCGGGCTGCCGCTGACCCATCCCGAGTCCTACCATGCCACCATCCACCGTACCGTGGTGGAGCCTCTTGGCTTGGATCCGTCCAAGGTCCACGTGCCCGGTGACGTGCTCAATGGCGCGCCGCTTGAGGATGGCGACAAGGTGGCGCTTGCCGGCCCTGCCTACGATCGCGCCATCGAGGCCGCGGGCGGCATCGACGTGCAGATTCTGGGTATTGGCACGGACGGCCATGTGGGCTTCAACGAGCCGGGCTCTTCGCTGGCTTCCGGTACTCGCGTCAAGACTCTGGCGGAGCAGACCCGTGTGGATAACGCGCGCTTCTTTGACAACGACATCAACCAGGTGCCGACCCACTGCATTACGCAGGGCATCGGCACGATTATGAAGGCCCGCCATCTGGTGCTGCTTGCCTTCGGCGCCGGCAAGGCCGAGGCCATCGAGGAGACCGTCGAAGGCGGCGTCTCCGCATTCTGCCCGGCCTCCGCGCTGCAGATGCATCCGCACGCCACGATTATCGTGGACGAGGAGGCTGCGAGCCGCCTGCGTCACAAGGACTACTACCGCTACGCATACACCCACAAGCCGGCCTGGCAGGGCATCTGAGTTATTGGTTGGCTCCCCTCTCAAGGGGGCCAACCACGTGGAGGAATTGCATATGTCTGATAGGGAAGAAATTGTCTCCCGTGTGACGGCGGCATTGGAAGGCGCACCGGCTCCGGTGGCCATTCGCGATGCCCGCAAGGTGGATGCTCGCGGCGAACAGAGTGGGTATTGGGTCGTGTCCAACGCATCCGGCGCCATCGTGGCATCCGGTGTGGGCGATGAGGCTTTCGAACAGTATTGCGGCACGGTGGGCATCGACCCCGCTGACCGTAATGCAGTGGTGGATGCCGAAGGGCGAATCCTGACTCCTGGCTATGTGGACATTCACTCGCACGGCGCATGGGAGAAGAGCTTCGATGACGGTCCGGATGGCATCGATGTGGCTCGTGCCGGGCATGCCGTGCATGGCACGACTCGTCAGGTGCTGTCGCTGATTACCAATCCCGTGGACGTCATCTGCGGCAATATCCGCAATGTGCGCGCCAAAATGGAAGCCGGACGCCCCGATATTTTGGGATGCCATCTGGAGGGGCCTTTCCTGGCCTTGGCCCGCAAGGGTGCTCATGACCCGGAATGTCTCAAGGATCCGGTTCCTGAAATCGTGGATGAGATGCTGGAGGCCTCAGGTGCTGTCAATGGCAAGCTGGGCTGCATCCGGCAGATAACCATTGCCCCTGAATTGCCGCATGGCATTTCCGCCATCCGCCAGTTCCGCGTCGCCGGCGTGGTGCCTGCGGTGGGGCATTGTGATGCCGACTACGAGACCGCCAAGGCTGGTTTTGATGCAGGGGCCGGCATCATGACGCACATGTTCAACGCGATGAACGGCCTGCACCATCGTGAGCCGGGCCCGATTCCGGCCGCAGTGGAGGATCCTCGCGTGACCATCGAGCTGATCAACGATGGTTTCCACGTGCAGAATCCCATGGTGAAGCTTTCGTTCCGTTTCGCGCCGCATCGTACCGCCTTTGTCACCGACGCCATGGCCGCCACCGATTGCCCGGATGGCGCATACAAACTCGGTGCGCTGGACGTGAATGTGGTCGATGGTCATGCTCGTCTGGTGTCCAACGGCGCCATTGCCGGCTCCACATTATTGCTGGAGGTGGCTGTGCGTCGTGCGGTCAACGAGCTCGGCATCAGTGCCGTCGACGCGGTCGAAGCCGCGACGTTGACGCCGGCAAAGGCCTTTGGTTTTGATCGGCCAAATGAGGTGACCGGTGCTCCAATCGGCCTGATTGCGCCCGGTTTTGCCGCCGACTTCAATCTTATCAATCCCGCCGACTGGACGGTCGAACAGGTTTGGTGTGCGGGGCGCAAGTTGAAATAGCTGCAATGGCAAGGCTTCGTTCCTGACCGATTAACAATGTGGGGAGCTTCCGGTGTGATACCGGAGCTCCCCACATTCATGCTATAGCGAGCTTTTGCTAGTGCTGCTGTCCGTCAAATTGGAAGAGGGCATGAGCGTCACCATGCTTTTTGTTCTCCAAATACTGGTGGAACAGGCTGAGCCGTTCTGTGGTGCTTGCCGCCAGGGGAGAGGGCAGGTCATTCAGGTCGAACCAGCCCACGTTGAGGCTTTCCTCATCTCCAACAAACGGTTCGGCATTGCCTCCCGGTTTCAACGCGCACAGGAACGAATGATCCATGTACATGGTGTTGTCGCCATTGGCGTATGTGATTACCTTGTTGGACGAAGTGACGGCCACCAGATCGGTGACGATGGCATCGACCCCGGTCTCTTCTTTGATCTCACGAACCACGGTGTCAGCCGGCTGCTCACCTGGCTCATTGATGCCGTAGACCATCGCCCATTCACCGGTGTCGGAACGGCGGCCCAGCAATAGTTGGCCCTGGTCGTTGAGCACGCAGCCGGTCACACCGATCAGCCAAAGCAGATCATGGCCGATTTTCTTGCGAAGTTCCAACACGAATTCTGGAGTAGGCATGTTGCCTCCCTCTTCACAATAATTGGCTCCCTCTCCGAAGGGAGCTGTCTGCGAAGCAGACTGAGGGGAGTTTACGTGAGCTGACCCTCCTCAGTCACCTACGGTGACAGCTCCCCTCAAAGAGGGAGCTGGTTTGATTACTTCGCCTGTGCGGCCTGATCGGCCATCCACTGCTCGACATCATCGATTTGCTTCGGGATGCCGGCGGAAATCCATTCGGGACCGTTCTCGGTCATGAGCACGTCATCCTCGATGCGGATGCCGATGCCGCGATATTCCGGCGGAATCAGCAAATCATCCTCGCGGAAGTACAGACCGGGCTCGATGGTGAAAATCATGCCCGGGCGAATCGGGGCTCCCTGATAGGACTCGAATCGAGCCTGTGCGCAGTCATGCACATCAAGACCCAGATGGTGAGCCACACCACAGGCGAGCCAACGACGGTGCTGCTGTCCTTGCGGGGAGAGCGACTCCTCAACGCTCACCGGCAGCAGACCCCAGTCGTGCAGACGCTCGGCGATCACGCGCATGCAAGCGTGATGGATGTCAGAGTAGGTGGCACCCGGCTTGGCAGCCTCGAAGCCGGCCTGTTGCGAGTCCAGCACTGCCTGATACAGGCGCTTCTGGAAGTCGGTGAACTTGCCATTGGTCGGGAAGGTACGGGTGATGTCGGCCGTGTACAGGGAATCGACCTCGACGCCGGCGTCCACGAGCAGCATATCGCCGTTCTTCACCACGCCGGTGTTGCGCATCCAGTGCAGGATCGGGGCGTGGGGGCCGGAAGCCACGATGGAGTCGTAGCCGACGGCGTTGCCCAGCTCGCGGGAGACGGCGTTGAACGCACCTTCGAGGATGCGCTCGGAACGCGGCTTGTCGAGCGCGGACGGCAAGGAGGAGAGCAGACGATCAAAGCCATGCTTGGTGGCATCCACGGCCTTGCGCATCTCGTTGATCTCGTAGTCATCCTTGACCATACGGGCTTCGGCGGCGAACTCGTGCAGCTTGTCATCGGCGGCGGAATTCTTGTCCGGGTCGGCGAAGCCGTTTGCCTCACGAATGGATTCGACCATCGAGGTGACCTGTGGGTCGGTTTCGCTGACCACGCGTACACGAACGGCTCCGGCCTCGGCTCCGACATCCTTGCCGAGCGAGTCGGCCAGCTGGGCGATGTCATGGGTTTCGATGCCGGTCATCGACTGCATTTCCTTGAGGCCTGCGCGCGGTCCCACCCAGTATTCGCCATAGTGTGCGGACATGAAGAAGTCCTCGGTGGAGTTATCTGCGCGCGGAGCCACGAACAGTTCCGGCGTATGGGTCTTACCGGCTCCGGCTTCGGGGGAGTCAGGGTCGACCGGGTTCAGCACCAGCACGGCACCGGCTTCGTAGTCGGAGCCCAGGCCCGTGTAATAGGCGAAGGTGGTGTCCGGGCGGAAGGCGTAATCGCAATCATTGTTGCGTACCTTCGGCTGGCCGGCCGGAATGACCAGACGCTCGCCGGGGAATGCCTTGCCTAGCGCCTCAAGGCGGGCGGGAATGTACTTGGAGGATTCGAGCGGCTTGATTTCCGGGTCGTCGTCGGCCCAGCCGGACTTCATGAAATCCTTGAATGCGGGCGATTGCGGACGCAGCGATCGATTGTTCACGCGGTCACTCATCGACTGGTTGTCGCCGGGCGCGCTCTTGCGCTCTTCGGCCTCATATTCCTTGTCCTTGGCGGTGATCACTTCACCCATTGCCACTCTCCTGTATGTAGTTGTTATCGAATCATCGATTTCCAACCTCATATTAGTCGGCCATATGCATTCCTGGCGCGATTGTGGAATGGAAGCGGAACTCGGCGCGGAATGTGGACAGACTTGTGGACATGGGCCATACTATGGGCGCAACCGTCTATTGCAATCTGCTCGTCCCTGTATATCCGGATTATCCGTCGGCATCCGTTTTCGGGATTCTGGCCTTGAGCAGCTTGATGCGCAAAAGATTGCATTCCATGACATCGGTATATGTGAAATGGACTATTTCAGTTTTCCGGACACAATATGCGAGGCGGTTTCACTGAGCGCGCACGATAAACTACCCCGGCGGCTAAGATGGAGGAGCTTGGGAGAGTGCGGTTTTGCGCATGCGAAGGCATGAAGAAAGGTCGCGCGCAACCGAGTTACACAAAGCAACACATGCGGATATGTACGAACTCGTGTGGACACATACGAGCTCATACGGACACGCATAAATTCGTACGAACGCATAATGGGAACGTACGGATCAATATGAGCATCAATTGAGCGCAGAGGTCAGAAGAGTACATGTCATTCGAGCATCCGAATCGGAACAACGAGAGCATGCGGGACGTCGAACTGGACATCATGAGCCGTCCGCCGGAGCACAACACCACCAATCTGGATCTTGACCGGATGAATCTGATGCTCGATATTTTGGGCCACCCGGAGCAGTCGTTCCGTGTGATTCATGTGACCGGCACCAACGGCAAGGGCTCCACCGCGCGCATGGCCGAAGCCATCTGCCGTGCGTACGGCATGCGTACCGGCCTGTATACCTCGCCGCATCTGGAGAAGGTCAACGAGCGTATCGCCATCGACGGCCAGCAGCTTTCCGATGATGATTTCATCGACGTATGGGACCAGACCAAGGACCTCGTGGCCTTGGTGGACGCCAAAATGGAGGAACAGGGCAAGCCGAAGATGAGCTTCTTCGAAGTGCTCACCGCCATGGCCATCTGGAAATTCGCCGACGCTCCCGTGGACGTGGCCGTTGTCGAGGTCGGCATGGGCGGCCTGTGGGACGCCACCAATGTGTTGAACGCGGATGCCGCGGTCATCGGCCCTGTCGACATGGACCACATGCAATGGCTGGGGGACACTGTCGAGCAGATCGCAGGCGAGAAGGCCGGCATCATCAAGCCGAACTGCACCGCCATCATCGGGCGTCAGCCGCACGAGGAAGCGGTCATGCCGATTCTTGAAGAGGCCGCCGAACGCAACCATGCCACGTTGGTGCGTGACGGTTACGAGATGACCGTGTCCGATCGCATGGCCGCGGTCGGCGGTCAGGTCGCCACGCTGACCACGCCCAATGGCACGTATGAGGGCGTGCCGATTGCCAAGTTCGGCGAGCATCAGGCGCATAACGCGCTCGCCGCGCTCGCCGCCGCCGAAGTGGTGATTCCGGTCAACGGCCCATTGGATGGCGATTTGGTGGCCGAAGCATTGGGCTCGGTGAAGATTCCGGGCCGTATCGAGCAGATTCGTACGTCACCGACCATCATTTTGGACGGCGGCCATAACGTCAATGCCGCGGAGGCGCTGCGTAAGGCCATCGAGGAAAGCTACGACTTCAAGCAGCTGGTCGGTGTGGTCGCCATGATGCGAGACAAGCAGGTCGAGGAGTATCTCGGTGTGCTGGAGCCGATTCTCAGCTCCGTGGTGGTCACTGAGAATTCCTGGCGCGAGCGCGTGATGTCGGCCGATGAGCTGGAGAAGATCGCCGTCGAGGTGTTCGGCCGTGATCGTGTCATCAAGGAGCCGAATCTTCCCGACGCGATTCAGACAGCCGTCAATATGGTCGATGCGGAAGATGAGCTGGGTGTCGGCTATGGCCATGGCGTGCTCGTTTGCGGCAGCTTCGTGACCGCCGGTGACGCACGTACCATGCTTGCCGAGCATGCCAGCCCCACGATGCAGCAGGCTATGGCCATCCATCAGCCGGCGGTCGATTCCGATGATGCCACAGATGGTCACGGGGATCAGCCTGGCGCCGATACGCTCGAGGATAACGTCAGCCCCTATGATTTCGACGTATTTGACGTGCTCGGCCTCGGCGATGCGGTGAAGAGCAACAATGCCGACGGTTCATCTGACCAGGACTCCAGTGTGGGCTCGGACGCCTGACATACAGTAGTCCGTAACACCCATCAACGAAAAACGGTCAAGTTATGTATCTCAAGGAACTCACCCTCCGCGGATTCAAGTCCTTTGCCTCCGCCACCGCGCTGCGTTTTGAGCCTGGTATCACGGCGGTTGTGGGTCCCAATGGTTCAGGCAAATCGAATATCGTCGACGCGCTGACTTGGGTGATGGGTGAGCAGGGAGCCAAGAACCTGAGGGGCACGTCGATGGAGGACGTGATTTTTGCCGGCACCTCCTCCCGCCCTCCACTGGGCCGCGCGCAGGTAAGTCTGACCATCGACAATTCCGATCACACGCTTGACATCGATTACACGGAAGTCACTATCTCCCGCACTATCTTCCGCAACGGTGGGTCCGAATACGCCATCAACGGTTCTCAGTGCCGCCTACTTGATATTCAGGAATTGCTTTCGGATACTGGCTTGGGCCAGCAGATGCACGTCATCGTGGGGCAGGGCCGTCTGGATGCGATTCTTAAGGCCGACCCGTCCGGCCACCGTGCGTTTATCGAGGAGGCGGCGGGAATCCTCAAGCATCGCAAGCGCAAGGAACGCGCCCTGCGCAAGCTGGCTAATACGGAGTCAAATCTCAACCGACTCGATGACTTACTGCGAGAGATTCACAGGCAGCTTGGCCCGTTGGGCCGTCAGGCGCGCATTTCTCGCCGGGCCGATGCCATTCAGGTTTCCGTACGTGACGCCCAGGCTCGTATCTATGCCGAGGATGCCCAGCGTTCGATGGCTCGCCGCGAGACGGTGCGCAAGGAACTCGGCGATGTGCGCAGTCAGCTGTCCGTTGCCCAACGCGAGCTTGCCCAGGTCAAGGTGCGCATCGAACAAGTCGAGGCGTTGAGTTCCGAATCCAGCCCGGCCATTGCCAAGACCAATCAGTATTGGCATGAATTTTCCCAGATCCGGGAGCGTTTGCATGCGCTTGCCCAGTTGGCTGAGGAACGCGGACGTTCGCTCACCGGCCAGATCGTCAGTAATTTCGGAGAAGACCCGGACATGTTGCTCAAGCGAGCCAAAGAGTTGGAAACTCAGGCTGCAGCGCAGATCAAAGCCGTGGCGGACGCCCGCATCGCACTTGATAAGGCCACCGAAGAGCGCGCCGACGATGAAAAGAAGCTCGCTTCCATCCGTCAGACCTTGACCGAGCTCCGTAAAACCGCGCAAGAGCGTGACGCCCATATCGCCAGTCTGCGTGAATTGATAGCCCGAGAGGAATCCGCCGTACAACTGGCGGACAGCCGCGCCAAGGATCATACCGGGCAGCGGGAGACGCTCGCCAAGCAGCATGATGATGCGCAGCATCAGTTGGAATCGCTGCGCAGTGAGGCGCAATCCGTGGCCGATGATGACGGTGCCGCGTTAGACAAGGCCCGTGCCGCCCTGGCAGAGCGTCGCGATGTGTTGAATGAGCTGACCGATCGTCAGCGTGACGTACAGTCCAAGATCATCTCGTTGCAGGCCAAAGCCGATGCACTGTCCGACACGTTGGACAGCCGCAACGCCTCCGGATCGCTGGAACGGGACGAGCAGGTGGCATCCCTCGGGCGTCTCACCGACTTTATCCATGTGGCTGATGGTTGGGAAGAAGCCGTGGCCCACGCGCTTGACCAATATGCCAGTGCCATCGTGGTGCCGGAAACCGGCAATATGCTTCATGCCCTCGAGCGTGCCCGTGAAGACAAGCTCGGCAAAGCCGTGGTGCTGACCGCAATGCCGGCCGATGAACCATTCGCTGCTCTTGCCGATACCGATATATGCTTGGCGAACCTTGTGACGGCTAATCCCGAGGCCTCGGATAAGACGCAGGCCGCGGCCTGCGTGCGCACCGTGCAGCTGCTGCTGGCCGATGTGGCCGCAGCCGAGACGGCTGATGAAGCGCAGCGTCTCGTCGCTTCCGGAAAGGCCCCACGCGCCGTCACCAAGCATGGCGAGACCTTTGCCCACGGTGTGGCCGCAGTCGGCGGATCATCGATTTCCCAGTCCGACCTGTCGCTTGCCGCCCGCAGGGACAAGGCGCTGGCCCAAGTCAAGCAGCTTGGTGTCGAGGCCAATGAATTGGCTGGGCAGGTGAGCGAGGCCAAATCCAAGCGTGACGAGGCCGCCCGTCTGGTCGATCAGGAATCCGCCAAGCGCACGGAAGTCCGACTCAAGGCTCAGCAAGCGGAAAAGTCGCTGAAATCCGCCGAGGATAGGGTTGCGTCGTTCGCGCGTCAGCTTGAACAGTTGGACAAGAAAATCGCGGACACGCAAGAGAATCGTAACGAACATCAGCTGAAGCTCGATGATCTCAATCGCGCTTTGGAATCGGCGCAGCAATCCACTGACGAGCATGCCGATTTCGATGAGCTTGACGAACGCGAGCGCACACTGGAACGTGACTTGAACCTGGCCCGTGAGCATGAGGTCGCCGCGAAGATTGCATGGACTGAAGCCAGTCGCAAGGGGGAGTCCCTGACCCGACAGGCCGGGCTGTTGCGCGATAATGCCAAGGAAGCCGTTGAACGTCGCGCCCGTATCGAATCGTTGAACGAGCGTCGGCGTGATCAGGCCGCCCATTTGCAAGGCGTGGCTGATGATGCACGCGAGGTGGCCGCCATGGTGGAACGCACGCTGCAGGGCGTCGCCGCTGAGCGGGACAAGCTACAGGAGGCGGCGTCCAGTCATGACGATGAGCTCAAAACCCTGCGCGCCCAGCGCAATGAGATCGAGCCGAAGGCCACCGATCTGACAGGCCGCGAACACGCCTTGGACGTGAATCGTGAGCGTCTGGCCGCCGAAGCCGGTCAGCTCATGCAGAAAGTGTCCGATGAGCTCGGTCTCACCTTGGAGGAACTGGTACGTGAGTATGGCCCCGATCAGCCGGTTCCGGTACTTGACGATGATGGCAATCCTGTGCCACTGGAGCATACGGATGGCGAGAGCGACGGCAATGCCGACGATGCGGCAATCGATGCTTCCGCCACCGCAGCAGACAGCGTCGCGGACCCCAGCCGCTTCCAAACCGTGCCATACAACCGCCAGGAACAGCAGAAGCGACTCGACAAGGCCCGTCGCGACTTGGCTGCGCTTGGCAAGATCAATCCGCTGGCCACCGAGGAGTTCGAGGCGCTGGAGGAACGCAATAAGTACCTCAACGACCAGCGCAACGATGTGGTCAAGTCTCGTGATGATCTCATGCAGCTCATCAAGGATCTTGACTCCACCATGGTCGAGGTGTTCAAGTCCGCGTTTGACGATACCGCCGAAGCTTTTGAGAAGATGTTCGCCACACTATTCCCGGGTGGCACAGGACGGTTGCGTCTGGAGAATCCAGAGGATCTGCTCACCACGGGCGTGCTGGTCGAGGCCAGCCCGGCAGGCAAGCGCGTCAAACAGCTGAGCCTGCTCTCCGGTGGCGAGCGCTCGCTGACCGCATTGGCTCTGTTGTTCGCGATTTTCACCGCGCGCCCAAGCCCGTTCTATGTGATGGATGAGGTCGAGGCCGCGCTGGACGACGTGAACCTGACCCGTCTCATCGATGCGTTCAACGAGTTGCGTGCCCATGCCCAGCTCATCATCATCACGCATCAGCAGCGCACGATGTCAATCGCCGATGCGCTGTACGGCGTGACGATGCGAGCCGATGGCGTCACCGCTGTAGTGAGCCAGAAGCTGGACAAATAAGCCGCTCCCGGGTTTATTGGCGGAACGCTCGGCGCACACCTTGCACGGCCTGCAATGTCTTGTAGAAGACCTTCTTGAGCGGCACGTCACGGGCCGGGGCCACCGGTGTGATCGTCTCGGTGAACTTGGTCTTGAATGCGTTCAGACCCTTGAGCGATGGCGCGAAGTCAGAGCCGATACCCATTAAATCGTAATCGGTGATACCCTGCGAGCCCAGCATGCAGCATTCGGCGTACAGCAGTCGATCGGTCACATGAATACGCATGGCGGCGTCGCACATGGCGGCATAATAACGCACCGCATACGAGCCTTCCACTGTAACGATGGACCAGACCACCCTTGTCCATCGATGCGCGCGGCGAATACGCGGCAGTGTTCCGCGCCCAATGCGCCAATCATGTCGAGATAGTCTTCAATGGGCAGCGTGATATCGCAACCAGCGGCTTCTTTTTCAATATCACGAAATGTCGTTCTGGCGACAGCAAGTATAACTCCAGCCTCTATGCGTCGATGTATTGATAACCATTGGTTATTGTGCGACGCTCACGTGGCAGAACGATTAGAATCTGCCCACAGAAGCTGGAGCTGTGCTGAATGTTTTCTGGATGACGATAGCTTGTCATCAGGGGAAAGCGAGCTTAGTGCTTGTCCGCGTTTGAGCCCTTACGCAGCTTCTGAATGAAGCGCAGCAGGCTGTAGAAACCGCGCTTGACCGGAATGTCATGGCCTGCCGCCACCGGAGTAATCTCCCGGGCGAACTTGGTCTTGAACTGGTTCAGTCCCTTCAAGGACGGTGCGAAGTCAGAGCCGATGCCCATCATGTCAAGGCTTTCCACGCCCTGCGCGCCCAGTGTGCAGAAGATGTGATAGAACATCTTGTCCGGCACACGCAGACGGCGTACAGCGGTGCTCATGCAACCGTAGTAATAGACGGCGCGATTGTCGTTCAAGGTAATCAGGCACCAGTTGACCACCTTGCCGTCGATACGGCTGACGAACAGGCGGCAGTGCTCAGGGCCAAGCTCCTGAATCATATCCTCGTAGTCCTGCTTCGGAGCAGGGGCAAAGCCGTCGCGCTTGCCGGTGTCGACCATCACGCCGTAATACTCGTCGAACGACTTGGAAGCCTGTTCGGTCTCGTCGGCGCATGTGGCCGGGCTCTCGCGCAGGGCCTTGCGCACGTTTTGGCGGCCACGCGCCACCATACGCTCAAGAATCTTGTCGTCGCCGCCGGTCAGGTCAACGATCACGGTCTGGTCATACGGTACCGTGGACAGCACACGGTAGTAGCCTTCATCGAACCATGTATCCACGCGCAGGAACGCCACCTTGCGGTCGTGGGAGCGCACGGCCTTGACCAGTGCGTCCATTACCTCGTGCTCCTCCTCCTGGGAGGGCTTGGTTTTCCACACCGGGCCGTGCAGCGAGCGCAGATAGTGGTAGCCGTGGGTCTCGTAATCGATCAGGGAGATGACCGCCACCAACTCACCATCGCGGCGGATAAGGTACGCGCCCCACGGGTGGCGTCCCGGCACCTTGGCCTGATAGCGGCCCCAGGCTTCCGTCTGCTCAATCGGCAGTACGATGCCTGCCTCTGCCGCGGCCTGTTCCATGGCCGGCAACGTGACGTGTTCCAGCGTAATCAATGATTGCTCCTTATCCTCTTGCTTTTCTTATTCCGATTGCGGGTTCAGCTGGCTGGCTGATCAGTCGTTCAACAGTCCGAACAGTCGCTTGACCACATGGTCATCGCCCTCGTAAGGCGCGTGCTTGCCATCGACCTTGATCCAACGTTCTTCGCCCTTGCCGATGACCAGCAGAATGGTCAGCCTGTCCGCATGGGCGTGCGCATCCTCGACTGCTTTTTCGATGGCCTTCGCACGATCGAGCTCGATATCCGAGACGACTCGAGGATTGGTGATATAACCCTGCATCTCATGAAGAATATCGATCATGCGCTCGTGCACTGTGTCTTCCGCAGTCAGAATAATGCGATCCGCATAATCCTGCGCACCCTTGATGATGCCTTCACGGCGGTCCACGGCTTTATCTCCCACGGAGCCAGTGACCACGACGACACGCGGATTGCGATCCGCGTATTTATGTGTCACGAACTCGGCCAGGGTCTTCGTGCTCACATAGTTGTGCGCATAATCTACGTACGCCACCATATTGCCGGATTCATAATGTTCCATACGCCCGGAAATATGCACACGTTCCAGAGCGCGGAAAGCCTCTGAGCCAGCTGGTACGCCGACTGCACGTGCCAAAGCAATGGCGGCAGCGGCGTTGGCGGCATTGAACTCGCCTTCCAGTTCCAGCGAGAAATCGCCAATAGCCTTGCCCTGCTCCTGGAACAGGTAGCCTGAGGATGCATCCGGCAGCGCGACGAAATCGGCATGCGTGCCGTGCCCGTCCGCAGCATGCAGCGCAAAAGTGGTGACCGGTACATTCGAGGCTTGAGCATCCTGCCGAATCAAATCGGCATGATCGCAGTCGGCGCCGAGCACCAGTGTGCGGCAATTGTGTGTGATCTGCCGCTTGCAATACAGATAATCCTCGAATGTGGGATGCTCGATCGGGCTGATGTGATCGGGGGAGATATTGAGGAACGCGCCGGCATCAAAGGTCAGACCATAGACGCGCTCCACTTTGTATGCCTGGGAGGAAACCTCCATCACCAGATACCGCATGCCATTGTCGACCGCCTCGCGCATCATACGGAAGGCATCCATCGACTCGGGAGTGGTTAGGTCCGATTCCACATAGGTGCGACCATCCAGGCAATTATCGACCGACGAGAACAGCGCGGTCTTACCGTCGGAAAAAGCGTTGAGCACAGCTTGAACAAAATATGCGGTGGTGGTCTTGCCCTTGGTGCCGGTGATGCCGATCACGGTCAACTTATCCTGCGGGCGGCCATAGAACTCAGCGGAGAGCAGACTCATGGCCTTGCGTGCGTCATTGACGATTAGACCAGGGGTGCGGGTGACGGCGGAGTATTCGGTTTCCGCCACATACGCGGCAAGTCCGGTGGTGTCGATATCGGTCAGGTATTCAGCCTTGAACCGACCCTTGCAGCACAGGAGCGTGCCGGGAACGACCTTGCGCGTGTCATAGGTAATGGCAGTGAACGGCTTGTCAGCGTCGGCAAGATTCGCTGCATCGTCGGTCCAGCAATCGCCTTGGATGATTTCGCGGAGCAGATGATGTCGGTCGAGCAATTCGGCGGCCGCAGCCAAAGTCAAAGCCATAAATCTTTTTCTCCCTATTCCTAGCCGATTAGCCATTCTACAGGGCGGTCATGCCGTGGCGTGGCTCACATGTCATCAGCCACGATATGGGCACAAGATTTGGCTAGAATGGAGAATTGTGACGACAAGCGAAGCAACAGTGCATACCGGGATGCCGGCCGAAGCCGGGGAATCCATGGCGGCTAAGCGCGCTCGTTTCGAGCAGCTCGCCATGCCCGCCGTCAACACGCTCTATCGTCAGGCCATGAGGCTGACCAACAACCCCGACGATGCGCAGGATCTGGTGCAGGATACGTTCGAGCGCGGGTTCAAGGCGTTTGATTCCTTCCAGCCTGGATCGAATTTCGAGGCATGGATGACGACCATCGAACGAAACGCGTATTTCAACCAGTACGCCAAGGCCAAACGACGTCCGCAACGCGCCAACGATTCGACCGGCGAATATGATGACTGGGACATCTACGATGCTTCTGAACATACTTCAGATGGGTTGAAATCTGCCGAACAGGAATATCTGGATGCCTTTGCTCCGGAAGAGATTATGGCTGCGCTCGCCAAATTGTCTCCAGAACGTCGGCAAGTGTTCATCGATGCCGCCATCGACGGCAAGTCCTATCAGCAGGTGGCTGACGAGCAAGGGGTGAAAATAGGCACGGTGATGAGCCGGTTGAACCGTGCACGTACTCAACTGAAACGGGAACTTGCCTCATATGCCAAGGATCGCGGATACATTACCGATTCACCATCAGCGAAGTTGGGCGAAAACGTTGGTCAAACCGTGGGACACGTCCATAATGGAACTAGTGAACATACTGTTGACAGCGATGACGCCGCGCAAACCATCACGGATACGGTAGCACGCGCTCGCATGCTTCGACAGTCTCGTAAGCCTCAGGGAAATGAGATGCGATGAACGACCAGCCGACAGAGCATACCCGTCACATCTCCATAACCCGTACTTCGTCCGATGGCACGGTCAGCCAGACGGAAGTGCACATTACTGCAGTACATCATCGTGATGATGAGGCCGGAACGGCGTCGGCGGACGTGCATATCGTGGCCGAGGGCGACTGTTTTGACCCCAGCACGTGTTGCGATGCGCGTGAACAGGCTCTGATTGCCGCAATGCGCGCCTACTTGCGGCCGGATGTGGCTCCTGAATGCCTCATGGCCCGTCTGAAAGCCACGCTCGACCATTGCTGCGGCGAGGACAAATGATGTGAGAGATATATATGAAAAGGCCCGTCTGATTGCTCAGACGGGCCTTTTGCGTTTATATCAAACGCGAAGAATCAGGCGTTTGGACGCTTGCCGTGATTGGCGGCCTTCTTACGACGATCCTTGCGCTTACGTCCGCGCATGCCCATGATGGACTCCTTTGCTGCAGTAAAAAATTAAGCCTTCGGAATTATGCCACATGAGCGCGACGTTCTCAAACCGCGCGTCCATGTGGCGCACATTCGGCTGATTGGTTCAGAGCTGCTCGGCCTGGAACGTGACCACAGTGGTGTAATCAGCGCCTGGTTCGAGCACGACCAGATCCTTGCCGGTACGGAATGCATCGGCGTAGGCAGTCATCGGTTCGACGGCCACACCGGGCTGACGGACTTTCTCACTAATCTCGTTGCCGGTGCAGACCTGCCAGGAATTGATGGTCTTGTCGCCGGTCAGAGTGACCTTGATGCCATCGGGGCGGGTGAATACGGCAGAGGTGCTGCCGTCAGCACTGCGGTTGGTGATGTCGGTCCAGGCGTCATCGAAGCCGCGCCCCTCAAGGGTGGGGTTGCTGCGCAGATCGAAGATGCCGGAGACCGGCTCTTCGCCAGTGGGCAGCAGATGCTCGTCAACAGTCACGTGAGTGTCGCAGTGCAGCTCGAGGCGGCATGGCTCGTTGTCGGCGGTGATGGCCGGGCCAGTGGCATGCTTGCCGTTGGCAAGCCACGGGTGAATGCCGAACGCCCACGGTGCCTTCACGGCGTCGTTGTTGTGCACGGTGAAGGTCTCCGTAAGGCCGTTCTCGTCCAACGCGTAGGTGGCGGTGACGGTGATGTCGAACGGATATCCGGCGATGTCGGGGGAGCGCCATGAGAGCGTCACATGCGATTCCTGCAGGTCCTCAAGCTCCCACATATAACGGTAGGCATAGCCGTGCAGGGAGGATTGACGGTCAAATTCGTCGATCGGCATCTGATAGTCTTCACCGTCGAAGGAGTACTGACCGTTGGTCACGCGGTTCGGGTACGGTGCCAGCACACATCCGTTGCAGCAGGGAATCACCTTGTCCGGGTCGAAGGGGACGATGATGTCTTCGCCGCGCCATTTCAGTTCGCGCAAGCTGGCGCCCAGCTCAGTGACAACGGCACTCCATTCGCCGGATGAGATGGCGTATTGGTTACCGGTGCGAGGCTTCAAAGCCATAGTGCACACTCCTTTGTGAAAGCGTATTGTTACCGCTCGCAATCGTACCGCATCAGCGTTGGGACGCGGCGTATATAGATAACAAAATTGGCTCTCCTCAATGAGGAGAGCCAATTCATAGGGCTATTTCTGGATTACTTCTGGGCTACTTCATAACGCACCACAGTGGTGTAATCACTATCGGGTGCGAGTGTCACCAGATGGTTGCCGGTGCGGAAGGCGTTGGCCGGGGCGGTCATCGGTTCGACGGCGATGCCGTACGGATGCTCGGCAAATGGAGCTCCCGTGGCGGTGTAGCATTGCCAGGCATTGATGGTTTCGTCGCCGATCAGCTTCACTTCGATACCATCAGGACGGGTGAACGTGGTAGTGGTCGTGCCATCGGCGGCGCGCTCCACATCAACCCAGGCGTCATCGAAAGCGCGGCCTTCGAGCGTCGGACCATCGTTCAGATCGTAGATGCCGGCAACAGGTTCAGTGCCGGTGGGAATCAGCGCCTCGTTCACCGTCACATGACTGGCGGCCTTGATCTGCAGATGGCAGGCGGCGGAGTCGGCATCGCGTTCGGCGGAAGTCGCGCCCTGCTCGCCGTTGGCAAGCCACGGGTGCAGGCCAAGAGCCCAAGGTGCCGGATCGTCGCCATCATTGCGGGCATTGATGGTCACGGTCATGCCATTTTCGCCCAATTCGTAGGTCACGGTCACGGTCACATCGAACGGGTATCCGTCCAGGTTGGGGAAGCGCAGTGAAAGCGTCACGGCGCTGTCGGTGAGCGATTCGAGCTTCCACATGTAGTGGTAGGCGTATCCATGGTTCGCGTTGTTGCGCGGAGCCGGGTGATATTCGTTGACCGGAGCGCAGTAGTGCTTGCCATTGAAATCGTATTCACCGTTTTCAATACGGTTTGGCCAAGGGGCCAGCACGTATCCGTTGCAGGTCGGGGTCAGATCGTTGACCCCGAATGGACAGAAGATTTCCTTGCCGTTGAAGTCGAACCGGCGGATTTTCGCGCCTAGCTCGCAAATCACAGCGGAGTAGTCGCCGTGGTGAATCGAATACTGGTTGCCGGTGCGTGGCGTTTTGCTCGTCATGGAATCACTCCCGTAGTGAGGATGGATGGTTCGGTAGCTCCTGCTATCGCTGGCCTCAGTCTAGCGCGTTTCCGCTGTCGAAGCGGGATTGGCGGCGGCTATGGAGTCGGCACGTGTATCAGGAAAGAGCATTGCGGGTGGTGAACGTGGCGAGTGTCACATCGTACGCGAAAAACGCGGGGATTCTTTGAAAAGATGGCGGAGCACGGGCTCCGGCACAGGAGGTTGGCAGTAACCTCCTGTAGTCCCTGCTTTACACTGGAGAACAGTGTTGACATTCAGGAGGTTCCGATGACCAAAAGTGTGGTGCTCGCCGACCCGCGCGGGTTTTGCGCTGGTGTGGATCGTGCGATTCTCACCGTGCAAACGATTCTTAAGGCTGCGGAATCGTCTGGGAAGCTTCACCGTGAGGATGGTCTGCCACCGGTGTATGTGCGTAGGCAAATCGTGCATAACAAGCATGTGGTCGAGGATTTGGCAGGCCAGGGTGCGGTATTCGTCCAAGAGTTGAGCGAGATTCCGGATGCGGCCGCTGCGGCTGGCATTCCGGTGGTGTTTTCCGCTCATGGCGTATCTCCGGTGGTGAAGTCGGAGGCTCAGCGCCGTGGTATGCACGTGGTGGACGCTACTTGCCCGCTGGTAGGCAAGGTGCATCGTGAAGTGTTGCGTTTTGTGCGCGAGGGGTATGAGATTGTCTACATTGGGCATAAAGGGCACGATGAGGCGGTTGGCGTAGTGGGGGAGAGCCCCGAGCATGTGCATCTGATTGAGCATGAATCGGATGTCGATTCGCTGGATTTTGCACCCGACACCAAGTTGGTGTTGCTTTCGCAGACGACATTGAGCGTGGATGAAACGGCCGGCACCATTGCTGCGTTGAAGGCTCGTTTTCCGTGGATTGAGGAGCCTCCGAGCTCTGATATTTGCTATGCTACGTCGAATCGCCAGGCGGCGGTGAAGTTGGTGGCCCAGCAGTCCGATTGTGTGGTGATTGTCGGATCGGCCAACTCTTCGAACTCCGTACGTCTGATGGAAGTGGCTCAGGAGGGCTTGGGCGAGCGAGGCAAGGCCTACCGCGTGGATGATGCCAACGAGCTTGATCCGTCATGGTTTGAGGGCGTGGAATCCGTGGGCATTTCCTCGGGCGCCTCCGTGCCGGATGAGTTGGTTTCCGGTGTGATTGATACTTTGCGCAATCAGGGTTTCACCGGCATGAAATCGGTGGAAACCATCAAGGAAAACATGCACTTCGTGCTGCCTGCCGAGCTGCGACGGAAAAAATAGTCATCCTTGGCTCCCCTCTGTGAGGGGAGCCAAGACAAAGTCACCACGTGCCGATTGGCGCGGCGACGGCGTCCAACACCTTGAGCAGGTCCTGCGGATTGACGCCTACGGATAGGCCGCGCTTGCCGCCGGAGACCAGAATCTGGTCGAATTGCAATGCGCTTTCGTCTAATACGGTTTTATGATGCGTCTTCTGGCCCAAAGGCGAAATGCCGCCGACCACATAGCCGGATTCGCGCATAGCCACTTTGGGGTCGGCCATCGAGGCCTTCTTGGCACCCGCTGCCGCGGCCAGAGCCTTCAAATCCATATGCCCGCTGACCGGCACCACGCCCACCACACGCTCCGAGCCGGTGTCCGCCATAAGCGTCTTGAACACCTGGTGTTCGTCGAAACCGAGCTTGGTGGCCGCTTCCACGCCGTAGCCATCGTCCATGTGATCGTTGGAATGCTCATATTCATAGACGTGGAATTCGACGCCCGCTTTTTCCAGCTGGACGGTCGCCGGAGTGGATCCTGCGCCTTTATCGTGCTTCTTCTTTGCCATGATTACCGTTCTACTACGAAGAGACCCCCGCACAAGGCGGGGGTCTCACAGCTTAGTTCTCAAACGAACCGTAGCGGCCTAGACCGCAGTGGTTCACTCGGAGATCTCAGCGAAGTACAGCAGGGTACGGATCATGTTGGAGGTGAAGCCGTACTCGTTGTCGTAGAAGGACACGGTGCGAGCCAGGGTCACGCCGTCAATGGTGTTGACGTCGGTCTGGGTCGGGTCGAACACGCCACCGTGGGTGTCGCCGAGGATGTCGGAGGAAACGATGCCCTCATCGTTGTAGCCGTAGTAGTCGGTGTCGGAGAAGGCGGCCTTGAAGGCGGCGTTGATCTCGTCGGCGGTGGTCTCCTTGTTCAGGACGGTGGTCAGCTCGGTGACGGAGCCGTCCGGAACCTGGACGCGCTGGGCGTGGCCCTGCAGCTTGCCGTTCACGGACGGAACGACCTTGCCGATGGCCTTGGCGGCGCCGGTGGAGTGGGCGATGGTGTTGATGGCGGCGGCGCGCAGGTTGCGGCCGGTCTTGGTGCCACGCGGGCCATCGAGCAGCATCTGGGTGCCGGTGTAGGCGTGGATGGTGGTCATGAAGCCGGCCTTGATGCCGAACTTCTCGTCCAGCAGCTTGACCATGGCGGCCATGGAGTTGGTGGTGCAGGAGCCGGCGGAGACGATCACGTCGGAAGCCTTGAGGATGTCGTGGTTCACGCCGAACACGACGGTCGGGGTGGTGTCATCCTTGGCCGGGGCGGAGATCAGGACCTTCTTGGCGCCAGCGTTGATGTGAGCCTGGGACTTCTCGGCGGAGGTGTAGAAGCCGGTGCACTCGAGCACGTACTCGACACCGTCGTTCTTGACCCACGGGATGTTGTTGGCGTCCTTCTCGGCGTAGACCTTGTATTCCTTGCCGTCGACGATGATGGAGTCCTCGGTGGCCTTGACGTCAACCGGGGTGCCGTCGTCATGACGGAAGGTGCCGTGGGTGCTGTCGTACTTCAGCAGGTAAGCCAGAGTAGCCGGGGTGGTCAGATCGTTGATGGCGGCAACCTCGATGTCACCAGCCTGGCCGCCGCGAGCCTGCAGCTCGAAAATGCGACGGAAGGCGAGACGACCAATGCGACCGAAGCCGTTGATACCAATCTTAACTGTCATGTAATTCTCCCTTGTAGGGTGCCCGTGGTGCGCTCTGGCACACCGGGCCATTGTTTACCAACAGTTGCTACTGTAATGCCGACTCTGTACACATGGCAATGTCTGAGCGTGCGTTTTGAGCAAAAACGTCGTATTTTTTGTGAGCGCTCACATTGTGGATCGCCGGCAACCGATATGCGGTTTCCCGTATTGGACCGACGGCGTGAATCCACGGAAGCTGGGGCTCACGTCCGGTCAGCGAACCAACAACTTGGACACTTCAGTGTCCAGCTTGCCGATGCCGCCACTGAATTCATGGAAACGGCTTACCTGCGGCAATGCCACTTCGATGGGGAAGGTGACGATCAAGGTACCATGTTCCACGCTGATGGCGGCATCTATGCCGTCGCGGAACTCATTGCTGACGCCTTGCACCATCGTGTTGGTCAGCGTGCTGTCTTTGAGTTCGTATTTCAATCCTGGTTCGTTCACGCCAAGTGAAACATCGGAGTGGGAGAACGCCGACACCATTCGTCCGTCCTCGGGTACCGGGTGCGCGGGGAAGGAGAGCTTGCCATCCGTGATTGCTGTGACTATCAGTCCGTCGCCATACAGATATCCGCTTGCCCCGTGCCCAGCCAGCAAGGTCATGAGCTGAATGCCGGAAATCGTATGGTCAATGCGTCCGCCCAGACCTCCATAGACATGGAATTCGCGGCAGCCCGCCGCCCAGCCGACTTTCAAGGCGGAGAGCATGTCCGGGTCATCCTTCAGCGAGGGCAGCGTAATCGTGCGTACGTCGGTGCGGGGCGGGCGTCCTTCCAATGAGTCGAGATCGCCCACCACCACATCGGGGACGATGCCCAGCTCGCGTGTATGATCCAGTCCGCCATCGGCCGCTACCACATACGCGCCATCCGGCACCACGGGAGTTCCGGCATAGTATTCTCCGGCTCCGAAAATCACGCATACCTTACTCATATCCGACTACTGTAGCCGTTGCGCGGCCTGCGGGGAAGAAAATTCGGCAATGGGAACATACTGACGGCCGACGTGCCGAATACCACGAAACGCGAACTGTTCGCCAAGAAGCCGGGTTCTGGCTCCGAAGAGAACTCCATGCAGCAGGTCTCCAAGGCACTCAACCTGCGTGAGACCACTTACGAGCGAACCGGACTCATCGTCGACCATTCTCACAGACGACAAAGCGCCGGTCGAAGTGCTGGGCATGCATGCCATTGATCAAATCATCGCCGAGGAAGCCGGCCCGTATCGTCAGATTCTGAAAGATGAGGGTATTGGCGGCCTGCTGCGCGCCGTGCAGTAGGGAACCCGACACACGGCCCGTCAATGTCCGGGCATATGGTAGACTTTCCATTTGGCTTGAGAAATCAAGAAAGCGGGGCACCCCCACCTGGAAGCTTTTCAAGGCCTCGGGTTCAAGGCAAACAGCCTAGCGATTGTGCCAGATGAATGAGCGCAATCAGGAATGACGATATGTCTGCGTGCATGTGCGTGAATGCGTATGTTCCAGCTTGCCATGAACCATCGAGCGTTGATTGCATTCCATCGAGGAGCCCTGCCCAAGGAATTGAAGCAGAGGATTGGAGTCATCATCAGCGACGAACCACGCATTAACGACGAGATTCGCGTCCCGCAGGTACGCCTGATCGGCCCGAAGGGCGAGCAGGTGGGCGTCATCGCGACCACCGTCGCGCTGAACTTGGCCAAGGAGGCAAACCTCGATCTCGTCGAGGTGGCCCCGAACGCGAAGCCTCCGGTCGCCAAGCTCATCGATTACGGCAAGTTCAAGTACAACGAGAAGATCAAGGCTCGTGAAGCTCGTCGTAACCAGAGCACCGCGGAAATCAAGGAGATTCGTTTCCGCCTGAAGATCGACGACCACGATTTCGACGTGAAGAAGGGCCACGTGACCCGCTTCCTCAACGGAGGCGACAAGGTCAAAGTCACCATCATGTTGCGCGGTCGTGAGATCTCCCGCCCGATCGGTGGTGTGGAACTGCTGCAGCGTCTGGCCGACGATGTCGAGGAATTCGGCACCGTTGAGTCCAAGCCGAAGCAGGAGGGTCGCAACATCATCATGACCCTTGCGCCGAAGGGCAAGAAGGTGCATACCCAGTCCGAGCAGCGCCGTCGTGGCGCCGAGTCCCGCGCCGAGCGTCAGGCTCGTCAGGCGGCTCGCCTGGCGGCCAAGCAGGAGTCGCAGGCTCAGGCCGCGGCCGATGCGAAGACCGCGATTTCTCAGAAGACTTCCGACAAGAAGCAAACCAGCAAGGAGGGCAGCAATGCCGAAGATGAAAACTAATTCCGCCGCTTCCAAGCGCGCTCGTATCACCGGCTCCGGCAAGGTGATGCAGGCCGGTTCCGCCATGCGCCACAACCTCGAGCACAAGTCCGCTCGCAAGCGTCGCGCTCTGTCCGCCGATGCCGTGCTGCGCGGTGGTCAGGCCAAGAAGCTGCACCAGCTGCTGCAGAAGTGAGCTTAGGGCTTACAGGAACAAACAAGACTTTAGAAAGCTGAGGAATAGATTATGGCACGTGTCAAGCGCGCAGTGAATGCCCACAAGAAGCGTCGCGTTGTTCTCGAGAGGGCTTCCGGCTACCGCGGCCAGCGCTCCCGCCTGTACCGCAAGGCTAAGGAACAGCTGCTGCACTCCTTTAACTACAACTTCCGCGACCGTAAGGCTCGCAAGGGTGACTTCCGCAAGCTGTGGATCCAGCGCATCAACGCTGCTGTCCGCGCTGAGGGCATCACCTACAACCGCTTCATCCAGGGCCTGCGTCTTGCCGGCATCGAGCTGGACCGTCGCGCTCTCGCCGAGCTCGCCGTCTCCGACCCGGACACCTTCAAGACCATCGTGGACGCCGCCAAGGCTGCTCTGCCTGAGGACGTCAACGCTCCGGTTGAGGCCTGAGTCTATCGACATCTGGTAAGAACCCCGCCATTGTGCGGGGTTCTCGCATATGTGGCGGTAAGGATTCGCTATGAAATTTGTGATTGCACCGGATTCCTTCAAGGGGTGCATGACGGCAAAACAGGCCGGTGAGGCCATTCGCGCGGGACTGCTGCGGGTGTTCCCGGACGCCGAATATGTGATGGTGCCCATGGCCGACGGCGGTGAAGGCACGGTTCGTTCCTTGGTGGACGCCACCCAAGGTCATATGCGCAGCGCAAAGGTGCTGAATCCGTTGCAGTTCGAGACGACGGCGGAGTATGGCATCCTTGGCAACACGGGAGATGAGGACAAAACCGCGGTGATCGAGATGGCGGCTGCCAGCGGCATCCAGTTCGTTACCGAAAGCACCCGGAACCCGCTTGTCACCACCACATACGGAACCGGCCAACTTATGATGCATGCTCTGGATGACGGGGCCCGCACGATTATCCTCGGCGTGGGTGGGTCGGCGACCAATGATGGCGGAGCCGGCATGGCCGAAGCTCTGGGAGTGCGTTTTCTGGACGCGCATGGCGATCCCATTCCTCGTGGTGGCGGATTCCTTGACCGGCTTGTCACCGTGGATGTGTCGGGCGTCGATCCACGTATCGCGCGCACGCGCATACTGATCGCCTCCGATGTGACCAACCCGTTGGTGGGGCCGACCGGAGCCTCGGCGGTATTCGGTCCGCAGAAGGGCGCGACGCCGCAGATGGTCACCCAACTCGACAATAATCTTGCCCATTATGCGGCGGTGATCAAGGATCAACTGGGCATCGATGTGGCCCATACGCCCGGAGCCGGCGGCGCAGGCGGTCTTGGCGCGGGACTGCTCGCCTTCACCCAGTCCATGATGCGTGCCGGCGTGGATATCGTCTCTTCCACGGTCCGTCTTGTCGAGCGCGCCGAAGGTGCCGACTACTGCTTCACCGGCGAAGGCGGCATTGACTTTCAGACGAAATTCGGCAAAACGCCGATGGGAGTGGCCAAGGCGGTGCGAGAGCGTAATCCGCATATCGGTGTGGTCGCTTTTGCCGGACATGTGGGCGAAGGCATCGACCAACTCTATGACGTGGGCATCGATGCGGTGTTCGGCATTGTTCCCGGTGCCATGCCATTGAACGAGGCCATTGCCGATGGGCCAAGGAATCTCATTCGCGCGGCGGAAAACGTCGGACGTCTGATACGTCTCGGACGGCGTTGAGGCCGGCACAGAACGATGGCGTAATATGAGCTGTTATGGGCGTTGACGGATTCGGCACACTGCGGGAGCAGTTCCTCGTGCATATCGGCATCGAACGGGGACTCGCCAAAGCCACCGTCTCCGCCTATGAATCCGACCTCAATAAATATGTCGCCTGGCTTCAGACCCATGGCATCGCCAAGCCGGATGATATAGCCAAACAGGATGTCGAGGACTATATCGCCGCACTTGATGCGGACGGGGAATCCGCGCGATCCAAGGCCCGCCGATTGGCCTCCATCCACGAATTTCACCGTTTTGCCTTGGCCCAGCATGCGGTATCGGCGGATGTGGCCGCTTCGGTCAAAGCCCCCAAAGGGGCCAGTGTGTTGCCGGACGTGTTGAGCGTTGACGAGGTGTCCCGGCTGCTGGATGCCGCAGCCGTCGGCGGTTCCACCGACCCGGTGGTGTTGCGGGACAAGGCCCTTCTCGAATTCATGTACGCCACCGGATGCCGCGTCTCGGAGGCCGTGGGCACGAATCTGGACGACATCGACCTTGAGGAGAAGGTCGTCCGATTGATGGGCAAGGGGTCCAAGCAACGTCTGGTGCCGTTGGGCAGTTATGCCCGTAACTCAGTCGTGGTGTATCTCAACGCGGGTCGAGGCGAGCTGGAACGCAGATCAACGGCCAAAGTCCCTGAGCGTCGAGCGCTGTTCCTGAACAAGCGAGGCAAACGCATCTCACGCCAATCGGTATGGGAAATCGTCAAAACAGCGGGGGAGCGGGCCGGCATCACCAAGCCGCTGCATCCGCATACGCTGCGGCATTCGTTCGCCACTCATCTGATTCAGGGCGGTGCGGACGTGCGCACCGTACAGGAACTGCTGGGCCATGCCAGCGTCACCACCACGCAGATATATACGCACGTGAGTCCCGAGGCTCTGATCGAAACGTATCTCACCGCGCATCCCAGAGCGCGTTAGCGGCGATGAGACGGATTGTTTCGGCATACTGGCGTGGCACGATGTGGTAACGGTGGCAGCGAACGGATAAGAGTAGGCTAGTCGGGAGAAATCAGAGTTTGATGGAAGGTTCAGGCATGGCAGATCGTCGCGGCAGCAGCACATTCCGCCAAGGTACGTTGCCGATGGGCGAAACGTATGTCGCTGCACCATCTCGGAACACGGATATTGATAAGGTAGACGATATGCCTACCGATTTTCTTGGACGTGAATACGAAACCTTCCCGGCTCCCGAACCGTTGCAGCAGCACGGTCCGGCTCGAGTCATTGCCATGTGCAACCAGAAGGGCGGTGTGGGCAAGACCACGAGTTCCATTAACATCGCCGGAGCTTTGGCACAGTATGGCCGCCGAGTGCTTATCGTCGACTTTGATCCGCAAGGTGCCGCCACCGTGGGCTTGGGCATCAATGCGAATACCGTGGAGAGCACCATTTACACCGCATTGTTCGATATGTCTGTGGATCCCCATGATGTGGTGCAGCACACCGCGTTCGACAACATCGATGTGATTCCTGCAAACATTGACTTGTCGGCGGCCGAAGTCCAGCTGGTCACCGAGGTGGGCCGAGAACAGATTCTCAACGGTGTGCTGCGCAAGCTCAAGGCCGAATACGATGTCATCATCGTGGATTGCCAGCCTTCGCTTGGCCTGCTCACGGTGAACGCCCTGGCCGCAGCCGATGGCGTGATCATTCCGGTGGCCGCCGAATTCTTTGCCCTTCGTGGCGTGGCTCTGCTCATGCAGTCCATCGAGAAGGTCCAGTCCCGCATCAATCCCGCGTTGGAGGTCTACGGCGTGCTGGTGACCATGTACACCAACACCCTCCACTGCGAGGAGGTATGCCAGCGTATCTATGAGGCGTTCGAGAACAAGGTGTTCCACACGTTCATCTCCCGATCCATCAAGTTGCCTGACTCCAGTGTGGCTGCGGCCCCCATCGTTATCTATGCCCCTGGGCACAAGACCGCCAAGGAATACCGCGAGGTGGCCCGCGAGCTCGTGTCTCGCGGCATTGTGGCCTGATGAGCGAAACTCTCGTAAGCCAGCAGGAGGAAGTCGAGGCCGCCATAGGCTCCGGCTTCCAGGTGAATCTTGAGGTCTATTCCGGGCCGTTCGATGCGTTGCTCGGCATGATCGCCAACAACAAGCTCGAGCTGACCGAGGTTTCGCTCTCCTCGATCACCGAGGAATTCCTGGCTTATGTGCGTGGCCTTGACTTCACGAAGAACATGGACGAGGCCAGTGCGTTCCTGGATGTTGCTTCGATTCTGGTGGAGGCCAAAAGCGTGGCCATCTTGCCCGGTGGCGAGGAGAATCAGCATGACGAGCAGAGTCTCGAGGCACTGCGCGAACGCGATCTGCTGTTCGCTCGCCTGATTCAGTACCGCGCCTACAAGCAGGCAGCCGGCGATTTCCGCGCGCGATTCGCCGCCAATTCCGGGCGGTTCCCCCACCCGGCTTATATGGATGAGGGCATACAGACCATGCTGCCCGAGCTCGTGTGGACGCTCACGCCCGCGGAACTGGCGAAACTCGCCGCACAGGTGATCGCCAATGCACCGGCCTCCGAGGTGTCGGTTCACCAACTGCATGTGCCGTTGGTCGATTTGCGGGCGCAATCCGTGGTGGTGCGTGACCGATTGCGCAAGGCTTTGGAATCTGGTAGTCAATCGATGTCATTTAGCGAGCTGACCCAGGATTGCGCATCCCGTATCGAGGTGGTTGCCCGGTTCATGGCCGTGCTGGTGTTCTTCAAACAAGGTGTGCTGCAATATCGGCAGAATGGGCCGTTCGAGGAGCTGCATCTGCGATGGGTCGCCGGTGTGGATGATGCCATGAGCGACGTGAACATTTCTGAAGGCGATTTTGCGTAAGAGAGGTGACCGATGAGCGAGCGCAACGAATATGACGAACATAATGGGCAGACGGAAGCAGCGGAGCAGTCGCGTCCCGAATATGTGGACTTTACCGTCGATGATTTTCCCGGCGGGCTGGCCGCAGGTCTGGAGGCCATTCTTATGGTCGCCGACCAGCCACAGGCTGTAGAGGATATGGCCCGTGTGCTGGTGGTGGATGAGGGCGACGTGGAAGATGCATTGCAGGCACTGCGTGCCGAATATGAGGGTGATGCGGCTCGTGGCATTCGCCCGCGAGGATTTGAACTGCGTCATACCGCACGAGGATGGCAGTTCGCCAACCGCGCCGAATTCGAGCCGGTCGTCTCCGCGTTCGTCACCGATGGGCAGACCGCGCGGCTGAGCCAGGCGGCTTTGGAGGCGCTGGCTATTGTGGCTTACCGGCAACCGGTCACCCGTGCGCAGGTGGCGGCAATCCGTGGCGTCAACTCCGATGGCGTGATTCGCTCGCTCGCCGTGCGAGGCCTTATCGCAGAGAACGGCATGGACCCTGATTCCCGTGCGGCGCTGCTGGTCACGTCTGAGTTTTTCCTGGACCAGATGGGACTCAATAGCCTTGATGAGCTGCCATCGTTGGCCCCGTTCCTGCCGTCTGTGGCGGAAATGACAAGACCCGGCGAATCAGACGAGGAGCCGGTTTCCTGACAGCGCGGTCTGCGGTAATGCAGACCGTTTTTTGTTACTGTTCTCGCATATATTGTGACTTATAGTCATTATGACTATAAGTAGTGCTATGCTGTCTGACCAGAAAGAATATTTCACTGGAAAGAGGCAAGGCATGGGATTCGGCAATGTGTCGGAGCGCCGCAGTGCACCACCGCAGGTTGGTGTGTCCGTGGTGATTTTGGCGCTTGGTCCTGATGACATGCCCGAACATGGCGCAACGCAAGCCGAATCTGCTGAGACCGGAGCTGGAACACCTCATTCCCGTCTGTGGTTGCCGTTGGTCAAGCGAGTCCGTCAGCCTTTCCTCGGCACTTGGGCTCTGCCCGGAGGCGACCTGAGGTCCGATTGGTCGCTGGAACAGTCCGCTTACTCCGCATTGGAGTCAACTACTGCGCTGCATCCTCGCTACCTCGAGCAGCTGTACACCTTTGGCGGGCCAGAGCGCTCCCATGGTGGATTGCCGATGGTCTCCGTCGTGTACTGGGCACTCGTAGGCCAGGCCGAGGCCGCGCATTTCGAGGATGGCGATAATGTGCGCTGGTTCCCCGAGGATGAGCTGCCGCCGTTGGCTTTCGACCATCGCGAGATTATCGACTACGCACTGCTTCGGTTGCGCTCCAAAATCGAATACTCTGACGTGGCCACCCGTCTGCTCGGTCCCACCTTCACTTTGCGGCAGTTGCACGGCGTATACGAGGCCATCGCCGGAGAAAGCCTTGATTTGGCGAATTTCCGTCGCAAAATGCTCTCCTCCGGCGATCTTGAAGACACCGGTGAGAAAGTGCGTGAAGGCCGTCAGCGGCCGGCAGCCGTGTACCGATATGTGCCTCAGCTACCTGCCCATACCGGAACGCCGCATGAATTCGACGGCAGTGGCATTGCGGCAATGGCCAAGCGCAACGAACGCAAGGATGTGCTTGCCGCATTGAGCCCCTCCGCACAGATTTGATTTTTGCCATGCCTGCAGGCACGGCGCATAGACGTTACAGAAAGGAACCACTATGACCGCATCATTCATTGCGCCCTCCGTTGACGAGATCATCGCCAAGCTGGGCGCGCAAAGCACCTGCGATGCAGGACTGACCCAGGACCCGTGGCACTTCGACACCACCACACCCAGCTATGGTCCCGGCGCCTCGATGCTCGACCGTCTGCCCGCCAACGCGCCGCGCCAGCAGGTGCTGCCGGACGAATACCGCAAGGCCTCTGATGAGGAACTGCAGCAGCGCATCACCGACGCCAAGCAGCGTCTTGGCTCCAAACTGCTGATCCTCGGCCACTTCTACCAGCGTGATGAGATTATCAAGCATGCCGACTTTGTGGGCGATTCCTTCCAGCTGGCCAAGAACGCCACCGAACGCCCGGACGCCGACCATATCGTGTTCTGCGGCGTGCACTTCATGGCTGAAACCGCCGATATCCTCTCCACCCCCGAGCAGAGTGTGACCCTGCCCAACCTGTCCGCCGGCTGCTCCATGGCCGACATGGCAAACATCGACCAGGTGCAGGAATGCTGGGATCAGCTCGGCGAGATCTGCGGCACCGAGCCGGATTCCGATGGTCGTCAGCAGATTATCCCGGTCACCTATATGAACTCCTCCGCGGCGTTGAAGGCATTCTGCGGACGCAACGGCGGCATCGTGTGCACGTCCTCCAACGCGCACGCCGTACTGGAATGGGCGTTCGCGCGCGGCAAGCGCGTGCTGTTCTTCCCTGACCAGCACCTTGGCCGCAACACCGCCCGCGCCATGGGCATTCCGCTGAGCGAGATGCCGCTGTGGGATCCATTCAAGGCTCAGGGCGGTGCCTCCGACCCGGCCGATTACGCCCGAGCCAAGATGATTTTGTGGAAGGGCTTCTGCTCCGTGCACCAGCGCTTCACCGTCGAACAGATCGAACGTGCTCGCAAGGCATACCCGGGCGTCAAGGTGATTGTGCACCCCGAATGCTCGATGCAGGTGGTCGACGCCGCCGACGGCACTGGTTCCACCGCATACATCGTCAAGGAGATTGCTAACGCGCCCGCCGGTTCCGCCATCGCCGTAGGCACCGAAATCAACTTGGTGAACCGTCTGGCCGCGCAGTACCCGGACAAGACCGTGTTCTGCCTGGACCCGGTGGTCTGCCCGTGCTCCACGATGTACCGTATCCACCCGGCCTATCTGGCCTGGGCTCTGGAAAACCTCGAACAGGGCAATGTGGTCAACCGTATCATCGTGGATGACGACACCGCCCGCGAAGCCAAGGTGGCATTGGAGCGCATGCTGCGCGTTCACCCGTGACCTCTCTCCGGCTCCCGCTGGCGGGAGCTGTCAGCGAAGCTGACTGAGGGTGGTCTTGCATGGGGATGATTAAAAACCACCCTCAGTCTCGCTATGCGAGCCAGCTCCCGCCAGCGGGAGCGAACCAAAAAACAGAGGAAAGCAACACAATGAGCAACGTTGAAATCATCGTCGTGGGCGCCGGCGTCGCCGGTCTGTCCGCGGCACTGGCCGTGGCCGGTACCGGTCATGACGTGACCTTGGTGACCAAGACGGAACTGGTGGAATCAAACACCTACCATGCGCAGGGAGGTATCGCCGCCGCCATCTTCTCCGATGACGACCCGAAGCTGCACGCGGCCGATACCATGGCGGCAGGTCACGGTCTGTGCGACCCGAAGGCCGTGGACATTCTCACCCGTGAGGGAGCTGACCGTGTTCGTGAGTTTGCCGCGGCCGGTGTGCACTTCGACCGGGATGCACAGGGGCATATGCTACGTGGCCTTGAGGCGGCGCATTCTCGTGCCCGCGTGGTTCATGCCGGGGGAGACGCCACAGGCAAGGTGCTTGAGTTGGACGTCTCCGCCATGGTGCGTGAGAATCCGCGTATCCATATCATCGAACATGCCTTCCTCAAAGACCTTATCGTGCGTGACGGCCGTATTGCCGGCGTCCGGCTGCTGATTGACGGGCAGGACAAGGATCTTGCCGCCGACCGCGTGATTCTGGCCACCGGTGGCGCGGGACGCATGTACCCGTACACCACCAATCCGCAGGTTGCCACTGCTGATGGTGTTGCCGCCGCATGGCGTGCGGGGGCGCAGGTTGCCGACTTGGAGTTCTACCAGTTCCATCCCACCGCCATGGCCGTGGGCGAACACTTCCTCGTCTCCGAAGCCGTGCGAGGCGAAGGCGCGGTACTGCTGGACGAGCACGGGCGCCGATACATGAAAGACGTGGATCCGCGTGCCGAACTTGCTCCGCGCGACGTAGTGGCCCGCGAGAACTTCCGCGTGATGCAACGTCAGGGCGGCAAGCCGGTCATGCTCGATGCCTCACCGATGGCGAAGGAGAATCCCGATCTGGCAGCCTTCCTGGCCCACCGATTCCCGACCATTGACGCCTACACGCGCTCGCTGGGCTTCGACTGGAGCAAGGAGCCGATTCCGGTGGCACCGGCCGCGCACTATTACATGGGCGGTATCCGCACTGATTTGGACGCTCGTGCCTCGATTCCCGGCCTGTATGCTGCCGGCGAATGCGCCCGTACCGGTGTGATGGGCTCCAACAGGCTCGCCTCCAACTCACTGCTCGAAGGACTCGTTTACGGTCGCCGTGCCGGTTTGGCCGCAGTCGCGGACGGTGATGACACGGTCTGGGCTCCCGAACCATTCCTGAACTCCGCCACCGGCGAAGCATTCACGCATAAGCCAATTGCATTGAAGACCCCGGTGCTCACCAGCGATGACGCAATCGCAGATGTGTGGGATCGCACCCGCATCCAAAACACCATGTGGCATGGCGTTGGCGTACTGCGCGACGCGGATGGGCTGCAAACCGCCATCGCCGAACTCGGTCAAGGACTTGCTACAGCAAACGCACAGGCCGACGTGGCCGATGTTGGAGCACTGGAGAACCGTAATATGCTCACCGTGGGCTATGTGGCCGCCACCGCCGCGCTCGCCCGCGCCGAATCCCGAGGCGCCCACGCCCGCACCGATTATGCTGAGCCGCAGGACGAATGGGCTCACTCCGTCGCCTACATCAAGGATTGACCCATGCTTACGCAACACATCATCCATACCGCCGTCGAAGCGGCGCTCGCCGAAGACGCACCCTACGGCGACATCACCTGCGAGACCACGATCCCCGCGGGCGAAACCGGCTCTGCGCATCTCACCGCACGCGAAAACGGCGTGATGAGCGGCATCGAGGTGTTTCGCGCTGCGTTCACCACGCAGAACCCAGCCGTCACTGTCACCGCTGCCATCAAGGACGGCGAACGATTCCAAGCCGGCCAAGTGCTCGCCACCGTAACCGGTCCGGTACGTGACCTGCTTACCGCCGAACGCATCGCCCTCAACTTCACCCAGCGCATGAGCGGCATCGCCACCATGACCGCCGCTTTCGTGGACGCGGTGAACGCCATCTACAGTGACAACTATGACGGATCGGTCACCCGTCCTCACCGTTACGAACGCACCCGCATCGTCGATACGCGCAAAACCACTCCGGGCTTGCGCCCGTTCGAGAAGTATGCCGTGGTCTGCGGTGGCGGCCACAACCATCGTTACGGACTGTCCGATGCGGTCATGATGAAGGACAATCATCTGGCGGCGCTCGCCGCACGTGGTATCGACCTGACCGGTGCCATTCGTCACGTGCGCGAACAGGTAGGCCACACCACGCATATTGAGGTGGAAGTCGATAGCCTCGAGCAGATTCCTGCCGTGCTCGAGGGCGGCGCAGACACGATCATGCTGGATAATTTCTCACTCGATGACACTCGCCGCGGAGTAGAACTCATTGATGGCAAGGCCATCGTGGAAGCCAGTGGAAACATGAATCTGGAGCGTGTTCCGGCCGTGGCTGCCGCCGGTGTGGACGTGATTTCCGTAGGCGCGCTCACCCATTCCGTGCGCAGCATCGACCTCGGATTGGACTGGATCTGATCATGGCCGATACTCCCAACACGTCCAGCGAAGCCGGCGAACTGTATCTCGATGCCGCTGCCACCGAACCGGTGAGCCCGGCCGTTCTCGAAGCCATGACTCCGTTCCTGACCGACGCCTATGCCAATCCGGCCAGCGTGCACCAGCCCGGCAAAACCGCGGCCCGTGCGCTGGACGCGGCACGCGCATCGTTCGCTGCGGCATTGGGAGCCCGGCCAGATGACGTGATCTTCACCTCCGGTGGCACCGAATCGGACAATCTTGCCATCAAAGGCATTGCCATGGCCCGTATGCGGCAGTTGGGATTACAGCCGTTCTATGGACTTGCCGAAGCCGATGACGAGCAGTTCGGCACCGACCTGGCCGACCCGTCCGCCTCATCGCAGACTGGAGAGCAGACGACAAACCACCGCCCACGCATTATCATCTCCGCCATCGAACACCCGGCCGTGGCCCAATCGGCGGCATGGCTGCATGAATGGTTCGGTTTCGACGTCGTGCATATTCCCGTGGATGCGCAAGCACATCTCGATCTCGACGCGCTGGAACACGAGCTCGACGGCGAGGCGGGGGAGCGCACCACGCTCGTCTCCACCATGCTGGCCAACAACGAGGTCGGCACTGTGGAGCCGGTGGAGGAGTTGGTTCGCATAGCCCATAAGCATGGCGTGCCCATTCATGTGGACGCCGTGCAGGCCGCCGGGCAGATTCCGATTCGTTTCCGCGATTGGGATGTGGATGCTCTATCCGTTTCCGGCCACAAGTTCGGCACGCCCAAAGGCTTGGGCGCGCTGCTGGTACGTGGCCGCACATCCATCGAACCAGTGCTTTCCGGCGGTGGGCAGGAGCGTGGCCTGCGCTCAGGCACACAGAACGTGGCCGGTGCAGTGGCGCTCGCCATCGGGCTCAATGAGTCGAATGCGCGCATGCAGGCGCATTATCGCGAACTGGTTGCCTCCCGTGACATGCTCATTGACGCGGTTCGCCGCGTGGCTCCCCGTGCCGACCTGACCGGCGACCCCGAGCGTCGCCTGCCGGGCCACGCCTCGTTCATCTTCCCCGGCGTCACCGGCGAAGCCCTGCTCGTCGATTTGGATGCACGCGGCATCGCTGCTTCGTCCGGTTCGGCCTGCGCGGTTGGACGTCATGAAATTCCGCCGACTCTGCTGGCTATGGGGCTCGAACCATCCATTGCTAAATCGGCATTGCGTATGACGTTCCGCACACCGTTGACCCGTGAACAAGTCGAACGCATCAGCCTCGCCATCGAAGAGTCCTACACCGACCTCACCCGATATTAACTTGCCCCCGCTGGCGGGGGGCTGTCAGCAAAGCTGACCTGGGGTGGTTTTCGCAGATATCGCGAATTCTGCCCCCGCTACCAGAAAGGAAACGCCGTGAGCACCACCACTTCAGCGCAACCCGCGCAGCTCACCCGCAACGAGCGCCTCGACCGACTGCCGTTCAACAAGGCGCATCGCAAACTCCTCGTCGCCTCCGGCGTCGGCTGGGCATTCGACGCCATGGACGTCGGCCTCGTCTCCTTTGTGGTCGCCGCCATCGCCGCCGACCCGCACTTCAACCTCACCCCGACCGAAAAGTCATGGGTACTCTCCATTGGCTTCGTTGGCATGGCCATCGGTGCGGCTCTCGGCGGATTCATCGCCGACCGTGTGGGACGCAAAACCGTGTTCACCGCCACGCTGATCATTTTCGGTATCGCCAACGGCGCCATGGGCCTGTCCTGGTCTCTCGGCATGCTGCTCGGCGCTCGACTGGTCATCGGACTGGGCCTTGGTGCTGAGCTGCCGGTTGCCTCCACACTGGTGTCCGAATTCTCGCCGACCAAGCAGCGTGGCCGTATGACCGTGTTGTTGGAATCCTTCTGGGCCGTCGGCTGGATCATCGCCGCCATGATTGGCTACTTCGTCATCCCGAACACCGGTGACTGGGGCTGGCGCTGGGCCTTGGCCATTGGCGCGCTGCCGTTGCTCTACGCGATCGTCACCCGCGTGCATATCCCCGAATCCGTGCGATTCCTCGAGGCCAAGGGACGCGAGGATGAAGCTGAGAAGGCCGTGCGCTATTTCGAGGAAGCCGGGGGAGTGCAGCCGGTTGCTTCTCCCAAGGGCAAGCCGCTACCGAAGATTAAGACGCGCGAACTGTTCGGTTCCAAGTATTTGGCCCGTACCGTCGCCATCTGGGCTACGTGGTTCTTCGTGAACTTCTCCTACTATGGCGCGTTCACGTGGATGCCGTCGCTGCTCGCCGATCAGTTCGGCTCCCTGACCAAGTCGTTCGGCTACACGCTGGCCATCTCCATCGCCCAGCTGCCCGGTTACTTCCTGGCCGCATGGCTCGTGGAGGTCTGGGGCCGCCGCAAGACGCTGAGCATCTTCCTGGCCGTCTCCGCCGTGGCCGCCTTCGCGTTCTCGCAGGCCGGCTCCGTGGCCCTCGTGCTCGTGTTCGGCATGCTGCTGTCCGCTTCCAACCTCGGTGCATGGGGCGTGCTGTACGCCGTGACCCCGGAAATCTACCCGACTCGTTTGCGCGGTGCCGCTGCCGGTGCGGCAGCCGCGGTCGGCCGCACCGCCGCCATCATTGCGCCGCTTCTGATGCCGTGGTTCCTGACCCTGTCCGGCGGCAACAAGGCCGTGGCCTTCATCATCTTCGCGGCCGCCTTCATCCTCGCCTGCATAGCAGCCCTCTGCTTGCCCGAGCGCAAAGGCCTCAATCTCGAAGACTGATTACACTTCAGCCTTCACTACTAAAGTGGCCCACACCAATGTGTGGGCCACTTTTTGTCTTATAGCTCCCGAATGACACGGCAAGAGTTGCCGTATGTCACTGATCAATCGAGGGAACGACGGGTGAGATTGCGCGGTGGTTTTGTGACCAGCCACGCCACCAGCAGTCCGGTTGCCACTACGCCGAATGCCAGCGCCGCCTGCAATCCCCAGATCGGCACGGTTTCCAGCCAATGACCGTCCACGCCGATCCTGCGGTTCCATGCCACATGCAGCCATCCCAACGCCACGCCGGATACCACGCCCACTGGCGCGCCGGCCAGCAGAATCACCGCAGCCTGCGTCAGGCCGTAACGTCTGAGGAATCGGGGTGGCGCGCCCACGGCGACCATCGTGGCCATGTCGCGCTGGGCCTGCGTGCGAGCCAGCAGCAATGAAACGAGCGTGGCCATCAGTGCCAGCAATGCCAACAGGCCAATGGGCACCAATGCCATATTGTCACCCCACGGCAGGCGATTCCCGTCAGTGCTCGTGGATGCCAGCGGCAGATTTTCGATTGCATAAGCTGAGGCCTTCTTTACGGTAACGGGGGAGTTGCCACCGGCGAAGTCTAGATACTCACCCAGATACTGCAATTGTTTGATGCCGAGCGCCTGTGCTGTTGCCGGGCTCATCACCAGCGGGTACGCGCCGCGCACGTAGATGGCCTTGCGCTTCTCGATATGTGTGGCCTGAGATTCGTTTGCAATTGCCGGATTCGGCGAAATGGCCACACGCACCATACCTCCCGCGTCGATTGTGCCGGCATCGCCGACCACCACACCGCCCGCATCGAGCACCTGTGCCGCCTCATCCGCGTTCGGGAAGCCGGACAAACGCATCGCATTGCCATCCATAATGAGATTCACGCCGCGGAAACTCGGCAGTATATTCGAATACGTTGGCTGATGGGATCGGTCTATCGGCACACAACGTATCGGAACGTTTGGATACAGGGCCGAAGCGGCATCCTGGCCCACCCATGTGGACGTGTCCGGTTGCTCTTGGATCGTTGGGTTATCACAAGTGTGACCGGCCGGGAGCAATGCAGCGGCATACATGTAGCCGTGTTCGGCGTTCAACTTGTCGGAATCGACTTCGGTCGTATCATTGAGCTTTGACCATCGCTTGACATCCTCGGTGTACACCGGGTAATGAGCGCGTATCGGTGTCTCTTTGCCAAGCCGGCGTATCGCATCCGACACCACAGCACGGTCGAACTCATTGCTGACATGCACGTCGGCCCCAATGGCCATCCCCGACGGTCCATACGTCATCGTCATCGTGGAATTTCGCTGGTCCGCCACCATGGAGCCGGTGATTACCAGTGTGTACGAGGCGATGCACATGGTAATCAGCACCGCGCATGCCGCCGGAACGAACCGTCGATGATGCTCGGCTGCATCCCTGAGTGCCAGGCGTGCGCCGATGTTCAGTTGGGAACTCGCTTTGCCGCACCACCGTGCAAAAGTGCGAATCGACAACGCAAGCCCTATGACAGCCAACAAAATCGTGGCAACAAGCAGAGCCATATGCGCTTCGGTTCCGGCCGGAACCGCGCCCGGATTGTGATCGGCCAGCGTGGGCAATGGCAATGTCAGACTGAGCGCGGCGCATACGATGGCGGCCAAAACCAGAATCGGACCAACCGCAACACGGAGCAGTCTCAAAGGATTACGGCGAAGCTTCGTATCCACGCCATTCGCGGATTCACCGTAGCCGATTTCCTCTCTTGTCGGGCGATCCTTCAACGCATCGACTGGATGCATACGCGCCACATGCCGAGCCGGCGCAATCGTCGCGGCAAATCCAATGATGATTGCCGTGACAATACCCATCGGCAGCGAGCTCCACGAGAATCCGTGCAGGATCTCCAGCGGCGTGGATCCGCGCAATGCACCTATCGCAGGGCCGGCCGCCAAGGTAAGCGCGAATCCCAATGCCGAGCCCAGCACGCCACCGATGGCGCCGATAACGAGACCTTGCGAGGAAATGATTCGACTGAGGTCACGTGGTGCAGCACCGGATGCGGCCGCGAGCCCAAGCACACGACGTGACTGATCTGCCGACACCGTAAACGCGGGCGTGACCAGAAACAGTACCAGCAACATACCCACCAGCATGGTGATGACCACAGTGACCATGTGGTTCAACATGGTAGCCGCATCGATCTGTATCGGGTAGAGCTGCGATGCGGGCGGATAGCCGTCAGTCAGCACATGGCGGGAAATGACGATGGCCTGCAACAGGTTCATGCTGCGGGTGTGCGCCCACGTGACCGGCTCTGGACCGACCACCAAATAATGGCCATCCACGCCGACGCCATCAGATTCCAATATGGCTGACATCCAGCCTTCCAAGCCCCATGCCGCGGCTTCGGATTCATCGGTCAGCCCGCTGACTGTCCAAGCACGCTGAGTGTCGGCCACCGCCTCGCCGATGCGCCCGTCCAGGCTCATCCAGCCATCGAACGGCGGAGCGACGAACGTCACCGTGCTACCGAGAGAAGCGCCGAGATTATCCGCCAATGTGCGGCTGATGACAATCTGCGTATTATTCTGCGGCGCCGAACCCTTGACCAGCTTCGGCAACATTCGTTGCAATGCCTCAGGTGAAGCCTCGGTCATGGTCGCGGTGGAGGCCGCGTTCAGATCAATGTCGTTCCCGCTTTTCACGTCGATCCCAGCCTTGGTCTGTTCGCCGGGTTGCAACGCGGTGCCGGTGATGGCGATGAGTTCGGGCGACTGCCAATACGGGAGCAGCCGATCCTGTTGCGGCAGAATCTTCGCAAGCTCGGCGGCCGAGGCCGGCTGCTGGGAGGGATCGTCCTGCCACGTGCCGCCGCTTTCGGGTGACTGCCGGAACGGTTGGCCGGTGCGGGGCCTGGCGGTGGCGGTGATGACCGCCTGCGTATCAGCCGGGATTGTCGCCAGCGCACGCGATCTGGTGGGCGGTATGGTGGTGGTCATACCGATGGAGGCCACCATTGCGGCGATTGGCAGCATTACCAGCAGCAAGGACAGTAGGGTGCGGGCCTTGTGCCGTAGTGCGTCGCGCCAGCCGAGTCGCAGCGCGGCCCGATACCGGTTGCAACGTGCGCCAAGGCTTGGCCTAGCGGCATGGGGAATTTGGGCAGAGCGACCGACGGTGGCATTGGCAAGATTATTGAGGGCTGCGCGTGCCATCATGCTCCCCTTTCCTCAAGGTTGAGCAAATCATCCATATTGCTGGAGCCGGTTTCATCGATGATACGGCCGTCCTTCAAAAACACCGTGCGGTCGGCCCAGGCGGCGAAGCGAGGCTCATGAGTGACCAGCAGTACGGCCGCGCCGCGATCTGCGCGGGTGCGCAACACTTCGAGAATCGTCATGCCGGCATTGGAATCCAGAGCTCCGGTCGGCTCGTCGGCCAGTAGTAGACGGCGTGGGCCGACCAGTGCGCGGGCAATCGCCACACGTTGCGCCTGGCCGCCGGACATGTCTTCAGGTCGGCGATCAGCCATATCGGCTACCCCCACTTCATTGAGGGATTGCATCGCGGCCTCACGTGCCTTGCGGGGATTCCAGCCATCCAATTCCAAGGGGAACGACACGTTCTCGGCTGCGCTCAGGGAAGGCAGCAGATTGAAATCCTGAAACACGTAGCCTATCGATTTGCGGCGGATGGCCGCGCGTTCGGCCACTGACAGTGTGGCCAGATCGCGGCCTTCGACCAGCACGTGCCCCTGCGTGGGCACATCGAGCCCGCCCGCAAGATTGAGCAAAGTGGATTTGCCGGAACCACTGGGGCCCATGATGGCCACGAATTCACCCGGGCGAAGCGTGAGATTGGCGTGACTGAGTGCGGTGACACGACGTGCATCTTTGCCGTGAACGCGAGTGACGTCGTGTAATTCCAGCGCGCATGGGGAAGATTGCGGGAGAGAAGAAAGAACGGGAGAAGTCATGATGTGCTCCTATGCACTATTGAATGGTGGCGGTGAGTGCGGCTGAGCTTGCCGTGAGAGGTGCCGAAACGGGGTGCTGCGCCAGTTGTGCTCGCAGCTGGGTCTCATCCACGGTATCGAGCCAGCGCAATTCCGCTTCAGTGATGAAAATATGGTGGTCGAGTACTAGACGTGTGGCGAGTTCGGTGGGCGGTGTTTGCCGGCGCAGTCGGGTGATGTCGTGCAGCAGTTGCTGCAAAGCGTGGCGTTGGTGTTGGATGAGTTCGGAAACATCGAGGCCGGGTATTTCCACGGCGACGGCCAGCTTCATCACCAGTTCGTCGCGTCCGCGTTGTTCCGGGGTAATGGGGGAGCGCCACCATCGGTCAAGCTCTTGGGCGCCGGAATTGGTCAATCGCCATAATGGTGCGGCCGCTGCGGTGCCGACATCATTGGATCCGCTAGTAGTCGGCGCGGTCTCTTCAATCAGTCCGTCGCGGTTCAACCGCTGCAGCGTAGTGGAAACTTGCCCCATATTGAGCGGCCAAGTCAGACCGATGGTGCGGTCGAAGTCCTTCTTAAGCTGATAGGCGCTGGCCGGGCCTCGCTCCAACAGTGCTAATAGCGCTTCTCTGATTGCCATACCGCATCCCCTTTACATAGACGGTTTACCTTGGGCGAAGGTTACTGAGTAACTATCGTTGGATATCAGGTTACTCAGTAACTACCCATGACGATGCTGTACTCAGGGATGATTCAGGGATACATTCAGGGATGCACTTGGCGCCCCCTCAGTTGCCCACGGCGACAGCTCCCCTCAGGGAGGGGAGTCGAGAGTGTGGAATACAACAAGTCTCGCAAGCCAGATGACATGTGACTAATTCTCAGAAAGCCGGGCCCGTTGTGTGTCAAGGTGTGCCAGTAACATCGTGACGGTTTGTGTGTAGGTACAGGTAGATATCCAAGAGCAAGTACTCGAGAACGCAAGTACCGAACGATTACGCAAGAAAATCAGTATTAAGAGAGGTTTCGATGGCGGTTCGTGGAGATATCCGTAATGTGGCGATTGTGGCTCACGTCGATCACGGCAAGACCACCCTGGTCAATGCCATGCTTCAGCAGTCCCACGTGTTTAGCGAGCGTGAGGAAGTGCCGGATCGTGTGATGGATTCCAACGATCTGGAACGCGAGAAGGGCATCACCATCCTCGCCAAGAACACGGCAGTGGAATACACCGGCCCGCTGGCTGCCAAGTACGGCCACCCGGAGGGCATCACCCTCAATATCATCGATACCCCCGGCCACGCCGATTTCGGTGGCGAGGTCGAGCGCGGTATCTCCATGGTCGACGGCGTCGTGCTGCTCGTGGACGCCTCCGAAGGCCCGCTGCCGCAGACCCGTTTCGTGCTGCGTAAGGCACTCGAAGCCAAGCTGCCGGTCATCCTGTGCGTGAACAAGGTGGACCGCCCTGACGCCCGTATCGAAGAGGTCGTCGGCGAAACCTCCGACCTGCTGCTCGGTCTGGCCGACGATGTGCAGCACGAGGGCATCGACCTGAATCTCGACCAGCTGCTTGAAATGCCGGTCATCTACTGCGCCGCCAAGGCCGGTTACGCCTCCACCAACCAGCCCGCCGATGGAGGCCTGCCGGACAACGACAACCTTGAGCCGCTGTTCGAATCCATCATCTCCACCATTCCGGCTCCAGAATATGAAGAGGGTGCTCCGCTGCAGGCTCACGTGGCCAACATCGACTCCTCCGACTTCCTCGGCCGACTCGGCCTGGTCCGTATCTACAACGGCACCCTTGAGAAGGGCAAGACCTATGGTCTGTCCCGTGTGGATAGCTCTCTCGAGAACTTCCGCGTCTCCGAACTGCTGCGCACCCAGGGCCTTGACCGTATCCCGGTCGAGTCCGCAGGCCCCGGCGACATTGTGGCCGTCGCCGGCGTCAACGACATCATGATCGGCGAGACCATCGTTGACCCCAACGATCCGAAGCCGCTGCCGCTCATCCACGTCGATGACCCGGCCATCTCCATGACCTTCGGCACCAACGATTCCCCGCTGGCCGGCACCGAAGGCAAGGATCACAAGCTCACCGCCCGCATGATCAAGGATCGCCTTGACCGCGAGCTCATCGGTAACGTGTCCATCAAGGTGCTGCCCACCGATCGCCCCGACGCTTGGGAAGTCCAGGGCCGTGGTGAGCTGGCGCTGGCCGTGCTCGCCGAGCAGATGCGCCGCGAAGGCTACGAGCTGACCGTCGGCCGTCCCCAGGTGGTCACCAAGAAGATCGACGGTGTGGTCAACGAGCCGATGGAAAACACCACCATCGACGTGCCGGAAGAGTACATGGGTACCGTCACCCAGCTCATGGCAGACCGCAAGGGCCGCATGGACGGCATGACCAACCACGGCTCCGGCTGGGTTCGTCTGCAGTTCACCGTGCCGTCCCGCGGTCTGATCGGCTTCCGTACTGCACTGTTGTCCGCCACCCGCGGCACCGGCATCTCCTCCTCCCTGTCCGCCGGCTATGCGCCGTGGGCTGGCGAGATTACCATCCGCCAGAACGGTTCCATGGTTTCCGATCGTCAGGGTGTGGCCACCCCGTACGCCATGCAGCGTCTGCAGGCCCGTGGCAACTTCTTCGTCGAGCCGCAGTCTCCGGTGTACGAGGGCCAGGTCGTGGGCGTGAACAACAAGCCCGACGAGCTGGATGTGAACATTACGCTGGCCAAGCACATGACCAACATGCGTTCCGCCACCGCCGACGTGCTTGAAACCCTGACCCCGCCGATCAAGATGAGCCTCGAGGAGTCCCTGGACTTCGCCAACGAGGACGAGTGCGTGGAAGTCACCCCTGAGTCCATCCGCGTGCGCAAGATCATCCTCGGCCGCGAGGACTGGTACAAGTGGCGCGCCAAGCAGCGCCGCCAGAACGCCGCCCAGCAGGGTAAGTGATTCCGAATTGCCCCCGCTGGCGGGGGGGCTGTCGGCGGAGCCGACTGGGGTGGTCATCGTAAACCACCCCCAGTCTCACTTCGTTCGACAGCCCCCGCCAGCGGGGGCATGTCTATATCTATACTGAAACGCATGACTGTGAAGAGCAATACCGATTTGCGTCCGTGGTCGCATCGTCAGAACGTGCTGGTCAAAGTATTGATCACGATTGCGGCGGGCGTGGCGTCTGCCTTTGTGGGCACGTTCGCTCATCGTATGGGGGCTGAATTGAACATTCCATACGGATTGGTTCTTGCGTTCCTGATTATCGGCCTGTCGACATGGTGTGCCCGCTCACGCATGGGCGTGGTTGGTCTGGCTTTGCATCTCATCGCATCTTCCCTGACTGTCTGGGGCATGGCCCTGACCACCACCTCAGGCAAGGCACTGATTATCGCCGGATTCCAAGGCGAGATGCCGTTCTTCGCCCAGCATGCCGGATACATCTGGCTCTACGGCCTGATTCTCGTCCAAGTGATCCTGCTCGTCCTTCCCGCACGCTGGTTCAGCGTTATGCCGAAGCAATCCCGATAGAGACCATCGCTGAGCAAAAGCGCAGCCATCGCCCTCAAACCCGCTACCATAGAACCTTATGGCACGTATGAAACTGTTCTATTTGGGCCCGGAGGGCACATTCACCCATCAGGCGGCAATGACGGCCGCCAATCGGTTCGCACCGCTCGGGGACTTTGACCTCGTTGCTCTACCGGATGTACCTGCCATCATGCAAGCCGTCGAATCGCGTCAGGGTTGGGGCGTGATCGCTTGGGAAAACAACGTCGAAGGGTATGTGGTGCCCAATCTCGATGCCCTGATTGATGCCACTGATGTAGCGGGTTTTGCCCGTGTCAGTGTGGATGTGGCCTTTAATGCTTTCACGGTGCGAGGTCACGGCATTTATGATTGCACCGGCGGCATCGTCAGCGCTCACGCACATGGTCTGGCGCAATGCAAACGATTCATCGCCGAACATCATCTCAAGCCCGAGCCCTCATCGTCCAATGCCGCTGCCTGCCGCGATTTGCAGCCCGGCCAAGTGGCGCTCGGTCCCAGCATCTGTGGTGAGTTGTACAACCTGGATACCCTTGCCGAACATGTGCAGGATTTCGAGGGAGCCCGCACTGAATTCCTTGTCATTGCTCCGCGAGATGTGGTTCAGGATCTCAATGCCCGCGCGCACCGCAATAATGCCGACGATTTTGAAACCATCATCACATTCATTCCGCTGGTCACAGGTCCTGGTGTATTGGCCGATCTGCTTGATGTGCTGCGTGACGCAGGACTGAATATGACCAGCTTCATTTCCCGCCCCATAAAGGGGAACGATGGCACTTATAGTTTCATCGCCACGCTTGATGCCGCGCCGCGGGAGCCCAAGTTTCATGCTGTGCTCGAAGAAATTGCCGAACATGGTGATTGGGCTAAGACTCTGGCTGTATACCCACGTCGTGAACGTCCCAGCCCGCCGGTTGATGCATGGATGTTGCCCGAAGGTGGTGTCCATGTCGATGCTGAGCATCCGTCAGAAGGCTGGCAGCACACCGAAGAGGCCAGGAGGGAATTGTTGTGGTAAATACAGTCGGAATCATTGGACTGGGACTGATTGGCGGTTCTCTTGCCCGGCGTCTGGCCGAGCGGGGCATACGTGTAGTCGCATGGAACCATCGCCCGCATCCTTATGCTCAAGCCGAGGCAGATGGCATATTCTGCAAAAGCACATTGGCTGAGCTCATGGATGCTGAGCCGGATGTGGTCGTGTTGTGCAATCCGCTGAAAGCCATGCCTGCAATGCTTGACTCGTTGGCTCCTCTTATGGGCGAACATCCGCGTACCACCATCACTGATGTGGGCTCGGTCAAAGGCATGGTTCGCGAGCAGGTCGAAGCCGCCGGATTGGGGGAGTGCTATGTGGGTGCCCACCCGATGGCCGGCAACGAATTGTCCGGTTGGCAGGCTGCAGACCCGCATCTGTACGATGATGCACTATGGGCGGTGACCGTTGATAGTGCCACGAATTATCAACGATTCCTTGACGTGGCCGCTTTGATTACCAAAGGTGTTGGCAACCGTCTCATCGTGCTGGACGATGAGACGCACGACAAAGCTGCGGCAATGATCTCCCATATGCCACACGTGGTATCCACCGCGTTGATCAACGAACTGTCTGCCTACCCCGATCGCAATATTGCGGCCGCATTGGCCGCTGGCTGCTGGAGGGATATGACCCGTGTGGCTCTGACCGACCCTGATCGCACGCGTGCGATGGTCGAGGAGGATGCGTTGAATGTCGAAGCGTTGCTTCGCCGTATGGCCAAGCGTCTGACTGATATGGCCGACCAATTGCATGACGGCGACGAAACCGACGTGATTCGGTTCTTTGCTGAAGGCAGCCCGTTCCGCCAGTACAAGTCCGCACTCACACATGCGAGTGACGGTGCAGCCGAGAGCTTGCCGGAACGCGAGCTTACCGTTCCTGAATCCGGTTGGCAGCAGACCTTGCTGTTTTCCGCGCGCAGAGGTGAAGCCATCATCGGCTTCGTCAACCCGCGTCAGGCGATTATTCAGCTGCGCCCTGCCATGTAGTCAATACCGTTGCTCACAGGTACGACGAGTACAGTGGAATGCGTATCGAAGTTGATATATCGGGAACGGCAAGGGGATGATGATTATGACGTTGCCCAGGCAGATTCCAACAGGCGCGCGAGTGGTGGTGCGTGTTACCGAGGGCGTGGATCCCACTGACCATCGTATGAAATTCCGCGATTACGTGGGTCATGTGGTCTCATGGGACGGCTACACGTTGGAACTGGTGCGTGACGCCGCGGCCAACGGCTCTCGTCCAGCACAAAACGTGACGATTCATCAGGAGCAAATCGCCACATTGAAGCCGATACCGGAGCGTCCGGTCACGCCTCCGAGGCCGTAACGATTGCTTAGCGACAGAAATTCAGGAAATAAGTGACTTCGCCCTGAAATACTGTCGCTGACAGTAACTCAGTGACAGAAATTCAGGAAACAAACGGTTTCACCCTAAAATCCTGTTGCTGACTGCGACTCAGCGACAGAAGTTCAGGACGAAAGGGGCTATTTCCTGAATATCTGTCGCTGGGCGAGATGAATGATGACGAGATTATTGGGTTACTCCGAGATATCAGTGAATATTGCGAGGTGACAGCAGTTACTCCGAGGCAACAGCATCCAGAACCGGCTGCTTGAGCGCGCGGGAGGCAGGCGAGACGGAGGCGATGAGACCCACCAGAATCGAGAGCACGAGGAACACTCCGAGCTGATCCCACGGAATGCTGAGCACACTCAGACCGTCGGCCTTGTACACCGCGCGAATCACAGCGCCTGCCGCGACGCCGACCACCATGCCCATCACCGTGCCGAACACGGCGATAATGGCCGCTTCGATGCCCAACATGCCTCGCACCTGGCCACGCGACGTGCCGATGGCCCTCAACAGACCGATTTCCTTGGTGCGTTCGGACACGGATAACGCCAACGTGTTCACAATGCCGAAAATCGCAATCACAATGGACAATGCCAACAGCGCATAAAGCACCAACAGAATCTGATCGACCATCGAGCCCATCGTGGACTTGTATTCGTCGCGGTTCATCACCGAAATCACGTAGTACGGCTTGACCGCCTTCTTGATGCGCTGCTCCAACTTGTCGAGATTCTCGCCCGGCTTGGCCACCAGATACATCTGCATGGTGAACATCGTCTGCTTGGTTCCCAGCTGGTCGCCCAAATCATCATTGACGAACACGCACAAACGGTATACCGAATTCGAGATGATCGCACCGACTTTGAGCTTCTTGATTACCGTGACCTGCTTGGTTTTCACCAAAGTTGCAGGATCCACGTTTTGAGCCTGCTGCGTGACTTGCTGAATCTCATCGGATTTGGCCTGCGCTCCCGCCGCATCGCCAGCCAATGCCAGCTTCTGCGCCTCTTCGGTCAACGATTGAATTTGAGCCTGAACCTGTGTCTGATAGTCGGCCTGTGCCTGGGCGGTGGCCTCCTCGTCTACCGTCGTGTTCTCGGTGGACACCTTTACGGTGTCGCCAACTTTCCATCCTTGATCGTCGGCGATGTCCTCGCCGACCACCAGTTCGCCGCCACGCAATGCTTTATTCGCGTCACCTGCAATGATTTCGGGCGCGAACACGTCAGTGAACAGGGAATCCTGAGCCGCGAACGTCATGCCCTTGACCTGCTTGCCGTCATACTTCGCACCGAAAATCATTCGATTTGAAGACACGGACTTCAGCCCATCTACACCTTTAATCGCTTCGACGGCATTGTCGGGAATCTGGCCGGATGCCGCGGACGATATGGAGAAATCAGCCTTTAATCCAGTGTCGACGATGTCATTCACCGAGGCCTTGGCCGAGGTGGCCACCACGCTCAGGCAGGAGACGATTGCCACGCCCACGAATAGGGCCGCCGCCGTGTTCGAGGTGCGGCGCTTCTGCCGGGAGAGATTACGAGTGGCGAGCCGGCCCGTCACCTGGAACACATGCGCCGGAATCCAGCCCAAAACCGCGCCGGCAGGGGAGACCCAAGCCGGGCCCGCCACAATAACGCCAATGACGATAAGCGCCGCGCCCACGCCAAGCGGCCAGCCGGTGCCGGTCCAGGAAGCGAAGTCGTTGAGCCAGCCGATTAGCGTCGGATCGCCGTCCGCCAGTGCGATGCGGCAGGTCCAGGCCCAGGTCAGTGCGCCCACCACAATCATCGTGGTGCCGATGATGCCACGAGTCAATACCGGCTTCTCCGGGTTCACGGTCTCGTTCATTGCCTGAATGGGCGGGGCCATTGCGGCACGACTGGCCGGCAACGCCGCGCCGATCAGCGTGACGATCAGGCCTACCGCGAGACCAACCAGCATGTCCGAGACGCTCGGATTCGAGGATCCGGTCATCGGAGTGCCCATCTGACCCATCATCGCGACGATGCCTTTGACCATGCCCCAGCCGAGCCCGATACCGATGCCGGAACCGACCACACCGAGCACAATCGCCTGCACGATCACCGTGGTGAACACTTGGGCGGGGGAGGCTCCTATTGATCGCAGCACTGCGTAGCCGCGCATTGATTCGCGCACGATCATCGAGAACGTGTTCGCGATGATGAACGAGCCCACGAACAGGGCAATTACCGCGAAAATAAGAATCAATGGCTGAACGAAGCCCAGTGCCTCCTGCGCGGATTGGGTCGACTCGTCGCGCAGCTGGTTGCCGGTGATGGCATGTGCTTTGGAGCCGGCAGGCAACGCCTTATTGATACGGTCGGCGAGTTCCTGCTGCGCCTGCTCGTCCAGCGGGGTTTTGAGGTTACCGTAGATACCGATCTGGTCGGTCTTATCCGGGTCGTCGCTTTGCTGGGTGGCGTACGTCTTGGCCAAAGATGGTGGAATATCGATGATGATGGCACCGGCAAGCGAGGAATCCAGATCGAAGATACCGGTTACCGTTACGTCTTTCGGCCCGTCCGGGTAGACGACTTTGGTTTTGTCTCCAACCTTCAGATTCGCTTTCTCGGCGGCAAAGGAATGCAAGGCGATTTCGTCGTCCGAGGTGGGGTATGTGCCCGAAGTGAATGTGGCGGAACGCCATGGCACATCCTTACCAAAGCCCACGGCCAATGTCGGCGCTCCCATGGTGGATACGGCCGCGCCGTCCTTACCGACCAGCACCGTGCCGGACACGGAATACACGACTTCCGCGCTTTTCACGCCCCTGACGTCGCCGATGGTCGAGGCCAGATCGACGTTGATGGTGTTATAGGTTTTCGAGGAAGACGAGGCGGCCATCAGGCCGGAGGGGTCGGATTTGACTTCTTTTGAGCCGCGAACATATACGTCATGGTCGGCGCTGGTGCCCATCATGTCGGAGACCTGGTTGTTCATCATTTCACGGAAACAGAACGAGCCGACCACAAAGCTCACGCCTAGTGCGATGGCGATGATGGACATGACGAATCGCCCGAAATGCGCGCGGGCGTCGCGCAATCCGATTTTGATCATGCTTGTGCCACCTTGCCGGCCTCATCCGCACCGTCATCGGCAAAGACCTCAAGAATCTGCTCATAGGTGGGGCGGTCGAGATCCTGCGTAATATGGCCATCGGCCAAAACCAGCACACGGTCAGCGTAGGAGGCGGCGCGCGGATCATGCGTCACCATCACAATGGACTGGCCATATTCGGTCACGGACTGCTTCAGGAAGCCCAATACCTCACGTGAAGAACGAGAATCGAGGTTACCGGTGGGTTCATCGGCGAAAATCACGGACGGGCGGGCCATCATCGCACGGGCGCAGGCCACGCGCTGCTGCTGTCCGCCGGACAGCTGGCTTGGCCGGTGGGTGAGTCGCTTCTCCAGCCCGACCACCTTGACCACCTGCTTGAACCAATCGCGGTCAATCGGCTTCTTCGCAATTTGCAAAGGCAGCAGGATGTTCTCTTCAGCGCAGAGCGTGGGTACCAGATTGAACGACTGGAAGATGAATCCTATCTGCGTACGTCTCAAGTCGGTGAGCTGCTTCTGGCCCATCGAAGACACTTCGAGGCCTTCGACAAACACCTTGCCGGAAGTCGGTTGGTCGAGTCCCGCCATGCAATGCATCAACGTGGACTTGCCTGAGCCGGACGGGCCCATGATTGCGGTCATCTGGCCGCGCTGGAATTCCACATTCACATGATCCAGCGCCACTACCTGGCTGTCGGCGTCACCGTAGGTTTTCGTCAGATCTACGGCCCGCGCCACCACATGGTCGTGCTGTTCCTCGGCCTGTTCGATGCTTTGTGCGACGCCCTTTGCGCTGTGCCGTGCCATACTGCCCCAATCATCATGGAAGTTCGTTTCTTTGCGGCCAATACGGTTTCGTTCCCTGAGTCAAGGCCGGTTGGCGTTGTCACGGCAAAGGGGTACCCGTGTATGGGGCCGCTCTGTGCCTATAGTTTATCTGACAGTAGGCTCACAAGACTCGACAGAGGAGCGATAAGTATGCGGTTTAGCAGTGACGTCGACTCCTTTATTTCCTATCTGAGAGCTAATCGTGGGCTATCCGCTAATACGCTAAAAGCGTATCGTTGCGACATTGAGGCTTGTCTCCACCTATTCGAGTTGCGTGGTGTGGTCAGCCTGAACGAAATCACGCTGAATGATCTGCGTAGTTGGATGGCAACGGAATCGCACAATCACGCCAGAAGCAGTATGGCCCGCAAAACCGTAGCGGTACGAGGTTTCTTCGCTTGGGGCTATGAGCATGGCGTGGTTGGTGTCAATCCGGCCGCCACATTAATGACCCCCTCGATTCCTAACACCTTGCCGACTGTACTTACTGAATCGCAGGCCGAGCAGCTTCTTGATTGTGCTGAGCATAGTGAGGCCCTGCAACGGAAGAATCGTGATATCTCCAATGACTTCTCGGCTGATGGTCCTCATTCCGCTCGTGGGCGGAGCGCGGATCGGGCGAGGGAAATCGCAGAACGTCAGCGGGATGTGGCGATTCTCGAATTGCTGTATGCCACCGGCATCCGCGTGGCTGAATTGGTTTCTTTGGATATTCGTGATGTCGACTTTTCCAATCGCACCGTCAGAGTGACCGGTAAAGGCAACAAGCAACGGGTGGTTCCGTTTGGATTGCCTGCGGAGCAGGCATTGCAGGACTGGATCGATTATGGACGGCCAGCGCTGGCTCGTTTGGCGATTGAAAAAGCCGTCCCCCCGAACGGTATTTCTTCAGACGAGGGAGCCTTGTTCCTCGGTATGCGTGGTAAACGGCTGAACCAGCGTGTGGCGCGTGAAATCGTGCATAAGGCCGCACGTGAAGCGGGCGTTCCGGACATCAGCCCGCATGCCTTGCGCCATTCGGCAGCCACGCACATGTTGGATGGGGGAGCTGATTTGAGGGAAGTGCAGGAGATGCTTGGGCATTCCTCCTTGAAAACCACACAACGCTATACGCACGTGTCCATCGAGCAGCTCAAAAACCGTTACGGTCAGGCATTCCCCCGAGCATGACCACTATGTGGACGCTGGTTAACAAACTTAGCAAAGGCTGAACATAGCCGGTAAATGGACCATGATTTTACATAGGCGTAACAAAAAAGCAACTGGTTGTCTCCCAAGTGCGCAAAAATGTCAGGCAATCAGCAACGGGTTGGATTGTTCGAGACATCGTGAGATGCAAGTCTCACGGGTGACGGGGAATCCAGTCCCGTTCGCATGAGGCGGGGCTGAGACGTCCTGCAACCTAATGAATAGGAGAAATCATATGAAGAAGAAAGCTCTTGCTTTCGCTGCCATGGCCTGCTCCGTGGCCATGCTGCTGAGCGCCTGCGGCGGCTCCAACAGCAACGCTGCCTCCGGTAACACCGCTGGCTCCAACATCATCACTGCGTACAACTCCGAACCGCAGAACCCGCTGATCCCGGGCAACACCAACGAAACCGGCGGCGGCAAGCCGGTCGACCTGCTGTTCTCCCGTCTGGTCTCCTTCGACAAGGACGGCAAGGCTTCCAACGAAGTGGCCGAGTCCATCACCCCGAACGATGACGCCACCCAGTACACCATCAAGATCAAGTCTGGCTGGAAGTTCACCGACGGCACTCCGGTGACCGCTGAGTCCTTCACCAAGGCCTGGTCCTACGTGGCCAACGCCAAGAACGCCCAGAAGTGCTCCTCCTTCTTCTCCACCATCGCCGGCTATGACGATCTGCAGAAGGATGGCCTCAAGGGTGACGAGCAGCTCTCCGGCCTCAAGGTCGTGGACGACACCACCTTCACCGTCGACCTGAACCAGTCCGACTCCGTGTTCCCGATTAAGGTCGGCTACTCGGCCTTCGCCCCGCTGCCCGAGTCCTTCTACAAGGACCCGAAGGCCTTCGGCCAGAAGCCGATCGGCAACGGCCCGTACAAGCTGGACCACTGGGATCACAACAAGGAAATCGCCCTCGTCAAGAACCCTGACTACAAGGGTAACGAGCAGCCCAAGAACGACGGCGTGACCTTCAAGGTCTACACCGACGACTCCGCCGCTTACCGTGACATTCAGGCCGGCAACCTCGACGTGATGGAATCCGTCCCGGCCGCCTTCACCAAGACCTTCAAGACCGACAAGAAGGTCCAGGCTTACTCCGAGGTCGGCTCCGTCATCCAGACCTTCACCATCCCGTCCTCCCTTGATCACTTCAAGAACGACGAGGAAGGTCAGCTGCGTCGTCAGGCCATCTCCATGGCCATCAACCGTGACCAGCTCATCGACAAGGTGCTCAACGGTAACGCCGCCGCCGCCACCGAGTTCACCTCCCCGAAGACCCCGGGCTACTCCGACTCCCTCAAGGGTGCCGACAACCTGAAGTTCAACGCCTCCAAGGCCAAGGAACTGTGGGCCAAGGCTGACGCCATCTCCAAGTACGACGGCCAGCTCACCTTCTCCTACAACGCCGATGGTGGTGCCAAGCCGCTTTACGACGCCGTCGTGAACCAGCTCAAGAACAACTTGGGCATCGACGCGGCCACCAACCCGATCCCGACCTTCCAGGAGTTCCGTGACGCCGTCACCAACCGTCAGATGAAGGGCGCCTTCCGTACCGGCTGGCAGCCTGACTACCCGTCCGCCGAGAATTACCTGTGGCAGCTGTACTCCACCGCTGCTGCTGACGGCAACGGCTCCAACGACGGTGACTACAAGAGCCCGGCCTTCGACGACATGTGCAAGCAGGCCGCTGCCGCTTCCAGCACCGATGACGCCAACAAGCTGTACCAGCAGGCTGAGGAAATCCTCCTCAACGACCTTCCGGCCATCCCGCTGTACTACTCCAACGCCTCCGGCGCGGCTTCCCTCAACGTGAAGTCCGGCTACGCCTTCGATTGGCAGAACCTCCCGACCTACACCGAGATGTCCAAGAAGTGAGTCTGACTCACTGAACGGATACCGTTAGGCAGTTCGGAAATAAAGGGCGAGGATCGCAAGATCCCCGCCCTTTTTTGTTGTGTGAGGGGTGCTTGCTCCCGCTGGCGGGAGCTGTCGCCGTAGGCGACTGAGGGTGGTGACACCATGATGAACCACCCTCAGTCTCGCTTCGCGAGCCAGCTCCCGACAGCGGGAACCAAGTTAAAGTATCCACTATCCGACCGCAACCATGGACATATCCACCAGCATTGCCCAATCTCAAACCTTGCGTTAACGCAAATTTACATATCACAGTCCGGGCATGCGGTAAACTGTCGGAGTATTTATCGACCGGAAGGGGTCTTGTTATACCCTTTCTGGCCGGTCTAGGAAATAAGGAGCAACCGTATGGGTAAGTATCTTCTGCGACGCATTCTGCAGATGATCCCCGTGGTTCTCGGTACGACTCTTCTGGTATATGCCCTTGTATTCGCCCTGCCGGGCGACCCCGTCAAGGCCATGTTCGGAGACAAGCCTGTCAATGAGGCCGTCGCAGCCCAGATCCGCGCAGAATACCATCTCGACCAGCCGTTCATCGTTCAGTACTTTATCTACCTGAAGAATGCACTGACCCTGAACTTCGGCGATACCTTCGCCGGGCAGCCCGTTCTCGACGAAATCGCCCGCGCCTTCCCGGTCACCATCAGGCTCGGCTTAATGGCGTTCGTGTTCGAGGCGATTTTCGGCGTGGTCTTCGGCATTATCTCGGGCCTCAAGAAGGGCAAGTGGTACGACACCGTCATCCTGATCGTCTCCCTGCTGCTTATTTCCGTGCCGACCTTCGTCACCGGCTTCGTCATGCAATATGTCTTTGGTATTCAGTGGGCGATATTGCCGGTGACGGCAGGCGCCGACCCCGGCTTCCTCGACCTGCTCATGCCGGCCATGGTGCTCGGATCGGCGTCGATGGCCTACATCATCCGACTCACCCGCTCCGAAATCTCCTCCAACATCGCCGAGGATTACGTGCGCACCGCACGCGCCAAGGGCATGTCGAACGGTCAGGTCATGCTGCGCCACGTGCTGCGCAACTCCCTGATTCCAGTCGTCACTTACCTGGGCCAGGACATCGGCGGCCTGATGGGTGGTGCCATGATCACCGAGCAGATCTTCAACATCCACGGCATCGGCTTCCTCACCTACCAGTCCATTCTGAAGGGCGAGGCAAACCTGGTGGTGTCCATCGTCACGTTGCTCATGCTGATTTTCGTAGTGTGCAACCTCGTTGTCGACATGCTGTACGCGGCCCTCGATCCGCGTATCCGCTACGCGTGATAGGGAGAAGTGAGTCACATGGCAAACGAAACCACTGAAAACGAGCTCAACCAGACCGGCGAGCCGGGAACCGAATACTTCATGGAAACCCTGCCCGGTCAGGACCGTTATGTAGCCCCCCTCGAGGAGACCCCGCTGCAGGACGTCGATTCCGTCGATGAATCCGCACCGGCCACCAGCATGTGGGCCGACGCCTGGCGAACCCTGCGCCGCAACCCGCTGTTCATCATCTCCGGCTTGCTGATCCTGTTCATCATCGTGGTGGCCATCGCCCCCGGTCTGTTCACCAAGCAGGATCCGAACGCCTGCGATCTGGGCAACTCCTTGAGCCCCGCCTCCGCCGGACACCCCTTCGGCTACGACCTGCAGGGCTGCGACGTGTACACCCGCGTGATCTACGGCACGCGCACCTCGCTGTCTGTCGGCGTGCTCTCCACGCTACTAGTCGTGATCGTCGGCACCCTGATCGGCGCCGTCGCCGGCTTCTTCGGCGGCTGGGTCGACGCGGTGCTGAGCCGCATCAACGACATCTTCTTCGCGCTGCCCATGCTGCTCGGCGCCATCGTGGTGCTCCAGATGTTCAAGACCTCCAAGTCCATCTGGAAGATCGTGCTGGTGTTGACGCTCTTCGGTTGGGTCGGCGTATGCCGCATCGCCCGCAGCGCCGTGCTGGAATCGAAGAACCTCGAATTCAACACCGCCTCCACGGCCCTCGGCTCCACGCCTGCCAGAAACCTGTTCCGCCATATCCTGCCGAACTCCCTGGCCCCGATCATCGTCATCGCCACCACCTCGCTGGCCTCCTACATCGTGGCGGAAGCGACGCTGAGCTTCCTCGGCGTCGGCCTGCCGACCACCACGGTGAGCTGGGGCGGCGACATCTCCAGCGCGCAGACCAACCTGCAGACCGATCCGATGGTGCTGTTCTACCCGTCCGCCGCACTGGCCATCACCGTGCTTGCGTTCATCATGATGGGCGACGCCGTCAAGGACGCCCTCGACCCGAAGAGCCGAACGGCCTGAGCAAGGGGAGTGGAGAAAGACAATGACTGACAATACCAACGCCACGATGCTGGCCATGCAGAAAGAGCATGGCCCGCTGCTGGAAGTCCGGAACCTGGCCATCGACTTCACCACCGACACCGGCAAGCCGGTGCATGCGGTGCGCGATGCCAACTTCACCGTCTACCCCGGCCAGTGGGTGGCCATCGTGGGCGAATCCGGCTCCGGCAAATCCACCTCCGCCATGGCTGTGCTGGGCCTGCTGCCCGGCACCGGTCACGTGGTCAACGGCTCCATCAAGCTTGACGGCGAGGAAATCGCCGGCGCCAAGCAGAGCGAGTTCGACAAGCTGCGCGGTACCAAGATGGGCCTCGTGCCTCAGGACCCGATGAGCAACCTCAACCCGGTGTGGCGTATCGGCACCCAGGTCAAGGAAGCGCTGAAGGCCAACAACATGGACGTGGACCATGAGAAGCGCTCCGCCCTCGCTAAGGCTCTGGCCGGTGACGAGGTCGAAGTCAAGGGCAACGACGACGAGACCTTCCTCGGCGCCAAGGAACTGCCCGAGCTCATGACCGAGGCCAAGAAGGCCCTGACCGAAGCCGGCGTGTCCGGCGAGGCCTTCGACAAGGCCGTCGCCCGCTTCACCAACGAATGGGTTCCGGGCTCCGAAACCCGTTGGCGCGTGGCCGACGACCTCATCAAGGCCGGCGTGGCCGACGATCAGGCCTGGTACCTCGCCAAGAAGTACGTCATCGGCTCCACAATGGATGACCGTATCGCGGGTCTGCTGTCCGAGGCCGGTCTGCCCGACGCCGCCACCCGTGCCCGTCAGTTCCCGCACGAGTTCTCCGGTGGTATGCGCCAGCGTGCGCTCATCGCCATCGGTCTGGCCTGCCGCCCTGACCTGCTGATTGCCGACGAGCCGACCTCCGCTCTGGACGTGACCGTGCAGAAGCGCATCCTCGACCACCTGCACATGCTCACTGACTCGCTGGGCACCGCCGTGCTGTTCATCACCCATGATCTGGGTCTTGCCGCCGAGCGTGCCCAGCACATCGTCGTGATGTACAAGGGCCAGGTCGTCGAATCCGGACCGTCCCTGGAAGTGCTGCAGCACCCGCAGCACCCGTACACCAAGCGACTTGTAGCCGCCGCCCCGTCGCTGGCCTCCCAGCGCATCATCTCCGCCAAGGAACGCGGCGAGAACGCGGACGCCCTGCTCGACCATCACGTCGCCGGCGAACGCACGCTCGAGAAAAGCGAGCACATCATCACCGTCGACCACCTGACCAAGGAATTCAAGCTGCCTCGCAAGAAGGAGATGTTCAAGGCCGTCGATGACGTGTCCTTCTCCGTCAAGCGCGGCACCACCCTGGCCATCGTGGGCGAATCCGGTTCCGGCAAGTCCACCGTGGCGAACATGGTGCTTCACCTGCTGAAGCCCACTTCCGGCAAAGTGTTCTACGAAGGACGCGACACCTCCACGTTCAAGGCCAAGGATCTGCTCGGTTTCCGCCGCCATGTGCAGCCGGTGTTCCAGAACCCGTACGGTTCGCTCGACCCGATGTACTCCATCTTCCGTTCCATTGAGGAGCCGCTGCGCATCCACAAGATTGGCGATAAGAAGTCGCGTGCCAATCGTGTCAAGGAACTGCTGGACATGGTCGAGATGCCGACTTCCGTGATGGGTCGTTACCCGAACGAGCTCTCCGGCGGCCAGCGTCAGCGCATCGCCATCGCACGAGCCATGGCTCTGGATCCGGACGTCATCGTGTGCGATGAGGCCGTCTCCGCTCTGGACGTGCTGGTACAGGATCAGGTGCTGCGCCTGCTCAACGACCTGCAGGCCGAAAAGGGCCTGAGCTATCTGTTCATCACCCACGATCTGGCCGTGGTTCGCCAGATCGCCGATGAGGTCGTGGTGATGCAGCATGGCAAGCTCGTGGAGCACGCCACCACCGATGAGGTCTTCGACCACCCGCAGAAGCAGTACACCCGAGACCTGCTCGACGCCATCCCCGGCGGCAAGCTCCAGCTCGGTCTGGACTGATAATCTGCGTTTGAGCGCATAGTATTGGGGTCTTTCCATCCGTGGAAAGACCCCAATATTCATATGTGTCGGTTTGCATGATGGTTCGCGTGGGACGAAAGGCAAAAATCGGTGTTTTCCCGATGTTGTCCCGCAATTTGTGGGACAACATCAACATCAATCGATAGACATGAGTGTTGTCCCACAGCAGATTTCTCACGAAGCCCGGAATTACGCCATTCTTGGCGTAGTCGATGATTACTCATGATGCGGGGCGTGGGACGACCCGCGAAAATCGTCGATTTTCGGATGTTGTCCCACAGAATACGTCATACCTCGTATGCAATCGTGAGTGGGGCGTGATCGGACCAGCGCTTGTCATACGTGGGAGCCTTGTCGATGACGAATCCGCGTGCGGTCTCCGCCAACTCGGGCGTGGCGAACTGGTAGTCGATTCTCCAGCCGACATTGTTGTCGAAAGCGCGCCCTCGTTGGCTCCACCATGTGTACGGCCCCTGAATATCACCGGCCAACGAACGCATCACATCCACAAACTCGTATTCGTCCAGCCACTTGTCCACGTAGGCACGTTCTTCGGGCAGGAATCCGGCGTGCTTCTCATTGGCCTTGGCGTTCTTGATATCGAGCGGCGTGTGTGCGATGTTGAAATCGCCGCATAATACAGCCTGCTTGCCGCCATGTGCGGCTTCATCACGAAGCGCGCCCATGCGGGCCAGCATAGTGTCCAGAAAACGATACTTCTGTTCCATTTTGGTCGGATCATCGGTGTTGCCGGCATGTATGTACACGGATGCCACGGTGATCGTATAGCCCTCAGGCGTTTTGACATCGGTTTCGATCCAACGCCCCGAATCCACATCCTCGCTCAGACCTGGCAGACCATATCGCTTGTCAAGCACTTCCAAGTCGGTGAGCAGCCCGACTCCCGCGCGGCCTTTCACCCGGCAGACCTCGTTCATGGTATGGAGGTCTGCCGGCGCGTCGATTTTGCCGGCGGTGGCGTATTCAAAACCAAATTCATCGAAAATAGAATCGACATCGTCCTGAGGTGCGCGAACCTCCTGCATGCACCAGACATCCGGTGCATGCTTGCCGGCCCAATCCTCGATGCCCTTGCGCTTGGCCGCACGAATGCCGTTGACATTAGACGTGGTAATGGTGATGGTCATGCGGCCATACTATTGTGGCCTCCCTACGAATCGAACCGGACACCGGCGGCCGCGATGCTCAGCTTTCTCTAAGCCTGAGTGCTAGTGTTAGCAAGGTTGCAACCGTTATACGAAACGAGGAATCATGGGACTGTTCGGATTCGGCAAGAAGAAGGACAAGAAGGAAACCGAGCCGGCCGTAGAGCCTGTCGACGAGGACAAGGTGGCTGCCGAGGCCGCAAACGCCGCAGCAAAGGCGGAAAGCGCTGAAACCGTATTGGCGGAACCTTCCAGCGAGTACGTGGGCCGTGGCGAGGAACGCGGTCCGTGGGATGTGAACGACGAAGAAGTACCCGACTACGATGACTATCTGGATCTGGGTGCCTACTATCTGCCGTTCATGCAGAACATCGAACTGCGCATCAAGGCCAACCGCGCCACCCAGCAGGTGCTTGGTTCCACCATCACCTATGGCAAGTCCAGCTTGGAAATCGAAGCGTTCGCAGCTCCCAAGACCCTGGGGCTCTGGGATGATGTGCGCGCTGATCTGATTGAGGCCAACAAGGCTGCATCCGAGGTCGAAGGCGTGTTTGGCACCGAGCTGAAGCTGCCGGTCAACGTCAAGGGCGGCAAGACCGTGAACACCCGAATCGTCGGCGTGGACGGTCCACGTTGGATGCTGCGTGGCATCTTCTCCGGTGTCGCTGCCACCGATCCGGACAGCCCGGAGACCGAGGCACTGAACAAATTCTTTGCGGACATCGTGGTTGAGCGCGGCGAAGAGCCGCTGGCTCCGCGCGATCTGATTCCGATGCACCCGCCCGTGGCACCTGCCGAGCGCAAGGCCGCCGCCGAAGCCGGCGAGGAGAATGGCAAGGAACACTTCAAGGACATTCCGGACAACAAGCCGAAGGGTCCGCTGAGCCAGGACCAGCAGACCGAAGTGAAGACCACGCTGTCTCGCGGCCCGATGTTCTCCGAAGTTCGCTGATTTATAGGAAGAGACTTGGCAGACAACAAACGCACCGGCCTGTCCGCTCTAGCCAACGCCGGCAATGAAGGCGAGGATTTCTCCGTCATCGACGCCATCGGTGGCCCGCGTGGCGTTATCGAATCCATGCTGCCCGGCGTGGTATTCGTCGTGCTGTTCGTGGTCACGAGCAATCTGAACCTCACCATCGCCGTTTCGGCTATTTTGGCGGTGTTGCAGGTTATCGCGCGCCTGATTCAACGCCAATCGGTGATGGGCGCGGTTTCCGGCCTGGTGGCGGTCGGCATCTGCCTGATTTGGGCATGGCAGACCCATGAGGCCCGTAACTACTACATCTTCGGATTCATTACCAATGCCGGCTATGCCGCATTGCTTGCCGTCTCATTGATTGCACGGGTACCCGGCCTCGGACTGGTCGTCGAATTCATCCGTAGCCTGCCTACTGAGCATTTCAAGGCGTGGTTCAACGACTGGATGAGTGATAAGGCATTGAAACGTGCCTACATGATCATCACCGGTCTATGGGTCGGTCTGTTCCTGCTGCGATTGGCAGTGCAGGTGCCGCTGTATCTGACCAATCATGTGGCCGCGCTTGGCGTGGCCCGTCTGCTTATGGGCATCCCGTTCTGGGCGCTGGCGATTTGGGTGAGCTACCTCATCATCGCCACGCCAATGCACCGTCATAAAGCCGTGGCTACTCAGAACGTTACGCAATCCGAATCGGGATCTGCGGCTGAGGCCGTCAGCGAACCCGTGGCGGGCAAAACCGGAAAGGACAGCGATGCAAGCTGAAGTCCGCATCGAGCGATACGCCGATCAGGGCCGCTGCGTGGCCCATATCGATGGCCGCGTGGTGTTCGTCCGCTTTGCCTTGCCCGGCGAACTGGTACGCATTGAACTTGACGAACCTCATGATCGCGATGATCGGTTCTGGACCGGTGAAGTTATCGAAGTGCTCGAAGCATCCGAGGACCGTGTTGATCCGGCTTGGTCGCTTGCCGGCCCGCTGGCGATGGGCGGGGGAGTCGGCGGAGCGGATCTCGTGCACGTCTCGCTGCCCGGCCAGCTCAAGTGGAAAGCCGTCACCGTTTCCGAGCAGATGAGCCGGCTCGGTCATATCGATGTGGCCGTGCCAATCGATCGCATGCCCGGTGATGAGGAGCTTGACGGTCTTCACTGGCGCACCCGCATCGAAATGATTGCCGACGAGAACGGCAAGCCGTCCATGCGCCGGCGCGGTACGCATACTCGCGTGGCCATCGACACCATGCCTCTCGCCACCCGCGCATTGCTGGACGTGGCCGAGCGCGAGCATGTGTGGGAGGGCGACTTTGAGCCCGGCTCCCAGATCCGTCTGTCCGTACCTGAGCCGCGTGGCGACGCTGATATTGCTGCAGATGACTATGCCGTGCTTATCGATGGCGAGCTGCGTAATGGCTCCCAGCTGCTCACTGAACAGGTGGCCATCAACGGCAAGATCTTCGATTATCGGGTTGATGCCAACGGTTTCTGGCAGGTGCATCGTCAGGCACCGATTGCACTCGGCACGCATGTGATGAATCAGGTCAACCAGCAGTTGCAGGGTGCTGTGGCACCTGTGATCTGGGACTTGTACTCGGGCTCTGGCCTGTTCACCCTGCCACTGGCCACCATGACCGGTGAACGCACTCGCATGCTCAGCGTCGAAGGTGCGCGCGTAGCCGTGAAGAACGCCCAGCGTAACCTGCGCGTCATGAATTTGAACGACGTGGACGCCCGTGCCGGTGACGTCTCCAAAACGTTGGAACATGTGCCCGCGCACTTGGCCAAGCCGGATATCGTGGTGCTCGACCCGCCCCGCGCCGGCGCCCGTGCCAAGGTCTGCCGCCAGATCGCTGCGGCCGGTGCCTCCAGCGTGGTCTACATTGCCTGCGACCCCACCAGCCTTGCCCGCGACACCGCTACTTTGATCGGCGAAGGATACGAGCTCAAGGACATCCGTGCCTTCGACATCTATCCGATGACCCACCACGTCGAGACAGTGGCCGTTTTCAGCCGTTGACGGGTGAGTCTATGATGCGTCGAATTCTGAGGTTGTTGGCCTGTGGGGCGGTCGTATTGTCATTGGTCGCTTGCACACCGACCGGTCGCGCCGTCGGCGATACGCAAGACAGCATGCCATCGATTGCCCATGATTCGACGCACAAAACGGATATCACCGTCGGTTTCGTCGGCTCGACCGATACCGCGGCGGACAAGAAGGCCATCGATGCGCTGGCCGATGATACTCTCAACGTGTATTACGCCTCGCTGGACACGCCGGGCGATTCTGAAACTGCTGACAAGATCGCGGCCACCGCGCAGCAAGGTATCACCGATTTCGTGGACCGCGCAGTCAAAATCGTAATCATCAGCGGCATCGATGTCACCGACGCGAATCGAGACAGTTGGAACCAGGCGCTGACCAATGCGCGCGAAGCCGGCATTCCCGTCGCCCTGCTCAATCCCAAGCATGCGCCCGAAGACGAACTGTTATACGCTGCCATTCTTAACACAGACGATGCTGCTAGTGCCAAGTCTGTCTCCATTGCCGATGCAGTCATCACCATCGCCCGCGACGAACCCCACGACCGCACCATCGCCGTTGCCACAGAGTAAATCCAAATCAAATCATCCTTGAATCGTAGCGAATTATGGAATCCGGCACGGTAGGCTGGAAGATATGAGTGCAACAGCAGCTGTGGAAATACCTGAGATCAGCGAAACCGGTCTTACTGTCAAGGAAGTGTCGCAGCGTATTGAAAGCGGCCAATCGAACGCGGTGAAAACCTCCACCTCGCGTTCGGTTAAGGACATCGTACGAGCCAACGTATTCACGTTGTTCAATGGCATCATCTTCGTGGCCATGGTCATGGTGCTGGTCACCGGCTCGTGGCGGGATGCGGTGTTCGGGTTCGTCATCATCATCAACACGGGTATCGGCATTTTCACTGAGCTCAAGGCCAAGCGCACGCTGGACAAGCTCTCCATTCTTGTGGCCTCTGATTTTCTGGTGCGCCGCGACGGCGAGGATGTCGAAGTGCCGCACAACGAAATCGTGCTCGGCGATCTGCTGTGGATTCGTTCCGGCGAACAGGTGCCTGCCGACGGTCAGATCATCCAGACCTGGGGACTGGAACTCGACGAATCCATGCTCACCGGCGAATCGCGTACCGTGCGCCACAAAGTGGGGGAGCAAGTCTATTCCGGAGCCACTGCGGTTTCCGGCATGGCGTTGGTCAAGGTCAACGCCGTGGGCAACCACTCATATGCCGCCACGCTCACCGCTCAGGCCAAGGTCTATAAGAAGACCGTGTCCGACCTGAACAAGGGCATCAACACGATTCTGAAGTTCATGACCTTCCTCGTGGTGCCGTTGTGCATTCTGCTGATTCTCTCGCAGATTCACACGGTCGGCGGATGGGATGCGGCGCTCTCCACCGGCGAATGGAGACAGGCTGTAGTTTCCGCGGTCGCCGGCGTGGTGGGCATGATTCCTGAGGGCCTCGTGCTGCTGACCTCGCTGAACTTCGCGGTGGCCGCCATGCGGCTTGCTCGCCACAACACGCTGGTGCAGGAACTTGAATCCGTGGAGACGCTCGCCCGCGTGGATGCGCTCAACCTCGATAAGACCGGCACGATCACCGATGGCGGCATCGCCTTCAACCAGCTCATCATGCTTGGCTCCCGCTGGCGGGAGCTGCCGGCGCAGCCGACTGAGGGTGGTTCTTTTGAGACATTGACTGAACAGGCGGCCACGCAGGCCCTCTACGACTGCTGCAACGAGGAACAGCCCAACGGCACCGGACAGGCCGTGCTCGCCGGTCTAAAGGCCCAAGGCTACGAACCGGGCCAAGTCGAATCCCGCGTTCCGTTCTCTTCGGCCCGCAAATGGAGTGCGGTGGTGAAGCCTATCCTCCCGCCGGCGGGAGGCGACTCGCGCAGCGAGTCGGAGGGTGGCCGTACTGAAATCACCCCCAGTCATCTTGCGATGACAGCCCCCGCCAGCGGGGGTGAAACCTGGTACATGGGTGCGCCGGAAGTCATCATTTCCGCGCTCGACGGTGATTATTCGGATGTGCTGCAACAAGTCAATGACTACGCCAATGACGGCAATCGTGTGCTGCTGGTTGCATGTTCCACGACATCGCTCGCTGATACGGACAATCCACAGATTGACCCGCAGGCCAAACCGGTGGCGCTGGTGCTGTGTTCCGAGAAGATCCGTGAGGATGCCGAGCAGACACTCGCTTGGTTCCGTGAGCAGGGTGTGCGCTGTCGCGTGATTTCCGGCGATAATCCGGTCACGGTTGGTGCCATCGCCCGCAAAGTGAGGCTGACCGGCGAACATGAGCCGCGATTCATGGACGCGCGAGAACTGCCGGAAGACGTGAACGAACTCGCTCGCGTGCTGGAAAACGTCGATGTGCTTGGCCGTGTGCTACCCAACCAGAAGAAGGCCATCGTCCAGGCGCTGCACACGCAGAACCACGTGGTGGCCATGACCGGCGACGGCGTCAACGACGCGCTCGCCATCAAGGAAGCGGATCTCGGCATCGCTATGGGCAATGCCGCGCCGGCCACCAAAGCCGTGGCCCAAGTGGTACTCGTCGATTCAAAGTTCTCTCATCTGCCGGATGTGGTGGCGCGAGGCCGCCAGGTCATGGCCAACATGGAACGCGTGGCCAGCCTGTTCCTCGTCAAAACCGTGTACTCCGCGCTGATTTCGCTCGGTGTGGTGCTGACCCAGATTCCGTACCCATACTTGCCGCGCCACATCACGTACATTGGCGCCCTTACCATTGGTATGCCCGCGTTTATTCTGGCACTCGCGCCCAATACCCGCCGCTATATTCCGGGATTCTTGAAGCGTGTGGTCACCTTCGCGTTGCCGGGCGGCATCGCCACCGCGCTGTCCGTGCTGCTGACGGCATGGTTCCTGCCCGGCATCATGGGCTGGGACGTGACTAAAAACGTCGATCTATCCGCGCTGCGTGCCACCAGCGCGATCATCCTGTTCCTGATGGGCGTATTCGTGCTCGCCCGCGTGGCTCAGCCCCTCAACAGTTGGCGAGGCATACTGGTCGCGGCGTTTGCCGCAGCCGGAGTGATTGGTGCGTTCATTCCGTTCAACGCGAACTTCTTCGCGTTGATTCTGCCGACCGGCACTACGTTGGTGGCCACGCTGATTGCCTTGGGTGGTTCGGCCCTGATTTTCGTGATCTGCCTATGGCTGGCGCCGCTTGTCGGCAAAGTATCCGGCAAGCTGCTGCGCCAACACGGATTCAACATCTAATAGCGGCGAATTGTCTCACACTTCAAGCCGACACGCCAGAGGCAAAGTAACGTACCCGTACCATTTGAAGCGGATAATCAGCGGCATAGACAAGCCGATTCATGATTTCGGAGGAAGCATGTCCTTACGCGACGACCAGCTGGCTACCCTCAAGGCAGCCGGCAAGGACTTCGATTACTACAACATCGCCAATCTCGACGGCATCGATCATCTGCCGTACTCGCTGAAGGTACTGGTCGAGAATCTGGTGCGCAACATCGACGGTGCCAACATCACCGACGAGCACGTCAAGACCCTGCTCGACTGGGATCCGAACGCCGAACCCAGCCACGAAATCCAGTTCACGCCGTCCCGCGTGATCATGCAGGACTTCACCGGCGTGCCCTGCATCGTGGACCTCGCCACCATGCGTGACGCGGTCAAGGACCTCGGCGGCGACCCGGAGGTCATCAACCCGCAGGTCCAGTCCGACATGGTCATCGACCACTCCGTGCAGATCGACAAGTACGGCATCGCCGACGCGGTCCAGCAAAACATGGACATCGAGTACCAGCGCAACGGCGAACGCTACCAGTTCCTGCGCTGGGGTCAGCAGGCATTCAAGAACTTCCGCGTGGTGCCGCCGGGAACCGGCATTATCCACCAGGTCAACATCGAATACTTGGCCAAGGTGGTCATGAGCAAGGCCGAGGCCAACGGCAACGCGCTCGCCTACCTCGACTCCTGCGTGGGCACCGACTCGCACACCACCACCGAAAACGGTCTGGGCGTGCTCGGCTGGGGCGTCGGCGGCATTGAAGCCGAGGCCGCCATGCTCGGCCAGCCGATCTCCATGCTCGTGCCGCGCGTGGTCGGCTTCAAGCTCACCGGCTCCATCCCGGAGGGCGTTACCGCCACCGATGTGGTCCTGACCATCACCGACATGCTCCGCAAGCACGGCGTGGTCGGTAAGTTCGTGGAATTCTACGGCGAAGGCATCGCCTCCGTGCCGCTGGCCAACCGCGCCACCATCGGCAACATGGGCCCGGAGTTCGGTTCCACCTGCGGCATCTTCCCGATCGACAACGTCACGCTCGACTACCTGCGTCTGACCGGTCGCTCCGAAGAGCAGGTCGCGCTGGTTGAGGCTTATGCCAAGGCCAACAAGCTGTGGGGCGACGCCTCCGACCCGGATTACGTGGAACCGCAGTACTCCGAGTACGAGGAGCTTGACCTCGGCACTGTGGTGCCGTCCATCGCCGGTCCGAAGCGCCCGCAGGATCGCATTCTGCTGTCCGAAGCCAAGGAGATGTTCGAGAAGACCGCTCCCGCCTACGAGACCGAGAAGACCGTCAAGGATCCGGTGGCTGTATCCACCGACTTCCGTGGCGATTTCAACATCGAGAACGGTGACGTGGCTATCGCTTCGATCACCTCCTGCACCAACACGTCCAACCCATCCGTGATGATCGCAGCCGGCCTGATCGCCCGCAACGCGCACGCCAAGGGTCTTAAGCCTAAGCCTTGGGTCAAGACCTCGCTGGCCCCCGGTTCGCAGGTCGTTGCCGACTACCTGAAGGCTGCAGGCCTCCAGGACGACCTCGATGCACTCGGCTACCAGCTGGTCGGCTTTGGTTGCGCCACCTGCATCGGCAACTCCGGCCCGCTGCTGCCCGAGATTTCCGAGGCGATCAACACCAACGACCTGACCGTCACCGCCGTGCTCTCCGGCAACCGCAACTTCGAAGGCCGCATCAGCCCGGACGTCAAGATGAACTATCTGGCCTCCCCGCCGTTGGTCATCGCCTACGCGCTCGCCGGTACTATGGACTTCGACTTCGAAACCCAGCCGCTCGGCACCGATGCGGATGGCAACGACGTGTACCTGAAGGACATCTGGCCCACCAACTCCGAGGTGGCCGCTGTGGTTGATGGCACTGTGAGCCGTGAAATGTTCCTCAAGGACTACGCTTCCGTATTCGACGGCGACCATCGCTGGAAGGGCCTCGACGTGCCGGAAGGCGAACTGTTCGCATGGAACGACAAGTCCACCTACGTGCGAAAGCAGACCTTCTTCGACGGCATGAAGGCCACGCCGGATCCGGTCGCCGACATCCACGGCGCCCGCGTGCTGGCCCTGTTGGGCGACTCGGTCACCACCGACCACATCTCCCCGGCAGGCGCGTTCAAGGCCTCCAGCCCGGCCGGCAAGTACCTGACCGAGCGCGGCGTGGAGCCGAAGAACTTCAACTCCTACGGTTCCCGTCGAGGCAACCACGAGATCATGGTGCGCGGCACGTTCGGCAACATCCGCCTGCGCAACCAGCTGCTCGCCTCCGTGAGCGAGGAGGTGACGTCCGGCGGCTTCACCTACGACTTCCTCGCCAAGAAGCCGACCACGATTTTCGAAGCCTCCCGCGACTACATCGACAACAAGGTGCCGCTCGTGGTGCTGGCCGGCAAGGAATACGGCACCGGCTCCTCGCGTGACTGGGCTGCCAAGGGCACGGTGATGCTCGGCGTCAAGGCCGTGATCACCGAGAGCTTCGAGCGCATCCACCGCTCCAACCTCATCGGCATGGGCGTGCTTCCGTTGCAGTTCCCGGCAGGCGAATCCTATGAATCCTTGGGCCTTAACGGCACCGAGACCTATGACATCGCCGGCGTCGAGAAGCTCAATGAGGGCGTAACCCCCAAGACGGTTCATGTCACTGCCACTCACGAGGACGGCTCCAAGACCGAGTTCGATGCAGTGGTACGTATCGACACCCCCGGTGAGGCCGACTACTACCGCAACGGCGGCATCCTCCAGTACGTGCTGCGTAACCTCATGAAGTAACTTTCTTGGCTCCCCTCTCTGAGCGCGAAGCTGACTGAGGGGAGCAAAGGCCGGTATCTTCTAAGATACCGGGCTTTATCGTTTGTAATGGTTTGTCGTCTATGCCGAGCAGGGTAATTTAATTCTCGGGAACCAGCCCCTCATAGAGGTAGAAAGACGTGGCCTGTTCGCCGTCGCCATTCGTGGGCAGCGTATGCTCGCTTACCTGGGCCAGGCCGAGATGCACATAGAATCCGACATCGCAGGTGGTGTCGGTAAACAGGAAATACTTGCTCACTCCGGCTTCGCGGAATGCAGTCATCAAGGTATCGAACATGCGGCGGCCTAGTCCATGTCCACGAGCCGCCGGATCCAGCACGAACAACACCACTTCCGCCGAGTAGTCGTGACCAGTCTGCGTAGCCTGTTTACGCAGATGTTCATCGATATTGAGAATCCCCAGAATATCGCCGGCGGCCTTAAGTCCGTCCTTAGCGCACACCAATCGCAGCAGACCTCGCAAGGAATTGATGCGATGAGTGTTCAACGGCCTGCGATGGTCCAACGCGTCGACTCGCCCCAGAATCAACGCGACTGGTTCCCCGTCGAGTTCCGCGGTAAACGCGCAGGTCGCGCGCGCCAGACAGTTCTCCCAGTCGGTCTCGGCCGCCAGCAGGCCGGTTTTCTCGTCGTACTCGGGGTACCACATGCGACGCACCACGTCGATTAATGCCGGGTAGTCGCTCTTGCGCAAAGTGCGGATAATCGGTTCACTCATATGCCCATTATGCCTGTTACGTCCTAACAATGATGAAGCCGCGAGCGTAACGGAAGGGCATCTTACAATCGTGCGGGCAGGTCGGCCCTCTCCACAAGTCGAGCCATCTGTACCCGACCCATGTTCAGTTTGTCCGCAGCCGAGGAAAGATGCGCTTTTGCCGTGCGTTCCGAGATGAACATACGGGAGGCGATCTCGGCGTTGGTATAGCCTTCCGCAGCCAACATCACGGCTTCACGCTCACGATCGGGCAACGCACCAAGCAATTCGCGCGCCTCATCTCTGCGCGAGCGCGGTTGAGACTCGCTTAAATCGTCAATCAGCTGTTTCTGACTGGCTGTGTTGAACTGTGGTGCCGTGCAGCCAATCCAGGCAAGCCTGCGCCGTGCGCATCTCTGCCCTGAGGTGTCTGGGCGATGGGTTGTGTGGAACCGGCATGTGGCTGGTTCTTGGGCTCCTGCATGGGGTTGCTGATATGAATATGAACGCCGGCCTGTGGGGAAGCCGAAACCTCCAGCGATACCGGTGCTTCAGGCGCATGCCGCCGTGCGTTCGTCAGTCCCTCTTGATCCGATCAGCAACCCGTTACGCAGCCCGGTCCGATTGCTCCTGCTGAGACCGCTCGGCATCAGCCTCGTCAGCCCCTTACGATCTGTGGTGTTGTTGCCGTGGTGTTTGGCGCTTTGGGACTGGTACTGAGCTTCATACCAATCATCAACAACTCGGTATTCGTTACGCCGCGAGCTGAGATGCACGAAAAGCCGTTCTCATTCATGGAATGTTCAGCATTGCTCTACTAGTATGGAACGTGAAACAACGCTAAAGGAGCGATTATGACATTCGGTCAGCAGCCCCAGAACAACGGGCAGTACAACCCGCAATACAATACTTCCGATTACAACACCGCGCAGCAGAACTACCAGTATGCCGCGCAGGGCACGGGTGCAGGCACAGCGGCCATCAACACGACGATGACTTACAACTATGAGGAGGCTCGCCGCGCTTCCGTAACCAAGGTCTACGGCGAAATGACCATTGGCGTCATCGTCACCGCGATAGTGGCGTTTATCGGGCAGATGACGGGAGCCTATTACGCGTTCCTCGCATCCACCGGTGCCATCGGCCTCATCGCGCTTTGTGTGGTTCAGGTGGGTCTTGCCGTGGTGCTTGGCGCCCGAGTCACCAAGATGAAGTCCGGCACCGCCCGCGTCATGTTCTATGTGTACGCGGCGCTTATGGGCTTTACTCTGAGCTCCATCTTCATGGTGTACAGCCTTGGTTCGATCGTCACCGCACTGGGTATCACTGCGGCGTTCTTCTTCGCTTTGACCATGTTCGGCATGACCACCAAGATCAACATGCTCAAGGCCGGCCCGATTCTTATGATCGGCCTGATCGTGCTTATCATCTCGCAGCTGGTGCTCATGTTCCTGCACGTTGACGGCATGACCCAGATTGTGTGCGCGCTTGGCCTGATCCTGTTCGCCGGCATGACCATCTACGATGCGCAGTCCACGCGCGCTTTGCTGAGCCAGTATGAGGCGCAGGGCCCGGAGATGGTCAAGAGGGTTTCCATCCTGTGCGCGCTGAACCTCTACCTCGACTTCATCAACATGTTCCTCTACATCCTCCAGTTGCTGGGCAACAGGGATTAGTCATGAACTGATTCGCGGCATACGACCGCATCAAGCCCGACCACAATGTGGCCGGGCTTTTTCATGCCCGACACATCTGGGCGGTAGGCTGACTCCCCGTGAAAAGACAAGAACTCGTAGGCATGCTGTGCCTGTTGCTGACCGCGCTGATCTGGGGCTTTGCGTTTGTGGCGCAGGTGCAGGGCATGGATTCGATGTCCCCCATGTTCTTCAATGCCACCCGCTTCACGCTAGGTGCATTGTCATTGGTGCCGATTCTGCTGTGGCAGCGTGGCCGGGGGAGCAGCAGTACCAGTGAAGCTACCGATACCGCGGCAGTCGGTGCGGGAGATCAGTTGGTTCAGACCTCATCGCCTGCGATTCGTCTGCTCGCCAACCCGATTATCATTTCCGTGATTTGCGGCATTGTGCTTTTCACCGCCAGCACTTTACAGCAATATGGCATCCTGTACGGTAAATCGGCTGGCCGTGCGGGATTCCTTACCGCCATGTATATCGTGATGGTGCCGTTACTGGCATTTGTGTTCCTGCGTCGGCGCATCGGCGTGCTGGTGTTTGTGGCCGTGGCATTGTCTATCGCGGGCTTTTACTTCCTGTGCATCACTGACGGATTCGGTTCAATCGGGTTGGCGGATATTCTGCTGGTCTTTACTGCCGTGTTGTTTGCCGTGCATATCTTGGTCATCGACACGCTGGGTGCCAAAGTGGATGCCATCAAACTTTCATTCGGGCAGTTCTGTACTACCGCCGTGTTGAGTTGGACTGGTTCCTTGATTGAGGGCTCGGTCGATTGGGCCGGTGCCGCGCATTCCTGGATTCCGATTCTGTATGCTGGCTTCGGTTCGGTGGGCATCGCCTACACGTTGCAGGTGGTTGGTCAGCAGTGGGTGCCGCCGACTCGCGCGAGCCTGTTGATGAGCCTGGAATCGTTTTTCTCCGCGGTCGGCGGCGCGCTGCTGCTTGGCGAGGTGATGACTTCTCGTGGATATCTTGGCTGTGCGCTGATCTTCATTGGCACTCTGCTGGCGCAGGCCCCTGCTAAACTGCCAAAAATTCTGAGAAAAGGCTAGTCCGTGGTCTTGGGCGCTTCGCCCACCTGCGGTGCGCCGTTAATATCGCGGTGAATGTTCTGCATCTGCACTTCGATGTTCTGCAAGGATCGCGCGCAGTCGAGCAGCGTCTGCGAATGCTCATTCAGTTTGGCGTCCGGCAGGTCGGTTTTGTATCGCAGCGCATGTTCCAGCGATGCCCAGTAATCCATGGCGATGGTGCGGAACTGCACTTCGACCGGCGTGTAATGCGCGCCTGAAGACAGGAATACCGGCACCGCATAGATGACATGCAGCGAACGGTATCCGTTCTGCTTTGGATTCTTGATGTAATCCTTGACCCGCAGCACCTGAATGTCGGACTGCGACGACAGGTAGTTCGACACGGAATACACGTCATCGCGATAATTGCAGATCACGCGGATGCCGGCCACATCAAACAGGTTGTCTTTGATGGAACTGACGCTGAGCGGCAATCCCTTGCGTTCCAGCTTGCCGATAATCGAGTTCACGGATTTCAGACGCCGTTCCATATGATGTATCGGATCATGGCTGAATCGCACCTGGAACTCGGCATCGAGGATTTCCAGCTTGGTGCTGATTTCGTACATTGCGCCTTCATATACCTGCATCTGATCCACGAATTCGGTGACTTGCTCGGTATTGAAGATGCCGCCGGGCAAGTCCAGCGTCTTCAGTCGGGCTTGCAGGTCGGAAGTGTTCAGTCGGCTATGTCGGTCAAGTATCACGTCAATCAATATACTCGGCTCAAGCTGCCCGATATGGGAGTTGCCGGGGAATCTCCCAAGATACTCCATGTACCAGTTTCTCCAGTTGGTGCGGACCGCTGCCGCGCATCATGACGAACCCGGCCGATAGAATCGATCATTATGAACGAAGACATGATGACCGAGGCGGAGCGCGCCTCGATTGAATCCGATGAGCACCTTACAACACAGGAACGCGGCAAGGGCGTGTTCCACATCCATACCCTCGGTTGTCAGATGAATGTGCATGATTCCGAGCGCATTGCCGGCGTGCTCGAGGCAGATGGTTATGTGCCGGCCACCGAGGAACAGGTCAATGACCATGACCTCGATCTCATTGTGCTCAACACCTGTGCGGTGCGTGAGAACGCTGCCGAACGCATGTATGGCACGGTGGGCCTGTGGGCGGAGATGAAGCGTCAGCGCCCGAACCTGCAGATTGCCGTTGGCGGGTGCATGGCTCAGCTTGACCGCCAGAAAATCGCCAATAAGGCGCCATGGATCGCTGCGGTATTCGGCACCAAGAACATCGGCGACCTGCCGCAACTGCTCAACCAGAACCGTGCCGCCGATACTCCGCAGGTCAAGGTCGATGACCAGCTTCAGCAGTTCCCAAGCCAACTGCCTGCGGCCAGGGCTTCCCGCGTGAGTTCGTGGGTGGCGATTTCCGTGGGCTGCAACAACACCTGCACGTTCTGTATCGTCCCGACCACGCGAGGCAAGGAAAAGGATCGCCGTCCGGGAGACATTCTTGACGAAGTGCGCCAGTGCGTGGCCAACGGCGCCAAGGAAGTCACCCTGCTCGGGCAGAACGTGAATTCCTTCGGATATGGCATCGGTGACCGCTACGCCTTCAGCAAACTGTTGCGTGCTTGCGGCACGATTGATGGGCTCGAGCGTGTGCGCTTTACCTCGCCGCATCCGGCCGCTTTCACCGATGACGTTATTGAAGCCATGGCTGAGACCCCGAACGTGATGCATCAGCTGCATATGCCGCTGCAGTCAGGCTCCGACAAGATTCTGCGGGCCATGCGCCGCTCCTACCGCGCATCCAAGTTCATGACGATTCTGGAGAAGGTGCGTCAGGCCATGCCGGATGCGCAGATTTCCACCGATATCATCGTCGGCTTCCCCGGAGAGACCGAAGAGGATTTCCAGCAGACCTTGGATGTCGTGCGTCAAGCGCGGTTCTCTTCCGCATTCACTTTCATCTACTCGCCGCGCCCCGGCACGCCGGCTGCCGAAATGGAACAGGTGCCGCACGATGTGGTCCAGGATCGTTTCGACCGACTGGTGGCGTTGCAGGAACAGATCACCGCGGAGAATCTGCAGTCCTTTGAGGGGCGTGATGTTGAAGTGATGATTACTGGCACGCAAGGCAAGAAGGATGCCGACACCCATCGAGTCACCGGCCGCGAGAAGACCGGCGTGCTGGTGCATATCGGCGTGCCCGAGGGCCAGCCCATGCCGCAGATTGGCGACTTCGTGACGGCCACCGTCACCCATGCCGGTCGCCACAATCTCATCGCCGACCCTGACCTTGCTCAAGGGCAGACCTACTCGGTGCGACACTGAGAAGGTTCTCCACTCAGAGAGAGGAAATGCAAGTTCTCGGCTCCCCTCTCTGAGGGGAGCTGGCCGCGAAGCGGACTGAGGGGAGTTACGGTACGAGCAAAAGTGTACGAGGGGAAAACAATATGAAGCGAGTCGTCAGTATCGTAGGGCCTACTGCCTCAGGCAAGACCGGGCTTGGCATCGCCATTGCCAAGCGGTTGGCCGAGGCGGGGGAGCGGGCCGAGATCGTGAACGCGGACGCCTACCAGATGTACCGCGGTATGGATATCGGCACCGCGAAAGCGAGCGCCGAAGAACAGGCGGCAGTGCCCCATCACCTCATCGACATCATCGAACCGGAAGACACGATGACCGTCGCTCGTTTCCAGAAGCTCGCCCGGCAGACCATCACCGATCTGCAATCGCGCGATATCCGACCGATTCTCGTGGGCGGTTCAGGGCTGTATGCCAGGGCCTCCATTGACGACATTACTTTTCCCGGCACTGATCCCGATGTGCGCAAACGGCTCGAGGAACGCGAAAAAACCGAGGGGGCGGGCGTGCTGTTCGACGAATTACGGGATAAAGACCCCGAAGCCGCCGCGCGCATGGATCCGCGCAACCCGCGACGCACCATTCGCGCACTTGAAGTCATCGAGCTTACTGGCAAACCGTATTCGGCCAGCTTGCCGCGCTACCGTTATGTGATTCCCTCCGTCCAAATCGGTCTTGATCTGGATCGTCCGAATTTGGATCATCGCATCGACCTGCGCACCAAGCAGATGTATGACGATGGATTTATCAAGGAAGTCGAGCGTATACGTCCTCATCTGGGAGCAACCGCAGTACGTGCGCTTGGTTATCAGCAAGTCATCGACCTGTTGGACGGTATCTGGGATGTGAATGAGGCATTCGCCGATATCGCGCAGAAGACCAAGCGTCTTGCCCGCAAGCAGATGGGATGGTTCGGCCGTGACCCGCGTATCCATTGGCTGCAGGCGTTAAATCCGAAACTGGTCGACAACGCGATGGCCATCATCGCGCATGCCGATGCCGGCGACTATGACCCCATTGACGCCCGTGCCGACGAATATACCCAACATCATCTGGGAGATATCGCAGCATAAATCACGTGTCTCCCCTCTTCGAGGGGAGCTGTCAGCAAAGCTGACTGAGGGGAGCCTCAGGTTGACCCCGTGTGGCTCCCCTCACAGTCGCCTGCGGCGCCAACTCCCCTCGGAGAGGGAAGCCAAGTACAGGAAATCAGTGTGCTGGTCCTTGGTTCCAACCGGCTATAAGGAATACGCGCGTTGGATTGGCGGGACGCAGAATACGGTCGAACATATCCTCGAATGCGGAGATGTCACCGCGATAGGCCGTGTGTTTGGCGGAACGGTATTCCTCGCGTGTCACTTCGCCCCAATCAAGATCCCACCCGGCATCATGAGCCAGCCGTGAGCCAAATATGCGCAGCACCATGGCGTTGCCACCCCGGAACGGATGCAGATAGCCTAATTCGTCATACAGTGATGCAAACGCATGCACGAACACGTCGCGGTCCAGGGCATGCAGGTTGCGTTTGTCTGCCAATTCCGTCGCGATATTATGCGCGCCGGTCTCAATCAGGCCAGCCGGGAAGAACGCCTCCGGATTCGCGGCACGCTCACGGTCATTGGTCACTTCACGCGTGGTGTTGGACGTACGCAGCTTGCCGGCATCCTCGAACACGCCCTCGAAGAGGCCCTTGTGTATGGCGATCAACTCATCCAAATCGCCTGAAGGGTTCCAGCGACGTTCCGCCAGCAACACGGTACGGGCGAACACGGCATCGGCGCGATCCGTGGCGTGATCATCAAGACTGCCTGCAGCCAAACGATCCGTGCCCGCGGAACTCGCTGCGGCACGCAAACGCATAGCGGTCTGCTCATCGGCCACATCAATGAGATGAGTCACGGCTTCCAAACCGCGTTCGTAGGAGGCCGCGGCTCGCATCGTTGCCTCGCCCGGCGTCATAGCTTCCAGTGCGCAGTTCTTCAGTGCAAATGCGACTGCGCTCGCACGCTCTGCGGGTGTCATGCAACCCATCATAGGGCATGTCCGGCGTTGAGAGGGGAGCGGCCGCGATGAAATTGCTGAACCAGTGACCGGTGATTTCGCTTATCCTGCATTGTCACGGTGTCGTCACCGGCCATGAGCCCCCGTCCTAGTAGAATCAGTCACGATATGGCACGAACAGCATCCTCCAACAGCAATAATGGCCGCAAATCCAAAGGCGGCGGGAACTCCACCCATGATGGCGAGACCAAGGTCCAACCTGAGTTCGACCTTGATGTTGAGCCCACATGGAAGAAGGTCCTGCTTGCGATTCCGCGCGCCTTGGGCGCCGGCGTACGCGCGGTCACCGGCGTCGGTGAGTACGATCCCGCCTACCGTCGTGACGGCCTGTGCTTCCTGTTGCTCGTGCTCGCCGTGCTGTTCTGCGCTTCCGAATGGTTTCGTGTTGACGGAGTGTTTGGCCAGCTGCTGCATGCCATAGCATCCGGCGTGCTCGGGCTGATGAGTGTTGTGCTGCCGGTGCTGCTTTCCGCTGTGGCCATTCGTTTGATGCGCAACTCAGGCAGGGGATCCAACAATCCACGTGTGGTCACCGGTTGGGTGCTGCTGATGTGGTCCGTCTGTTCGATTCTCGATGTGGCCATCGCGTCCAGCCATACATCCTTCAATATCGCGGTTCTGCAATCTGCAGGCGGACTATTGGGCTTTTTCCTTGGCTCGCCGCTTGCTTGGGGTCTATCCAATGTATTCGCGATTATCGTGTTCGTGGTTGTCGGATTGTTCTCCCTGCTGATGATTACCGGCACCCATGTGACCGATATACCGGAAGACGTTCGTAAGCTATCCGCCAAGATCCAGCGCAAGCCGTATGTGCCCAAGGGCCAGGAGCCGGATGACGGCAATCAGTTCCCCAACGAGGTTCGTGTTGGAGACTCCACGCTCGCTTTTGCCGAAGGCGTGCCCGCGCATGATGGCACCGATGAGGAGTCTGATGGAGAGAACAAGTCCGGTACGGCCAAACCGGGTCTCTTCGCTCGGCTGTTTGGACGTAAACCCAAGACGGAGGACGACCAGACCCTTGATCGGTATGCCGCCGACGATCCCTTCGACCGTGCGGCCAGCCAGCATGGCGCCGCTGCGGAAACTCCAGTGGTAGATACGGCGACCGGTGAAATCACGGGCGGGCGGACCATCGCGTCCTCGGCCTATGAGGGTGCCGCGCATGCCGCCGATGTCGCTCCTACGAGTGCGGTTGCTGCCGACCATACTGTCGTTATGCCCAGCGGGCCGGCGACAAATGACCCATGGGCGCCCAGCGCCACGCAAACCGATATGGCCACCGTTGCGGCAGCTGGGGATGATGCCACCGGCGCTTATGCGGGAGCCAATGCGGATGGCAGCGGCGTGGGCCAAGGCATCCCCAATACCGATGGCCAGCCAAACGCTGCCAATGGGAACGATGCTGAGGACGATGCCAATAAGCCATACCAGCTGCCTGACCTGAGCTTGCTGACCAGGGGGCAGCCCCACGCGATGCGCACGCCGGCAAATGACCGCGTGATTCGGGCGCTGACTTCCACCTTTGAGCAATTCAAGGTGGATGCCAAGGTTGTCGGATTCTTGCGAGGCCCTTCGGTCACCCAGTATGAGGTCGAGCTTGGATCCGGCGTCAAGGTGGAAAAAGTCACCAACCTGCAGCGCAATATCGCCTATGCGGTGGCCAGTTCCGATGTGCGCATCCTTTCGCCTATTCCCGGCAAATCCGCCATCGGCATCGAAATCCCGAACGAGGATCGTGAGATCGTGCATCTTGGCGATGTGCTGCGTTCCGATAAGGCCGTGAACGACCCGAACCCGATGATTACCGGCATAGGCAAGGATGTCGAAGGCCACTTCGTAACCGCTGATCTGACCAAGATGCCGCATCTGCTGGTGGCTGGTGCCACCGGTTCCGGTAAGTCCAGCTTCATCAACTCGATGTTGACTTCATTGATTATGCGTGCCACGCCCGAACAGGTACGCCTGATTATGGTCGATCCCAAGCGTGTGGAGCTTTCCGCCTATGCGGGCATCCCGCATCTGCTCACTCCTATCATCACCGACCCGAAGAAGGCCGCGCAGGCTCTCGAATGGGTGGTCAAGGAAATGGATGCGCGTTACTCCGACCTCGAATACTTCGGATTCCGCCATGTCAAGGACTTCAATGAGGCCGTGCGTGCCGGCAAGGTGCATGCACCGGCCGGCTCCCAGCGCAAGGTGGCTCCATATCCGTACATTCTCGTGGTGGTCGACGAGATGGCCGATTTGATGATGGTGGCCAAGAACGATGTGGAAAGCTCCATCCAGCGTATCACCCAGCTGGCGCGAGCCGCAGGCGTGCATCTGGTGCTTGCCACCCAGCGCCCGTCCGTGGATGTGGTCACCGGTCTGATCAAGGCCAATATTCCGTCCCGACTGGCGTTCGCCACTTCATCCGCCACCGATTCGCGAGTCATCCTCGACACGGTCGGTGCCGAAACTCTGATTGGTCAGGGCGATGCCCTGTTCCTGCCGATGGGTTCAGCCAAGCCGATTCGCGTGCAGGGTTCGTGGGTTTCCGAATCCGAGATTCGCAAGGCCGTGGAATTCGTGCGTACGCAACGCAAGCCGAAGTATCGCGAGGACATCGAACAGATGGCCAAGGAGGCTGAGAAGAAGGACAGTCTGGAGCCCGACGAGGAGATCGGCGACGACATGGATGTGTTGCTGCAGGCTGCCGAGCTTGTGGTCACCACCCAGTTCGGTTCCACCTCGATGTTGCAGCGCAAGCTCAGAGTGGGCTTTGCCAAAGCCGGACGCCTTATGGATTTGCTGGAATCACGTGGCGTGGTCGGCCCCTCTGAAGGTTCAAAGGCTCGTGCGGTGCTCGTCCAACCGCAGGATTTGCCGCAGGTGCTCGCCTTTATTCGAGGAGAGACCAGCTCGCTGGAATCCTCGGCACCTCAGCAGCCCGAGCTTGGTGAGTGAATCATCTTTTGGCCTCCCTCTGCTGAGGGAGGTGCCCCGAAGGGGCGGAGGGAGAGAATCAATTGCACAGTCGCTGGGCCACAGTCTGATTTCCGAAGAATAACAGTCAATCTCCAGCCAATACCCACCAAGGTAGAAGTGTGGGGGTAACGTGAACACTATGGATGAGAACACAATGGACAAGCAGTCAACGCCCAAATCATCATTGTTCGACGGATGGAACGCGCCGCCGAACCTGGTCACCTACTCGCGCATTGTGCTCGTGGTGATTTTCCTGGTACTCGACATCATGGCAGGTGAGTGGGGCGCGAATAACCTCACCATGCGTTGGGTGGCCGCGGTGCTGTTCATCATCGCCGCCTCCACCGATAAGATTGACGGTTGGATGGCCCGCAAATACAACCAGGTCACCGAAATGGGCAAGCTGATGGACCCGATTGCGGATAAGCTGCTTACCTGCGGTGCGATGATCGTATGCTCTGCGTTTGGTGAGCTCGCCTGGTGGGTCACCATTCTGTTCCTGATTCGCGAAATCGGCATTACGGTGATGCGTTTCTTTGTGATGGAACGCCCCGGCGGCAAGGTTATCGCCGCTGCATGGCCCGGCAAACTCAAGACCGTGTTTGAATGTGTGGGTCTTGCCATGCTGTTGTTGCCGATGTGGTCTCTGGGTAGCGGCCAGAGCACGCCGTTCTGGATGACCGCCTACTACTTCCTGACCTATGCCATTATCTATGTGGCTCTGGTGCTGTGCCTCTACTCGGGTGTCATCTACCTGTACAACACGTTCGTCGGCATCAAGAAGCAGTGACGGAATCATTCGTGTAACGGATGGCATTGATGGGATGTGGCCTGCCGCCGCATCCCATTGTTGTATAGGCGTTGCATAGGTTGGAAAAGGAAGGCCACATATGACTGATAGCGCTGATGAGAAGCTGCAACAATCCTGCGACGAGCTTGCCGCAGGCATACTTGCCGCATGCGAGACTTGCGGTGCGAAGATAGCGTGTGCAGAATCGCTGACCGGAGGTCTGCTCTCCGATGCCTTTGTGCGTATTCCCGGCGCTTCCAATGTGCTGCTGGGGTCGGCCGTCACCTATGACATCAAGGCCAAAGCCTCGATTTTGCATGTTGACCGATCGTTGCTGGAGCGCGAGGGTGCCGTACATCCCGAAGTTGCGCGTCAGATGGCGGCTGGCACTGCGCGGTTGTATGCGCAGCCGGAATACGGTGATCGTGTTATCGGGCTGTCTACCACTGGAGTGGCTGGTCCCGGCCCGGACGGCGATAAGCCCGCTGGTCTGGTCTATGTGGGTTTACGTATCCCTGTGACTCTTGCTGACGATGGCATCGAGATAGTCAAGGCCGTCGAATTGCGTTTGAGTGGCACCCGCGAGGAGGTTCGCCGCCAAACCGTATTCCATGTTCTGCAAAACTTGAGTCTATTCACAGCAAGTTTTAAGGAATAAAACCGCGGGGTCATCGTGTTGTACTAAGTGGAAACACTGAACCGACCTTGGAAGGGGCTATGGCGATGGAAACGATGACCCGAGTGAACGAACAAATGGAAGTGTCCGCTAAGAAGCCGATGGCTGTACAGCAGGGTGTCGCCCGTATGCGTGAATTGACCCCGGCCCAGCGCCGTGCAGTGATGTTTGCGCAGCAGCAGGTGCTCAAGGCCCAGGCCGCAAAGAAGGCCAAGGATGAGCGTCAGGCGGCTCGTGACCGTATGTGGCAGGAGCAGGAATCCGCCTCCTACCAGCCCAATGCCGTTGCCGAGACCGCGGTGGTCGAAGAGGAGCCGCGTGAGGTTTCTTTGCGTGGTGCTATCGGCCATGTGCTGCGTGACCTGCGTACACGTGATCGCCGCACCCTGCGCGAGGTGTCCGAGAAGGCCGGCGTCTCGCTGGGCTATCTGTCCGAGGTCGAGCGTGGTCAGAAGGAAGCCAGCTCCGAATTGCTGAGCTCCATTTCCGACGCACTGGGTGTGTCCACTGCACAGATGCTGCGTATGGTGGCCGATTACCTCGAGTCCGTCGAACGTTAATCGTGCGGGAGATGAGGGGCGGGAACGTCCTCCTGAGTTGTTGACCCGCATCGCCGTTTGGCGGTGCGGGTTTTTCTGTCCGGCGGGTGGTGGCACACTGTCGGGTATGCGTGAACGGGAATTTTGGGAGCTGCTTGAAGAAGTGTTCGGTCGTAGCTATGGCCGGTCTCTGGCCCGGGATCAGCGTATGCCGCAGCTGGCGAATATGACCGTTCTTGAGGCTTTGGACGCGGGGGAGGAGCCTCGCGTGATTTGGAACGTGCTCTGCGATCAGATGGAGATTCCTGATTCCAAGCGTTGGGGCCATGACCATAACGCGCCGCCGCTGCCCGCTGCGTAGTGGGCTCTATGCTGTGGCGCTGGGTGGTCGATTTCATTGGCTGGGTCGAGGAGCGATACTCGCCGGCGTGTCGTTGCGCAACTTCGAACAAATGTTCGCTTGTGTGGCTATAGTTATCCACAGTGACGGATAGGCACGCCGTATATGTCAAGATGCGAATCGCCCGTTTCGGCGGGAATAAGCGGTTCTTGTCTTGCGTGATCGGGCAAGCTGGAACCACAATAATCGTTTTGGCTTGTCATGGGAGTTGGCCTCCCATACGGTGGAAGGCGTTCGCCCGCATACGACTTCGATAAGGAGAAGATCATGGCACTTGAGACCAAGCCGGCCCAAGATCCGGCAACCGAGACCAAGCACGAGCTCGATCCCAAGCGCAAGGTGGCGCTGGACACTGCTTTGGCGCAGGTCGAAAAAAGCTTCGGCAAGGGCTCGGCCATGCGCCTCGGCGATCAGCCCGTGCAAAATGTCGAAGTAATCCCTACCGGTTCGCTCGCGCTCGACATGGCGTTGGGCATTGGCGGCCTGCCGAAGGGCCGCATCGTGGAAATCTATGGTCCCGAATCGTCCGGTAAAACCACGCTTGCCTTGCATGTGGTGGCCAATGCCCAGAAGAAGGGTGGCGTGGCCGCATACATTGACGCCGAGCACGCGCTCGATCCGGCCTATGCTCGCAAACTTGGCGTGGACACTGATTCGCTTATCGTTTCTCAGCCGGACAACGGCGAACAGGCTCTTGAGATTGCGGACATGCTGATTCGTTCCGGTGCGCTTGATGTCATCGTTATCGATTCGGTGGCGGCTCTGGTGCCAAAGGCCGAGATCGAAGGCGAGATGGGAGACAGCCACGTCGGTTTGCAGGCCCGACTCATGAGCCAGGCTCTGCGCAAGATGACCGGTGCCTTGGCCCAAGCAGGTACCACCGCCATCTTCATCAACCAGCTACGCGAAAAGATCGGCGTGTTCTTCGGTAATCCCGAAACCACTACCGGTGGCAAGGCTCTGAAGTTCTATGCCTCTGTGCGTCTTGACATTCGCCGTATCCAGACCTTGAAGAACGGTGATGAAGCGGTGGGCAACCGTACGCGCGTCAAGGTGGTCAAGAACAAGATGGCCCCGCCCTTCAAGTCCGCCGAATTCGACATGCTTTACGGCGAAGGTATCTCCCGCGAAGGCTCGGTTATCGACATGGCCCAACAGGTCGGCGTGGTCAAGAAGTCCGGCTCGTGGTTCACCTATGAGGGCGACCAGCTTGGTCAGGGTCGAGAGAAGGTTCGTCAGTTCCTCAAGGACAACCCGGCCATCACCGAAGAGATTGAAAACAAGGTCAAGGCAGAATTTGGTTTGATCGGTTCCGCCGATCAGTTTGCCGAAGACGAAGACGCTGCTGCAGCTGCCGCAGTCAGCGAGGCCGCCGCGGCCGATGCCGCCAAGGACACCAAGGCCACTGCAGCGCCTGCCGCCAAGTCGTCTCGCGCCAAGGCCTGATCATGATTAGTGCAGAAGCGTTCCTTCAGCGCAATCCCGTTGCGTTGGAGGAACGATGCCGTGCCGAACAGGGCGAAAGAAACGTCGATGCGGAGTCGTCCCATCGATTCGCTCGGCGAGGTATGGGCGCGGTTGCCGATGATCCCAACGATGCAGATGCCTGCCGTGAGGCGGCGTTGCGTCTCTTGGATGCGGCTCCGCGCTCGTCCGGTGCGCTGCGTGAACGACTGCTTGGCAAAGGGTATGACGAAGAAATCGTCAATGAGGTCATTGAACGCCTCATCCGTGTGCAACTGATCGATGATCGTGCCTATGCGGAATCGGCGGTGCGCTACTGTGCCGGCCGCATGATGGGCAGGCGCGGTGCGGTGATGGAGCTCGCCCGTAAAGGCGTGGATCGCCGGCTCGCCGAGCAGGTGTGCGGTGAGGCCGAACAACAAGGCGTATTCGAAGATGCCGCATGGGAATTGGGGCGTCGGGTGGCCCGCAAAACACGTGGACTTGATCGGCGGGTGCGTCAGCGCCGGTTCTGGTCCGCAGGCGGGCGCAAAGGGCACAGCCCCGAAACCCTACGCCGCGTCGCCGCCGAATTACTGTCGTAATAACCTCCCTCTGACGAGGGAGGTGGTGTGTAGCGCCGGAGGGAGAGACTCACGGCGGAGCCGCAAAAGAATAAATGAGACCTCTTATACCCCGGGTTCTGTCATGCCGTACGCGAACGCGCGGCACGGATGGCCATCCATCTCGACCTGACGTTGCCGTCAGACTCTAGCAGCCTACCCGATGACATGGGCGAGCAGCCCTTACCGCCATCTGCTTGGCCTTGCTCCCGATGAGGCTTGCCATGCGGCCTGCTGTTACCAGAGGCCCGGTGGTCTCTTACACCGCCGTTTCACCCTTACCCGTCGAGGACGGGCGGTCTATTCTCTGCTGCGCTATCTCTCAGGTCACCCTGGGCGGACGTTATCCGCCATCGTGCTCTATGGAGCCCGGAAGTTCCTCAGCCGATCCCAATGAAGATCACGGCCGCGGCCATCAAGAGGTCTCAAGCTTGCAATTATACATATGCCATAGAGAACCGGCTGGCGAAAAGAAAAATATAGCGAAATGGCGAACCGTCCGAAAATACGGCGCTGAGGAACAAGGCCCAAACACCCAGTATAGGCACTGATGGGGTGCAGATAAAAGTCGGAAAATAAACGTATTTCTATGGGCGAGTTTCCGGCTGTTTACCCGTTGTTCGTCTACAATGAAACTTACCCGGACGGTGATGATGCTGTTCGGCACACATAGCGGGAAACCGCTTGAACTAGAGGAGGTCAACATGGAAATCGTCGTTACTGGACGTCACACGCAGATCAAGCAAAGGTTCCGTGATGTCGTCGAGACCAAGATGAATCGTGTGACCGCTATCGCCCCGGATGCGCAGCGTGCGCAGATTGTTTTGACTCATGAGGGCAACCCGCGTCAGGCCGATACCGCCAAGCGCGTGGAGATCACCGTTATCGCCGGACGCACTGTGGTCCGCGCCGAGGCTTCCAGCACTGACGAGTTCAGTGCACTGGACATGGCGCTTGATAAGCTGACGCTGCGTCTGCGCCGCACCCGTGATCGCCGTAAGGATCACCGTCGCGGCTACGCGAACCCGGTGCCGGTGGATCTGGGCGTTATCGCCCCGGAGCCGGAGCCAGAGGAGCTGGAGGGGGAGCCGAACAACAGTCCGCAGGCTGCGGTGGCTTCCGATCTTGGCCCGGGCGAGTCTGTGGAAGTCCAGGTTGGGGATACGCCGATTGTCATCCGTCGCAAGCTGCACATCGCCGAGCCTATGAGCATCGACGAGGCGCTGTACGAGATGGAACTGATCGGACACGACTTCTTCCTGTTCGTGAACAAGGAGACCGGACGTCCGTCCGTCGTCTACCACCGTCACGGCTGGAGCTATGGCGTGTTCGAGATCGACACTCCGGAAAACGTCAAGAAGGACTGAATTGCTGGTTCGCTGACGTAGACAGCTGATATGAAATGGGTCGCTCCCGCAAGGAGCGGCCCATTTTTTTGTAAATAGGTCGAAAAATATCGATGTCTGACGGTGATGGGCTGTATTCTGGTACGCGGACATCACCACTCAATCAGTCAAGGGAGAACCCCGTGGTCGATATTGTTGACAAAGCCCTGCGAATGGGCGAAGGCCACCAGCTCAAGAAGCTGGAGAACGTGGCCAAGGCCGTGAACGCGCTGGAGGATGAGATCTCCGCCCTTTCCGACGAGGATCTGAAGGCCCAGACCCCGAAGTTCAAGCAGCAGATCGAGAACGGCAAGAGCCTGGACGACATCATGCCCGAGGCGTTCGCCACCGTGCGCGAGGTCTCCAAGCGCACCCTCGGCCAGCGTCACTTCGACGTGCAGCTCATGGGCGGCGCCGCCCTGCACTGGGGCAACATCGCCGAGATGAAGACCGGTGAAGGCAAGACCCTGGTCGCCACCCTGCCTACCTACCTGAACGCCCTCGAGGGCAAAGGCGTGCACGTGGTCACCGTCAACGACTACCTCGCCAGCTACCAGAGCGAGCTGATGGGCCGTATCTACCGCTTCCTCGGCATGAACGTCGGCTGCATCATCACCGACCAGAAGCCGCCGGAACGCCGCAAGCAGTACAACGCCGACATCACCTACGGCACCAACAACGAGTTCGGCTTCGACTACCTGCGCGACAACATGGCTTGGGAGAAGGCCGACCTCGTGCAGCGCGGCCACCACTACGCCATCGTCGATGAGGTCGACTCCATCCTCATCGATGAGGCCCGTACTCCGTTGATTATCTCCGGTCCGGCCGAAGGCGACGTGACCCGCTGGTACCGTCAGTTCGCCAAGCTCGTCCTGAAGCTCACCCGCGACGAGGACTACGACGTCGACGAGAAGAAGAAGGTCGTCGGTATCCTGGATCCGGGCATCACCAAGGTCGAGGACTTCCTCGGCATCGACAACCTGTACGAGCCGGCCAACACCGCCCTGATCGGCTACCTCAACAACGCCATCAAGGCCAAGGAGCTGTTCCTCAAGGACAAGGACTACGTCGTCACTCAGGGCGAGGTGCTCATCGTCGACGAGCACACCGGCCGTATCCTGCCGGGCCGCCGCTACAACGAGGGCCTGCACCAGGCCATCGAGGCCAAGGAAGGTGTGGAGGTCAAGGCCGAGAACCAGACCTTCGCCACCATCACCCTGCAGAACTACTTCCGCATGTACGACAAGCTCGCCGGCATGACCGGTACGGCCGAGACCGAGGCCGCCGAGTTCATGAACACCTACAAGCTGGGCGTGCTGCCGATCAAGACCAACAAGCCGATGATCCGCAAGGACCAGGACGACCTCATCTTCCGCACCAAGAAGGAGAAGCTGGCCGCCATCGTCAAGGACGTGGCCAAGAGGCACGCCAAGGGCCAGCCGGTGCTGCTCGGCACCGCCTCCGTGGAAAGCTCCGAAGTGGTCTCCACCCTGCTGGACGTGGCCAAGATCCCGCACCAAGTCCTGAACGCCAAGCAGCACGAGAAGGAAGCCGCCGTCGTGGCCGTCGCGGGCCGCAAGGGCGCCGTCACCGTGGCCACCAACATGGCCGGCCGTGGTACCGACATCATGCTCGGCGGCAACGTCGAGTTCCTCGCCGACGCCAAGCTCAAGTCCGAGGGCTACTCGCCGGAAGACACCCCGGAGGAGTACGAGAAGCGCTGGCCGGGCACCCTGAACGAGATCAAGGCCCAGGTCAAGGACGAGCACGAGGAAGTCAAGGAACTTGGCGGCCTGTACGTGCTTGGCACCGAGCGCCACGAATCCCGCCGAATCGACAACCAGCTGCGCGGTCGTTCCGGCCGTCAGGGCGACCCGGGCGAGTCCCGCTTCTACCTGTCTCTGGAAGACGATCTGATGCGCCTGTTCAACACCCAGCTCGTGGCCCAGGTCATGGCCAAGGGCATGGAGGAAGGCCAGCCGATCGAGGCCAAGTCCGTGACCAAGGGCGTGCGCACCGCACAGAAGGCCGTCGAATCCCGCAACTACGAGATCCGTAAGAACGTGCTCAAGTACGACGACGTGATGAACAAGCAGCGCACCGTCATCTACTCCGAGCGTCAGGCCGTGCTTAAGGGCGAAGACATCCACAAAGACATCCTGCGTTTCATTTCCGACACCGTCGAGTCCTACATCAAGGGTGCCAACAAGGGATCCGAGAAACCGAAGGACTGGGATTGGGAGGGCCTGTTCAAGGCGCTCAACACCGTGATCCCAATCAAGGTCGATGAAGACGAGGTCAGGAAGATCGTCGGCGGCCTCAAGGGTGCGAAGGCTGTCGAGGCCGTGCGCGACCTGATCGTCGAGGACGCCAGGCAGCAGTACGGCGAAATGGAGGAGACCATCGGCGAGACCGGCTTGCGCGACCTCGAGCGCCGCGTGGTGCTCGCCGTGCTCGACCGCAAGTGGCGCGAACACCTCTACGAGATGGACTACCTCAAGGACGGCATTGGACTACGCGGCATGGGCCAGCGCGACCCGCTGGTCGAATACCAGCGCGAAGGCTACCAGATGTACAACTCCATGATCGAGGCCATCAAGGAGGAGTCCATCCAGTTGCTGTTCCACATCGACGTCAAGCAGGTCGCCTCCACCGAGGATGCCGTTGACGAGGTCGAGGAATCCGACGAGACCGCCGACTCCGTCACTGTGGCCGCCGGCCCCGGCGAGAACGGCGAGTCCGAGGTCGAAGCCGCCGAAGGCGAGGTCGAGGAAGAGGACGAGGACGCCAAGCAGGCCATCGCCGAATCCGCCGCCGTCTCTGAGTCCGGCGAATCCACCCTGCCGGTCGCTGGCCCCGCCCCGATCAGCCATGCCGAAGGCAAGGTCCCGGCCAACAAGCGTCCGAAGAGCGACGAGCTCAAGACGCCGTGGGCCGACGGCCGCACCTTCCCCGGCACCGGCAAGAACGCCCCGTGCCCGTGCGGTTCCGGCCGCAAGTACAAGATGTGCCACGGCCAGAACGAGAAGTGACACATCTTTAGCTGAATACTGGGCATTGGCTTCCCTCTTCAAGGAGGGGAGCCAATTTTGCTATATGGAAGATTCAATGCCGCGAAATGGGAAGCAATTACAATAAACGACGAACATACATAACACGGCGTAACAAAACGCCAAGGAGGGCATCATGGCCGAGATCACATGGAAGTCGATTCTCACCAAGCTGGTCGGGGGAGACCATCTTACTGCTGAGGAATCGGAGTGGTCCGTGGATGACCTGATGCAGGGCAATGCGAACCCGGCCGCCGTGGGTGCGGCGCTCGCCATGCAGCAGCAGCTGGGACTGACTGCCGATGAGGTGCGTGGCGCCGCCAAGGCCATGGTCTCCCACGCTGTGCCGCTGAATGTCTCCGGTGAAACTACCGACATCGTGGGCACCGGCGGTGACGGCTTCGCCACCGTGAACCTGTCCACCATGGGTTCTGTGGCTGCTGCCGCAGCCGGCGTGAAGATTGTCAAGCACGGCAACCGCGCCGCCTCCTCGAAGTGCGGTGCAGCCGATGTGCTCGAAGACCTCGGCCTGCCGCTGGACCTGAAGCCGGAAGCGGTCGGCGAAGTTGGCGATGAAGTGGGCATCACTTTCGCGTTCGCGCGCACCTTCCACCCGGCCATGCGCTTCGTGGGCCCGATTCGTGCCGCGCTCGGCATTCCGTGCGTCTTCAACATTCTGGGACCGCTGACCAACCCGGCCAACCCGGCACACGTGGCCATCGGCTGCGCCAACCGCAAGGTGAGCCCGATTATGGCCGCTGTGTACGCCAGCCGTGGGCAGTCCGGTCTGGTTTACACCTCGCACGAGGGCATGGACGAGCTTGCGCCCACCGGTCCGGTCTCCGTCTGGGAGATTCGTGATGGCAAAGTCACCGAAACCGATTTCGACCCGACCGTGGATCTAGGTCTGGCTAAGATCACCGTCGACCAGCTCAAGGGCGGCGTGCCGGACGTCAATGCCAACACATTCAAGGACTTCCTGGCCGGCAAGGACATCCCGTCCCGTACCACCGCGCTGCTTAACGCCGCATCTGCCATCGTGGCTGACGGCAACTTGGTTGGCAACGGCACTCTGGCCGAGCGTTTCGGCGAAGCTTACACTCTGGCCGAAAAGACCGTTGACTCCGGCAAGGCCGAAGCCCTGTTCAACAAGTGGATCAAAACCGCCAAGTCCAAGGCGTGAACTGAATTCAGATAAATGAGGGGGCCAGCCGAACAGCTGGCCCCCTCATTGGTATTGTCAACCAATTACTGCTGCGTATTGTCCTTGAGAGCGCTATACGCGCGCCCCGTCGTCGTAGTAGCCGCCTTGGTCTCCGGGACGGTCTTTACGGTTGAGGATTTTGGCGACCAGTCCGCCCAGTCCCAGAATGACGCCCAACCCGAAGAGGATATTGAGCAGTGCGCTCAATAGGGGAATCGTATTTAATCCGGGGACGAATATCATCACTGTTTCGCCGACAAGACCGATGATGAGCAACGCCACCAACAACATCGTAGACGCTTTGACCGGGCCAAGATCCGGGTTCGGGGGAGTGAATCCGCCGTCATCATAGGCGTCCATGACATTATCGGTGTCCAACCAGCTGGAACCGGTGAAATCGCGCGGACCACCCTTACGGCCTCGGTCTGGGCGTGCGTCATCGGTGAACGAGCCAATGTCAAGATCATCCACTGAAAGCAATGCTTCCTTCTCTCGTTTCTTGGCTTGCTTCTCGAACTTCTTGGCCTGACGGGAGGATGCCACGTCGTTTAAATCGGCTTGGTGCTCGGCCTCGAACGCCGCCCAAGCGTCATCCAGATTGCCTATGTCATGCTTTCCGAACGGCATGGAGCCGTTGCCGTTGGCGTTATGTCCGGTATCGGTTGCCTTTTGCGGATCCGCGGGCGTGGCCGAATCTCGTCCATTGCCCGGCGTGGGGATTGGCTGCTCTCCGTCGACATTGCTATTCTGGTTGTCAGTCATAACTGTCACTCTAATCAAGCGGCCGGCCAATAGCCAGTCCGTTTGAGGGAGGAATGCTAAGTGCTCTACTGGTTCTTCGTCAAGGTTCTTGGACCCATCGCGCGTCATCGTCTTGGACCCACCGCATCGGGGCTCAATAATGTGCCTCGCACCGGAGGTGCCATCATTGCCGCGAATCATCTGGCCGTCATCGATGATGCGCTGATTCCGATTACCTGCCCGCGTATGGTGCACTTCATGGGCAAGGCCGAATACTTTGAAGGCAAGGGGCTGAAGGGCAAGTTCAAGAAGTGGTGGTTCACTTCCGTGGGCGTGTTCCCCGTGGACCGTTCCGGTGGCAACAAGTCGCTTGGTGCTCTGGAGCACGCACGTGAGATTATCGAAGGTGGACACCTGTTCGGCATCCACATTGAGGGCACGCGAAGCCCGGATGGTCGCATGTACAAGGGGCACACCGGTGTGGCACGGCTTGCGCTTGAAACCGGTTGTCCGATTGTACCGACCGCTATTATCGGTTCGCGCGAACTGCAGAAGCCGGGCACGGTGATTCCAGCCAAAGGCAAGACGCAGGTGATTTACGGTAAGCCTATTGAGGTTGAGAAGAAGACCGCCGACGAGATCACCCATGATGATTTGCGCTCGCTGACCGACCGTATTTCTGCGGAAATCCAGAAGATGAGCGGTCAGGAGTACGTGAACGAGTACGCCCAGAAAGTCAAGGAAGAGCTGAAAGCCCAGAAGGCCGCTGAAGAAGAAGCATCTGCAGAATAACCCACAATGAAGCTCCCTCATCAGAGGGAGCTTTTGATTCTCACACCACAGTCAGCGTGATAACGGTTGGAGTGCCGTTTTCGTCGCGTAGACGCACCGTTTCTCCGGCATTGGGACTCTGGATACGCACCACATGGGTAATGTCGCCCAGCGGTGCGGATTTCTTGACAGTGAAGCCCAGCTTCTTCAGCTGTGCGGCTGCCGCGTCATACTGCTGACCCACCACATTCGGCATCACCGTGGTCTCAGGTCCCTTGGATACCACCACGTCTACACTGTCGCCCCATTTGAGCTGCGCGCCAGCGTCTTGGGAAGCGGAGATGACCTCGCCTGCGGCAATCTTGTCATCGAATTGTTCGGTGATGTTGGCGGTGAGCTTGAGCTCATCGAATGCCGCTTGCATCTCATCCTTGGTTTTGCCGACTACGTCAGGCATGCTGACAGGCATGGGACCCTTGCTGAGCGTCACTGTCACTTCATCATTGTGCTTGATCGTGGTGCCGGGGTCGGGGCTTATGCTGAGCGCTGCGCCTTCCGGCTTATCCAGCGAATACTCGTCCTTCGAATCATCGTGCTTGATGTTGTCGAAGCCCGCTTTCTTCAACGCGGACAGAGGGTCCTTGCCGTTCGCGGAATTCGTATCGAGGACATCGTTCGGAATGGTGACCATGTGTACACCCTGCGAGACCGTCACCGTCAGTTGCTGATTGTGACGCTTGCTGACGTGACTGCCTACAACAGCGTTGTTTTCACTCACCGAGGCGGAGACGATCTTGCCTTCGGCGATGTCGTCGCTGTACTGCTTCTCGGCCTTATAGGGGATTCCTGCCACCTTCAGCGTGCTCTCATACGTGGCCCAGTCAGCGCCGGACAACGAGCACTCGGTGTTCTCCTTACACGTCACGTCATCGGGCTTGGGCACACTCCAATAGCTGCCGGGACCTGCGAACCACCACCATGCGCCGGTTCCGGCAGCTACAGCCAGTATCAGAACAATCACCAAGGCGATGATGAGCGGCTTCTTGTTGCGCTTTCCGTCCGTTGGCTTGGCATTGGGGCTTCCGGCATCGTCTTCAGCGGCGAGCACCTGGTCGAAATCATCCCCGGTCTTTGCCAGAATCGTTGTCTCATTACCGGGGTTGGGCATGACTTGCGTAAGGTCTTCTCGTGCGGAAGACGCATCGAAATCGGTGGTCGGGGCGGTGGGAGGCTCCGGGGGCGTGTCAGAGCTCTGCTTAGGAGCGGTCTCCGGCGAAGCCAGTCCGCCAACCAAAGCCGGTGCGGTAGCATCGGTTCTGGCGGCATCCGCAGACTCGACATGCAAACGATATTGCCATGTCTCCATAGGGAGTTTGGCAGCCAACTGGCGAAGTTCCTGGGCGGCCTCGGAGCCGTTCGCAGGACGAGCCTCGACCTGGCGAGCGGTCAAGTGGACAATGAACGAGGCCACGGATGGATCGATATCCGGACAGACTGTGGCTATGGACGGCACATCCTCATGAACATGCTTGAACACAAGCGTGACCGGATTATCGGAGTCAAAAGGCACTTTACCGGCAAGCATTTCCCAAGCCATGATGCCCACGGAATACAAGTCGCCTTGTGGGGTGGCCTGATTATTCTCGATCATTTCAGGAGCCAGATAGGCCGCAGTGCCCAACAGCATGCCGGTGGAACTCAGCGTTGCTTGGCTGGCGGCCTTGGCCAGGCCAAAATCAGTGATTTGCACATGGCCGCGATCGTTGATCAGGATGTTTTCGGGCTTGATATCACGATGCACCACGCCTGCACGATGCGCCGAAGCCAAGCCATCCAACGTTTCCGCGATAACGCGCAGTGTCTCGCGGACGGAGAATGTGCCTTGAACGTTCATCTCATGGCGCAGATTGACGCCGTGCACATATTCCATAACCAAAAAATCAAGGCCATTGAACTCACCGGTGTCGTAAACCTGAACGATATGCGGGTTTGCGATAGCCGCGGCTGAATTGGCTTCACGGCGGAACCGCTCCACGAACTGATCTCGATGCGGTCCCTGTGCCAGCTGCGTGTGCATGACCTTGATCGCCACAGTACGGCCCAAACGCTCATCGACCGCCTCATACACGGTGGCCATGCCGCCTTCGGCGATATTGCGCACGATGCGGTAGCGTCCCTCAATCATCTGTGTGGGCTCGTTCTCACTCATGGTTGTACTGCACGGTTCCTTTGATAAGACTGAACACCGTTTAGTCTACATGGCACTGGCTACGCTTTGGAAACACGGACGCATCGTTTTCACGGGTGTTTTGCCCGGCGAAACCTAACGAAGATTTTCGGGAACGAACCGTGCACATGCTGCAATCAGATGGTTTTCGGCCTCGGGTTCCAGATTGAGATTGGCGATTGCTGCGCGGGATTCCAGCCACAAGGCGTGAATACGATTGCGGGAACGTTCGACGGCTCCAGTTGATTGGAACAGCGCGATGACAAATGCCACCTGATCATCAGTGCGAGCGTCGGACTCAAACAAATCGATAAGTTGTTGCCGGTCCTGCGTACCCGCTGCGGCCAGTGCGTCGGCCAGCAGCACCGTGCGCTTGCCTTCTCGGATATCGCCGCCCACTGGTTTGCCGGTATTCCGGCTGGAACCGACAACATCCAGAAGATCGTCGGCAAGCTGGAAAGCCAGACCAAGAGGCCGTCCGACCGCCAATGCCTGCTGCCATGCTTCAGCGGGGTCAGCGCCGGCTGCCAGCAGAGCGAACAGCAACGGTGCAATGGTGGTGTAGCTTGCGGTTTTCCACCGGAAGACGTTCAGCGAGGCGTCTACCAACGCATCCGGGTCTCCGAGTGGCGTTAATTCTACAGCGAGATCCAGTACCTGGCCAATTTCCACTTCGCGTTGCATGGTCAGAAACGCTTCGTTGATGGCGTCGGCGTTGTCAAGACGGCGCGCGGCCCGGCGCGCGATTTCGATGCATGCGGTGGCCAGAATGTCTCCAAGCATCAGACCAAGCCCGTGGCCGATGGCGCCACTGTGCACAGCCTGTTCAAGAGCACGGTGCGCGGACGGTTTGCCGCGGCGCAAATCGGATTCGTCGATGATGTCGTCATGCACTAGGGCAGCGGTCTGAAATACTTCTATGGCACACGCGAGATCAGTCATGGCGTCACGCATATCAGGAGTAGAGCTGCCGGTCTGGGCCATCAGAGCATCGAAGGCATCCAGGGTCAGCAACGCCCGCAGTCGTTTGCCTCCCTGGCTGGAGGCTGCGGCCTGATCGACGACCTGTGCCATCACGGGTTTCAAGGCGTCGGATACCTCATCGGTATCAGGGGCGGCAGTCAGCTCACGCACCAGCTGTATGATGCGCGGTTCGATGATTGCAAGGTCGTCAGCAGTTGTCCACATGACTAATAACTTATCCACAGGTTATGAAGAACACAAGAACGTTGAAAAATCGGGGGTTGCGAAGCTGGAACCACAAAGGTCGATTTTTGCCCGGTTCACGGCGCCGCTCATGCATAGTGGGTATACGCCCATTCGAGCGGGCGCACACAAGATAAAGCCTTAATTGTGAGGCATGGAAATCACGTCGAGGAGGACATGATGAACGCGAAACGGAAAACCCGCAAACATGCGGAATCCAAATCTAATCTTTTTGATGCCGATGCCTTGGAGGAACTTTCTCGTTTGTTCCATGAGACCAGGCAGACGCTTGGTCCGCAGCAGGCAGATGCCGACTGGATGTCGGATCCACTGGATGAGTGGCTGGTCAATCTGGACAGCGGGGAGACGGTATTGGATTGTGACACTATGGCTGCGTTCGCGGTCGGCATGAATGAAACGCTCTCGATACGCGATGCCCTGATTCTCTCCCTGATTATTGACGAACAACGATGCCCCAAAACGCAACTTATGGAATTTGCCGCACGGCCGCACAGCAAACGGAATAAGCGTCGTATGGGCGAATTGCTGACTGTGGCTTTCGAGGACGAGGGCATCGTGCCAGATAAGGAACGCTGCCATGCAGGCATTGCCATGCTTCTCGATATAGCCGATGCGGCGCCAGTGCCATATTGTATACAGCCACTGGCTGTGGTGGCCTACACCTTATGGTGGTTGGGCGATTCCCGAGCAGTGACCATGGCCCTGCAGTGCCTATTGCTCGATGAGGAATGTTCTCTGGCGGCCATGGTGTTTTCCGCTGCGCAGCGGGGTGTGGCGCCGGCTTGGTGCTCGGGGTAGAGGGCTCAAAATGGTGTAATCGGCTGTGCCTTGAAGGGGTGGTGTGAAGAGTGGCGTGCTCGGACAGTGACATGAACCTTGTTCGATATGGGAATAATCGTCCGTGGAGGGTGGTTTACTCACATAGTTGACGATTTGCCCTTGCCAGAAGTGTGCCCATGTGGTATGCGCACTGCGAGGCAAGAGATCAGGAGGAGCAGTTTTGGCCACGAAGGAAACGACGGCAACCAAGCAGACAGCCGAGTCCAGCGAGGAGACCGAGACCAAGAAGAAGGCCAGCTCTACCACCGCGCGTAAGACCTCCGCCAAGAAGACCAAGGCCACGAAGGGCACCACGGCTGCCAAGACCGGTGAGAAGACTTCACGTAAGACTTCGGCCAAGAAGGTCAAGAAAGAGGAGGAGCTTTCTCAGGACGACATCAGCCAAAGCGATGACCCGGAAGATCTTGACGTCGATAACCTTGATGAGGATCTTGACGACGTCGAATCCGAGGACGTCGATGATCTTGAAGATGCCGATGCCGAGTCGGACGACGAAGACATTGACGATGAGGATGACGAAGACGAGGAAGACGAAGGCAAGGCCGCATCGAAGGCTCCTGAGCAGCCCAAGGAAAAGGGTGCTTATGTGGTTTCCGACACGGATGATGAAGAAGAGAACATCATCCCCGCCGGCAATCCGAAGCGTCGTGTGATTGCGGCAGGCGCCACCGCCGACCCGGTCAAGGACTACCTCAAGCAGATTGGTCGCGTCAGCCTGTTGAACGCCGAACAGGAAGTTGACCTGTCCGAGCGCATCGAGGCCGGCCTGTACGCCCAGCATCTGCTCGATACCGAAAGTGAAGGCATGGAGTTCAAGCGCAAGCGTGAACTCAAGTGGGCCGCCGCCGACGGCAAAAAGGCCAAGGATCATCTGCTGGAGGCCAACCTGCGACTCGTGGTCTCGCTTGCCAAGCGCTATACCGGCCGCGGCATGCTGTTCCTCGATTTGATTCAGGAAGGCAACCTTGGTCTGATTCGTGCCGTCGAGAAGTTCGATTGGAAGAAGGGCTTCAAGTTCTCCACCTACGCCACGTGGTGGATTCGTCAGGCCATTACCCGTGCTATGGCCGATCAGGCCCGTACCATTCGTGTGCCCGTGCACATGGTCGAAGTGATCAACAAGCTGAGCCGTGTGCAGCGCCAGATGCTGCAGGATCTGGGCCGTGAGCCTACGCCGGACGAGCTGGCCCGCGAGCTGGACATGCCGGTCGAAAAGGTGCAGGAAGTGCAGAAGTACGGCCGCGAGCCGATTTCCCTGCACACCCCGCTCGGTGAGGACGGCGATTCCGAGTTCGGCGATCTCATCGAGGATACCGATGCCATTGCTCCGTCCGATGCAGTGGCGTTCTCCCTGCTGCAGGAGCAGTTCAAGCAGGTGCTGGAAACCCTGTCTCCGCGTGAGGCCGGTGTGATCAAGATGCGTTACGGTTTGGAGGACGGCCAGCCGAAGACCTTGGACGATATTGGCCGTGTATATGGCGTGACCCGAGAGCGTATCCGCCAGATCGAATCCAAGACCATGTCCAAGTTGCGCCACCCGTCCCGTTCGCAGACCCTGCGCGACTTCCTGGATCAATGACGGTCGGCCCGCTTAGCAGGCCGACTGCGCGAGGAGTTTGACAGCCCACAGGGCTGTCAAACGACGGAGCCATCCGTTGAAGGCTCCCCTGAAGAGGGGAGCCAAATTATTAGAAAATAGGACTGTATGCCCAAAGAAGAATACGGCGCTAAGGATTTATCCGTCCTTGAGGGTCTGGACGCGGTACGCAAGCGTCCGGGTATGTACATCGGTACCACGGACTCGCAGGGTCTTATGCACTGCCTGTGGGAGATCATCGACAACTCCGTCGATGAGGCGTTGGCCGGTTTTTGCAACAACATTGTCGTTACTCTGCACACTGATGGATCGGTGGAGGTCGCAGACAACGGCCGAGGCATTCCGGTCGATAAGGAACCGAAAACCGGGCTATCCGGCGTGGAAGTTGTCCTGACCAAGCTGCACGCGGGCGCCAAGTTCGGCAATTCGTCCTATAACGCGGTCGGTGGCCTGCACGGTGTGGGCTCTTCTGTGGTCAACGCATTGAGTTCCCGTCTTGATGTGGAAGTCGATCGTGACGGCAAAACCCATCACATGGCCTTCCATCAAGGGCATCCCGGCGTATACGCAGACGCTGATCCAGCCAACCCATCTCCGGACTCGCCGTTCAAACGTACCCGTAAGAACAAGCCCACCGAGCTGGAAATCATCGGCAAGGTTTCGCCCAAGACCACCGGGACCCGCATTCGTTACTGGTACGATCCGGAAATATTCAATAAAACTGCTGAATTCTCATATGAGCAGCTCATCGACCGTGTGCGTCAGACCAGTTTCCTAGTGCCCGGTCTTAAAATCACCATCGTCGATGAGAACGTGCCGGAAACCAACGGGGCCGATACGGTCGGCACTGAGCCCAACGAAGATGTCGCAGTCGTAGCCGAATCACTGAATGCGAACGAAACGGCTAACGCAACCGAGTCATTCTCCGGCGAAGACTCCCCACTTGACGGATTCGCCGAGCTTTCGGACGATGCGTCTGTTGACGGCGATACCGAGGCTCTGGACGAGGAGGATTTCTCGCTGTCATCCGCCACTGAAGTGGTTGATGGCGCTTTTGGCGAACAGCCTGCCCATCCGCGTACGGTCGAATTCCTGCACACCGGTGGCGTCAAGGATTTCGTGGACTTCCTGTCCAAAGGCGAGCCCATCTCCGATATCTGGCGCATTCAGGGTGAGGGCACCTACAAGGAAGAGACCCAGGCCGTGGGCGAGGGCGGCGAACTGCATGCCCAGGAGATCGAACGCACTTGCGGCGTAGACATCGCCCTGCGTTGGGTGAATGGTTACGACACCACGATTATGAGTTTCGTGAACATCGTGGAGACGCCTGGCGGCGGTATGCACGTGGACGGCTTCATGAATGCTATCACCAAGCAGATTCGCAAGGCCGTGGAAGACAACGCTCGCAAGCTCAAGGTGAACCTCAAGGACTCCGCCATGAAGGTGGAGCGTGACGACATCCAGGCCGGGCTCGTGGCCGTGGTCACCGCACGTGTGGCAGAACCGCAGTTCCAGGGGCAGACCAAGGATGTGCTTGGTACCGCGCAGGTCAAGCCGATCGTCACCAGGCTCACCGACAAGCAGTTCGGCGAGATGATCACCGGTTCCAAGCGCGGCTACAAGGAGCAGTCCGCCCGCGTGCTGGAGAAGATCGTCGGCGAGATGCACGCGCGTATCCAGTCGCGCAAGGCCAAAGAGGTCACGCGCCGCAAGAACGCGCTCGAATCCGCTTCCATGCCGGCCAAGCTGTCCGACTGCCAGCCGGGCAACGACGACGTGGCCGAACTGTTCATCGTCGAAGGTGATTCCGCACTCGGTACCGCCAAGGCCGCCCGCAACGCCGGCTTCCAGGCGCTGCTGCCGATTCGAGGCAAGATCTTGAACGTGCAGAAGGCCTCGATCACACAGATGCTGTCCAATAAGGAATGCGCGGCCATCATCCAGGTGGTGGGCGCTGGTTCGGGCCAAAGCTTCGACATCGAACAGTCGCGTTATCACAAGATCATCATGATGACTGATGCTGATGTGGATGGCGCGCACATTCGTATTCTGCTGCTGACGTTGTTTTACCGGTATATGCGCCCGCTTATCGAACATGGTTACGTGTATGCGGCCGTGCCTCCGCTGCACCGTATCGCGCTGACCGGCTCGCATAAGGGCGAATACATCTACACGTATTCCGATGACGAATTGGCCGGCAAACTGGCCGACCTCGATAAGAAGCGCATCGGCTACAACGATGATATTCAGCGGTACAAGGGTCTCGGCGAAATGGATGCCGATCAGCTGGCAGACACCACCATGGATCCGCGCACGCGCATGCTGCGCCGCATTCGCATGGAAGACGCCGCCCAGGCTTCCGAGATCTTCAATCTGTTGATGGGTGATGAAGTGCCGCCTCGCAAACAGTTCATCGTGGATAACGCCGATGACTTCGACCGTTCCAAGATCGATACCTGATCGAAGACGTCGCTGATAATGACATCGTGCTTACCGAGAATTTCCGTAATTGGCGTTTGAGATGAGCACGTTGTCATATGTTTTATGCGTGTTGCCCATGAGTTATTCGATAGACTGATGACATCGTTATCACAGCCAGTGTCGTCTATGGGATAGGAAGTGGGTTATGGCCAGTCTGCTGCTTGCCGTCATCTACATGGCGTTTATCAGCTTGGGGTTGCCGGATTCCCTGCTGGGGTCGGCATGGCCCACCATGAGCCAAGATCTGAACGTGCCGGTATCTTGGGCGGGCGGCATTTCCGCGGTGATTTCCATGTTTACCATCGTCTCGGCGTTGCTCTCGGACCGTATGACGTTGAAATTCGGCGCGGGCAAAGTCACTGCAGTTTCCGTGGCGCTGACCGCAATGGCCTTGGCCGGCTTCTCCGTCGCCCCGAATTACTGGGTGTTGTTGCTGATTGCCATACCATACGGTCTTGGCGCAGGCGGCGTTGATGCGGCGTTGAACAACTACGTTGCCATTCATTACGAAAGCCGGCATATGAGCTGGTTGCACTGCATGTGGGGCGTCGGCGCATCGGTGGGGCCGTACATTATGGGCTATGCGCTTTCGCAAGGCCAAGGCTGGCCATGGGGTTATCGGTACATCGCCATCCTGCAAGTGATGCTGACCGTCATTTTGGTGTTCAGCCTGCCGTTGTGGAAGAAGCGTGGTATTGCCGCAGCCGGCGAATCATCCGGCGAAACCGCGCAGTCGGACGAAAACACTGATGGAGAGACGGTCGCCGAGCGTAAACCCCTCGGCGTTGCCGGTGTACTGGCCATACGCGGCGCCAAAGAAATCCTCGTGATGTTCTTCTGCTACTGCGCCATCGAATCCACAGCTGGTCTATGGGCCTCCAGCTACATGGTGATGCACAGCGGCATCGATAAGATCACCGCCGCCAGCTGGGCCAGCCTATTCTATGTAGGCATTACTGTGGGCCGCGCGCTTTCCGGCTTCCTGACCATGCGATTCAAGGACCCGGTTATGATCCGCCTCGGCCAGGTACTGGTATTGGCCGGTATCCTCGTTATGTTTGTGCCGTTTCCGCATCATCTTGGTGTGGTTGCGGGGCTGATTATCGTAGGCCTCGGCTGTGCGCCCATATACCCATGCGTGATTCATTCGACTCCCGTCTACTTCGGCGAGGATAATTCCCAGGCCATTGTCGGCGTGCAGATGGCCTGTGCCTATGTGGGATCGCTGCTGATGCCGCCGCTATTCGGCGTCATCGCGCAGTATGTGACCATCAGCCTGTATCCATGGTATTTGCTGGTGCTGTTGGTGCTCATGGTGGCTATGCATGAGCGTCTGCGCAAGCTGCGCGGCTGACCGTGTGCACGTTTGGGCTCTCCGCTTACTATGCTTGTAGCCCATGGTGATAAGTGAAGAAGAACATGAACAGATGCCGGAGCCCGTACGGGAACGACTGGAAGCGCTGAAGGATGCGCAGGGCTCGGTAATCGTAATTGGTTCGATGAATGCCGATTACACAGTGACGACTAAACGACTGCCCAAGCCGGGTGAGACCGTCCAGGGCGGTGCCATGAAGGTGATGCCCGGCGGCAAGGGTGCAAATCAGGCGTCCGCTGCAGCCCGTCTCGGCTTGAACGTCCAGCTGCTGGGTGCAGTGGGCGACGATGCCAATGCGGATTTCCTGCTGAGCAAACTGGACGAGGCCGGCGTTGACACCGCCGATGTCCTGCATGTCGAAGGCCCCAGCGGCACCACGGTGATCACCGTCGGTGCCGAGGGAGAGAACACCATCGTCTATTCTCCGGGAGCCAATTCCAAGGCGGCTGCGGGCTATGTGCAGTCGCATCGATTGACCATCGCCGGTTGCTCAGTGCTGGGACTGTGCCTGGAAAGCCCGATTTCCACCGTGGTCGCCGCCGCTCAGACTGCGCATGACGCCGGTGTGACTGTGCTGCTCAACGACTCGCCGTTCATGGACGAGCTGCCCCATGAACTGGTGGAGGTTACCGATATCCTGCTGGTCAATCAGCATGAAGTGGCCCAGCTGTTGGGGCTGCCGGACGGCGATGTGGAGTCGCTCGACTGGTATGAAGTCGCCGAACGATTCACGGATTACGGCTTTGATCGCGCCATCGTGACGCTTGGTGCATCCGGTTCCGTGGTGATTGAAAACGGCCGTTGGCATCGTGTGTCTGCAGCGCAAGTCAAGGCGGTGGACACCACCGGTTGCGGCGACTCGTTCATGGGTACCGTGCTTGCGGGGCTTGCCGCCGGCTATACGCTGCTGCAGTCCGCGCAGATCGGCTCCTATGTTTCCGCCTATGCCGCCACGAAGATCGGCGCCCAAAGCGCCTACGGCACCGCCGACGAGGTCATCGCATACTTCAGCTGAGACCCGATCGGTTCCCCTCTGTGATAAGACTGATTCCTCACAAGGGGCGGTCATGATGTGATTCCCTTTGCCCCCTCTCTGACGAGGGGCTCCCGTGAAGCGGGTGAGGGAGAGATGCGCAGGCCCCGCCTGCGAGCAATGGACTCCCAACCGGAATCTTCACGATGTTTCCCCGCATCGCTACAATCGAACATATGTGCGAAAGCTTGAGTCTGTTTTCTGAACCTACCAAAGCGTGGTTCGAACATGCCTTCGGTCAGCCGACCGAGGCACAGGCTCAGGCATGGCCGGCGATCCATTCCGGACGGAACGTATTGGTCATCGCTCCTACTGGCTCCGGTAAAACATTGGCCGCGTTTCTTTCCGCCATTGACCGGCTGATGACCGTGTCTCGTACGCGGCGTGCGGGCGTGCGTGTGCTGTATGTTTCGCCATTGAAGGCGCTCGCAGTCGACGTGGCCAAAAACCTCGCACAGCCGTTGGAGGGTATCGCTGCGCAATGTGAGGCGCAGGGGCTGCCCGCGCCGAAAATCGCGGTTGCCAACCGGTCCGGCGACGCCACTGCTCAGGAGCGTCGGCGCATCGCCTCCCATCCGCCGGACATCCTTGTCACCACGCCCGAATCGCTCTATCTGCTGCTCACTTCCAAGGCCGGGCGGATTCTCGGCACCGTCGACACGGTAATCGTCGATGAGATTCATGCGGTGGCCGGTACCAAGCGTGGTTCGCATCTGGCATTGAGCCTTGAACGGTTGGAAAACCTGGTCGCCGAATCGCGCAGACGCGACGCGATGGACCGCAATGACGGCGAATCCAAGGTTTCGGATGATTCCGGTAATGAACCTCTTCTGCAGCGTATCGGGCTGTCCGCCACGGTCAATCCGCCCGAAGAAGCCGCACGTTTTCTGACAGGCGGCAGACCGGTTACCATCGTGAATCCCGGCGGCAGGCCCGCGATGGATCTGCGTATGGTCGAACCACTGGAAAACATGCGCGATCTGCAATCTGTGAACGCCAAGCAGCGCGTCGGCGGCGTGGACTCCGAACGTCCGACTCCGCATATCAGCGGTGTTACGCCGGCCATGCAACGGTTGGCGGAGCGCAAGGGAATCGTGCAAACGGGCGATTCCGGTTTGTCTGCGGGTGGGAATGGCGTGCTGGTCGGCGGCGAAGCCGGTGCTGGTGGAGATGGCGCCCTGTTGTCGGGCGAGCGTACGACAGGCGGCGCCTTTGACTCCGCTGTGCTGGTCGGTGCGGCCGGAGACCGGACTTCTGGCTCCATCTGGCCGGTTGTGGAACGCAGCGTGCTTGATGAGATTCTGGCACATCGCACCACGTTGGTGTTCGTCAATTCGCGTGGCGTGGCCGAGAAGCTCACTGCGCGGCTCAATGACCTTTATGCACAAACCCGGCATGAAGTCGATCCCGACTTGGTGCGGGACATGGGGTCGCCCGAAGGCCGTGAGGGTTTCGCCTCGCATTATGATGCGGTGGTCGGTTCCACCACCATGCTGGTCGGCTCGCATGAAGGCGATGACGTCATCGCCATGGCCCACCATGGTTCGGTCTCCAAAGAGCGACGAAAGATGATCGAGGAACGGCTCAAACGCGGCGAATTGCGTTGTGTGGTGGCCACCTCGAGCTTGGAACTGGGCATTGATATGGGTTCGGTCGATCTGGTGATTCAGATTGACACGCCTCTGTCTGTTTCCTCGGGTTTGCAGCGGGTGGGCCGTGCCGACCATCAGGTGGGCGGTGTCTCGCATGCGTTGTTCTATCCGTTGACCCGCCAGCAGATCGTTACCGGCGCCGCCAGTCTGGAGTCCATGATCGCCGGCGATATCGAGCCGCTTGCCGTATTGAAGAATCCGCTTGATGTACTTGCCCAGCAGACCGTGGCCGCCGCCGTGATGCATGACCTCAAAGCGGACGACTGGTATGTCACCGTGCGCCGGTCGGCACCGTTTGCCGATTTGCCGCGTGACATGTTCGACGCGGTGATCGGCATGATGTCCGGCGAATACAACACCGAGGAGTTTTCCGCCTTCCGGCCGCGACTGGTGTGGAATCGGGATAACGGTTTTATCTCGGCACGTCCCGGCTCGCAGAAAGTGGCGGTCACTTCAGGCGGTACGATTCCTGATCGAGGCCTGTACACCGTGGTATTGCCTGAGGTGGATGCCGGCAAAGGGCAGCGCCGTGTGGGCGAACTCGATGAGGAGATGGTCTATGAATCGCGTGTCGGCGATGTGATCACACTCGGCACCTCCACATGGCAGATTCAGGACATTACGCGCGACCGTGTGGTCGTCACCCCGGCGCCCGGACGAACTGCCCGACTGCCATTCTGGCATGGTGAGGGAGCTGGACGTGACTACGGTTTCAGCCGCGCCATAGCCCGCTTCACCCGTGAAATCGCCGACGGATTGGTGATGGAGCAAGGTGGCTATTCTGGCTTCCCTCTCCGAGGGGAGCTGTCCGCGGAGCGGACTGAGGGGAGGAGCACTCCGACCTTCACCCACGCAATCCTCACCCGCCTCCACCAAGACGGTCTCGACTCTAACGCCATTGCCAACCTCGCCCGTCTACTTTCCGAACAACGGGCCGCCACCGGTGCGGTCCCCAGTGATCGGACCCTTATCGTGGAACGTACCCGAGATGAAGATGGTGGCTGGCGCATTGTGCTCTTAAGCCCGTTCGGCCGCCGCGTCCACGAACCCTGGTCCATGGCCATCAGTCGCAGACTCAGCCAACGCTATGGATTTGACGGTCAGGTATATGCCGCTGATGACGGCATCGTACTGCAGTTGCCGGAAGGCGACGGACACATTCTCGCGTGTGACCTATTCCTGTTCGACCCTGAAGATCTCAGGGCGGACGTGGAACGCCAAGTGGGCGAATCCGTGTTGTTCACCTCGAGATTCCGCGAATGCGCCGCACGCTCACTGTTCATGCCCCGCTCCGATCCTGGTCGTCGTGTGCCGCTCTGGCAACAGCGTCTTCGTGGCGCACAACTCCTGCAATCCGCACGCACGGTCAAAAACTTTCCGCTGCTTCTGGAGACCGCGCGCGAATGCCTGCAGGATGTCTACGACATGCCCGCACTGAACGAGGTGATGACCGGATTGCACTCCGGAACCATCGCCTTGAAGGACGTGGAAACCGAGTCGCCTTCGCCGTTCGCCGAGAATATCCTCTTCGGCTTCGTGGGCACGGTGATGTACCAATACGATCAGCCTCAGGCCGAGCGCAGCACACAACTGCTGTCCCTGGACTCGCAGATGCTTGAGCGACTGCTCGGCACCACCGACATGGCCAAGGTGCTCAATCCTGATGTGATCAGAGAAGTTGAGCAGGAGCTGGAGAAGCGGACTTTCTGGAACGAACTTGCCGCCGATGACGTGACCGGGCGAGTGGCCCGTTACGCGAAAACCCATGGTCCGTTCACCGCAGATCAGATCATCGCCTACCTGCATCTTGACGCCGCAAGCGTCGTACATGCATTGGATGAGTTGGCCGCCAAAGGGGACCTTCTCCAAGGTCATTTCGTGGACTCCACTTCATGCTCCCGCTGGCGGGAGCTGGACGCGAAGCGGACTGAGGGTGGTCCATATCCGGAGAAGGGCCACCCTCAGTCGACTCCGTCGGCAGCTCCCGCCAGCGGGAGCGAACAGCAATGGCTTCATAAGGACGTGTTCCGTCGTATTCGTTCGCGGTCATTGGACAAGGCACGCAAGGCAGTGCGGCCAGTGGAACCGGAAGCCTTCCAAATGTTCCTTATCGACAGGCAGGGCATCGGTCCGGTCGGCGGTGAGCGATACGAGGGTGCGGATGGGCTCATGCGTGTCATCGAGCAGCTGGAGGGTGTCGCGCTGCCGGCTGGTCTCTGGGAGACCGCGATATTCCCCGCTCGCGTGCGTGACTATCAACCGTCGATGCTGGACGAACTTCTTACCGGTGGCGATGTGGTGTGGGTGGGGTCCAAAGCCGGCGGCACCGGTGCCTTGGAGCCCGGAGAGATCGCCTTCCATCCCGCGGATTCGGTACTGCTTGGCGATACCGAGGCCTCGGAACTTTCGGCAGGTGCCGCATCCTCCGGACGGTTCGACTCCAAGCCGGATGCATCGGCTGATGGCGATAGCGAGACCATGCCTGAATCGATAATGACGGCGTTGACTTCGGGCGGCGCATTTCATGCCCGTCAGCTGGCAGATGCCGCCAAGCGCGTCTGGAATGAGACCTCCGAGCCGGACATCAACCCAGATACCGGCGAGATTATCCCGCAGGAGTGGAGCGAACGGCAATTCAAGGACGCCTTGTGGAGTCTGGTGTGGCAAGGCAGAATCAGCAATTCCAGTTTTGCACCTGTGCGTGCGCTGACTGCGGGAACTGGTGGCTCTCGCAAGGCTTCGACCTCGCGTCGCCGCGGTCGCGTGACACCAATTCGTCGTGCCTCTGCGGATATGACGTTGGGCGGCCTATGGTCGGCTGTTCCCGGTATGGGGGAGGACGAGTCGACGGAGCGTGCGCTCGCATTAGTCGAAACATTGTTGGACCGCTACGGCGTGATCGCACAGCCGCTGATCGACAAGGAAGATATCCCGGGTGGTTATTCGGCCGTCTATCCGATATTGAAACGCATGGAGGAACATGGACGACTGGTGCGTGGCATGTTCATACATGGCTTCGGCGCGGCGCAATTCGCCGAAAGCGACACGGTGGATGCGCTGAGACATCCGTCGGAGCATCGCAGCCAATCCGTGGTGGCCGTGAGCGTACTTGATCCCGCGAACCTCAGTGGTTCGGCAATCGGTTGGCCTGATGTGCCAGTAAGTGCAGGCAGGCCTGTACGCCGTGCCGGAGCTGTAGTCGTACTTGGGTCGCAAGGTGCGTTGCTCTATGCAGCCGCCAAAGCCAAGCATTTGACCGCATTCCAGCGATCTGCCGATGTCGGTGTCGTTTCCGCTGGGTCGATTGAAACTAGTGCAGCGTCTAATGGGCTGACTGAAGGTGGTGTCTCTTCTACCGAGTCAGCTTTTGAGACTTCCCCTGATTTCGGCATGACGAATGATGAACAGTTACGCAAGGCGGCCACAGAACTCGCCTATGCCCTCAAGCGCAGCGGCAATGGCACCGTAACTTTCAGCGATATGAACGGCGAGCCTCTCAATGCCCGACATCCCTTCGCCCGCATTCTTCATCAGGCCGGATTCATCCCCGTGCCACAAGGTATGCGGTTGTACTGAGACATCATGTGGTCGCATTGGGGCATGCGGCTGTACTGGATGGATGCATGCGGTCTACTACGCCGCATTGTCGTGGGAATTATGGCATCGTGCATTATTTTGTCGAGGATTGTATCTCTCCATGGTGGGCTCAGTGGGGCGACATTGCGATGGCGGTCTGGGTGTCACTTCGCCAAAAAGCCTTAGTGGGGTGGCATCGTGATAGCGGTTTTGGGATTGTCCCTGTTGGGATGATTTCAGCGGGGCAATGCCATGATGGCGGTCTTGGAATCGTCTTGTTGGTATGGCTTTAGTGGGGTTGCACCGTGATGGCGGTCTTGGAATTGCTTTGCTGAGATGAGTGAGCGAGGCAGAATGTTGATAGCTCTCTTGCCGTTGCCTTGCTTAGATGTCGTCAGTAGGGCAATTTCGTGATTCCAGCCTCATCAGGGCCTCGATAAGGTATCTGGAACGGGGCAATAGTACGACTGCCATCTTGGTGTTGCCTCGTTTGGATTTCCCATGAGGGGAATTTCGTGGTTGGGATATCCGATTCGCCTCGATGAAGTGAGCTTAGCAGGGCCAAACTGCGATACCTCTCTGTTCCGCTCTATTGAAATGATCGCAAATGAATCGAGATCGGCACCGGGTGGTGGACTTCGGTCGGATGCGATCAACAAAAGATGATGGATTTCGTCCAGTCACGAATTGCGAATTAGTTGCAGGGGAAAGACGATAACGAATGCATCTGGGCGTGAGCGATTTGAGAAAAACTGACACTGCCATATTGCAAAAACGGTATGAGATATTGTCTTCGTCGGATAACCAGACGGGACCAAAAGAAGCTGGAACCACATTACCTGTTCGGGTTTCTGGAATAGTGCATCATTGCATATCGTTGATATTATGAAGCATCACAAAGCAGTGGAAACATTATTGGAAGTGTCGCAACAGGAGCGTCGTTGTGCATTTGGCAGAACCAAAGCAGAGCGAAGCGCATTGGAAAGACGGGCTTCTGCACAGGAGCTTGAACGGGTATTCCCCGGCCTGTTTGTGAAACCTGACTTTTGGAAGTCGCTGAACCCTGCCGAGAAGTCCGCTCATATTGCGCGCACATTGGGACTCCGCCATGGTCACTGGGTGTTTGCCGGTCTGACCGCCGCAAATCTTCACGGGTTCGAACATCAATGGTTACTGCATGACGGCACAATAACCATTGCCACACATACTCAGGGAAGTGATACCGGTAACGGACGAATACGGCGATTGTTCATACCGAAAAGCCAGCAGACGGATATACGGCATATTGATGGTGTTGCCGTGACCAGTGAAGCACGAACAGTGGTGGATTGCGCGCTGACTCTTGAATTCCGCTATGCACTGCCCATTGTCGACTCGGCATTGCGTCGGGGCGTTGCTATTAACGACATCATCGGCATATGCGCCAGTATGCAACGCGATTGTACTGCGGCGCTGCGGTTGTTGCATTATGCTGATCCTACCAGTGAAAATGGCGGCGAATCATTGACACGTGGCACCATCCTCGAAGGCGGATACAAGATTCCCGAATTACAGCAGACCATTATCGACCCCCAAACCGGCATGGCATATCGTGTTGATTTTCTGTGGCGGCTTGAAGATGGTCGCATGATCGTGGGCGAATATGATGGAACCCGCAAATACGTCGACCCAGAAATGACGGATAACAAAGGTGTGAGAGAAGTCGTTGCTGACGAGCGCATTCGCGAAGAAGGTCTGAAGCGAGGCGGAGTCAGTGCCATCGTGCGTTTCGGATTCGACGAAGTGATGAAGCGTACCCCACTCTTGCATAAACTCCGTATGGCAGGCATACCATTGCGCTCATAATGAGAAAACGCAGTATCTGTCAGAATCATTGCGGCAGAACGATCCAGTGCGATTGATGAGACGCTGATACACTCATATTCATGAGAATGAGCGGCTCAGGATTTGATTCCACGGAATCGACTTATTATCTGGCCTCCCCGAACAATGAGATCGATCGGACCGGTAACGCCACTCATATTGCGATAGAACGGGTCGTTTCCTATATTGCGGAACATCTTGACGAGGATTTGTCCATCGACCGGCTGGCGGCAATTGCCTGTCTTAGTCGCTTTTATTTCGCTAAGGCATTCCGTGAAATCGTGGGGACCAGCCCGAATGAGTATGTGACACGTTTACGTGTCATACGCGCTAAGTATCTCCTGTCATTAACCGATTTGACCGTTCTGCAGATATCAAAGGATTGTGGTTATCGGTCGCAAAGTACGTTTGGAGCCATGTTCAAACGTTCCATTGGAGTGACTCCGTCCGAATATAGAAGTCAACTCATCATATCGAATCTTTCTGACTGATATGCCAAGAATTCTTGAATAATAGCCAAGAAATCAATGTAATGGCAGGTGAATTTGCTGAAAGTTCCTCTTATGGTGGGAACCAAGGCGAAGGAAACCGTCATGCAGTGAGAGGAATCCTTCGTCATGGAGAAAAGCGCGGGAACAGTTGCCAAACGATGGTTCTCGTGGGCGCAAGGAGGCGTATATGCGTAATATGGTTAAATTTCAACGGCTTCGGTTGCGGTTGCCATGATGATTGGAATCGCCGGATGCGGTAGCCCCAATTCTTCGAATGGAGGAGCCGGCTTAGATGAGAAGCAGCAGCTACTCGTATGGGCCTGGGAACCGACCGTCAGTAAGGCTAAGCAAGGATTCGAGAAAGAACATCCGAATATTGATGTGAAGATTGTCAATGCGGGTTCTAGCAACGACGAGTATTCCGCGCTCAGCAATGCCATTGAAGCAGGTAGTGGTGCTCCTGATCTTGTTCAGCTGGATTTTAATGCAGTACCCCAATTTGCGATTTCCGGTGATCTGGAAGAACTATCTCAATATGGGTTCGATTCCAAGATGTTGTCCAAATACACAAAAGGTGCACAGAGTGGTGTCCACATAAACAACGGCATTTATGGTGTGCCGATTGGTGGCGGTCCGATGGCTTTGTTCTACAACAAGGAGGTGTTCGATAAAGCCGGTGTGACTGAAGCTCCAAAAACTTGGGATGAATACTATGAGGCTGCAAAGAAGATACACGCGCTGAGCCCAGACAAGTATATTGCCGCTGAATCTGGCTCCGATGCGGGAATCGCTTTGTCGTTGATTTGGCAGGCGGGTGGTCAACCTTTCACCGTTGACGGCGAGAATATCACTATCGATTTGAAGAACGATCAGGGCGTGAAACGCTATGAGAGTTTATGGCAGAAGCTGATTGACGAGAAGCTGATTGACACGAAGACAATCGGCTGGTCGGATGATTGGTTCCGTGGCCTCGGCAACGGCAAGATTGCTTCAGTGGCAACCGGCGGCTGGATGCCTATTACTCTGCAACAATCTTCTTCCGAGGCATCAGGCAAATTCCGCGTTGCACCATTGCCAGGTTGGTCCGAGGACGATACAACGAGTGCCGAGAATGGTGGCGGATCCCTATCAGTCGTAAAAGGGTCCAAGCATGCTCAGGCCGCATACGAATTTGCTAAGTACGTTGGCTATGGTCCCGGGGAGAAGATACTCACCAGCAATGGCATCGTGCCTGATCTGACCAAGACGTTGGAAAGCAGCGAGTACCAGGATCAGAAGAAGGATTACTTCGGCGGACAGCAGGTCAACAAGGTGCTGGCCGAATCGGCGTCGAACGTGAAAACTGACTTCCAGTTCCTGCCCTATCAGGTATACGGTGGCTCCATCTATCCAGATTACATGTCCAAGGCATTCACCGGTGAGAACACCATCGCGGAACAGATGGGTCGTGTGATTCGGCCGTAATAAACCGGGTTGTCACTTACTGCGTTGAATTTGGAAAAGTTATGAGGCGGAACCAGAAACGGTGGCCCCGCCTCATTGTGAGCATTACCTATGCAATAAACTCGATGGGGGATGCGAGGTCCACGCCGGAACCGTCGCGGCGCATGTCGGGTTTGGGAAGCTCGACCGGGGAGCCGGCGGATGTGGAGGCGTGCAGCGGATAGGGGCCCACCCAGGCGAGAATCAGCGTGTTCTGGCCCTTGAGGAAGCGCTGGGAACGCACACCACCGGTGGCACGACCCTTGGTGGGATACATCTCCAGCGGAGTCACCTTGGCGGCGCCGTTTTCGGTACCGGGCAGAGCATCCTCATCCCCGGCCACGGTGAGCACCACCGCGCCCGCACCCGAAGTCAGACCGTTCTCGCCTTCCTCGTAGGTCCAAGCCACCTTGCCGGCGGGCACCACATTGAAGGCCATCACATGAGCACCCTCGGCGAGCTTGATGCCGGCCATGCCGCCGGCCGTGCGGCCCTGCGGGCGCACGTTCTTCGCATCGAAGGTGAGTAGCGAGGAATCAGAGGAAACGAACACCAGACGGTCGTCATCCTCAGCCACGGCGGCGAACACCACTTCGTCCCCATCCTTCACGTCGATGACCGGCCAGGAATCCATGGTGGTAGGAGCTTCTCGGTTCCAACGCTTGACCACACCGTTGCGGGTGCCGATGGCCAGCGACGGCAGCGGCTTGGCCTCCGCCGTGGTTTCGCCGTCACCGCCGTTTTCGCCGTTATCGGCCGACTGCTCCATGGCGATTGCGGTCACCACTCGTTCCCCGCGTACGGGGTCGGTGGATTCGGTCATGCTGATCAGGTCGTCGGCCTGGACTCCGCCCTGCAGAGAAAGCGTGGCGGACGCCGGCAAGGCCGGCAGATCGACCACCTGTGCCAGCACCAGGCGTCCGGCCGAGGTGACCAGACCATAGGTGGCGCGGGTGGAAGTCCGGAAAATCGTGGTGATTTGATCATCGTGCAGACGTTCGTCGGACGCGGAACGTGAGTTGAACACCTCCATGGCGCTCGGCGAGGTACGGGCGATCAGGCCCGTGGCGCTCATCATCACCACGCACGGCTCGTCCTCGATCTTCAGGGCTCCGGTCAAAGCGGACTGTTCGCCGGTCTTCTTGGCGGCCGCAGCGGCGGCAGCCACATCGGCCTCGGCGGAGGAAATGGTGGTGGCGGACTTCACAGCCTCCAGCGCGGATTTCGAAATTCCGGAAGTGCCGGAACCCTGTGCCACGACCGGCGTCAACGTGCCGTCGGGATCGGCGTCCAACAGCACGGTGCGACGCGGCGATCCCCACTTGTCGACGGCCTCATCCATTTCGCTGGTGACCACATGGTCGAGCGCTTCGGCGGAGGCCAGAATGCGGGTGAGCTCCTCGATGCGCTTCTTCAAATCGTCACGCTCGGCCTCAAGTTCGATGCGGTTCATCTTGGTCAATCGGCGCAGACGCAGATCCAGAATGTACTGGGCCTGGACCTCGTCTAGATCGAATACGGCCATCAAACGGGTCTTCGCGGCATCCGCATCATCCGAAGTGCGGATCACCTGGATCACCTCGTCGATGTCCAGCATGGCCAGGAGTAGTCCCTCGACCAGGTGCAGGCGTTCCAGGGCTTTCTTCTTGCGGTATTCGCTACGGCGGCGAATCACCACGCGACGGTGATCAACCCATACCTGCAGCATCTCTTTCAAGCCCATCGTGTGCGGACGGCCGTCCACCAACGCCACGTTATTCATGGCGAAGTTGTCCTGCAACGGCGTGTGCTTGAACAGCTGGACGAGCACCGCATGCGGATCGAAACCGGTCTTGATCTCGATGACGATACGTGTGCCGTTATGACGATCGGTCAGGTCGAACGCGCCGGAGATACCCTCCAGCTTGCGGTTCTTCACACCGTCGGAAATACGCTCGATCACCTTTTCCGGACCTACCATGTACGGCAGCTCGGTGACCACGATGGCCTGCTTGCGGGCTGTGACATGCTCGATATGGGTGGCGGCGCGCGTGGTGAGCGTGCCTCGGCCGGTGGCGTAGGCCTCGCGAATGCCGTCGCGGCCGATGATCGTACCTCCGGTGGGCCAGTCGGGGCCCGGAACATAGCGCATCAGCTGTTCAAGCGTGGCATCCGGGTGAGCCATGAGGAACTTTGCAGCATTCACCACTTCGCCGAGATTATGCGTGGCCAGATTGGTGGCCATGCCTACGGCGATGCCCGAACCGCCGTTGACCAGCAGGTTCGGAATTGCGGCCGGCAATACGGTCGGCTCTTTGAGCTTGTTGTCGTAGTTCGGCGTGAAGTCAACGGTGTCTTCGTCGATATCCGCGTTCATGCCGAGAGCTGCCGGGCCAAGTCGAGCCTCGGTATAACGGGAGGCTGCCGGGCCGTCGTCCAAGGAACCGAAGTTACCGTGGCCGTCCACCAGCGGCAAACGCATCGCGAATGGCTGGGCCAAACGCACCATGGCCTCGTAGATCGCGGAATCACCGTGCGGGTGGAGCTTGCCCATCACCTCGCCCACCACGCGGGCGGACTTCATGTACGGGCGGTCGGGGGTCAGGTTCATCTCGCCCATCTGGTAGACGATGCGGCGCTGCACCGGCTTCAGGCCGTCGCGCGCATCGGGCAGGGCTCGCGCGTAGATCACCGAATACGCATATTCGAGGAAGGACTTGCTCATCTCCTCGTTCAGCGGCGTCTCGACGATATGCTCCTTGACCGTACGCGGATCATAGGTTTGCGCGGACGGTTTGCGGTGTGATGCCATGAAACTCCCTTTCGAACTCGCCCTATATTAGCGTCAGGTCGCGAAACGGCGCGCAGCGAATGGTTCTCAATAGGAAAAGTGTGAGTGCTCGGCCGGTCCAATCGCACATAAGACGACGAAAAATGGCGGAACTTCAGCACAATGACTTATGTGCGATTGATTGATATTGTGCGTTTGGCTCACACTTTTGCAATAGGGCACGGTTTTCTGTGAGCCCTATAATGAGCAATTATGAGTGTTGAGACGCCGGATATGGATGAATTGCTGCAGTTGGTGCCCACAGTGACTTATGGGGACACAGCTGCGGGCCGTGGGGGAGCGCTGCACCTTTCCGCCGTATTGCCGGCTCTTTCCGCCGCCATTGGTCATCCGATCTCGACCAAGGTCCACACCGATCCCCAAGCCTGCAAAAAAGCCCTCGGGTTGCCTGACGCCACATCGGCCATCGTGGTGCTCGTGGACGGACTTGGCTACTGGAATCTCGCCATGCGCCTCGGCCACGCACCCTACCTGCGCTCGCTGATGAACGAGAGCGCCAACCAGCGTCCCATCGCGACCTGCGCGCCCAGCACCACCGTGGCCGCCATGGCCACGTTCGGCACCGGCACCTGCCCGGGATTGACCGGTATGGCCGGATACACGCAGCTGGAGCCGAACAACCACAAGCTCATCCAACTCATCCAATTCAAGGATGCACTGGTGCCCAAACCCGTCAATCCAAGAATCACCACCCCTCCCATGGTCGATCCTCATGATTTGCAACGTGAACAGACCGTGTTCGAGAAGCTTCGCCGTCAGGAGGTGCGCGTCACCAGTTCTGGACTGCCCAAATTTGCCGGCTCTCCACTGACCGAGGCGGCCTTGCGCGGCACTGATTATCAGGCCAATGTCACCCCGCGTGATCGCGTGCTCGCCGCAGCACGCGCCGCCAGGAGGCCCGGCCTGACCTATCTGTATATCCGTGACGCGGACAAGGTGGGTCACAATTACGGCTGGGATTCCGAGCATTGGGTGGCGGCTTTCGAACACATCGACGCACAGCTTGCATTATTGAAACGTAGCGCGTCAGCCGGCACCTTGATCGTCATCATCGCCGACCATGGCATGGTGCAGACCGACATGGATCAGCGGCTCGACATCGCGACGGAGCCTTCGCTGATCCATGGCGTGGAACTGGTGGGGGGAGAGCCGCGCTCTCTGATGCTGTACGCCGAACCCGGCGAATCACCGGACGCCATAGCCGATCGCTGGCGTGACCGCTTGGGGGACGCGGCGTTGGTGCGTACCAAGGAACAGGCATGTGCCGATGGGCTGTTCGGCCCTGTATCGGAACGTATTCGGCCGATCCTCGGCGACGTGATGGTACAGGCTGCCGGCGCGGCCACATTCGTGGATTCGCGTACTCAGGGGGATAAGGCCACCCATTTGCCTAGCGTGCATGGGTCGCAGACGATGATGGAGATGGATATTCCCTGTTTGATTGACGTCGCCTGACCGATATCGTCTGACCGATATCGACATGGCATAGTCATACGATTCCGGGGACAAGAGTCGTATCGTCAGGCGGCTATATCCGACTATGCCAGATATAGCGAATAATCAGTCGCCGAACAGAATCTCATCCCAGCTGGGCACCGCCGAGCGTCCCGACTTCCTTCTGGACGGCTTCGCAGCGGGTTCCGTCGGAGCTGCTTTGGCGGGTGCTGCGGTCTGTTCCTTTTTTGCGGCTTTGCCGGTTTCCACTGGCGCCGCACCGGAATCGGAGATGACTTCGTCATGGACCGGGGCATCGGATTGGGCAGCCGGAATCCGGCCGTCATCGGGCGGCGTCTGCGTACTCGCGGCACCGGTCGAAACCGGTGCGGAAAGCTTGACCGGCGGCATGGACCCGGAGGCGGAGAGATCGATCGGAGGCATCGAGCCGGTGGAGGTCACCGGATTCGAGGACGCCGGATGGGTCTGCGGAGCAGACGGCTTTGGCGCGGCCCATGCAGACACGGCACGCTCGATACGCGCCGAACGGACGGAATCGCCCGGCAGCGCAGGTTCCGGCGAAGCCTTTGCGCCGCCTGCGTTCTCGGTCCTCGGATTCTGTTCGCCGAGCAGCTTGCGTGCGGCATTGTTCAGGCAGACCACGGAATTGTCGTGCATGTTCCAGGCCCATTCGGCGTGGATCTCACGTCCGGCGGAAGTAAAAATCGCCACGATATGCCATGGTTCCAGCCCACGGCGGGTGGATTTCCAGGTCACCGACTCCATGCCGATGGACGCCGCCGCCAAAGTGCGTTCGACCAGCTCATTGATGGTGCGCACCTTGCTGTCCTTCGGAGCGGGCACCGTCAGGAACTGTTCGATCGCATACTGTTTTTCGGTTTCCACCGCGGCGGAGAAACGCCGTACCAGCGTTGTGCTCAGTCCGTAGCGTTCCGCCACGCGGGACGGGTCGGCGCCCGCACGAATCAGCGACTGGATCTGCGAGATGGGAAGTGTGGACTGCTCATGGGGCTGTTCCGGCTGCTGCTGTTCGCTGCGAACCTGCTTGGCCTCGAGAATCGCCCGTTCGAGCGTGTCGTCCAAGCTGACGGCGAACTGATGGCCTCCCAAGGAGAATACGAGGTCCCCCGTTTCGCTTACGCGCTCGAAACGGGCCTTCTCGAGCCAATCCTTAGGCATATGCACACCACTTTCCGTCGCAAAGACATTACTTATTCCCAGTATGCCCCACGTGTCGAACTTTACAAGTATTTCAAATCATGTATCCTATGGGCGAGTACAACGCGGCGAAACCGCGCGAACGCCAACGGTAGACGACGAAAGGACCATAATGGCTCAGGATTATGATTCCCCCCGTAACAAGGACGAGGACGAGGAATCGCTGCAGGCTCTGGGAAAGTCCGCGCAGAATACCTCGAGCGACATCGACGATGATGAGAACGCCATTGCCGAGGATTACGAACTGCCGGGTGCCGATCTGAGCAACGAGGACTCCTCGGTGACCGTTATCCCCATGCAGGGTGACGAGTTCATCTGCTCCCAGTGCTTCCTGGTCAAGCACCGCAGCCAGCTCGCCTACACCGACGAGGATGGTCAGCCGGTGTGTGAGGAGTGCGCCGCCTGATGGCGTTTGACGAGACCTACAACGAGCCTGAGTCCACCGAGGTCCTGGTCAAAAGCCTTGACCCCGAGCACCCGGCCCGGCTGCGTTACGCCCATGCGGGCGACGCCGGCGCCGACCTGATCACCACCGTTGACGTGACCCTGAAACCGTTTGAGCGTGCACTGGTTCCTACCGGTGTGGCTATAGCCCTGCCCGCAGGATATGTGGCACTGGTCCATCCGCGCTCCGGCCTTGCCGTCAAGCAAGGCGTCACCGTGCTCAACGCGCCCGGCACCGTCGATGCCGGATATCGTGGCGAGATCAAAGTGCCGCTGATCAATCTCGACCCGGAGCATACCGCCGTCTTCCACCCGGGCGACCGCATCGCCCAGATGGTCATCCAGCGCTATGTCGAAGCCCGATTCATCCCCGCCGAGATCTTGCCCGGCTCAGACAGGGCGGAACGGGGATTCGGATCCACGGGAGTGGCGTCCTGATTTAACCGTAGGCGGGGTCTGGATGCGATTGCCAACACGCAGTCAACCCCGATACACGGCTACAATGAGTGTCATATGAGGGAGGTGACTGGCATGTCGGAGATCGATGGCGAGCAGTATGCCGCCCGCAAGCTGGGATGCGAGATCAGCGCTGATCCGCTCAATCCGCTTGAACCAATCAAGCAGGTGTGCAAGGCTCATCACCCTGGAGAGGATTTGTCCATCCTCGATCGCGCCTATCAGCGTGCCGTTATCCAGCATTCCGTTCAGCGCCGCAAGTCCGGCGAGCCGTACATCATCCATCCGCTGGCCGTTTCCCAGATTCTTGCCGATCTGGGCATGGGTCCGATCGTGGTGGCGGCCGGTCTGCTGCATGACACTGTGGAGGACACGGACTACACACTGGATCAGTGCCGTGCCGAGTTCGGCGATACTGTGGCCGGTCTGGTTGACGGCGTCACCAAGTTGAGCCAGCTTGAAGTGGGAGACTCGGCCCAGGCCGAAACCATTCGCAAGCTTGTGGTGGCCATGAGCCGCGACGTGCGCACGCTGGTGGTCAAACTGGCCGACCGTGTGCACAACGCCCGCACTTGGCGATACGTGAAGACCACCTCCGCCCAGAGGAAGGCGCGCGAAACCCTCGACGTGTATGCGCCGCTGGCCAACCGTCTGGGTATGAACGCCATCAAGACGGAGCTCGAGGAACTGAGCTTCAAGGTGCTCTACCCGAAGATCTACAACGAGATCGTGGTGTTGGTGGCTCGTCGGGCCGGTCAACGCGATGTGTATTTGAAGCAGATTCTGGCCGAGATCAACGAGGATCTGGACGAGCAGAACATCAAGGCATACGTCACCGGACGCCCGAAGGACTACTTCTCCATCTACCAGAAGATGATCGTGCGTGGCCATGATTTCGCGAACATCTACGATCTGGTAGGTGTACGTATCATCGTCGATACCATTCAGGACTGCTATGCGGCGCTTGGTGCCGTGCATGCGCGGTGGAATCCGGTTCCCGGCCGGTTCAAGGACTACATCGCCATGCCGAAGCTCAACATGTACCAGTCGTTGCACACCACGGTGGTCGGCCCCGGCGGTAAGCCGGTCGAAATCCAGATCCGTACGTGGGACATGCACCGTCGTGCCGAATTCGGTATCGCCGCGCACTGGAAGTACAAGGAGAACGGCCAGGCCGGTCGTGCCCTGAGCTCGCCGGACAAGTCCGACCGCAAGCGCGATGTGAACAATCAGGAGCTGTCCGAGGCCGATAACCTCAAGTGGATTCAGCAGCTCGCCGATTGGACCAGCGAAACCCCGGATTCCAACGAATTCCTCGGTTCCCTGAAGGAAGACCTCGGCTCGTCCGAAGTCTATGTCTTCACGCCGAAGGGCAAGATCGTCTCCTTGCCGGCCCATGCCACACCGGTTGATTTCGCCTATGCCGTGCATACCGAAGTGGGCCACCGTACGATGGGCGCGCGCGTCAACGGGCGTTTGGTGCCGCTCGACACCACGCTTGATAATGGCGATACGGTGGAGATTCTGACCTCCAAGTCCGATACCGCCGGCCCCTCGCGCGACTGGCTGAGCTTTGTCAAGAGCCCGAAGGCCCGCAATAAGATCCGCCAGTGGTTCTCCAAGGAACGCCGTACCGAGGCCATTGAGGAAGGCCGCGACGAACTGACCCGCGCTATGCGCAAGCGCAATCTGCCGGTCAACGCTCTGCTGACCACCGAAGCACTGATCGGTGTGGCCGACGACCTCAATTTTCCGAACGCCGACGCTGTGTTCGCCGCCATCGGTGATGGGCAGATCTCCACGCAGAACGTCATCTCGCATCTGGTCAAGGATGCCGGGGCCGATGAGGTCGATGAGGAGGTCGAGCAGGAGGCTCTGCCGCTCAAGCCCATCGAGCGCAAAACTTCCAGCAGCTCTACCGGAGTGTCCGTCAAGGGCGTGGGCGACGTGTGGGTCAAACTGGCCCGTTGCTGCATGCCGGTGCCGGGAGATCAGATCATCGGCTTCATCACCCGTAATCAGGGTGTGTCCGTGCACCGCACCGACTGCCAGAACATGATCGACCTGAAGAACAAGCAGCCCGAGCGTGTGGTCGAGGTCGAATGGACCAGTACCAAGGGTCTGTTCATGGTCAAGATTCAGGTCGAGGCCTTGGATCGTCGCAACCTGTTGTCCGACGTGACACGCGTGCTGTCCGATCATGGCGTGAATATCATCTCCGGAACGATCGCCACGGGTTCCGACCGTGTGGCCACCAGCCAGTTCAGCTTCGAAATGGCCGATCCGCAGCATCTCAACACGTTGCTGGCCGCCGTGCGCAAGATCGACGGCGTGTTTGACGTGTACCGTCTGACCGGTGCCAAGGAGTCCGCCGAGCCGCGTATGCGCAAGATGAAGTAGTCCGTACCGTACTCTGGCTCCCCTTCAGAGGGGAGCCAAGAACGAGTAAGCCCTCTGATTGGAATCGATCAGAGGGCTTTGTTATCGGTTGTGGTGGGTCTTACTCAGCCACGTCCACGGAGAGGATCACGGCCGGCTCGAGCGGGCGATCCATCGGATCGGTTTCGACGGCCTCGAGCTTGTCGACAACCTTCTTGGAAGCGTCATCAGCAACTTCACCGAAGATAGTGTGGTGGCCATCCAACCACGGGGTCGGCACGGTGGTGATGAAGAACTGGGAGCCGTTGGTGCCGTGCACCTTGCCGTCCATACCGCGGCGCAGACCAGCGTTGGCCATGGCCAGCAGATACGGCTTGTCGAACTTCAGGCTCGGATCGATCTCATCGTCGAACTCATAACCAGGGCCGCCGGTGCCGGTGCCGAGCGGGCAACCGCCCTGAATCATGAACTGCTTGATGATGCGGTGGAAGGTCAGACCGTTGTAGAACTTGCCGTGGGAAGGCTGACCGGTGTACGGGTCGGCCCATTCCTTCTCGCCGGTGGCGAGGCCCAGGAAGTTGGCCACGGTGTTCGGGGCCTTGTCGTCGAACAGGTCGATGGTGATATCGCCCTCAGAGGTGCGCATGATGATGGTAGTCATGGCTCCAAGTGTCTCATGGGCTTGAGACCGGCCGGGAACCCCAATCTCATCATGCTTTGAGAGCATGGACGAGGATCCCGAACCGGACAGGACCCCGGATGGCACGAAACCAGCCAAGGCACCTTTAGTCGCACCCGAGATTCCGCCCTCGACCGGAGCGTCGGGGTTGAAGGGACTGACAAGGAACCTGGGGGAGCCAGCACCTACCAAAGCACCTGGTTTCTCGGCAAACACTCCATACTTAGGCTTGGTCGATTCGGTATATCCAGTTTTTAATTGCGACATCAATGAATCATCCATGAGTGCCTCGGCGGTGGTTCCGAGAAAATCGGCAGATTTGACCAAATCCGCCACTGACCATGCAATTCGCCCCTTCATTTTGTTAGTCATGGTCGGCCGCTGTATGCCTAGAAAAGCGGCAAGAGCACTCTGTGATTTGTTTTGTGCAGTCAAAAGCATTTTGACGTTCCAGGAAATTACAGACTCTGCATATTGCACTTCAGTGTCGACGTTTTTCTTGGCTGTTGCTGGGGCTGATGTGGTCATTGTTAGTCCTCTGTTATGCGTGTTTCTTAATAGATAACAACAAGTGTATCCATCGATTTGCGTTTCGTCAAAGGAAACGCTATATTGTTAGTTGTGAAGAAACAACAGGACGCGAAAGGAACATCCGACATGAAGGAATGGCTAAAAGCACAGGGGATTTCCTATCGCAAACTTGCCGCCTCCATGGGGTCATCGGCTGCGACTGTTTGTAAAAAGTTGAATGGTGAAACTCCCTGGCAGCAGCGGGATTTGCTGTTCTTCCATGACAAGTTCGGCTTGTCGTCTGATTTTGTTCTTGGCATTTCGTCTGATGCCGATCGTGAGGAGGTTGCGTGATGGCTGGTGGAATCTACGAACAGTCCGAATGGCCGGACAGCCGGTGGGATTGCGTCACGGTGTGCGATGGCTGCCACACAGTGGTCTGGAGCGCGTTCTGGGACGACTACGATTCGGCCGCTCGCGACGCTTATTTCGCCCGTAACGGCTGGCGCAACTACTGCGTCCCGGGCGACACGGAGATTTTGGAGCTCTGCCCGGCCTGCGCCGTGCGCGCCCTGCGCCGTGGCGAGACCCGCGGCCTGGCCGACACCTGGCTCCGCCCCACGCATGCCTACACGCATGCCTTCCGGGAGGTCGATGCACAGCTCTCCGCCCGCGAACGGATGGTGGCGGGCCTGCTGTTGACCGAGGGGAGGGCGTCATGAGCAACGAAGTGTCATGCGACAGCGTGGCCCGCCGCGTCAACGGCGAAAACCCACTGGATGTCCTTGTCGGCGTTTCCACGCCGTATGGCCCGTTGCTCACCGACGACTATGGTCGGTCCATACGTTTTGCCGAGTACGGAGACGGACCATGCCGCTTCGGGGATCGTCCCATCCAGGTCATGAAGCCATATGAGTGGCTCGCCGACCGTGTCTACGTATTTGATGACGAGGCCGTCGCACCGTTCAAAGACGATGTGGCCCGCTTCGTGGTTGAGGCCTGCCGCTGCTTCGTTGGTGGTGACGGAGACCATGATCGCAGCGTGGTGCTGTGCCGCGAAGGAGTCGCAGAACAACTTGATCTTTCGTCCGACGCCTTCACGCCGATGGTCGGGTCTGACGGCAATGCCGTCAGTTTCAGCTATCAGCCGTGCGACCGCCTGCGCTGCGTCTGCTCGACTAATCCCCAAAAAGGCCTTGGTGTGTTCCATGTATGGACTGAGCGAGGCACCACCTACCAAGCGGTTCTGGGACCATGCGCCTATGAGCGTCGGCCTGAGAAAGCCTTGACCCTGCCAGACGAACTCTGGTCCAGGAATGAATCCTGGATGCGCGATTTCTTCGAGCAGGAGACTTCCGATTTCCTCTGCCTCGGCGTGGTTTCTCGCCGGACGTACTTCGGGCTCGTCGGGGGAAATAGTGCGAGGGGTTGATTTCATTTGGTTTTCTCTTTCTCTGAATCGATAAAGGAGGTGTTGGTCTGATGGCGATTGACGGTGTAGGGGTACTGGCCATGGATTCCGGTGCCGGTGGTATGAGCGACGAGGCCGGAAGACTTGTTTTCTCCCGCGACCCGTCGGGAACATTCATCGACGGTATGGTCTTCGGAACTTCAGGAGGCGGTGAGAACGCCAATCTCGAAGTGCTGTGTGCGTTGCCCTACGAGCTTGTACGCCCACATGCTAGTGCCTCTGTCCTGGGTTCACTGGTCGGCGTAGGGAATGTGAAGAGGCTGTCCCTGAGCGTCAAATACCTTGATGGTGAGATATCCGTCGGGCGGTACGACCGTGTATCCGGCTTTCTCGTTGAGCAGGCGCGCGCCCTCATTGGTGGGGATGCTGAGTATCAGCTCAGCGCCGTGGTCTGCCGCCCAGGAGTCGCGGAACGCCTTGATCTGCAATCCGATGCCTTCGCGCCGATGCTTCCTGACGACCGCGATCCCTTCGATGAGGGCTGCATGCTCGGCGAAAGCCTCTCGTATCTGTGCGGCATGGACCCCGCTCGTCCCGGTGTGGTATATGAGCGTCTCGGCTACGCAAAGGGCTGGCTGTATGAGGGCCGCGCCTATCAGACGGTCCTGTCCCCATACGCCTATGTACGTAGGCCTGATCGTTCCATCATCGTGTCTGACGACTGCTGGGACGCTTTGATCGCAGCCTTTGATGTCCCTGACGAGCAAGCTCTTGATTGCCTTTGCCTCGCCATCCGTTGCGGCGGCGCGTGGCCCGTCGACGGCGGGGGAGGTGGTGTGATGGTCTGATCTCATTTGGAATTCTCTCTTTCTCTGCAATCGATAAAAAATGCCCGTTCCCGATGCTGGAACGTCGGGGACGGGCGGTGCAACCAATATTCCGAGCGGCCGCGGATCCCGTATCTTGCCGGATCCCGGTCCGTGGCCGCCCAATGCATTGTCTTGGAGTAGTGATCACACATGAACGACTTTACTAAAGCATTCCGCATGTCTTGCTCTGTGTTTCCCGAGTGTAACCGGGATTTCCAGGCGCCGGTTTGGACGGCCCCGGCCGCGGTGGCGTCCGCCCGCCGTGATGATCCGGCCGATTCCCGTCGCCTGGCGTCGATGATGGCGCACCCGTCCATGGAAGGGAGACTCGCGTGAACTGGCTCGCAATCGCATTGATCGTGTTCGTCGCGTTCTCATGGCTGATGGTATTGGCCCTGTGCCGAGCGGCACGTCTCGGCGACGAGCAGACCGCCAGACTGGACACCGAACGCCGTGCCGCCCAGCAGCGTGAGGAGGAGCGGCCGTGAGCAACATCGCACTGTCATGGGCCTTCAAATGCCATGTGGGCAACGCCAGCGCGAAGGCCGTGCTCGTCTACCTCGCGGACCGCGCGGACGACGACGGCACCGCAGCCTATCCGAAGATCGCGACCATCGTCAACGTCACCGAACTCTCGGAACGGACCGTGCGCACCGCGTTGAAGACTCTCCAGGAGCGCGGCTTCATCCGCCGCGGCGACCAACGGTACGCGCGCCTCGGCAAGGGCGGCAGGAACCGTCTGCCCCAGTACTGCCAGATCGTGTGGGACCTCGCGGTCGAATCCGACCCGTCGACCCTCGAATGGATCAAGGAGACGCACACGGCGGAACACGACCCGAAGACCATGGGCAATACCGTGGACCCCGCCGCCTCCACCATCATGGAAAACGGCGAATCCAAGGACGTGACTCCGGAAAACGCTGGAACGAAGCCGATTCCCAGCACTGCAAATCTCGCAGGGCTGGAAAACGACCCGGAACCGGCACTGCAAATCTCGCACCTCCAGCACTGCGAGAGCTGCACCCCCAGCACTGCAAATGCCGCAGGGCTGCTATATAAGAATAAAACCCTCCAGGTAAACCCTCCGAGTAAGCCCTCCTTCCCCTCTGCCCCTACGGGGCATCTCCCCGCAAGCGGGGCGACCGCCGCCGAAAAAAATAAAACCGAACAACTCGACGAGGACGACACCGAGATCGCCGAAGCGGCCGGACGGGTCCTCGCCTCGCTCGGTGCGCAGCGCTCGATGCTCGGCCTGGCCACGCCCTCACCGACCAAAGCCGACCGCAAGGCCATCATCGGCCTGTACCGCAGGCTCGTCGACCAGGGAGCGCAATGGCCCACCCTCATGATGGTCGACGCGATCGGCTTCGCCACGAACGGCGATTGGTGGCCCAAACGCATCCGCACCGGCCGGGCCCTCGCCAGACACTGGGACGAACTCAACGACGACATGATCCTCGCAGCCGGCCGCACAGACGGCGACGCACACGCGCAGACGGTTCCGGCGGCCGTGCCGGAACCGGATGCTGCGCCATGGCTGCCCGACTGGGCCGTGGAGACGCTGGCCGAATTGGACGGCCAGGACGCGACGGCCGGAGGGGAGGCGACGGCATGACCACGCGCATCGACTGTTCCGAGGCGGGCTTCAGCGAATTCCTCCTCGCCAACCCGCAGCTCGACGGGCATGCGGACCTGATCTGGCAGCTGCACGCCGTCTACTGGCGCAACAAGCGCCTCGGCCATCCCAAGGCCGTCGGCCTGCTGATCCAATACGCCCGGGCATGGGCCTCCCGCAATCCCGGCGAAACCGCCATAGGACGCCTCCAGGCCCGCAAGACGCCGATGACGCAAGGACGGCGGCCATGAACGGGCGGGACATGATGCCGGCCTGCGCGAGAATCGCCGCGGTCGACCCGGCCATGGCGGATCGCATGTGGAACACGACGACCGACGACGATGGCCGGGACCTGGTCGACGAACGGATGCGCGGCAAGGGCCGCGTGCTGTGTGCCGCGTGCCCCATGCGCCTCGACTGCATCAGCCGCGTTCTCGTCAACGGTTGGAAGGACAAGGCCGTGTACGGCGGGCTCGACTATGCGAGCCGCTGGACCCTCGCCCGACTGATCGCCCGTGACCTCCACATCGCCGACGGCGGCCTGCACCGGATCCCACGGAGTCGGGTCCGTGACTGGCTGGCCGAACATCCGGACTGGGCCGAACGCATGCGCCGTGATGGCCGCGACTACTGGCGACGGACCAAACGCCGCCAACGCTCGCGCCGCGAATACACGCACGACGAGCCGCTGTCCCTTCCGACCGAACCCGTGCCGAAGGGCCTGGTCCAGGGCAGCCTCTTCTGACCGTTTCCCGTCGCGATCCGCGTGGGACGCGGCACAAACCGCAATACCGAAAAACCAACTAACCGGAATGCCGAAAAACCGGATACCGACATACCGAAATAAGGAGAAACCGATGAACGACAAGAAGAACCGCGAGCCGATGGTGATCGCGTTGGCGACCGGCAAGGGCGGCAGCATGAAGACCACCAGCGCCGTGTTCCTGGCCTGCGCCCTCGTGGACCAGTCCCGGGGCGAGCAGCGCGTGCTCGTCGCCGACGCGGACGTGCAGGGCGACGCGAAGGACTGGTGGTACAGGGCCGCCGAGCTGGACGACCCGCTGCCGTTCGACGTGATGTCCGCCGCGCCGGCCGACATCACGCACCTGCACGGGATCAACGGCCGTCTCGACGACCCCGTCGACTGGATCCTGATCGACTCCGCCCCATACGGCCGCGCATTGGACGAATCGGTGAACAACGCCGACCTCGTGGTCATCCCGTCGAGCCCCAGCCGCATCGACCTCGACCAGGCCGCCGGGGTGAAGGACCTGTGCGACCGGCGCGGCGTCCCCGCCGCGATCCTCCTGTGCCGCACCGAGGCCAACACGACCGCCCTGCGCGACGCGCTGGCATGGATGGACGACGCGGGCATCGCGTGCTTCGAGGCGCTGATCCCGAAGCGCCAGGACATCCTCAACGCGAAATCCACTCGCCCCCGCGGGTCCCGCCTGCACGAGTACCGCGACCTGGCCGCCGAACTCAAGCAGACCATGCGACAGCTCAAGGACAAGGAGGAGGACCTGTGAGGAACATGAACCTGACGCCCCGTCCGCGCGACCTGACCGCGCTGCTCAACAGCGACCGGACGGAACCGGCGGATACCGGAAGACCGGAATCGGTGGAAACCGAAATACCGAAAAACCGGAGGACCGTGAAACCGAACGACGCGGAGGGCTGGGCGAAGACCAGCGTGAGCCTGCGCGCCTCGACCCGACGCAGGCTCAAGACCTGGGCCGCCGAGCATGACATGCGCATTCAGGAAGTGGTCGATGCTGCCCTCGAAACGTACCTGGGCCTGAAATAAGCTGTGAACCTATGAACAAGGAGAACAATGTTCCTGAAGGGAGAGTGCGCGGATTTCCCCGGCTCGTGGTCGGGCCGCATGTGGGGGCCCGACGACCTGCCCAACCAGCGAACCCAATACGATCTGCGCCGTGCGGCGGTGCGGATCTGCGAGGCCTGCCCGGTCAGGGCCGAATGCCTCGCGTTCGGCATCATGGTCCGGGACCAGTACGGCATCTACGGCGGACTGCCCCTGCGCGCCCGACGCCAGGTGCTGAAGACCGCGCAGGAGGCCGGATTCCGGTTCGACCCCGACGACCCGACCGCCGAACGGCGGCTCGCCCGGTACATCCGCGAGAACCCAGAGATCGTGGCGGCGGCACGCGAACGCGAATGCAAACGCCGCAAGACCGAGCAGCGCAACGCACGCCAGCAACGATGGCGCGCCACCACACGCTCGACCGGCAAGGCGAAGGCCCCGGCCGCCGCCACACACACCCCGCCCTTGCAGGACACCCTCTTCTGAAGACAATCCGATACAGATGAAAGGAACAATCCCAATGACCACGAACACGAAAACGGTGGCCTTCGTCAACCTCAAGGGCGGGGTCGGCAAGACCACCAGCGCCATCGAACCCTTCGAAACACCCGCCGAGAACATCACAGGGCCAGGCAAGGATGGAAGGAAACGTCCGAAGTGGCTGCCGCCCCTGATCGCGGCCGTCTGCGCGGTGCTGCTGTTTGCGGTCGGCATCATCGGCTGGAACGCTTACAGCGGCGCGAAGCTCGCCGAGGCCAAGGAGGCGTGCGCCGCCGCCGCCGACGCCGTGCGCAGCAATGCCAACGAATACAACGCGCTGCTCAACGGCGATGCCGCCGATGCCGCCGCCGTCAAGGCCGAACAGGTCAAGGACTCGAAGACCGTCGAATCCTTGGGCAGGGAGCTCAAGGCCATGGCGCCCGAATACGAGGGCTGCGTGGCCGAAGACGCGCAAGGACTGGATGCCGCCACCGTGAAGCTCACCGAACAGGCCGACTGGTACGAGACCCACGAGAAGAGCCTGTCGAAGGCGGTGAGGGCCGTCACCGAATCCAAGGCCGCGAAGAGGCTGGAAACCGCGAAAACGAATCTGACGGCGAAGCTGGACGAGGCGTCGAAGCTGCTCGCGGATTCGGACGGCAAGGTCGCGGACAACGCCACCCGCGACGCATTGTCGAACGCCATCGACGCGGCGAACGGGCTGAAGGACGGGAACGATCCGGCGAAGATCGACGGGGCGCGCAAGACGGTGGAGGATGCCATCAATGGCGTGAACGCGAGCGTCCAGGCAAAGACGGACGCGGATGCGCAAGCCGCCGCAGCGGCCGCCCAGGCTCGGGCGCAGGCCCAATCCGCCTACAACGGCGGCTCCTCCTACTCCGGTGGCGCGTACAGGCGCACGGGAGGCTCCGCTTCCGGCTCCAACACATACCGTGGCACCACATCGGGCGGCACCGGCTCCGGCTCCACGTCCGGCTCCGGCCCGGCCGGCGGCTCCGCCCCGAAGCCGAACCTCAGTGGAGGCCACGGGTGTGGCAACAGCTGCCCTCCACCGTCCAGTGATGGTTTGATTCATCACTGATTGACGATTGGCTGATTATGGCTCGTATCGGGAAACCGGTACGGGCCTTTTTCATGGATTTCGCAAAGGAAAGCCATTTCCCCGTGAACCCGTGTCCCCGCATTCCCGTGTGCCCGTGTTGCCGGGAAATACCTCCGGATTTTTGTAGACGCCATGCTCCGTGGTTCGGCGTGTCGTCTGTGAGGCTTGTTGGTGGCTGCCGGGCCAACCGGCGGCTACCTCCCGTTATTCCTGCGGTCGGAAGCCCCGCCACCCCTTGAAAAAAGGCGGCGGGGCCATGACCGGAACGATTGAGGGGAGGGGATGGACAGACAAGGTTAACGGAGGTTCATTTACATGAACTTTGGCAAGATGATGAAGGCCGGCGTCGCGGCGGTGGCTGCGATCGCCACGCTTGGTGCCGGCGGCGTCGTCGCATCGACCGCGTTCGCGGGCGGTGGCGGCGGCAACCAGCCCGGCGCGGGCGGAAACATGGACGTGTTGCAGTTCTGGCAATACAAGGACGACGCATCGGGCGCATGGGGTCCGGCCACGAGTCTTGATTCGGTGCGCGCCGCCATGAACAATGCCGGCGTCGCGTTGCAGGGCAACGGCGTCACGAAGGCGCAGGCCGCATTGGACCAGGCCCGCACGGAATGCGAGACCGGTTTCCGGCAGCGACATCCCGGCGAGGGCGATGGTGACTGCCGAGTGGTCGCCGTCGGCGCGGTGCCCTACATCTCAGGCCGCAGCTTCATCTACGACGGCACCGGTTACTATTCGCCCTCTTTACCCGGCGGCTGGTATGACAACTGGAACACCTACGTTGCGCCAAACACATATAACTATGCGGGTACTCAGAGCTACCGCACATCTGATGGTTTCTCGGATGATCCGTCGAACAGCGTGGATGCGATCATGCGTCGTAATGTGGGGGCTTCCTCGAAGCCGTCGATCGTGGTGATCGTGCTCGACAAGTACCAGCCCGCACCGCCGAACTACGACCTGACCGTCAGCACGCAGGCCGGCGGCACGTTCACCCAGGCCGGCGCGACCGGCGACGTGTCCGACGCGATCACCACGAGCCGTGGCAACAGTTCGATCAGCGAGAACGTGACGGGCACCATCACCCTGCATTGGACCGGACTGGACGGCACGACCCGCACCGCGTCCAAACAGTTCACGCAGGACAACAACACGACCCAAAACGTGTCGTTCGGTTTCAGGGACGTGGACAAGACATGGAAATCCTGGCCCGCCGGCTCCTACTATTACGACGTGAACGTCCCGAAGCAGGGCAAGATGAAGGCCGACGCAGGCCATGCGGGCTCGGCCGACGCGAGGGAATCCTGGAAGCCGGTACCGACCCCGCCGTCGAAGAAGCTCACCAACGCGGCCGGCCAGCAGGTCACTTCCGACGCGCAGCAGATCGCGTCCGGTTCCTTGTACACGGCGCACATCACCGCGCAGTCGAACGCGAGCGAGCATTTCTGGCTGTACGACACGATCGACGTGACCGCGCAGAAGGTCCTGATCGGCGGCACCGACAGGGACGACGTTTCGAAGGTCACCGTGACCGACCAGGACGGCAACGCCGTCAAGGCCGACATCACGGTCGATGACAGCCAGCCGGGCAAGCGCATCGTCAAGGCGCACGTGTTGAATCCCGCGTCCGGACAGTACACGCTGAACGTGCCCCAGTCCGCGACCCCGACCGGTTCGGACTACACCATTCCGGACGACAGCCAGGCCTGCTGGACCGGCGACGAATACGGCAGCACGGACAAGAGCCACTGCCAGACCGGCAACAGCGAACAGGTCGGCAAGGTCACCCCGAAGCCCGACAAGGTGTGGGTATTGGACTCCAACGGCGCGTTGAACGCCGAGGATCCGGAACATACGAACGACAAGGGCAGCGACAACCGCACGTTCGTGACCGGCGACGCGATCGGCGCCGTCGTCAACGGACGCATCCCCGCGCACCTGCTCAACCCGTTCACCTCCTATTCGATCACCGACGACTGGACCGCGTCGGCCCAGTGGATCGACTGGAACCACAAGGACCAGGTCAGGGTGTACGTGGACGGCAAGGACGTGACCGACCAGTTCGACATCACGATCGACACGGCGAAGCACACGACCACCGCGACCGCGAAGCAGTCGTTCCTCACGAAGACCGCGTTCGGCACCGCCGACCGCAAGGTCAAACTGTACATCGGCGGCATCGTCAGGCAGGTTCCGAACGCCCAGGCCGCGGCCGACCAGAAGAAACTGACCAACAAGGCCACCGAAACCTGGAACAACGAATCCCGGCCGACCAACGAGCCGCCGGTCTGGGTGCGCAATCCGAAGCCCGACAAGGTATGGAGCGCCGACCAGGGCCAGGCCGCGAACGCCGAGGACTCGGCGTGGGCCAACAACGTCAACGCGGACACGCACACGTTCGTCCAGCAGGACGATTTCGGCGTGACCGTCAACGGCCTGCTGCCCAGGAACCTCGCCAGGAAGATGAGCTCCTACGAGCTTGGCGATGATTTCTCCAAGAGCGCCAGGAACATTGATCTCGACTCCGCGACCGTGACCGTCACCATCGACGGCAAGGACGCGAAGAACCTGTTCGACGTGCACAAGCAGGACGACAGGGTGTGGGTCAGCGCGAAGCAGGAGCTGCTCGACACGACCTACAACCAGGCCGCCGACCGCAAGGTCCGCATGACCATCAAGGGCGCGTTCCTCAAGGACGTGCTCAAGGCCGGCCAGAAGGTCCAGCTCACCAACGGTGATTGGGAGAAGTGGAACCAGCAGACCGTGCCCGGCAACGAGCCGCCCGTCAAGGAGTGGAGCCCGAACCCGGACAAGAGCTGGATCCGTCTCGGCGAGGACGGCAAGTGGGCCGCCGCGGTCGATCCGACCGGGTCGAACAAGACCGGCGCCGACACGTTGAAGTTCCTCGACGGCGACCAGGTCGCCAGCGTCGTCAACGGCGTCATCGCGTCCGACCTCGTCAAGGTCACCGACATCAAACTGACCGATGATTACGCGAACGCCGACTACATCTGGGACCTCGCGTCCGACCAGTCGCAGATCCGCGTGTACGAGGCGGACGCCACGACCGACGCGGCGTCCTCCGTCGCGGACATCGCGAACAAGGGCCGTGACGTGACCGACCAGTTCGACATCACCGTGGCGGGCACCAAGGTCACCGCGACCGCGAAGCCGGAATACCGTGCCGCGCAGACCGGATTGAAGAATCCGAAGCAGATCAGCCTGCTCCTGCCGGGCGTCGTGAACTTCGCGAACGGCAAGGGCGCGGCCCAGGTCCGCAAGGACTTCGGGAAGCACGCGGGCGACGAGCTCACGTTCTGCGAGAATCCAGACGGGTCGAAACTGACCAACAAGGGTTCCGAGAAGGTCAACAACGAGTCCCAGCCGACCAACGAGCCGTACATCTGCGGCTACGTTCCGCCGGTCGTCAAGAAGGTCGTCGCCGAAGGCAGCCAGGGCGGCGCGAACAACGACGCGAACGACAAGGTCGTGTATCCGGGCCAGAAGGTCGAATACAGGCTCACCACCCGTCCTCAAATCCCGTCGGACCTCGCGTACCGCATCGTGTCCATCCGCGACACCGACACGTACGACCGGTACCTCGAACCCGACCAGCAGACCCTGGAGGTCACCGACCTCGCCACCGGCGACCAGCTGACCACCAGTGATCCGCAGATGGGCGTCGAAGGCGACTACACCGTCGCCTGGGACAACGCCAACCACCAGTTCACCATCACGTACTCCGACAAGTACGTGGCCGAACACTGGCGGGCCGGCTCCCACCCGCAGGTCCAGGTCCGTTTCGAAGGCACCGTCGCGAAGGACGCGCCGACCGACCGCAGGGTGGACAACCAGTGGATGCTCACCCTGAACAATTCGATCACCCCGTCCAACATCGTCGACAACCTACCCCCGAAGCATGATCCCTCCAAGAAGGACAACCAGTCCAAGGAGCAGGGCGACCCATCCGTCAGCATCGACGGGAAGACCATGCTGCTGGGCGACACCGGCAACTACGTCGTCACCCTCGACCTGAAGCAGACCAACAACGCGTACCGCGTGTGGAAGGCCGGCATCACCGATGATTTCGACGACGAGCATCTCGCCATCGACGGAACCAAGATCGAAGTACTCGACTCCAAGGGCCAGGACGTGACCGGCAAGTTCAACATCCAGATCAAGGACGGCGTCGCGTACGTGTACGCGAAGACCGTGGACACGTGGATTCCGAAGAAGGGCGTCACCGTGAAGGGCGATCCCCAGCCGACGGACCTCGCCGCCTACGCGTCCTCGTCCAAGCATGATCCGCTTTCCGATCCGAGCATCGACCAGAACCTCCTCGGCCAGGAATACCGGATCGTCATGCCGTACAAGGTCGTCAAGGTCGAGGACGGCTACACGGTGAGGAACAAGGCCATCCAGGTCACCAACGACCTGACCCGGGAAACCAACGAGGTGTCCAACCCGCTCAAGGAAATCAACCCCGCCAAGGACGTGACCGTCAAGGTCGGCGGCGAAAGCATCGACGGCAGGAGCGTGTACAAGGACCGCACGTTCCTCTACCTGTTCGACAGCTCCATCATCCCGGCCGGCCGCGCCTACCCGCGGGTCGACCAGTGGAGGATCGTGGACCCGCTGAACACCGAGTACGACCAGTACACGGGCCAGTGGGCCGTGTACGCGAGCCGTGACCTGTACAGGGACGGCAAGGTGATCGCCGCGAAGGGCGACAAGCTCGCCGGCAGCGGCTTCGACTCCTCGAAGTTCGGCGGCGACCTGTTCGACGCCGCGGCCGACGCCAACGGCGTGGTCACCGTCGAAGCGACCGAAGCGTACCGTACCCTCGTGTCCGCGGACAATAGCCACGAGAACGGCTGGCGCGCGTACATCCAATGCAAGCGCCTGAAGGTCTCCGACCGCGTCGAAAACCGGTTCACCGAATACTTCAACGACAAGGAGTTCGAATCCAACATCGTGTGGACCCGCACTCCGGACATGACCCCGTCGATCCACATCGAGAAGTACGACGTGGCCTCCGGCGAACAGGCCGGCGACCGCGACGACGTGAAGGACGCGTTGAAGATGGCCGGCGACAGCCAGCAGATCGCGTTCAAGATCACCAACACGTCCAAGACGGACTCCTCGACCGGTGAGGGCGCCTGGTATCTCGCCAAGGACCTCAAGATGGTCGACAGGACCATCGCGGGCGAGGGCGACGTCACGGACCTGAAGTATCCGGACAACTGGGACACCCTCGTGCTCAAGCCCGGCGAATCCACCATCATCACCGGCACCCTCAAGGGCGTCGAGCAGGGCGGCAAGCACACCGACCGTGTCAAGGTCACCGGCACGCCGCTCGTCGAATGCCCCGTCACCGACCAGTTCGGCGGCCAGCAGTCCACCGACGGCAACCAGACCGGCGACACGAAGGTCGACGGCGACGCGTCCGACACGACCGGCCTCAAGCAGGTCAAGGTCGGCGACAGGACCCTGTGCGAGGACACCACCGTGGAATCCAACACGGACGACTGGAACGGATACCGTGCCAAGTCGTTGGCCTACACCGGCACGGCCGTGCTCGGCCTTGCCGGCGGCGCCCTGGCGGTGCTGCTCGCCGGCGGCTCCCTGCTCGTGTTCCGCAAGCGCCACCGCGCACAGGGTTCCGGCCGCCACACGGCCGCGAACGCGGGCAAGTGACCCCGAGGCGTTCCGGCCTCGTCGTCCGATGACGGCCGGAACGCCCTCCATTGACTTCACATGAATGAACCACAGACTTCGCCCTCCCCGACGAATCACCGCCACCCGACCGGAGATGGTCGGACGGCGTGAGCCGGGGAGGGTGAAAACCGGGGGACGGGTCCCGGGAACTCTTCTGCAAACCGTACTTGGGACCCATCCTCCGCACCATTGGAACAGCCGTATTCATACTTCCCTCCACTTGTCACGGCACATCCCCGAAAGGAACCGAAAAGCGATGAAACCCGGTCTGAGAAAGGTCGTCGCGCTCATACTCGCGACCGCGACGCTGTTCGGCTCAGGCGCGTCGGCCGTGTCCGCCGCGTATGCGGACGATACGACCATGGGCACGTCCACGCGAATCCAAGCCGAACCCGACGTGAAGACGACCACAGGCGGCGACGAGGCCGCGACGAAACCCGACCCCGGTTCCGGCGACGACCCCGGTTCCGGCGACGAGGCCGGAACCGGGGCGGACGAACAATCCGGCACCGGTGCGCCCGCGCAATCCGCTCCGCAGGCGGATGCGGGTCAGGCCGCGCCGGACGTGACCATCCACGACATGCTCGACACGGACAGCGCCGCCGTGAGCAGGCTCAGGCTCGCCGACCGCATCACCGGCACCGCGCCGTTCGACAAGGACAACGAACGCGGCGACGACAAGGACGAGACCAACGGCATCGTCCGCTCGTACGATACGGTGACCTACGACTACGAGTACACGCTCACCCCCGACTCGACCATGGATTATTATCGGCGCACGCGCGTCGGCTTCCGGTTCGAACTGCCCTACCCGAAGGACAAGGTCACGTTCGACGCGGAGAAGATGGGCTGGGTGGACCATACGCCCGGCTACGAGCCGAAACTCACCACGGAAACCATCGACGGGGCCGTCACGCAGGTGTACATCTGCTACCGTCTGTTGGAGCCGACCAGCCAGTCGCCGACCGTGAACCCCGGCACCGGTTCCATCGGCCTGTCGGTCGCCGTCAAGGGCGCGCCCCACGGCTACCGGTTCCATCCGACCGTGAAGGCGTGGCCCGCATGGGACGCCTCGAACCCGACGAACACGGGCACGCACAAATGGGTCGTGGACACGCCCGCCGATGTGACCGTCAGTGCGAAACTCAACCTGAACGTGAGTCTGAAGGCCTACACTGTGGGGGGCGGGGTCTATGATTTCGGCACGGGCGACGCGTCCGCGCCCAACAAGACCCAAGGCAAGGTGTCGGGCCGTCAGCTCCACGTCGGGGCGATGGTGTCGATGCGTTGGCCGGACCGTTCCAAGGGGTTGAAGGGCATCGAGGCTCCGAGGGGTAGAATCTCGTACAAGCTTCACGTTAAGAACGTGTTCCGTGATGACGACGCCGATCATACGAAGCACGCGGGCGAGAGGAAATGGCAACCCCTGCTTTGGGACAGGCTCCACGACGGCTATAGTTCATCTCATGTTAGAGCGGTGGACTCCTTCGACCACAGTATGTGGTGGTTCCCGTTTTCCATCACAGCCGGTGCCGTCAACGAGAACAGCGTGCTGGACGGCGACGTCTCCTATGATGAGGGGACCACGGATGATGACGGGACCACCATCGAGGTCTCCTTCGACGGATACGATGTGGCGAACTACCCCTGTAGGAACACTTGGGGCGACAAAGGTGTTTGTTCGACCGATTACATGGATTCGACGGGAACCGTGCAGCAGGTCGCACCGTTGCATGTGGACAACTTCGTTTTCATCCTCCCCACCACGCGTGACGGCAAAACGGCCGCGCAGTATTATGGCAAAGGTCAGACGGGAATCGTCAGCGCGTACGACTATTCACTGACGGCGGACACGGAATCCGGGTACTCGCTGCCCTCTTCGAAGGACAACGGCAACCAGACCGTCACCAACGACGATTCCACCACCTTCGACTATGCCGTACTGCTGCCCGGCGAGTTCAATCAATCCCTGTATTATACGTCCTGCGCTTCGACCGATTGCGGCCGACAGGATGCTTCCACCACTGGACGGTGGCAGGACCCCGAACGTGAGCAGGGCAGCGATCGCGTGTTGGCCGGTAAGTCCATCGGCATCATGAGCAGCACCGAAAACAATTTGGGCACAGTCGGTGACGGTCGAGTCATAGGCTACCATCTCATGAAATGGGACCCGACCGTGATGACTCCGCTGGCCGCCGAGAACAACCCCTCGAAACCTTACATGGTCAAAATAACCGCGAGCACGTGGGGTGCGCGATGGTCCGGTTCCGACACGATAGACGGCAACTCGTCCGCACCCGTCATCTGGGGCGTCAGACCGGACGGAGGGAACTTCCCCGACGACAAGAGCCAAGCCAAGGCGTCCTACGAGGACTTCGACTGGTACGACACCTACGCCGAGGCGTCGAAACATGGGCTGGTGCTCGCCGCGACCGTCTGCGACACCCGGGTCTGGGATTCGACGCGAATCACCTTGGGGCAAAGGGTTGCCTCCGGACTGACCCTCCCGGTCAGAATCAAGGACACGGCGGTCGGACGAACCGCCCAAATCACCGGACAGGTTGACTTCTGGACGCGCGCGAAACTCGCTAAGGCGAACGGGCTTGACGCCAACAGCGACGACATCGCCCCATGGGTGTCGTTCGTCTCCAAGGTTGGACGCCTGCGCTATCGGGATTTCGTCGGGAAATACGGTAACGCCAACCTGCATGTTGACGGCAAGAACTACGTGAAGGCGACGTTCTCCGAAGACGGGTCCTACCAAGGAGGCGACACCGCCGGAAATGTGAGGGGCGACACCCTGTACGTCGTCGGAGAGCAGCCGCATGTCGGGAAAAGCACCGCGCAGAGCGGCGACGACGGGACATCCGCCAAAACCATCTACGATTTGGACAAGGAGCAACGCTACGTTGACTGGGTCGTCACCGCAAGCGCCGAAACCCAAGCCTCAAGCACGGGCGGGGGCTACGTGACCGACTACCACATCAAGGACACCCTGCCCGCCGGATTGACCTACGTTGACGGCTCCAGCTACGTGGGCGGGACCTACGCCGAACATGACCATGGGCAGCAACGCGGAACCGTGACCGGAGGCCAGTCAATCACGCCGAAAATCAGCAGGAACAAGGATGGCACGACCACCCTCGAATACGTCGTGAACGGCGCGAAGGCTGACTCCTCGACGAAAACACGGCTGCATTTCACGACCATGATAGGCGACGCGTCCGACCCCGACAACGACGCGAAGAACAACCAGCAGTACACGAACCATGTGGAGATTCGCTCCAAACGCGCCATGGGAGAGCCCAGATCCATGTTGGGGCAGACCGCCGACTACACGGTTCGCGTGTCTCGTACACGCGCGACCGCGTTGGCGACCCGCGCCGACCCGCTGCTGAACGACATCGAACGCCCATTGGGATACAGGAACATGCTGGGTAACTTCTCCAAGGACGAGAAAACCAATCCGTATGCGGTGGACATCATGCCTTACAACAAGGGCTTGAACCAGTCCAACTATCACGGCGACTACGCTCTGACCGGACTCACCGTCAAGGCGGGTGCGGGTGCGAGCATGAACGGCGTCAAAGTCTACTTCACCACCGACCAGAAGTGGCGCAACGTGGACGCGACGAAGATAACCCGCGAACAGGTCCAACAATGGACCGAAGCCACGGTGAATGCGACCACAGGCAAGGTGACCATCCCCGACGGCTACAGCAAGCCGGTGGCGTGGGCGTTCACCTCGCCAAGCCTGCCTGCCAACGCCCGCTATGACTTCATCCTGAGCATCAAGCCTACAGGCAACAGCGCGGCGGACTCGTACGTGAACCGTTGGGCGGACGGCGACAACAAGGTGGACGCGGTCACGCAGGTCGTGGAACGCAAGGTCAACGGCGTCGCATGGTTCGACCTCGACCATGACGGCGTACGCGAGGACACCGACCGTCTCCTCCCCGACGTGAACGTCACCCTCGTGGACGGCAACGGCAGGACAGTCACCAGTGTGAACGGCAAACCCTGCACCACCACAACCGACAGGAACGGCCACTACGAAATCGGTTCCATTCCGGCAGGCTCCGGGTTCAAGCTCAGGTTCACACCGAAAACCGGCACCGCTTGGCACGGACAGCATACGACCGTCAAAAACGCGAAGGAAGCGTCCGAGGCGACCGACTCCGACAGCGATCAGGAGAACGATTCGCACGGCAACATGGTCGCCGGCGTCATCACGCTGAAACCGTTCCCCGCGTTGGACGAGATGACGTCCGCCGTGTACGAGGACCCGAACGAGGACCACGGCATGAGCGGCACGCTCATGCTCGCCACGCCCGCCACATTCAAGGCGGTCAAGGTATTGGACGGGCGTCCGAACGGCGCTTGGACCGACAGGGACAGGTACGTCGCGGACATCACCGCGTTGGACGGCGCGCCCGCGAACGCGGTGCCCTCCACCATCACGTTCGCCGACAACAGGACGCAGACGCTCCAAATCAACTCCAACGCTTTCGCCAAGGAGGGGGTCTACCGGTATCAGGTCCGGGAACGCAAGGGAGACAATGCGGGAGTCGCCTACGACAGCCGCACTTGGGTCCTGACCGTCACCGTCACCGACGATCTGACCACGTTCACCCGTCGCATCACCGCCAACACGACGTGCGACGGCGTGCAATCCGACGCCATCCAGTTCACGAACACGTATCAGGCGAAGCCGGTCAGCGTGCAATTCCGTGCGCACAAGACGCTCGCGGACCCCGACCATACAGGCGTCCAACTGCAAGCCGGACAATACGAGTTCACATGCGTCGAGGACAAGACAGGCGGTCAGGTTGGAACGGTGAAAACCAACGACCAGCGGGGCGACGTCCTGTTCGACACCATCTCCTACACGAAGACGGGAGTGTACGACTACACGCTCAGCGAAGTCCAAGGCGACAGGGGCGGCATCACCTATGACGCTACGAAACATCACGTGAGGGTCACCGTCACCGACAATGGCGAAGGCCAACTGTTGGCCGACGTGAAGTATGATAACGGAACCAACATTCCGGAATTCACCAACACGTATCATGCCCAACCCGCCACGGACAATCCGACCGCAGTGAAGAAGATGACCTCCTCCAAGGGCAACAAGTACACGCTCAAGGGCGAAGACTTCGCATTCACGCTCCACCAACAGTCCGCGCCCGCCAACGTGTCGAACGCCGACCAGACGAAACGGAACGACCGGCAGGGCAACATCCGATTCGACCAACTGTCGTTCCCGCTCGTCGGCACCTACGTGTTCACCATGTCGGAGCAGGATACGACCGTTCCGGGCGTCACGAAGGACGGGACGGTTGCGACCATCACCTACGTGGTCGAGGATGTTGACCATACGGGCAAGCTGGCCGTCGTGTCCAAGACCGTCACCCCGACCACCGGCGCTAACGGCAAGAACATCACGTTCACCAACCATTACAGTCCGAAGAACGTCGGATACTCCATCAGCGGCGTGAAAAACATCGTCAACACGGATACGGCAACCAGCCGCGTTCCACAAGACGGTGAATTCAAGTTCCAGTTGAACGCGGTATCCGCACATGATTCGGACGGCAACGCCATCAGCATGAACGACATGCCAATGCCAGCCGGAAGCCAAAACGGAACAGTAACCGTCACCAACAAGGGAAGCGGATTCACATTCGGCCAAATGGTCTACACCATGCCCGGCGTATACACGTATCACGTGAAGGAACTCGCCGGAACGGACAAGACCATCGGCTACTCCACTCAGGAATACGATGTGACCGTCACCGTCACCGACCGAGACGGCATGCTCTCGGCCACCGCCGACAGTCAGACCAATGACATCCGCTTCGACAACACGTACACGCCGACACCCGTTGACGTGACCGTGAAGGCGGACAAGCACCTGACCGGACGCGCCCTGAACGATGGCGAGTTCACGGCCGAACTGAAGGACATGGACGGCAACACGCTCCAATCCAAGCGGTTCAAGCGCACCACCGGCAGTGAGGCGAAAGCGGACGAGGGCGACGGCACGCTCACCTTCGACAAGCTCACGTTCGACAAGACCGGCATTTACAAGTACACCGTTGACGAAACGGACACCCAGCTCGGCGGCGTCACCTACGACACCACCAGCCACACCGTCACCGTCACCGTCACCGAGGATGCGGACAGTCACACGTTGACCGCGAAGACCGAATACTCCACCGAAAACGGTTCCGAGGACGGCATCCGCTTCACTAACACGTACCAGCCGCAGAACGTGCTCGTGGAACTCACCGCACGCAAGCGTCTGACCGGACGCGGGCTGAAGGCCGACGAGTTCGAGTTCGAACTCGTGGACAGGGACGGCAAGGTCATCGACACCGAACGGAACGACAAGGACGGCGACATCCGGTTCAAGCCTCTCACCTACGGTCGTGACAACAACGGCATCGACGATTGCGGCGAACAGCGGTACGTGATTCGGGAAAGGAACACCGGCGAGAAGAACGTCACCTACGACAGGACGGAACACCACGTGACCGTCACCGTGGGCGACGACCTGCAAGGCAATCTGACCGCCAAAGTCGAATACGACCCGACGGACGGGAAGACGAAGGATTCCAGCGCCACGCCGGCCGACAAGGCCGACAGGATCAAGGGGGATGCCGTCGGGGACAAGCCGTCCACGACCCCCGGCATGGTCACCGTCACCGGAACCCGACCCGAGTTCACCAACTCCTACATTCCACCGGCGACCCCGGCCATCGTGAAGACGATTCGCCAACTCGCCAAGACCGGCGTATCCGCGCCCACCGTGGCGTTGGCCGCGTTCACGCTCTTGGGAGTGGGATTGATGCTGTTCCGCCGTCGCGGAAACCAAACCGAGACCGCGCGGCACAGGAAGTAAGGCCACGGTAGGCCAGTAGAAAGGCCGGGCAGGGGAGCTGATTCCCCGCCCGGCCTTTTCTTTTGCACCGGCTGCAAGGTGACGTCCTCCCTCTCGGCCGAAGCTGAACCGCACCCCGATTGTTGGACTGAAGAAATTCAGATTCGATGATCGGAGGTGCGGTTCTTTCGTATGCGTGAGGATCGAAGGAGACGTTACGACGACGGGTTCCGGGCATGGGAAAGGCCCTTCGCCAGCCTCTCCCGGCGGAGGGCCTTTCCCATG
>CXSZ01000007.1_pt1 | contig 200607 bp, 139 predicted proteins | sample 941271 | NCBI WGS metagenome assembly CXSZ01 (sample SAMEA3493462, study PRJEB9703) | human gut metagenome | biome: ENVO:mammalia-associated habitat; material: ENVO:feces | place: Bangladesh | collected 2010-01-06 | reverse complement strand
CTCCCCTCAACCGAGGGGAGCCAGGGGATATCAGGCCTCGTAGTAGCCGTCGGCACCGAGACGGGCGTCCGGGTTGAGGAGCATCGCCTTTTCGACCTCGTGGTGGTCGTAGCCACGGTGATCCTCGCAGAAGCGACGGTTGTCGATCGGCTCGTAGAGCGCGGCGCGACCCATCATGCCTTCCTCAAGGTGACGCTGGCCGGCGGCCAGGCGGGCGTTGGCACGCTCACGCCAAGCTTCCAGTGCGGCCTCACCATCGGCCTTGGCCACGGCCGCCTCGAAGGCACCGGGGTGAACCAGGGCCACGAAGCCGGAAACATGTCCGAAGCCGAGCGAGGTGGCCAGACCGGCCTTGACCGGGCGACCAGCGGTCTCGCGACCGAACTCGTCCTCGCCACCGCCGATGCGCAGGGGCTTCCTAACCCAGACCATGTGGTCGTCGCGCTGGAGCTTCGGATCCACGCAGTCGAGCGCCGCGTTCGCCGGAATCACGCCGGACTTGAACAGCTGCGTCAGACCGTTGACCTGGAAGATGCAGGCACCACCCTTGGCGTGGCCGGTAAGCGTCTTCTGCGAGATCACGAACAGCGGGTTGCCGTCGGTGCGGCCGATGGCGTGGGCCAGCGTGTTGTGCAGCTCGGATTCGTTCGGGTCGTTGGCGTTGGTGGACGTGTCGTGCTTGGAGACCACGGCGATGTCGTCGGCTGAGACGCCGAGCTTAGCCAGGTCGTGCACGAGCTTGGAGTCCTTGCCACCGAGGCCGGCAGCCAGGGCACCGAGGCCCGGAGCCGGAATCGAGGTGTGAGCACCATCCGCGTAGGAGTGGATGAAGCCGACCACGGCCGCAACCGGCAGGCCGAGCTTTTCGGCGATGTCACCGCGGGTCACGAGGATCGTGCCGCCGCCCTGGGATTCCAGGAAGCCGCCACGGCGACGATCGTTCGCGCGGCTGAAGAAGCGCGCGTCGATGCCCTTGCCGTACATTTCCTCCGAGTTGGCGGTGGCGTTCATGTTGCCGAAACCGATCACGGATTCCACGCCGATGTCGTCGATCGCACCGGTGACCACGAAGTCGGCCTTGCCGAGGGCGATCTTGTCGACGCCCTCTTCAAGGGAGACGGCTGCGGTGGCGCAGGCGGAGACCGGCTGAATCATGTTGCCGTAGCCGCCGATGTAGGACTGCATCACGTGAGCCGCGACCACATTCGGCAGGGCCTCCTGCAGGATGTCGGTCGGAATCTCGTGATTGAGGAAGCGGTCGAGGTACAGCTTGCGCATCGACATCATGCCGCCGAAGCCGGTGCCCTGGGTCGAAGCCACCAGCGAGGGGTGGATGGACTCGAGGATTTCGGCCGGGGTGAAGCCGGCGCCCAGATAGGCGTCCACGGTGGTGACGATGTTCCACAGGGCGATCTTGTCGACATCGCCGACCATCGAAGCGGGGATGCCCCAACGGGTCGGGTCGAAGCCCTTCGGGAACTGGCCGCCGACCGTGCGGGTCATGGTGGCGCGGCGCGGCACGCGGATCATCGAGCCGGCGTGGCGGGTCACGTTCCATTCGCCGGATTCCTCATCCGGGGCGATGGTGGTGTGCGCCTCGTCCAGCTTGACGTATTCGGCGGCGACATCACGGGTCGGCACGGAGAAGGTGACGTCGTGGTCCAGGAAGACCTCGGCCTCTTCTTCGTCGGCGCCGTCCTTGTAGTCGTCGCCCATGCCCTCCTCGAACGGGCGGATACCGGAGCGAGCCACGACCTCATCGTGGTAGCGCTCGGCGATGTCCTCTTCGGGCACCAGGTTGCCGTCGGTGTCGTACCAGCCGGGCTTCGGGCTGTCGGCCCAAGTCAGCAGGCCCATGTTCCATGCAAGTTCGAGCACTGCGCCGGCGCTCAGGTCGACGGTGCCGTCCGGGTGGATGCCGAGTTCGGCCTGAGTGCGCGTACGACCGGAACCCCACGGGCCCAGCTCACCGACGGAGACGATGACGATTTCGTCCTCCGGGCGGGCGGTGACGTTCTGCCAATCGGCAAGGTCGACCGGGGCCTGCTTGGTGACAATCGGGGTGGGCAAAGCCTTGAGAGTGGAGCCTGCGGCGCCGCCCTCCGGCTTCTCTCCCCCAATCGCAGCCTTCTCAGAGGAAGCTTCCTTCTCCGCATCGGCCATGGCCTCCGCGCGCAACGCCTTGATGTCGATGGGCTCGGAGCCGAGGCCACCGGTCAGATCCACGTCGAGCGGAGCTTTGAGGGCCTGCTCGCGCGATTCGGCGGTGCACAGGTCGAGCAGTTTGGCCGCGATCTGCGCGGTGGAGTAGGTGTGAATGCCGTGGCGCTCGACGACGGCGACCAGCGGGTCGTTGCCGCCCATAAGGCCGGTGCCACGCACCCAGCCAATCTTCGGGTGAGCGAAGGTGACGCGGCTCGACCACACCTTTTCGGCGCGGGCGCGGTTGACGATGGCGTCGAAGGCGCTCTTGACCTCGCCGTAGGCACCGTCGCCGCCGAACACGCCGCGGTTCGGGGAACCGGGCAGCACCACATGCAGCTTGTGCTGCACGTTGGTGTCGGCACCGATGTGGCTGAAGCCGGCGATGGCGCGTTCCACGCCCCACAGCATCAGTCGGGCCTGCGACTCGAACAGGTCGCCGGAGTCGGCAAGCGTGCCGTGAACCGGCGGTGCGGCGAACGGGAAGAACAGGGTCGGCTCCCACGCGGGCTTCAAGATCGTGGTGGTGGCACCAGAGGTCTTCTTCTGCTCGTGGCCCACCCAGTCGACCAGCGCGTCAACGTCGCGATAGCTGGAGAGGTTGGCCGGAACCAGCCATAGCTTGGCGTTGCCGGTGGCGTGCTCGCGGTACGCCTGCTTCGCCCAAGCCTTGATGGACGGCTTGAAGCTGTGTGAGGTGGCCACCACAGTGGCGCCGCCTGCAAGCAGGCCTTCGACCACCTGAGCGGCGATGGAGTTCGGGCTCACACCGGTGACAATGGCGATGTCGTTCGCGTAGCGGGAGGCGTTCTTGTCGGAAGTAACGGATTCGAGGGCTTCGGAAGCGGCCTTCTGGAAGGCGGCCTTGAGCTCATCGTTGTCCGACTTGTCGGCGAACCACTGGGCTTCGGCGGCGATGGTCTTGCCAAGGCCGATGAAGCTGCCGTTCAGAGCGGCGGGGTCGTTGTCGTAGTAGGCGCGGGCGAGGTCTTCGCGGGCGGAGGCCCAACGGTCATCGAAGAGGATGGCCTTGTTGGCATCAAAGCGTGGAGCGACCTGCTTGGGCCAGTCGGAGCCGAGCTCGGCTTCGACCGCGGCCACCACGGCGGCATTCTCGTCCTCGGATTCCTCCGGAGCCGGAGCGGCCACGCCGAGCTCGTTCAGCACGAAGCGGGCGGTGGCGGCAAGCACGCCGTTGGAACCGGTGACCTTCTCGGCGAAGGCGTCGAGTGCGGCGGAATCGACCACGGCACCGCCAGCGGCACCACCGGCGGACGGCAGAGCCACGGCAACGCCCTTAAGCTGGGCGACCACTTCAACAGCGGCGTCGATCAGCTTGTCGGCTTCAGGCTTGTTCTGCACGGCAGCGGTCGGCAGCTTGGCCAGGTCACCGCCACGGGAGCTGGAGCCCTCGCGGGTATCGAGCAGCAGTGCGGCAAGCACGCTGGCCACCCAGCCTTCGCCGAGCTGCCACACGTTGGACACACGGTCGCGGATGTACTGCTGCTTGACGCCGGCGGCACCGAACAGCGAGCGCAGACGATCACGCAGTGCCTCGGAGAGCACGGCACCGAACGGCTTGTAGTTCGGGGCGGCCTTGTTGACGATTTGGGCGAGCTTGTCGAGCGTCGCCTCGGCGGCACCGTCCACGCTGGCCACGCCCAGCTCGGAGCTGATGTCCATGAGCAGCTGGTTACGGCGAGAGGAAACGCCGTTGGTCAAGGTATCGGTGGTGTCGTTGCTGCCGATCTGGTCAAGACGAACCTTGGCGGCGTATGCCATGAGGACGCCGATGCCATCGGAGGCTTTGAAGGGCAGGTCGGCGACGGCGGCACCGGACGGGGCGCCGGCGGGAGCGGCAGAAACCGGAGCGGCCGGTGCGGGAGCAGCGGCAGCAGCCGGCGCTGCGTCAGCGGCTGCGCTCGAACCAAGCTTGGCGACGGCGGAACCGCCGGCGGGAGCGGTTTCGACCGGAGCCGCGGTCTCTTCCGGCTCGTCGTCGGGAACCAGCGAATCGGTGTCGGTCATGTAGACGCGGCCCTCATCGCGGCCGACGTTGTAGACCACCGTGTCGTTGCCGGCGAACTCGGGCAGACGCAGGGTCTTGGCACCGAGGTTGGCCAGGGTCGGGGCGTTGCCGAGGCCGACTTCGACGTACTCTTCGACGCCGAGGCCGCCCTGTTCACGCTTGCCGAACAGCAGTGCCTGGGTTTCGATCCAACGCACCGGGGAGGCGAATTGCCAGGAGAGCAACTCAGTGAGCAGCAGTCGGCCGAGCTTCTGGTCATCGGCGGCGTAGGAATCCCACACGGCCGGGTCGTCCAGTGCGGCCTTGATACGCTCGGAAGGCACGACTTCGAGGATCTTGGCGGCGAATTCCTTTGTCATCTCAAACGGCGAAGCCACGAGGTTCGGAATGTAGCGGTCCACCAGACGGCCACGGTAGTCGATGTAAGCGGGCAACAGCGCGTCGAGCTTGTCGCGGAATTCCGGCACGCCTTTGCGCAGCAAGGTGGAGTGGAACGGCACATCGATGCCGGGCACCAGCATGAACGCGGGTTTGCCGCCGAATGCGGCCACGCGACGGGCGGAATCGGCCTTCAGCGCCTTGAGACCGGCGATCGTGCCAGCGATGGCGTACTGCTGGCCGGCGAGGTTGTAGTTCACGATCTCCAGGAACTCGCCAGAGGCCTTGGCCACGGATTCCACGTATTCCTTGACGTGAGCGTCGTCCACACCGAACTGGTTCGGGCGCAGGGCACCCATGCGGTAGTTGGAGCGGCCCTGGGCGTCACGCTCGATGAGGTGGTGCATGGTGGAACCACGGTGGAACACGAGCTCCAGTACGGTTTCCAGCGGAATCACGTCGGCGAATGCGGACAGCGCGTTGTACTCGCCGAGCGAGTGGCCGGCGAAGTAGGCGGGCCAGATGTCGGCGCCGGCTTCGCGCAGGCGCGCGGTCTGGGCAAAAGCAACCGTCGCGAGCGCCACCTGCGTGAACTGCGTCAGGTTGAGCAGGCCTTCGGGGTGACGGTAGGTCACGCCGTTGGCGGTGAGCTCCTTCGGGTTATCGCGCACGAGGCCCAGAATCGAGAAGCCGAGCTTGGAGCGGGTGAGCTTGTCTGCGCGCTCCCACACGTCGCGGGCGGCGGCGGACTTGGCGCGCTCGTCCAGAACCATGCCCTGCTTCTGAATGCCCTGGCCGGGGTAGACGAAGGCGGCGCGCGGCGCGCGGACCAGTGCGGTGCCGCGGGAGACGAGCTGGCCGTCGATGCGGCAGGTGACTTCGAGGGTCATGCCGCCGTGGCGCACCTTGCCGACGCGCTCGACGGAGATCTCGACGGTGTCGTCGAGCTGGACCATGCCGTACATGTTGTAGGTCCAGCCGGCGATCTCGTAGTGGGCACCCTTCTCGTCGGTCGCCTGCACGGCGTGCTGGGCGGTGGCGGACAGCCACATGCCGTGCACGAGCGGGGCGGCCAGGCCGGAGATGCGAGCGCCACGAGTGGAGGTGTGGATCGGGTTGAAGTCGCCGGAAGTGCGGGCGAAGGCGGTCATGTCGTGTGGGGCGACGACCTTCACGCGGCGCAGCAGACGGCGCGGAGTGGCCTGCACTACTTGCAGGCCGCGCGAGGAGGCGGACAGTCCAGTGGACTGTCCGGCGACGGAGCCATCCGCTTCCTTATTCAGGAGGGCACCACCATACTCGGGGGCGTCTGCAGGCAAAGCATCGGAGTAGACGCGGCCGCGGATCGCGAAACGCTCGGTTTCGCGGGCAAGCGGCGTGCCGTCGGCGGCGGTGTGGGTCACGTGGATGGTGACCACGCGGCCGGAGGCGGACTCGAAGTAATCCTCGGCCCAAGACTTCAGGGTGATGGTTTCGCCGGTGTGCTTGAGCAGGTCCTCCTCGTTCACCTCAAGTTCGATGAGGTGGTCGAGGTGGACGGCGTTGAGCAGGCCTTCAATCACCGGGTAGCCCTTGACGTACACGGAGCCGAGCGCCGTGTAGATTGCCGGCCAGGCAGGGCCGACCAGCGCATCGGGGGCGATGCGGCTGGGCTGCAGGGTGGTCGGCAGAGCGGCGCCAGTGGCCGCTTCGTGGTCGAAGCCGAGGTTGGCGGATAGGGTGTAGGTTGCGGTTGCGGTACCGAACGGACGCTCGTCAGAGGTCTTGTCGTCAAGCTGCGGCATCTCGGTGAGCTTGTCGCCGGTGATGGCGGTGTTGCCGATGCCTGCGGTGGCGGCGAGCATCGCGTAGACGTCCGGAATCAGGCGTTCGCGGTCCACGACCGGCACACGGCCGGGCTCGGTGCCTTCCACGATGAGCGGGATGACGATATCGCGCACGGCGTGCTTGGAGGTGCCGCCGTCCGGGTCGTTGTCCCAGTAGGTGTCGAGGTGGATGTCCAGATCGTACTTGCCGGCCGCGGCGTCAAACGCGCGGATTTCGTAGTACTGGTCGCCCAGGGCGGTGCCGTAGGCCGGGTTGTCGGTGATGTGGCCGACCCAGGAGATGTTCGGGGACTTGCGGATGAAGTCTTCGGCGCTGGTGGCCTCGCCAAGTGCGGCGAAATCGTCGTTCTCAGCGGCATCGGCGGCTTGCTGTTCGTCCTGCACGCGCTTGATGGCGGCGGTTTCGAAGCGGCCGAGGATGTCGGCGATCGGCTCGTCGATGGTGGTGATGCCGGCAACGGAGATCGGGCCGGGGATGGCACGCACGGAATCGGCGGAGTAACGCTGGTCTTCGGACTGCCAGAGCTGGTCCTGTCCCCACCAACGCAGCAGATCGTTGTCGATGACCGGCACGAACGGCATGGGCTTGGGGTATTCGCGCACGAGCACCGGGAACCAGGCCACGTCGGCCGGGACCACCTTGAGTTCGGCGGTCTGCGGGTAGGCCAGAGCGAGCTTTTCCAGCGCGGGGGCCGGATCGGCGAGAATGCCGTCGCGGGTCAGCAGGCCGGCGGCAGCGGCCTCATCGGCAGAAACGCCGTCGGCGGCGAACAGCTTGGAGGTGAACTCGCCGGAGTCGGTGTCGTTCGCACGGGCTTCGATGCGCTGCAGCAGATGCTGGAATCGGTCGGCGTAAGTCGGGTCGGCCCACGGGAAGGCGAGTTCGGCGAAGCGCTGTGCCCACTCGAGGTAGGTCATGGAGGCCAGATCGCCGAAGTAGGGCTTGGCGGTCTTGTTCAGGGCCTCGATGATTTCCTTGCGGCGGGAGTCGAGCTCCTCGGGGTGCTTCATCACGCGCACAAGCAGGCGGCCGCATTCGGCGGAATCGTTCTCGAGCTCGTAGATGTCGGCATGCAGGTGGCTCAGTCCTGAGGACATGCCACCGACCGACTTGCCGGAAGGCACCCAGTGGGCGGCCTGCGGGGCGAACACATCATCGGACTTGGCGTCGGCCGGAATGCCGGGCGTCTTGACGAGCATCTGCTTGACTTCGGGGCTGGTGTGGGCTTCCTTGGCGGTCATCGCAGCGGTGCCGATAAGCACGCCGTCGACCGGCATGTCCGGCAGACCGTAGGCGTGGGCCCACTGGCCGGAGATGTAGTCGGCCGCGCGTTCGGGGGTGCCGATGCCGCCGCCGGCGACCAGCACAAGGTTGTCGCAGGCGCGCACTTCGGCGTAGGTGGCGGACAGCAGGTCATCGAGCGCTTCCCAGCTGTGGTGGCCGCCGGCCTCGCCGCCTTCGACCTGAATCATGATGGTGGTGGGGGCCACGGCCTTGGCGATGCGCACGACCTGACGAATCTGGTCGACGGTGCCGGGCTTGAAGCTCACGTACGGTAGACCATCAGCCTGCAGGTTCTTGATGAGTTCCACGGCCTCGTCCAGCTCGGGGATGCCGGCGGAAACGACCACGCCGTCAATCGGAGCGCCGGAAGCACGCTTCTTGGGCACGATGCGGGAGGAGCCGAACTGCAGGTTCCACAGGTAGCGGTCCATGAACATCGCGTTGAATTCAACCGTGCGGCCTTCCTCAAGCTCGTCTTCGAGGGCGGCGATGTGGCGGTCGAACACTTCGGCGGTCACCTGGCCGCCGCCGGCGAGCTCGGCCCAGTAGCCGGCGTTGGCGGCTGCGGCCACGATTTCCGGCTCCACGGTGGTGGGGGTCATGCCGGGCAGCAGCACCGGCGGCTTGCCGGTGAGCTTGGAGAACTTGGTGACCAGCTTGGCGCCGGCCGGGGTTTCGATGACGCGCGGCGCGAGTGCCTTCCAGTTCTGGGTGCGCTCGGGCTCGCTTTCCAAGGTGGAGAGAGCGGAACGTTCGGACAGCGTGGTGGCTTCGACCACGCCGATGCCGGTGCCCTGCACCACGTTGCCGATCAGCTTGCCAAGCGTGTTGCCGGGACCAAGGTCCACAATCCACAGCTTGGCCGGGTCGGCGGCGTTGAACAGCGCCTTGACGCGGGCATTCCAGTCCACATGGTTGAGCAGCACTTCCTCAGCGAGCGCGCGGGTGCGATCCTGGTCAAAGCCGCAGGCGCCAGCCCAAGACACGGTCTGCTCAACAGCTTCGGCCATGAGCGGAGAATGGAAGGGCAGGGTGACTTCGAGGTATTCGAGAGTGGGGTTGAACACAGTGCCGCCGTGGAGCTTCTGTTCACGCAGCTTGGCCTGGTGCTTGTGCTCGCGCTCGGCTTCGAGGGCGAGTGCTGCCAGGTCTTCCGGGTAGCCGGAAAGCACGTGGTGGTTGTCGGAGTTGGTGACGGCGATGGAGATCGGGCCTCGGGCGTTGTTCACGCGCTTGACCAGAGCCTCAACCTGTTCGCGGGTGGCGCCCTTGACGGAAAGCATCGGGCTGGCCTCGCCGTACTTGGGGTTCAGGCCCAGTTCGCGCATGCGGCGAGTGCCGGCTGCACCGATCAGGGCGGCGACGGCCAGAATCTCGTCGAGGGTCTTGCCGGCGGCTTCGATGGAGCCGGCGGCCTCGATGGCACGGGTCATGTGCACGGCGAGCACGCCCTGGGAGTGGCCGAGCACGGCAACCGGCTTGGCGGCGGCCACACTGTAGCCAAGGTGTTCCAAGTCGAGCAGGGCGCCGAGCTGGGTCAGGGCCACGCCTTCCACGGATGCGGTGGCGTCGGCTGCAGCGCTGAGGCGGGCCGGGTTCGGGGTGAAGCCGAACAGGTCGACCGGACGACCGGTGGTGGCCAGCAGGTCAGAGGCGGCCGGGGCGAGCAGTCGGTTGGCTGCGGCGACGTGGCCACGCAGGGCCTCGTCAAGACTGGGATCGGTGGTCTGGTCTGCCAAGGCGACCGGCCACGGGGTGGACTGGCCGGCGAAAGCGAGCGCATGAGGCTCGGTGGTCAGGCGGTTGAGGAAGAAGGTGGACATTACTTTCCTTACTTGTGTTTTGGTTGACGTCTTCAAAAATCAAAGTGGCTGGTTGCCGTGGTGTTTGGTGGTGCGCTTGATGCGGCGCTTGGTAGCAAGCGTGGCCAGCGATTCGACGATCACTTCACGGGTTTGTTCGGGGTCGATCATGCCGTCGATCTGCCCGATTTCCAGCGAGAGGTTCGCGTTGACGGTGCTGGTCTCGTACTCCTTGATGTACTTGGCCCGCAGCGCATCGACGTCCTGTCCGGAGGCTTTGGCCTTGGCCAGGTCATGGCGGTGGATGATGTTCACCGCGCCGGCCGCACCGAGCACCGCGATCTGGGAGGAGGGCCACGCGAAGTTCAGGTCCGCGCCGATGGCTTTGGATCCCATCACGATGTACGCGCCGCCGAACGCCTTACGCAGCACCACGGTCACCATCGGCACTTGCGCGTTGGCGTAGGCGTAGATCACCTTGGCGCCGCGGCGGATGATGCCGGCGTGCTCCTGGTCGGAGCCGGGCTTGTAGCCGGGCACGTCCACGAGGGTGACCACGGGCAGGTTGAACGCGTCGCACAGTCGCACGAATCGGGCGACCTTCTCGGACGAGTCGACGTCCAGGATGCCGGCGAGCACGTTCGGCTGGTTCGCCACGATGCCGACCGGCTTGCCGTCGATGCAGGCGAAGCCGACGAGCGCGGAGGCGCCGAACAGTTCCTGCACCTGCACGAATTCGCCGTAATCGACGATGCAACGGATCACTTCGAGCATGTCGTACGGCTGGCGTTCGTTGGCGGGCACGATGGTGGCTAGTCGCTTGGCGGTTTCGCGTTCGGCGCGGGTGGCGGCGTAGGCGTAGACCGGCGGCTTGCTTTCGCTGTTGGACGGCAAGTAGGCGAGCACGGTGCGCGCGTAGTCGATGGCATCCGATTCGTCCTCGCCGAGGTAGTGGGCCACGCCGGACACCCGGTTATGCACTTCGCCGCCGCCGAGGTCGGCCATGGAGATGGTCTCGCCGGTCGAGGCCTTGACCACGTCCGGTCCGGTGACGAACATGTTCGAGTTCTCGCGGGTCATGATGATGAGGTCCGTCAGTGCCGGGCAATAGACGGCGCCACCGGCGCAGGGGCCGAGGATCAGGCTCAGCTGGGGCACGAAGCCGCTGGCCTCGCAGGTCTTGCGGAAGATGCGGCCGTACTGGGTCAGGGCGGCCACGCCTTCCTGGATGCGGGCGCCACCGGAGTCCACGATGGCCACGATCGGCACTTTGAGGTCGATGGCCATGTCCATCAGTCGACAGATCTTCTCGCCTTCGGCGGTGCCGAGGGTACCGCCCTTGACGGAGAAGTCCTGGGCGTAGACGGCGACTTTGCGGCCGTAGACCTGGCCGAAGCCGGTGATGACGGCCGCACCGGCGTTGCCGCCGGCGATGTTGCCGCCCTGGAAGCGGCCGATCTCCTCAAACGTGCCAGTGTCGAAAAGCAGGTCAAGGCGTTCGCGCGCGGTTTTCTTGCCTTTAGCGTGCTGTTTGTCGCGGGCGCGCTCTTCGGCGGCGCGAGCCAGTTCGGCGGCCTTGACCACGGCGGTGCGCAGCGGCTGGTGAGCCGGAGGCTGGGAGGCGTTGGTCGCCGAGGCAGCAGTCACGGCATTGACGGCCGGCGAATCCATAATGTCAGTCATTGCCGCCCTCCTTCTTGGAGTCCTCGGCCTTGGCCACATCCAGCGTGACCAACGTGTCGCCGGCTTCCACACCATCGGCTGGGCCGACGAAGATCTTCTTCACTTCGCCTGCGGCCGGCGCGTACACGTAGTTCTCCATCTTCATGGATTCGAGCACCACCAGCAGGTCGCCCTTGGCCACCTGCTGACCTTCGGACACGTTGATGCGCGTGACCACGGCCTGCATCGGGGACGCGATGACGCCGGATTTGGCGCCATCGTTCGCCTTGGCGACGCCGGAGGCCACATTGTGCAGGCCTGCGCCGCGCAACGGCTGAGTGGGTCGCTTGGCACCGCGGGCGCGGGCCGATCCGGTGATGTTCTCCACGATGTCGAGCGGCACGGTGAGCTTGACGCGGCGGTTGTTCATCTCGATGACAAAGGTCTCGGACGTGGACTTGTCGGGCGCGGCAGGAGCTGCGGCACCAGCCAGCGATGCCGGCTGACCCGAGCTGGCGGAAGCCGGTGTGCGGTTCAGGTACGTGCGTTCCAGCCACTTGGTGGACACGGAGAACGGGTGACCGTTCTCGGCGGTGAAGTCGTCGTTGCGGAAGATCTCCTTGAACAGCGGAATCGGCGTGGGCACACCTTCGATCACCAGCTCGTCCAGCACACGGCGCACACGGGCCACGGCGTCAAGGCGGTTCTGGGCGGTGACGATGACCTTGCCCATCATCGAGTCGAACTTCGGGGAGATGGTGTCACCCTGCTCCACACCGGTGTCGATGCGCACACCGGGTCCGGCCGGCCACTGAATCTTCTCGAGGGTGCCGGAACCAGGGGTCAGGTTGGTGGCCGGGTCTTCGCTGGTGATACGCAGTTCGAAGCTGTGGCCGCGCGGCTCAGGGGCACGGGTGAGTTCACCGCCCGCTGCAATGTTGAGCTGTTCGCGCACCAGGTCAAGGCCGCTGACCTCTTCGGACACGGTGTGTTCCACCTGCAGACGCGGGTTGACTTCCAGGAAATACACCTTGCCATTCGGGGTCACCATGAATTCGCAGGTGCCCAAGCCCACATAGCCGACCGTGGTAAACAGGCGGCGGGAGTACTCCTCCAAAGTGCTGACGATTTCCTCGGGCAGGAAAGGCGCGGGGGCTTCTTCCACAAGCTTTTGGTTGCGGCGCTGCAGCGAGCAGTCACGGGTGGAGTACACGGTGAAGTTGCCGTGCGAGTCGCGTCCGGACTGGGTCTCGACGTGGCGTGCCTTGTCCACGAACTTCTCGATGAAGTATTCCTTCAGATCGCCGCCTTGCAGCGCGTCGTGGTTCATGTAGAAGCGGCGCAGTTCCTCGTCGTCATGCACCACGGTGATGCCGTGGCCGCCACCGCCATCGGTGCGCTTCATCATGATCGGGTAGCCGTGGGTGTGTGCGAAGTCGAGCAGGGTACGCACATCGGTCACCGGTTCGGACAGACCTGGCACGGGCGGTACCTTGGCACGCAGGGCCACGCGGCGGGCGGTGATCTTATCGCCGAGATCCACGAGCGCGGTGTGGTGCGGGCCCACCCAAATGGCACCGGCATCCTCGACCTTTTGCGCAAAGCTCGGCACTTCAGACAGGAATCCATAGCCGGGGTGCACGGCGTCCGCACCGGTTTTGTGCAGGATGTCGATCAGCAGATCCTCGTTGAGGTAGGTGTCCTTGTAGGTGTCGCCGGAAAGCAGGTATGCTTCGTCGGCCATGTCCACATAGCGGCTGTTGCGATCCTGTTCGGAGTAGACAGCCACGGTGGAGATACCCATCTCCTTGGCCGTACGCACTACGCGAAGCGCAATCTCGCCTCGGTTCGCGATCAGCAGTTTTTTGACAATATGAGCCATAGCGTCAAATTGTGCCCTTGATATGAGGTATGGGGCAAGCTGAGTTCGCACAAAACATATCATCGGCTTTTGTAGGCCATGAACAAACGAGTGCGTAAGTTTCAGGAGCGTAACCGCATGCCCACGCACCCCTTAAGACTTGGAACATCAGGGTTTTTGGCGCTATTGACCAAGCACGCCGGAAGTTGACGCCATTCATGTATTCGTCAACTTGCAACAAACCAGAATCGGAAAATTTGTGGGTTATCACGAAATCGCACGAAACCGAACACTCCTACGATGGCAACCGTAAGTTCGGGGGAAGGCTCAACGTACAGGCGGATACAGCCAATGAATCGGCACTCGATTCAGGCATCAACCGCCTCGTTCCGCAGTCGATGGTACGCATGCCAAGCCGTCCGCAATATGAACGGCTAATGCGCATCAAGGCCACATAAGGCCACGGCACTCCCACTCCATCGCATACCGCCTGCCGGCAACGGCGATAGCACACAACATAGGAGTTATTCATCATGCAGACTTCACACACCACCTCATCCACTGCGGCCACCGCATCACTCGGCCGCCGCATCGTCGCCGCTTCGTGGAAGCCGGCGCTGTTCGCCGTACTGATGTGGCTGTCCGCAGCCGCAGGCGCAATCCCGATTCCGGGCACACCGGTGCCGATCACCCTACAGACTTTCGTGGTGATGCTTGCTGGTCTGATGCTGCCGTGGCGTCAGGCGGGTTCCGCCGTCGCCGCTTACCTGGCAGCTGGTGCAGTCGGTCTCCCGGTGTTCGCGGGCGGCGCTTCCACCATGGCTCTGGTCGGCCCGAGCGCCGGCTTCCTCTTCGGATTCCTGCCTGGCGTGATTGTTATCGCACTGCTGCGCGGTAAGGCCAACACCTCGTCCGCTTCCGCCGCCGCTTTCACCGCAGGCCGCTACCTGCTGGCCGCTCTGGTTGGCGGCGTCGTGGTGGTGTACGCCTTTGGCTTCGTCATTCAGTCCGCGCTGACCGGCGTACCGATCGCCGCCGTGGCCTTGGCGTCCATGGGCTTCGTCGCCGGCGACACCATCAAGGCAGTCGTCGCCTCCTTGGCCGCAGCCGGTCTGTCCAAGCTCGGTCGCTGACCTACAGCACTCCTACATCGGCGGTGCGGACCGTATGGTCCGTGCCGTCTTCTGTTTTTAAGATCAATGAGGCATCTTCATTAAGCCCGATTGCCTCACCAATCAGCGTGGTGCCATCGGTGAAGTGCGCCTCGACCTGACGGCCGCGCGCCCAACATACCGCCTTCATCTCTTCACGCAATGCCTCGGCCTGCCCGTGCGGATCCGCAATGAACGCTGCCAGGCGCTCTCGGAAGCCCTCAACCTCACGTTCGGCCACCGCGTCACGCATCTCGTTGAACGACGGCAACCCCGAAACGTGCAGCTGCAGCGAAGTCGATTGCGGCGTCGGCAAACGGCTCGCGCTCAACGCCAGATTCAGGCCGACCCCGAAGACGACGACAACATCATCATCAGCTTCCCCGTCCGGCAACAACACCAGTTCAGAGAGCAGTCCGCCGAGCTTGAGCCCGTGGCAGAACACGTCGTTTGGCCATTTGAGCTCCAAAAAACAATCCTGCTTATTCGGAGCGGCGCCATATTCCTTAATCATGCCGTTCAGCGCATCGAGCGTGACCAGACCAGCGATCATCTGCAGCCAGCCGTTCACCGATTCGTCGGTGGCGATCGCGCGAGGAATGCGCACGGCATAGGACATCGTTGAGCAACGGCCAGGCTGACTGATCCAGGTATGACCATTACGCCCTCGTCCGGCGCTCTGCCAATCGGTGGCGACTACACCGACGGCAAGCGTGCCGCCCTTGCGCTCAGGCAGCGTCAACGACCCGTCACCTATCATGCGCGCAGCCAACGCGTTAGTCGAATCAGTCTCGTCCACGGCGACTACTTGATCTGCAACGGCTTTGGTTCTCGGTAGCTGCGGCGTTGCAGCTTGCAAAGCAATCATCATGGGAACTACGTTACCCCGATTTGCGCGACCAGATTCCCGATGTCTCGCGAAAAAGCGCACAAAACCGCCCATTTTCGGCCAATACCTCGGTGTGAACGCTCACACGTGAGCAAAGTCACACCATGCAGATGGCCCGCATACGATTGCAGTCATAGCGGCCTTGCCTGCGTCTGCAATCCACCGGTGAGACGGCGACCATCACACATCTGCATCCGTTGACCTGTGCGGCTACCATAGACTGTCATGACGTCGCCAGCCTCTTCACTGCCTGTTGCCGCAGCCCACCCGCGCCTTGCCCGTGTGGGCGCTGCTGCACGGTGGACGCTGGCCGCACTGGCTTGCCTGTGGCTGGCACTATGCACAGCGGTGGGACCGTTGTACTGGGATTTTGAAAACGGCACCATCGCCAATTGGAATTGGACCAATACCGTATTCTTTGTGCTGTCGTTTGCCATCTACCTTGGGCTCATCGTGATTATGGTGCGCTTTGCGGCAGGACAGCGCGTGCTGCCACGGGCGATCAGCGGGAGACTCAGCCGGGCCGGGCAGCAGCACAGCAATCAGGCTCTCGAACCATCGCAGTCCCAGTCCGCCGTCGCCGACTCCAATGTCTCCAAGCGTCACGCCACCGCTGCGTCCCGCTTCGCCACCTTGGGCCGTTGGATCACCCGCGGCACGAATCGGTTCTGGAAGCTCGCACTCGTGTTCTTTATCGGTTGGCTGTGGGTGCCGACCACCCTGCTGGCCGCATTCGGCGCGGATATCCGCTCGCAAATCCGCGAATTCAGCTGGGCCTGGAACCAATGGACCGGCCTGCAACAGCCGTATATCGGCTTCTTCTCCTTCGTACCGATGGACATCTACCCCACCGCGCACTATATGTGGCCGCCTGACCCCACTTATCTGACCGACCAGCATAACGTGGTGCTCACCGTGTTCTACGGTGCGGTGGCTGCATTCTCGCGGTATCTGACCGGCTCGAACGATGCAGGCATCGTGGCGCTTGCCGCTGGACAGATGCTGCTCGCCGTATTCTGCTGCGCCGCAACCGCCAACCGATTCCTCAATCGACCGTGGATGGGCGTGGCTCAGTCAACCAAGGACAAGAACGGCTCCAGCACCAGCACCGGCAACGTATCCTCGACTACCAGCGTGCGCATCGCACGGGATGCCGCACCCCAGCTTGCCGGGGGGCGTGCCCGATTCCTGATTCTTGTGTTCTTCCTGTGCTGCCCGCTGGCCGTGTTCGCCACGATCTCCATCACCAAATCGCCGCTGTTCGCCTTTTCGTTCGTCTGGTGGTTCGGCATCTGGTATGAGCTCACCCAGACATGGAAGCCCGCGGGAAAGCGCAAAGGTCTGACTGCTACCGCACCCATCCGCTTACCACGTCATAGTTTTGTTGCGTTCGTTCTTTCCACTGCGGTGATGCTGATTTCCGCGAAGTACGCCTGGTACATCATCGCCCTACAGATCGTGTTGGCGCTCATCGCCGACCGCCGTCGTTGGACAACCTACGTCGTGGCTCTGCTTATCCCCACCATGCTGATTCATGGCGGCATCTCTCTTGCAATCTCCTCCGGGGCGATTATCGGCGGCGACCCCATCGAAAGCCGCGGCGTGCAGTTGCAAATGATCGCCCGTGTGGCCAGCCGCAATCCAGAAGGCATCTCGGAGGAAGCCAAGAAGAATCTCTCTGACGTGTTCAATCTGGACCAAATGGCCGACGCCTATTCCCAGCAAGATGCTGACCCGGTGAAATCCTCGGGTATTCAAGCCAAGAAAGTCAGCTACAAGTGGCGCACGGTGACGCCCGAGGACATGACCAATTTCAATAAGGCATGGTTCGAAATCGTCAAGGACAATCCGGTTATCGCACTGGATGCATTGCTGGCCAAGTGTTTCGGCTACTTCAATGTGACCGACCAGCCATACGTGTCGATGGACTACTACGTGACCAGCGACTACGTGCAGAAGAACTCCACATGGATTAAGAGCTACAACCACAACTGGCGCGAGCGAATTACTGGATTCACCCGGAGCTGGGGCAAGATCCCGGTGATCGGCTGGATTACTCACGGCAATTTCTATGTGGTGATGACGCTGCTGATCGGTGCCGCCGAAGTGATTCGCCGCCGCTGGCTCACACTGATGACCCATATTCCACTACTGTTGCTTATGGGCGTGATGATTACCGCACCGGCCAACAACTTTGAACGGCACATGCTTCCGGTGGCGTTCGTGTTCGGTTTCGTGGTGCTCACCTATTGGCGTGAATCCTTGGCCGAACGTCGGATTGCTCGGCAGGCACAATCTTCAGCATCGACGACAATGACCCTGCCGCAATAGTTGCGTAAAACGATTGACAATGTGATGCCGGCAGAATCGTTGTCCAGTGCCGGTACCGCCAACGCTAGACTGGTATATATGTCAGATTTTCTCGAACTACTTGCCGCCGACGCCGCCAATTCATCTGATTTCACAGACCGTTCCGGCATCTCTGCGACCGACCGTGCACGCACTGTGCTGTTCGAGTGCCTGTTCAATCATCTGGCCGACGACCGCGTGGCCTCGCTCTTCACCATCCTTGGCTTCGAGCATGACTTTACCTGTTACGCCATTGCCGGCTACCCCGCTCGCTCCGCCGCCCGCAGCCGTGTTGACATTGAAAAAATCGTGGCCGATTTTGGCGGAACATGTCTGACTGCCGAACGTCCGATAACCGGACTCACAGGCGCTGACAATGGTACGGGCCGTACCGCTGTTGTGGCCCTGATTCGTCCGGTCGGTGCGGCCACACCGGAAATCATCTGTAACACCATCGCCCCGGCTTTCGACGCCGACCGTCCTATCGCCTTGGGACCGCAACGTACCGGCGCCGAAGGCGCCATGCGATCCGTTCAGGCCACGCTGTACTGTCTGAAAGCCGCCCCGGCCTTGGCTGCCACCGCGCAGTCCCTCCCCCGCCCGCTGCGCACCGATGACGCGCTGCCAGAACGCGCGCTGATTGGCGACGAAGATGCTCGCGATGAGCTGATCCGTGTGGTGTACGGTAGCCTAACCGCTGCAGGACCGGATGACCCTACATTGCTGACCGTCTCAACGTTCCTGAAATACGGGGGATCACTGGAGACCTGTGCCAAGGAACTCAATGTGCACCCCAACACCATCCGGTACCGTCTCAAGCGTGCAGCGGAATCCACCGGCTGGGACGCCACCGACCCGCGTGAGGCGTACGTGCTTATTACGGCCATCGCTCTAGGGCGTATGACCACAGCGCAGTAAATCGTTTTTTCGTGCTCCCCGCTGTCATGCGCTGAATCGTATCCCATACCAATTCAGCCTATGACGCGACAAGCCTCATCAGACAAGGCAGACGAAGGCCACTGCGGCTATTGCAGGGCGTTGTCTCGTACAGTAGGACTGAGCCGCCCCAGACGGCTGTTGCCGACATGCAGCGTGAAATCACCCAACCCAACAACCAACCTGCATATAGCAAAAGGCGGCTCCCACCACAGTGGGAACCGCCTTGATTAGCTACTCGGAGCTAAGCCCGATCAGGCCAAGGTGTTCGGGTCAACCGGGACGCCCGGGTTCATCGTGGAGGTGATGGTCGCCTTGGTCAGGTAACGGCCCTTCACGGTGGACGGCTTCAGACGCTTGACTTCGTCGGCCACGGCCTTGAAGTTCTCGTCGAGAGCGGACTCATCGAAGCTCATCTTGCCGATGAGGAAGCTCAGGTTGCCGTTCTTGTCGACACGGAACTCGATCTTGCCGCCCTTGATGTCCTTGACAGCCTTAGTGACATCCATGGTCACAGTGCCAGTCTTGGGGTTCGGCATCAGGCCACGGGGGCCGAGCACACGGCCCAGACGGCCGACCTTGCCCATCATGTCCGGAGTGGCAACCACGGCATCGAAGTCGAGGAAGCCACCCTGAACCTTGGCGATCAGGTCGTCATCACCGACGATGTCGGCGCCGGCCTCGGTGGCCTCGGTGGCCTTCGGGCCACGAGCGAACACGAGGACCTTGGCGGTCTTACCAGTGCCGTGAGGCAGGTTGACGGTACCACGCACGAGCTGGTCGGCCTTACGCGGGTCAACGCTCAGACGGAACACAGCCTCGACGGTCTGGTCGAAGTTGTAGGAGGGCATGCTCTTAAGCAGAGCAATGGCCTCGTTGGCGGTGTAGAGGTTGTTGCGATCGACGCGCTCAGCGGCTTCGCGGTACTTCTTGGAACGCTTTACCATCTGTCCTTCTCCTTATCAGTCCGTAACCGTGATGCCCATCGAGCGAGCAGTGCCCTCGATGATCTTCATGCCGGCCTCGATATCGCGAGCAGACAGATCTTCCATCTTGATCTCGGCGATTTCGCGGACCTGCGCCTTGGTGACAGAGCCGACCTTGTGGGTCAGCGGGTTCTCGGTGCCCTTATCGACGCCGGCGGCCTTCTTCAGCAGAGCCGCGGCCGGAGGGGTCTTGAGCACGAAGGTGAAGGAACGATCTTCGTAAACGGTGATCTCGACAGGGATGACCTGGCCCATCTTGTCCTGCGTCTGGGCATTGTATGCCTTGCAGAAGTCCATGATGTTCACGCCATGGGAACCCAGAGCCGGGCCCAGCGGCGGGGCCGGGTTGGCCTTGCCAGCCTGGATCTGGAGCTTGATCAGCGCCGAGACTTTCTTCTTGGGAGCCATAATATGGTTCTTCTTTCTATAACGCGGTTCAAATGGTCGCCGTCCGTGTCCATCTACTCAGCCCAATCGGTCTTGACTCATTAGGTATCCGATTGTGCTCAATATTTGGCCGCGGCCGGTCTCCTCCCGCAACTTATATTGCTGTGCTGTGCTAGCGGGTCTTCCCTCCAGACACAAGCTTTCCCATTATGTCGTCTCACCCGGACAACAACTGGCCATAAGTCCGCCCCGGTTCTCGCCATCGGCAGCATCATCCACAGTTGTTCTCATCATCGGACTGCGTCATCCACAATCGCCACCCACCTAACGACATCAATGCACCGCCCCAGCGTCAGAAATTTAGGAAAAGAGCGGCTTCGTCCTAAAATTCTGTCACTGAGTCAAAGCCAATGACAGATATTTAGGAAACCAACCCCAATCTCCTAAAATCCTGTTACTAAGACTCACTTAGCGACAGCAATTTAGGACGACTGGGATAATCTCCTAAAATCCTGTCTCTAACGAACAAGGGATGCCCTAGGAACTACAAAGTTACCGGTTACGACTGCAATTACGGTTTGCGACTACGGTCACGATGCGACGAGATGCCCGATGACTAACAACAACAAAAAACCCGACCGTGATGGCCGGGCTTTTGCTATTAAACCTATTAGTCGAGCTTCTGCACCTGGTGGAAGCCGAGCTCCACAGGCGTATCGCGACCGAAAATGGACACGAGTACGGTGAGCTTCTGGGTGGTGGGTTCCACGTCGGAAACGACAGCGGCCATAGTGGCGAAAGGACCATCGGTAACGGTGACCTGGTCACCCACGGCATAGGAGACCTCGACTTTGCGCTTCTTGGCGGCAGCGGGCTTGTCGCCGGCGGCCTTGAGCGCTTCGGAGGCAATCATCGGGGCCATCATGGCCACGACTTCCTGACGGGAGAGCGGAGCCGGATCCTTGGACGGACCAACGAAGCCGGTCACGCCTTCGGTCTCACGCACGACACGGCGAGCGTTCTCGTCCGGCCACATACGAATCAGCACGTAGCCAGGAACACGCACGCGGGTGATGACCTTCTTGCCCTTTTCGGTGTGCTTCTCGACCTCTTCCATCGGCACCTCGACCTGGAAAATCTGATCTTCCATGCCGAAAGAAGCCACACGGGACTCGATGTTGGTCTTCACACGCTTCTCGTAGCCGGAGTAGGTGTGCAGCACGTACCACTTGCCATCAAGGGTGCGCAACGACTTGGAGAACTCATCAACGGCCTTCTGGCCGGCATCGGTTTCCTCAGCCTGCTCGGACTCGTTGACTTCGGACTCTTCTTCCGCCGACTCACCCACAGTTTCAGGGGAAGCCACAGGAGCTTCGGCAACAGGTTCGGCAGACTCAACGGCCTCGGCCGGAGCATCAGCCACAGGAGCCTCATCGGCCGCCGCATCCATATTCTCCAGAGCAGCGTCGAGGTTCTCGAGATTCAGTTCATCACTCATGCGTTGTCATTCACCTTCAGGTTATGCGTAAATCAGCCGAAAATACCCAACGTGGCCTTGCCCAGACCGAAGTCCATGCCGGTAACGAGGGCCATCAGCAGCAACACGAAGATGAACACAGCCAGAGACCAGAAGAACAGTTCCTTGGCAGTGGGGGTTACGACCTTGCGAAGCTCATCGATGATCTGCTTGATAAACAGACCAATACGCATGATGACATTCGGCTTGACTGCCTTTTCGTTTGTGCCCGTCTTAGCCATTCCGTACCTCGCATCAGCTGCTTGATTATTGAAGAAACTTGGCAGGGAAGGCGGGACTCGAACCCACAACCTACGGTTTTGGAGACCGTTGCGCTACCAATTGCGCCACTTCCCTAGGTGAAGTTCACCTTGGCTGGCGTTCCGTAGAGAACGCTTCGCCATGGCGGAAACCGCCAAGTTGTTATAGTAACGGCTGGGGTGGATTAAGGCAAATCGCGTGTCGGATAAACTGCAAAATCGCCTCCAAAGACGACCAAGGGGAGCCGGGCTCAACGCGCCCAAAACTCCCCTCAGGATGCGCTCCCCTCTTCGGAGGGGAAAGGAACGGTTTACTTCGCCCAGTCCTTGAAACGCTTCATGCCCTCGGCCAGATCGTCGTCGGCGAGAGCATAAGAGAAGCGCAGGTAACCGGGAGCGCCGAAGGCTTCACCGGGAACAGCGGCCACGTGAGCTTCGTCCAACAGAGCGGCGGCAAAATCGGCAGAAGTAGCGCACACCGTGCCGTTGGAACCCAGCGGCTTGCCCAGCAACGCGGTGATATCCGCAAACGCATAGAACGCACCGGTCGGAGTCGGGCAATACACACCCTCGATGTCGTTCAGAGCCGCAACAATCGCACGGCGACGCACATCAAAAGCCTTACGCATCTCGTATACCTCATCCAGAGGGCCGGATACGGCGGCCAATGCGGCACGCTGAGAGATATTGGCCACATTCGAAGTCATATGGCCCTGCAGCTTGGTGGCAGCCTTGGCCACTTCAGCCGGGGCGACCATCCAGCCGACACGCCAGCCAGGCATCGCGTAGGTCTTGGCCACACCGTTAAGCACCAGTAGCTGGTCGCGGCATTCCGGCACGGCAGCACCGATGTATGTGGTGCGCGCATCGTCATAGTTCAGGTGCTCATAAATCTCATCGGAGATAATCCAGATGTGGTGCTCAACAGCCCAACGTCCGATGGCTTCCACGGTTTCCGGCTTCCATACGGCACCGGTTGGGTTGTTCGGCGAGTTGACGATGATGGCCTTGGTCCGCTCGGTACGGGCAGCCTCAAGCGCCTCCAGCGACGGCTCAAAGTTCACGTCGGCACCGGCAAACACCTCCACCGGCACGCCATCCGCCAGCTTCACGGCCTCAGGGTAGCTGGTCCAGTACGGAGTGGGGATGATGACCTCGTCACCATCGTTGAGCAAAATCTGGAAAGCCTCATACACGGCCTGCTTACCGCCGTTGGTCACTACTACCTGATCGGCGCTTACCTCATAGCCGGAATCGCGCAGCACCTTGGCCGCGATGGCCTCGCGCAGCTCGGGCAAACCCGGAGTGGGCGTGTACTTGTAGTTCTTCGGATCAAGGCACGCATCGGCAGCGGCCTTGACCACGTTCGCAGGAGTCGGGAAGTTCGGCTCACCGGCACCAAAACCGATAACGTCAAGACCGGCGGCCTTCATTGCCTTGGCCTTGGAATCCACGGCGAGCGTAGCGCTCGGTGCCACAGTGTTGATACGGTCGGAAAGAATCTGCCATTGCGCCATAGTCATGGCTCTTACGATAACCCCAACGCACGATGTTTGGAAGTGTGTTGTAGGTCTCAGCAAAACTGGACATCCGCATAGGGTCTGTGGTGCAATGGAGCTGCGCGCAGCGGGTTGGGAAAGCGTGCCGGAGGAGAGATTATGGCAAAGCATCACGAAAGCCATGGCAGTCGTGGGACTCGCCGCAGCACGGTCGAGCCACGTGTGGAGTACAGCCGCCATGCCGAAACGCATAGCGCTCATGGCAGCCAGTTGCACTACGGGCAACACGCCAGCCACCGTTCCGCTGCCGCAATCGCAGCACAGCGCACGCGGCATATCGCCGTATTGGTGGTAGCAGCCGTGGTGGCAGTGGCCTTGGTAATCACCGTCGGTGTCGTTGCGCATGGGTGGTTCGCCCGGCAGTCTGCGCCATCCATGCAACAGCAGCTTCCGACCACCGCGCATAAATCACTTACCCGTAAAACCGTGCCGCAGTTGGATCCCGGCAACATCGTCATCGGTGTCAACGGCAGCGAAACCACCTATGTGCTCAAGGGTGAGCAGTATGTGGAAGGCGGCGCACATGCCATCGAGCCGGAAGACGGCGTACTGACCGGCAACATCGTCACTACCGGCACCGTAGACACGAACACTCCCGGCGATTACACGGTGCAATACACGGTTCATGACTCAACCGGCCATGAGGCATCCACCACGCGCACAGTCAAAGTAGTGGACACGATGGATAAGCAGACCGGCGGTATTCCCGTGCTGATGTACCACTATGTCTACGATCCGGCGAATCCGCCTGCAGACGTTGACGCGAACTGGATTCCGACCACGTCACTCGAGCCTCAGCTGCAATACCTGACGCAGAACAATTTCTATTACCCGTCCTGGCCCGAGGTCCGCGCATTCATCGATGGCAAGCACAGCCTGCCCAAGAACAGCATCGTGATGACTTTCGATGATGGCGAGCCGCACTTCTTCCAGTACGGCGCCCCTCTGCTGGCCAAGTACAAGGTGCCGGCCACATCGTTCATCATAGGGGCCGATGGCGAGGCGCTGAACAAGATGAAAACCTACGCCACGCCATATCTTGAGTATGAATCGCATTCGTTCGACATGCACCGCGCCGGCGGCACGGTCGGCCACGGCGGACGCATCAGCGCAATGAGCCATCAGGAGATTGTGGATGATCTCAAGCAGTCGGAGCAGGTAACCGGCTCCTTGCAGGCATTTGCCTATCCGTTCGGCGATACCACGCCAGACGCGATTGAGGCGGTCAAGGAGACCGGCACATTGGCCGCGTTTACCACTCAGTATGGCTGGGCCGATGTTGGTGCCGATCCCATGAACTTGCCACGCGTGCGTATTCAGGGCACTGGCTCGCTGGATACGTTTATCGCGGCGATTCAGTGAATACAGCGAGTGGATGAGGGCAGGCTCTGGCCTCTCACAGTTCTCTCACTACGCCTATCAGCTCCCTCATCAGAGGGGAGCTTCAACGCAATGACTTACACCAGTACAAGATTGTCGCGGTGCACAAGCGGATGCGCGTACTGATCGCCCAGGAACCGCTTGAGCTGGGCCGTATTGCGACCGAGCGTCTGCGGAATCTCCTCGGAGTCGAAGCCGGCCAGACCACGGGCCAGATGCGTGCCGGATTCGTCATCGATCCATACAGGATCGCCGGCGGAAAAATCGCCATGCACATCGAGAGCGCCGGCGGCCAGCAACGATGCCCGACCACCGCGAATGGCCTTGGCTGCACCCGCATCAACCACAATCGTGCCGCGCGGTTCAGCCGCAAAACCAATCCATAGGCGGCGCGAAGATCCACGGGCCTTGACCGGGGCAAACACCGTGCCCACCGGATCGCCCATCATTGCGGGGCCTGCGTTTGAGGCGCATGTCAGCACGGTAGGAATACCGGAAACGGCCGCCACACGAGCGGCCTCAAGTTTCGTGACCATGCCACCGGTGCCGACTTTGGATCCCGAGCCGGACACCTGGATATCGCCCAGCGCGTCGATTACGTTGGGCACATATTCCACGCGGCGCGATCCGGGCTGAGCAGGCGGCGCGGTGTACAGCGCATCCACGTCGGTGAGCAATACCAACGCTTCGGCACGCACCAGATTGGCCACCAAAGCAGACAGCCGGTCGTTATCGCCGAAACGAATCTCGTTGGAGGCCAGCGAGTCGTTCTCATTGATAATCGGCACCACGCCCAGATCGAGCAGCCGATCCAACGTACGTTCCACGTTGCGGTACTGGGTGGCTCGAATCGTGTCTTCTGCAGTAATCAGAATCTGGCCCACCCGAATACCGAACCGGCCGAAGGCAGCTTCATAGCGGGCCATCAGCAGGCCTTGTCCCACGGCGGCAGTGGCCTGCTGGGTAGCCACATCAGCCGGACGCTCATCAAAGCCCAACGGGCCAAAACCCGCGGCGATAGCACCGGAAGAGACCAGCACCACACGGGCACCCATCAGCCGTACCTGCGCCAATGCGGCGGCAAGTGCGTCGAGCTTGTCAGGGTCGAGGTGCCCGCTCGGCTGGGTCAGGGAGCTAGATCCGACCTTGACGACGATAGTGCCGGCAGCGGCGATCATGCGCCGTACCTCGGCCTGACTTGGTGTGCTCATTTGCTTTCCAATTCCGCCTCCGACGGTGGAGCTGTCAATCTGCAGCCGACCAGGACTACCCCCGTCTCGCTGTGCTCGGAAGCTCCCGCCGGCGGAAGCAACTTCATTATTCTTCCGATGCGCTATCGTCGGCGGACTCGCCATGGCCAAACAGGCTGGTCTCATCGTGGCGATCATCATCGACGGTCGGGTCAGCCCAGTGGCCGGCCTTACGTTCAGCCATCATCGCATCACGCACAGCCGCACGGGCATCCATCATCTCGTGGTACTGGGCACGACGTTCGGCATTGGAGCGGCGGTGAGCGCGCGGATCCTGCTCCTCGAGACGCAAATCCTTGCCGCGTGCACCAAGGTTGGAGCCATCGAGCATTTCGGCACCGGCGGAAATGGTCGGATCCCAATCGAATTCCACCATGCGATCGCCTCGTCCGATGCGAATCTCATCGCCCGGACGAGCGCCCTTGCGGCGCAGTTCGTCTTCCACACCGAGCTTGGCCAGTCGATCGGCCAGATAGCCCACGGCCTCATCGTTGTCGAAGTTGGTCTGCATGACCCAACGCTCCGGCTTGGCACCACGAACCTCGTAGAACACCTCGCCGTTGCCGAGCTCACGGCGTTCCACGGTGAAGTCGAGTGCGTTGCCGCCCTCGTCAGCGCGGCGAGGACGACGACCGGTCCTTTCAAGAGGCTTGATGACCACGCGGGCTTCTTCTTCGGCCTCCTCGCGGCTGGCCACTTCCTCGCGCATCTCATGCACCAGCTCAGACAGGGCGAAGTTCAGTTCCTTCAATCCCTCATGGGATGCAGTGGAGATCTCGAACACCTTGAGACCGAGCTTCTCGAACTCCGGACGCACAAATTCAGCCAATTCCTTGGCCTCGGGCACATCGATCTTGTTCAGGATAACGATACGCGGACGCTCGGGAATCGGAATCGCACCCAGCGGCAACTCCAGCTTATCGGCGTAGAGCGCAAGCTCGTTTTCCAATGCCCGGTAATCGGACATCGGGTCGCGATCAGGCTCCAGCGTGGCGCAATCAATCACATGGGCGATGATCTCCGTGCGCTCGATATGGCGCAGGAATTCCAGACCCAGCCCCTTGCCTTCTGACGCACCCGGAATCAGGCCGGGCACGTCGGCGATGGTGTACCGGGAATCGCCGGCGATAACCACACCGAGGTTCGGCACCAGCGTGGTGAACGGGTAGTCGGCGATCTTCGGCTTGGCGGCACTCATCGCCGCAATCAGGGACGATTTGCCGGCGGATGGGAAGCCCACCAACGCCACATCGGCGATGGACTTGAGCTCCAGAATCACATCGCGCTCTTCACCCAGTTCGCCAAGCAGGGCGAATCCAGGAGCACGACGGGTCTTGTTGGCCAGTGCGATGTTGCCCAAACCACCGGCACCACCTTGCGCAACGACAACGCGGTCGCCCTCATGGCGCAAATCGGCAAGCTGCTCGCCAGGATGTTTGGTCTTGCCCTGCTCGCCGCGCGCTTCAAACACCACAGTGCCGCACGGCACGGGGAGGATCAGATCCTCGCCTTTGGAGCCATCCTTGTTGTCACCCAGACCCATCGTGCCGTTACCGGCAGTGCGATGCGGCATGAACCGATAGTCAAGCAGGCTGGTGGCGTTGCGGTCGGCCACGAATACCACGGATCCGCCGTCGCCACCATTGCCGCCGTTCGGCCCGGCCAACGGCTTGTACTTCTCGCGACGAATACCGGCCGAACCGTTGCCGCCGTCGCCGCCACGGACATGGACGGTTACTCGATCCACAAAATCACTCATATTGATTACCTTACAAAAAAGCCGCGTCCTTACGGGCGCGGCTTGAAAAGCTTAACGCTATATCGCTCAGGCAGCGATGACGTCGACGACCTTGCGGTCACGGCGCACACCGAACTTCACAGAGCCATCAGCGAGGGCGAACAGCGTGTGATCCTTGCCCATGCCGACGTTCTGGCCCGCGTGGAAGTTGGTGCCACGCTGGCGGACGATGATGTTGCCGGCCACGACGGCTTCGCCGCCGAACTTCTTCACGCCGAGGTACTGAGGCGACGAATCGCGACCGTTACGAGAGCTGGACGCACCCTTCTTATGTGCCATGATTCATGGTCCTTTCTATAACTCAGGCAATCGCCGTGATCTTGACGATAGTCAGCGGCTGACGGTGACCCTTGCGACGAGCAACGCCAGTCTTGTTCTTGTACTTCTGGATGTTGATCTTCGGGCCCTTGGCCTCGTCGTTCACAACCTCAGCCTTGACGGACACCTTGGCCAGATCGGCGGCAGCAAGGGTCACCTTGGCGCCATCGACCAGGAGAGCAACCGGAAACTCCACGGTATCGCCCTTCTTGGCGTCGAGACGGTTCACGAGGATGGTGTCGCCAACCTCGACCTTTTCCTGATGGCCACCGGCCTTCACAATCGCGTACATATTCGTTCCTTTTATGTTTTGGAAAGCTACCTTGCCCAACACGCACCGAGCCTGCGGTCAGACACCGAGTTTCGAATTTACACCTACACGCGGACTAAAGCAAATGGTTTTTATCTGCGTGTCAAGCACGACACACCCCGGCTTTTCGCAACCGAGGGTATGCCCGCATGAAACATTTGTCTAATGCTACTCCTCCTCGGTGTTGTTGGCGGCCACGGCAGCAGCTGCAATCTGGGCCAGTTTGGCCTTGACATCAGCGCTGGAGCCGGCCGGTTCCGGAGCTGGGGCAGTGCCTCGACCATGCTTGTTGGTCTTGACGAACGGATCACCGCCGCGCAATGCGTACGGGTCATCGTAGTCGGCGGAAACGGTCGGCTGATCGTGCAGGATAAAGCCACGACCCTTGCAAGTCGGGCATTCCTCGGAGAACGCCTCGACCAAGCCCTGACCGATGCGCTTACGGGTCATCTGCACCAGACCAAGCGAGGTGACCTCGGCCACCTGATGCTTGGTCCGGTCACGCGCCAGGCATTCGACTAGACGGCGCAGCACCAAGTCACGGTTAGCGGGCATGACCATATCCACATAGTCAATCATCACCATGCCGCCGATGTCGCGCAGTCGCAGCTGACGTGCAATTTCCTCAGAGGCCTCCAAATTGCAACGCGTCACCGTCTCCTCAAGGGACTTGCCCTTGCCGATGAAGCGGCCGGTGTTCACATCAATGGTGGTCATGGCTTCAGTACGGTCGATGACGATCGAACCACCAGACGGCAGGTAGACCTGACGCTCCATGCCCTTTCTGAGCTGGGAGTCGATCTGCCACTTGTCGAACACGTCCTTGCCCTCATGCTCGGCCGGGTCCCACTTCTCCAGCTTATCCTTCAAGTCGGGGGCCATGGTGTCGAGATACTCCTCGATACGGTCGTAGACCTTGTCACCTTCGACGATGAGCTTGCCGAAGTCATCGTTGAAGATGTCGCGCACCACACGGATAGCCACATCGGGCTCGCCCTGCAGGAGCTTCGGGCGCTTGCCATGCCAGAATTCCTCACGCTTGGCGTTGATGCGCTCCCACTGGCGAACCAAAGACTCAAGATCCTTGACGATGGCTTCCTCGGAGGCGCCCTCGGCTGCGGTACGGATGATGACACCCATATCCTTCGGGGCGATCTTGGAGACGATGCCCTTGAGCCGGCTACGTTCGCGTTCGGAGAGCTTGCGGCTCACGCCGGTCATGCCGCCGGACGGCACGAGCACCAGGAAGCGGCCGGCGAGCGTGACCTGAGAAGTCAGGCGGGCTCCCTTGTGTCCGATCGGATCCTTGGTGACCTGCACGAGCACCGGGTCGCCGGACTTGAACGCCAACTCGATGCGGCGTGGCTGGCCTTCGAGACGCGCGGCGTCCCAGTTGACCTCACCGGCGTAGAGCACGCCGTTACGGGCCTGGCCGATGTCCACGAAAGCGGCTTCCATGCTGGGCAGCACGTTCTGTACACGGCCGAGGTAGATGTTGCCCACGGTCTGCACTTCCTGGATGTCGGAGACGTAATGCTCGACCAGAATGTTGTCTTCCACCACGGAAATCTGGGTGTGATGCTCCTTCTCGCGCACCACCATGAGGCGATCGACGTTCTCACGGCGTGCGAGAAAATCCTGCTCCATGAGCTGGCTCTGGCGGCTACGCTCACGACGATTGTCACGGCGTCGCTGTTTCTTGGCCTCAAGACGGGTGGAGCCTTCCACATCGGTGATCTCATCGATGTACTGCTGCTTGCGGGAACGGCGAGTCAGCTGCTGATCGTCCTGCTCATCACCGCTCTCGGCATTCTTGCCTCCGCGGCGGCGACGGCGACGGCGGGTAACGGTCTGCTCCTCGTCATCATCACGGTCGCGCTCATCGCGATCATCGCGACGGCGACGGGAATCGTCACCATTGTTCTCGGAGGACTCGCTGTCGTTGTTGGAAGCACCGGACTCGTTGCGGGAGCCACGGCGACGGCGACGGCGGGAACGGGTGCGGGTGGAGTCGGACTCTTCGTCGTTCTCTTCTTCAGCAATCGGCGCGTACGTAATGTCGTCCAGCTCGAGGTCTTCCTCAATCTGCTCGACTTCGGCGGCAGCACGGCGCTCCTGGGCGTTCAGGCGGCGGGAACGGCGAGAACGGCGGGAATCGGACTGGTCATCAGCGTCGAAATCATCCTGAGCCTCATTCCGGCGACGGTTATTGCGGCTGTCATCGCGGTCATCGTGATCATCGCGGTCATCATGATCGCCGTGATCGCTGCGGTTCGACCGGCGGGAACGAGACGGGCGTTCCTCGTAATCGGCCTCATCCTCACGGGCGCGGGAGCGACGAGAAGAGCGGGAACGCTGTTCGCCATCATCTTCCTCATCATCACGATCGTCACGTCGCATGTCCGGGAGCACCGGCTCTTGGAACAGCAGGGAAGTCATCGGCTTGCCACGACGGGCGGATTCATGCCCTGCAGGCAGCGCATCAATCACATCCAGCACGCGCTCATCGGGGTTTTCTTCGCGCGCGTCTTCCGAAGAACGGCGGCTGCGAGTACGACGGGCCGAGCGGGGCTCGTCATCGCGGTCATCGCGGTCATTCGTAGTGGAACGACGGCGACGCACCGGACGATCGCCATCCTCATCGGAGTCGTCGACCGCAGTACGGCGGCGAGATGAACGCGGCGCATCATCATCTTCGAGATCGTCAATCACAGAGCGACGACGGCGAATCGGACGATCGCTATCCTCATCAAAATCATCGGATGCGGCGCGGCGACGGCGCGATGGGCGCTCATCGTCTTCCTCGAAATCATCAGACACCGTACGGCGACGGCGCACCGGGCGCGGCGCATCATCGTCATCAGCCACAGCACGACGCCGAGTCGGACGCTTCTCGTCATCGGAGACGTTATTGTCGGCAGTTCCTGTGGAAGCAGATGCATCGGCATCAGGCAAAGCGGGTGCCTCAAACAGCGGGGCGGCGTGTTCCTGGACTTGCAGCTCAAGGGATGCGCCGGCAGCACCGGTGCCACGCACTACACGACGGCCACCGCGACGGCGGCGAGTCGGCTGCGATGCTTCGGCGTTCGGCTCGGAAGCTCCCGAAGCCTGTGATTCGGTATTGGATACGGTTGAGTTATCGGTTTCGTCACCGACGAAACCTTCACGGTTCTCAGTGGGCACAATGCTCCTCGCGGCACGCTGCATCGCGACGCCATCCAGGCCTGTACGCTCGTCTCACACCATGCTCTCACCATGGCCGCGCAAATCCTTTGCGCCGCGTAAAGGCAACTTCGTCTCAAGTCTGTCCTGCGAACGGCGGACACCGGCGCTTACGTTGTCTCGTTCTCGAGAGCCGTAAGGGGATCAACGCCATTACACACGCTGATGGTTATGCAGAACCACCGTCTTTCAGTATGCCACACTTTTTGCACGGGCGCGCCCAGCGCTCTGGCACACCACGACCTATCTGGCTCCCCTTACACACGGATGAGCCCTATCTTGGCTCTCCTCTCTGAGGGGAGCTGGCTGCGAAGCAGACTGAGGGGAGCCTGGATTCAAGCCGAGCACTCCCCTCAGTCACCTACGGTGATGGCTCCCCTCAAAGAGGCTGAGCCGAAAAATCTCACACCAGCCAGTCTTCGAGGATTGCGGCCATAGCAGTCAAATCAGATTCGGGCACTTGCTCGTCGTGCTTATGCGCCAATAACGGGTCTCCGGCACCGAGGTTGACGGCCGGAATCCCGAGCTGAGAGAAACGTGCCACATCGGTCCAGCCAAGCTTGGCCAGCGGATCGCGACCAGTGCGCTCCTTGACCAGACGAACCAGTTCCTGCGCAAGCGGCGCGCTCAAGCCGGGGCGTGCAGAAGGACTCTCATCCTTCATCTCGATGCCATAGCCCTCAAACACGCCACCGGTGGCCACATGTTCGCCGTTACCAAGTTCAGCACCTGCATCCGCACCCATCATCAGCGCCTTGGCCTCAGCCAGGTTCCTGTCCGGAGCGAAACGGTAGTTGACATGCACACGGCATTCGTCGGGAATCACATTCGTGCCCTTGCCGCCGGAAATCAATGTGGCGTTGAGACCCTCACGGTAGTCGAGCCCATCCACATTCACAGTCGCGGTTTCATAAGCATTGAGTCGGTTCAGAATATCAGCGGCCTTGTGGATGGCGTTCTCTCCCATCCAGGCGCGGGCAGAGTGCGCGGCGACTCCGTGCGTGACCACATCGAAACGGATCGTGCCGTTGCAGCCGCCTTCGATGCCACTATTGGTGGGCTCACCGATAATGGCAAAATCACCGGCAATCCAGTCGGGGTGCGTTTCGACCACCTTACGCAGACCGTTCTTTTCGGCGGTGACTTCCTCGTGGTCGTAGAACACATAGGTGAGGTCGACTTTCGGAGTGGTTCCCGATGTGAGGCCATCAAGTGTAGCGGCGAGATACAGCATCACCGCATCGGAGGCCTTCATATCCGTGGCACCACGGCCCCACAGCACACGGTCTGCGGGATGGGATTGGGAGATTTCCTCGCGAATGAGCGGATCACCAGGTTCAAGCCACTTCGGAGGGAAGTTGTCGATTACCGGCACGGTGTCGAGGTGACCGGCCAGAATCACGCGATTCGACTTGCCAAAATCGGTGCTGGCCACCACCGTGTCGCCGTGACGGCGGACGGTCAGATGCTTCTGTTCATTGAGGAAAGCCTCAACCTCATCGGCGAGCGGGCCTTCATGATCGGAGACAGAGAAGTTCTCCATAATCTGGGTGAGCAGACTGTTCAACTGCTCAGCAGTGGAATCGTTGCGGTTCAATTCAAGCGTCATGAGTACAGAGTACCGCGTGACAAAGCGCACAGTTCACCCACTACATGAGATTTTGTCGCCGAATACATATTCATGTGTCACACTAGGGTGGCGAAAGGGAGGAACATGCCAGGTCTCATCAGCGCCATGCAAGGCTTCTGCGTTATCGGCATCGTGATTGCGGTGGGATATGTCGCCGCTCGAATGCGCATCGGAGGCCCATCCGCTCAGATGGTGCTGAACCGCTTCTCTTTCTTTGTGTCCAGCCCGTGCCTGATGTTTGCGATTCTGTCCAAGGAACCGATTTTCGACATCTTCCATCCATCAATCATCGTGGCGTTCTTCTCTGCGGTGCTAGTGGGCGTGGCGTTCCTGGTGCTCAATCAGATGTTCTTCCACCTGAACGCCCCGGATGCCACCATCGGCGCATTGAACTCGCTGTATCTGAACTCCAACAACATCGGTTTGCCGATTGCCACCTATATTCTGGGCAACCCGGCGCTGGTGGCACCGATTCTGGTTATGCAGCAGGCCATCTTCACGCCGGTGGGCCTGACTGTGCTTGATGTGACCACCAAGGGCAAGGTCTCCGTCAAGGAGATCGCCAAGCAACCGCTGCATCAGCCGCTGCTTATCGGCTCGCTGCTGGGCATCGTGGTCTCTGCCATCTCCGCAAAGATCGGCTGGTTCCCGGTGCCGAAGTTCATATTCGACCCGATTGACATGATCGGAGACTCTGCGGTGCCGATGATTCTGATGGCGTTCGGCATGTCCTTGCACGGCACCAAGCCGTTGCAGCAGAAGGGCGATCGTCCGGCCGTATTCACCGTAGCGGTGCTCAAGAACGTGATCATGCCGATCATCGCGTTCCTGCTCGCCTACTTCGTGATGGGCTTCCGCGGTTCCGAGCTGTATGCCTGCGTGGTGCTCGCCGCCCTACCCACCGGCCAGAACGTCTACAACTACGCGGCTCGTTACAACGTGGGCCTCACTTTCGCGCGCGATGGCATTCTGATGAGCACCATGACCAGCCCGGTGTTTATCGCAATCATCGCGGCGCTGCTGAGCTGAGCCGGCAACTGTAATCACCGTAAAAAAACTTCCGCGAAATCCACCGTAGGATTCCGCGGAAGCCTGAGATATACGCTACTTGAGAATCGCCTTAATCGCCTCATACTGCTGAGCAGTGAGTTGCACCGCTGGCTCACGGATCAGGGTGGAAATGTTCAGTCCCTTGGCCTTGACCGCACCCTTGATGGCGGAGATGAACAGGTCGGTCTGATCGTACAGCGCCATCAGGTGGCTGATGCGTTCGGCGGCCTCAATTGCGGTGCCATAGTCGCCGGCCTCATATGCACGGTGCAGCGTAACGAAGGTCTCCGGCTCCACATTGGTCATGCCGCAGATCACGCCATCACCGCCGGAGACGCGGTTGACGAGATAGTACTCGTCGAAACCGGAGAACACCGCAAACCGTGGATTCACGGCCTTGACCGCGCGAATCACCTTGCGGGTGTGGCTGATTGTGTCGACCGTGTCCTTGATGCCGACGATGTTCGGGTGCGCGGCGGCAAGCTCGGCCACGAGCTCCGGGGTCAAGTCGCTGCCGGTGCGCGGTGGGAAATTATAGAGGATCACCGGAAGATTCGTCGCTTCAGCGACCGCGCCGAAGTACGCCTTCGCGCCTCCCGCAGTAGGGCCGAAGTAATACGGCGAAACGACCACGAGCGCATCCACTCCACTTGCTTCGACTGCCCGCGCGAAGTCGATCACATTGTTCAAGTTGGTATCGCCCACGCCCGCGAACACCTTGATGCGCCCGGCGACATGCTTGGCCACGAAGTCGACCGCCTGCTTCTTGACGTCCAGAGGGAAGGCATAGAACTCGCCGATGCTGCCAAACACCAGCACGCCGTTGATACCGGCCTCGATCAGATGATCGAGATGCTGCCCCCAACGTTCATAGTCGATGTCACCGTCGTCCTTGGTGATGGTGATGGATGGGCAGATGATGCCTGAGAATTCGGCGCTGCTTGTCATGATTGTTCCTTTCGTTACGGAATAGGGGTGCCGCACAAGCGGCACCGGGTTTGCGGCCTCTCCCCCAGTCGTCCTGCGGACGATAGCCCCCTCATCAGAGGGGGCTTGGGTTTAGTCGATGTTGTAAGCGCGGCGGGCGTTGTTTTCGAAGAAGTCCTCGTCCTCGCCGAACGTGTCCAGCATGAGTTGGAAGTGCGTGGCAAAGGTCGAGTTGAGTTCCACGACCGGCCAGTTGGAGCTGTACAGCACCTTCTTCGGGCCGAATGTGTCCCGCACGTATTTCACGATGTCCGGGTCCACCGGGTTGTCGCCGGAAACCTTGATATACGAATTCGGCAGTTCGGCCAACGCTGCGAGTGCGGCGCACGATTCCTCATCAAGCCCGGGCACGTTGCCGAGATGATCGATGATGACCGTCACTTCAGGAACCTGCGAGAACGCCTTGGCCATGTCGCCCAGTTCCGGGCCACGGTTGCACAGCTCAAAAGGCAATCCCTTGGCGGCCATCGCGCGTAGGCCGGCGATGAATTCGGGTTCGAGGGCTCGGCCCCGTGGCTCGGAATCCACATGCAGCGGCTCCCTGATGCCATCGGCGTTGATCGGAACACGCATCCATGGGCTTACCCGCCCCTGCAGCATGCGCTTCAGGATCAGAGGGCTGGCATTCTCGTACAACAACCGGTCCTCGAGCTCGTGATCGGCCGCGTCGACCTCCACATATACGCCGCCGAGGAAGTTCACGCCAAACTTGGCGTACTGTGCGGCTAGGTCTTCAATCGTGTACTTGTGTTGCAGCGAGGGCAATCCTGCCAGCCATGGCAGATCCTGCGCATCCGGATCCCAGATATGGAAGTGGGAATCGATTACGTTGAGTGTCATGTCAGGCCTCCTTCAGACCGATCTTGGAACCCCAGAATGCGTACCATGCCACGAACAGGAAGCCCGGGACCATCACCAGGATGGCGATCTCGATGCCTGCCGCATCCTGAATCACACCGAGCAGCAGCGGAATCAACGCGGCGCCCACAATGCTCATCACCAAAGCCGAGGAACCGGTCTTCGCCGCGGAACCCTTGATACCTTTCAGCGTCAGGGAGAATATGGTCGGGTATCCGATGGAAATGAACAGATACGCCACCATGAACGCGATGACGGAGACCTTGCCCAGGCCAAGGAATACCACGAACATCAGCACGGCTGAAATGGTCATGTATACGCCAAGAATCTTCGCGGGATCGAATTTGGCCATCAATGGGGTGGTGACGAAGCGTCCGATGGTGAACAGCAGGGAAAGCACGGAAAGCATCATCGCTGCGGTGCCGGCTGTGACGCCCGCGCCCCAGTGCTTGAGCGCGTAGGCGGAGAAGACCGCCATGCCGGCCACTTGCAGGCCGATGAAAATGAACTCGGCAAGCACGCCCAATGCGAAGTGCGGGCGCTTGAGCAGGCCGAAGAAGGAGCTGTTCTCGGAGGAGGCGCCGCCCGCGGCCTCCTCTTCGTCTCCCGGAGGCGTGGGCAGCTTGAACAGCGCGAACACGGCGAGCACCACGACCAGCACAACGCCGATCACAATGTATATCGTGCGGGTATCATTCAGGAACTGCGTCTTAGCGGCGTCGAAGCCGGACTCGCCTGATGCGACGGTGGTGCCGAGAATCTGGCCAAGAATCAGCGGGCCAACGATGTTGCCGACGCCGTTGAAACTCTGCGCCATGTTGATACGGAACGATTCGCCCTTTTCATCACCCAGCTTGGTGATATACGGATTGCAGTTGGTCTCCAGCGATGCCGCGCCGAGCGCGATAACGAACATGGCGAACAGGAACAGGCCGTAGCTGGCCATGCTGGTGGCAGGAATCACCATGAACGCGCCCAGAGCGAACAGGAGCAGACCGGAGATGACGCCGCCCTTATAACCGAAACGCTTGGCGATCAAGCCGGCCGGAATGGCCATGACGAAGTATGCGCCGTAATAGGCCACCTGCAGTAATGACGCTTCGGCGCTGCTGAGTTCTATGTAGTTTGCGAACGGCGAGTTCAACGCGTTCACGAGGTTCATGGTCAAACCCCAGATAAAGAACAGTGAGGTCACCAGCACAATGGCGATGGTCGCCTTGGAACCGGTTGTGTTTTTGGATGTCATCATTGACTCCTTAGTGATACGAGTTTCCCCGATATTGCCTAGCGAGAAGTGGACCACCCTGGGCCATGTTGGTAAACGGATGACCCAGGGCGCGGGTGATACGGGCGGCATACGCGGATACGGCGTACGGATGGAGCAATGATCAAAGCTCCGGAATTGCCGCGCGAATATTCGGGAAAGGGCTGCTTGTCAGCTCAGCGCACGGTCAAGGTGGACATAGCCGCCATCGACGTACACCCACTGACCGGTGGTGTGGCTGGAGCGGTCGGAGAGCAGGAATGCCGCTTCATTACCGATCTCTTCGGTGGTGGTCATACGATGTTCCAGCGGAATCTTGTCGGTGATCACCGACAGGCGCGCCTGCTGGGCCGCTTCATCGCCAAAGGTCTTGATCCAATCGGCATAGAGCGGGGTCCAGCACTCGGAGACGACTATGGCGTTGACACGCACGCTATCGTGCACCAATGCGGCGGCCCATTCACGGGTCAGGCCCAGGATCGCGCCCTTGGCGGCCGCATAGGCGCTGGTCTTGCCTTGGCCGGTAAGCGCGGTCTTGGACGAGATGTTCACGATGGATCCGCGGCTTTCCTTGAGATACGGCACGGCCGCGTGGACCAGCTCGTAATAGTGAGTCAGGTTGCCGTGAAGCGATTCCTCGAACTCACGCCAAGTAGTGGTCTCGAGATCCTTGTTGTCGTTCTTTCCGGCGTTATTCACAATGCCATCGATATGGCCGTACTTCTTGTATGTTGCTTCGACGACGCCGGCGATCTTGTCGGTGTCGTTGAGGTCAAGCAAGTGCACATCATAGGTGGTGGTGTACTGCTCGATATCCTTCTTGAACTCGTCGAGAGCGCTGTCGGGTCGATTAATCACCACCGGGATGGCCCCCTCCTGGGCCAGTTGCAGCGTGATGCCTTTGCCGATGCCTTTGAAACCGCCGGTGATGATGATGACTTTGCCTTCGAGATGCAGATCCATGGGAACTCCTTCGTCCATCCTTATTCTGCGTTTCATGGGTGTTCCATGTCACGCCCGGCCGGGGCTTCGGCGCCCCAGCCGGAGTGGTTGTGTGTTGTTGTGTTGAGTTGTGTTGTTCAGTTATGAATTTCCAATTGCGGTCAGCAGCGATACAGGTACTTCTCGGCCGTCTCCAGCGTCATTTCGGTACCGTTGCCCGGAGCGGTCGGAGCGACGTAGTTGCCGTCCTTAATCTCAGTCGGATGAACGAAATGTTCGTGCTGATTATCGACATATTCAATCATTCGGCCATCCATCGTGCCGGATACCGCCACATAATCGAACATCGCGAAGTGACACACGGCCTCGCACAGACCCACGCCGCCGGCGTGCGGGCAGACGGGCTTGTTGAACTTCTTTGCCAGCAGGTATTCGAGCACGATCTCCTGCGGACCGGCCACTCGGGTGGCGTCAATCTGCATGATGCCGAAGGCGTTGGCCTGCAGGTACTGCTTGTACAGAATGCGGCTCTGCATCTGTTCGCCGGTGGCGACCTTGATGGGATTGATGGCGCGCGCAATCGTGGCGTGGCCAATCACGTCATCCGGGCTGGTCGGCTCCTCGACCCACGCCAGATCGAAGTCGTGGAACTTGTTGATCCAGTCGATGGCGGTGGGAACATCCCACACCTGGTTGGCGTCCACGGCGAGGCGCACGTCGGGGCCGATGGCCTCACGGGCCTTGGACAAGCGGCGCAGATCGTCATTGATATTCTGGCCGACCTTAAGCTTAATCTGCTTGAAGCCCTTGACCTGGGTCTCCTCCTTGGCGAGGGCCACCATCTTCTCATCCGAGTAGCCGAGCCAACCGGGAGCGGTTGAATAGCCGGGGTAACCGACCTCCAGCAGATGCTTGATACGCTCGGCCTTGCCCTTCTGACCCTCTTTGAGAATCGCAACGGCTTCCTCAGGGCGCAGGGCGTCGGTCATGTAGCGGAAATCGAGCGTGGAGACCAGCTCCTCCGGCTCCATCTCGCCCAGCAGCAGCCACAACGGCTTGCCCGCACGCTTGGCCTTGATATCCCACAACGCGGAGAGCACCGCGCCGATGGCCATATGCTCCACGCCCTTTTCAGGGCCAAGCCAACGCAGCTGGGAATCATGCACGAACAGGTCCCATGCAATGCGCATGTTGTCGAGCAGTTCCTCGGTGTTGCGCCCAATCAGCACCTGCGACATCGATTCGATGGCCTTGCAAACCACGTCGTTGCCACGGCCGATGGTGAACACGAATCCCACACCCGTGATGCCGTCGTCGGCGCTGGTGGAAATCTCCACGTACGCAGAGGAATAATCCGGATCGGGGTTCATTGCATCCGAGCCGGAAAGCGTCGTTGAAGTGGGGAATCGGAAGTCATACGTCTTGACTTTGGTGATGGTACTCATGTGTTCGGGCTCCTTCGCCTGGTGTGAACCAACGGCTATATCGTACGTCCGAATAAAGAAATTTGCAAGCCTATTTGCGAAAATTTTTATTCAAGGCCGGACAAAGGGCAAGAAAACACGGAATTGTTACGGCACAATGCGTCATAATGGTGGGAACATCGACGAAATCGTCTCAGTAATTGAACGGCGAATATCCAAGAGGGAAGCACCGATGGCTAACGATACATCCACCCACAAGCTCAAGGTCGGCGAGCTTGCAAAAATCGCCGGCGTATCCGCATCCACTGTTTCCAAAGTCATCAATGGCAGGCCAGGCATTTCCGACGAGACGCGGAGACAAGTCGAGCAAATCCTCAAAGATCACGGTTACTCAAGGCCTCTGGTCAACACCAAACTCTCCCCCACCATAGAGCTCGTCGTCGAATACATTGAGCACAACGGCACGATGGAACTCATCAAATACGCCTCATACTGGGCGCAGCAGGCGGGCCTCGCCATCACGGTCACCCAGACCAACCATGGCGATGCCACGGAAGACTGTTTCCGCGGCATCATCGATAGAAATCCCCAAGGTGTGATTATGCAGCAGATGGGCGGTCTGACCACTCAAGCGAAGTCTTTGTTGAAATCGCGCAGTATTCCCGTGGTCATCATCGACCCAATCGATACCGTCGATTCGGATGTGATGAGCGTGTCCATCGATAACTGGACCGCAGGATACCAGGCCGGCAAACACCTGCTGTCGCTCGGCCATCGACGCATCGCCGTTATCCGGGGGCCGGCGAACCTACAGACCAGCATCGCGCGCTATAGCGGATTCACCGCCGCTCTGCAACAGGCCGGGGTGGATCTGCCGGAGTCCTATATCGAACAGGGCGACTACTTCCCCGCCGAAACAAGCTATGAAGCAGCCTGCCGGCTGCTGGAACTCACCGACCGACCCACCGCGATTTTCTGCTGCAACGACTTATCTGCGGTAAGCACGTATCGTGCCGCACGAGAGCATAAGATCGCGTTGCCAAAGCAATTGTCCGTCATGGGGTTCGACGACATTTTCCCCGCCGGCCAACTCATGCCCTCCCTGACCAGCGTGCATCAGCCGTTCAGCGAAATAGCCCAACGCGCCGTGCAGATGATCATCGACAGCCGCAAGGGCAATCAGGGTGATATGCACGTCATCCTCCCCACCAGTGTCGTCACCCGGGAAAGTACCGTACCGCCTCAGTCATCGGCCCGATAATCGGCCAGATTCAAGCTGGCGGCCACCCGATTGGACGCGAACGCACCCACCGAAACCAGCGCATAGCACAGCACAAGCCCGCCGAAGAAGCTGGCCAGCGTGGCCGGTTCGGTCATCGAAGCGGCGAACAGAGGGGCCATAAGCAGCATGGAACAGCCGCCGGCCACGATCACCACGATGTTGAGCGGGGTGAGTACCTCGATGAATCGCGCACGGTTCAAGGTCTTGACATCAGTGCCCTCCAACACCAGCATGCGATATTCGCCGGCCTGATCGTACACGCTGCCGGCCTGCATCACACCGGAGCTGACCGCGGCGAGTACAGCGGCGAACACGAGCGTCAGAATGCCGCCGGTGCCGATGTCGCGAATGAACACGGTGAACGGGTCGTTGGCGTCACCGACCACGGCGGCCGATCCGAAGAATCCGCAGATCGAGGTGATGCCGGCGATGAACACGGCCAGTGCAATGCCGGACACATTGCGCCACGCGCGCTTCGGATTGTCGAGAATACGGCGCATGGCAATCATCGTGGCCGCGTCCTTGGGATGCTTGGCCTTCGCCTTGGCACGAGCCGTGACCACCCATGAGCCCGCGAGGTTCACCAACGCGAAGCACAGCAGTATGAATCCAAGAATCACGGCGTACATCACCGCTTGTCCGGCCTGCGCCAGCACGGCCGGGTTCTTGAATACGAACATGGCCACCACCATGACCACCGTGAACAGCACCACGCGAGCGCCCGAAGGCAAAGCCGCGGCGGCTCGGGACGTGACTCCCAGCGGAGTGATCACCACACGGCGCAAGGTGACTAGCGATGAAATCAGCGCCAGCACGGCCACGCCAGCAAGCGTGGCGATAAGAGCCAACGCCCCCACCCACAACTGTTCAAAGGTAAAGCGTTGCTCTTGGAACGGAATCAGCATGACCGCCGGCATCAGCGCGCAGTAACCGGCGATGCCAATAAGCGCGCCGATCACCGCTTGTCCCGCAGCATCGAGCGCTGTCAGACGAACGACCTGACCGGTGGTCGCACCGGCGAGACGAAGCGCGGCAAGACGAGCATCGCGACGGGATGCGGCCAATCGAGCGGCCGATCCGGCGAGCGCCACGAATGGCACGACAAGCAACATGCAGGCGAATACCGCCAATGCCACATAAGCACCGTAGAATTGGGCCAGATTCGTCGGATCGCTGGCCTGCTGTTTCCAAGCGGCCACCGTGCCGGGCTGGCAAGCATCAAGATTAAACAGACAGGTGACGGTATGGTCGGCCGAGGCACGCCAGATAAAGCCGTGCACTCCACCCAGCACGGTGAGGAAGATGGCAGTGGCTGCGGCGAAAGCGACGATTGCCAGTATCGAGGTATGGCCGGTACTACCACGCGAACCCGGGCGGTGGAACAGCCTCCAAAGGGCGAAGGTGTTCATCGCTTGCCTCCCGCGTTGATGTCGTGACCGACGGCTGCAGCAGCGTTGGCGTCGGCATCCGGCTGACGCAGCCTACCGTCCTGCATCATTACGGTTCGGCCACAGAAGCCAGCGACGTTGGGATCGTGCGTTACGACCACTACGGCAGCGCCGTTATCGCGGGCGGCGGCCATCAGAATGCTCATCACCTCACGTCCGGTGGTCTGATCGAGGGCACCGGTCGGTTCGTCGGCGAATACCACGGCTGGTTTCACGGCGAGCGCACGGGCGATGGCGATGCGCTGCATCTGTCCGCCGCTCATCTCCCCCGGCCGGTTATTGGCGAGGGCACGAAGGCCCATGCGTTCCAGCCAGAGAATCGCGGTGTCGGTGGCGGTGCGGTATGGCATGCCGTCGAGCATCATCGGCAGTGCGATATTTTCGACTGCCGGCAATTCGGGAAGCAGCTGGCCGGATTGGAAGACAAAACCGAAGGCGTTGCGGCGCAGCTTGGTGCGGTCGGCATCGCTCATGGCGTCCAAGTTCGAACCACGGAAGGTCACTGTGCCGGCGGTCGGCTTGATGATGCCGGCGAGCGCGTGCAGCAGCGTGGACTTGCCGGAGCCAGACGGGCCCATGACAGCAACCGTCTCACCCTCACCCAATGCGAAGCTCACGTGGTTCAGGGCAAGTGTGTGCATGGTTGGCATGGCGAAACCGGGCTGACCATTGGCAGCGGGAACCGCAGCACCTGTTCCGGCCGGCATCACACCGGTAACGCCATGACCGGCCTGCGCACGGGCCATACTGGCGGTGTAGTCCATAACCAAGTCATGTGCCTCGATCACCGGAGACCACTGCTGCCGTGCGTCCTGTTGTTGCACTGCTTCCGGTGCGGTCTGAGTCTGCTGAGATTGCTGTGTTGCTGTATTCATACTCCCGAGAGTACGGATTGAGCAGAAGCCTGACCATCAGGCTGCGGTATGAACCTGTTCAACCGCCCCACCCACCTCTCATCCGCAAGGATTAGAGATTCGCAGTCGATGCGACAATACTTTTATCAATGGCAATGTGGATAACTTCGGAAGCTGGAACCACATAGGTCGATTCGGCTGGACATGCGAATCACGCGAACGGTATGTTCATGGAATCAGCGTGCTGCGCGCTCGCAAATCGGACATACCAAGCAAAGGAGCTCACGTGGCCATCGCAATCGATATCCCAAACACATCAATTTCGTCCGTACAAAAGCCGTACAATAGGGGTATGACTACTGAGAACAACAAGAACAGTCGTTTTGAGATGAGGCTCACTCAAGAACAACGATCCAGAATCGATCAAGCGGCCGAGTCCAAAGGCCTGACTTCGTCGCAATGGGCATTGTCGAATCTGCTCGCCGCCGCAGACAGGGATATCCATGAAGCTCACATCATTCGACTGAACAATCAAGCGTGGAATGATTTCACCGCCGCATTGGACGAACCCATGGGACCACGTCTGACTGAATTGTTGGAAAGCGATCCGATATGGACGTGATCAACTTCACCAAGCCCCGACGCCTGACTGCAAACGACAACATCTCCGGTTTCGATTGCGGTCTGCCACTGGTCAATGATTGGCTGGCAAGACATGCCGCCACGGCGGGTAGACAAGGCACTGCCGTGGTCTATACCACCTTCACCAAGGACATCAATGGCGCTGATATGCTGGCTGGATTCTACACACTGAGCGCATACAGTATTGAACACTCGGGGGCTTCCGGCTGGCTGAAACGCAACAGCCCGAACCCCATCCCCGCAATCTTGCTGGGCATGATGGGCGTGGACATCAGATTTCAGACCATGCACGTCGGCAGTCAACTACTCCGAGATGCGGTACTTCGTTCCATGAACGCCGCCGCCATCATTGGAGCGCGAGCGCTACTTGTCGAACCAGCCACCAACCAAGCAGTTGCATTTTACGAACGATATGACTTTCGGCACATCCCCAAGTCATCCAGAATGTTCACCCCACTCAATATCCGCAATCACCGATGATGCGCGATCGGTAACCACTATTCAGTGCCGGTCATTATCGGAATCGCATTCAGGCGTCGCAGTCATTCTTGCACAGCAGCCAGCTCGTCCAGACGGGCGGCGAAGCGGGGCCAGTCGGTTTTCATGGCGGTGAGGAGCTTGAGGTTGGGCACGTCGTCGATCGGCACCCAGCAGACCTCCATGCTTTCGTCGTCGTTGGCCTTGGGCTCAACGGCGTGGCCGGACTTTTCGAAGGCGAATACGGTGGTGTAGGCCCACGGGCCGTGATCCTCGCGGTAGGAGCCGACCACCTCGATATCCTCGGGTGTGATATTCGCCTCCTCATAGCTCTCGCGCAGCGCGCCCTCAATGGGCGACTCGCCATCCGCCGTGGCACCGCCAGGAATGCCCCATGTACCACCCTCGGCGCTCCATGCGGCGCGATGTTGCATAACCACGTGGGTCACCTTGCCGCTTACCGAATCGCGGCGAGCCAGCAAAATGCCAGACGCACCGTTGGTGCCCCAATGCTTGCGACCGCATGCGCAATCCACCCAGCCGTCGCCAGGCTGGTGCACGTTCTCCACCGGCGGCAGAATACCGGCGTGTTGGTTGCCCGAAGCCTTGCTTTCCGGCGCCAGCTCACCACGGTCTACGTTCCACAGGTCAGTCCATTTGACGCCTAATTCGCCAGCCAAATGCCGAGCCAGCGGCAGGCTGAGGCCGATGATGCCGTGCGGATCGCCCTCGATGCTGTCAATGAACGCACCACCGAAGCCCTCGAGCGTGAACGAACCGGCGACTTCCAGCGGCTCGCCAGTGGCGATGTACCGTTCGATGTCGGCATCGGTGAATTCGCCGAAATGGACTTTGGCGTGGCTTGCGCCGCGCACGGTACGTCCGGTCGCGAAATCGATCAGGCAGTGGCCGGTCCACAGTTCGCCGGTCGCGCCGCTCATGCGCTTCAGTCGTTCGCGGGCCACGGCTTCGCTGTGCGGCTTGCCGTAGCATTCGCCGTCCAGGAGGAACATCGAGTCGCAGCCAAGAATCAGCGGGCCGACTGTCGCCTCGGTCAGTCCCGACTGTCCGGCAATAGCGGTGGCGATGGGTTCGGTAACGGTCGGCATATCGATGCCGGAGAAGTCGCGCGTGGTGGCGATTTCCGCCTTGGAATAGTCAATGGGCTTGCCAGCGGCGGCTTTGCGCAGATCTTCGACGGCAGCTTCGCGTTCCGAATCCTTGATTTCCTTGGCCTTGAGCGGGTAGGCGATCACGCGGTCACCGGTCGCGGCGGCGGCAGTATCGGCCACATCACGATACGCACGATGAACGGCCTCGGCCTTGGCCGTGGCCAGAATCATCACGCGCTGCTTGATGCTCAGATCGTCGACGGTGACGCCTTCTTCACGGGCGGCCGCTTCCAGCGCAGCAGGCTCATCCACGTGCGAGACGCGAATTGTGGGACAGATACCCGCCGAATACAGCACGTCACGGCGAGGCTTGGACTTGGAAGCAAGAATTAGCGGAATGGACATGACTTAAGTCCTTATGCTCCCGCTGGCGGGAGCTGTCGAACGAAGTGAGACTGAGGGTGGTCTCTGCCGGTATGGGGGGCCACCCTCAGACCGCCGGCGGCGGCCAGCTCCCGCCAGCGGGAGCCTTCTCCTCGACTTAGCGACGCTCGATTTCGACGCCGGCGGTGTTGATGGGCAGGTGAAGCACACGCCAATGGCCGGAAGCAAGCTGCTCCGATGCGATCTGGTCGATGGCTTCGCGGGCGTTGCCGTAATGCAGCACGAGCACGCAGGGGCCGGCACCGGAGACTGCGGCGGCATAGCCCTTGGATCGGAAGAGCGCAATGAGCTCGGCGGACGGCGGCATCAGGGCACCGCGATACGGCTGATGCAACTTGTCCTGCGTGGCGGTGAACAGCAGCGCGTTGGACTGGGCCTGAGCGGCCGCAAGCTCGTCAGCGAACGCCGATTCACGGGTTCCACCAGCGCAAGCGCACGTATCGGCATCCTGAGCCGGAGAAGCGGCGACGCCGGACTTGCCCTGCTGGGCGGCCTGGGCCAGCACCACGGGATTCATCGCAGCGGGCAGCAGACCCACGCGAGACACGTTGTAGACGGCGTCCTTGTATGGCAGTTCCCTAGGCAGCGCCTGACGGGCCTTCTCAGTGGACAGCTCATAGTCGGGCACGAACACGGCGGCGGTGATGGACGGGTCCACCGGGTAGTTGACGGCGTGGAATCCGCCGTGCAGCGGTTCACCACCAGGAACGGCGACCGAGCCGACGCCTTCCGCGGTTTCGAAGTCCCAAGAGACGGTCAGGCCACCGAACACAGCCGGGGCCACATTGTCCGGGTGGCCTTCGATCTGGGCGGCCATATCGAAGATGGCCGGACGGTTGAGGTCACCGGTCTGGGCGAAGGCCGCGGCGGCGGCGATGCCGGCCACGATGGCCTCGGCGGAAGAGCCCATGCCACGAGCCTGAGGGATGTTGTTGGTCGCTTCCAGCGTGAAGCCGAGTCGGCCGAGGCCGAACGTGGCACAGGCACGGCGGAAGGTGGAGACCACGAGGTGGGTTTCGTCGCGTGGGAGGGTGTCGGCACCCTCGCCGTGGATGATCACGTGGGCAATGCCGTCGTTCGGGTCGTCGTTGAGCGTGAAAGTGAGCTCGTCATGGTAGTCGAGCGCCAGACCCACGGTATCGAAGCCGGAGCCGAGGTTGGCGGACGTGGCGGGCACGCGCACGTGAACGCTATTGCAGATTGGGTTCATGGTTGTTCCTTAAAAAGGAGCTCCCCTTGTCAGGGGAGCTTGGGTATTCAGCTTTCAACTCACGGGCAGCCGTTCGACCGCCTCATCAGAGGGAGCCTAGACGGTGTCAGTCCAGCACGCGCAGGATGGACGGCTCACCGGTCACGAAGTCGAGCGCCTGCACGGCCTTGACGGTGTTGCGCAGGGTTTCCTCGTCGGTCAGGTGGGTCACGATGCGCAACTGCTGAATCTCGCCGTCGTAGCCGGGGTCGGTCATGGTGGGCTTCAGATCCTGGTTCACACCGTTGATGGAGACACCGTTCTTGGCGAACTCGGCGGCGATGGCGGCCAGCACGCCCGGCTTGTCGTGGATCAGGAAGCGTACGGCGAATGCAGCCTTGGAGGCGGTAATCGGAGCCTTCGGCAGATTCTTGTACAGCGGGATGGACGGGCCGGTGCAGCCAGCAGCAATGTGGCGGGCTTCGGTCACCACGTCGCCCACGACGGCGGAGGCGGTCGGAGCGCCGCCGGCGCCACGGCCGTAGAACATGAGGTCGTCGGCGGCCTCGGCCTTGACGAACACGGCGTTGAAGGAGCCGTGCACGGAGGCCAGCGGGTGGTTCTCGTCGATCAGGGCCGGGTAGACGCGGGCGGAGACGCCGGCCTTGCCGTTCTCGACCACGGCGAGCAGCTTGATGACCTTGTGCTCGGCGGTGGCGGCGGCGATGTCGTCGGCGGTGATCTTGGTGATGCCTTCGACGGACACGTCGTCGATGGTCACGGAGGTGTGGAAGCCGAGGGTGGCCATGATGGCGGCCTTGTTGGCAGCATCGTAACCTTCGATGTCGCCGGTCGGGTCGGCTTCGGCGTAGCCCTTGGCCTGGGCGTCCTTGAGCACGTCGTCGAACTGGAGACCCTTGGTGGTCATCTCGTCGAGAATGTAGTTGGTGGTGCCGTTGACGATGCCGAGCATGCTGGTCACCTTGTCGCCGACCAGGGACTCGCGCAGCGGGCGCAGGAACGGAATCGCACCACCTACAGCGGCCTCGAAGTAGATGTCGACGCCCCTGGCCTCGGCGGCGGAGTAGATCTCCGGGCCGTACTTGGCCAGCAGCGCCTTGTTGGCGGTGACCACGGAAGCACCGGATTCGATGGCGGCAAGCACGAACTTGCGGGCCACGGTGGTGCCGCCGATGAGCTCGATGACGATGTCCGAGTTGGTGGCCACGCTCAAAGTATCGGTGGTGACGATGGACTGGTCGATCCACGGGAACTTCTCGGTTTCCTTCGGGTCGAGGCAGGCGACGCCGGTCAGTTCGATCGGGCGGCCGATACGAGCGGACAGTTCGTCCTTCTGCTCGACAATCAGGCGGGCGGTCTGGGAGCCGACGGTGCCGGCACCAAGCAGGCCTACGCGAATCGGGGTTTCGCTGTTGTGAGCCAATTCAGGGTCCTTCCAAAAAGTTTTCTATATCCCACGCCTATTTTACGGATTATTTCCGACAGCAGACCGAAAGTACTCATCAAGCTGACGGCCCTTTTCGTATTATGACGGTTTTGGCCGCACATTACAGACTGTCAGGCGCTCACCTCTGCACGCTGATTACTCGCTGACGTCGAGGTTGAGTAGGTCGTCTACGGTCTGGCGGCGGAGCATGACGTGCGCGCCGGACTCGCTGACAGCAGCCACCGCCGGAATCAGCGCCTGGTTGTAGTTGCTGGCCATGGTGCGGCCGTATGCGCCGGTAACCGGCACGGCGAGAATGTCACCGCGCTTCAAATCGGCGGGCAACTGCACCTCGTGAACCACAATGTCGCCGGATTCGCAGTGCATACCGCACACGCGGGCGAGCATCGTTTCAGCGGAACCTGTGCGATTCGCCAGACGCGCGGTGTAGTCGGCACCGTAGAGTGCCGGACGAATGTTGTCGGACATGCCGCCATCCACGGACACGTACACGCGCTCGGCAATCGGGTTGCCGGCACTGTCTTTGGCATCAGACAAGTACACGTGCTTGATGGTGCCCACGCGGTACAGGGTTACGCCGGCGGGTGCCACGATGTAACGGCCCGGCTCGAAGCTGATGGCCGGCGCGGGCATGCCGAGCGCGCGGTTGGTGCTGTTGACCGCATCTGCCAAGCGAGTGAGTTCCACGTCGATGTCCATTGAATCTTCGCCATCGGTGTAGGCCACGGAGTAGCCGCCGCCGAGGTCGATTTCGGGCAGGATGTAGGCGTCGGTGGCCCACAGGGTCTTGCGCAGCAGCATCATGCGCTTGGCCGCGTGAATGAAGGCGTCCGCATCGTGGATGTTGGAGCCGATGTGCGAGTGGGCACCGACCAGTTCGAGTACATCCTGGTTGGCGAGGATGGTCTTGAGCACGGCGATGGATGGACCGTCCGCAATGGCTTCCATCGCGGCGGCCAACGCCTTGTCCGTATCGGAGACTTCCTCGTGGCTCAGGTCGTACGGGTACTTGACGTCGTAGTGCAGCTCGCGCTCTGATTTCTCGGTCTTTTCCGCGCCGCTTTCCGGGGAATGCGTCGCAGAGATACGCGCGTTGGCAGCGGCGGGCGTCACGTCTTTGAGGTCGTTCAGCACGTCAAGCACGGCGGCGTCGGCCCCGGCGGCCAGCAGCGGCACGCCGAACTTCTGGTCCTCGTGCGCGGTGGAGATGTACTCGTGGCCGCCGGCGTGGACGCCGACGGTGACGCGCAGCATCACGCGGGCGCGTTTGCCGAGCTTGCGGGCGATGGCAGCAACGCGCTCCGGCTCGTCAGGCTCGTCGATCACGATTTTGGCGAAGCCCTGTTCGATGGCCAGCGCGATTTCCTCATCGGACTTGTTGTTGCCGTGCAACACCAGACGACGTCCGGGAACTCCAGCGGCGAGGGCGATTTTCATCTCGCCCATCGTGCAGGTGTCCACAAACATGCCGGCCTCGGTGACCAATCGCACGACTTCTTTGGACAGGAACGCCTTGCCGGCAAAGCTCACGTGCGTAGTGGAGGTGTTGAATGCTTCGGCGGCAGCGCGCACGAAGTGCCTGGCACGTGCGACTACTTCATCAGTGTCGATGAGATAGAGCGGCGAACCGAACTCGTCAAGCAGCGATTCGGCGGTACGACCGTGGAATGTAATGGCACCGTCGGCATTCACAGCCGTAGCGGCCGGCCAAATTGGAGAAATGGGCATAATCACATCTTTTCGGGGGCGGTGACGCCGAGGAGGTCGAGGCCGTTGGCGATGACCTGCTGGACGGCGTCATTGAGCTTCAGGCGGGCGGCGGCACGGGCCGGCTCCGGATTCTTGGCGATCTCCAAGGCCTTGCGAGCCTCATCGTCGCCACGGGTTTCCGGATCGGTCAGGGCCATCGGCACCACGCGCTCCACGTTGTACCACTTGTGATAGGTGGCGGCCAGTTCTTCGAGATAACGGGCCACCTTGTGCGGCTGGCGGTCGTCGGCCGCAGTGGCGAGCACGCTCGGGAACTGGGCGAGGGCGGCAAGTACCTCGCCGTCGGCCTCGGTGTCGAGCAGGGCCAGGTCGGCACCCTCGTAGCTGATGCCGGCGGCGGCTGCGTTGCGGTCCACGTTCTTGGAGCGGGCGTGCGCGTACTGCACGTAGTACACCGGGTTGTCGTTGGTGTGCGAGGCGAGCAGGGCCAGGTCGATGTCGAAGTTCTGGTTGTAGTCGGAGCGGGCCAGCGAGTAGCGGGCGGCGTCCACGCCGACCACGGAGACCAGATCGTCGATGGTCACGACGTTGCCGGCGCGCTTGGACATGCGCACGGGCTTGCCGTCCTTCATCACGTTGACCAGCTGGCCGATGAGAATCTGCATGTTCTTGCCGGGCTCGTCGCCGAAGGCCGCGCACATGGCCATCATGCGGCCGATGTAGCCGTGGTGGTCGGCGCCAAGCATGTAGATGGCCACGTCAGCCGGGTTTTCGGCGCGATGGCGCTTGTCCCAGTAGTAGGCGATGTCGGCGGCGAAGTAGGCGAACTCACCATTGGACTTGATGATCACACGATCCTTGTCGTCGCCGTGCTTGGTGGATTCAAACCAAGTGGCGCCGTCCTTGTCGAAGATGTCGCCGCGGGACTTGAGCTCTTCGATGGCGGCGTCGACCTTGCCGTCGGCGTACAGGCTGTTCTCATGGAACCAGACGTCGAAGTTCACGCGGAAGTCCTTCATGGACTTCTGAATCTCGTCGAACATCATCGGTACAGCGCGCTTGCGGAATTCCTCGCGCACTTCGGTGTCGGCCTCGCCGAGCGGTTCGCCGTCGTCGTTCAGGCCTTGATCCTGGTGGGCCAGTGCGGTCAGGTCCACGCCGTCGGACTCGGCTTCGGCCTGAACACGGGCGGCGATCTCGTTGATGTAGGCACCCTTGTAGCCGTCGCACGGGGTTTCGGTCTGGTAGCCGGCCTCACCGAGGTTGTTGGCCTCAGCCCAAGCGGCGACCAGCGACTTGGCGAAGCGGTTGATCTGCTCGCCGTGGTCGTTGAAGTAGTATTCGCGCACCACCTTGGCGCCGTTGGCCTCAAGCACGCGGGCCATGGCGTCGCCCACCGCGGCCCAACGGGTGCCGCCGATGTGAATCGGACCAGTGGGGTTGGCGGAAACGAACTCGAGGTTCAGGGTCTGGCCGCCCAGATGGGCATTACGGCCGTATTCGTTGACCTTGTTGAGGTGCTTGTCGCCATCAACTGCTGGGGCTGCGGCAAGCACGGCATCCACCACGGCTGCAGCCGAGGCGGAATCAAGGGTGATGTTGATGAAGCCGGGGCCGGCCACCTCGACCGTGGCGATGCCGTCGGCTTCAGCGAGCGCGGCGGCGAACGGCTCAGCCAGATCACGCGGCTTCATGCCGGCCTTCTTGGCCAGCTGCATGGCGATGTTGGAGGCCCAGTCGCCATGCGCGCGGTCCTTCGGGCGCATCACGGCGAGCTTGTCGACGGGCGGAATCAGCTCGTCGGTCAGCGTACCGGCCTGGCCGGCGGCGACGAGGTTGTGGGCAATGCTGGAAATCAGTTCACTTAAGGCTTCAGGGCTCATTCTTCTAAGGATACCGAGAACGGCGACACTTGCGGCTCGGTATGCCTATATGCCGTCAATCGAAAGATATCGAGAAAATTCGGCAAACCGAAATCGCTGGAAACATTAAGTTTGCTGAAATGGCGCGAACGTCATGTAATGGTTCTGTCTTATAGTGACAGAACCACTAGTTCATACTGAACTGTCACTACACTTTTGTACCAAATAAGAATGGGTCAACCGTTCTGGCATAATACAGTGAAGTCGGAAACAGGATGGTATACGTTCACGAGGTCGCCCGGATCCGACTCGGCGACGAAGCGAGGTACGGGAACTGTGGTGGGGATGCGCGATGTCGCCAAAAAGGCTGGAGTATCGCTAAGTACAGTCTCACTGGTGATTAATAACGGTGAGCATGTGTCCGACGACGTGCGTTCACGCGTGGAATGGGCCATGGACGCATTAAATTATGTTCCCAACGAACTAGCGCGCAATCTCTCAAAAAATCGCACCAATATGGTCGGCGTAATCATGCCGACACTTCGGCATCCGTTTTTTGCGACATTGTTTGCTTCATTGCAGACTGCGCTTGAGGAGCGCGGCATGCTCGCTCTGCCATGTTCGACTAGCGACATGAAGCGTGGCGAGGAAGAATATATCGATATGCTCCGACGCCGCATGATGGACGGCATTATTATGGGCGCACATACGTCTCATTCTTCCGACTATTGGACGAGTATCGGTCGGCCCATCGTCGCTTTCGATCGATATCTTGGACCAGGAATACCAATGATCGGCTCAGACCATGGACTTGGCGCAAAGCTAGCCGCCGATATAATAATCCAGTCGGGAGCGAAGCATGTAGTCAATTTGTCCGGCCCCTTATCTCAGTTTCATGATTTACCCCGCGCAGTGGTGGATTTCGGCGGATTGACAGGGCTCAACACATCTTTCCCTTCGCTTGAATATTATGCCGAAATCGACGAATTGCTTAGGGAAGCAGGAATTCGTTGGAATTACATGGAAGCCGGCGAAGTTGATGACTTTGCAGCGCACGAACGCGCAGCGCACGAAGTTTTTGAACAATTTCCTGACGTGGATGCCATCGTATCGTCCGATATAGTGGCTTCACTTTGTATGCAGGAAGCCCTCCGCCGAAATATCAACATCCCCCATGATTTGCAGATCATCGCTTATGACGGCACATTCGTTGCGAAAATCGCCGGAATGCGAATGACCGCCATTCGTCAGGATTTTGATGCCATTGCTTCGACACTGTCCCGCTATTTGCTTGATGAGATTCAGGGGAAACCCACTAGCGAATTGGAAGATTCATACGCCCAAGTGCTACCTATGACCGTCCAACTTGGGGATACCACTCGCTGATATCGCCTTTATACTCATCCCGCGTATTTATTCACATTTGATCCCTGAATGCACGACACGCCGTCGAACCGGTTCGAGTTAAGCCATTTCAACCATTCAAGGACTTATTCAACTTGCATTCGAACCGGTTCGAATTTATCATGTAATCACCTGCTCAAGTGATCAGGGGATGGCGACTCCGCTAATCGCCAGTAAAACACACGGAAGTGTTTGCAAAGGAGATAATGATGAGAACCAAGAAAATCATAGCGTTCCTCGGATCGATGGTAATGCTCGCCGGCGTCTCGGCATGTGGCACAAATGACCCCACTGCGAGCACCACCTCTGATGGCAAGACAATTATCAAGATCCAGACATTCAACAACTACGGCTACGGTAAATCCACGGCAGAGCGCCCCGGCGCAAATTTGTGGGCCGAATACGAAAAGCAGAATCCGAACGTGAAAATTGAGGAAACGGTGGCCTCCAGTAGCGATGAAGCTCGCACGGCCTTCAATACCGCAATCTCCTCCGGCTCGAATGCATACGATATCTACGGCGTCGACATCTCTTGGATGCCCTCTATCCGAGCCATGGCGGACAAGTTCACGGATCTGAGTAGCTACACAAAAAACAACAGCTGGCCGGATTGGGTCCGTCAGGGCGGCGAATCCACAGATGGCAAGCTAATCGGAGCTGGAACGGATATCGGCCCAACCGCTCTATGCTACCGCAGCGATCTCTTTGAGAAAGCTGGCCTGCCAACGGATCGCGAACAGGTGAAAGAACTCTTCGGCGGAGACGACGCCACATGGGACAAATTCTTCGAAATCGGTCAATCATACACAGAAAAGACCGGTAAGCCTTTCATTGATTCATTGTCTGATATCTCCTACGTTATGAAAGCTCAGATGGAGGAAGTATACGTATCTAAGGATGATAAAGTCATTGCCGCGGATACGGACATGAAGAACATGTACGACATGCTCGCCAAGAATGTGAACATCTCCGCTGGTTTGTCCACCTGGTCTGATGATTGGAATGCCGCGTTCAAGGCCGACGATGGCTTCGCCGTGCTGACCTGCCCCGCTTGGGAATTGAACAACGTGAAGGGTAACTCCGGAGAGGACTTTACCGGCTGGGATGTTGCAGACGTAACACCCGGTGGTGCTGGTGCCAATCAGGGCGAATCCTGGTTGGTGGTTCCCGAATCGTCTCCGGTGAAAGGCGAGGCCGCTAAGCTCGTTGCCTGGTTGACCGCACCCGAACAGCAGGCCAAAGTATTCGCCGCTGCCTCCAACTTCCCAAGCTCGGCCGACGCTCAGAAACTCGACAAGGTTAGTGGCAAATTGGATGAATACTTCAACAACGCGCCCGTCGGCGAAATCTTTGCCAACCGCGCAGCCGCCATTAAGCATGTGCCGTACATGAATGGCCAGTATTACGACATCGACACTAAGTTCGCTGACGCTCTCAATCGTCTCGATGTGACGAAGGAGCAGAGTGCTTCCCAGTCTTGGAAACAATATGAGGATGATGTGAAGGCTCTGTCCTGAGCGCCTAAATCCACATAACTAAGAGCGTCGGTATGACATTCGTCTGAAATGCCATACCGACGCTCATCGATAATCCGTAGTTCATTGATCCTTTCGAGGAATCGGAGCCAATCATGAGTCTTATATCGCGTAAAGCCTCTCGCGGGGGAAGTACCAAATTCGCGAATCTTGCCTATAAAAGCACCCCCTATATGTATATCGCACCATTCTTCATCGTGTTTGCGGCAGTTGGTCTGTTCCCGCTGCTCTATACCATGTGGGTGGCTACAAGGAATTACAACACCATCACCGGAGACGCCGGCTGGGCCGTATGCGGCTCCACATGCGGTAGCAGCGATGCAACTTGGCTAGGCAACTTCCAATGGGTGCTTCAACAACGCGACTTTTGGGTTGCGCTTCGCAACACATTCTCGATCTTCTTCATTAGTACTATTCCTCAGCTAATTGCCGCGATATTCATCGCCTGGGTGCTTAATGCGAACCTTAAGGCAAAAACATTCTGGCGCATGGGCGTTTTGCTCCCATATGTCGTGGCTCCTTCTGCAGCCGGCATCATTTTCTCCCAGATCTTCTCCGACAAGATGGGCGCCTTCAACGTGCTGATTCAAGCCATTGGCATGCAGCCAATTGCTTGGCACGCTAACACTCTAGCCTCACACATCGCTATTGCTACCATAGTCAATTTCCGCTGGACCGGATATAACTCGCTAATCATCCTTGCCGCCATGCAGGCTATTCCCAATGATGTCATGGAGGCCGCCGTAGTGGATGGTGCCGGTAAATTAAGAACCTTCTTTTCCGTGACACTACCAATGCTGCGACCCACACTGATATTTGTCGTCATAAACTCCACTATCGGTGGCTTGCAGATATTCGACGAAGTCCAGATGTTCCATAATGGCACATCTGGGTACGGTGGACCGAACCGGCAATATCTCACTGTTTCGCTCTATCTATGGGACTTGGGTTTCAACAAAGTGACCATCGGCCAACCAAATCTTGGCCGCGCGGCAGCTGTTGCATGGCTACTATTCCTTGTAATCGTATTCGTCGCAATGATCAATTTCATGTTGACCAGATTGCTGGCAACCGGAGACTCTTCCGCAAAGTCTCGCAAGCCCAAGCGTTCGTGATTACACCAGCCTTCGCCTATATGTGAAAGGAGCATCCTATGTCTTTGATGTCGAATAAACGCAACAGTGGCGAAATGAGCGTTGCCGCTATCGACCAAATCTACGGCAAATCCGTTGCTAGAGCCGCTCGCAAAAAGCGCGGTTCACTAAGCATGTCAGGTGGCGAACGCCATCCAGGATGGGGAAGTTACGTAGTACTGGTGGTATTCATTCTGTTTTTCCTGTTCCCCTTCTATTACGCGATATCCATCGCCTCCCAAGACAGCCCTAGCAAGCAGTACGGCGTACAAGCATTGATTCCTGGCGGCGCCTTATTCGAGAATGTAGCTACTGCATTCAGAGAAATCAATTTCTGGCAGGCTCTAGGCGGCACGCTATTCGTGGCCACCATCACCTCATTCTCCACGGTTCTGTTCAGCACTCTTGCCGGCTTTGCTTTCGCTAAACTCCGCTTCCGCGGCCGCAATGGACTGCTGACTGCAGTAATCGCAACTATGACGATTCCTCAACAGCTTAGCGTTGTTCCCCTGTATCTTTTGGCCACCAAGGCCGGTCTCTACGGCTCTTTGTGGGCAGTGGCAATCCCTGCGCTGGTCAGCGCATTCGGAGTGTTCTGGATGACCCAATATCTGCAAGACGCACTGCCATACGAACTCGTTGAGGCAGCCAGAGTGGATGGAGCTTCGATGATTCGCACATTCTGGTCGATTGCACTGCCAGCAGCCCGACCGGCTGCCGCGATGTTGTTCCTCTTCACTTTCATCGGACAATGGACTAACTACTTCTGGCCGATGCTGATTTTGGGACCAAACAAGAACAGCATGCTCACAGTGGCGTCTTCCGCACTCAAGGGAGCACATTTTACCGACTATACATTGGTGATGTCAGGCGTTCTGCTGACCACTGCACCGCTACTCGTCCTATTCGTCATTGCAGGCAAGCAGCTGGTATCCGGCATCATGGCCGGTGCCGTGAAAGGCTGATATTAGTTGGTGCTGTGCTCGCTGACGAACGCAGCACCAACCGATTGTCATCGTAGACAGAAAATACAAGGAACATTATGACGACTTCATTGACTTATATGCCACTAAATGCACATTGGACATTGCACGCAATCGATTGCCGCAAGGCACCCAAATCATTGCGAGACGTTCTTCAGCATGGTATTCCAGCCGAGGTACCCGGCGAAGCCACGTTAGACTTGCTACGCGCCGGCATAATCGATGATCCATTCGACGGCGACAATGAGAGCAAGCAGCAGTGGATCGGCGATATGGATTGGTGCTTTACCTGCCGGTTCAACTGGCATAACGATGGCTCCCAACGTCATGACCTTGTGGCTCTTGGCCTTGATACATGCGCACATCTTGTGCTGAACGGAGTGCCAATTGCGTTCACAAACAATGCGTTTCGTTCATACCGTTGGGACGTGCGCGAACAACTTCGCGAAGGCGAAAATGAATTAACCATCACTTTTCTCTCTCCAGTGCGAGAATCTGAACGTAGACAAGCCCAGCTGGGAGCTTATCCACACGCCTATCCGCACGCTTTCAACCAAATTCGAAAACCCGCCAGTTCTTTCGGATGGGATTGGGGCATCGATGTGGCCAACGCTGGCATCATCCACAATATCGGCATTGAATCATGGTCGGGCGCTCGCGTTGCGTCCGTCCGCCCGATAGTAGACGTGAAGGCTGATGGCACTGGCGTACTGACTACATATGTCGACATCGAACGCGCCGACACAAGCAATGCCAATGCGATAAACATGACGGTGAGCCTGAACGGGTTCGAAACCGCCGAACAATCAACAACGCTGATTGACGAACACACTACACGTGGCATTATCTCCACTACAGTACGTAATGCGCATCTGTGGTGGCCAATCGGATATGGAAAACAGCCGTTATATGAAGCAACAGTTGTCATTGATTCTTCCTCCGATCAGGGACATGAAGCATACGACATGTGGAACGGACGCATTGGATTCCGATCAGTTCGACTGAATACCGAAGCTGATGAAATCGGCCGCGCTTGCGAAATCATCGTCAATGACGTTCCAATTCATGCACGCGGTTATAACTGGATTCCGGACGACGCTTTCATGTCGCGGCTCGACCACAAGACTTATGAGCGTTCGATTCAGGATTTGGTTGACTCCCATTCCAATATGGTGCGAGTATGGGGCGGCGGAACATACGAAACGGAAGACTTCTACGAACTTTGCGATAAGTATGGCATCATGGTTTGGCAAGATATGATGTTTGCCTGCGCCATGTATCCAGAGAATCCAGGTACCAAAGCCGAAGTCGAAGCTGAAATCCGTGAGCAGATCATCAGGCTGTCTCCCCATCCCAGTTTGGTGATGTGGAATGGTTCAAACGAAAACTACATGGCCTACGTAGATTGGCCGTGGTTCAAACCAGGGTTGCGGGATGATACGGAATGCCCCGATCAGTATGGACGCTCCGAAAAAGGCTGGGGTGACTACTATTACTCCGAGCTGTTCCCAACGCTGATGAAAGAATTGGATCCCACTCGTATTTACACTCCCAGCGCGCCAATGAGTTTCACGGACCATAAATCGCCAAACACAGATCGTGATGGCACGACACATATCTGGGATGTGTGGAATGACGAAGATTACTTCCGATACGCCGATTACATCCCTCGCTTTGCCGACGAATTCGGCTACCAGGCACCGCCCGCATGGAGTACGTTGACTCGTGCTGTTCACGATGCGCCTTTAGAGCCATTCGGTAAGCAAATGCTCGTACATCAAAAGGCCGAATTCGGCAATGAAAAACTTGCAAAGGGCATGCGTTCACATCTGACACCGGGAACTTTCGACGATGACTACATCGACGCTCAAGGTAATCATAGTTGGCTGATACCCTCCGATAAATGGGAGAACATCGAGGATTGGCATTGGGCTTGCCAACTGCAACAAGCGCAGGCGATTCGATTCGGCGTGGCACACATGCGATCGCTGGAACCAATAAATGCCGGAATTCTCATTTGGCAGTTAAACGATGATTGGCCTGTAATCTCATGGTCTGCCGTAGATTATGACGGGCATCGTAAGCCCTTATGGTACATTTCGCGTGAGTGCTTTGCTCCACGGTTCGCCAGTATCCAACGCAGCGTATCCAATGCGGCTCGCACCTCCCGTCAATGGGCAGCCAAACGATTGCCATATGACTGCTTGGCACTGCATATCGCGAACGACACTCGCGATTCGTGGAGCGGAACATGGGTCGTACAACGAGTTACTTTGAATGGCCAACAACTTGCAGAATGCCAATATCCGGTAGATATCGCGGCTGGGGGTCATGTACGCATCGAATTAGACGCAGCTCTCGCGGCATTCAGCTCCCTCTCAGATGAGATTCTGATCGCGAGGACAACAGACGGGAGCTTCGCTCGAATCATTTACAATCCCGCCGAAGTGATCGATCAAAATCTTGCCTCAGACCCTTTTACCGCAACGGCAATTCCCGTCGAGGAAGGATACCTGCTGACGGTAGAGGCTCATAACTATGTACGCGACCTATTCTGCATGGTGGATAAAGTCGATTCCAAGGCCAGAGTGAATGGTGGCATGGCCAGCCTGCTACCGGGCGAAACACTGCAATGGCTAATCCATTCCGATCACAACGTTCCCCCTGAAGCATGGACGAATCATCGCACACTAAGGTCGGCCAACGATCTCCATGAAGCTCAAATTCATAGAGAACTGACCGATATCGCCGGCATGACCGTCAAATAATCAGACGAATATTTCAAGGAGATGAGACAATGACGATATCATTCCCGCAGAATTTTATATGGGGAGTAGCGACCTCCGCATACCAGGTGGAAGGTGCGACGAGTGAGGATGGACGAGGAGAGTCAATCTGGGATCGGTTCTGTACGAAACCTGGTGCCATCAGCGACGGATCTTCGGGCGCAGTGGCATGCGACAGCTACCACAGATATGCCGAAGACATCACGATTGCACAGCAGTTGGGTGTAAAAGCCTATCGGTTGTCGATAGCTTGGCCACGCATCGTGCCTCAGAGAGACGGCAAGATTAATCAAGCGGGTATCGATTATTACCGCCGTCTACTCGATGCTTTACGAGAGGCTGGAATCGCCCCCTTTGTAACATTATATCACTGGGATTTACCTCAATATTTGGAAGACAACGGAGGCTGGTCTAATCGCGAAACCGCTCTGTGCTATGCGGATTATGTCAAAACCATGGCTGAGGCACTTGGCGACCGCATTGCAGTATGGACAACCCTGAATGAACCTTGGTGTACGGCATATCTGGGTTATGGCAACGGCATTCACGCTCCCGGAATTCAGGATTACGGCAAAGCTCTAGCGGCTGTACATCATCTGAATCTAGCCCATGGGCTGGGCGTCCAGGCCATTCGATCAGTTATAGGAGACACCGCACGTACCAATGTGGTGCTGAATTTGGCTACCAATGTCATAGATGAAGATACGGAAGAAAACCGGATTGCCAAGCATCGCGCGGACTTAATCGCCAATGAGGTATTCCTTGGACCGATGTTCGAGGGGTGTTACGATTCCGAGATTTTCAAAGTGACCGAAAACGACTCAGATTGGTCATTCATCGCTGACAATGATTTGAGCACAATCCATCAGCCGGTAGAATCACTCGGCATCAATTACTACTCCAGCGCACACGTACGTCATGCCGGTCTTTCGAGTACTCGAGTCAGTACACGAAACCCGTTGCCGGCACAGGACATAGTCGAAATTTTGCCGCCTACTGGGGAATTAACCGCCATGGGCTGGAACCAAGAACCACAAGTTCTGACTGCTGAATTGCTGGGGTTGAGTCGTCGCTTCGAAAATCTCAAACTGGTGGTGACGGAGAATGGCTCAGCATGGAATGATGTTGTGAGCGCTGATCCCGCGATGCCGAATGGGAAAATCATACATGACACACAGCGAGTGAATTATCTGAATCAGCATATCGCAGCTGTCGCCGAGGCAATGGACCAAGGAGCGAACGTCACCGGCTATTTCGCTTGGTCGTTGCTTGACAACTTCGAATGGTCATTAGGCTATGAGAAACGTTTCGGCATTATTGGCATCGATTACGCCACTCAAGAGCGCATATGGAAAGATTCAGCTTTGCGTTATCGTGAGATAATAGCCGCTAATGCCGTGTGACAGATGAATGGAACGTACTATCACGCCTACACCTATCACCACGACATAAGCTTCACTTTCACAAGCAAATAAATATCGCAACGAGCTCTGTAGATTGACGGCATAGTGCCGTACATGCAAAGCATGGCTGTGTTACCGCGGGGGCAGTGGATTGTGTGCAATCCACCGCCCCCCCCCGCAATGTTCCGAAACATACCAAGCGAAAATCGGCCATCAGCAATCCCCTGAAAACGTTGGGGGCTCGCCGGAACCGCTATACATACCGTCGGTCGGTATCTATAGTGATCGGCAACGCCGCATACCGCATACCGCAGGGAGGCCAGCATGGCACGTAACGCGCACCCCGAGGTGACGCGCAATCGCATTCTCGACGCCGCGCAACAGCTGTTCATAACCAAAGGCTACGAGCACACCTCCATCCAGAACATCGTGGACGAACTCGGCGACCTTTCCAAAGGCGCAATCTACCATCATTTCAAATCCAAGGAAGACATCCTCGAAGAGCTCATCAACCGGGACAACGACGTGCAGGACGACTTCAACGAATCGGTGATGGACCGCAGCGACCTCACCGCTCTCGAAAAGTTCCGCATATTGTGGCGCTATTCGATAACCACACAGGACCATGTGCAGATCATGCGCGCCGCCATGCCCATGCTGAGCGACCCGGTTTCGTTCGCCGCAAACATGCGGATCTGGAGCAAGCACCTGCCCGAACGGTTCCTGCCGCTGATTGAAGAGGGCATCAAGGACGGCTCCATCCCCACCGCATATCCGCGAGAGGCCGCCGAGCTGCTCTCGCTCCTGCCCAACTACTGGCTGATGCCGTATTTCTATCCGGCGAGTTTGTCCGAGATGGAGCACCGCGTCCGGTGTCTGGCAGCCATGCTCAGCGCGATTGGCGTGCCGATTTTCGACGACGAACTTATCGAAATGACCGCCAAAGGCATGATGACGTTCGACAGGCTCCCCTCAGCCGCCTGCGGCGACAGCTCCCCTCAGAGAGGGGAGCCAAGGAAAGGCTCACAATGAACACAGCAATAAAACGCAAGAACGACAACAGCCCCCAGCGCCCGCCGCGTTCCCGCGACTTCGTGCTGTTGGTCGCCGGCCAGGGTATTTCGCTGTTCGGCAATATGATGCTGCGTTTCGCCATGTCGATGTGGGTGCTGGACGAAACCGGCTCGGCTACCGTGTTTGCCTCGGTACTGGCCATCTCCATCGTGCCCACCATCCTGCTCTCCCCGTTCGGCGGTGTGCTGGCCGACCGCGTCAACCGCCGCACGATCATGGTGGCACTCGACGCCATCTCCGCCACGCTCGTGCTGGCGAGCGCCATCGTTTTCGCCGCCGCGGGCTTCAATATCGCGGCCATCGCCACCATGCAGGTGCTGCTCGCCGTACTCGGCGCGTTCGAGACGCCGACCGTACAGGCCGCGCTTCCCCAGATGTTCCGGCAGTACGGCCCTGCCACTATGCGCCAAGGCATGGCCGTGATCAATCAGGTTCAGCAGTTGAGCTCCCTGCTGCCAAGCTTCCTCGGCGGCGTGCTATATGCCATGTTCGGCATTCGCCTCATGATGATCATCACCATCGTGAGCTTTGCCGGCGCGGCCGCGCTCGAATGCTTTATCCGTCTCAACGCACCTGACCGCGGAGACGAAGAACTACCGACACCAATCGAAGACCTCAAAGCCGGCATACGATTCCTTGTGAAAGACCGTCCCAACGTGTTCAAACTGTTGTTGTTCTCAGCCGCACTGAACTTCGTTCTCATCGGATACTCCGGCGTCGGTTTCCCCTACACGATTCGCACCGTGCTGGGCTTCAATGCCACCGTGTATGGCATCGCCGACGGTCTGATTGGCGTTTCCGGAGTAGCAGGCGCCTTCATCGCCGGCCTGTTCGCCGCAAAACTCACCATGCGCTGGTTGCCAGGATTGATGGCCGCACTCGCGTTAGCCATGGTTCCACAGGGCATAGTATTCCTGCTGCCGGTCGGCGCATGGACCAAGCTCATGATACTCATCATCTTCACTTGTGGCACAATGATTGCCAGCTGTTTCACTAACCTCATCGCCGTGCCCACCATCCAACTCAATACTCCTGAAGCGATGACCGGCAAAGTGATGTCCATGGCCGCGGCTGTGAGCATGTGCGCCCAGCCGCTCGGCCAGATGGTGTACGGATGGGCCTATGACCGGATGCCGGTAGCAGCAGTGTTGTTCATCTCCACCGTATTGTTCGGAATAATCACGGCGATGCTCGTGCCGCTGTCCAAACAATTCGAGGACTAAACGGCTCAATACAATTCTGGCTTCTCTCAATGAGAGAAGCCAGGAAGATCAGTCGAAGTCCGCGCCGAGCGCCTCGAGCTTGCCACGGAAGTCGGCATAGCCACGGTCAATCAACGAGATGCCATACACATCGGACGGACCGGATGCAGCCAGCGCAGCAATCAGATGCGAGAAGCCACCGCGCAGATCCGGCACGTCAATATCGCGGCCGGTCAGCGGGGTCGGACCGAAGATCACAGCGGAATGCTTGTAGTTACGCTGCTGGAAACGGCAGGGCAGGGAGCCCAGGCATTCGCGATAGAGCTGAATGGTGGCACCCATCTCGACCAGTGGCTTGGTGAAGCCGAAACGGTTCTCGTACACGGTCTCGTGCACAATCGACAGACCATTCGCCTGAGTCAAAGCCACCACGAGCGGCTGCTGCCAATCGGTCATAAAGCCGGGGTGCACGTCGGTTTCGATGGCCACGGGCTTCAAGTCACCGCCCGGATGCCAGAAACGAATGCCCTTATCGGTCACCTCAAATTTGCCGCCCACCTTGCGGAACACGTTGAGGAAGGTAATCATCTCCGGCTGGGTGGCACCCTTGACGAAGATGTCGCCGCGCGTGGCAAGCGCCGCAGACGCCCAAGAGGCAGCTTCAATACGATCGGTCAGCGAAGTGTGCGTGTAGCCTTGCAGCTCCTTGACACCTTCAATACGGAACGTGCGATCCACATCCACGGAAATGATGGCGCCCATCTTCTGCAGCACGCAGACCAAGTCCATAATTTCCGGCTCAGTGGCGGCACCAGAGAGCTCAGTCTTGCCTTCCGCGAGCACGGCGGCCAGCAAAGTCTGCTCAGTGGCACCTACAGACGGGTACGGCAGGTGAATCTTCGCGCCGTGCAGGCCGTTCGGGGCGGTGATGTGAATGCCGTCCTTATGTTCCTTATCCACGGTGGCGCCGAGCTTGCGCAGGGTCTCCAAGTGGAAGTCAATAGGACGGCCGCCGATTGCGCAGCCGCCGAGGGCCGGGATGAACGCCTCACCCAGACGGTGCACCAGCGGGCCAGAGAACAGAATCGGAATGCGGGAGGAGCCGGACAGCGTATCCACGTCGGCCACGTCGGCCAGCTGTACATGGCTGGCGTCGATGGTCACGATGCCCTTCTCGCCGTTCACGTCCACATCCACGCCGTGCAGTCGCAGCAAATCGGAGACCACATGCACATCGCGAATCTCCGGCACATTCTTCAGCACCGACTTGCCCGGCGCCAGCAGTGCGGCGACCATGGCCTTGCTCACGAAGTTCTTTGCGCCACGCACCTTGATCGTGCCATTCAGCGGCTTACCGCCCTCGACATGCAGCACGTCATCCGGATTCTCAGCCACGCCACTCTCCTATATACAAGCAATTCAAAAAACGCTATCGTCCAGTTTGCCATAACCCATGTGCTGACTCCGTGAAATGCGCCTGAAGCCGAACTCCGGCTTGGCATAACCGACTCTTTCATACCCCCCCTGCACCCCCTTCTAATACACCCTTTCGACTGCAGGACGAAATCTTCCGTTTTCCGATAAACGTGACCTTCCTCACAGCTGAGCCCACGGTGTTCCTCATGCTTCTACGCTACGATTCAGGGCAATGGCACCTGACGCCATGGCCACAAGCAAAGGAGCATTCATGACCACAGTCGCCGTTATCGGCTGTACGCACGCCGGCACGTTCGCCACCACTTCGATTCTCGCCGAGCATCCCGATTGGACCGTCCACGTTTTCGAGCGCAACGGCACGCTCTCCTTCCTTTCCTGCGGCATCGCCCTGTGGGTGGGCGACCACGTGTCCGACCCGAAGAAGATGTTCTACTCATCTCCCGCCGCCTTGGCCGAAGCCGGTGCGACCATGCACATGCGCACCGATGTGACCGACGTGGATCTTGACGCCAAGACTCTCACCTACCGCTCACTGGAAGACGGCGACGCGGCGACCGAGCAAACCCTCGCTTTCGACAAACTGGTCGTAACCACCGGCTCCCGCCCCGTAATCCCGCCGATTCCCGGTATCGATAGCCCGCACGTACTGCTGTGCAAGAACTGGGATCACGCCATCGCCATCAAGGAGAAGGCCAAGACCGCCAAGTCCGCAGTGGTCATCGGTTCGGGCTACATCGGCGCGGAGATCGCCGAGCAGTTCAGCGTCACCGGCGTCAAGACCACGCTGGTGGACGGGCTCGACCGCCCGCTAGCCAATAATTTCGACAAAACCATCACCGATCAGGTGGCGGCGGCGTTCGAAGAGCACGGCGTGACGCTCGCGCTCGGCCAGAAAGTGGTGGAATTCCACGACAACGACGACAATACGGTCACCGTGGTCACCGAAAAGGGCGAATACACTGCCGAGATGGCAATCCTGGCGGTCGGCTTCCTGCCGAACACCGATCTGCTCAAGGGCAAGGTGGACATGCTGCCGAACGGCGCGATCGTGGTGGACGACTACATGCAGGCTTCCGTGCCGGACGTGTATGCCGCCGGTGACTCCGCCACCGTGTTCTACAACCCGACCGGCCAGCACGATTACATTCCGCTGGCCACCAACGCGGTGCGCCAGGGCCTGCTAGTCGGCCGCAACATCGAGGCGCCGACCGTGAAATACCTGGGTACGCAGGCCACGTCCGCCGTGCAATTGTATGATCTCTCGCTCGCCGCCTCCGGCCTGACCCGCGCGGGTGCCGAACGCCGCGGACTCACGGTCCACGAGACCTCGCTCACCGAGGATTACCGCCCGGACTTCATGCTCACCACCACACCGGTCACGTCGATCCTGACATGGGATCCTGAGACTCGTAAGGTCAAGGGTGGCCAGTTCTGCTCCAAGGCCGACATTTCCGGCGCGGCGAACGTGATTTCCATGGCCATTCAGGCCGGCTTCACCATCGACCAGCTTGCCAATGTGGACTTCCTATTCCAGCCCAACTTCGACAAGCCGGTCTACTACGTCGGCGCCGTGGCCATGAAGGCGGCGGCTGAGTAAAATCCATCGATCTGCCTGCATCTTGCACGATACGTGAGCTGTCGGCAGCGAAAGCGTCCGTAAGTATGCGAGGGCCTCGTCGAGCCGCATACTTACGGACGTTCGTTCTCTTGCCGCAGCTTCCGTCCACCGTTTCAGTCAAATGTGCAACATAACTACCTGTTATGTACATTAGGTATTGATTTCCAATTACAACTCGACTATCATGGAACTTTCGCCATTTTTTGCGTATCAGTATCCCTTGGTTTCATTGACGTTGAGACATCGTTATCAATAATCTCTATAAGCAATAGTGATAAACGGCTCCTTTTCAGCGTTTCACCGCTATACACTATTGCCCGTTGCTGCAATAGATACCACCGCACTTTGCATACGGTGAGGTCCTGCACTGACACGTAACACTGGAGAACATGGTTAGATAGAGAGGGGCCACCTCCAAATGAACTCATACTCACTGAAAAAGACGGCGGTAAAAGCTCTTGCGGCCGTCGTCGCGCTGAGCACTCTGGCCGGTTTGGCCGCCTGCGGTTCCGCGCAAGCCGCTGATAGCGGTGAAAAAACACTGAAAGTCGCACTGGTCGTGCCGAACAAACCGTATGCATACGCCGAAAAAGACGGTAGCCCCGCAGGCTTTGAATACGAAGTTCTGAAGAAAATCGACGATCAGAACAAGAACATCAAGCTCGAGTACTCGACTCTTGAATACCAGAATGCACTTATTGGCCTCAAGGAAGGCAAGTACGATCTGGTCAGCGGCACCTTCTTCCGCACGCCGGCTCGTGAGAAGGACTACCTGGTCACCAAGCCGTACAACTACTACTTCCTGAACCTCATTGTGAACCCGAACAGCAAAATCAAGACCATGGAAGACCTCAACGGCAAGTCCGTGGTGCCGATCGAGTCCACCGATGGCCGTTACGTTGCTTTCCGCGATTGGCAGAAGAAGCACCCGAACGTCAAGATCAAGATGGAGGCTTCCTCCACCCAGCCGACCTTCACCGACATGATCCAGCAGGTGCACGACGGTACATATGACGCCGTTTACCTGTCCAAGGACCAGTTCGATGGCGTCAAGGACAGCCTCGGATACCCGATGAAGGTCACCGACGCCGTCGACGGCCGCGACACCGTCTTCCTGCTCAACAAGAAGAACCAGGACGCGCAGCAGCAGGTGAACAAGTCCATCGAGGCCCTCACCAAGGACGGCACCTTGGCCGGTCTGACCAAGAAGTGGTTCAAGCAGGATAACTTCGCCCTTGCCGAGAAGCTCGGCATTGCCGACAACGGCTGATCTCAGTTGTATTTCGCTTGAGATTCGCTGAATAACTATACGAGGGGCCATATGGATTCCGGATTGCAAATCATAGTGAATGTATTGCCAGGCATGCTTCAATACGTTCCGATGACGTTGGTGTACACGCTGGCGCCCAGCATCATTGCCGCGATTTTGGCAGTGTTCATCTGCCAAGCACGGCTGCGTGGCACTGGCGTCGCGTACTGGCTGGTATCGCTGTTCGTGTCCTTTTTCCGAGGCACTCCCCAGCTGGTACAGATGTTTCTGATTCTGTATGGCCTTCCTCGACTACTCCTCATCATTGGCATTGATATCAATGATTGGTCGGCAGGTACGTTCTACATCATCGCCACCACACTGAACCTGTCATGCTTTGTGGCTGAAGCGTATCGTGGCGGATATCTCGCTATGGATTACCGCCAGATCGAAGCTGGCTACAGCATTGGTTTCAGCCGTCTGCAATGCTTCTTCCATGTCATTGTGCCGGGAACGCTGCAGAATGCTGTACTCAATTTGAAGAATCTTTCCATTGATGTCCTGAAAGGCGCCTCACTGGCCTACACTATCGGCGCAATTGAAGTCATGGGCTATGCGGATCGCATGATTGGCTTGAATTCCGGCGTAGGCAGGCTGTGGGTGCTCGGCGTCGCCGCAGTTATCTATTTCGTACTGGTTGCGATTCTCGAGTTGCTATTCAATCTGGCTGCAAAGCACTACCAGCGTTACGGGAAGGCGTGAGACTATGACTTTGGATTACGAATTCATGGGGCAGGATATTCCGGTCCTGCTGCGCGCACTGCCCGCCACTATCACACTTACCTTATGGTCGATGCTTGTGGCGTTGCTGTTCGCCATCACCTGCGGCGCCTTTATTCTGGTACGCATCCCCGTACTCAAGCAACTGGTCATCGTCATCAATACGTTTATCAAGGGCGTGCCGCTGGTCATTCAGCTGCTGTTCTGCTACTACGCGGTGCCCATCGTGGCCAAAGGTCTCGACGGATTCCTCGGCTATCATTTCGACCCGCGCAACCCGCCGTATTTCCCGGCCGCGGTACTGGCACTGGGATTGAACTTCGGCGCATACATTACCGACGTAGTGGTTTCCTCGGTTCGTGCCATTGACCACGGGCAGATTGAAGCGGGCAAGGCATGCGGCATGCGCCGTCGAGAAATCATCTGGCATATTCTGCTGCCGCAGGTAGTTGTGGTGTCTATCCCCGATATGGGCAATTACTTTATATGGCTGCTCAAGGGCACCAGCGTTGCCTCTCTGGTCGGCGTTGCCGAGCTGTTGGGCACGGCGAAAATCAGCGCCAGCCAGAATTACGATTTCCTTGAAGCGTACTTGGTTGCCGCACTACTCTACTGGGTGGTATGCGTGGTTGCCGAATGGTTGCTGAACCTGCTGTACGTCAAACTCGGCAAATTCAATATCAAGGAAGATGATGCCATGCAACAGTTCTCGTTCTTCTTCTTAAGCAAGCAGGCGAAATCCAAGTTGCGCAGAAAGGTATCTGTCATCGCCTGATGACATACACGCAGTAGCATCGCATCGAACAATAATTTCAAGCAGTACAAGTAGTTCAAGCAGTTTCACATCCTAGGGAAGGAAATCTCATGGCATTCGAAAACAATGTCCCGAGCATCGTCAACCCGGTGGTGGACGGCCTTCGCGACATTTCCGCTCGTCGCGCCGCAACCATCAGCAACATGATTGACGAGGCCGCCAAGCACGGCCTGGACGATCAGTTCGCCTATGACGCCGTATGGACGTACGGTGCCGACAACGGTAAGGAATTCGCCCAGCAACTTGGCGAGCATCCGACTTTCCGCCAGTTCGCAGATGATTTCGGCCGCGATCACAACGAGCAGATCTATGAGATGGAGCGTGTGGTCGACAACGACGACGAGCTGGAGATTCATTTCCATTACTGCCCGTACGTCACCGAATGGGTAAAGCAGGGCAAGAATCCTGAGCAGATTGCCCGTTTGTGCGACGTTGCCATGGCCGGAGACCATGCTTTTGCGCAGGAATTCTCCTGCCTGGATTTCACGCTTGAAGGCACAATCGCCAAGGGCGACCCCGTGTGCACCTTGCGTTTCGTTCGCCGCAAGGACCACGAACTGGCCAAAGACGGCCAAGGCTTTATCAAGACCAAGAAGGCTGCCTAAGCGTGGCGCAATCCCGTAATTAGGCGTTAATACATAGGATCAAAAAGGAACGTCATGGAATACGCCATCAGCGTCGAAGACCTACATAAATCCTTCGGCGACAAGGAAATCCTGAAAGGCATTTCCTTGCATGCCGCCAAAGGTGAGGTAACCGCCATTATTGGCCCCAGCGGGTCAGGCAAGACCACCTTGCTACGCAGCATGAACCTACTGGAGACCCCGGATTCGGGTGTCATTACCATCGGTGGAGTCAGTGTTGATTGCGGCAAGAAAATCAAACATGCCGATGCACTGGCACTTCGCCGTCAAACCGCCATGGTGTTCCAGGACTACAACCTGTTCAAGAACAAGACCGCGTTGCAGAACATCACGCAAGGTCTACGCACGGTAAAGAAGAAGTCCAAGGCCGAGGCTGACGAAATCGCCCGCAAACAACTGGAATTGGTCGGCTTGTCCGATTTCGCCGACTATTACCCCATTCAGCTTTCCGGTGGTCAGCAGCAGCGTGTTTCCATCGCACGAGCACTGGCTTTGAACCCGACCGCGATCCTGTTCGATGAACCGACTTCCGCGCTTGATCCGGAATTGGTGGGCGATGTGCTAGAAGCGATTGGCACAGTGGCCAAGCTGGGCATCACTATGGTGATTGTGACGCACGAGATTCGTTTTGCGCGCAAGGTTGCCGACAAGGTGATTTTTGTGAACCAAGGCGTCATCGTGGAAGAGGGCACTGCCGAAGAGGTTATCGACCACCCGACCCACGAACGCACCAAGGCATTCCTGAGCCGCATCAACGATAAGTAATCGGCGTCCGGCCAACGTGAAAACGGGTGTGGCCTGTACGTGCACATGCATTACGAACAATGCCATGCGCATACAGGCCACACCCGTTTTCACGTGTTCAGCAGACCGTAACGCCTTGCCGTTATTTGATACTGGACTTAATCTTGCGGGCCAGTTCGGCATCCCACATCGCGCCGGTGGCGGACATCACCGAGTCCGCACCGGCGTTTCTGTATGCCTGATAATCGGCGGGCGAAACCACGCCGCCTACACCGTTGATCTTGAAATCAAGACCGAGCTTCTCGCGGATCGCGGCCAGACGAGCCACCATGTCGAGTCCAGCGCCGCGAATCGCGTTGCCACACACGCCTGAACGGTCGCGGCCCGCGCCGGGCAAAGCCTGATTGCCGTCCGCGTCGACCAGTTTGGCGGAAATCGTGTTGATGGTGCTGAAGCCCTGCACGGTGCCGTGGCCCACGGTGGAGCGCACCATGAGTTCCAGGTCATCATCGCTGGGGATGTAGGCGAGCTTGACCATCAGCGGAATATCGCCGATCTCCTGCTTCACGGCTTCGGTGATGCGCCCTACAAGCAGCGGATTATGGCACAGCAGTCGATTGTGGCCTTCGTTGGGGCAGCTGGTGTTCATTACCATGAGCTTTGCACCGGTTTCCTTGATCAGCCGGGCGGTGGTGGCGTGGTCGGCGATGTATTCTTCCTCGCTCATGCCTTCCACGCGCGAGCCTTGGAAGCTCGGCACCAGCACTTGGCCGAGACCGGCGGCGGCGATGGCCGCGCGCATGTCCGGCTGCCAGACGTCCGGGCTTTGCGAGGGTACACCGAAGCTGTTGGAGATGGAGATCGGCTGCTCATAGTCGGTGTCGGCGAGTACGCCCTCGTCCAGTTCTGCGCTGCCCGGGGTCAGCGAGCCGTCCGCCGACTTGGGATGCACGGCGAGCACGTTCGGGAACGGATTGCAGCCCCATGCCCGCGAGCGCACGGTTTTGTAGGTAGCCAGATCGAAGCCCATGCGGAAAGCGGCCGTAGTGAACCGGCTGTTGAGCAGCGGCCCCGCCGGAATGCCAAACGGCAAGTTCACCGGCTGGCCAAGGAAGGCAGCGGATCCTGGCTCCCCCACTACACCATCTGACGTCTTTTTTTCTAGCTCCCCCTCATAGGGGGAGCTGTCACCGGAGGTGACTGAGGGGGTCGCCTTCAGCACCTCGGCGAACGCCCCAAACGGCCCTTGCTCATAGTTATCTTCATAGCTATGCTTCACATCGTAAAACGGCTCAAAATCACTCATAGTTCAACGATAAGCCACGCCCGGCCATCACACGCACAAATAGCGCGCTTACCCCTGCACGCCTATACCCAGCACAATGAACACCGCAAACCACAACGGTTGCATGCGCCCACCACCGTACTGGCTGATACGGCCGAGCTGATTGGGCTCACCATAGCTGTCGACGTGTGGGCCGCCGAGCCAAAATTCGCGGGTGAAAATATCTCGATGACGCATGAGCCGCAGGAAGCCGAATGCGAGCAATACCGAGACCAGACTGATAATGCCGTCGTATTGGACGGTGATGTTGCCGTTGGACGTTGATACGCCGATGGCGATGGCGGACATGTCATTGGCCACCGAATCGTGAATCATATGGGCCAGCTCCTGCTCGCGGGTGATACGTCCGAGTATCCGTTCGGCGCGAGCAGCACGGGCATCGGCTTCGACCGAACGGCGGAACGCCGAGCCAAACGTCACCAGGGACCCAAGCATCAACAGGTTCAGCACCAGCGTTGCCACAAACACAATCAGCGAGTACTGCGGCAGCACGATTTCAGCCGGAGCCGCGGCGCCGAAGTCGATCGCGTCGTCCTTGGTTATATCGTTCAGCGCGTCAATCGCACCCCGAATAATGCTGCCACCCACCGATGCTGATTGCAGCATCGCGAATCCGAGAGCATCCAGTACGGAATAAGCCAGTGGTACAGCGACCGCGACGCGTTTGGTAAACACGTAACCGACTGCCAAAACACCGTTACCAACGCAGTGCCACCAGTAATCCACCAACCTTGCAGAGGCAGCAGAGCCGCGGCCAGACAAACCGCAACCCCAACCGCGACGGTTCTCATCATGCAGGCGGCGAACTGATAACGAAAGATTCGGAATCCACAGCACCAGCTCAACAACAATCGCGGCATTGTCCATGAGATTACTCAGGGGCGAATCGATGATATCCGAGCCGTTGCCGAACGAATAGCCCATCAATGAGCCGATGCCGCCGGAGATGATGCCGACTGTAGCCGTCAACAGTATCGTGAACAAATGCACCCACCAGTATTCACCGCGTGAGGCACGGCCGTGAAAGATGAACGTCTTGCGGAAGAATCGCACGATTAGTTACGGCGCAATCCATGCCATCAACAGCACTTCGCCGTTATACCTGCAACCATTCGGCGTAGTGCAGCTCACCGTTTCAGCGGCTGGTGCGGACACGGACATCCGGCTGGACGCGGTACCCGGTACCTTGCAGCTGGAGCTGGAGCGGTGCCGTGAAACATCTCGTGAAACACTGCGTGGAACATCTCGTGAAACAATCAATCTCCAGTGCCCTGACGCATCCACGCAACAGGAATCCGCACTTGAGCAACCTACAAGCCAAAGCCGACGCCGGCCTCCGATACAACAACTGCTTTGGAGGCACAAGACAACTCCGAAACGTACGCATCTGAGACGAACGCAGCCGCTAACGTTTATATCGCGCCGCTTCCCCACCGCATCACCGTCACGGGAGCCAACGGACTGGCACAGTTCGTACTCATCACCCGCCGCACCCGGGTACAGTCGGTCACCCGCTCGACCACCCTGTAGCGTGAGCCACACGGCATCGAACGCATCACCATGCCCCCCTGTTCGTCACCAAAGGTCTCGACACCCTCCGCTTTCTCTTCCTACACCGCGCAGACGCCGATATCCTGAACCGTTGGGCGGACGGTCCGACCGAAGTATGAATTTCAAAGGTCTCACTGGTGAGCAGCCAGTGAGACCTTGTTTATGCGATGGAGGGAGTTAGATAATGCCGCGGTCGGCCAACGGGCCCGTCCAATTATCTTCAGGCTCGCGGGCGGACTCGATCTTTTCTTCGGGCCAGTGCTTGGCGGGGATGGTCTTGGGCTTGAAGGGGAACTTTTCGGCGCGCATCTTTTCATAGGCGGCGATGTCGTCCTCATGCTGGAGCGTCAGGTCGATATCGTCGTAACCGTTCATCAAGCGCCAACGCACGTAGTCGTTGACCTCGAACGGCAGGGTCACGTCGCCGCAGGTGACAGTGCGGGTCTCCAAAGACACGGTCATCTCGCGGCCGGGTTCTTCCTCCAGCAGCTTCCACAGGAGCTCAACAGACTCCTGCGGCATGATCGCGGCCAGCACACCGTTCTTGGCGGTGTTGCCGTAGAAGATGTCGGCGAAGCTGGGGGCGATGACCACGCGGAAGCCGTAATCGTGCAGCGCCCACACGGCGTGCTCGCGGGAGGAGCCAATGCCGAATTCGGGGCCGGCTACCAGAATCTGGCCCTTGCCGGCGTACTCCGGCTTGTTGAGCACGAAGTTCGGGTCGCGGCGCCATGCGTAGAACAGGGCGTCGTCGAAGCCGGACTTGGTCACGCGCTTCAGAAACACGGCGGGAATGATCTGGTCGGTATCGACGTTGGAGCGGCGCAGCGGCACGCCCACGCCGGTCAGGGTGGTGAGTTTTTCCATGGATATCAAGCTTTCAGTTCTTGCCCCCACTGGCGGGGGCTGTCAGCTTTGCTGACTAGGGGTGGTCGCCGGCATACAGCGTCTCAAGACCACCCTCAGTCAGTCTTCGACTGACAGTCCCCGCCAGCGGGAGCCAGTGTGCAGTATTTACAAATCGGCGGGGGACGAAATCGTGCCGCGAATAGCAGTCGCTGCGGCCACGGCAGGCGACGCCAGATGCGTACGCGACCCCTTGCCCTGGCGGCCTTCGAAGTTACGGTTCGAAGTGGAAATCGAGCGTTCGTTCGGCACCAGCTTGTCCGGGTTCATGCCCAGGCACATCGAGCAGCCGGCGTTACGCCATTCCGCACCGAAGTCCTTGAACACCTTGTCAAGCCCTTCCTTTTCCGCCTGCAGACGCACGCGGGAGGAGGCCGGCACCACGAGCACGCGGTGAATGTTCTCCGCCTTGTGATGTCCCTTCATAATCGCAGCGGCCTGACGCAGATCATCGATACGACCATTGGTGCACGAACCGATGAACACCGTGTCCACGGCGATGTCCTTGATCGGCATGCCCGGCTTCAGACCCATGTACGTAATCGCGCGTTCGGCGGCGGCACGCTTGGTGGCGTCGGCGATCTTGTCCGGTTCCGGCACGTTCGCGGTGATCGGCAGACCCTGACCGGGGTTGGTGCCCCAAGTCACGAACGGGCCGAGCTTGGTGGCGTCGATATCCACTACCTTGTCGAACATGGCATCGTCATCGGTCTTCAACGTCTTCCAATACTCGACCGCACGATCCCACATCTCACCTTCCGGCGCATGCGGACGGCCCTTCAGGTACTCGAATGTGGTCTCATCGGGCGCAATCATGCCGGCTCGCGCACCGGCCTCAATGGACATATTGCATACGGTCATGCGCTCATCCATGGTCAGGCTGCGAATCGCTTCGCCACGGTATTCGATGACGTGGCCCTGGCCGCCGCCGGTGCCGATCTTGGCGATAATCGCCAGAATGATGTCCTTGGCGGTAGCATCCGCAGGCAGCTTGCCGTTGACGTTGACGGCCATGGTCTTGAACGGCTTCAGAGACAGCGTCTGCGTGGCCATAACGTGCTCGACCTCGGAAGTACCGATGCCGAATGCCAGCGCACCGAATGCGCCGTGCGTCGAAGTGTGCGAGTCACCGCACACGATGGTCATGCCCGGCTGGGTCAGGCCCAGAATCGGCGCAAATGCATGGACTATGCCCTGATCGGCGTCACCCAACGGGTGCAGTCGCACACCGAATTCCTTGCAGTTCTTCTCCAAAGTGCTCAACTGCAGAGTGCTCGTTTCATCCGGATTCGGACGATCGATGTCAACAGTAGGAGTGTTGTGATCTTCGGTGGCGATGAGCTGATCCACGTGACGCGGCTTGCGGCCAGCCAGACGCAGACCCTCAAATGCCTGCGGGCTGGTGACCTCATGCATAAGCATCAGGTCGATGTACAGCAGGTCGGGCGCACCGTCGCTGCCCCTGCGCACCAGATGATCGGCCCAGACCTTCTCGGCCAGTGTCGTTCCCATAGCGTTTCCTCCAAAAAATTCCGCGCGAGGTATTGTGTTCGCGCCTTGTTCGTGGTATTAGCCTATGTGGTGACGTTTGGCCCGGCCACAAGCAGGCCGGATATTGAGATACGCTCCCAATTCCCCCATGGCCACCCTGTGAGACACTTCCCCGATTTGGTATTTCACTATGTGAGATGGCATAATCGCACGTATTATGACTGATTCCCAAGAAGAACCACTGAACAACGGTCTGACCGACTCTGAGCCAACCGAGGCCACTAACGAGACCGCCGCAAAGGATGACGGGGAAATCCATTCCGGCGTCGGCGTTCTTGATAAAACCGTAAAGATTCTTGATGCGCTTGAATCCGGCCCGTCTACGCTCGGCCAACTCGTGGCCGCTACTGGACTGGCGCGACCGACCGCTCACCGTCTGGCGATCGCCCTGGAGCGCCATCGTTTTGTGCTGCGTGATCAGCACGGCCGCTTTGTGCTCGGCTCCCGTTTTGCCGAACTGGCCGCCGCCGCCGGCGAGGATCGATTGCTCACTGCCGCTGGCCCGATTCTGCAGACCCTGCTCGACCGCACCGGCGAATCCGCGCAAATCTACCGCCGCCAGGGCGACCAGCGTGTCTGCATTGCCGCCATCGAGCGCGCTTCCGGCTTGCGTGACTCCATCCCCGTGGGCGCCATGCTTTCGATGGAAGCAGGCTCCGCCGCTCAGATTCTGCTGGCCTGGGAGGATTCCGACCGCCTGCACCAGGGACTGCGCCATGCCAAGTTCACCGCCACCAAGCTGGCCGCAGTGCGCAAGCGCGGTTGGTCTGAGTCCGTGAACGAACGCGAAGAGGGCGTGTGCTCGATTTCCGCGCCGATCCGCAACGCTTCCGGCCAGGTCATCGCCGCGATTTCGATTTCTGGCCCAACCGGCCGCATGGGTGCCGCCCCCGGCCGCCGTTACGCGCCGCTGGTCATGGCTGCCGGCAAGTACCTCACCGAGGCTCTGGTCAAAGCAGTTCGCTAGTCATCACATACATTGCCCCCGCCGGCGGGGGCTGTCCGGCATGGCCGGACTGGGAGTGGTCAGCATCACCGCTCAAACCACCCCCAGTCGACTCCGTCGACAGCCCCGCCAGCGGGGGCAGTTTTGTTATGCGCTACCTAAACAGGCCGGACAGCTGGCTCCACAGCGACGGCTTACGCAGCAAATCATCGCCCTCGCCCTCGCCCGGAGCGGCCTGGTTCACTGCATACGTGTAGGCGCGTTTGGAACTGGGTTTACCCACCAATTCGCCGAATTCCAGCAATTGCGTGCGTGGATCATAGGGATGGCGAATATCGAATTCAATCAGCCGTGTGGCACGCTTGGCCGGCGCCGGGCCGTATGTATTGAAACCACAGGTAGGCGTGGCCATCAATAGCAGCCCCTCATATTCGCCTACGAATCCGTTGCGATGGTCATGGCCCGCCGCCACACCGATATACCCCTCGCGCAGCGCCTCAAACTCGTCCGACTCATCCGGGCAGGAGATGCCCTCCCCCAGATACCCGCCGGCTTGGGTGCGATCCTCGTCCAATACATAGTAGGTATCCGCGTGCTCGCGATAGCCCTGCATGGCGAAAGCCGCGTTGGCAGCCACCGGTCTGAGCACCTGATAATACTCCGGCAGCGGCATGTGCTGGAACACCATTGATTTGGCCCCGATGCGCTCAGGCAAGGCCTTGAGGAAAGCCAAGGTCTCTGGCGAAGGTGAGCCGAAGCCGCCTCCATGCGCATAATCACCGGAGTTTACCAGCACCAGGCCAAGTACGTTGCGCGTGCAGTCCACATCCATCACCGGCAATGCGAAGGTGCCGGGAGCAGCAGACGGGTACATCGCGGCGGAATCACTCGCCGAGGCATCAGCCGACTCATCAGCGTCTTCGCCATTGAGCGTCTCAGGCGAGCCGTCTTCGCGACACATATATATGGTCTGCTTGGCCAGCGCATCGCTCGGCGGATTGATGCATCCGGGGAACTCTCGGTAGATCTCATCAAGCTCGGCATCGCTCAGACCGCACTGGAAATCATGGTTGCCATAGGTCACCGCCCACGGGATGCCCCGCGTTGCCAAGGGAGCAGTGAATTGGCCGATGGCCTTGCGCACCAATTCACGCGTGTGGCTTAATGCAGATTCAGGAATCGTCTCTTCGCACCAACGGCGTTTGCGGAAGCTCTTGGCAAAAGCCGGATCATAGCCGGCAATCTGGTTGCCGGAAAAAATCACTATATCGGGGCGAGTGGCATCAAGACTGGCTTCGATCAGAGACACCGTATCTTTGGATACCTTGGCACCGTCTTGGATATCGGCAATCTGCAGCACGCGAAACTTACCGGAATGATGGAATTGCAGACGCCCCAAACGCGCGGAAATGGAAACCGGGCGATGGTCCCCCACCTCGGCCGGCTTGATTCTGGGCTTGGAGAGCAAGCCCTCTGGCGCACGCTGTGTTTCCGTCATGACCTCCACTGTACACACAAACGAAAAGGCCCGCCGGAGCGGGCCTTTTCTACAAGTTCAACTACTGGAGCAGAATCTCTGCACAACATCATCGTTGCAACGGTAAGTCTTTCCAATGCCCGTCCAACGTAACAGTCCTCGTGACCATACACTATTTGTGGGCTCTGCTCTGTTCAGTTGTTCTTGTACCTCATAATCTATTCACGCCTGCCGCTTCCTGCAAGTTGAAGACGGCAGTTGTGCTGTTTTTATCACAAGTGTTCAATTGAACTAAGAAAACCCGGAAAAACGAATCAAAACGTTCGTTTCAAACCCGTCCGATGTTTGATTGTGTTCTGTTCGCTGCAGTTTACGGCGTGTCGCAACGGCCACCAACCCCACTACCACATGTTCAATCGAACATGACTCATTCACATAAACGAACATCCGACAGGAGCTCCCAACCGACTCCCAGCAAACCAACGTGAACACCCGCTGAATTTTGGCGAGTTCAGTAGCTTTCCGGCCACTCCAGAGCTTACGATGTAAGTTATGGCACAGATATTTGACGCACCCTCGAAGGCAATCCTGCGCAGTCAGATCGCAGAGCATATTGCCGAAAACGACAACAACGACCGCCGCGTCGACCAGGAAGGCGAGACACCGCTGCCCAAGGACCGCTTCTTCGACCGCGAGCTCAGCTGGCTGAAGTTCAACCAACGCGTGCTCGAATGCGCGGAGAACGAAGACATGCCCCTGCTCGAGCGCGCCAACTTCGCCGCGATCTTCGCCTCGAACCTTGACGAGTTCTTCATGGTGCGCGTCGCCGGCCTGAAGCGCCGTATCGACTCGGGCATCGCCGTGCCGTCCGCAGCCGGTCTGAGCCCGCGCCAGCAGCTGCGCGCCATCAGCGAAACCGCGCATCGTCTGCAGAATGAGCACGCACATTACGCGATTGACACGATTCTGCCCGAGCTGGAAAAAGAGCACATCGTGCTGCTCACGTGGGACAAGCTCACCTCCGCCGAGCAGGAGCGGCTCTCGCGCTACTACCGCCAGCAGGTGTTCCCGGTCCTGACACCGCTCGCCGTGGACCCGGCCCACCCGTTCCCCTACATTTCCGGCGGTTCCATCAACCTCGCCGTGATCGTGGAGAACCCGGCATCCGGCAAATCGCACTTCGCCCGCGTCAAGATCCCGGGCAACCTGCCGCGACTGGTGCCCGTGGACGACATGACCGACGAGGAATCCAAAGACGAGCGCTATGGCTTCATCGCCATGGAAAAGCTCATCGCCGCACATCTGGAATCCCTGTTCCCCGGCATGATCATCAAGGAAGCCCGATCCTTCCGCGTGACCCGCAACGAAGACATCGACGTGGAAGAAGACGATGCCGAGAACCTCCTCAACGCCATGGAGAAGGAGCTGCTGCGTCGCCGCTTCGGACCGCCGATTCGTCTGGAAATCACGGACACCACCAGCCCGTTCCTTTCCCAGCTGCTCGCGGACCAGCTCGGTGTGAGCCAGGACGAGGTGTACCGTCTGCCCAGCCCGCTGGACCTCACGGTGCTCTTCGAACTCGGCGGCGTGGATCGCCCCGACCTGAAGAACCGCCCGTTCGTGCCGACCACGAACCGCCAAATCGCCGAGGTCGAGTCCTCCCGTGCGCAGGACATCTTCGCGGCCATCCGCGAGCGCGACATCCTGCTGCATCACCCCTATGACTCCTTCTCCACCTCCGTGCAGGCCTTCCTTGCGCAGGCCGCCGCGGATCCGAAGGTGCTGGCCATCAAGCAGACCCTGTACCGCACCAGCTCCAACTCGCCGATCATCGACGCCCTGATTGACGCCGCGCACGCGGGCAAGCAGGTGCTGGCTCTGGTGGAGATCAAGGCCCGCTTCGACGAGGACGCCAACATCGCCTGGGCTCGCAAGCTCGAGCGCGCCGGCGTGCACGTGGTGTACGGCATCGTGGGTCTCAAGACCCACTGCAAGCTCATCGAGGTCGTGCGTCAGGAAGCCGACGGTCTGCGCCGCTACTGCCACGTGGGCACCGGCAACTACAACCCGAAGACCGCGCGACTCTACACCGATCTGGGTCTGCTGACCTGCGATCCGGTGGTCGGCCAGGATCTGACCCGACTGTTCAACCAGCTCTCCGGTTACGCGCCGAAGTCCAGCTTCCACCGTCTGCTGGTGGCCCCGCGTACCGTGCGCACCGGCCTGATTCAGCGCATCCGCCGCGAGGAGGACGCCGCACGCGCCGGTAAGGAAGCGTGGATCAAGATCAAGGTCAACTCCATCGTGGATGAGAAGACCATCGACGCCTTGTACCGTGCCTCGCAGGCCGGTGTGAAGATCGACATCGTAGAGCGCGGCATCTGCGCCCTGAAGCCCGGCGTTCCCGGCCTGTCCGAGAATATTCGCGTGCGTTCGATTCTTGGCCGCTTCCTGGAGCACTCCCGCATCTACGCTTTCTGCAATGCGGACGGCCCGCAGATCGGCGAAGGCCCGGCTTCCGGCCCTGAGGTCTACATCGGTTCGGCCGACCTCATGCACCGCAACCTTGACCGGCGCGTTGAGGCTCTGGTGCGTGTCACCGCCCCGGAGCAGGTCGACGGGCTCATCAAGTACGTGGACCTGCAGATGGCTGATTCCACCATGAGCTGGCATATGCAGCCTGACGGCACGTATGTGCTGCACACCAAGGACGACGAGGGTCGCCCGCTGGTCGACAGTCAGGAATACCTGATTCGTAAGCACCAGCGCCGTCCTAGCTCGCATAACTGATTCCACTCGATGCTCCCGTTGGCGAAAGCTGACTGAGAGTGGTTGATGATGCCCGGCTCCTCTTGTATGAGGTTGCCGGGCATCGTCGTTCAGAGAACAAAACTACGTAGCGGCAGTCGATTGCCCTACAATACAAGGGATGGGTACGAACAGCATGAGACGAATCGTGGAGGCCGCCGGCGGCATCCTCTACCGATGGAAAGACAACGTAGAGCCCGAGCAGGCATCGTCTCCGTCGGCGAATGCCAACATCGCCACCGATGGCACGATCATCACGAACGCCGCGCATGCCACGAATACGGCAGACGATGCTGCGTCATCCTCCGGCGCATCAGACGCAGCCCCCTCCTCAACAGGGGCCGACGCTCCCCTGACCGGCATAATCGGACAAGCGACGCACGTCGATTCGGCCGGCTCTTCAGCCAAGGATGCGAACGACCCAGCTTCCGCCGACAATGTGCTCAATCACATCGAACTCTGCGTGGTGCATCGCCCAAAGTACGACGACTGGAGCTGGCCGAAAGGCAAAGTCGATCCGAACGAATCTCACCGTCATGCTGCGGTTCGCGAAATCGGCGAGGAATCCGGCCTGCCTGTGCAGCTTGGCCCCTATCTTGGCGATATCGAATATCCACTGTCCGAGGAAGGCAGCAAACGGCGCCATACCAAGGATCGCACGGTGGACACTAAGCACGTCCAGTTCTGGATGGCCACGCCAATCAGTGCGATTGACAACCTGCGCCGCACTCACGCGTTTGGCCCGGTGCATCGGGCGGATATCGGCGAAATCGATGAGGTTGTTTGGCTCACCCCGGCTGAGGCACGCAAGAAACTCAGCCATTCCACCGATAAGGACATCCTCGCGCTGTTCGTTGACCGGGTGCAGGAGGGGGCGCTGGATGCCGTGCCGGTGATTATTGTGCGCCACGGCAAGGCCGAGGCCCGCAAGCTGTGGAAAGGTTCGGACGCCAACCGACCGATTACGCCGAAAGGTGCGTCTGCCGCGTATGCGCTGAACCGTGAGCTCGCCTGTTTCAATCCGACCCGCCTGGCCACCTCGCCGTGGGTGCGCTGCCAGGAGACGCTGGAAATGTTCGCCTGGCAGACCGGGCGCGACATGGTTCATCTCGACCCGCTCACCGAAGACGCCTTTGCCGCCGACCCCGATGTCGCATGGGAATGTCTGCTCAGTGAGATTGATTTTGCGCTGGAGCGTCATCAGCCCACAGCGATATGTATGCACCGGCCGGTGATTGGCGGTATGTTTGAACATCTGCGCAAGATGTGCGCTTCGACGGCTTTGAGCAAACGCCTGATCGCCAAGACACCGTTCATGCCGACCGGTACGGCGGTGGCGTTGTTCGTGGTGCCGGGCAGCTCAAATGCCACGGGCAAGACTGGTGACGGCAACAACGCTGCCGGTCTTGGCGCTGAAGTTTCGGCTTCTGCCGAACAGGCCAGTTCGGCTGGCCACAGCAGCTCGCCTAATCACTCGGACAGTGCTAATCAGCCGCTTTGCGCCGACGTAACCATTATCGATATTCAGAAAGTGCAACCGCTTGTCTACTAGGCCCGCATTCCCCGATTCCTCCAATTCCTCGGCTGCCGCCGCAGCCGCCCACGCCGCGCATAATGGTACCGCCGGCAGCCTGGGCCCCGGTTTTGGTTCTTTGCGCGCGGCGGGCGCAGCGTTTGGCCCGGCTCGCATGGGCTCCGGCCGTCCAGCCCGCCCTGCTCAGCTCGACCCAGCCGTAGCCGATGGCCTGGCTGGCGGATTGGATCCGCAAGCGTTGAGCGAGATGAGCCATCTGTCTGCCGCAGCACTGCTGGATCGCGTGCGGCATAATGAGGACCCGGAAGTCGTGCATCGCGTGCTAACGCTGGTGGAGACCGTCGGCGTGGATGAAATCGCCGAACTATGGAGTGACGCCGAACCCGATTCGTTGCCCGGTGTGCTGTGGCGGCTGTACATGCTGCGCACATGGATGCGAACGAACCGCGACTCGATTGCCCACCTATGGCGCGTGGGTGAACCGGTGGCCACCACCGCGTCCGCCATCGCCGGCGTGGATCAGGCCCCCACCGAAGACGACATCGTGCGACTGGCTGATTCGATTCTCTCCGGCGCGTTTGTGGGCGATTTCGCCGTGGCGCTGGAGCGTGCGGCCGCGTTTACCGACGTGGTGGCATTGGGCTTGCGCGTGGAGGCACGGCGCATGGTCGAGCGAGCAACGGCTAATGGCGGCATTGCTTCACCCGCTGACGAGAAGACCGCACGCACCAAGGCAGCACGCCTCTTGCACACCTCCGCCAGCCTGCTCTCCACCACCAAGGACTTCCAGCACGGTGCTAACCTCTGGCGCCGCGGACGGCTGGAGTAATAGCTTGTTTATCTCCCCTGATGGGCCGAGCCGCAGGGGAAATGTAGGATGCGTTGCCGGGTGAGAACGATAGTCGAGCTAATGGATTGGCCGAAGGCTCTGATTGCAGGACGAGGTGTCCATCAGAGGGGGCGGCATTGCTTTGCAACGAAGCCCCCTCTGATGGGGGAGCAGTCACGGGCGATGCACGTGACTGAGGGAGAGACCCAATCCATCACTTCAACATCAGCCATCAGCTGACATCGGCCTTCCCCGGCGCGCCACGGCTCATCGCAAACTATACTGAATATCCGCGTCGGACCGTGCTTAAGCCCCGGGCTCCATTTTTTGCCGCCGCGAGCGGCCCTTGCGCCGACAGGCGCTTTCGCGGTTCGGCGCTTTTCTTCTTTCCATCACTCGGGACACTCCTTCATGCAATTGCAACAGCATCCCCATCATTCTTTGCACCATCAGCGGGGCAAAACCGCGATTAAACCCAAGAGCCACCCCGCTGAGCAACCAAAACGGGACAGCACTGCGATTCAATCGCAGAATCGCCCCGCTGAGCACGTCTCAGCGACGTAAAACCACGAGTTAACCATGAAATCGCTCCGCTAAGCAATCTAAGCGAGGTAAAACTGCGATTAAACCGAAGTATTGCCACACTGAGTTCGACTCAGTGAAGCAAAATTGCGAGTTAACCGACGGATTGCCACACTAACAACCACTCAGCGGGGCAAAACGGCGATTAAACCGAAAGACCACCCCACTGAGCCCGTCTCAGCGGGGCAAAACCACGACCGAGTCAACGGTTCGCCCCGCTAAGGTCGGCGCGCAACGGCATAACCCCCAATCCCGCCGAATAATGCTCCATTTCAGTTCCGATTCAGCCGCAATCCTCGAGCCAAAGGAGACTCGGATGGAGTCGGCTCCGTAGAACAGGGCTCCAGCCCAAGCAACAACGACAGCACCGATACGGAAGAGGCCGCCGACCACGCCTGCGGATGGCAAGCCGCAGGATACGGAGAGGGACTGTTCTCCCCCGAATCACCTGAGTACAATTCCGGAATCTGGTAGTCGAAAGCATCGGCAGCGCGAACCAGTCCATCAGCCACGCGCAGTGCCTCCGCCTCATAACCTTCTGCACGAAGACCATTCATCACGATGGCACTGTCATGGGCCCACACCGATCCGCAATGATAGCTCTCAGGCCAGTACCCACCAGCCAGTGTGCTCATGGTACGCACGCCATAGCCGCTGAGCATGTCATCGCCAACCAAACGGGCCACCACATCGCGCACACCCTGTTCATCAAGAATGCCCGTGCCAAGCAGATGCCCAATATTGCTGGTCAAGGAATCAACCGGCTTCTTGTCTCGATCCAGCGCAATCGCCGGATAGCGGCCATTGCCGTCATCAACCCAGAAAACCTCGTTAAACCGGGTCTTCAGCCGCTTGGCCCATGCGCGCCAATCCTCAGCTCCAGGACGCCCGAATTTCTCCAGCACATCCGCGCCGAGTATGGCCGCCTGATAGGCATATCCCTGCACCTCGCACAAGGCGATTGGGCCGTCAGCAATGCGCCCATCATTCCAGCGCACGGAGTCTCCCGAGTCCTTCCAGCCCTGATTGCTCAGACCGTGGCCAGTGCGATCGATGTATTCCAAGAATCCATCACCATCGCAATCGCCCCAATCACGCAGCCAGGCAAGTGCGGCCTCAAGGTTCGGCAGCAACGCCTCAATCTCCTGCTCAGGCGCACCCCAGCGCAAGGCCTCAGCAAGCAGAATAATCCACAGCTCGGTGGCATCGATTGTGCCGTAGTACAGCGGAGGCAAGCTGGTGCCGTCATTAAATGCACCGGTCTGCACCAACGGCTCAGCACGCAGTTCATGCATGATTTTGCCGGGATCAGCATTGGTCTGAATATCGGATTCAGTAGCTTGGAAGTGCGCCAGAGTACGCAGTGCGCCCATCGCGGTACGAGTCGTCAGCGGCAACATGAAACGTGCAGCCCATAGGGAATCACGACCGAACAGGGTGAAGAACCACGGTGCACCGGCCGCCAAAAACTCATCGTCCGGCAAAGCCGGAATCGACATCCGCAAACCATCGAGATCCCTCAAAGAAGTATTCACCCAATTGGAGACACGGTTATCGGCGGCCTCCACCTGAACATCGGCCCACGGGCAATCGGCATTCGCCGCGATAACGGCATTGCGCGGCGAGCTCACCGCAATATGCAGACCGACTGAAGTCTCCGCGCGAGCAGGAATCGTAACCTGCCAGGAGATCACGCAATCAAGACCATCAAGGATGATTGACGGCACCCCACTACCATCCTGCGGCTCCGCGGTTACCGTGGCACTCAGCTCGCCGTACGCCACCTCTGCGGAACATGCATCACCGGGCACTCGGGAGAGAATAACCTCGCCGTTAGCTGCGGCAGAGGATGACGCACCACCTTTGATCTCCTGCATCGAAGCCATGTCAAAGCGCAATTTCACTGAGAAATCAAGCGTCACCGGATCAGTCATCACGCTACGCAACACATATCGCTCATGCAGGGCATCCGGTTCCAGAGTGCGATTCTCCGTGATACGAACCGAGGGATCCACCGTCGGGCCATCAACATTGCGGGCCACCATGGAAGACACACCCACTCCTTTTTGGGGAGAGTTCCATGCGATCGCTGTGGGTGCCTCACCGTTCACAACCGGAATGATGCGTGAGATGATACGAGTATCTCCCACATAAAATCCGGCGATATTGGCCGCCCCCGCGTGCTGCTGCGATGCGTCCACAGTGCCGTCTGCGGTTTCCCACAGTTGGGCAGGCGCCACAACAAGAGGCTTCATGTCGTGCATCCATGGCTGTCGGATACGCTCAGTGCTGTTCATATGTTCTCCGTTGATTGTTGAAAAGCGAATAGTTCTTGTTGCGCAGACCCGTCATTCCTTGACGGAGCCTTCCGAGCTGTTCATGATTTGCTTCTGGAAGATGAAGAACAGCACGGCGACGGGGATGGTCATGATGACGGCAGCCGCCAGTTTGACCGGGTATTGGTTACCTTGGGACAGCTGACCACTGGCCAACGAGGCAACACCCTTGGTCAACGTGGTCAACGCCGAAGACTGAGTCGAAACAATGAAGTGCGACAGCTCATTCCACGAGCCCTGGAAGGACAGAATCGAGATAGTCACGATTGCCGGACGTGCCATAGGCAGCACGATTGACCAGAAAATACGGAATGTTCCCGCACGATCAATCATCGCCTGCTCCTCCACAGACCGCGGAATCGACTCAAAGAAATTCTTCATGATGAACACGCCGGCCGCATCGATGAGCAACGGCAGAATCATGCCTGCATAGCTGTCGTAGATGCCAAGGCTCTTGATGATGAGGAACTTCGGAATAAGCAGCACCACCATCGGCACACTCATCACGGCAAGCAGCAGGCTGAAGACGACATTGCGGCCACGGAAGTCAATACGCGCAAGTGCATAGCCGGCCAGGGAATCGAAGAACACACGACCCAGCGTGACCACAATGGTCACGATGAACGAGTTCTTGAACCATACCGGGAAGTCCGAGTTCAGGAACAGCTTCTTATAGGCTGCCGTCGTCCAGATTTCCGGCACCAGCGAGACCGGATTGGCGGTGGCATCGGCATCGGTTTTGAATGAGGTGGCAATCTGAGTGACGAATGGCATGATGTAGATCACTGCCAACACAATCAGAATGATGTACAGGATGATGCCACTGTGGAAGAAACGCTTGAGCCATGATGCGCTGTTATCGCCACGCACAGTGTTGGATACCTTCGACTTGCTCATATCAGATTCCCCTTTCTGCGCTATCTTCGGCAACCGCCGCATCAGCGGTCTGCGCCCTGGCAGCAGCTGGCCGCCCTACTCTCAATGTGGCGAGTTCTTCGCGGTTCAATGCGCGTGCCTCGGCTTTCATGGCCTCGTAATCGGCCCTGCGGCGTCGAGACATCTTCTTGTCCTTCATCACCCAGCGCTGAATCCAGGTCATGACGATGATGATGACGAATAGGATGAAGGAGATAGCCGCGCCTCGACCCCATTCCTGGCTGTTGAACGCTGCGGTGTACGACAGGTACGCAGTGGTCAGCGTGGTCTTTGCCGGGCCACCCTGAGTACCCGTATAAATCTGATCGAACACCTGCCATGTACCGATGATGCCCAATGTGACGACGGTGAAAATTGTGGGCTTCAATTGCGGCACGGTCACCTTCCACATACGCTGCCACGGCGTTGCGCCGTCCATGATCGCCGCTTCTTCAGTGCCTTCGCCGATGCTCTGCAGCGCGGCAACGAACATCAGCATAAAAGTGCCCGAAGTGGTGAAAATAACCATGAGGATGATGGCGACCATCGCCACCGAAGGCCCGGCAAGCCAATCCCATGCGCTGACGCCAAGGAAGCTGTGTTCGGCCAGCGCCGCCGGCCCATTCTTGACGCCCAAAGCCGACAACAGGATATGGATGATGCCTCGCGGATCGTTGAACCAGTTGGGACCGTTGACACCGAACCATTTGAGCATGGCGTTAATCGGACCGGCCGCGTTGAACAGGAACAGCCACAACACGGTGATTGCCACTGAGCTGGTGACCGACGGGAAATAGAACGCCGTGCGGAAGAAGCCACGCGCCTTGAGGATCTTACGGTTCAGCATTACCGCAAGTCCCAGGGACAGCAGCGTCTGCAGCGGCACCACGATCAAGGTGTACCAAGCATTGTTGCGCAGAGCCGTGCCGAAATCGCTTTGCGCGAGACCCGGAGCGGTGAGCACGTCACTGTAATTCTTTAGCCCCACAAAATCGACGGACGAACCAAACGGCGTGCCTCGACCGCTCCAATTCGACACACTCACCCACAGCGCCATGATGATGGGAATAAACATGAACACGCCAAGGATGATGATCATCGGCAGAACGAACAGCCAACCGGATATCTCCTGGCCTTTGTGATCAATACGCTGGCGTTCGACCTTGTTCGCACCCAACTTGCGTGGCTTCGGTGCCTTTTGTGATGAGGACATGCTCCGACTCCTTTGTTGATAATGTTCGCGATTCCGATTGCGGCGGCCGACGGTCGTCTCGGTCAGAGAGCGAAGACCGCCGCAATCGATGGAATCAGTAGATTCGGCTACAGATCCGGGATCTACTTGAGGATGGCCTCAATGTTGGTCTGGGTCTTGTCCAGAATCGTCTTGGCGTCGCCAGTCTTCAGACCTTCCAACTGCGCGTTGAGGTCGGTGATCACGTCGGCGGAACCCTTGGCGGTCGGCACGGTAACCGAGTAGTTCAGGCCATCCATGAAGGCGCTCAGGTCGGGGAACTCGCTCTTCCACTTGTCGGCGAGTGTCTTGGTGGCGGGCATGATGCCAAAGGCCTTGGCGAAGTCCATAACCACGTCATCGCTGGTCAGGTATTCGACCAGATCGACAGCACCTTTCTGATCCTTGCTGTCGGCGGCGATGCCCCAGCCGTTGGTGAAGTGCATGGTGCCCTTGCCGGCCGGGCCTTCCGGCAGCTCGACGACCTTGTACTTGACGTCCGGGTAGTCGGCGGACAGGCCGCCGGTGATCCAGTTGCCTTCGATGGTCATGGCAGCCTTCTTGGAGCCGAAGGCCTCGCCACCCCAGCCGGTGCCGAGGTCGGAGGCGTACTTGACGGTGTCGGAGTCGAGCAGAGTCTTGACCTCTTCAAGGCCCTTAACGCTCGCGTCGCTGCTTGCGATGGCCTTGGTGCCATCGTCACTGACCAGACCACCGCCGGCCTGCTTCAGGAAGACGCCGACTCGTGCGTATTCGCCGTTGAACGCCAGTCCAACATGATCAGCGGTGGTGAGTTTCTTGGCCACATCGGCAAGCTGGTCCCAAGTGGTCGGGATATCGGCATCGGTCAGGCCGGCCGCGGACCACATGTCGGTGTTGATGACCAGCTGCAAGGTGGACACATCCTTCGGGGCAGCGTAAAGCTTGCCGTTATAGGTGAACGTCTGTAGCAGGTTGTCGTAGAAATCGCTCTTGTTCTTCAGCTCGTCGCCGTAAGCAAGCAAGGAGCCGTTGGAAGCGTATCCGGCGAGCTGCTCGGGAGCTAGGTAGAACACGTCGGCGGGATCACCGCCGGCAAATCCCTGGGACAGTTGCTGCGCCATATCGTTGGCAACCTGCACGGTGGCCTTGGTGCCGGACTTCTTCGACCATGCGGCAACGGCCTTCTTGACGGCCTCGGTCTCGGTGTCACCCGAAGAACCGATCAGCACGGTGAGCCCTTTCGAGCTGTCGCTGGTCAGGCCATCGGACTTGGCGGAATCATCGAATCCACTGCCTCCGCCGCAGCCCGCCAGAAGCGCCAGCACGGCCACCGAAGCCGCGGTCATCACGGTCAGCTTGCTCCTCATCATCGTGTTTCTTCTTTCTCGAGCGCTATGCCCGTCCTTGTCTTCATCATCATTGGTTAAGTTATGCAATCATTAGAACGTTCAAATAATCGCCATTCCTTAAGTTTCGGTTCCACAGGAACCAAAACCATTGGTACTCGATTTTTCAGTCATCGACTCAGCATTGAGAAATGATGACTTAATTTTTACGTTCTAATAAGTGGCTATATAATAAACACCAATATTTGAATCTGTCAAATCAGGTACGATTATTGGAACGAACCAATAAGTCCGAGCACCACTGTTCGAGCTGTACATGAACATAAAGGGAAGCACTATGGTCAGCATCAAAGACGTCGCCAAAGCTGCCGGCGTCTCACCCCAAACCGTATCCAACTGCATCAATAACCCCGCAGTGGTCAAGCCAACCACACGCAGACTTGTCAACGATGCCATCGCTCTCCTGAATTACACCCCCAACGCGTCCGCTCGCCGCCTGCGAACCCAACGCAGCAACACCATAGGCATCGGCATCGCCCCCGTGAGCTATTCACAGGTATACGATCGCTTCCTGCATGCGCTGGTCACCGAAGCCGATTCCAACGGCATTCGCGTCATCCTATACAAAACCGACTCGCAACAGGATGAAATACGCCAATTCGAGGCGCTTACCGCCCGCGGCGACGTCGAAGCTTTCGTGCTCACCGACACCACTCACAACGATCCACGACTCGAATGGCTGCATGACCATCATCAGTCTTTCGTCCTGTTCGGACGGCCTTGGGGCTCAGCAGATATGCACGATCCCCTCACCCCCTGGGTGGACGTAGATGGGCGCGCCGGCATTGCGGACATGACGCAGCACTTGATACTGCACGGTCGCAAACACATCGGATTCATCGGCTGGCCAGGCATTTCCGGAACAGGCACAGATCGTTACCGCGGCTGGAAGGACACCATGCTCGCCGCGAAGATGGCCACTGCCGACGAACTCGAACAACTTTACGAAGAAGGCACGGACGACATCACCGCCGGGCAAACCGCGTGCATCTCGCTATTGGACAGACGTCCTGACCTCGATGCCATTATCTGCGTCAGCGACACGCTGGCCATCGGCGCCGCCACCGCGCTGCCCAATGACACCGATATCGTCATCACCGGATTTGACGACACCGCTTCCGCCCAATCAATGGGTCTGCCCAGCATTGCTCAGCCTTTGACCGAGATCGCGCGCAACATTATGCACATCATCCAAAATCGGCTTGACGCAACGTCGTCTGCGCATACGGCGTCGTCTCTCACGTCGGAATCCCCTGACAATTGCCACATTCTGCTGCCACCGTCCATCGTGATTCGGTAGACGGGGTTCCAGGAACGCAAACCCACGATCTAATCGTAAAAGCGCCCCGCCGAATCCATCTCAGTGAAGCAAAACCACGATTAGACCGAAGAACCACCCCACCGAGAGCCACTCAGTGAAGCAAAACCACGAGTTAACCATGAAATCGCTCCGCTGAGCGATCTGAGCGAAGCAAAACCGCGATTAAAACGAAGTATTGCCACACTGAGCTCGACTCAGCGAGGCAAAACCGTGATTAAATCGAAAGACCACCACGCTGAAAGCCACTCAGCGAAGCAAAACCGCGATCGGCTCTAGAAAACACCTCGCTGAACCTATCTCAGTGGAGCAAAATCGCGAATAAATGGACAATCCGCACCACTGAGACTCCCTCAACGGCGCAAAACTGCGATCCAATCGGACATGTACCCCATGGAACAGGATGCGCGTGGCCCGCACGAGGCAATCCGCCCCCGGGGGGGGCAAACTCCAATTCGGCGGGTCGAGAAACTTGGACTAGGCTGGAGCATATGGAACTTCACGTTTTGAATCATCCGCTGGTTGAGCACAAGCTCACCGTTTTGCGCGACAAGAATACCCCTTCCTCCACTTTCCGCGAGCTCGTCTCTGAGCTTGTGATGCTTGAGGCCTATGAGGCCACCCGCAACCTGTCCGTCGTGGCCGCACCAATCGAGACGCCGGTCGCCCCGATGACCGGCAAGAAGCTCGCCAAGCCACGTCCGATTATCGTGCCGGTGCTGCGCGCAGGTCTGGGCATGCTCGACGGAATGACCCGCCTCATGCCTACTGCCGAGGTCGGTTTCTTGGGCATGAAGCGCGACGAGGAGCACCCCACCCAGCAGGTCACGTACGCAAACCGCTTGCCGGAGGACCTGTCCGGCCGCCAGTGCTTCCTGATCGACCCGATGCTCGCCACCGGCGGCACGCTGGTTGCCGCCACGCATTATCTGGCCGAGCGCGGCGCCAAGGATGTGACCGCAATCAACATCATCGCGGCTCCTGAGGGCATTAAGTACGTTGAGGAGCACATCGACCCGTCCATCGACTTCAAGGTCGTGGTGTGCGCGGTCGACGAAAAGCTCAACGACAAGTGCTACATCGTGCCGGGGCTCGGCGACGCCGGCGACCGCCTCTACGGAGTAATTGATTAACGGAGCGTATACCGCCTTTCCTCAGCAGTCGACGCACCATAGTGCGCCTTCGGCTTCGGACGGCGGTCTCCGCACACGTTAATCGATTCCTCATGATTGACTGATTTTTGGGCTCCCGCTGGCGGGAGCTGTCGAACGAAGTGAGACTGAGGGTGGTTGATATCGGAAACTGACCACCCTCAGTCGGCTGCGCCGCCAGCTCCCGCCAGCGGGAGCCAAATCTATGGAATGACCTTATGCAGATCGACATTATTGCGCCGGGACGCGTGAAGGAACGTTACCTTCGCGATGCCATTGACGAGTACTCCAAGCGACTCTCGCGCTATTGCAAGCTCAACATCATTGAAGTCGCGGACGAGAAGACGCCCGACCATGCCTCCGAGGGCGTGGATCGCCAAATCAAGGCCAAAGAAGGCGAGCGCATAGCCAAACATCTGAAGGACGGCGCATTCGTCATTGCCCTTGCCATTAATGGCAAGCAGCTCTCCAGCGAAGAACTGGCCGCGAAAATCAATGACCTAGGATTGCGCGGTACCAGTCATATTCAGCTGGTTATCGGCGGGTCGATCGGGCTCGATGATGCGATCCTACGTCGCGCCGATTTCCTGCTGAGCTTCTCGAAGATGACGTTTCCACATCAGCTTATGCGCGTGATCCTGCTGGAACAGATCTACCGTGCCTACAAAATCAACGCCGGCGAACCGTATCACAAATAATCACTGTCTTGGCTCCCCTCAGGGGGAGCCAAGTTGCTTGCTCACACCTCGTCGGGTACAAACGCCTCGAAGATGTGACGGTCGAAATACGGCTCACATTGAGCAAGCTCCTCACTGGAACGCACGGTCCAGGAAACCGCCGTGGCGCCCATCGAGCGAGCGAGCTTGACCTGCGGCGAAGCACCACCAGTCCAGTCATACGCCACAAAATCAGGACGAGACAACCAATTAAACGCCAGCAGTCCGGCAGTCCATTCAGCCGCACCATGCTTATCCAGCTTTGCCGGCCAGCTCAACTGGCCACGGCACACCTCAGGATGATGCTCCTTGTACCAGTTCACCGCACCCGGGTGGAAGGACTCGACCACGTAAGGCCCGTCATACGCCTCGAGCAACGCATGACCCTTTTCCATCAGCTCTTCGCTGCGCTCGTCCCATGCACGATTATTGCTGAACTTGTATTCCACAATCAGCGGCGCACGACCGGCCACCACGTCCAAAACATCAGAGAACAGCGGCACATGCTGGTAATAGCCTTCCGGGGCTGCGGACGGCGTGACGACCAGAGGCGGGTTCTCGCCGGCACCCGGCAGAGGCTCAGCCTTGAGATCGCCGGACTTACCGTTCGGGAACAGCGGGATGCGGGTGAGCTCGTCGTAGGTCAAGTCCTCAATCAACCGCGAATCTCCGGCCACACGCAGCAAATCAGCATCATGTACCACAACCACTTGGCCATCCAGCGTAAGTTGCACGTCAAGTTCTATGCCATAGCCGGCCTCGCACGCGGCAGCGAATGCAGCCAAGGAATTCTCAGGCGCAATCGGACCAGTTGTATCCGCACTGCCATAGCCCGCCTTGATGGCCATGGCACGAGCGAGTGCCACATAATCGTCGTTTTCAGCGATGGATTGCCCCGTGGTATCGGACTGGGCGCTGACGGGATTGTCACCGGCGTAGTCCGCGATATCGGCAACATTCACCAAGCCGGAACCGGCATCATGCAGACCGCGATGCGCATACCAGACCTCGGGAATCGAGGGTACGAAATTGCGGCGCTTGTCATTGAATGTGCGCGGGGCCACGGCCCACACTGCGGCACCTGCGGCGGCCACGCCGGCCAGCACCACGTTTCTCCAGAGCTTCGACGACATTGGAATCCTTCCTGTTGGACTGCCTCTAGCCTAACGCTTCTGCCAGCCATTGTGGAGTGGCTGGATCATCCGGCTTCAACGCACGGTCAGGGTGATTGGCGCGCAGCGGCTCCCAACTGAAATCGGCCAACAGATCGGCGGGTTTGCAAGGGATTGGAGCGGATTGTAAACGTAACAGCCAAGCACAATAGCCAATGATTTGTTCAGGGGTCACGCCACGGGCTCGCAGGGCTCCCATATCCAGAGAGCGTTCGCGCTTGGCTAAACGCCGACCGGCCGCGTTGTCAATGAGGGGCAAATGCACATACTTCGGGTGTTCGGCAGATACTCGTGCATCGCTCGCGCACTCCGGCCGGAATCCTCCGGCCAGCAGGCATTGGCGAATCCACATCTGCAATGCAGTGGAGCGTAGCAAATCACGGCCACGCACGATGTCGTCAACGCCCATATCCAAATCATCCACAACCACAACAAGCTGATAGCCGAACAGTCCATCAGCTCGGCGAATCACCGAATCGCCCACTTCATGAGGCAAATCGTAATGCTGTGGACCGTAAACACAATCATCAAAACTTGTAATACAGTCGGCAATTCCATCGCCACGCACGGGCGTTGACGCTTCCGATGACGTATATAGGTTCGCAAACGGGCCGTCCGACATTGCCCTCGGTTCTGGCATGGCGATGCGAACGGAGTGCTGGTCGCCGCGAGCTAGTCGGGAATGCACCTCGCCGGGATGATTGCGAAGCAAATGACGGCAGGTGCCGGGATAGACCATGAAACCGTCACCTTCGTTGGGGGCGGAAGCCGCACGGATATCGGCACGCGAGCAGAAGCAGGGATATAGTACGCCTCGCGAGCGCAAGCACTCCAAAGCATATTCGTAGCGTTCTGTGCGTTGGGACTGGAATATCGGCTCGCCGTCCCAGTCAAGGCCCAGCCAACGGAGATCATCCAGCATGAGCCGATCGGCACCGGCAATCACGCGCGGCTTATCCACGTCTTCGATGCGCATCAGCATGCGGTCACCACGAGAGCGGGCCGAAAGCCATGCGGCCAGCATGGCATACACGTTGCCGATATGCATGCGTCCCGATGGTGTCGGTGCAAATCGTCCGGTCACTAGCCCTCCCTTCGTCCGCCAACACTCACTTTCCTACCATATGCAGCAGTGAACACCTTGATATCACGGTTCTTCCACTCTTGGGAAACGCAATTGAGACGGACCGGGAAGATACTTCCGTTTCGAGGGGCTGATTTCGATGTTGCGGGAGGTCTACTTCCGTTTCAAGGGGCTGGCAGCCAAGTAGATAAGGCCCCAAAACGGCGGAATGGCGTTGCCATAAAGCCACTGATACTTGCGGTTCAATGGATGAGCAGCCCCTCGAAATGGAAGTAGACCTCCGAAAGAGGGCAAATCAGCCCCTCGAAATCGAGATAGACCCACAAAGACGAAAAGGTGGGTATGACTGCTACCATACCCACCTGTTTAAGAGATTTTTACAAAAACCACTGTTGCAAAGCCGCCCGAACTCCCCTCAGTCAGCTTCGCTGACAGCTCCCCTCGGAGAGGGGAGCCAGTGATTGTCACTTGTCTTCGGAGACGTTGTCTACGCTCACGTCCGGATCGTCGGAGGCAATCTGGTCACTCGCCCAGGCGGAGAGCTCCAGGTGTTCGCCGCCGGTCTGGTCGACGAGCACGGTGTCGCCGTCGTGGACCTTGCCGGCCAGCAACATGCGGGCCAGCTGGTCGCCAACTTCGGTCTGCACCAAGCGACGCAGCGGACGAGCGCCATAGGCCGGGTCGTAGCCGGTGTTGGCCAGCCACTCGCGAGCCGAATCGGTGACGTCCAGCGTGATGCGACGGTCGGTCAGGCGCTGGGCCACGCCCTTGACCTGGATATCCACGATGCCGCCAAGCTCCTCGCGCGTGAGCGGGTGGAACATGACAATATCGTCCAAACGGTTCAGGAACTCCGGCTTGAAGTTCATGTGGACCGCATCCATCACGGCCTTTTTCTTGGCGTCGGCGTCCATGTCCTCGTTCACGAGGAACTGCGAGCCCAAGTTGGAGGTCATGATCAGGATCGTGTTCTTGAAGTCCACGGTCCTGCCCTGACCATCGGTCAGGCGGCCATCATCGAGTACCTGCAGCAGCACGTCGAAGATCTCCGGATTGGCCTTTTCGACCTCATCGAACAGCACCACGGAGTACGGGCGACGGCGCACGGCTTCGGTCAGCTGACCGCCCTGCTCGTAACCCACGTAGCCCGGAGCCGCGCCGATCAGGCGCGAGACCGAAGCCTTCTCCATGTATTCGGACATGTCGATGCGGACCATGGCCTTCTCGTCGTCGAACAGGAAGTCGGCGAGCGCCTTGGCCAGCTCGGTCTTACCCACACCGGTGGGACCAAGGAACAGGAACGATCCGGTCGGACGGTTCGGGTCGGAGATACCGGCACGCGAACGACGCACCGCGTCGGACACGGCGGCGATGGCTTCCTTCTGGCCGATCACGCGCTGGCTGAGGTAGTCCTCCATGTGCAGCAGCTTCTCGTTTTCGCCCTGCATCAGGCGGCCAACGGGAATGCCGGTCCAGTCGGAGACGATTTCAGCCACCGAGTCGGCGTCCACGCGGTCCGGAACCATCGGCTCATCGGCCGGGTTGGCCGCGCCGGTTTCGGTGGATTCGGCATCCGCGCTTTCCGCAGCGGCGAGCTCCTTCTGAATGGCCGGAATCTCTCCGTACAGAATCTTCGAGGCCTCAGCCAGATTTCCCTCACGAGTGAACTTGTCCGCCTGAACACGCAGGTCATCGAGCTTGGCACGCAGGTCACCGACCTTGTTATGGCCGGCCTGTTCCGCATCCCAACGCGCCTTGAGGCCGCTGAGCTTCTCACGGGTGTCCGCGAGTTCAGCTTGCAGCTTGCCCAGACGCTCCTTGGACGCGGGATCCTCGGCCTTCTTGAGCTGCATTTCCTCCATCTCAAGACGGGTCACCTTGCGCTGCAGCTCATCGATTTCCTCAGGCGAGGAGTCGAGCTCCATACGCAGGTGGGCAGCCGCCTCATCAACCAGATCGATGGCCTTGTCCGGCAGCTGACGACCCGAAATGTAGCGGTTCGACAGGGTTGCGGCGGCAACCAACGCGTCATCGCCGATTGTTACCTTATGGTGAGCCTCGTAACGCTGCTTCAGGCCACGCAGAATGGCGATGGTGTCTTCCACGGAAGGCTCGCCCACGAACACCTGCTGGAAACGACGCTCCAGCGCCGGATCCTTCTCGATGTTCTCGCGGTACTCGTCCAGCGTGGTCGCGCCGATCAGTCGCAGCTCGCCGCGGGCCAGCATGGGCTTGAGCATATTGCCGGCATCCATGGAGCCTTCGGCCGCACCCGCGCCGACGATGGTATGGATCTCGTCGATGAAGGTGATGATCTGGCCGTCCGCGTTCTTGATTTCGTTGAGCACGCTCTTCAGGCGCTCCTCGAACTCACCACGGTACTTCGAGCCGGCCACCATGGAGCCCAGGTCAAGGGAGATGAGCTTCTTGCCCTGCAGGGTGGTGGGCACGTCGCCCGCCACGATACGCTGGGCCAAGCCCTCCACGACGGCGGTCTTGCCGACGCCAGGCTCACCGATCAGCACAGGGTTGTTCTTGGTACGGCGGCTCAGGATCTGAACCACACGGCGAATCTCCTGGTCACGGCCGATGACCGGGTCGAGCTTGCCTTCCTTGGCGGCGGCCGTCAGGTCGGTAGAGTACTTCTCCAAAGCCTTGTACGAGCCTTCCGCGTCCGGGCTGGTGACTTTCGCGCCGCCGCGCACGCCGGGCACAGCCTTACGCAGGGAAGCGGCGGTGACGCCGTTTTTCTCCAGGATTTCAGCCGACTGGTTCGGCTTGCTGGCCGCGATGCCGATGAGCAGGTGCTCGGTGGAGACGTATTCGTCGCCCATCTGTTGCATTTCCTTCTCGGCCTGGGCGATGGCTGCGGTCAGCTGACGGCTGGCCTGCGGCTGCGAAGTGCTGGAGCCGGACGCACTCGGCAGCGCGACCAAAGCGTTACGCACGGCAGCGCCGATGGCCTGTGGGTCTCCGCCCGCGGCCTCGATGAGGGAGCGCACCACGCCGTTTTCCTGACGCAGCAACGCATCCATGACGTGCAGGGTCTCGACCTGCGCGTTTCCTGCGGCGGACGCACTCTGAATCGCGTCGCCGACGGCTTCTTGGGCCATAGTGGTGAACTTCTGTTCCATATCGTATTCCTCCATGTCATGCGTTCCGCTGCGTCTCGTCTTGAGGTTTCGCACGCCCTGCGAGCGCCGTAGCAGACCGCAATGTGTCGTTATCTGATATGTTCAACCGACCTGACGCCTATTCTATTCCCAAAAGTTGAGTGTAAGTGACTCAAGTTTTGGAACCCGCGCAGGTTTTCGAGTGAGGAAGGTTAGAGACGGCGCCAGAAATGGTTGAAATTGGTCTGTTTTGGGGTTGACCACTCTCAGTCCGCTTCTGCGGACAGCTCTCACCAGCGGGAGCAAGCCTAGACGGGCGTCCACAATATGCGCCGGGAGGCGAAATATGCCCCGCGACACTCCTATACTCGCACTCGGTTTGTTGTGCGCTTGAACCGCTCCCCGACTACTGCGGCTAGCGCGTTGTGGGATAAGAGAAGAACATGATTTTCCAAGCCGGTTCGCTACTGCTCGTTATTATCGGCGCCTACGCACTCAAACACGTCCATATTTTCGGCGAACGCGATTACAGGGTTGTTCAAGGACTGGTGTTCAACCTCACGCTGCCGTGCGCGATTATCCTGTCGTTCGCTACTAACAAGCACGATATGCGCATGCTGTGGATTGTGCTGTTCGGCTTCTTCGCCTGCGCGGTTCCGCTGTTCATCGTGTATATCGGCTCGCGTGGCGACGAGAAGAACTACCGCGCCTTCCAAATGCTCAACGCCTCGGGACTGAATCTCGGCGCGTTCTGCCTGCCGGTGGTGCAGACCTTTATGGGCGCATCCGCTGGCTTGCCGATCATCATGCTCGATATCGGCAACGCCACCGTGGCCACGGCAGGTTCACTGACCATCACGCGCACGCTGCTGCATATGGACGAGAACTTCAAATCGCTGCCGCTTATCCTGCGAATGCGCAACATTGCCCGTGATTTTCTGAGTTCGATTTCGTTCGACATCTACATGCTGATGCTGGTGTTCATGTTCCTGCACATCACGATTCCACAGCCTATCGTCACAATCATTACGCCATTTGCCAACGCGAACGCTTTCTGCGCCATGGCGATGATCGGGCTCATGATGGAGATTCCAGACAACCGTAAAGACAAGGTGGAGCTGGGCAAGGTAATCGCCTGGCGTATGGCGTTCGGCGCAATTATCGCCGTAGCGGCATGGTTCCTGCTGCCGTTTGACATGAGAATCCGCGAAATCATCGTGCTGGGCTCCTTTGCCCCAATCACGATTTTCTCGACCAAGTTCACCGATTCGTTGACCGGCAATGCCAAGCTCGCCGGCTTCTCATTAACAGTGACGGCCATCATCAGCTTGGCGGTGATGACCGTCTTGCACGCGCTTCTACCGGGAGCGTAAGGCGCGTGCTTGGCTCCCCTCTCCGAGGGGAGCCAGAAACACCTACGCCCGCACAATCACGTTGCGCAGATCGCCAATACCCTCGACGTGCACAATGGTCTCGTCACCGGGATCAAGATGACCGGAAGCATTCGGCGTACCGGTCATGATTACGTCGCCGGGCAGCAGTGTGGAGAAGCTGGAGATTGCGGCGATCTGCTCAGGGATGCCGTGAATCAGGTTTGCGGTGGTACCGGATGCCATCGGCACGTCCTCGCCGTTCAGCGTGAACGAAATCTTGGCGTCCTTCCAATTCAGGTCATCGCGCATCACAATCCACGGGCCGAGCGGGCAGGAGGTATCGAATCCCTTGGCTCGCGTCCATGTGGGATCGATGCCCTGCAGGTCGCGCAGCGTCACGTCGTTCACGCAGGTGAAGCCGAGCACGTAATCCATTGCGTTCTCAACGGATACGTTCTTGGCAATACGACCCATCACCACGGCCACTTCAGGCTCGAAGTTCATGTCCTTGGAGCAGGCCGGGTACACGATCGGATCATCGGGGCCAATCACCGAGGTGGACGGCTTGGTGAAAATCACCATGTTCTCAGGCGCATGGGCGATTTCCGAATGGCCGGCCTCGTGCATGAACTGGGCGTGCGCCTCATAGTTCTTGGCCAGACCGTAGACCTTGGAAGGAATCACTGGAGAAAGCAAGCGGATGCCATCGCCATCAACCGGGTAACGATTACCGGTAGGAGCGACTTGATCGCCGGCCAGCGGATGACCGTCCAGCTCGATGAGGTAGTCCTTGCCGTCCGTTTCGTCCTTCTGCACGAAGGCGTAGCGCGGCGAATCATTCAAAGAAAAACGTGCGAGTCTCATGACTCCAAGACTACGCCCAGCCCGCGCCCGGCAACGACTATTCCTCCCACGGCCGGTCAATGCCACGCCGCAGGAATCTCATCACCTATTCATTCGCTGATGGAAACCGCTGGAGAGTAGACGGTAAAAGCAGAGGACCGTTCCGACACGCCATTCAGCTGCTCAAGCGCGCGATCCAAATCATCGATATCGATATCGCCAGAATCGTCGTAGTCGTACTGGCCGTCATAATAGTACGAATCATACTGATCGTCCATGTCGTCGTATCTGCTGTATGAATAATCCGACCGCAAATCATTCGTCACGGCATCGACCATACCCGAAAAGAGACCGACGATAATCATCACAATCAGCAGCAGATAGATGCCCAGCTTTGCCACGCTGATGATGATGCCCGCAATGGCCAAGCCTTTGCCTTTGCCGCCCTGCCGTTTGATCTGGTTCAAGCCGATGATGCTGAAAATCAAACCGATGATTGAGGTAAAGAACGAGCAGACAAAGCCCGCAATGGCAAACCCGTTGCACTGCTGATTGGCCGCTGGGGGCATGTAGCCATACTGCTGGGCATAGGGCTGGCTGTAGTTCGGATTGTACTGCTGCCCATACGGCGTTCCGCCTTGAGCGTACGGATTGTACGGTGTCTGCGGAGGCACGGAACCGCCACCAGGATAAGTATTATTGGGCTGCTGGGATCCAGCCTCGCCGGATGGATTTGCAGCACCCGAATCGGATTCAGATGAAGGCGCCGGAGCCTGCTCGGGCTGCCACGGCGACTGCCCCGAACCGGCATAAGGATTGGTGTTGGAATCAGTCATAGCCTCTGCTCCTTCAGCTTGCGCACGCCTCGCGATGAGGCATGACTTTCATTCTATCCCCAGTGACAATCGTAACGAAAGACGCGCGAGAATACGACATCCCCTTTCTGCAGCCCCTAGCAATCGAACTCCTACACAGTTAGACTTGTGATATGAGACATCGTCGTTTTGCCATGGTGCTTCTCGTACCGCTGATTGCGCTACTCGCTTCTTGCGGGACGCCCCAATCTGCGCCGACCACTGAACCAAAAAAGCAGCAATCCTCGCAGACTCCCAAGAGCAACAGCAACACGGATTCCAATCAGCAGAAGACTGTTGTTGATGACCCAACCCAGGGCGACTGGACAGACGCCTACTCCGGCCCCAGTGACCTGGACGGGGAGCTTGACGAAGCATGGCTGGATTGCGCACCGCACAATGCGCCCGATCCCGAGGCATTCTCCTGGAAGAGGTCTACAGATCACAGCAAAGTGTGGATGCACGCCACCGAGGGCGGTATGGATGGCTCGTCACAGCGCTCCTGCATGGCCGATGGACTGGATATTGCGGACACCGCAGATCTCAGCGACTCGTGGACTGTGACGTCGCTGGGAGATTATGACCGTTATCAGAAGCGCAGCGGCAACGTCATTAATATCGTCTGGCAGTACAGCGACGCAGTCAAAAAGTCGCTCACCGTGGAATCTGATTCGTATCGCGTCACCTTGCCCTACTCGTGGCACAACAAAATCACCACCTCGGTGGACGGCAGCACCATCACCGTCACCGACCGAGAACACCCGAAATATGCGCTATGCACGTTCCAAGTCTCGGATTCCAGCAACGCCGGAGACATAGGTACCAGCCTCATCCAGAAATATCAGGCCGGCAACACCCCCGTGCAGATGTGGGCCACACGATGGGCATTTGTCGCCGCCTCCGACCCGGCCTCCATTTCGGCGGACGATGCTGAAGACGTTACCGATCTGCAAACCGGAGGCACCGTTGAATATGACTCCATATCCGCCCAGATTCGCGCCGGAGACACCTCAGGCGTATTCGCCATAGACGACTACCTCAAAGCGCACATCGCCGTCAGCGGTTTGTAGTCACCCCAAAGAATCAACAAGTCCGAAGCCGTCATGATTATCGTTGACATAATCATGACGGCTTCGGACTTGGGGTTGGATTCGTTGCGTAATCGCGCAATCGGCTGTTACTTGGCCAGCAGCGGTGCGACCCGCTCCTCGTAAGCGGTGAGGGCGGTGTCGATCACGTTGTGCATGTCGTAGTACTTGTAAGTGCCGAGGCGGCCGCCGAACACGGTGTTCGGCTCGGCCTTGGCCTTGGCCTCGTACTGGGCGTACAGTGCCTTGTCCGCGTCGGTGTTGACCGGGTAGTACGGCTCGTCGCCGCGCTCGGCGAAGCGGCTGTATTCCTCCCACACCACGGTCTTGTCCGGGTTCTGGGAGTCGTGGCGCTCCGGGTTGAAGTTCTTGAACTCGATGGCTCGGGTGTAGGGCACGTCCGCGTCGGAGAAGTTCATCACCGGGCATCCGAAGTGGTCGCCCTCGTCGTAGCGGACCTCCTTGAAGTCCACCGTGCGCCACTTGAGGTCGCCCAGCTCGTAGTCGAAATAGCGGTCCACCGGACCCGTGTACACCACCGGCACGCCCGCGGCCTTGAGCGCGGTCTTGTTGTACGGCTGGGATTCGTCGAAGAAGTCCACGCCCAGCTCCACGGTGATGCGCGGGTCGTCGATCATGCGCTCCATCCACTTGGTGTAGCCGTCCGAGGGCAGGCCCTCCCACGTGTCCTTGAAGTAGCGATTGTCGTAGTTGAAGCGCACGGGCAAGCGTTTGATGATGGCGGCCGGCAGCTCGGAGGGGTCGGTCTGCCACTGCTTGCCGGTGTAGTTCTTGATGAACGCCTCGTACAGCGGGCGGCCGATCAGTTGGATGCCCTTGTCGTTGAGGTTCTGCGGGTCGGTGCCGGCCAGCTCGCCCGCCTGCTCGGCGATGAGCTTCTGCGCCTCGGCCGGCGTGTAGTGGGCATGGAAGAACTGGTTGATAGTGCCCAGGTTGATCGGCAGCGGGTAGACCTCGCCATCGTGCGTGGCGTACACGCGGTGCACATAGTTGGTGAAGCTCGTAAAGCGGTTCACGTAGTCCCACACACGCTTGTTGGAGGTATGGAACAGATGAGCGCCGTACTTGTGAATCTCCGCGCCCGTCTCCTCATCGATATACGAGTACGCGTTGCCGCCGATGTGGTCGCGCACGTCGATGATGTGCACGCGAGCACCGGTGTGTTCCACCGCCTGCTGCGCCACCGTCAGGCCAAACAGGCCCGCGCCAACGATAACGAGATCGGGATACTCAACAGAATCTGCCATGCTCAGGCAATCCTTCCGGTAATAAGCGTTCAAGCGCAAGGTTCGATTCGTCATTATCCTACCGATGAGACGAGCCATATCAAAATTACGAGCTAAAACTCAATGCTGGATTGTCACATATTTCATTCCACACAGATTTATGGCTCTTCGGCGAACTCGTCAACGATTTGATCCTCCGCCTCGCCGAGGAACACCTCTATGCCCCATACTGGTCACAACAGATACTTGATGAGCTGAGGAGAAACCTCCAATTACGCATAGGAGAAGAGCGTTCGGCGCAACGTGTCAATGCGATGACTGCCGCATTCCCAGAGGCTCTAGTCACTGGTTACGAAAGCCTCATCAAAAATATGACATGCGACGAAAAAGACCGGCACGTACTTGCAGCAGCAGATTATTCACCCGCACAAACCTTGGTCACCTTCAACACGAAAGATTTTCCTGAAACTTCGACACAGCCTCTTCGCATCGAAGTAAAGAGACCCGATGATTTCTTCCTCGATGTATTGGATCTCGATCCAGGAAGAGTGGCAAGAGTTTGTCACACGGCACTGCTGAGCTATAAACGATATCCACAAACGCCTGAAGACTACGCAGACATGCTCCGGAAAAACGGTGTACCCGAATTTGTGAATTGCCTCTACCCCATTCTCGATGCCTTGAGTCTGAATTGACTTCCACAGGTGTCTTTATCGTCAATAATCAAACATCCTCGAGCAAAAGTACCCCATTAAACGTTGCGCAGCTCGGCTAGGAAACGTGCCATACTGGATACGTCCGCATATACAAAGAGGAAGCACAAGTCTTGCCAATCAACGCCAATCCCCTCATTTCCGTAATCGTGCCGGTATACAACGCCGAAGACTACCTGCGCTACTGCGTGGACTCCATTCTGCAGCAGTCGTATACGAACCTCGAGGTGATTCTGGTGGACGATGGGGCCAAGGATTCCAGCCCGGCCATCTGCGATGAGTATGCGGCGCAGGACAGCCGCGTCACCGTGATCCATCAGGAAAACGGCGGCATCGCCAAGGCCCAGAACACCGGCCTCGATGCCGCGCATGGCGAGTACATCGCGTTCTCCGACAACGACGACATCCTCGACCGCCGCAATATCGAATACCTGCTGCACGCGTTGCAAAACACCGGCGCGGATATGAGCAAGGCACGCTGGCGTCAGTTCGGCGTCTCCCAGCTGGGCGAGGTGTCCAAAGAGGCCGAGACGGGCGCGCAGGCACCCGGCAAAATCACTGTGTTCGAGCACCCGCTCGCCGCCTACCAGACCGTGTTCTGCAAAAGCCTGCGACTGCTCGGCAGCAAGCTCGGCCGCAACACCGAGGCCCGCTACTTCAACGAGGCGAACTGGTGCCGCCTGTACAAGCGCGAGCTGTGGGACGGTCTGCGGTTCCCCGAGGGCCATTACGCGCAGGATATCCGCATGGCAGGCCCCCTGTACGCCCGCATGGGCAAAGTGGCCGACATCGATTGCGTGCTCTATTACTGGCTTCAGGAGCCCGACTCGGTGACGCACTCGAAGCGAACCGCCGCATTCTGGCATGACAACGTGCTTTCCGCAGCCGAGAATTTCCAGTTCACTCTGGAACAGGGCATCACCCCGTGCCGGAACTACTTCGGCCTGACCGCCAGCGTGCGCGATGAAGGCAAAGGTCTCAAGGCGCTCGGCTCCGAAGAACTACATGACAGCGACTGGCAGAACCATCTCGATGACGTGGCCACCATGCGCGCCCTGATCAGCAAGCTGAGCATCGGCGAACGCCTGAAATGCGCGGTACTTGCCGCCATCCGCTCATGCGAGAACATCGTGTACGACAATCGCATTCACTCGATGAAGTAGAGCAATAGCCGACCAGCAAACCCTTATCATCAGCAAGCTAGGGCGCGCTGGCTTACCTTCCTATCGTCAACTATGACTAGTCCCAGCAGGAATACTGGCAACACCGGGAGCACATACCGTCCCTGTATTCCTTGGAACACTCCGAATCGACTCATCGATTCCAAGTCATTCCAAGTCATTCCCACAAAGAGCACGAACGCTGCTATCTCAGCGGCTGCAATCACTAGGGCCAAGATCAGGAACCGATACTTTCCCACCCATGCGGACGGTGCCATACGAGCAGCCCCAGTTGTCTTCACCGTATACACCAACGCCGCAAGCCAAACCAGTACAAGCACAACCGACATCACGGTATACCAGACTGGAAGCTGAGTGAGGTGATAAGTCCCAAGAAATATCATGGAACGAACTATCTTGCCGATGGTGAGTATCGGATGGGACAGCGCAACGCTCATGTTATGCGACACATTCACTTGCGCCAACGAACTACTAAACAGCACGCTCCAGGGAAGGTACAACACCCCCATCAGCACCGCCGCAACGCCAACAAATTCCACTTTGCGCCGCACAGTCATTACCGCAGATGGCAGGAATAGCGCGGCACCCGCCACAAACGCATAGGACAGCTTCTCACATGCCAGAGCCCATGCCAGCACTCCCAATGCCACAGTGCATGGCAGAGAAATCACATGTTTGTTCCCTGCAATCGCAGCGATGGCTGCCACCATACAGGCCGAAAGCGCCACAATCATGCCGTCAATCATCAGACTCGATGCCACAAACGCCACCGGTGGAATAACTAATAGCAACGCCATCAGCGTTTTCCAACGCGGCAACAGTGCAATGGCAAAGCATCCCATAATCGCATACAGTATGCTGTTGGATATTCGCGCCGCCTGCCACTGCGCATATGGCGACAGGTTCACCAGCATGGCTATTTTCATGCCAATGGCCTGAGGCAGATAATCAAGCGGGAAATATGCGTTGGACCGGTTGGATCGTGTCTCATTCGGAACAACAATCTGACTAGCTGGCATAATATCAGCGGATCGCTGCCCGTCTTGCAACGAATCACCACGCCAAGCTCGCTCCAATGCATCGAAAACCAATATATTCCCGGCACCGGGAACCATCAGCAAGCGATCATCACCCTTGAGGTACTGCTTTTTTATGGCATTACCATGTTTGTCCTTGCCCTTTACGGGAGGATTCAACGATTGACCGGTAGCCAACGCATACGTAGACAACGGATGCATGTCGGGATCTGGAATGGTAAGAGGACCGACCTGAACAACGAACATGCAGGCCTGCAGTGTGAACAACACCAGAAAAATCGCGATATTACAGGAAGACCCCTTTAACACATGCGCCACACGTTTCATGCCATCCCACCTTCCTGTTAGTCGTCCACAGTCTACCGCAAGCGTGCACCCCAACATCATCCGCCCAGTGTATCTTGAATGACTTTATCCCGGGCTTTTTATTACAATGCGCAAGTACGTTGTTTATAGAAATGAGCGAGCAGAGTGGACGACATCCAAAACGACCAGGAGCCCTCAGCGCCAGAAACTGGCACAGACTTGGAGAAAACCGGAGTCCCAGCTGTTCCCTCAAACCAGGATGGCGACCAGCAGAACAGCAAATTACCGCTGCCTTTCGCGTTGAATTTCAGCTTACTAATGGCCTCAAGGCCTATGTCCACGCTGGCCAAAGCCGTATCTCTCCTGTATGCCCTGCTAAAAAAGCGGCCCAAATGCCCCTATACGTTGTACGTAGTGGTACTGGCACTCATCGACTCCGCAGCAGTGCTGTTCATTCAGTGGGGAATGTACAAAGAGCCCACTTATGCTGACCCGGATGCCATAGACGCCAATACTAAACTCTTTGACAGCATTCCCGGCCAACTCACCAAGTTCGTATCCCAGATGTGGATGGAACAAAAGTATATATGGCTGCTCAACTTCCTAGTGTTGGGCATGGTGCACCTCGCACTGGTGTTCGTGCTAAATCGCTTCTGGGTGGCGACCGCCATATTCTCCATTGTCATGTCTGTATTCGCCGTGGCGAACAGCATCAAGGTTTCTCTTCGCAATGAGCCGGTTATCCCTTCTGATCTGGGATTTTTCTCCAGCGGCAATGGCGGAGAAATTACGTCATTCATTCCCAAGAACAGACAGTCTTTGGTCAACGGAACCATCACCATGCTCATTTGGCTGACCATTATTTGCTTGGCTCTGCAACTCATCGACGGTCGCCGTTGCGTGATTCCTTGCCATTGGTGGCGTTCATTTCGCAACGTAAAAACTATCATTGGCAACTGCATTCGCATCATCGCCGCAGTGCTCAGCGTTACCTTGTTATGGTCGTTCACATGGAATCTGGGAATCAATGATTCATGGTCCTATAACTGGGCCAAGAGCTTAGGAGATAGCCCCAAACCGTGGAGCACGGTGGCCGATGCCACTGGCAACGGACCGACCATGAATTTTCTGCGATTAGCCCATACCAAAACCATGGATAAGCCCGAAGATTACAGTGAAGAAACCATGGCAGCGCTGGCCAAACGCTATAAGAAGAGCGCAAAAATCACCAACGAATCCCGCGCCAATAAACTCACTGATAACACCGTGATCATGATTCTTTCAGAATCGTTCTCCGATCCAACGCGAGTGCCGGGTATTACATTTGCCGAAGACCCGATGCCCAATATTCGCGCGTTGAAAAACACGACCACCGCTGGTTTGATGCTTTCTCCAAGCATCAGTGGAGGCACCGCGAATATCGAACATCAGGCCTTAACCGGACTCAGTCTGGCATTGTTCGATAATTCCATGCAATCCCCCTACCAAGAGCTGGTTCCACATCAGAAGTCACCATACACATTCAATCAAATTTGGAATAGCGTATACGGCAAAAATGGTTCTGTGGCATTCCATCCTTTCCGCAAGGACATGTATTTGCGTGATAGCGACTACAAGAAATTCGGTTTCAGCAAACTGTATACGTTGGACAGCAAACCAGAAATCACACATCAAGATCACCTCGGAACCTCACCTTATGTGAGCGATGCTGCCTCATACCAAAATGTCCTTGATGCGCTCAGCAACAGCGACCACGCACAATTCATTCAGTTGGTCACTATGCAAAATCACACACCGTATGATGACTATTATCCTGACAATCAGTTCAGAGAAGCCGATGTTTCTGAACTTTCCGATGATGAAAAATGGGATATCGACAGTTATGCCAAAGGTGTTAATATCACGGATCAGGCCACTGAAGACTTTTTGAATCAGCTTAATTCGACGGATAAGCCAATCACTGTTATCTTCTACGGCGATCATCTACCCGGCGTTTACAATACTGCAGCAGCCGACGAAAACAATGCAATTCCGCTGCATGAAACTGATTACTTCATCTGGTCGAATCAGGCTTCCGTGTCCGCTGGCACCAAACTCGATTCACAGACTTCCAGCTACACATCATCAAACTATTTCATGGCCCTAGCCGCTGAACATCTCGACGCCAAAGTATCGCCCTATCTGGCAATGCTTACACAAACGCAAACGCAAATTCCAGCGATTAGCCGTCTGGTTAGCTCTAATGCCTCATGGGGTGATGGTAGTACCGTTTACCTAGATGCCGAAGGCAATCACGTGACAAGCAAGAACCTCTCAAAAGAGGCAAAGCAGATGCTCCATGATTACCGTTTGGTGCAGTATGACATGACTAAGGGCAAAAACTACCTCAGCAATTACGGATTCTTCGACGTTCAATAGATCTTGAATAGTCTGACTGTATTTCGGACTTCCTATTACAATATTCAGGTACGTTATTGAAGAAATGAGTGAGCATAGTGGACGATACCCAGGATAATCAGGAGTTCACAGTAGAAGAAGCCGACACAAACGGTACGACTTCGGCGGAAAGCAGCCAATCCTCTGCTCATTCAGACCGAGACGATAATTCTCAGGAGGCTCAAAAGAGTAAAACGTCGCTGCCTCCAATCTTCCAGCAGATCCGAGCACAGCTCAACACGTTGATGGCCTCTCAAACTATGACTGCGCTTTCCAAAGCCCTGACAGTCTTGCACTCCGTATTCAAGAAACGACCTCGATTCCCTTACCTCCTGTACATAATGGTGATGGCAATCGTCGATTCAGCCGCGGTGCTGTTCATTCAATGGGGAACCTATACGGAGCCGACCTATGCCGCCCCGAGCACAGTGGACGAAACCACACGGCTGCTGAACAGCATCCGTGGTCAACTCACGCGCTTCGTCGCACAGATGTGGATGGAGCAAAAATACATCTGGCTGCTTAATTTCTGTGTTCTGGGCATGGTCTACCTGGTGCTGATTTTTGTGCTGAACCGATTCTGGGTGGCAACAGCCTTATTTGCGATTATCACGAGCGTATTCGCTGTGGCGAATCACATCAAAATCCAGTTGCGCAATGAACCGGTCATCCCCTCGGATTTGAGCTTCATTTCCAGCGGCAACGGAGGAGAAGTCGCATCATTTATCCCCAAAGACAGCCAGGCATTAGTAAACAACACCATCACCATGCTCGTCTGGCTTACGATTGCATGCCTGCTGCTTCAATTTATCGATGGTCGCCGTTGTGTGATTTCCTTCCACTGGCGTCGTCCATTACGCAACACAAAAACAATAATCGGTAACTGCACACGTATTGTTGCAGTCATTGTCAGCACATCCCTGCTGTGCTCGTTCACCTTGAACCTCAACACGGTAGGTTCATGGAGCCACAATTGGGCACAGGCGTTGGGTGATAGCCCTACCTTATGGGACGCTGCCGGCGATGCCAGTCTGAATGGCCCCACAATCAGTTTCTTGCGCTTGGCGAATCCAAAAACCATGACGAAGCCAAGCGACTACAGTCAAGCGACCATGCAGGAAATCGCTCAACGATATAACAAGATAGCCGAAAAAACCAACCAGTCCCGCAGCAATAATCTCACGGACAATACCATGATCATGATTCTGTCGGAATCGTTCTCTGACCCGACGCGCGTTCCCGGCATCACCTTGTCGGAAGACCCGATGCCTAATATTCGAGCGCTCAAAAATACCACCACTTCCGGCCTAATGCTTTCGCCTGGGTACGGCGGAGGCACAGCCAACATCGAATACCAAGCTCTCACCGGCTGGGATTTGGCACTATTCGACAATTCAATGCAGGTGCCCTATCAGCAGCTCGTCCCACACCAGAAAGTCACAGAGACTTTCAATCAGCTCTGGAATGACCGATACGGTGCTAGCGGATCCATCGCTTTCCACCCGTATTACAAAAACATGTATTTGCGTGACATCGACTATAAGAAGTTCGGTTTCAGCCATTTTTATACGCTGGACAGTAATCCGCCAATCACGCATCATGATGGATTAGACAACTCTCCATATGCCAGCGATGCGGAAGCCTATCAAAATGTAGTTGATGCACTGCAGAACAGCAATCATCCGCAGTTCATCCAATTAGCGACGATGCAAAACCATCCTCCATACAGCGATTGGTATTCTGATAATCAGTTCAAGGATGCCGACACCACCAATTTGCCGGCCGATGAAAAAACAGGAGTCGATACATACATCAAGGGCGTCAGCATTACCGATCAAGCAACCACCGATTTCCTCAACCAGCTTGATGCAATTAACCAGCCGATTACCGTCATATTCTATGGAGACCATCTACCCGGCGTGTACACGACTGCACGCGCCAGCTCGAAAAATACCATTACCATGCAGGAGACAGATTATTTCATCTGGTCCAATGAGGCATCAGCGTCAGCCGGGACGAAACTCGATCCGGCAGCTGCCGCTACTAGCTACACCTCTCCAAACTATTTCATGGCCATGGCCAGCGACCATATGAACACCAAAGTATCTGCTTATATTGCGTTCCTCTCCGCAATGCGGGCTGAGATACCCGCCACGGAGCGACTCACGCTTGGTGTCAGCGGCGTCACCGACAATACACCAACTGTCTATTTAGACGCGAACGGCAACGTTGTAAGCAAGAAAGAACTGTCCTCACAGCAGAAGAAGCTACTCAACGATTATCGTCTTATTCAATACGACATGACTGCTGGGAAAAACTATCTCAGCAGCACAAAGTTCTTCGACGTGAAGTAAACCGGCAAGCCACACCACAAAATTGGTTATCTGCGTAGTGAGTTCAAAATTGCCTTGATTTTGCGCGGTATAGCGGTAATCAGCAAACCAACCTTGAACGATGTCGACTCTTTTACGGACTGAATCTCCATGCTCTTGGAAGACAACGACTGTTCTAATAGCGCTTGATTCGAGCACAAAGAATTTATGCGCTCCTCATAACTCTTCGAGGATGCAATACGCGCATCAATCATCAAGTCAACCATCACATCATCATCGGCACTAGAGGCAGTTGAGGAACCCAGTGAATCGAATATTCCTCTCCACAGGCGCGCGAAATCATAATTGGACATACCCACCATGCTGTTGAAGGCAATATCCCCCAACTGCTTCATCTTTTCGGGGTTCTGCCACAAACCACAAATAGCAGATGCCGCCGCAGATCGGTTTCCTTGCCCCACCTGGATAACGCTCTCGTCTTGAACCAAAGTCAGATACGGCAAAGCGTATATAACGCTTGGAATGCCCACTGTTTTCGCTTCGGCCAGAGCAATACCGTAGCCCTCATATAGAGATGTATGAAGATACACACTGGCTTTCTGTAGGTAAGGAAGTACATTATCCTGAGCGCCTACAAAACTCACAGCATCAGATAGATCAAGAGAATCTCGCAACTGACGAAGCTGTTGTTCCGTTGCATCATCTGCAAAAGGACCAACCATAATCAGATGTGCATCAGGACACTGTTTGACCACTTCAGCCATAACCCGCAATGCCTCATCCGGACGCTTATCGAATAATGACAGGCGCCCAACCCATACAATGTTATAAGAATCAAGCGCCGCGCGTTTCGACGAATCCGGCTCGATGGTTAATGGATTAATGGTCTGCCATACATGAGCATTGAATAGTTGCCAGAAACGTGTATTCACATCAGATAACGTTATGACGCCATCTGAGTATCGATACGTCAGAGCCAACTCGACGCGCATACAATCTGCGTCGAACATGCAACGCATGACGCCATGAGTGTAGATGAGGAAAGATACGCCGCTCATCTTGCAGAGCAGCATATCCCATGGAAGCGTTTGTCCAAGCCATTGCCCGTACACTAGAGCGTCAACTTGCTCCGCATTGAGGATATCCGCTAACGCTTTTGCCCGGTTCTCGTAGTTCTCCGCATTCGCTTTGCAGTAACTCGGAATAATGCGGCGCTCAACAATCTGGTTCACTTCGTACTCATATGCACTAGTGTCATCGTCGGTAATCAGCACTACCCGATATCCCATGCCGGCCCAAAGGTTGGCAAGGAATGCCGTCACGCGTTCAGCACCGCCGATGGATAGCCCCGAGTAATAGAGCGCAACTGTATGAACAGTCCTTTTTGGCTGTGCCAGGCCCGCTATCGGCCCTAATGCTCGCACGGCCTCTACCGAATTAATCCAGTATTTGGAAGCAACGGCAGATACGATTCCCGCGACCCCGTACTTATTGGAAGCTTCAACAAGTAAGGATTTTCGTAATGATGGCTCACCGCTCACCAATGCGTCAGCATATTCAGCAATATCCAATACATGCCTCTATCGAAGATAAGATCAATCGAGTCTATTAATCTGAATCGCTCGGCTGCTCAGCATGCCAGCCTCACCGTTGCGATCATTGCGAATAGCAAAATAACCGCTGTTCTCATCGTTCGTGAATGCGATCATTTGCGGATCATCGCCGGGTTTTTCAACAGATCGCAGAGTGGCATAAATCTTGAACTCACCATTGTTGAAGATATCAAGCGGCATTTCAAAACGCATAGTCCGGTGCCCACGCTGCGTGATGACCATGCCAAGATTGTCGGTCTGCGATCCCGCATCATAAGCATGTCCACTGCGACGAGAATCGAGCAATGCAATACCGATGTACGCTTCCCGGTCTTCATTAAACTCATATTCGATTTCAAATTCGAGCGGCTCAACACCATCAGCCACCGATGAACTCGATATATTGACCTTAAGGGTGGGCACTCGTTCACTAAGACCCGTAGGATACTCTTTATCGTCTGTTTCATTATTGGCATCATCACCCAGGGGACCTGCATTCTTCTTGAAGTTCTCCAGTGTGTAACGATCTGCTACATCGTCCTGGTTTCCGGACGCAATAATCTCTCCATCCTTTATGAGGATAGCCTTATTGCAATATTTCTTAACCGAATCCATGGAGTGAGTTACCAAAATAACTGTCTTCGTGGGATCTTGCTTCACTTCGGTGAAGAAATTATCACACTTACGTTGGAACGCTTCATCGCCCACAGCCAATACTTCATCCAAGACCAGTATGTCGCCCTTAGCCTTAATGGCGACCGCAAATGCCAAACGCACCTGCATACCACTGGAATAGTTCTTTAGCTTCTGGTCCATGAATTCGCTAAGCTCTGAAAACTCAACAATGTCGTCATACATTGCATCGATTTCTTCTTGGCTAAATCCTAAAAGGGCACCGTTAAGGTACACATTCTCTCGACCGGTCAGTTCAGGATTGAAACCAACGCCAAGCTCAATGAATGAGACCAGTTTCCCGTCAACAGAGATTGAACCTTGATCCGGCATATAAATGCCCGAAATCAACTTCAACAGTGTCGATTTTCCGCTTCCGTTTCGACCGACAACGCCAAAGAAATCCCCTTCTTTGACCTCAAAGTTGATATCGCGCAGCACATGCTGCATCTTGTATCCGCTAATTCCTTTAGTCCAGTTGATAACGGCCTGTTTCAGGCCTGACGCCTGCTCCGTCGGCAACCGAAATGATTTGGCTACGTGCTCAACTTTCAGCACAGTCTTACGATTGTCCATCGTGCCCTCTTGTGCGTTATTCATCACAGCACCTCCGCGAATTTCTGACTGTACTTACGGAATATATGAATACCCAACCATAGGATAAAGAAAGTCAAGGCAACAGGGATGAGACGAATACCCCAGTTGCTGATCTCCTTCCACACTGTTGGCGTGGTATCCGGTGCGATGAAGTTATGCCTAATATCCTGAATAATCTGGGCCGGCGGGCTCAGCAACATAATTTTCGCGAAAATAGGATTATTCGTTTTTTCAGTTACCAGCGACAGAGGATAGATAATAGGCGTTGCATAGAAGAACACCTGCATGAGCACTTCCCAAATATGCTGCATATCACGGAAATACACATTCAATGCGGCTAGCAACAGGGCCGTTCCCAAAGCAAGAGCATAGAATTCTATGAAATTAAGCGGGAGCCACAACACATTCCAGGTGAAGTGCACCTGATTAAAAATACAAAAAACCAGCACTACACACATGTTGATGGCCAAGCTGATTAAAGCGCCGACCGTTGCAGAGACGACAATAATGTAGTTGGGGAAATGAATCTTACGCAGAATGTCCCCTCTGCCTACGATAGCCGTCAATCCCATATTCGTCGCCTCAGCGAAGAAATTCCACAAGCTGATACCCAGCAGCAAGACCAGCGGGAAAGTCGGCGTGCCATCGGTAAACTTCAGGAATTTGACGAACACCACATACATCACACAGAACAGCATTAACGGCTTCAAGACCGACCACGCAATTCCTAGAAATGATCCCTGATAGCGCAGCTTAAAATCAGTTCTCACCATTTCTTTAAGCACAATGAACGAATAGCGGTAGCGCTCTTTTAGCTTTATCAGCATCGTATTCATATCCTCATTTGCCATCAACTATTATTTTTTAGGTGCACTTTTGTGCTTGAAATCACCACGAAGCACCGCCCTGATTTGTCCAATCACAAATCGTACCGCGGTGATTGGAGCCCATGCTGCAGTGTAGATGACGCTCTGTGCTGGCTTAGGAAGCTTAAGCACAGTTCGTGACGTGATCCATTGAAGTCCTAAATGTGTGCGATGCTTGGCTATTTTCAGTGTTCTCCAACGAGAAGTCGCCAAATTCAAACCACGCAAATTCGTCAGCAATGATTCTCCGCTACGTGCTTCTGCAGACGAGCCCATCATCATGGCAGTGGTATAGAACAACGAATCCACTTCAATGCGAGCATATCGATCTGAAAGCACCCATGCCGGATAATATCCACGCGATTGACATATATATCCGTTGGCTCGTTCGATGGCATGCGAAATAGTACCGTCTTCGCCCATCTGTCCTTCGGGCAAGAAGTCTTCATACTTCCACCCATACTCGAACAGCGGTTTTAATGCCTCAACACGGAACCAATAGCACGACCCCATCGCGGATGCAGTTGGCTTAGTGGGAGAGAGCGGCACATGAATGCCCAGCCTGTCTTCCAAAAGCTCCTTCGTGATCTCATAATTTGCACCCCAATCGTGAGGAATGGTGTGCGCAAAGTACAAAGCGTGATATGGCGGCGGAGGCGTCACCTGACCAAGACGCGGGTTCTCCGCAAATAACGTCAGAATGTTCTTGACATATGCCTCACTGCCAAGCGTATTCTCCATAAGCTTGTACGCGAATCCTTGGCTCTCGGTGCCATGATGTCCATTTTCCTGATTCTGACTGGATTTTTTATCATGAGCGAAACCAATGACGTCATATTTTCCGCTCAACACCACCGGGCAAGCGGCCACAAGCAGAGCCGAGACATCACGACCACGATTGATAACGGGGATGAATGTCGCCTGATGAGAAATCCCATGCTGTTGCATGTATTCCCGAATCTGGGGAATCTTATCTTCGGTAGAGGTGATGTATAGATCTGTTTCTTCCGGCAACGATGCAATGTAGTGGCAAGTGTCTTCTAGCAAATCCATGAAGTAGACGTGATAGATGAACGCCGAACGAGGACGATCATGCGTCTGTGGATTGATGGCCTGTGAGGGCAGCACATAATCAAGATGCATGGCCTTGCGGATATCGTCAATGTTGTAGGACGGCAAAATAGCATCCCAGATCATATCCACGTCATAGTCAGTATGATCTCGAAGGTACTCGTACAAATCCAGAGCTGGCTGACCGGCCGTCTGGTCGAAATAAGCACTGTAATCCACGAAGAAAGAACGGCGCTTGAAAATAGGGCATCGATCATCTCGCACGATTTGCATCGGCATGTACAGCAACGGGTATGAGGAATATCCCTGATATTTTCGCCAATCGATGTACGAGGCCCAGGTGAAACCCAAATCAGTGAAATGCTTGGTGAAGGTCATCTCGTGTTTGCGGGTAACCTCTGCGTAGTCTTTCCACAAAGGCATGGTCTCCCAGTACTCGTGGAACGCCGGGGAAGACACTAAAGAGCGCCTGTACGCATGCCAATAGGCCTGAAGATGCGTTGGAATCTGCTCCTTATCAACTGTCTCACCCGCATACGCAGTGATACCCCAAAAATCCACATCCTTGCGATCCATGCACGCAAACATTTCACGGAACGGATACACCGGTCCCATAACTGTGTCATTCAGGCAAATGACTTCATCATATGACTCAAGTTTTTCCCAACCGAGTGTGAGAATGGCCTGCTTGTACGCAGCGACGTCAAGTCCTTTATTCTCTCTAACGATGATCGTCTTCGTGTATTCAGAGAACAGTTGGCGAGCCTGATCGCTAAGTTGCCCGTTTACAACTACGACTAGATCATCTAAGTTATCCATCAAATCATCAAGAAAGGTCTTGATAAAGGATGCAGCATGACCATACTTGTCATAGAAACAGTAGATACCCAGTCGCTGTTTATGCCCGCTATTAACGCTCATCTCCGTCCTTTCACGCACTACATCATTCTGCAAAATGCTATCTTTCCCTCTTCGCACGCTGTGCATGTGAGCGTATCACAGATACCAAATCTCGGTTCAGCGAACCTGCCGGCATGACTTTGTCAATCACGCGACGCATGAGTGTACCTTTTTTGAATCTCGCTTGCGCCTCTATCCGTTCTTGTTCTGCCTGCAGCGCCTGCTGCTCTTTCAATTGGATTTCCGCCACATGATGCTCTAAAGCTTGTTCCAACTGCCGGTATTGATCATACCTAGGTAAATTCCGGCCGTCATCAACCATAGGAACTATCTTGGCGAGAATCTGCCCCCACCGGTAGAACTCATCGTTCCCGGGAGGAATCGAATTCTTGCTCAACAAACTCTCACCACGTGCAATAAGGGGATCAAATAACATGATTGCTGCGTCAGCAGCACCCCATGTTTCAACGATAGCCGTATATCCTTTGTCTTGATCCGCCGCTGGCAAACGAGTTACCCAGTCAGTAACAAGCATGAGAAGATATTGCCGTTTCATCCAAAGGCTTGTGCGACTGTAGAAATCGGTATCGTCTCGCTGAGAGTTGCAATACTCACACAGCAAAAGATACATTTCGTGCACTTCTCGTTGCCGTTTCGAGAACTCCTCTGCCGAATACAATCTTCGCCCGGATCTGCCCGCTCCAATACGGTACTTCAGAGCATGAAAATCAGCGTAATTCTGTAATGTCTGAGACTCATTTGCGATGACAAAAAATTCGTAAGTGTCTTCCATATACCCAAGACGCTTGGATGTCATCTTGGAAAAAGACTCTCTGATGGAATCACCTCGATAAGTGCATACCGTAACGCTCCATACGTCACGAGGGGAAATTATGTCGCTGAATGCAGTCTCTATAATTTCCCTAGAGGTCCTCATGCCTTGGGCATTATTAAAGACCGCTTCCACAGCTCTTGCCGTGCCATCGTCCGCACCGCTTTCGGGAAAGGCATCCAATCCAAAGCGGATAATGTCAGGAGATGAGGCACGAGTCAGCATGGATACCTGTTCGCATAGTAAGGCACTGATACTGTCATCACCATCAACGAAGTATACATACTGTCCTTTGGTCGCCAACGCACCAGTTCGCCGGGCAAGGTGTGCACCTTCATTTTCCGATTTTGCGATTATATGGAACCGCTGATCATCCGCTACTTCACGAGTAATGCATTCCAGCGTACCGTCAGTACTCGCGTCATCTACTACGATGACCTCGAAATCATCCAAAGTTTGGGCCTTGACGCTTTGCAAACATTGAATAATGTAGGGCTGCACGTTATAGGCAATAACGACAAAAGACAGCAACGGCACAGCAACCACGACCCAACAACATCATCGAGCGTCGCGCGGCTTAACAATAATCTTGTTCTCCGCCACATCCTTCAGATGCTTGCCATACGGCGACTTACCGTACTTCACAGCGGCCTCCATCAGCTCATCACGAGTAATCCAACCGTTCTCAAAAGCGATCTCTTCGGCAACGGCGATCGGCAGGCCCTGAGCACGCTGCACGGTGCGCACGAATTCGCCTGCCTCATACAGGGAGTCCATGGTACCGGTATCCAGCCAGGCATAGCCGCGGCCAAGCGTCTGCACGTTGAGGGTGCCGTCTTCCAGATACATCTTGTTCAGATCGGTAATCTCCAGCTCGCCACGGGGGGACGGCTTGACCTGCTTGGCGAACTCGGTGACGCGTTCGTCGTAGAAGTACAGGCCGGTCACCGCATAGTTGCTGGCCGGGTGCTCCGGCTTCTCAACGATGGAGATGGCCTTCTTGTTCTCATCGAATTCGACCACGCCGTATCGCTCAGGATCGTCGACGTAGTAGCCGAACACTGTGGCACCATGGTCCACCGTGGCGGCCTTGCGCAGCGTCCTGCCCAAACCGTTGCCGTAGAAGATGTTGTCGCCGAGCACCAGCGCGCACGGCTCACCATCGATGAACTCCTCGCCGAGGATGAATGCCTGGGCCAGGCCATCCGGGGAAGGCTGCACCTTGTAAGAGAAGCTCACGCCATACTGGGAGCCGTCTCCCAACAAACGTTCGAAGTTCGGCAGGTCCTTCGGCGTGGAGATGATCAGAATGTCACGGATGCCCGCCATCATCAGCACGCTCAACGGGTAGTAGATCATCGGCTTGTCATACACGGGAAGCAGCTGCTTCGAGGTCACCGTGGTCAGAGGGTACAGTCTCGTGCCCGAACCTCCAGCGAGAATAATGCCTTTCACGAAAAACCTGCTTTCCACAACGTTTTACTCGTTATTCGTCTACAAACATATTCAGCTTAGCTAACTCTTATTCAAAATGAAAAACCGCGCAGAGAGCCTGCGCGGTTTTATCACTTGAGGTCAACTGTTATGAACAGCTATCAGCCGAGTTCCTTCTGCACGTAGGCCTTGAGGGTCTCTTCCCAGTCGGCGGGCACGTATCCGGCTTCACCGATCTTGGCAAGATCCAGTGCGGAGTTGACCGGACGCGGAGATACCGGGTTGGTCGCGTTCGCGAAGTACTCGGCGGTGCTGATGGGCTTGACCTTGCTGCCGTTGCCGTTCGTCAGGTCGAACACCTCGGCCGCGATGTCAGCCCAGGACTTCACTGCGCCGGAACCGGTCAAGTTGTAGGTGCCGTAGGGGGCGTGGCTGTCAAGCAGGTGGAAGATCGCCTCAGCCATGTCGCGGGTGAAGGTCAGGCGACCGTACTGGTCGTCCACCACGGTGACCTGATTCAGCTTGTCGGCCGGGTCGGCGACCTTGTTGGACAGCATCATCATGGTCTTCACGAAGTTGTGCCCCTCGCCGATCACCCAGCTGGAACGCAGGATGTAATGCTCGGGTGCGTTGGCCACGGCGATGTCGCCCGCAGCCTTGGTCTGGCCGTACACGCCAAGCGGGGCGAACGCCTCCGTCTCCGTGTGTTCCTTGGCGGTGCCGTCGAACACATAATCCGAACTCACGTGCACGAGGGTGATGTGGTGGTCCTTGGCCACCTTGGCCAGCAGAGCCGGACCCTGGGCGTTCGCCTTCCACGCGATCGGACGGCCTTCGGCAGTCTCGGCCTTGTCGACGGCCGTGTAGGCACCGGCGTTGATGATCGTGCCGTACAGGCTCCAATCGTATGCCTCGTATGCCTTCGGGTCGGAGAAGTCGAACTCGTCGATGTCCGTGTACTCGAAGCCCTCCAAACCATGCGCTTCCGCGTAGGCGCGAATCGCGTGGCCCAGCTGGCCGTTGCAGCCCGTCACCAGGGTGCGCTTGGGAGCCATGGGCTTGGCGTCCTTAAGCATCGGGTGGTGCAGATCGGCCTCGGAGCGCTCGGACTCCTCCAGCGGAATCGGCCACTGGATGTTCAGTTCCGGATCCGCAAGGTTCACGAACGTGTAGGTCTTCTTCTGCTCGAGCGACCAGTGTGCGTTCACCAGATACGTGTACACCGTGCCGTCCTGCAGCGCCTGGAAGCTGTTGCCCACGCCGCGCGGCACGTAGATTGCGCGGCTCGGGTCCAGACGGGTGGTGAACACCTGGCCGAAGCTCTCGCCCGGGCGCAGGTCAACCCACGCGCCGAAGATCTCGCCGGCAGCGATGCTGATGTACTTGTCCCACGGCTCCGCGTGAATGCCACGGGTGACGCCCTTGGTCGCGTTGTAGCTGATGTTGTTCTGCACCGGGCCGAAGTCCGGCAGTCCCAGACCCATCATCTTGGCGCGCTGCCAGTTCTCCTTGAACCAGCCACGGTTGTCGCCATGCACCGACAGGTCGAACACCAGAAGGCCCGGGATGTTCGTCTTCTCGACCTTCAGTTCCTTCTCGAATTCAAATGCCATGATCGGATCACTGTCCCTGTTGCTTGTACCTGGCCTCGGTGGCGGCCTTGGCCGGCTCCCACCAGGCGCGGTTGTCCGTGTACCACTTGATGGTCTGCTCCAGGCCCTTCTGGAAGTCCGTGTGCGTCGGCTTCCAGCCGAGCTCGGTCCGCAGCTTGGTGGAGTCGATCGCGTAGCGGCGGTCGTGGCCGGGACGGTCCTTCACCCAATCGAACGCGTCCGGGTCCTGGCCCATCACGGTCAGGATGTCGCGCAGCACGGTGATGTTGTTGCGTTCCCCGTTCGCGCCGATCAGGTAGGTCTCGCCCAGACGGCCCTTGGTCAGGATGGTCCACACGCCGGTGGAGTGGTCGTCCGTATGGATCCAGTCGCGCACGTTCTCGCCATTGCCGTACAGCTTCGGGCGAAGACCCTCGAGGACGTTCGTGATCTGGCGCGGGATGAACTTCTCCACATGCTGGAAGGGGCCGTAGTTGTTCGAGCAGTTACTGATCGTGGCGCGGATGCCGAACGTGCGGTGCCATGCGCGCACCAGCAGGTCCGAGCTCGCCTTCGTCGAGCTGTACGGGCTGGACGGATGGTACGGGGTCCGCTCCGTGAACTTGGCCGGATCGTCCAAAGCCAGGTCGCCGTACACCTCGTCGGTGCTCACGTGGTGGTAGCGCACGTCGTACTTGCGGGCCGCCTCCAAGAGGCGGAACGTGCCCTCCACGTTGGTCTTCAGGAACGGCTCCGGGTTCGCGATGCTGTTGTCGTTGTGCGACTCGGCCGCGTAGTGCACGATGGCGTCATGGCCCGGAACGATCTTGTCGAGTAGCTCGGCGTCGCAGATGTTGCCGTGCACGAACTCCACACGGTCGCCCAGGATGCCCTTGATGTTCTCCAGGTTGCCCGCATACGTCAACGCGTCCAAAACCGTGACATGCACGTCCGGATGGTTGTTGTACACGTAATGGACGAAATTCGAACCAATGAAACCACAACCACCAGTCACAATGATGTTATGGGGAGTAAACAATTCTTCAGCCATAACCTACAGCATATCGTCAGGCATACCGAGACGGCGAGAAAAGACATTGTTACTGGTGTTGAACAATCCGATATGGGGTTCGCCCATCAATCGTTTCGCCAATGCGCTCGAACGAATACCCATTGAACTGCATCGCATCCAGTTTCTGCGGAGAAAGCACATTGCTCACACCTAGCTTGCGCAATTGCTCCGGCGTGACATGCACGGTAAACGAATCAGGCGCGACTAATGTGAACACATCGGCCGACTCCTGTTCCACGACGTTCACAGAAACAAATGCATACCGATTGTAGATTTCTTCCCATTGTCCATTGGGATCAAGCTTCTTCCATGTGGCAAGATCAGGAGTGACTTCCAACGCATTCAATGTGTGTATTCCATTTGCCACTGCAAGATTCGCCAGCTGAGAGCCGAATGCGTCATCTATTGCCCACATTCCTGGATTCTCAGATTGCAGCGACTGCACTTGTTGTATCAGCGGCTGCTTAGTCACGGGCGCACTCCCATACTGCACAGGATTCACAGACAAACCTGATACCAACAGCCCAACGGACACAATTGGCGCCACAACTGTGCGAGCAATTACGCCGTTATTCAGAACAGCGAAACTGAGCAAACCCGCTATGGCAAAACACACCACGACCAGCAGCCGCCCAATGTACGAGAGATACATCGCATGATTAGCCCATGCCAGTATCGCGGCAAACACAAAAGTCACCAGTAATGACTGCTTCCAAGAAAGTTCGCCATCGATAATGGCCGCCGCACGCACCAACACTGCGATATTCGCAACGCCCAAAACCACCACGCATCGGCCGCTAGTCACAGAAGTCAGCATCATTATCTTAGAAAGCCAAAGCGGCATACCCACGCAGGCAAATACTGAGAACAACGCTATGACTGTAATAAGCCAGGCACTAAGCACATCCACTTTTTTGCGCTTTATCATGCCGAATACGGCAAGAATTATTCCGAGCGGGAATAGATCTACGAAACGTGATGCCTCAACCATATTTGTTGTTACAGAGTCAACGACATAATCCTTGAACGGGAAAAAGAGGGTGCCCACGGATGATATCAGCGACAGAGGGGGCAGCCCTCCTCCGATGGATTGCCTTGCGCCCGGATATGCCGTGTGCAGCATGGATTGAATCGTGCCCCACGAAGTCACCACTGCAGAGCCAAGAATCACACAGAATAAGGCAATTTCGCCCACAAAAATCAGGGCGTCTTTCCGTGAAATTCGAATATGTCCCCAATGCCGTATGACAATACAAAGAATCAGCACCGCAAGAAGATAACCCAGAGAGATTTGCCATGCGGGATACAAGGTCAGTGCAAACATCCCGGCGCATATCAGAATCACTGCGGCATATGCGGCCCTATGGCCAGACTCGGTATCGCCAAGATATCGATCAAAGCATACGATGGACACGAATATTGCGATAAGCATCTCAGGCAGTGCGTTGACTGCGAACCACCATTGCACCAACGGGGCACATGCAATGAGGATTGCACCAACGAACGCTACACCCTTGTGTTTCTCCTGCCGGCGATCATTGCTGATGCAGAGGAAGAACTCATATGCGGCCAAGAAAAGTACCACTAGGCGCGCAGACCAATAAAAAGCAAGTCCTCGGCTACTGCCGAAGAGGATATACCCCCAATGGAACGGCCTAAACAACTCGGCAAGAGCCAGCACAGGTGCATCCTTGACGATGAACATGTCCGCCGGTTTATTGCCAAACAAATCATTAAAGTAGCTATACCCGGAGTAGCTTTGCGAAAAAGCCAGAGGAGTGCCCACCACATATTCGTCGGTTCGTATTATGCGAGGGGTTCCCCATACCACGTCCGTAGACATGTCATGTCCCAGCCAGTAATTCCACATGCCTATGGATGAGCCGCTAATATTCAACAGCACGCAAGCCGCTATGACACTTGCTCCGAGTATGAAGCGATGGCGGTGCATCCACATACCCACCGGCTTCACGCCAAAAGCAATCATGGTGCCAATCACCAGCAGAGGCATCAATATCAGCAGGAACCGGATGCACAGCACCGGAACAGACTCCGTTGAAGCAACAGGAGCCAGCCGAAACAGACGTTCGCGAATGCTTGGATACGCCGACATAACCATGCTTGACGCCACTGCTGCGCATATGAATACCGCTATCAGGCGGATAAGAAAACCTCGGGCAGCAAGAGGTGATGGATTAGAATAACGCGTCCCTTGCAGTCGCTTTGTTGCCAAAATACTTCCTTAAGTGTCGTACACGGGTACTGGCCAACAAGTATAGTAACCACCATGTTCGAGAGTAATCAGACTTCCGTTGCGGTGCTTCTTCCTTGTTTTAACGAGGAGGTCACGATCGGCAAGGTGGTGCGCGACTTCAAGGCCGCGCTGCCGGATGCTACGGTCTACGTGTACGACAACAACTCCACCGACCGCACCGCCGAGATCGCCGCAGCCGAGGGCGCCATCGTTCGCCGCGAGCCCCGCCAGGGCAAGGGCAACGTGATCCGGGCCATGTTCGAGGACATCGACGCGGACGTGTACGTCATGGCCGACGGCGACGACACCTACCCGGCCGACGCGGCACCCGCCATGGTGTCCAAGGTGCTCGACGGCTACGACATGGTCATCGGCGACCGGCTCTCCTCCACCTACTTCCAAGAGAACAAGCGGCCCTTCCACAACTTCGGCAACCGGCTGGTCCGCGGTTCCATCAACGGCCTGTTCAATGCGCATGTCACCGATATCATGACCGGATACCGGGCGTTCAGCTTCACGTTCGTTAAGACCTATCCCGTGCTCTCGCGCGGCTTCGAAGTCGAGACCGAGATGACCATCCACTCGCTGAACAACAACCTACGGCTCTACGAGATGCCCATCCAGTACCGGGACCGGCCCGCCGGATCGGTATCCAAGCTCGACACCGTGGGCGACGGCATCAAGGTCATGAGCACCATATTCCGCATGATCCGCGAATACAAGCCCCTGCCCTTCTTCGGCACCATCGGCCTTCTCATCGGCGCCATCGGCATCCTGCTGTGCGGGGGGGTCACCTACGAGTTCGCCAAGACCGGGCTCGTGGCCCACTTCCCCACGCTCATCGGCGCCATCATGCTCGTCATCGTCGGCCTGCTGCTATTTGTTACTGGGATAATCCTCGACGTCATCGCCAAGAACGACCGCAAGACCTTCATCATTGACACCAATCAGTTTGCATACCTCAAGCGTCACTGAGTAACAATGCAGCAAAAATAGTAATCCTGTTCAGGAATAATCAGCTCCGCCAGGCGATACCCTCTTTTGTCCATCCCTGTGAGCTGCGAATATTATATTCGTTGCGATTTGATGTATAGAAGTGTTCATAGTTGGATCCGTTATACAAACGGTAAACAGCTGTACCCCCATTAGGGTTGCTGTACCAAGCGACACCTTCATATATCCATCCGCGTTGCTTGCTGAGCACATTCCTCCCATGCTGAGAAAGAGTGAAAACGTGCTGTTTAATACCCGGATGATAGAGACGGTACACAGGCTGTCCGGAAGTAGGGGTCTTGAACATGATTCCCTCATACACCCATCCACGCTGGTTCACGAGCACTGACATTTCATGCGCGTCAGCAGTGTAGTGATGCACACGAATGCCAGGATGATACAAACGGTATACAGATCCAGTAGCCCCAACCGGAGCGGTTGAAGTCTTATTGCCGAACGCACTCAGATCCACGGTGCCGCTAGTGCCATTCACACGGCCCTTGCTGGTGTACTGCCAACCGCGATCATTGGCGGGGAATGCAGTGTACCCCATTGAAGAACCGTACTGCGCTACCCAGCGGGTCTTGGAGTGAATATTGCTGCTGTTGAGTTCTTTGTTCAAATAAGAGGTGTACGAGTATACGGCAAGATTGGCGTATCCAGCAGACTTCAACTTGCTGTACCAAGCATTGACGATACCGTTGTACGTTCCAGGATTGTTCGGTACCTCATGGCCTGCCCATGTCCACTTTTCCAAGTCGTAATACACCGGATAGCCCAAATCGCTTGAGCTCACACCGGCTTTCTGCAGCAGGTTCACTAAACTGGATCCCTCAGCAGCACCGGTATTGGCGTCATAAGCGTACGAATAGAGGTATACGCCAAACGGAATACCCAAACGCCTGCACTCGCTGATATTGCGAAGTGCCTGCTTGTCAAACCCGTTGTCCCACCCGTAGCCAATGCGAATGATTGCGCCTTCCACGCCTGAGTTCTTCACGGCTTGCCAGTTGATATTGCCCTGCCAGGCAGAAACATCAATCACACCTTTGGCCTGCTGGACAAACAGATTGTTTGACGCGTCGAAAAACGCTGCCGTACCGTTGTAGGAGCCCCAGTGAGCACCGTATTCATTGTTCTGCAATGCGGCAAGTCGCACTGAACCCTTGGTAGTGGCCTTGGCCGCACCATTCGTAGCAGTTGCACTGTCCGAAGCGTTACCTGTGGCTTCGCCGGAATCAGAAGTACTCGCAGAATCCGACGGGGCGGAGGAATCGGACTGATTGGGCTGTTCAGACTCACTCGAATCATTAGGCCGGGTCTGCTCGAGCTGAGTATCAGGCGTGTCTGGGGCGGTCTGCGCATCAGCCGCTCCCGCATTCGCGTCGCCGCCGTTGGCCGCAACCTTCTGTTTGACCTCATCGGCTTACACCGGAATAAACGATTCACCGTCAGTCTTGGCAAGCGGATCAGGCTGAGAATCCTGCGTACCCACAAGCGCAGGATCAGTCACGGTCTCACCGGTGGTGATGTTCTTCAGTTCGCCGTCGGCGGTAACGGCATGATCTTCGGAGACCACAGTTGCATCGTCAGAGATCGCAGCAGAAACCTGATCCGGCAAGGCAGCGTCCGGGTTATCCGGCATGGCATCAGCAGCGGTGTCATCGGAGACTGTCTGTGTCTTGAACGGATCCGTCGACGCATTTGCAAGCGCGTCCACGCTCACATCGCTCAACGCACTAGCCGGTGCTGCGCACACCGCACTTACCAGCGTCATTGACGCAAGTACCGCAACCGCACTCATCATTCTCTTCGCTGACATCAGCGTCCTTTACCGTTTCTTATTTTCGCACCGAGTATTTAGACACTCATACCAGCAATGCTCTATTTGCGTCCAGCAAGCACTTCGCTTGCCCGCACACCACGGTCAAGTCACCACCATACCCGGCACGTTGCATAAAACAGAACCAGTGACCATGCCTCAACAAATTGCACGCAACTTTTCCGCAATCGTTACGATTCGAGCGTGGCCAGCAAAGCACGGTAAGCCAGAACCTGAGGTTTGCCATGCAAGCTGTCAATAGTGTTAATAAGTGTTAGTAGGTCACACCGCAGTAGGTCACTTCGATGTACCGGTTGTTCATACCGATGAACTGGCCAGTCACAGAACTGCGGATTGCTCCGGTCTCAGGATCGATGATGCCGCCGGTCTGGGCGTCAATCAGGGTACCGTCAGCCTGGGTGATCACGCCGATCTTTTCGTTGTAGGTGGAACTGTCGGTGACAGTGCCATCAGCGGTAGCGCCGTCAGCAGTGGTGCCATCAGCGGTCGTACCATCCGTAGTGGTAGTGCCATCAACGGTGGCCGCTGTCTCGGCCTTATCCACCAGCGGCTGCCCCTTGCGCAACTTCTCCCACACGGCATCTGCACCGTCGGCCAGCTGGCTGCGGTTGGGATCTTCCACCCACGGGGTAATCGGAATCGTCATGGAGTAGAGGTTATCCATGCTGAAGTTCTTCAAGCTAGTAGCCAGACCAGCCAATGTACCAACATTGGCCAGGCCTTCGCTCATCTGCACCGAGTCCAGCGCCGACTTTGCCAGCTGATACAGCTCGCTCGTCTGTGTGAAGTAGTTCTTAGACAATGCCGTCTTCACCAGTTGCCTGATCAGATACTGCTGCCTCGTGGTACGCATGGTGTCCGAACCGTCCGTACCCGTGCCGTGGCGCATACGTGCATACTGCGTCGCCAAGCCACCGTCCAGGTGCTGCATGCCCGGAGAAAGATTCAATCCGGTGTAGACATCCGTCATCTGCGTAGGGATGCAGATATCCACACCTCCGATGGCGTTAATCATGTTGACCAGCCCACCAAAATCAACCACCATGAAGTTCTGGATATCCAAGCCGCTCAGGTGGTTCACCTCATTCAGGGTGCAGCTGGCGGCCGAGGCCACATCGCCACCCTGCGAGTAGCCATTGGCAAAGATGGAGTTGAACATCACCGACGACTGCGCGGCGATCTCGCCGTTAGTGGTCTGGCAACCCGGCGTGGAGACCATGAGATCGCGCGGTATCGACACCAGATTCATGCTCTTACGGTCCGCGGCGATCTGCAGAATCATCGTGGTATCGGAATTATGCAGATTCTCGACATCGCTGCCGCTACCGCCGATTACGGCATTACCCGCACCATCACGCGTATCCTGACCAATCAACAGAATGTTGATTACCTTATTGGCATACGGGTCCACCGGTGAGTCATCTACTTTCTTGGCACCCTTCTGCTGGATGACCTGCACCTTCTGGCTGCTGATCGCGCCAGACACATCGGCCCAAGTGGCAGCGGCGAACGTTCCCACAAACACCAGCACGGCAATAACAGCCATGGACACGGCTGCAGCGGCCTTGCGGCTCGTCCGGTATGCCATGATGTGATGGGGGCCGCGCACCTTCTGCCAACCAAAATTGGGCAGATTGTTCTGTGCGTGCCGGTTCGCCATATCCTTTGCCTCCCTGTTTCGCAAGACGGATGCATCAGGCATGTGCTGCAACCGTCCAAGACGAGCTATGCTCTTGCCGATATCGAGGCCGTTCCGCACTGCGCGGCAACCTCACAAGAGCACGTCGACTCTGCGAATAATAGGTGTTATACGTCGTGGGTAAGTGTAACAGAATGCGATGAACCTATTCCTGATACGACGAATCGCAACAGAATTTCCATGTTCCGCGCGATTATGCGCAGTTTTTTGCGTCGCTTTTGCCCACATTGACCATATTTGTTCCCAGCACATTCCCAGACTTCATTGAGGGGTATAACAGTATTGCGCAAGAAAACGGTCACGAAGCGCAACAATAGTAGAGCCGTATTGATTTGTTCGGCTTAGGAGAACGGGAGAGGTACACATGTTCGTCCTCAGCAACGCCTGGCGGGCTTTGATGCGTTCCAAGGGACGCACCACCCTAACCGCGTTCATCACTCTAGCAGTCACGTTCGGCACGGTTGCCGGGCTGGCCATCGTGCAGGAAAACACCAACGCACACACCACCACATACAATTCGCAGAAAGCCAATATGGCGATTCGCCCGAGCGCGGCCACTTGGAAGAAGGTCTCCGCCACCGACTCGGCCACCACCAAGCATTACATGACCTGGTCGTCGTACACCGATTACGCCTCGGCTATTCAGACCGCCGGTACCACGCTCGACTTCACCGTTACCGGAACAGTGCCCGCCCGCGTGAGTGGCGATTTAAAAGCGCTCGATGGCGGCTCGCTCGGCTCCGCTTCCGACGATAAGACCGGCGGCCAGCTGGTTTGGCGCGCATTCTGGACCAAGGACGCGGCCAAAGCAAGCGATCTTGGCACCTTTGAAATCGTGGACGGCAAGGGCCTGAGCTATAACAACAAATCCGCCAACCCAGACACCACCGGCGCATTGGTCTCTGAAGCGTTTGCCAAAGCCAATAATCTTAAGGTGGGCGATACGTTCAAGGTGGCCACTGCCACCAGCGCATCAGACACCGCAGAGCTCAAGGTGCGCGGCATCTACAAGTACACCTCCGAATCCACCGTGGACAACCCGGTGGTTGCCGCCCGCAATCGCGAGAACGCGATCTTCACGAACTACCAGACCTTCTCCAAGGCCGGACTCGACCCGCAGTACAGCAATGAAACCGCCTCCGGGTGGGAGCTGCCTGACCTGAACGTGGTGTTCAACGTCACGGATTCTGCTAGATATGATTCTCTGCTGAAAACGCTGAAGAAAGCCAAGCTGCCGGCCAAGGGCTACACCATCTCTTCCCCCTCGCTCGAGGCTTACGCCAAGTCGCTTGAGCCGTTGGATACCTTGGCTGCTCGTGCCAAGACCAGCGTGATCGTGCTGCTCACCGTGGGTGGCGTGCTGTTGCTTGCCCTAGTGCTGCTGGCCGTGTGGACGCCGAAGCGCAATGATGAAATCGGCATGGCGCTGGTTTCCGGCGTAACTCGCGGCCGCCTTGGCTGGCAATTCATGCTTGAGGTGTTCTTCGCCACCCTGCCGTTCTATGTGATCGGCCTGGTCGGTGGCGCCTTTGCGGCAAAGCCCATCGGCGCGGCATTGATCTCCGGCCACACTATCGCAGTCACCTCCGGCCTGATTTGGCAAATGGTCTGGGGCGGGCTCGGCGCCATTTTAGCGCTGGCTATTCTGGCGGCCTTGCGACTTGCGTTCTTCAGCGCAGCCAAGCTCTTTGCCGCTGATGGCGACTGGGGCACAGTCAGCGAAACCGAGACCATTGAAGAGGCTGACGACGAGGTTGCCGAACTCGGCAAGGCTGTGACCCCTACCACGACTACGACCAACGACGATGCGGAGGCGAAGGCATGAGCGAGAAGAACGAACAGGAACTCAGCAAGGACGAAGCCCTGAAGAACACGGCCGAATCGGCCATGGCATCCAAGGATGCCATCAAGCCCGCTCCGGCCGATTCCATCCAGTTCGGCGTCATCTTTGACGATGCGGATGACGCCGACGACAATGCCTCCGGTGATATCTACAGCATCATGGCCAGCGCCGAAAGCGCCGCGGATGTCACTGAGGCCTCAGACGCCACCGCCGAGGACAGCGCGGGCGCAGAACTCAGCGAGGCAGAAGCAGACGCTCTGGCTTCCGCAGACACTTCCGCCGCAGCGACCAAGCGCAATGCGGACCGCGTCAACGAGACGCTGAACCTGGCTAAATCTGGCGGCAAAGACGAATTGGTCGAGCACGCAGCGCCGGCGTCCAAGACCGCCGAACCGACCATGACGCTCGCCTCGCGCATCGACCGCGTGCTCGTGGGCGGCGGCGCGGATGACATCCTGCTCAAGACCTACCCGACCTTTGCGCTAAACAAAGTCACCGTTCCCGGTGCCAAAGGCAAAATCAACGTACTCGACAGCGTGGAATTCGCCTGCTACGCGGGTCACGCCTACGCACTGCTCATCACCGACGACCCTGACTCGGGACTGACCGCAGACACCAAGCGCCGCGCGCTTATGGGCGTGATGAGCGGCCTTGTACAGCCGAAGTCCGGCACGGTGATGAATAAGAGCGCCAACATCGCCGAACTGGAGCCTGTGGATCTGCGTGGTCACCGTCTGGGCATCGTACCGCAGCTGCACGCCGTGCAGCCCGATCTGGACGCCGAGCAGAACGTGCTCTATGCCATGAATGCCTCCAACCGTAACTTCCTGAAGCCCAAGCCGGTGATCGCTCGTGAACTGCTGGCCAAGGTCGGCTTCTCGGAGGCGACCAGCGGCGTTGCCGTGAGCAAGCTACCCGTGGTGCAGCAGCGCTTGGTGGCCATTGCCCGCGCCATCAGCACGGAAGCGGAAGTGCTGATTCTCGACGAACCGACCCGCGGCTTGAACGTGGACGACACAGTGACCGTGTTCGCCGCCCTTGCCAAGCTGGCGCATAGCGGCGACCCGAAGCACTGCATCATCGTGCTCACCGCCTCGCGCGAGATCGCCGAAGCCGCAGACCAGATGTTCGAGATCTGATTTCAAGTCATCGAGAAGGCCCCTGCGATTCGGCAATATCGAATCGCAGGGGCCTTCTCGACTTCAAGGGGCTGATTCGCGCATCTCGGGAAGTCTACTTCCGTTTCGAGGGGCTGGTCATTCAGTCAAACGCATGTAGAAACGGCTTGGCGCAACGCCATTTCGCCATTGTCGGACGTTGCCTACCTAGACACCAGCCCCTCGAGACGCAAGTAGATCTCCGGAGAAGATCGAATCAGCCCCTCGAAACGCAAGTAGACGTCAAACAAGGCCCAAATCTGTTCCCACTGACATCAACGTGGCTTATTCCCGAGCTAATCTAGGGGTAATCCTGACCTTACGAAACGAAACTTGACGATCATGACCGGATATATTCCCACACTTGAGCAGATTGACGAGCTGCATCGCAAGATTGCGCCGTCCGAGGCGGCCTATGAGCTGGTTCACACGCATTGCGTGATTGTGGCGACCATCGGATGCCAGATTGTGCGACGGCAGAATGCACTGTTCACGCGTCGTTGCACGCTGCCGAAAGATGCACCCGAGTGGGGAAGCAATCGTCGCACAGAGAATACGGTAGATGCTGCTGTGTCGGCTACGCCCATGCCACCCACTGCGGGCGTCACGGGCGGCCAGGTGCCGCCACGCCTACTGGACGAGCATCTGGTGCTCATCGGCGGGCTGCTGCACGACATCGGCACGTATCGCGTGTTCAAGCATGACGGTTCGGACGGCGAGCCGCTCAAGTTCAGCAAGAAGCGGTATATTCTGCACGGCCTTAAGGGTTACGAGTATTTGCTCAATGAGGGTGTGGACGAGTACATCGCCCAGTTCTGCCGTAATCACACTGGCGTAGGTCTCACGCGTGAGGACATCATACGGCAAGAGCTTCCTCTGCCCCCGGCCGACTATGTGCCGATGAATCTTGAGCAGGAAGTGGTGATGTACGCCGACAAGTTCCACAGCAAGTCGGTGCCGCCGAAGTTCCTGCAGGTGGAGGCGTACACGGCTCGAGCCGAACGATTTGGCGAGGATAATAAGCGGCGTTGGCTGGATCTGGTGGCCAAATATGGCGTACCGGATATTCCGGCGTTGGCTGAGAAGTACGGGATGCGAGTGATCTGAGCTCCCGCTGGCGGGGGCTGTCAGCGAAGCTGACTGGGGGTGGTTCGTTTCCACCAATCAGACCACCCTCAGTCTCGCTTCGCGAGCCAGCTCCCGTCAGCGGGAGCCGAGGAACGGTCGAGGAACGGTTCAAATGGAACGCAGACGGTAGGTACCGTTGCGGTTGGACGCGATGATCATCTGATCATTCTCCAGCACGTCCCAGCCTTCCTGCTCATAGCCGGAGGAAGACACCACTACACCAGCCGGATCGCCATTCTCGTCATTCAGCGCGCGGTAGCGCATCACACGGTAATCGGCGGCCTGCTCGCCGCGGCCATACTCGTCGTAGATCTCCACAATGCGTGGGCTGGTCTTCTCACGGCCGGCAGCGCACAAAGCAATCAGCTGATCCTCGGATTGAATCATGCAGTTGTAGCTGGATTTCGGGTAGGCCTGGCGAAGCTCGCGCACAGCCTGGGCCACGGCCTCATCAAGAGGAAAGCCGAAGCCGACGTATTCCAGAATCACCGCGAAGAAGATGGCGGAGTCGGAGCGTCCGCCGGTGGACAGAAACACGCTGTGATCCACGGGGTAGGAACGATTGGTCACAATGTTGCGGCCGCTGGCATCGGAAATATCGCCATTGTGGATAAAGCTCAAACCGTTGGCATAGAACGGGTGCTGGTTCTCCATAATGAGCGGCAGATTGGAGCTGGCCAGGCGCAGATGCCAAATGGCGCCGCGAGCCGGCTCGCTAGCTAAAGCTTCAAACGTGCTATCGGCGCGTGCGGCGATGGTGGACTTGTAGATTTTCGTGCCGGTTTCCGGAGTGGGTGCGCCGCCGTCGCGCATGTATGGCGCCGATGTGGGATCAGCGAGCTGGGCCACACCCCAGCCATCGTTGTGGATCTCGGACAATTCGCGGAAATCCTCGACATTGCCCTGACCCAACACGGCATTAAGGCTCAGGTTGAACCCTGCCGTCGCGTATCCCAATAATCTGCACATAGTCAGATAACTTACCCGAGCCATATTTCGACGTGCGGCCACCGTTATAGGCATTCTTTATAGAGCGCGTCAGGCTATACACGGCGGTAACTCAGTTGAAAGGAGTACATTGCGACTTCTGCAGAATGCTAACTGCTTTCAGCAGGGGTACCCGATATGGAAGAGCCCAGGTACAAACGGCAGAATAACACCATTCATACTTGGGTTCTTAACACTTAGGCACCCCTCTGAAAGCAGATGGTATTCCAAGAGGGTTCAAGTACCCCTTTCAACCGAGATACCTACTTTTTCTCCTCTGCCGACATCGCGGCATCGAGTTCTTGGACCAAGCGGCCCAGGCCGGCGGTGGTATCCATGGGATCGGGAACAGCCGCAGGATCGGCCACGCTTCGAGTCGGGGTCGGCGCAGGAACCGTCTTGGTCCCATCCGTGCGCTTCAGACGCGGCGGGCGGCGGGTGGAGACGAATAGCGGCTGCACTTCGATCAACGGGTTGTAGGGCGCCAAGCCGAACCACTTGACCGGAGAACCGGCCACATGGCGAATCGCGTACTTGGCTTGCAGCGAGAGCGCACCGCGAGCGGAGACCTTGGATTCCGGCATCAGCGCCTTGTGCACCAGCACGTAACGAACTGTGCCAATATCCGGGTCGGCGTCCACCTTGGGGTAGATCGACTTCTGCTTGGGCAGTTCTCCGGTCTTGGACAGGTCATGCATGATCTGGTGAATATACGCCGGAATGGACTGCGAGACCTTGAACCCCAGGCGGAACCGCACACGGAAGATGTAGTTGGTACCGAAATTTTCCACCGAGTATTCGCGGGTGAACGGCTCATCGGTGGTCTCCACACTCACTGCCCACCATGCGCGGGCGCGCTTGGGGTGGTCGGCGAAGATGGAGAAGAAGATATCCGTATCGAGTCGCTTGGTCTCCGAATCGGAAGTCAGGTAGACGATGTTGTCCGCAAAGTAGGGGATGCGGAAGTCTCCGTGCAGCTTGTCGAGTGCGGGCAGGAAGTCCTTGGGCCGCATGTGGCGACGCTGCGCACGCTCCAGCTTGGTGCCTTCGTTCCACGTGTACATGACAAACAGAATCGCGATGGTGAGCAGGCAGGTGAACCAACCACCATGCAGGAACTTGGCCATGGAGGCGATGAAGAACATGATCTGGATGGCCAGGAACAGCACGGTGAACACGATGGCGCCCACGCGCTTGCGGTCATACCAGAGATACACGCCGAGCAGCACGGTGGTGGTGATCATGGTGATGGTCAGCGCCAAGCCGTATGCGGCGGAGATGTGCTCCGAATCCTTGAAGATGGCAAGCACGGCCAGAGTGGAGACGCACAGCACACCGTTGACCACCGGAATGTACAGCTGGCCGCGTGTACGGGCCGGGTAACGCACCTGCAGATGCGGCATCCAGTTGAGGCGGGTGGCCTCGGAAACCATGGTGAATGCGCCGGTGATCAGGGCCTGGGAGGCAATCACGCCGGCCGTGACGGAGAGAATCACCGCCAGATAGCGCACGTTCGGCGTCATCATCTGGAAGAACGGGTTCAGCGACTTCATAGTGTTGAACTGCGGGTTGCGGGCGTTGTTCAGCATCCACGCGCCTTGGCCGAAGTAGTTGAGCACCAGCGCAATCTTGATGAATGGCCAGGTGAAGTAGATGTTGCCACGGCCCACATGACCCATGTCGGAGTAGAGCGCCTCGGCACCGGTGGTGGAGAGGAACACCGTGCCCATCAGTGCGATACCGGCCGCGTTATGCGGGCTGAACAGGAATTTGACGCCGTACACCGGGTTGAGGGCGGCGAACACCGACCAGTCGTTGTTGAGATTCACCACGCCCACAACGGCGAGGAAACTGAACCAGACCAGCACCATCGAGCCGAAGACCTTGCCGATGCTTTCGGTGCCACGAGACTGCACGGAGAACAGAATCACGATGATCACCACGGTGATCATGAGGGTCAGGCTCGGATTCTCGTCAAACAGCTGCTCGAGCGGCGGCAAAGTCTGCAGACCTTCGACTGCGGAGCTGATGGACACGGCCGGTGTGAGCACGGAATCGGCCAGGAAGGCCGCGCCGCCGAGCATGGCGGGAATGGCGAGCCAGGCTCCGTATTTGCGGATCAACGAGTAGAGTGCAAAGATGCCGCCTTCGCCGTTGTTGTCGATGCGCATGGCAATCAGCACATATTTGACGGTGGTAATCAGCGTGATCGACCAGAAGACCAGCGAGAGCATACCGAGCACGGCCTCGCGATCCACGTTGCCGAGGCCGCCTTGCCCGGCAAGGAAGGTCTGCGCGGTGTACAGAGGCGAGGTACCGATGTCGCCATAGACCACGCCAAGGGCCACGATCGCCATGCCCCACGTGACCTTATCCGGTCCGGATTGCAGGCGAGCCCACCAACGGCCAAGACGGCCTTTGGAAGAGGCGCTGGCGATTTTCTCGGCTTCTCGCGTCTCGGCCTCGCGCTGTTTGGCGATGGCCTCGCGCTCCTCCTTGGTGAGGGTGCGGCGGGAAACCTTGGGAGCGTTAGTGAAGGTGTCGGCCCTCAGCAGGGCTTCTTCTTCCTGCTTAGCCTTTGCCTTATTGGCACCAGCCTTGGCATTAGTTTTCTGGGCCTTTTGGGGCTTTGCCGCTTTTTGGGCACGTTCAGCCTGTTTATCTGACTCAGCCATACGTTCAGTCCTCCATTGAGGTGGAGATACTCCCCCTCGCTTATGTCAAGCAACATATCGTAGACCTCGTTGGCGATTCTTACAAATTCTGCTCAATTCCAAGTCAACACAGCGCCACAAAAGGGGCAAATCAACACGTCATTGCCCACTTCTGCGGCCTGTGCGGCACATCCCAAGGAATAATGGCAGCGAGCTCGCTCACACCCCGTAGACCACACGGGTGGCGTTGCGGGTGCCGCGGGCCACATCGGCAATGGGCAGGTCAAGCGTATCGGCCATGGCACGCAGTGTGTAAGGAATCATGTAGGGTGCATTGGTGCGGCCACGGTACGGCATAGGCGTGAGGTACGGCGCATCGGTTTCCACCATCGCGTGGTCCAGCCCCACAATGCGCAGCGATTCGCGGATGCCATCGTTGCCCTTATAACTCACTGTGCCGGAGAAGCTCAGGTACCATCCATGCTCGCGCGCGATCTCACCCATCTCGCGGTCGCCGGAGTAGGAGTGGAACACGGTACGCTCGGGAGCGCCGTCGGCCAGCAGAGTCTCGATGACTTCGCGATGAGAGTCGCGGTCATGAATCTGCATGGGCAGGTTCAGTTCCTTGGCCAAAGCGATATGCGCGCGGAAAGCCTCACGTTGCAGCTCTTTAGCCCCCTCGCCGGTACGGAACAGGTCCATGCCGGTCTCCCCGATGGCCACCACCTGTTCGGGGTACGTGGTGGCAAGACGATGCACTTCAGCGAGAGCGTCCTCAAAGCTGGTGTCGTGGTACGGCTTGTATTTGAGCGGCAGCCCATCCGGCCCCGGCACACCGCGATGACCGTGGAGCACGGATTCGTTGGGATGTATTGCGAGCGCCGCGTGCACATTACCTGGATGATCGAGGGCCATCTGGACGGCGGTCATCAGGTGCGGCAGCTCGCAACCGCAGTCGATAATACCCCCAATACCGACGGCTTGCGCCTGTGCAAGCAACTGATCGACGTCGTACACCGGGACTTCGGGCTGCCCTTTTTCCTGTGCCTCGTGGCTCATGGCCCGCGCAAACGGTATGACGGAGGCCACGTGGGTGTGGTTGTCGATGGTCTGGGCGTCTTGCGGCAGCGGTTCAGGTGCCGGTGCCCAGCTACGGTCGCGATGGTGGTGCTTGCTCATAGCTCCCCAGTGTAGGCAGACACCCTACCGCGCCCATCACCACCTCGATGCCCTTCCCGAATATGTACCACTGACAACGTCGTAGCGTCACATATTCAGGAAGCAACCCCACACCTCCCGAATATGTACCACTGACGATCGCTAAACGTCACAAATTCGGGAACATCCCCATCTCCCGAATTCGTACTACTCAGTAACGGCCAGCAGTACAAATTCGGGAGATTTGGGATATGGGGCAGATACGGGTGGCCGAGCTACTCAGTAGCCCCGGTGGCCACGCGAATCATCGCGTATTGGGACTCGTAGAGACGGTAGTACGCGCCCTTGGCCTCCAGCAGTTCGGCGTGCGTGCCGTGCTCCACGATCTGGCCGTGGTCGATGTAGAAGATCTGGTCCGCGTTCTCGATGGTGGACAGCCGGTGGGCGATGATGAAGCTCGTGCGACCCTTGAGCAGATGCCGCAAGCCGGCCTGCAACGCCTCCTCGGTGCGGGTGTCGATGTTCGAGGTCGCCTCGTCCAGAATCAGGATGCGCGGGTCGGCGAGCAGCACACGCGCGAACGCGATGAGCTGGCGCTGCCCGGCGGACAGGGTCGAGCCGCGCTCCTCCACCGTGGTGTCGTAGCCATCAGGCAGCTCCATGATGAACTCGTGCGCGTGCACGGCCTTCGCCGCCGCCTCGATCTCCTCGTCGGTGGCGTCGAGCTTGCCGTAGCGGATGTTGTCACGTACGTTGCCGGAGAAGATGAACGTGTCCTGCAGCATCACGCCCATCTGCCGGCGCAACGATTCAAGCGTCACGTCGCGCACGTCGTGGCCATCAATGGTCACCGAACCTTCCGACACGTCGTAGAACCGGGACAGCAGGCTCACGATGGTGGTCTTGCCGGCGCCGGTCGGGCCGACCAGGGCGATGGTCTTGCCCGGGGTGACGTGGAAGTCGACCAAGTTCAGGATGTTACGGCCGTCGTCCTCGTACCGGAACACGACGTCGTTGAAATCGACCTTGCCTTGAATGGCGGGCAGCTCGGTGGCACCCGGCTTGTTCGCGATCTCGGGCTTGACGTCCAGCGTCTCGAAGATGCGTTCGAGGTAGGCGGAGCAGGTGACCAGCTGGTTGTAGAAGTTGCCGATGTTGATCACCGGGTTCCAGAAGTTGTTCGCGTAGCCTACGAACGCGATAAGCATACCGGTGGTCACGCTCACGCCGCCGAAGCCGGTGATGCCCACGAAGTAGATGAACGCGATGGTCATCACGGAGATGGTCTGCACGCCCGGCCACATCAGGAATTCAATGTGCTTGGCGGCCATCCAGGCGGTACGTACGTCGTCTTGCTGCTGCTGGAAGGTGTCGAACTGCTCCTTCTCGCGGGCGAAGGTCTGCGTGGTCTTCACGCCGGCGATTGACTCGTGGATGAAAGCGTTCAGATTGCTCTGCTTGTTGGACAGCACCTGATAAGCCTTGCGCTGGAAGTACTGCAGCACACGCACCCAGATGATGAGCACCGGGAACAGTACGAGGCTCCACAATGCCAGCTGCCAGTCGATGGCGAACATGACGATCAGCGTCACGAAGAATGTGAAGATGTCGGAGAACACGTTGATCAGACCCGAGGAGAGCGTGTCCGAAAGGGTGTTCACATAGTTGACCACGCGGATCAGGATCTTGCCGTGCGGGCGCGAGTCAAAGTAGCTGAACGGCAGGGTCTGGATGTGTGTGAACAGATCGCGGCGCATGTCCTTGAGCATGAGCTGGCCCACGCGAGTAATGGCCACCGTGCGGTAGCGCAGCGCGAGTTCGTAGATCACGATCAGGCAGAACAGCCCGCCGGCCAGCATGGCCAGTTTGCCGAGATCCTTGTTCGGAATCGCGTCGTCAATCATAATCTTGGTCAGATACGGGACGCTGACCACGATGCAGCTCATCGAGACCACGACCGCCAGGATGCGCACAATGCGCGAAATGTACGGTTTGAGATATTTGCCGACGCGAGCGATGTCGTGGAGGTTGATGGACTCCTCCAGCTCCTCATCCTCGCGGAATGTATTGCGTTGTGCCATAAGTCCTCTTCTCAAGCCCCCTCCGGCGAGGGGGGGGGCTGTCAGCGAAGCTGCCTGGGGGGAGAGATATGTCGTCAAAATCTCTCCCTCCGTCATCGCTTCCTTTATTTATTGCTCACCTATCGGTTCGCCCTCGCCCAAAAACAGCCCACAGGGCTGTTTTCTTCACGGCTCAGCCCTCGTCAGAGGGAGGTTGAACGACGGTTAAAACCCCTGTGCGGCGCCGGACTGGAGTCCGAGCTGCTTGTGGTAGATGCTCCAGTAGCGGCCGTGTGCGGCCACGAGTTCGGCGTGGGTGCCGCGTTCGACGATGCGTCCGTGTTCGAGCACCAGAATCAGGTCGGAATCCTTGACCGACGAGATGCGGTGGGCGATGGTGACGATGGTCTTGCCGCCGTCCATCTCCTTGAGGTGCTTCTGGATTTCCGCCTCGGTCTCCATATCGACGGCCGAGGTCGTATCGTCCATAATCAGGATCGACGGATCATCCGCGAGCGCGCGGGCCAGCGACAGGCGCTGTTTCTGCCCGCCGGACAGGCCCACGCCGCGTTCGCCCACGACGGTGTCATAACCCTGCGGCATCGACCTGATGAAATTGTCCGCGCCGGCGATCTGGGCCATTTTCTGGATATATCGGTCGTCGCTATCATCGCTGGCACCAAAGCCGATATTGCCACCGATGGTGTCGGAGAACAGGAAGGTGTCCTGCGCCACGATGCACACCTGCGAGCGCAAGGTGGCCAGCGGCCAGTCGCGTGCGTCGATGCCGTCGATGAGCACATGGCCCACGGTTGGGTCGTAGAAGCGGGAGATGAGGCTGACGAGCGTGGACTTGCCGGCACCGGTCTCGCCGAGGATGCCGAGTTTGGAGCCGGCAGGCACGGTGAAGTCGAGGTCTTTGAGGATCGGGGTTTCCGGGTCGTCCGGGAAGGCGAAACTGACGTGGGCAAAGCGGATGTCGCCTTTGATGCGCAGCGGACAGGACTTGCGTTCGGCGGACTGCTGGGCACCGGATGTTCCGGAAGTCCCGGGCGCTCCGGTAGCACCGGTAGCCTCATCATCGCGCTTGACCTGCTCGACGATTGTGACCGCCTGCTTGACGGCTTCGGCCGCGTCGGGCTTCTCCACGATGCGCGGCTGTTCGGTGAGCAGCTTGCGAATCTTGATACAGCTGGCGTTGAATCGCTGCCAGTCGTTGATGAGCCAGCCAGAGGCACGCACCGGGCCGTCGATCATCCACAGGAAGGAGTTGAAGCTCACTAAGTTGCCAAGGGTCATGTAGCCCTTGATGACCAGGAAGCCGCCGAGGCCGAGCGTGATGAGCTGCAGCGAAAAGCCGAGGCCGTCCAGCCAGGGCATGTACTTGCGCGAGTTGTAGGCCAGGGCCATGTTGCGCTGCATGTAGTCGTCGTTGTGTTCGTCGAACTTTTCGGTTTCGTACGGTTCGCGCACGAATGCCTTGACCACACGGTTGCCCTCGATGTTCTCCTCGACCATGGAGTTGAGGGAGGCCAGCGAGTTGCGGATGGCGAAGAACAGCGGGTGGGCGTGCGTGGACAGGCCGCGCGTGAGCACAAAAATGAACGGCGTGACGCAGGCCAGGGCGAGCGCAAGTCGCCAGTCGATGGCAAACATCACACACAGGGCACCGATGAACATGACCACGCAGTCGGCGATCTGATAGCTCACCCAACTCAGGCAGTGGCGGATCGCGTCGGTGTCGGAGGTCAGGCGGCTCATGATGTCGCCGGTGCGTGTGTGGTTGAAGTACGTGAAGTCGAGCTCGTGCAGCTTCTCGTATTCGTCGGAGACGAGGCGGTAGACCGAGTTCTGGCCGAAACGCTCCATCCACATCTGGTAGCCGTATCGCGCGCCCACGCGGATGATGGTCATGAGGATCATCAGTCCGCACAGACGTGGCAGTTCGTCGGTATGCCCGCCGACGATGACACGGTCCACAATGACGCCGGACAGAATCGGAATGGTCAGGGCCATCGTGTTATTGGCGATGAACAGTAGGAGCGCGCCTGCCACGCGGGGCAGGTCTGGTTTGCAGTATGGCAGCACCCATTTGAGGTTGCTTGCGCTGGTATTGATTCCCGGATCGACGTACATGTGAGGAGATCACCGTTTCTTGGGGATTGTTTGCTTGTGGTATGGTGCGGCATGCTCCTGCGCCGCACGCGGCAATCGCTGCCGCCACGATTCACGATCAGCCGTGCTTCGTACTGCGACAATCATTGGCGATTGGTCGCACGACCGGAGCTCTCCTTCACCGGTCGAAGCACGTTCGACTTTCGTAAACGCGTACTAGTCTAGGCGGCCTGCGCCCAATCGCAACAGCCCGCAACCCTGCGTGTTCCCCGCATTCGCAACGATACGCGGCTCTCTAAGCGCAATATTCCCCGGAATGCGTCGCGAAACGTTGCGCATGCGGCAATGCACGCTCGAGACCTGTTGCATACCAGTCGACCAAATTATAGAATCATAATTAAGTAAATTACGATTCTATAATTTGCGCGTGTGCGCCAGGGCAGACAGCAAAGCAAGGAGACAAGGGCCATGTTCGTCGGGCGAGATAAGGAGCTTTCGGCACTGGAACGCCGCTGGAGCTCACAGCAGTTCGAGTGCGTCGTGGTCTACGGCCGTCGCCGCGTGGGCAAGACCACACTCATCAACCGCTTCCTCGAAGATCGCCCCACGATTTTCTTTTCGGCAATCGAATCCAGCGCTTCCAAGAATCTCGAATCGTTAAGCCGCAGCATTGCTCTGTATGAAAAGGGCTCAGAGGCGTTCGAGACAACGCCCGTATACCGCAGCTTTGAATCCGCACTGGAAGCGGTGTTCGCGCTGGCCGCAAAGCAACGCATCGCCTTCGTCATCGACGAGTACCCATATCTGGCTAAAGCAGACCGGACCATCAATTCGGTCCTGCAGCATGCCATCGACCGCCATAAGGATGACAGTCAGCTCATGATGGTGTTATGCGGCTCTTCCATGTCGTTCATGGAGCGCCAGGTGCTTGGGTATGAGAGCCCTCTATACGGCAGACGCACCGCTCAAATCAAAGTGGAGCCATTCGGCTACGCCGATGTCCGCAAGTTCTTGCCAAGATACAGCAACGAGGACGCCGCTATCGCTTACGGACTTACCGACGGTATCCCGCAGTATCTTCGGCAACTGGACGACGGCATCAGCATCCGAGACAACATCCGTTGGAACATCCTCGACCCAAGCTGCTATCTGTTTGAGGAGCCAGACAACTTGCTGAAGCAGGAGCTGCGCAGTCCGGCCGAGTACAACGCCGTAATCCAGGCCATTGCCTCCGGGGCATCTCGGTCGAACACCATCGCCACCGCGTGCCATATGGAATCGTCCTCATGCGCCACCTATTTGCGCAATCTCATCGATCTGGGAATCGTTCGCAAGGAGACACCTTTCGGCGAGGACGCTCCTCGCAAGACGATCTACCGTATCGAGGACTCGTTCTTCCGATTCTGGTACCGATATGTGCCGAACAACATGTCCCTCATTCAATCCGGTCATGCCGATCTCGCCGCCGACCGTGTTATGCGCACTATCTCCGACTTTATGGGGCAGGTGTTCGAAGACATCTGCGTTCAGTGGATATGGTCCCATAACGGTACCGAGGCATTGCCTTTCCTCATGCTTGATGCCGGACGTTGGTGGGGCGCCAATCCGACCACCCGCAGTCAGGAGGAAATTGACATCGTGGCTTCAGGAGAAAAACCGAAAACTCTCCTATTCTGCGAATGCAAATGGCGCAGCGTGCCATCCGGTCTGCAGCAGTTGGAAGTGCTGCGCAATCGCGCCAGACTGCTGCACCCCGAAACCAGCCATTACATGCTGTTCTCCAAATCAGGCTTCGACGAGCACGTCGCCGCCCGCGCGGCGCAAGACGGTACAGTGACGCTTGTCGATTTTGCGGATATGGATTAGTCGGTTCACTCCATTGCGGACGGTAAGGGTGAAGTAACAGGCTGGGTCAATGGGCCGAACCGCCAGGCCGGGCAACAGACCCAATCAGCGACACGTTCCCGGGAAAGTGGCGCATGTCATATCACGCTCAAACAACCCAGCATGTATATGGGCAGGTATTCGGTTCGTCCAACAGTCTCCACGTTGCCATCATGGAACACGTAGGCATGGGCAAACCGATAATTGTCGGTATCCAGCAGGTTGTTCATGGCCCGATGCCGCGTATAGTCCTTGCCTGATTTGATTTCAACCAGTGAAATATCATCCAGACCTTGCTGCACGACAAAATCAACTTCCCCAATACGGTTCTGGTTGAAGTAATGCAGTTCCAATCCCTGGGCAAACAGTTCCTGAGCCGCTGCATTCTCGAAAATCGACCCGTAATTCATACTGGATCGGTGATTCACAATCTCTAAGTCCACACTGCGTATCAAACGGGAGGTCAGCAAACCGACATCGTTCATGTACAGTTTAAACGTGTTCTCGTCGGCATGCTCCGTCAGCGGGTATTCAGGGTCCTGCACGCGCGAAGTAGGCAAGGCGATACCTGCGTTCGCCAACCAATCGAACGCCGTCTGCATATGAGCGAACCTGATATTCTTGCCCAACTTGGAGAACTTGAATCGTTTGTTTTCCGCATTGAGCTGACTTGGAATCGCCTCGTAAATGCTCTTGATATGACGACGTTCCACCAAATCGGAGACATATTTGGTGATGTCGTATTCATAGGTATCGAATATGGCCTGCTGAGTATTGCGGACCTTGACAATATCGGCAGAATCCACGAATGACTGCACTGCGTCGGGCATGCCACCAATCAACAGATACTTGTACCACAGGTCGGTGAGCCGTTCATGTAAATAATCGGGAACCTCCCGTCGATCCACATAACATTCACGCAACGTATCGAGAGCGGACTGAGGCAGCCGGCATGCAGCGCAGAACTCATAGAAATTGAGCGGATACATACGCATCGTCTGCAGGAAGCCCACCGGGATCGAACGCACATTGAACACATCAATGCCCAGCAGGGAGCCAGAAACGATGACATCCAATCCTTTGGCGCCAGACAGGAATTTGGTCCACGTGAGCATGTCCTCACACGCTTGTATCTCGTCAAGAAACAGCAGAGTCTTGCCCGGCGTAATTTCCGTGCCGGAAAGTACCGATAACCGCAGTATCAGGTCTTCGGTGTCCTTGGCCTTGCTTACCGTTTCGACCGCCTGAGGCATTTCGATGAAATTCACCTTAGCCACATGCTCATAATGGTCTGCACCGAACTGCTCAATCAGCGTGGTCTTGCCCACCTGCCGGGCACCCGTGACCAACAAGCCCTGCTTGGTTTTACGGTTCTTCCAATTCAGCAACTGGTCATATGCATGGCGCTTGAGCATATTCCCCTCCTCTTTTGTGGAGAATGACTGAAAACACGCGGGTCATCACACAATCACATACTGATATCATCTTAGCATTCACGTTTTTACATATGCAAAACACACTCTAAGTCACAAAAAACATAAGAATAGTGAGTGGTTCATTCACGTTTTACGTATTGCGCGACGGAATCGGCATCTCCCGCAACACGTGAGATATGCAAAAGTGCCGCACGCTGAATGGTGATCAGCGTACGGCACTGCGCGAAACGCGTGAAATCCGCAGAACGCACGAAACTCACGAAACAGATAAAACGTACAAAACGCAAGCAAGGCGAAGACAACGAGAACAGACAGAGACAGACAGCCTACAGGTCAGAACGCCAGCGAACGCACGTAGGAACCAACTTGCGGGCGGACGGGAACCAGCGAGCCGTCAGGATTGTAGTCAAGCGGCGCGAATACCACTTCGCGATGGCAGCCATCGCCCCCAACCCAGCGGCCGGCCGGATTGTAGGCGAACCGGTGATACGCGATAATCCATTCGTCGGTGCCGGGAATATTCACGATGTTATGGTGACCGGTGGCATACAGCTTGTGTGCCGAGTCTTGTTCGAGCAGCACGCGCGGTTCGCTCCAGGGCCCATGCAGCGATTCGGCCATCGCGTACTTGACGCAGTATTCCGGCTCTCGGGCGTCGTTTTCCGACCAGCTGGCGTAGTAGATGCCGTTGCGCTTGTGAATCCAGATGGCTTCACGGAAATCGCCCGGCACCCAGCTGAAAGCGCGCGATTCGTCGAACGACAGACAGTCCTCATTGAGCGGCGCGGCCCAAGCTATGCCGTTGCCCCACAGGAAGTACCGGGTGCCATCATCCTCCACGTATACGCCGGGGTCAATGGTGTGGCAATCGAATGTACCTTCGCGTACGATTGGTTCGGGCTCAGGCACGAACGGCCCGCACGGGGATTCGCCCACAGCGGCGCCGATCTGGGAACCGGCCACGAAGTAGAACACGTATTTGCCGTCCGCGCGCTGTACCACGGAAGGCGCCCAAGCACCATCCGAGCCATCCCACCACGGCACGTCGCGCAAGTCGAGCGCCGGATATCGCTCCCATGTGGCCAAGTCGTCGGACACATACACACTGAACGCGGTGGTGTCCCAATTATCCACACCGTCATCGGTGCAGTACAGGAAATATCGGCCATCGAAAATGGCAAGATTCGGGTCGGCGCAATACCTGCGCAGCGGATTAGTGGTCAGTACCGCGTTATTCACGCGATGAGGAAGGCCGTCACGAGGCACGGCTCTCGGTTTTGGCGATGTTTGTATCACAGTGCCAACAGTACCCATGGGAAATTCTTATCTGGTGAAGAACATGGCTCCCCACACGCCGCGGAAGGAGATGATATGCGCGTAGTGGGGAGCCGGAATTAATACCGTGATCAGCCAGCCGACTAGTCGATCAGCCGATCAGCCCTTGACCGAACCGGCGACGAGGCCGGAGACGATCCACTTCTGGCAGAAGATGAAGAACACGAACACGGGCAGCAGGGCGAGCACGGTGATGGTCATGAAGCTCGGCCAATCGGTCGAGAACTGGCCCACCGCGTTGTACACCTGCAGCACGATTGTGCGCAGTTCCGAGCTGGAGAGGAACACATTCGCGTTCATGAAGTCGTTCCACGTGCCCATCGTCTGGAACACGACCACGGTCGTCAGGATCGGGCGGATCAGCGGCATCACGATCGACCAGAAGATGCGCAGCGGGCCGGCGCCGTCGATGCGTGCCGCCTCGATCAGTTCGAACGGCAGGCTGCGCATGTACCCGACGATCAGGAAGTAGCAGAACACCGCTCCGCCCAGGTAGATAATCACCAGTCCGGCCAAGGTGTTGACCAGGTGCGCGTTCGCCTCCATGCGGTACAGGGGGATCAGCGTCGTCTGCGCCGGCACGACGAACGCGACCATCAGGATCGCGCCGACCGCGGCGGTGAACGTGGACTTGCGCAGGATCATGCCGTATGCGGCCAGGGCGCCGACGAGCACCTGGATCACGACCGCGAAGAACGTGACGATCAACGTGTTCAGCAGGGAGCGGAACACCGGGACCGTCTCGAACGCGTTGATGTAGTTCTTGATCGTCCATTCCTTCGGCAGGCCGAGCGGGTTGGCGGACATGTCCGGAATCGTCTTGAACGTGTTGATCAGGATGTACCACAGCGGAACCGCGCATACCAGCGCGATCAGGATCATCACCACGCTGGTGATCGCCGAACCGATCCTCTTGCGCGTCGTGAAGTTCATGCCCTTCGGCGCGGCCGTGACGGAAGAAGCCTTGTTGCCCATGATTTACTCGAACCTCCTCGTGATCAGGTTGGAAATGCCCATCTGAAGGAACACCACGACGCCCGTGGCGATGAAGAACAGGACCGCCAGCGCGGAACCGATGCCGTACTGCGACTGGCCGATGCCCTGCTGGATGATCGACTGCGTGACCGTGTACGTCGAATAGCCCGGGCCGCCCTTGGTCATCGTGAACGGCAGGTCGTACACCTTCAGGCCGCCCGACATGAGCAGGAACGTCGAGGTCACGATGCCCGGCATCAGCTGCGGCAGGGTGATATGCGCGAACTGCTGCCACTTGTTCGCACCGTCCACGGTCGCCTGCTCGTACAGGTCCGCGGGGATCGCCTGCAGGAACGCCAAGTAAAGGGTCGCATGCCAGCCGATCTGCGCCCAGATCGCGATGAAGATCACGCAGAACTTCGCCAGAGAGTTGTTCGACAGCCACGGCACCGGTCCCAAACCGAACGCCGCGAGCACGCTGTTGACCACGCCGGTCTTCATCGGGGAGAAGATGTACTTCCACACCATGCCCATGATGGCCAGCGACGGCACCGAGAAGAAGAAGAACACAGAGCGCACGAAATCACGGCCGACGAACTTGCGGTTGAGGATGACCGCCAGCGGAATGGCGATCACGGTCACCCCGACCATCACCACGATCGCGTACAGGATCGTGAAACCCAGGCCCTGCAGGGTGGACGGATCCGTAAACACCTTCTTGTAATTGTCCAGACCGACCCAGCTCATGTCCATGCTGTAACCGTTGAAGTCGGTGAACGAGAAGTACGCGGTCTGTGCCAACGGCACCAGGAACAGAACCACGAACACCGCCAGGATCGGCAGCAGGAACCAGAACGACGTCACGTCCTCATGCAGGCCACGCGCACGACGACGCCGACGATACAGGTCTTCGTCCAACGGCGGCAGGTTGCCGACCGCCGAGCCTTGCATTGTTGCGCTCATATGCCATCCTCCTTTGACATTGGCTTATGACCGAAATCCGATTGCGGACATGCGAAGGGCGACCAGCCGCAGCCGACAGGCCGCCCCATTACCATGCGCACGGTTCATGACGAACCGGAGATTGTAGTTATCTATGTGTGATTATGTGCGATCCGTTGCGGGTCACTGCGCGGCCGCGACCTTGGCGTCGATGTTCTTGGCATACTGGTCGGGCGTGATCTGCCCCTGCACCAGCTGCTGGTTCTGCGCCTTGAGTTCGCTCTTGAGAATGTCCGGCTTCGAATAGAAGTTGGTGTGCAGGTAGTACTTGCCGGTCTTGATGTCCTGATCGTAGACCTTCTGGTACTGCGTCATCACCGTAGCGTCGAACCCGTCGACAGTGACAGCGTCGCCGGCGTCGCTATGCTTCTGCAGCGCCCACTTGCTTGACAGGAAGGTGAGGAACTTCTCGGCGGCCTTGAGCTTGTCGCCGTCGAGCTTCGCGTAGATCGCCCACGCCGGGGAGGCGGAGCCCTGCGCGTACTGCGTGTAGTCGTCGCCGAGCTTGGGCATCGGGGCGAAGTCCCAGTTCATGCCGGCCTGTTCGAAGGTGGCAAAGTCCCACGCGCCGTCGACGATCATCGCGACCTGTCCGTTGGTGAACTGCGTCTTCATGTCGTCGCCGCTGATGCCGACCGTGTCACGGGTCACGCCACCCTCATCGTACAGGCGGATGTATTCCTTGACGGCCTCGAGCTCGTCGGTGCCCGGCGTCTGGTTGTCCTGCGTGGACAGCGTGGTCGGGTCGACGCCCTTCTTCTCGAGGATGGATCCCTGGAAGGCGTCGATGAAGCGGCTCGGCTCGTCGGCGTTCGGCTCGAGGAACGGCTCGATGCCGGCGTTCTTGAGCTTCTTGCACAGCTTGAGGAAGTCGTCCCAGTTCGCCGGCGGCTCGTCGTAGCCGACCTGCTTGAGCAAATCCTTATTGTAGGCGATGCCGGAGACCCACGAGGTGATCGACATGCCGTAGGTCTTGCCGTCGCGGCCGACGAAGTCCTTGTTGGCCTGGGAGATGTTCTTCATGAACGACTCGTCGGTCAGGTCCTTGGCGTAGCCGTTGTCGATGAGGTCGTCGCGATTCTCGGAGGTGATGATGAACACGTCCGGGGCCTGGTTGCCGACGAGGCGGGTCTGCAGCGTGGAGATGTACTCGCTGGTCGGCGGCGCGTAGCTGAAGTCGATCTTGATGTCCGGGTTTTCCTTCTCGAACTCGTCGATGTACGGCTTGGACGTCTGCTCGTTGTCCCAGCTCAGGTAGCTGAGCCGGATCTTGCCGGCGTCGGCGTCCGAGCCGCAGGCGGCCAGCGGGACCAGCATCGCTCCCGCGCAGGCCAGAGCGAGCATTCGTTTGCCCCAGATCTTCATTGACATTGCAACTCTCCTTTGTGTCGGTGGCACACGCCATGTTGTATGCCGAAAACCACATTGTCTTCCGTGCAAGAGCCCGGTTTTAAAGCGATTTAATCTTGTAGTTATGTTTATAACACTCCGTTCAAACGGTGTCAACTCGTTGCAAAACCTTTTAAACATAAGGGCTGCGGAACGCGCGGAATCGCACCGGACAACGAAAAATAATTAAACAAAAAACGCCACGAGTTGTCCCACCGATCGGCGATCCACCGCGAACAACCACCGGACGACCGGTCAGCGCGTGCGGTTGGACGACTCGCGCACCAGCACCTCATAACCCACCGTGACATGCTTGGGCATGGCCGGCGCGCCGTAACGCCCCTCCTCGATGCGCTCGCACAGGATGTCGACGGCCTCGCGGGCAAGCTTGTCGATGTCCACCGCGATCGTGCTCAGCGTCGGCGCGCTGTACGATCCCTCGCGCACGCCGTCGAAGCCGATCACCGCCACGTCGTCCGGCACGCCGATGCCATGCTCGCGCAACGCGCGCAACGCGCCGAAAGCGATCGCGTCGGTCATGCAGAACAGCCCGTCGAACGGGAAGTCCCCCTCCTCGATGCGCCGCGAAACCGCGCGGTACGCGTCGTCGGTGTCCCAGTCGAACAGCTGGATCGTGTCGGCCTTGGTCAGCGTGCGCTCATGCCGCTCGAACGCGCGATGACAGCCGATCAGACGTCGGTCGCCCACGTGCATCGACCGGCGCGCCTGGTCGGCCGGCATGAAGTCCGTACCGACCAGCCCGACGCGCTCGCACCCCATCTCGAACAGGTGCGTCACCGCGGCCTCGGCGCCGTTCTCGCATGGCGTGAACACCGAGTCGAACGGCCCTTGGTACGACTGGTCATCGAGCAGCACCACCGGCTTGCCCCTGCTTAGCTCAATGATCTCGGCGTCGCTCAGGCCGCCCGCGCTCAGGATCACGCCGTCGCAGAACTTGTTGGCGACCTTCTCGAGGATGCTTTTCTCATGGCCGACCTTGCCGGTCGAGATCTGCTGCGCCACGGCCTGGATGCCGCGGTCGAACGCCGCATTCGACACGCCGGCGAGCAGCTGCGCGTAGAACGGCCGGTCAAGCTGGAAAACAGCGGCCTCGATCACGCCGGTTCGCCCCGAACGCAGGCTCTTGGCAGTGATGTTGACCGAATAGTTCATCCGATTGGCCACGTCGATGATGTGCCGTGCCGTTTCTTGTTTAATTCTGGGATCGCCGCGCAGGGCGAACGACACGGACGCAGGAGAGACACCCGCCGCCTTCGCGACATCACGCATCGTCACCGCCATGGCGTCCTCCTTAGGTATTTATGGGCTTTTCGGCATCTCACCGAGCAGCTGCCGACACCTTCAATCATCCATTTGACGAAGACAACCTCGACGTACATAATGGCCACCAGGAATTAAATCGGTTTAACGCTGAAGGGACAACGTCACCACACACGGGGACCGCCGCTCCCGACGGCGCGACGCCGAACCACCCCAACGCGAGTCCCCCGCACGCCGGCCACAACGCCGAGACCGGCCGCAGGCCGCATCATCGTCATCGCAAAGGAGTACGCATCATGACCGACACCATGGCACATACCCAACCCGCATCACCCGCATCGCCCGCACCGACCATCACCGCACCGGGCGGCCGCTTCGTCTTCGGCGGCGACTGGAACCCCGAGCAGTGGGACGAATCCACCTGGGCGGACGACATCGCCAAACTCGAACGCGCCGGCATCAACGAGGCCACCATCAACGTGTTCTCCTGGGCGCTGATCCAGCCGGACGAGAGCCGCTACGACTTCGCCATGCTCGACCGCATCGTCGACCTGCTGGTCGCGCACGACTTCGGCTTCGTCCTGGCCACGTCCACCGGCGCGCTACCCGCATGGATCGCGCAACGCTACCCCGACGCCACGCGCACCGACTACGAAGGCCGTCGCCACCGCTTCGGCGTGCGGCACAACGCCTGCCCGAATTCGCCGAACTTCCTGCGCCTGGCCGGCGCGCTGGCCGGCAAGCTCGCCGAACGCTACGGCGCCAACGACCATCTGATCGCCTGGCACATCTCCAACGAGCTCGGCGGCCGCTGCTACTGCGACAACTGCGCCGCCGCCTTCCGCATCTGGCTCGAACGCAAGTACGGTTCGATCGAGGCGTTGAACCGCGCGTGGAACGCGAACTTCTGGAGCCACACCTACGCCGATTTCGCCCAGATCCTACCGCCGAACGCGATCAGCGACGGACTGGACGGCGAGCGCGCCACTCTGTCCGCCTGCAGCATCGACTACAAGCGGTTCCAGTCCGACTCGCTGCTGGGCACCTACGTCACCGAGCGCGACGCGATCCGCGCGTTCGACGCGATGCATCCGATCACCACGAACCTCATGGACACCTACGAGGGTGCCGATTATTTCCGTTGGGGGCGCGAGATGGACGTGATCAGCTGGGACGATTATCCGTTCCCTCACACCACGCCTTCCGACAATGCGTTCAAGCACGATCTGATGCGCGGCGTGGGCGACGGCAGGCCGTTCATGCTCATGGAGTCGACGCCGAACCAGACGAACTGGCAGGAGTGCAACGTACTGCGCGCGCCCGGGCGGATGCGTGCGGAAAGCTATCAGGCGGTCGCGCATGGCGCGGATACCGTGCAGTATTTCCAGCTCAAGCAGTCGCGCGGCGGGTTCGAGAAGTACCATGGCGCGGTGATCTCGCACGGCGGGCGCGAGGACGAGCGCGTGTACGGCGAGGTGCGTGCGCTCGGCGGCGAGCTGGCGGCGCACGGCGCGCGGTTCGTGGGCGGTCTGACCGAGGCGCCGGTCGCGCTGATGTTCGACTGGGATTCGTATTGGTCGACCGAGAACATCTCGTTGCTGCCGAAGGGCTTCGACTATCCGGATCAGGTGCGGCGCTGGTATGCGCCGTTCCACCACCGCAACATCGCGGTGGATGTGGTGCCGGAAGACATTGACGCCGGGCGGCTGGCGGGCTATCGCGTGCTGGTCGCGCCGGCGCTCATGATGGCCAAGCCAGGCGTTCGTGAGCTGGTCGAGGGGTTCGTGCGCGCCGGCGGCACGTTCCTGGCGACGGTGATGGCAGGCATGCATGACGAGCATGACAACGTGATCCTGGGCGGATACCCGGGCGCGTTCCGTGAGGTGTGCGGCATGCGCATGGAGGAGATGGACATGATCCCGGACGGCCGCGACGTGCGTGTCGTGTTCGGTTCGGGCGAGGACGCGGACGGGTCCCGGGTCTCGCTGGTTGCCGGGCTGATCAAGCTCGACGGCGGGGCGCGCCCGCTGGCGGCCTACGCCGGCGACGTGTTCTACCGGGGTACGCCGGCGGTGACGGTGAACGATTTCGGCGCGGGCACGGCGTATTTCGCCGGTGCGGTGCTGGACGAGGCCGGCATGGACGCCGTGGTCGGCGACGTGGTGCGCCGGGCCGGCGTTACCGGCATCGTCTCGCCGGAGCCGGTGGAGGTGGTTACGCGGCGGTACCCGTCACGCGGGGAGTCGTTGACGTTCGTGATCAACCATGCGGATATGGCCACGGCGTGGCAGGATACGCCGTTCGCCGGATGCGAGTCGGTGCTTGACGGCACGGTACTGGGCAGGGATCTGGTGCTGGAGCCGTACGGCGTGACGGTGGTGCGCACCGCGGCATGACGGATTCGACCACCGGCCGGTCGCGGACCATATCCCAAGTCAGCAACCGGCCGAACCATATCTCGCGGCTTCAGTCATCCTTTATCATCAGTATTCGGTAGCGGCCCTAAATCAGCTCCGCCATCCGGCTCATAATCACTCGCCAACCACGGGCGGAAGTAGCTCCCGACTATCCACAGTGGGACATTGGTCAGCCAATCCTGCTCCTTGTAATTCCGCATCGACGTACGGTAACCGCAAATCCCGTATTTGTCGCACAACCACTTCAAGCTACGCTTATGACGCTCGGTACCAGCTTTGGCCTCCAACGGAATGATTGCGCCATTACCTGCAAAGACAAAATCAACTTCTCCCGTACTGTTCGCATTCGACCAGTACATCGGTGTGATGCCGGCGGCCACTAATTGCTGGCAAACATACTGTTCCGTTAACGCACCACGGAATTCGGTCAGCCCGTCATCACCAAGGACCACGCTTGCGGGAGTCAGATCCAGGGCCGCTGCCAGCAGCCCAACATCATGGAGATACAGTTTGAACGCGGAATCATCACGGTATGACGGCAATGGTGCCGCAGGTTTTTCGACGCGATACACCCGCAACGCAAGACCAGAATCGACAATCTGCTGAATCGCGGATTCATATTGCGCCGCCCGAGCGCCACGAGCGATGTGGCCAAAAATAAATTTATGATTCTCACGCGCCAGATGGGACGGAATCGAGGAAAACACCAAACGCATTTTCTCACTATCCACACCGGTTCTGGGATGTTTGGAAAAGTCCATGTCGTAATTGGATAACAATTCTTTCTGCACGGCACGCGCATGCTGATAGCCATCTTCTACAAATGTCTCAACGACTTCGGGCATGCCGCCAACAAAACAGTACTGACGAACCCTTCGCTCTAAACGTTCCGCAAATCCCCCAAGTGTCTCAATACGCTGGTTCCGGATGCGTTCGGCTATCACTCCATCACCGACCGCTTCCAAGAACTCCACAAACGTCATCGGATACATATCGATGGAGGTGACACTGCCAACCGGGAATGACAGGTCTTCGTGCTGAGCCATGCCCAGATAGGAGCCCGCTACAGCGACATGGAGATCCGGCATTTCCTCATGGAGCGCTTTCAACAGAGTCAGTAAATCAGGGATTTCCTGTATCTCGTCGATGCACAGCAGCGTCTTGCCGGGCCGAACGCGAACCCCGTTAAACGCCTCCATGGAATCAAGCAACATGTGCACCGAATCCACACCTGTCAACGCAGCCTTTGCACCGCCATCGAACAAATTGACATAAGAAAATGACTCGAACTTGTCCCGACCCAGCACCTTAAGCACATGAGTCTTGCCTACCTGTCTCGCGCCGCACAGCACTATCGGCTTGTGCTCCGTCGCTTCAGCCCATGCCGACAACCTGGTATATATATCTCGCCTGAACTCCGCCATGCCACCCTCCCTATCGCATAGGACCGTACATCACAAATCACTGTCCTGTCGCTCCATCATACCGCAATACACATTTTTCCTAGGGTTGCAATTCGCGTATTCTACATTTTTCCTAGGGTTGCGATTGTCCAAGATTACATTTTTCCTAGGGTTAATAATGCAGAATACTGCACTTTTCCCAGGGTTAGTACCCTGACCTTCCCTAATCACACGGTGTTATAAAGGCAGGCGGGGAAGGCGTCGCGGTATTGGCCGGGGGTGAGTCCGGTGCGGCGCTTAAAGACGCGCATGAAGTATTTTGGGTCGGCGTAGCCCACGTCGTGCGCGAGAGCGTGCGGGATTTTTATACGGATTGTGTTCTTTCTGATCAACCGGCAAAGCAAGCGATGGCGCGCGAAATGCTTGGCGTAATTTGCAATCCTCTAACTTCGACACTGTGGTGCGGGTTAGGGCAACGAAACATTACAGTAGCAGCAGATGGCAAATGGTCCGTAGCGGATTCATGCACGTCGCTGTCATCAAGTATCCAAGGTTTCGCACTGCCACTCATCGCGCAGACCGTCACGGGCTCACCGGCACAGGCGACGCTGCTGGATTCAATCATGACCATAATATCGTCGGTATTGCGGCTGCCAGGTGGCGTGGTACAAGATAAGTACGACCGCAAAAAAAACTTATGATTGCGTTCGGCCTGATTGGTTTCGCACTGTTCGGCATATGCGCGGCCCTAGGATGGGCGGGATTACTCATATACCCGGTGCTGATGGTACTTGCGATATGCCTCGGCATGGGCATGATTGAGACGATTGCTGCCCCGGTGATCACATTTCTGTCCGGCATCGCCATGCAACACTGGGGTTACTCAGTCACGTCCGTGGCTTTGGGCTTGTGCATCGTGGCGGCCGCGATCCCTGCAGTGACAATGAGGGAACTGGTCACACTGCCTAAGCCGGATGGCTGGGAGGACCATATCCGCAAATCCGGGCTCACCAAGTTCTGACAACAAGTAAGGGCGACTATCTCCCGGATTTGTGACGCTCGGCAACCGTCAGCGTCACAAATCCGGGAAGAGGAAGGTGGATACGGTTTCAGCCGCGCGGGCAGCAAGGTGGACAAATCGTTGCTGGGGTGGAATCGCGGCAAGTATGCAAAAGCCTCCCGTTCGCGCGCGACGTATAAGCGCGCAAACGGGAGGCTTCCCAACCGCAGCATCATATGCAGAAATAAGGAGTGTAAGGCATATGCTGCCGCGGTCACACCCCGCCGGGAACCGCTGCAGGCCGCGTCCGGCATCGAAAGCCATGCAGTCGATGCGTGCGGCCGACCGTTCCCGGCGCGGTGGCCATGTCAGTCAGACATCAGTCAGATGTCAATAGACATCCGATCAGACATCATCACTTCTGCCAGCCGATGTCCTGCGGCAGGTTGCCGGCGAAGCCGGACGGGCCGTAGTTGGCCAGGCCCTTCTTCGCACCGAGGTACGAAGCCGGGTTGGAGACCGGGATGGTGCCGTACAGCTTGAGGGCTTCCTTCTCGGCGGCGTTCACGGCCTTGGTCTGCTCGTCATAGTCGGAGAGGCTGCCAGCCTTCTTGACGAGCTCGTCGATCTTCTTGCTGCCCACGTAGGTGAAGTTGGACGGACCGTCGGAGGTGTACAGCTGCGGGGCGGACACCACGAAGGTCATGGCGCTCGGAGCCTGCCAAGCCATCGGCAGCACCTGGTAGTTGCCGGAAGACACGGTGTCGGAGAACTTGGACTCGGCCACGTTCACGACCTTGACCTTGATGCCGGCCTTCTTCATCATCGCCTGGTAGGCGTTGGCGAGGGCCTGCTGGGTGGCGTCGTCACCGAAGAAAGTGAAGGAGATCTCAAGGGTCTTGCCGCCCTTGGCGTAGTAGCCGTCCTTGCCCATCTTGTAGCCGTCGGCCTCAAGGGTTTTCTTGGCGTTGTCCACGTTGTACTTGGCCTCGGCGGGCAGGTTGTTCTCGTAGCCCTTCTGGAACGGCAGCAGCAGCTCGGAGCCCGGCTGCTCGGCCTTCCAGTTCAGGCCCTGGAACTGCACGTTGTTGTAGGTGTTCACGTCGAAGGCCTGAGTGATGGCCTTACGCACCTGCAGGTCGTCGAGCGGCTTGGACTTGCCGTTGTACTGGAGCACGCGGGTCTTGGTGCTGTAGCCGATGCGCAGCTGGGCGTCCTTGACGGAACGGATGGCCTTGATGTCGTCCTTGGTGTAGGCCTCCACGGCGTCGATCTCGCCGTTCTGGAAGGCGTTGAGGGAGGCGGTGTCGGCCATCTGCTTGTAGACGATCTTGTCCAGCTTCGGCTTGTCGCCCCACCACTTCTCGTTCGGCACGAAGGTGACCTGGGAGTCGGAGAAGGAGTCGACCTTGTACGGACCGGCGGCCCACTCGTTGTGCGGGTTCTTCACCCAGCCCTGGGTGAAGGTCTTCGGGTCGGCGGCCTTCGGGTTCACCAGAGTGCCGAAGACTTCCTGCCACGGGTAGTACGGGGTCTTGTAGGTCACCTTGACCTGCTTCGGGCTGTCGCCCTGCTCAACGCTGGCGATACGGTCGAAGCCGTCGGTGCTCGGCGGGTTGTAGTCCGGGTTGGAGCCGTTGTTGGCTTCCCACATGGCCTTGAAGGCGGTCCAGTCGATGTCGGAGCCGTCGTTCCACTTGGCCTTCGGGTTGATGTCGTACTGCACGACCATCGGGTCCTTGCTCACGAGCTTCATGTCGGTCAGGAAGTCCGGGTTCACCTTAATCGGGGAGCCATTGACCTGGTCGGTCATGAGCAGGCTGGGCTGGTACCAGCTCCACAGCTCGGACATGTAGCCGGTGTTGCCGTCGGAAGACAGGTAGTTCCAGTTCGGGCCGACTTCGGTGATGGACAGGGTCAGCGTGCCGCCGTCCTTGACGTTGTCACGGCTCTGGTGGTTGTCGTAGCGCTCGGTGACCTTCGGCATGGGCAGGTCGCCGGTGTACGACGAATCGATGCCGGCCGGCGGTTCGGTGGCGCTCGAGGCGTTGCTGGAACCGTTGCCATTGCCCGCACCGCAGCCGGCAAGCAGCATGGCAAGCGCCGCAGTGGCCGCGGCGAGCGCGGTCAGCTTACGTGTCTTGTTCATTGTTATTTCCTCCTCTATATGGTTCCGACCGTCATGCGAAATGGCATGCAACCTGATGGCCGCTCGGTCGGGAAGTGTCATACGGCCGCAGCGCCGGGCGTTCGCCGCGGCAGCGGGCCTGTTGTTCGGCGCTCAGCTTGGGCATGAGCGGGCAGCGGCCCATGAACGGGCAGCCTTCGAACGTCTCGGTGGGGCTGGGCACCTCGCCCTGCAGCACGATGCGCTGGCGGGTGCGTTCCGCCTTCGGGTCCGGTACCGGCACGGCGCTGATGAGCGCCTGGGTGTACGGGTGCAACGGGTGCTCGAACACGTCTTCGGTGTCGCCGGATTCCACGATGCGGCCCAGGTACATCACCGCCACGCGGCTGGAGATATGGCGCACCACCGACAGGTTATGGGCCACGAACAGGTAGGCCACGCCCAGCTTGTTCTGCAGGTCCTCAAGCAGGTTGATCACGCCGGCCTGGATGGACACGTCCAGTGCGGAGACCGGCTCGTCGAGCAGCACGAGCTTCGGGTTGACCGACAGCGCACGCGCGATGGCGATACGCTGGCGCTGACCGCCGGAGAACTGCGTGGGGAAGCGGTCCACCTGGTCGGGGTTCAGTTCCACCAGACGCATGAGTTCGCCAATGCGTTCGCGAATCTGCTCCTTGGAGTAGTGCTGGACCTTCATCGGCTCGGCCAGGATGTCGTAGATCGGCAGACGCGGGTCGAGCGAGCTCATCGGGTCCTGGAAGACGTACTGCACGGCCGAACGCAGCTCGCGGCGCTTCTCGCGCGGCATCTTGTGTTCGAGCTTGGTGCCGAACATCTCGATCTCGCCGTCCTGCGGCTGCTTGAACGCCATGATCTCCATGAGCGTGGTGGACTTGCCGGAGCCGGACTCGCCCACGAGCGCCACGGTCTCGCCCTCGCGCACGTCCAGCGTCACGTCGTCCACGGCCTTGACCTCGCCGATCTTGCGGCGCAGGAATCCGCCGGCGGTCAGCGGGAAGGTCTTGCGCATGTGCTTGACGTCGAGTACCATCTTGCGTTCGTCGCGCGGGACGCCGGCGAACTTCGACTTGGCGGCCTCGGCCACCGTGTACACGTCGTGGAAGGTCAGGCCCTTGCTCACGATCTCCTGGGTGCGATGGCAGGCCACGAACTGGCCCGGGCGGCCGGGAACCGGCTCCATGGCCGGCTCGGTGGTGTGGCAGATGTCGGTGGCCAGCGGGCAACGCGGCGCGAACGGGCATCCCTTGGGCATGTTGACCAGGTTCATCGGGGAGCCCGGAATCGGCACCAGGCGGCTGTTGCGTTCGCGGTCGGAACGCGGCACGGCACCCAGCAGGCCCATGGTGTACGGCATGGCCGGGCGGTCGAAGATGGAGTCGACGTCCGCCTTCTCGACCGGGCGGCCGGCGTACATGACGACGATGTCGTCGGCCACGCCGGCGATCACGCCCAAATCGTGGGTGATGAAGATGACGGCCGCGCCGGTCTCGCGCTGGGCCTTGCGCAGCACTTCGAGCACCTGGGCCTGAATCGTCACGTCCAGTGCGGTGGTCGGCTCGTCGGCGATGATCACGTCCGGGTCGTTGGCGATGGCCATGGCGATCATCACGCGCTGGCGCATGCCGCCGGAGAACTCGTGCGGGAAGGACTTCAGGCGGCCCTCCGGGTCCGGGATGCCGACCAGGTTCATGAGCTCGATGGAGCGGTCGTGAATCTGCTGTTCGGTCATCTTCGGATTGTGGGTGACCAGCGCTTCCTTGATCTGGTCGCCGATGGAGAACACCGGGGTCAGCGCGGAGAGCGGGTCCTGGAAGACCATGGCGATGCCCTTGCCGCGGATCTCGCTCATCTCAAAATCGGACTTGTTGAGCAGCTCCTCGCCGTGGTAGGTGATGGAGCCCTTGACGCTGGCGTTCTTGTCCAGCAGGCCCATGATGGCCATGGAGGTCACGGACTTGCCGGAGCCGGACTCGCCCACGATGCCGAGGGTCTTGCCGGGGTACAGGTCAAAGTTCATGCCGCGCACCGCGTGCACGGTGCCGGCTTCGGAGGCGAAGCTGACGGTGAGGTCGCGTACTGAAATCACCGGTTCGGATGCCATGCCTTGCGCTCCTGTGGTGTTGGGATTGGTGGTGTTTGCGTTGCGTTCGTTGCGCTGTTCGTTGCTCATGATGTTCGCTCCCCCTCTCACTCGGCCTTGCCGCCGGAACGGGAGTACGGGTCGATGGCGTCACGCAGTCCGTCGCCGATCAGCTGCACGGAGAAGGTCAGGACGATCAGCACCACGGATGGGAAGATCAGCACCCATGGCGAGGTCTGCACCACGGACTGGCCGGCGTTGAGCAGCGTACCGAGCGAGGTGTCGGGCGCCTTGATGCCCAGGCCCAGGAAGCTCAGCGAGGTCTCGCTGTTGACCGCGCCAATCACGCCGAGCACGGTGTTGATGACCAGCACCGAACCCAGGTTCGGCACCAGGTGGCGCACGATGATGGTGAAGGACGGCACGCCCATGAACTTCGCCGCGCGGATGTATTCGCGGTCGCGCAGGCTCAGGGTCAGCGTGCGCAGCGTACGCGCATAGCCAACCCAGCCGAACGCGGTCAGGCCGATGGCCAGCCACAGCCAGTCGCTGCCGCCGGCCGCCATGCCGACGATCAGGGCGATGAGCAGGAAGGACGGCACGACGAGCAGCATATCCAGCAGCCACATGCCGACCTTCTCGAACCAGCCTTCGAAGAACGCCACGGCCGTGCCCACCAGGGCGGCGATGATCGTGGTGCCGATGGAGCTGAAGATACCGATGGTCAGCGAGCGGCCGAGGCCACGGATAATCATCGCGTACATATCCGAGCCACCGACCGTGGTGCCCAGCCAGTGCTGGGCGGACGGCGGCGAGGCGAGGGCGGCGAAATCGGGCTCGTCGTAGCTCCACTGGGAGAATTTCGAGCCGAAAATCGCCAAGAGAATCAGCAGGATCAGTACCACCAGACCTACCACGGCCGAGGGGCGGCGCATGAAGCGGCGCACGTACAGCTGCATGCGGCCGGTGCGGTGGAAGTCGTCGGCGCTGGAAGCCTCCTGGGCATTCCTGGCGTCGGCGGACTGCGGTTCGCTGCCCTGCGGATCGGTGAGTTCCATATCCTGGGCGGCGGCGTCGGAGACCATGTTCTCGTTGTCGTTCATCATGTTAGATCGTCCTTTGCGCGGGGCTCAGCTCAGTCGGATACGCGGGTCAAGCCAGGCGGAGAAGATATCCGCCAGCAGCGCGCCGGACAGCGTGCACACGCCACCGAACGCAGCCACGGCCACGGCACCGTTGATGTCGTTGTTGGCGATGGTCTGGGTGAAGTACATGCCCAGGCCGTTGATGGCGAACACGTTTTCGGTGATCACCGCGCCGGTGAACACGCCGGCGATGGAGAAGGCCACGTCCACGGCGGTCGGGATCAGCGAGGTGCGCAGTGCGTGGCGGCGAATGGCCGCGTTGAGCGTCAGGCCCTTGGCGCGGGCGGTGCGTACGTAGTCGGCGTTCATGGTGTCGAGCAGATACGTGCGCTGGGTGAGGTGGTAGCCCACCATGCCCGGAATCGTCATCACGATGGTGGGCAGGATCAGGTGCTGCAGATAGTCAAACACCCAAAGCACCGGGTTGGAGCCTTGGTAGGAGTGCAGGCCGGTCACGTAGAACGCGCGGCTGCCCACGATGTTGTTGAAGTTGATGGCCAGCAGCACCACCATCAGGCCCATGACGGCGGCCGGGACCACCAGGAAGAACGTTGCGGTGGTGTTGAGCACGCGGTCCTGCCACTTGTACTGGCGGATGGCCGTGTACACGCCGATGCTCACGCCGAAGAGGATGGCGAGCACGGTGGCGAGCGTCACCAGCTGCAGCGAAGCGGAGATACGGGAGGCGATGGCCGGCGCCACCGGCGACTGATCCGGGCTCAGGCCCCAGTTCCACTGGGTGAGGATGCCCTTGAGCCAGCGGAAATAGCGGATGACGACCGGCGTCTGGTCGTTGATGTTGGCCAGATCGAGCGACCGGTTAATCGACGCGATCGGCGGATGCGGATTGCGCGACATGTAGTTCGAACGCGGATCCATGAATGCGCTGGCCAGGAAATACGTCATCGATACTGCCACGAACAGCATGATCACGTAGTTCACAATGCGCTTGATGATGTACTTGAACACCCAACCACCTCCCAGATAACTGGGAAAGTGATACCCCCCCCCCGCTCAAAACCACAAATTAAGTTCAATATATGGAATATGGGTATTGACTTTTCCGACTTTTTCCTGTACGGAAAACCGCGAAAACACTTACTGTATATTGGGCAAACATCCGTTTGTTAATTTTGTATTTCCTGAGCCTTTGCTGGACATGCCTTATACTTTCGTGTCAGCAGTCCGCCGGCCCGGATGGTGACAGTCCCCGCCGCCGGCAACGGATTATCCATCAGCATCATCAGCATCAGACAGGGGCATCATGACGACAGACGCCAGCGCACGGGCCATCAAACCCGAACTTCTGCGTACGTACACCGAAGACTTCAACAAGGACCGCGCCAACCTGATCGCGGCGGACGCGGCGGTTTCAGCCGGCGTGCTCAAGGCGGCCACCGACTATCGCGGCGTACGTGCGCTGCCGCGCGACTTCTCCATCGAACTCAAGCAGGGTTCGATCACCAATCAGGAGCGTTCCGGCCGCTGCTGGATGTTCGCCTCCCTGAACACACTGCGTTACGAACTCATGCATCGCTGGAACCTTGAGGACTTCGAGTTCTCCGAGACCTACCTGTTCTTCTGGGATGCGATGGAGAAGTCGAACACCTACCTGGAGAACGTGCTGCGCACGCTCGACGAGCCCACCGACTCGCGCCTGTTCGAGGCCATCAACTGGGGCCCGTCCGATGACGGCGGCTGGTGGCAGATGTTCGCCGCGCTGGTGAACAAGTACGGTCTGGTGCCCAAGAGCGCCTACCCGGAGTCCGAGAACTCCCGTAATTCCGATGATTTCAAGCAGTACCTCAACTCCAAGCTGCGCGAGTTCGCGGCCGAGCTGCGCCGCCGTTCGGCTGCGGGCGCTGGCGAGGACGAGCTGCGCACGCTGAAGGACGAGTACATGGGCACCGTGTACCGCATCTGCGCCGTGTCGCTTGGCGAGCCGCCGGAGAAGTTCGACTTCTTCGCACGCACCAAGGATGACGCCGAGGACGATAAGAAGTGCGACGGCAAGGCCTGCAAGTGCAAAGCCGATGCCGACGACAAGGACGAATCCTGCAAGTGCGAGGACAAGTCCGACGCCAAGGCGTGCAAGTGCGATAAGAACAAGGACAAGACCGGCAAGGACGAGCGCCCGCAGATCCGCGAGATCGGCATCACCCCGCTTGAGTTCTACAAGAAGTACGTGCCGGTGGACGTCAACGATTTCGCTACGCTGGCCAACGCCCCGCTCAAGAGCCGCCCGTTCAACCAGCGCTATCGCATCCGTTTCAGCGCGAACGTGGCCGAGGCGGGCGATATGGAGTTCGTCAACGTGCCGCTGGACGTGTTCAAGAAGGCCGCGCTTGACCAGCTCACCGCCGGCCATCCGATCTGGTTCGCCTGCGACTGCACGCAGTTCGCGCTGCGCAAGGACGGCTTCTTCGACCAGTCCGTGGTGCGCGTCAACCAGCTGTTCGGCACCGAGTTCACCGGCGACAAGGCCCACGGCCTCGAATACGGCGACAGCCCGAGCAACCACGCCATGACCTTCACCGGCGTGAACCTCGGCGAGGACGGCAAGCCAAACCGCTGGAAGGTGGAGAACAGCTGGGGCAAGGACGCCGGCAAGGACGGCTACTACGTCATGTCCGACGCCTGGTTCGACCGCTACGTCACCGAGCTCATCATCCGCAAGGAATACCTCGACGACGCCACCCTCGCCCTGCTCACCACCGAACCGGTCGAGCTCGACCCCTGGCAGCCGCTGACCCGCCGCTGCCGCTGACGTTTTCTCTTAGCTCCCGCTGGCGGGAGCATATATTCGAATGCCCCTTCTCTCTGTTCAGAGAGGAGGGGCATTCACGTTTATTTACTGAGCTTTGGCGCCTCGTGCTTGGTGTAGCGGATCACGGCATCGGGAAATCCGGCGTGGATGTAGTCGGACAGCATCCGCAATAGTCGCTCGTCAAAGGTGTTCTGTTCATCGCTGCTGGCGTCGACCAGGATGAAATCCCATGAGTATTCGATGTCGCCGTCGTTGATGATGAGACCGCGGCCAGTGATCTTTGCGGCCAGCAACGCGGCAATCTGTATGGTGCCTCGCTTGACCAAGGCCGATTCCGCTTGAGTCAGGTTGCCCGGAAATGTGACGGTATACATGGTCTTCCCTTCGTTCAATGAACGCAACAGTTCCTCACCATAGGTAGAAGAAAACTCCGCCACAATTCGGGTCTCATCACGCAACCAGCAGTCAAAAAAAGAAACCCGGCGGAGGGGACCGCCGGGTGAGAGAGAAGAGAGAAGAAGGGTTCAGTTATGGGGTTCGGAAGAACCTCGCCACCGGTATGAACTTCATTCCGTTGACATGTTCTATATAACCGTCTCATTCTTGGGGATTCGATGTGCTTGTCTGGGAAAAGTCTTGGCAAACTGTGACGGGTTTGTAACGCTGCCCGACAACCGGCACAACTATGTCGGGTCTTACGCTCTGGGCATTCTCGTGTCCAAAGCCGAATGACACTATGAGCACAGGGGATACCCCGCATCAAGAGCATGGACGCACAATGTGCCGGTCCTAATCGCACATAATGAAACGGGCCGCACCCCATCGCCACGCAATGCGGCGAAAGGAATGCGGCCCGTCAGCTATGGACTAACGACGTCGAATCACTCGGCGGCGAGCTTGGCCTTCTCGGCGGCCAGACGCTCGGCCTCGGCGGCGCGGCGAGCAGCCAGTGCCTTGTCGAAGCGAGCCAGCTCCTCTTCCACGGCCTCGGTCGGGATCTTGGCGAAGATCGGCGTGGGCTTGGGCACCACGGCACCGACCTCGATCGCCTCGCTCTTCCACGGGTGCACGTTCACACCGAGCTCGTAGTCGCCGGTGATGATCGGGTACGTGAAGCCGGGCTTGTCGAGATCCTCGACTTCCTTGAGCTCGGGCAGCGGCGAGAATGTACCAGTGCCGCCGAGCGCCTCCCACACCTTCTGTGCGGAGTGCGGCAGGAACGGCGCGAGCAGGTGGTTCGCGTCGGACACGGCCTGGGCGGCCACGTGCAGCACGGTGCCGAGGCGGGCCTGGTCGTCCTTGATCTTCCACGGTTCGGTGGCAGAAATGTACTTGTTGATGTCGCCGACCACGCGCATCGCCTCGGATAGGGCGTGCTTCTGGTGGTGGGTTTCGATGGAGGAGCCGACCACGTCGAACGCGGCGGAAGTCTCTTCCAGAAGGCCACGGTCTTCGTTGGTCATCGAATCCTCGTCCAGCGGCGGAATCTCGCCGAAGTTCTTGTTGATGAGGTTGGCCACGCGGTTGACCAGGTTGCCCCAGGAGGAGGCGAGCTCCTCGTTGTTGTGGCGCACGAACTCGGCCCAGGTGAAGTCGGAATCAGAGGATTCGGGGCCGGCCACGGAAATGTAGTAGCGCACGGCGTCCACGGGGTAGCGGGCGAGGATGTCCTTGACGTAGATCACAATGCCGCGGGAGGAGCTGAACTTCTTGCCTTCCATGGTCATGAACTCGCTGGCCACCACCTGCTCAGGCAGGTTGAGCGGACCCATCGGGCCGGTTTCGCCGCCCTTGGAGCCCTTGCCGTTGTATGCGAGCATTTCGGACGGCCAGATCTGGGAGTGGAAGGTGATGTTGTCCTTGCCCATGAAGTAGTAGGCCGGGCACTTCGGGTCGTTCCACCATTCGCGCCACTTCTCCGGATCGCCCTGGCGGCGGGCCCATTCGATGGAGGCCGACAGGTAGCCGATCACGGCGTCGAACCACACGTACAGCTTCTTGTTCGGGTTGTCGATCCAACCCTTGACCGGCACCGGAATGCCCCAGTCGATATCGCGGGTGATGGCGCGCGGCTTGACTTCCTTGAACAGGCCAAGCGAGAAATTGATGACGTTGGTACGCCAGCCCTTGCGGGTCTCCAGCCAAGCCTTGTTGGCTTCGGCGAGCGCCGGCAGATCGAGGAAGTAGTGTTCGGTCTGCTCAAAGCGCGGGGTTTCGCCGTTGATCTTGGAAACCGGGTTGATGAGCTCGTCCGGGTCAAGCTCGTTGCCGCAGGCGTCGCACTGGTCGCCGCGCGCGCCTTCGGCATGGCAGATCGGGCACTCGCCCTCGATGTAGCGGTCGGGCAGGGTACGGCCGGTGGAGGGGCTGATGGCCACCTGCTGGGTGCCCTTGTAGATGTAGCCGTTCTCCAAGCACTGCTTGAACATCTCCTGCACCACGTGCTCGTGATTGCCGGTGGTGGTGCGGGTGAACAGGTCGTAGCTCAGGCCGAGGTCGCACAGGTCCTTGGCGATCACACGGTTGTAGCGGTTGGCCAGCTCCTGGGCCGTGAGACCTTCCTTTTCCGCCTCAACGAGAATCGGGGTACCGTGCTCATCGGTGCCGGAGACCATGAGCACATCATTGCCTTTCATGCGCTCGTAACGCGCGTAAACGTCGGAGGGCACACCAAATCCTGCGACATGACCAATATGACGAGGGCCGTTAGCATACGGCCAAGCAACATTCACCAAAACATGACTCATAATGTTTGATTATCCGGCGCGGCGGGGACACGCCGGGCACACGCATAAGCAACGCGCGGAAAGCCCATCGAAATGCCGATGTACAGCACAAAGAGCATGCCTAAACATGTGGATTACCAACCATTGCGCAGCCCCTCAACAAACCGCCCACGGCATTGTCCACAATCTCGGCGCGGCAGTCGGAATTATCCACTTATCCACCGTTTTCGCCTATCTGGTAGCGCCCGAGCGCAAACTATGCGTATGGTCGGGCACATGAATGCACCAAATCGCTCGATGACGAGCACCATAGCCAACGCCGGCACCGCTCGGCACACCACCGTCAGCCCATCAGTGCCGCCCGTGCTGTTCACCAAAGATCTGCCCGGACCGCTCAGCTTAAGCCGGCTGGAAACATTCGGCACCATACGAAAGTTCGACGAATCCGCTGGCTACTGGAACGAACACGCCAGCACACTATATGGCCGCGCGATGATTGTCTCCACGGTCGCCCCGTTCGGAACCGTGGCGTGCGCGCTGACTGCCGCCTGGGTATGGCTTGGCGGTCCGGATTTTCCGAGAACCATTGACGTGATTTCCACTTCGCATTTTCGTTCGACTTCCGCAGGCCGCCGCATCCGCGTATTCAGGCGGGTCACGTCGCCAGAGCACATTATTCGACTGGGCAATCTTCCTGTCACCACACCGCAGCGTACAGCCTGTGACCTGGTGATGGGCATGGACGATGCGCCGGACCCGTCCGCCATCAATACGTTGGTATGCCGCTTGATGACCGCATACAGTTTCCGTGCCAGCGAATGCCTGCAAATCATCAAAGAGCACCGGCATCATAAGCATGCCGGTCGCGCACGGATATTTTTCGAATCATTGCAACGGGAGTCCGAACCGGCCTTAGGGCAATGCGCATAACCGGCCGCCATGCTTCCCGGCGACTTGACCGTCTGCATCAAGCGCAGCGGCTACCGCGCGCTTCTGATATTCAATCGCATAGCCCACACGCGAGCGCTGCTGTCAATCATGATGCCCCACCATCGCCGCCAATCGCATTGACCCCATCCGTAGCCTGTTCGCCGGATACGCCAATCGAAGTGCTGTGGCATATCGCCCAGCATGCGCCCGAACTCAGGCGCTGGCTTATTGCCAATCCTCGGGCGGATGCGGCATTGTTGGAATTCATCTCGCAGGCGGGCGGACCAGGAGTGAAGCGGGCGCTGGCGGTTCTACTGGAATCGATGGAGGAGGAATAATGCTGCCGCAAGTCTCACCCCCCCGGCAAATTACCGCGGAATCTCAATCATTACAGATGCCATCAATTATCCACGTCAATCGCAAGCGCCAACCAACGGCATCATGTAAATACGCGGATCCTACCCCTTAATCTCCAACACCGCCGCATACACTTGCTTGCGATTGGCCAGCGAACCATCGGCCAACGGATGCTCCTGCACCACCTGCGCGATGGCGTCCTTGATACGCAGGCCATCCTCCAACGCACGGTCGATAGCCAGCACGGCCATATCTTCCACGCTCAACGTGCTGGGCGCGGCGGCCTCGGCCTCTTCACTGGAAGCGCCGCCGATGACCAATACCATCTCGCCGCGCGGCGGATCGTCAATCACACTCTGGCGAATCTCTCCGATTGGACCTCGCCGGATTTGCTCATAATCCTTGGTGAGCTCCCGACACAGCGCCATCGGACGGTTCGGGCCGAATGCGTCAAGCAGATCATCCATCGAATCGGCGATGCGGTGAGGCGTCTCGTAAAACACAATGGTGCGGCGTTCACCCAACAGTGTGCGTAGGTATTGCACTCGTTCGGCATGCTTGCGCGGCAGGAATCCCTCGTAGCAGAAGCGATCGGTGGGCAGGCCGGAAAGGGCAAGCGCGTCAAGCACGGCAGAGGGGCCAGGCGCGCAGGTGACGGGCAGGCCGCGTTCAATGGCGCGGCGCACAATGGCCAGGCCTGGATCGTTGATGGTGGGCATGCCGGCGTCGGAAACGACGAGCACGGTCGCACCGGTTTCGACCTGATCAAGCAAACCGTCGGCCTTGTCTCGCTCGTTGTGGTCATGGTAGGCGACGACTCGGCCGTTCACATAGACGCCGAGGCGGCGAGCCAGGTCGAACAAGCGGCGGGTGTCTTCTGCGGCTACGATGTCGGCACGTTCCAAAAAAGCCACCAGACGAGCAGAAGCGTCGCCGACGTTGCCGATTGGGGTCGCAGCGAGTACCACAGTGCCAGCAGGAATAGTCACAGCCGACTCGCGAGTTTGGGAAGCGGCAGGTTCGCCGGCATCAATCCCATCGTTCCCATCGTTGCGTTCAGACACTTGTGCGACGCTCTGTTCAGCGTCACGCTGTTCATTCAACTCATCTGCACTTGTCATACTCCCAGTATTGCCCAAGCCAAAGAGCAATCTGCTGTGGGATCAGGAGCATTCTGCACTTCGAGGGGTTGATTTCACATGTTCCGGAGATCTACTTCCGTTTCGAGGGGCTCCCCAAACGTCAAAACGTGAGTAGGAACGGCCTGCTATCAATGATATTTCGCCGTTTTGGAGACATGTCTACTTAACGACCAGCCCCTTGAAACGGAGGTAGACCTCCAGCAAACACCAAATCAGCCCCTCGAAGTGCAGAATGACCCTTCACCAACGAGTTTTCTCTGCGCTTTGCATTTTTGAGGTCTACTTTCAAAATGAAAAGACCCTCTGCGGTGGAATGAATGCAGAGGGTCTCGTGGAGCTGACGGTAGTCGAAACCGCGACCTCTTCGATGCGAACGAAGCGCTCTACCAACTGAGCTACAGCCCCTTGGATGTTACTTTGCTCCGCAAAGCAACTCGCACAAATATAATACGGGGTGCAGTCAAACGCAATTCGGGCAAGGTGTCGGCAGACAGACTATTTTCCCAAAAATCTGGAAGAACGCACACTGAGCACACAGCAGTGCACATTTTCCAGACAAGAGCCGAAATAGTCTGAAAAACGTATGCCAGCTGGCTGGTCGAATCAATCAAGCCAATCCAGCCGCAACTGCACTATGCCTATGCCCCCAGCACGTGCAACACCTTCTTCTCGTTATAGAACGCGAACACAATGCCGCCCAATCCACACAGCACAGCCGCGCACACGGCGGCGATACGGTAGCCCGCGCCGGATGCCATGCCGATGGTGGACACTCCGGTGAACAGCAACATGGCCACGGACTGCCCCATTTTCATAGCAAAAGTACGAGCCGCGTAGAACATGCCCTGACGATCTTGGCCCGTGGTCTTGGAACTGGCATCAGCGATATTCGCCACGATGGCCTGCGGCAGGATGCCGAATGCAGCCATCGGAATCGCACCCACCACTGAAAGCGTCAGACCCTGGGCCATGGCCGGCATGAAGGCGAGTACACCGGAGCCGAGTGCACCGGCAAAGGCGAACGCGCAGGTGAAAATCACAAAAGCGATAAGCAACAAGCGCTTTTTGCCCACACGGTTAGCCAGGATATTGACCGGCAGATAGAACAGCACCGAGACACCGGTCATGAGTACAAAGTAGATGGTCGTGGTGGTTTCCGGCAGTTTCAGCAGACTGGTCACGAAGAACGGCAGGCCGGTCTGGAACGTGGTGATGGCCACCCAGTAGACCACGTCGGAGCATACGAACTTGCGGAATTCACCGTCGGAAAAGGTCTGCTTCAGGGATTCAATGGTCGATTCGGAGGTGGGCTGCGAGTTGACGTAGTCCTTCTCGCGAATGGCCAGCGGCGGCACAAGCATGCAGGCGAACGCCACGGCAGCCATGATGGTAAAGGTCACGCGGATGGCGGTGATGCGCCCCATCATCGGCACGAATGCGCCCCAAATCACCGGCGCCACATAGGCGATGGCGGTGCCGGCCACCCAGGTGAAGGAGATGGCGGTGGAGATGGTCAACTGCTGCTTGGAATCGTGACCGAGCTCGGCGATGAGCGCGTTGTACGGCGTGCAGTAGAACGTGAGGGCAATGTAGTAGCCGATAACAGTGACGAACAGGAATGCCGCGTTGACCCAACTGGTGCCGTTGATCGGACTCCAGAACACGAGTACGGTGACCACGGCGAGCGGCAGGGCCGCGAATTTCAGGAAGGGCATGCGGCGGCCGGCTTTGGAATCGCAGCGGTCGGACAGGGAGGCCACGGCCGGGTCCACGAAAGCATCAAAGAATCGGGCGAATGCGGTGATGCCTCCCACCACGGTTACTAGCCCAAGCACCACGAGACCCTGCGGCACGAACACGGTCTGGCCTTGGGAGATGGTCTCCTGATCGGGCTGGTAGAAGTAGACGAGCCAGTTGGAGATGATGCCGGAAAGCAGCGCCCAGCCGAACTGGCCGACCGCGAAGGCCCACACTTTGGCAATGGGCAAATCCTTGATAGTCGATTGCAACGAGCCACCGGACACATTCGTTGCACTTACCGCTGTTGCATTGTCCATTCTCATACCCCCGAATCAACATTGACACAGTGTCAAGATTCAGTATACACCGCACAGCGCAGCGCCTTGCAGCCGCGCAGCCACACACCCTACGATAGTAGGCATGACAGGCCTAACCGAGCAATTGCCGCACACCGCCGCATTCCCCAATGCCTTGGGAACCGGCCTGCTGTTGCATACCGCGAGCGCGCTGGGCGGTGACCTGCACCAGCACATCGAAGACCTCATTTCCGATTACGAAAACGTACTGTCTCGATTTAAAGGTGACTCAATTGTGGGTCAGATGCGCGTGGCCACGCACGGCGGCACATTCGATTTTCCTGACTGGACGATGAATCTATTTGACCTGTATGACCACTTGTTTTCCACTACCAATGGGGCGATTGACCCATGCGTGGGCGAAGATCTGATTCGGCTGGGATATGACAAATCATATTCATCTGTGAACGAACCCAATGCCGCTGAACACACAGGTGCGATTCATGGGCGGGCCACATGGAATCACGCCATCGAGCACCATGGCACAACGTTGGTTACGCATGGCCCGGTCGCACTCGACTTCGGCGCATGCGGCAAGGGCTATCTGGTGGATCTGATTGCGGAAAGGCTGGGGGTGGCCCAGAGCGACCTCCGATATGTCATCGACGCCGGCGGCGATTTGCTGGTGCACACGAGCGAACCAATCACCATCGCCCTTGAAGATCCCTCCGACCCGGCTAACGCCGTCGGTGTGGCAGAGATCAGCCAAGGCGCGTTCTGCGCAAGCTCCCCCAGCCGCCGACACTGGACCGATGCCGCCGGCCATCAACTCCACCATCTGCTCAACGCCATCGACGGTGTGCCGGTTAACAGCGTAGCCGCCACATGGGTTGCCGCGACGCCGCCATCTTTGGCTACCGCCCAAGCTGACGGCCTTGCCACCGCCCTCTTCACCACCCCGGCCGCCCAGCTGCGCGCACACTTTCCATTCGAATGCGCCATCCTCACCGCCAACCGCTCCGCTGCCCAGTCTCCCGATTTTCCGGGCGGCTTTTTCATGCGATAGTTCAGCCGTCAGCCCGCCAACGCGAACTGGCTGTTGTACAAATCAGCGTAGAAGCCATCAGCAGCCAGCAACTCCTCATGCGTGCCGCGTTCGATCACATCGCCGTGATTCATGACGAGAATCATGTCGGCGTCGCGAATCGTGGAGAGGCGGTGCGCGATCACGAAGGAGGTACGGTCCACGGTCAACGCGTCCATGGCCTTCTGAATCAACTCTTCAGTACGGGTATCGACCGAAGATGTGGCCTCATCGAGGATCAGAATCGGTGCGTCCTGTACCATTGCGCGGGCAATGGTGAGCAGCTGCTTCTGGCCGGCGGACAGTGACGAATTCTCGTCGAGCACGGTGTCGTAGCCGTTCGGCAGCGACATGATGTAGTGGTGCAATCCCACAGCTTTGCATGCGCTGATGATCTGCTCATCTGTAACGCCCGGCTTGGAGTAGGCGATGTTCTCGCGCACAGTGCCATTAAAGATCCAGGTATCCTGCAGCACCATGGAGAACTGGTCGTGCACATTCCAGCGCGGCACGGACTTGGTGTCCACGCCGTCGATGGCGATCGAGCCACCGGCAATCTCGTAGAAGCGCATAAGCAGGTTGACCATAGTGGTCTTACCGGCACCGGTCGGGCCCACAATAGCAACCTTCTGACCGGAGGAGACAGAAGCGGAGAAGTCGTTGATAATCGGCTTGCCGGCCTCATATTCAAAGCGCACGTGACTGAATTCCACATCGCCGTGCACCTCATGGCCTTGAGCGCCAAGCAGCGCCTGCTTGCCGGATTCGTCAGCCATTTCCGACTCTTCGAGGAATCCGAATACGCGTTCAGATGCGGCGGCGCAACGCTGCAGGTTCTGGAACGCCTGCGCAAACTGCGAGAGCGGCTGCGTAAACAGGCGGATATACATCATGAACGCCACGATCACGCCGAATTCGATCTGGCCGTCCATGGCGAGCGCGGCACCCACCACGCACACCACCACATAGCCGAAATTACCGACGAAGTTCATCAGCGGCATCATCAGACCAGACAAGAACTGCGACTTCCAGCCGGAATCGTACAGATCCGCGTTGTAGCGCTCGAACCGACGAATAGAATCTGCCTCGCCGTTGTATGCCTTGACGATGGTGTGACCGGCGTACATCTCCTCCACATGGCCGTTCACATCACCCAACGCGACCTGCTGGCGGGTGAAGTACTTTTGCGAGGCCTTCATAATGACCATCATGATGATCAGGCCGATGATGCTTGAACCGATTGCGCACAGCGCCATGATCCAGTTGTTGTAGAACATCATGACCAATGCGCCCACGAACAGCGTCGCGGATGTGATCAGCGATCCGAGCGACTGGCCCAGCGTCTGGCCGATAGCGTCCACATCGTTGGTGACGCGAGAAAGCACGTCGCCGTAGCTGACTTTGTCGAAGTAACTGAGCGGCAGCTTGTTGATCTTCTTGCTGATCGACTCACGCAACTCCTGCGCAGTGCGCTGCGTAACGGTGGCCATCATCCAGCTCTGAATGTAGCTGAGCAACGCGTAGCCCACATACAGCACCACAAGCAGCCAGCCGATACGAGCAACCGCGCCCATGTCGATGGAATTGAGCACCGGCTTGCCATGCACTACCGCAGGCAGACCTTTGGTGATCTCATTGGTCATGTCTTTGAGCTTGTCCGGGCCGATAATCTGGCAGATGGTGCCAGCCGCGCCCAGCACAAGCGCGACAATGATGGCAGGAACGTATTTGCGGCAAAAGCGGACGAGTTTGCCCATGACTTTGCCGAAATCCTGTGGTTTTTCGACCGCACCTCCGCGGCCCATAGGTCCTCTTGGCATTGTTTCTTAAGTCCTTTGTCTCTTGGCTCCCCTCTGGAGGGGAGCTGTCACGAAGTGACTGAGAGGAGGCTTCAGAGACCACCCTCAGTCTCGCTATGCTCGACAGCTCCCGCCAGCGGGAGCCATCTAAGTTACGCAGTCAGTTCCGATTCACTCAGCTGGGATTCGGCAATCTGTCGGTACACTTCGCAGTTCTCGAGCAACTCCTTGTGTGTGCCTTGTCCCACAACCTTGCCCTCGTCAAGCACCACGATGCGATCGGCGTTCATGATCGTGCCGATGCGCTGGGCCACGATGAGCTTGGTGGAATCCTTGGCTTCCTCGGCGAGCGCGTCTCGCACCGCACGGTCGGTTTTGAAGTCGAGCGCAGAGAACGAGTCATCGAAAATCAGGATTTCCGGATGACGGTAGACGGCGCGGGCGATGGACAGACGCTGCTTCTGGCCACCGGACACGTTCGAGCCGCCTTGTGCGATCGGCGAATCGAATCCGCCGTCCATGCGGTTGACGAATTCGCTGGCCTGGGCCACGTCGGCAGCGGCCTTGACACGGCTCATCTGTTCGTCTGTCAACTTGCCGTCGTTGGCGGCATCGGCGGCCAGCTGAAGCGCCTCACGCTTACGGCCGGCGGGAGTAGAGGTATCCGCGAGTTCGACCGCGTCGTTCTCGCCGGGCTTGTCGCCATAGCTGATATTGCCGGCCACGGTGCCCTTGAACAATACGGAGCGCTGCGGCACGTAGCCAATCTTGTCGCGTAGGGCGACCATGTCATAGTCGCGCACGTCCACACCGTCGACGAGCACTTGCCCGGCGGACACGTCGTAGAAGCGCGGCACGAGATTAATCAGCGACGACTTGCCCGAGCCGGTAGAGCCGATGAACGCCACGGTCTGGCCCTTCTCGGCTTTGAAGTTGATGCCCTGCAGCATGGCCTCGCGCGAATCCGGGTAGGTGAAGCTCACGTTCTTGAATTCCACAGTGCCCGTCTGCCCGGTCTTTGCGATATCGGCCGCGCGCTTGGTGCCGTTTTTCACAATCGGCTCGGTGTTGAGCACTTCCATCACGCGCTGTGCGGACACGTCGGCGCGCGGCCAAAGCACGAATACCATGCTCATCAGCAGGAAGCTCATAATCACCTGCACGGAGTAGCTGGAGAACACCACCATGTTGGAGAACACGGTGAGCTTGTCGGTAAGCTCGGCGGCCTCGATCAGGTAGGCGCCAATCCAGTAGACGGCGAGCATAAGGCCGTTCATCACCGTGTTCATGAGCGGCATCATGATGGCCATGGTGCGGTTGGTGAACAGCTGCGTATCGGTCAGATCCTTGTTGGCCTTGGTGAATTTGGACTCCTGGTAGTCCTCGGCGTTGTAGGCGCGCACCACCCGCAGACCAGTGAGATTCTCGCGGGCCACGAGGTTGATGTTATCGGTGAGCCTCTGCATGGCCTTGAACTTCGGCATGACCAGTGCCATGAGGATTACGACAGCGACCAGCAGAATCACAACCGCTATGGCCGTGGCGACCGTCCATTCGAAGCCCTCGCCGGCAATCTTGCAGACAGCCCACACGGCCATGATCGGCGACTTGACAATGAGCTGCAGACCCATGGTGATGAACATCTGGATTTGCGTGATGTCGTTGGTGGAGCGGGTGATGAGGCTGGCCGTGGAGAACTTGCTCATTTCGGCCGGGCCGAAGGATTCGACCTTACGAAATTCGAGCGAGCGTAGGCGCTGGCCGAAGCTGGAGGCCACGCGCGCCGCGATATAGCCGGTGATGATGGCGCAGCAGACCGAGCCGAGCGAGACCAGCAGCATCTTGCCGCCGGCGACCCAGATGTCCGCCATTGCGCTGCCCGGCGTCTCGACCAGGGTGGTGATGTCTGACATATAATCGGGCAGTTCGAGGTCGAACCAGATTTGCCCGACGATGGACACTAAGGCGATAAGCATCTGACCGATCTCCGCTTTGGAGAGGTATTTCATGATGCGAAACATTGGTTTCCCCTTGTGTTGGTTGGTTCTTGGGTTATTAACTATTTGATTTATGGATTGATTGAGTTATCGATACTTATTGATTCACGATGTCTTAATAGTTTTCATCATTTGATTACTTACACCGTAAGATATTACGCGCAATTCTGCATGTTCGCTGCGAGCATCATCAATCATGCTTGCCGATCAGCCCTCAGCATGTTTGGCCGCCATGTGCTCCACCACGCGCTTATCCCGCTCGGCAAACGCCCCCCGCACTTGCTCAGGGGTAGGACGCGGCTGGCCGGGATGGCAAATCGACATGTACGTGGTGAATTCCGAAAGCAAATCAACGAATTCGCGCGTGCGACGCTCCCCCATCTGCGAGAAGATCCAGCAGATTGCGGAACGCATCTCATCAATCATTCGATGAGACTCCTCACGCCCGGAATCAGTAAGGCTCACGCGGATGATGCGCCGATCATTAGAATCAATGTCGCGCGTAATCCAGCCCTTCTTTTCCAATGATGACAGCACGGTGGAGATACGGCCTGAGCTAGCTTGAAGCGCAGTCGCCAACTGCGACGGCGTCTGGGTGCCCTTGAGGGACAACTCCCGAAGCACGAACTGCTCTCCATGGGCGCCGCGCGTGAATTCCCTCTGCATTTTCGAACGATTGCCCCATACGCTGGCATACAGCTCGCCGACCGCTTCCTGCTCGAATCCCATATCGAAGCACCATCCATTTCACGCACCATGCGGCAGTGCACCGCAAACATCCCAAAGAATATCTCACACCATAAACAATTCACCATTGAGAGTAATCTAGGCAGATCCGTCGTCCCAGCTGTTCACGAGACCACAAAAACGATAGAACACCTGTAAAAAACGAATCAATACACAGCACCTATACATTGCAACGATTCCGGGCTACATATGGGGTCAAGAAAGAGCTGGCACGGAAGCCAGACCACCGAGGGGCGGGAATCATGATTCGAGGAATGAATCTATGCGGCATTGCTGGATGCACGCATGAGGCTGAGGAAGCGGGCTGTGCAGCATGCATTTCACATCGGCACTAGTGCACGGGGCATTGCGCTACCCTGGCAGCGGTCGTCCGTCGCATAGCTGACCCATGCGCGACGCCCTTCTCTAAGGCTGAGCCGTTGTTAGACGACTAAAGGGGAAATAGCGCCACAACTGAACCATCCATTGCGACGTCACTCCCCTCGGCCGAATACCTGTATATCGATATCGTCTACTCCAGATCACGCGTGAAATAGACCACGTCGGGACGCCTACATATTCTTCTCCGACGAGACAAGCGGCACCAAGACCGCCGGCATCGGACGCATTTACGAATTGACGGCCGCGGATATCCTCACGCTGGACCATATTGACTTCAACTATGCGTTCAACTACCCGTGCGCGTTCAGCCTGTTCTGCACCTGCCCAATCCCATCCAAGCGCAACCATTTGCCGTTTGCGGTCACGGCCGGAGAGAAGACACCAAAGGAATATCAGTACTGATTTCAGCATTTGCTTGGCGCCCTTCTGAAGAGGGGAGCTGTCTTCGTTAGACGACTGAGGGGAGTCCCGGTGCCACCGCGACTCCCCTCAGTCTCGCTACGCAATCCAGCTCCCCTCAGGGAGGGGGAGCCAAAAACCTACTCCTTATGCTCTAGCGCGGCCTTCAAATCACGACTGCGGTAACGCTCGCGCAACAGCGAGAAGCCACCGAAGCCAATCAACCACACCAAGCCGGCAATCGCGGAATTGCGCGTATCGTCCGCCAAGAACAGCGTCAGATAAATAAACACGAAGAACACAATCGCCACTGTGTTCAGCACCTTCCATGCAGGCATCACGAAACCGTCCGGGATGAAGTCGTCCGAACGACGGTACTTCCGGTGTGCCACCAGCGTCAGAATGTAAATAAATAGGAACACCGCGGAACTGGCAGACGAGAACAGCACGAACGCACCGGAAACACCTGGAATGGCGTTAACAATCGGCGAGAGCAGAATCAGCACTGCAGACACCAGAATTGCGCGCGCCGGCACTTTGCGATCGGAAACCTGCCCAATCTTATTGAGCATCGGGCTCGGCGACTCTTCGGCCAGCTGGTACAGGTGACGGCCGGCGGAATACAACAGCGAATTGAGCGACGAGGACGCGGCGGTGATCACCACGAAGAACACCAGGGCGGACGCCCAGTTCAGCCCGGCGTACTGGAACACCATGATGAACGGGGAGGCGAAGGAGCCGTCCTCGTTCGGCTTGAACGAGGTCCACGGCACGATGCACATGATGGCCACGAGCGCGCCCACGTAGAAGATGAGCACACGCACGATGATCTCGTTGACGGCTTTGGGCAGCACCTCACGAGGATTCTTGGTCTCGGAGACGGTGACGCCCACGAACTCAAGCAGCTCATAGGCGAAGAACACCATCTGGAAGCTCATGAGGAAGGCCATCCAGCCGTTCGGGGCGAACGAGAAGCCGGCGAACAGGTTGTCGAGTCCGGCGTGGCCCGCCGGGCTCACATGATCCACGCCATGAATCCGCGCGGCCGGGTAATGGTAGCCGATCACGATCATGACCACGGCGGTGACGATCATCGCGCCGATCAGCGTGATCTTGATCATCGAGAACCAGAACTCCACCTCGCCGAACACCTTGACGGCGATCAGATTGACGGACACCAGCGACACCAGGAAACACAGCTCGATCAGCCATTTCCAATGGGTCAGGTCGATGCCGAACGTGTCGAAGAAGGTGATGAAGTACGTGGAGACGGCCGTGATCTCGGTCATGCCCAGCAGCACGAGCGCGGCCCAATACGTCCAGCCGGCGAAATGCCCCCATCCGTTGCCCAGGTAGCGGGTGATGAAATTGATGAAGGTGTGCTGGCTGGGGTCGCGGTACATCATCTCGCCGATGGCGCGCATCAGGAAGAACATGATGACGCCGACCAGGATATACACGAAGACGATCGAGGGGCCGGTCAGCGAGATCGATTTGCCGGAGCCCAGGAACAGGCCGGTGCCGATAGTGCCGCCGATAGCGATGAACTGCACATGGCGGTTGCTGAGGCCTCGTTCCATCGCATTGGTCTGATCAAGGCTCTCGACGGACTTGAGCTTGCTCCCGGACTGCTGCGCGTTACCGTTCGCATTCGTATCGGCCATACTGATTTCGTTTCTCTTCTCTGCCGCTCGGCCCTGTTCACGCCGACTACGGCACTCGTTCAATGCAAGTTCAAACTGTATCACCGATAGATGTCGCGAAAATCACCCAGCTCACGAACGCACGTGATGATACCGCGAACATTAGGCCAAAAAGTTCAATTCATCACCAAAAAATTGAACTTTCTCCATCTTGTCTTCTCCCCCCCCAGTCAGCTTCGCTGACAGCCCCTCATCAGAGGGGGCTCAAGCAAGGTCATTCCACGGACTTGAGCGAACTGACCGGCTCAATCCGGTCAAGCACCGGGTTGGTGAACAGCTGCACCAGCAGCGCGAATGCCAACGTGACCGCCACAGCAATCGCATAGCTGTACCAATGCACTTCCACTTCAAAGTACAGTGACGGCATATTCAGTGCAGCCGTCAGAAGCCCGCCAATCCAGCGACCGAGCGGCAATCCGACTACCACTCCCATGCCGGTCAGAATCATCATCTCGCGATTCACGTAGTTGTGCACTTCACGGTCATAGAAGCCCAGCACCTTAAGCGTGGCCATCTCGCGTACGCGCTCGGATACGTTCGTGTTGGCCAGCGTAAACAGCACCACCAACGCCAATCCGCCGGCAAGCCCCACAATCAGCGCCACCACGGCGGCCATCAAATCGAATTTGAACGTAGCCTCCAGATGCGCACAACTCACGGCCTTCACCACCGACGATTCCTCACCCAGCCGATCCGCATACTCGGCCTGTCCCCCATCGGGACCCTTCAGTTTGGCAAGCATCGCGTTCCAAGTCAGAGTGGAAGACTCACCATCCGAGACAGATGAGTCAATGCCACGTGCCGCAAATTTCTGGTCGTACAGCCGCTCACTGATGTACACATCGGATCCGATGAGGTTGCGCACCACCGCGGCGACCTTTATCTTAGCGCGGCTGCTACCGCCGTTGCTCACGGTAACGGTATCGCCAGCGTGCACGCCCAACGAATTGGCAGCGGATTGCGCCACAATCACACCACTGTCATCCAGCGTCACAGTGCCGCCCCCTGATGCGCCGAAGAAGTTAGGCAGTCCAAACCATCCCTCATCGCCGGCCTCTTCCAAGGTGACCATATCGTTCAATTTGTTCAGCGAATTATTGGGTACCGCCATCAACTGGATGGTTTCGCTTTCCTGAGCAGCATTGCTCATCTCCGCACTATCCACGCGCAAGTTCAACGTTTCGGTGGTCCGTCCATCCTTTTTGACCTGCTTGCGCATCACGGCCGCATCATCGTCATTCGACACCACCATCAAGTCGTATTGATAGATCTGCCCATACTGTTTGACGCCGATGGTGTCCACGGTGTCGTTAATCGCAAATCCGCAGATAATCAGTGCAGTGCAGCCGGCCACACCACCCACGGTCATCAACAGGCGCGACTTGAACCGGAAGATATTGCGTGCGGTGACCTTGCCCAAGAAGCTCAGCCTGCTCCATACCGGCCTGATACGTTCCAGCAGAATGCGGGCGCCGGCCTTTGGCGCTTTCGGTCGCATCAGCGCGGCAGGCGTGTGCCGAATTTCGCTACGACAGGCAAGTGCGGTGGCCACACCCACACCAACCATGAACAATAGGATGCCGGCGGTGCCGTACCCCCAGTCGTATTCAAGCCGCACGTCCGGCAATATATACAGCCCTTTAATCACAATCAGTAGGAATGCCGGGATACCAAGGAACCCGACCAGCAGGCCTATGCCACCACCGACTAGGCAAGCGAGCAACGCGAACAGCAAGTATCGCAGAGAAACGACCATGCCGCCATAGCCAAGACCCAGATACGTGCCGATAAGTCCGCGATCTTCTTCGACCATGCGGGTCATGGTGGTCAAGCTCATCAGCACGGCGACCAGCAAGAACACCACCGGGAATGCGCGGCCTATGGACTCGATGGAGCTGACGTCTGACTTGAGCGAACTGAATCCATCGATTGAGGAACGCGTCTGCACGTACCAGCGCGCGTTGGCCACGTCGTCGATACAGCGCTGCTGTTTGGCGAACTCGCTCTCCGCCTCGCTGCGTTTCTCATCCAGCTCTTGTTGGGCATCCTCCAGCTGCTGTTTGCCGTCCTCAAGCTGCTGTTCTCCGTCTTTCAGCTGCTTTTCACCCTCTTCAAGCTGCTGTTTGCCGCCGGCCAGTTGCGCGGCCTGCGCTTCAAGCTGCGCCGACCGCGTTTCCAGTTGTGCGGCATTCGATTCGAGCTCGGCTAACTTGGCGTTGAGCTCCGCTTCTCCGGCTGCAGCTTCCTGTTCTTTGGCCGTTAACTGCGCATTCTGCTGGTCCAAGGTGTTCTGCGCGGGGGCAATCGTGCCATCCAAGGTTTGCTGCAGTTCGGTTTTTTGCTTGATTGCGTCGCTGCGCTGCGATTGCAGTTCATTCTGTTTGGCATCTAACTGTTGTCTCAGCGAACTGATGGACGGCACGTCGGGCACAGTGATTCCCAGACTGGTGAGCAGCTGTTTCACAGTCTGCCATGTGGATGAATCGACATCGATATTCGGATCGAGCTGGGATAGCAGATCATCGGCTTGCTGGATAAGCTGCAGCATCTGGTCAAGTTGTGCCACACCTTGGTCGATTTGCGCAATGCCTTGTTCGACCTTGCTCCGGTTGGCGGTCAGTTCAGCCCGCGCGGCATCGAGTTGTTGCCTGGCGCTGGTGAGTTGGGCTTTGCCGGACTCGAGCTGTGCGCGTGCATCGGCTATCTGCTGCCGACCTTGTGCAATCTGCTGACGCGCGGAAGCTATTTGCGCGCGGCCTTCGGCTATTTGCCGCTCGCCGTCAGTGATGGAGGCTTTGTTCTGTTCGAGTTGCGTTCGGCTCTCTGCGAGCTTCGTCTCGTTGGCCTCCAGCTCAGCACGATTACTGTCGATCTGCTGCTGGCCTTCGTCAAGCTGCTTGAGCGCATCAGCCTTGGCTGCATCGAGCGTCTTCTGGGCGCTTGTGACGATTTGTTGGCGGCGGGCTTTCTGCCGCTGGGTTTGTATCTGACTCTCGATGCGGTCAGCCACGGTTTTGATTGCGGCATCGTAGTCATCGGAGAACGTGTCATATTGGGACGCGCCTGCGACCGCAATGGATATTGCCGTGTATACATTGCCGGTCACGCCATCACTGGGCGCAAAGAACACATAATCCTCGGACGAGGTGGACCGGAACGCGGTCATGCCGGAATAGCCGGCTGGATTGTTGAGGTCGCTCGGGTCAAGCACTACTGCGGTAATGGTGAGTTCGGTGGGGAACTGCGGGGACTGCTCTTTTTCGTTGTTGCTCGTGGTGGCGTCTTCCGCAGCACCCACGGTGTCCGTATCTCCATCAGAGCTTTTACTGGAGCCGCTGTTGCTCTTATCCTCTGCGCCCACCAGAACGGTTGAGGATGCGGACCGCGGCGTCACAGTGAGGTCATCGCCAATCTCAAGCCCGCTGTCGTTGAGGAATTGCTGCGTAACCGCCACTTCGCCGGCCTTGCTCGGCATATCCCCTTGCTGCAGATACGGCTGATCCAAACCTTCGGTACCGATTTCCTGCATGGTGACGGTCTTCTTCGTGCCTTTCACCGTAGCGGTCACCGTCTGCGAGCGCTCCGGCTGCACGGTTTCCACACCTTCGACGCGACGCAACGCCGCTACATCGTCACCGGTCAAACCGTAGGTGGATAGCACCTGCAAGTCGTGCAGTCCTTGCTGATCGTAAAAGCGGCTTGCAGCCAGAAAGGCATCACGGCAACCGGCGTAGATGCCGGTCAGCACGGCCACACCGAGTAGGGTGATGACGGCGATAGACACGAATCGTTTCCAGCTGCGCAGCCAACAACGCAAGGCATCTTTGACAAACACGGCGGAGACGCTGGATCCGCGATCATCGGATTCAGATTGTTTCACGGGACGTTTCACAGATTGGCTTCTCTGTTTCACGAGATGTTTCACAGGTCGGCCACCCGGGAAGCCGGTATGAGAATGCCTTGCCGTTGCCATAAGAACCGCCTACCACTCGATGTCTGCGATGGGCTGCGGCGCAGTATTGATTTCCTCGCTGGTCACGGTTCCGGAACGGAAGTGAATCACCTTGTGAGCCATCGGCGCGAGCGCGGAATTATGGGTGATGATCATCACGGTCATTCCCTCGTCGTGGCAGATATCCTGCAACAGCTGCAACACTTCCTTGCCGGTCTCGTAATCAAGGGCGCCGGTCGGCTCATCGCACAACAGCAGCTTCGGCTTCTTGGCGATTGCGCGGGCGATGGAGACGCGCTGCTGCTCGCCGCCGGACAGCTGGCCCGGGAAGTTATTCATGCGCTCCCCCAGTCCGACTTTGCGCAGCGTTTCAGCCGGGTCGAAATGGTCGGGACAAATCTGCGAGGCGAGTTCCACGTTCTCCAGGGCGGTGAGATTTGGCACCAAGTTATAGAACTGGAATACAAAGCCGACGTCGTTGCGGCGATACGTAATCAAGTCTCGCTTCCGCAAGCCCGTGATATCACGCTCGCCAACCACCACACGGCCGGAAGTCGCAGTATCCATACCGCCCAAAATATTCAATGCCGTGGTTTTACCGGCACCGGATTGCCCAAGAATCACTGTCAGCTCGCCCTGATCGGCGGTGAAACTTGCCTCATCAAGCGCGCGAATCGACGTGCCGCCAGACGGGTATTCCTTGACCACCTTGTCAAATTCGATATACGCCATCGAGCACCTCCAGCGATTTCGCCGCGGATGGCTTGCAATCGCAGCCACCAAAATCCCGTCGTAGTATCCATTGTAAAACAATGCTTTTAGCCACTCGCAGAATCCAATGGGAGTAAGAGCCCCCACTCCCACTACGTAACTGCCCAAAGCTGCGCAATGCCCCCTCAGCGAAGCACCCACCCACTCAACCGAAAAAACATCCCGTTCACGGCCCCTCAGCGAAGCAAATGTTCGAACAAATCGCGGTTTTGCCCCACTGAGAGCCCGTCAGCGAAGCAAATCCCCCAACCAATCGAAGAACCACCCCGTCCACGGACCCTCAACGGGGCAAATCTCCCAACCAATCGAAGAACCACCCCGCTGATGCCAACTCAGCATGGTCTCCGCACGGTCTTGTGGAACCAATCGGCATACAATACCATCGTTGAGCATAATCGCTGACGGACTACACCGCCGCCCGCGGCTTACGAGAGAAGAACAACATGAGCACTACTGACGCGCCTAAGAAGCCGCGCGAAACCGACGATGTGCCGGTACCCGCGACCCTGCGCAAATCATTGAAAAATCGCCATATCCAGCTAATCGCCCTCGGCGGCGCCATCGGCACCGGCCTGTTTTACGGTTCCAGCGAATCCATCGCCCTAGCCGGCCCATCGATTCTGCTGGCCTACCTCATCGGCGGCTTCGCAATCTTCATGATTGTGCGTGCACTGAGCGAAATGTCCGTCGAGGACCCTAAGGCGGGCGCATTCAGCTACTATGCCACCCGCTACTGGTCCAAGCGCGCCGGCTTCATCTCCGGCTGGAACTACTGGTTCAACTACATTCTCGTTTCAATGGTGGAACTGGCCGTAGTTGGCAGCTTTGTGAACTACTGGTTCCCGGCAATCCCGACGTGGGTCTCCGCAGCCGTGTTCCTGGTGCTCATCACCGCTGCAAATCTGCTCGGTGTTTCCAAGTTCGGTGAGTTCGAGTTCTGGTTTGCCATTATCAAGATCGTGGCCGTAATCGCCATGATTATCGGTGGCCTCGCAGTCATCATCTTTGCCCTGCCTACCGCCTCCGGCATCAAGGCAAGCTTCGCCAACTGGTTCACCGTGGGCGGTGGTTTCTTCCCGAACGGACTCATGGGCCACACTGATAATGGGTGGACCGGCCTGCTGATGGCACTGGTCGTGGTGATGTTCAGCTTCGGCGGCACCGAACTCATCGGCATCACCGCCGGCGAAACCGAAGATCCGAAGACCACGATTCCGCGTGCCACCAACGACATCATCTGGCGAATCCTCGTGTTCTACATCGGCGCTTTGGGCGTGATTATGGCCGTGGTGCCGTGGAACACCATCGATGGCAAGTCCAGCCCGTTCGTGCAGATCTTCGACTCCGTGGGCATCCACGCAGCCGCCGGAATCCTCAACTTCGTGTGCCTGACCGCCGTGATGAGCGTCTACAACTCCGGCCTGTACGCCAACTCACGCATGCTGTACTCGCTGGCCAAGCAGGGCAACGCCCCCGCATACCTCGGCAAGCTCAACTCCAAGGGCGTGCCGGTGGCCGGCGTGCTGACCTCCGCCGTGATTACCGCCATCGCCGTGGTCGTGGTGTTCGTGTGGCCTGAATTCGCGTTCAACTATCTGATGTCGATTGCCACCATCGCCGGCATCATCAATTGGACGATGATTATGTTCACCGAGATGAAGTTCCGCAAGGTGGTGGAAGCCGGTGGCGCTCCGGAAGACTCCGACCTGGCCGGCAAGTCCGGGCAGGAGGCGCTCGACGCGATTCACTTCAAGCTGCCGTTTGCCAAGGTGACCCCATGGGTGGTGCTGGTATTCCTGGCACTGGTTGTGGTGTTGATGTGCTTCTCCGCCAGCTACCGCATCGCTGTTATCGCCGGCGTAATCTGGCTGGCCATCCTCTTCGTGGCATACCAAATCACTCAGGCAAAGAAATAATCGCCCGATGGCAATAAGAAAAGGCCGCTGTTCCTCCGCAGCGGCCTTTTCTTATTGTTGAAGATACGGCTTGAAGACGCGCTCGGTAACGGGGATGTGGAGCATCAGCATGGTGCCGTAGCCGAGGATCACCAACAGGAACAAGCCTCCGGGCATATAGAACCAACTGCCCACCAGCAACGCCACGAACACAGCGTCCACGACGACAAGCGCCGCGGTCATCGCGATATGGGAAATACCGAAAATAAAGGCGTTCTTCAGGGTACCGGCCACGGTGTTCTCAAACCGGGCCTGCAACGCGAATACCCACTCAAAGCCGATGAGCCAGATGATGGTAAGCGCGAACTTGATGATGAGCAGCGGGGTGAATTGCAGCACAATCCACGACCAGGCCAAAGCGATCAGCACCACCAGGAACGGCAGCCACAGCAATGTGGCCTTGACGAAATTAGCCTTGAATGAGCGGAAGTAGTTGGCTGTGACGCCTTTGCCCTCCCCCTCGATGGAGCGACGGCAAGCATCATGGCCGGCAGTCAGAGCCGCACCGATGGTGATAATCGGAATGGATGTGACCAGCATCAGAATATTGGCCCATACGCCATCGATGAGATTGCTCCACGCGCGCATGAATTTCGAATCCGGTGCCAGCCAGTTCATCAGTTCACTCCTTGTGCCGCTCGGCTCCCCTCCCTGAGGGGAGCTGTCGGCGGAAGCCAACTGAGGGGAGTAACCTGCGCTTCATCAAGGCTCCCCTCAGTCATCTACGATGACAGCTCCCCTCAAAGAGGGGAGCCAGATTGTTGGGATTCAGCCTTTCACCGCGCCCGCCATAACTCCACTCACAATATACTTCTGGCATACCAGGTAGAAGACGATGATGGGGATGATTGCCAGAACCAGGCAGGCCATCATGGCTCCCATATCCACAGAACCGTAACCGCCCTTGAGATACTGCACAGCCACCGAAATGGTCTTGTACTTACCTAGGTCGAGCGTCAGGTATGGCAGCAGGTAGTCGTTCCAGATCCACATGGCTTCGAGGATGGCCACCGAAACAATCGACGGCTTCATAATCGGCACCACAATCTGGAAGAAGATACGCGGAACGGAAGCGCCATCAATCATGGCGGATTCCTCAAGCTCGGCCGGAATGCCCTTGATCACACCGGTGAAGATGAACACGGCCAGACCGGCGCCGAATCCGAGGTACACAATGCATAGGCCCCATGGGGTATTGAGCTTCAGCATGTCAGCAATCTTGGAGAGGGTGAACATCACCATCTGGAACGGCACAATCATGTTGAACAGGAATAGAGTGTAGAGAAGCTTGGCCGCCCAGTTGTTCACGCGCACGATCCACCACGCGCACATCGAAGTACACACCAGAATCAGGATTACCGAGCCAACCGTGATCAGCAGCGTCCAACCGAACGAGGCGAAGAACTGCGTAGTCTCAACACCGCGCACATAGTTTTCGAATCCCACGAACGCCTTGCCCGCCGGCAAAGAGAACGCATTCTTGGAGATGTACGCCTTTTGTTTGAAGGAGTTGATCAACACCAGAACAATCGGGAAGATCCAGAATAGAGAGACGACGGCGAACAGGACAGTCCACAACGCGCCGTGCTTCACAGGCTTGTTCTCGTTCATCAGGCTGCCACCTCCTTGCTCGTGGTGAGCTTGTTCTGAATAAGGGCGATTACCGCAACCAGAATGAAGAACAGCACGGCCTTCGCCTGGCCGACGCCCTCCCAGCCCATACGGCCGTAGAAGGTGCGGGTGATGTTCAGCGCCAGGCCTTCAGACATATTGCTCGGCGCACCATTAGTCAATGCGAGGTTCTGATCGTACAGCTTGAAACCGTTGGTCACGGTCAGGAAGGAGCAGACCGTGATGGACGGCATCATCAACGGAATGATGATACGGAACATGGTCTGCCGTCCATTGGCACCATCCACGGCCGCCGCCTCCAGCACATCGGTGGGCAGCGCCTGCAAGCCGGCGATATAGATGATCATCATGTAACCGATTTGCTGCCAGCACACCAGAATGACCAAACCCCAGAATCCGTAGGATGCCTTATAGGTCAAGGCGCGGCCCCAGTGGGCCAGCACGCCGTTCAGCAGCAGCAGCCAGATGTAGCCCAAGATAATGCCGCCGATCAGGTTCGGCATAAAGAACACCGAGCGGAACAGCGTGGAGCCCTTGATCGCCTTGGTCAGCATATAGGCGATGGCGAAAGCGATCACGTTGATCACGATGGTGGTCACGATGGTGAATGCAGTGGAGAAACCCAATGCGTGCAGGAATTCCTTGTCCTTCAGCGCCTTGGTGTAGTTCTTGAGCCCTATCCATTCGCCATCGGTGACGGTGGTGAATTCGCAGAAGCTCAAGTAGACGCCCATGATGAAGGGCACCAAAAACCCGATGATGAATGCGGCAAACGTGGGTAGCGCAAACAGCGCCCACCACCGGCGTATTGCCTTGCCCGCCATGCTGATCATGACTTTCCTCCTCCTTGAGTCCGCAACACTGCACTGCATCGTGCGCCGAGCGCGGAGTTCAACTCAATTCCAGCCCGTCAAGCAGAACACACGTTCGCGAATCCCGCCAATCAAGCCTAAGCTTCATGGTAAACACTCGACAACCATATGTCAAACGTTGTCATTTACAGCGTTTCTACATGCAACTACATCCCATCAGAGCAATTATCTTTCACTTCACAAAATAGCTAAATTCCAACGTTTCTGCATAATAATAGACTATCTGCAAACGTTTGTAATACAATCGTTGTCATTGCGCAAATTGCCCAATCACCATGTACACTGGAGCCAGTTGTGTCCGCTTCGCGTTTTGCAAGGCAAAGGGGCTGTTATGACCACAAGTATCCAAGATGTCGCCCAGAAGGCCGGCGTATCCATTTCCACTGTGTCACGCTCGTTCACCAGACCGGATCTGGTCTCGACTAAAACCCGCGAGCGCGTGCTTGCCATCGCCGACGAACTCAATTTTTCCCTGTCCCGTTCGGCAGCGGCCTTGAAATCAGGCCGATCACTGCGCATCGCGGTACTGATGAGTGGTCACATTCGCCTATGGTTCACCGCTTCAGTAATTGAGGGGCTCAACGAAGTGCTGCATGCTGCGGGATACGATATTTCGGTATTCCAAATCTCCAGCATCGAGGAGCGCCGCGAATTCTTTGAAATGCTGCCAGTACGCCGCAACGCGGATGCCGTTATCGTGGTGTCTTTCGACATCGACAATAACGAAATCACTCAGCTGGCCTCGGCGGATGTGCCGATCATCGGCATCAACTCGGTCGATCCTGAAGTGCGTGGGTTCACCGCCGCCGTCAACATCAACGATGTACAGGGCTCCACGCTAGCGGCTCGCCATCTGATCAACCTTGGCCACCGCGATATTGCATATATCAGCACCGACCGCGATGTGTCGCTCAACTTCTCCGTGCAAAACCGATTCGGCGCCTTCACGGAATGCTGCCGCAACGAGGGCATCGAACCGCAGGTCATCGTCTGCAAGGTGGATGATGCCGGCCGTTACCAAATCAGCGATGTGGTCACCCAACTGATGAGTCTGCCTAAGCTGCCCACTGCCATCGCCTGCCAGGAAGACGGCATTGCTCTGCCGCTCATGTTCCAGCTGGAGCGCAACGGTCTCTCCGTGCCGGGCGATGTATCGCTTATCGGCTATGACGACAGCTTCTACACCGACGACATCGGCCTGACCACGATTCGCCAGAATCCAGTAGGCATGGCCCGCAAAGCCGCGCACATGACGCTCGACCTCATCGAGGAAAAGCCCGTCGACGAACCGTACGTCGTGGCGCCAGCTCACCTTGTGGTTCGTTCCTCTACCGCCAAGATCCGCTAGCCAGAACCCGCTAGCACAACAGCCGGCCAGCAACCAAACGCCAGGCAACACTGAAGGCCACCGCCCAAACGGACGGTGGCCTTCAGTGATATAGGAAAGGAGACACACAAGGTGGAGTAGGGAGGTAAGCGCGGCGCCCCGGAGAAGGAAATTGGGTAGGGCGCCGCAGATTCAGTTATCGAGGTTGATCACTGATGCCGACTGGAATCAGTGGGACGCCTCGTACTCGGAAGCCCAGCCGTCCACAAAGGTGGTCTTGACGGCGTCCCAGTTGCCGGTGCCCTGAGCGTACTCGAGCAGGGCCTGACCGATCTTGTTCTTCCACTCTTCGGACGGCATCATGGTGAAGTTCCAAGAGACCTGGGTTTTACCGGACTTCTGATCCTCAACAGCGGCCTCGGTCAGCGGGTTGTCGCTCTTGACGTCATCGAAGGTCTTGAACGGCGTGGTGAAGCCCATGTCCTGAGAAAGGGCCTTCTTGCCGGCGTCGGAGGTAATCACCCAGGACAGGAAGTCCTCGGTGGCCTTCTTGTCGGCATCAGAAGCCTTGTCGTTGATGCACCAGTAGTTCTCGGAACCGGTGGCCAGACCCTGCTTCTCCTCGCCTTTGACACCGATGTAAATCGGCATCATACCCACGGATTCGGCCTTCATGCCGGCCTTCTGCAGGTCGGTCCAAGCCCAAGTACCGTTCTGGTAGAAGGCGGCCTCGCCGAGCGCGAACTCGGAGTTGGCGTCATCGCCGGTCTTGGCGCTGAGCTGAGTGGGCTCAGTGGTGGAATCAGTGATGTACAGGTCGAAGATCTTCTTGTAGTTCGGCAGGTAGGTGCCCTTGATCTTGGCCGGCTGCTCGGTGACGTTGTCATCCTTGAACTCGTAGTAAAGCGGCAGGTTGGCCAAGTGGGTCTTGAAACGCCAGTCAGAGCTGGAGTCAAAGCCGGCGGAGGTGAATGCACCCTTGATGCCGAGCTCGTCCTTGCGGGACTGCATGTCGTCGGCAACTGCCTTCAGGGTATCGAAATTATCGATTTCGTCCATGGAAGTGGCCTTGGCTCCGTCGAGGGCGAAGTACTTGTTGAGGATGTCCTTGTTGTAGATCAGGCCGTAGGTTTCCATCACGTACGGCACACCGACAACCTTGTCGCCATCCTTGAGAGCCACATCCTGGTTGGTGAGCTCCTTGTACACATCCGTTTTGGACATGTCGGCGGTGTACTTCTTCCAGTTCTGGTAACCGACCGGGCCGTTCACCTGGAACAGGGTCGGGGCCTCGGTCTTGGCAATCTCAGACTTCAGGGTCTGCTCATAGGTGCCGGATGCCGCGGTCTGGACCTTGACCTCAACGCCCTTCTCCTTGGTGTATTCCTTGGCCAAGGCGGCCCACTGATCAGCCGCCTCCGGCTTAAAGTTCAGGTAATAGACCTTGCCCTTGGAGTCGTCGCCGGAAGTGGAGCTTCCACAAGCGGCAAGGGTTCCGAGGGACATTGCAGCGATGGCCGCCACTGCGACCGCTGACTTCACTGTACGATTCATCATCGAACCTTTCTCTTTCATCGTCGACCCGCCCGATCTCCGGTCGGCCAGAGTGCCGTTAGCAGCACCCTCACGACTATCGACATGACCTATTGTGCAACGGTTCGCGCTTTTTTGCAAACGATGGCATTATCGGCGCGCCAAAAAGTGCTACAGAAGCATGTGCAGTTGACCAATTTCCCGATAAACCAGTCGGTTTCAGCCGGCAGCAGCAATGCAAGCGTTGGCAACAATGAGAGCGCTAACATGCAAAATCCATACCTCATGCGCGGCCATTTACTCCGTTGCGCAACACGCCGAAGCTATCGTTTGCAGAGGTGATGACGCACACGCCCCGTCCGCTCACGGCTCAAAACAGAACGCAGTCACTGCATTTGCGCCAAAGAAACGTCAAGCCTGCCCGCTACGGCTCAGCTCAGGCATTCCACCGTTCGATGACGTTATCGCCCTTATACACGCTCAGCACCGAGTAATGCGCAGTATCCAATCGCAGCAGACGCGCGAATTGCGGATCCACGTTCAGCCATTGCGAGGTCAGGATACGCAGAATATGGGCATGCGCAACCAATAGCACGTTCCGCCCCGACTGCAGCAACGGCGTCACTTCTTCGATGGCAGTCCTGGCCCGCGCCGCGACCTCGTCCAGTGTTTCTCCAGCTCCGGAATGCACATTGACCTGCTCACCATCCGGCAAAGTATCCACCCAATCGCCCTCCAGCGTGGGGGTTAGCGAGCGCGGGCCGTCACGCCACACATCCCAAGAGAACCCACTGGCTTCGCTCACCTGTTGACGGGTACGCCCTTCGGCACGGCCATAATCCCACTCGGCGATGCCGTCGAGTATGCCATGCTGTGCAAAACCTGCGAGTTCCGCGGTCTGGCATGCGCGTTTCAACGGGCTGGAGAACACACACTCAGGGTCAAAACCTTCGGGGAAGGCCTCGCGCAATCGCGCCCCCGCATCCATAGCCTGCTGCCTGCCTACCTCAGTCAGAGGGATGTTCGTTCGCCCGGTATGCTGCCCGGATTCACTCCAAAAAGTTTGACCATGTCGCAGCAATACCAAGAACCCCGCCTTGCCGCAAGATGCATCAACAGCCACAGTGCCGTCCATGTGTTGTTCGCTCATGCCTCCACTCTAGTCTGCACAGCTTGGCAACTCCACCGAACATCCCATCTTTTGCGATTAGACTGATAGTCATGAGTGACGAAACGAACACCGGTATTGCCTCTGACGCCGATCGCGTTGTCGAGGGACTGCACCGCATCGATCAGAAGGTGGACGACTTGCGCAACCAACGTCTCAACGACCCCGACTCTCTGGGCGACAAGCTCGTCAAGTCGGCAGTGCCGGCCTTGGCTGGTCTGGTTGCGGGCAAGCTGTTTCAGATAGCCTGGGACAAGGGCGCCGCGCGCCGCAATGTGATCAAAGGACTGGCTGCCGACGCACCGCAAGGCCTGGCCATGAGCTTGGCATTTGCCGCCATCTCAGCGGCATTCGGCGCAATAGTTTCGCAGTTGTCCAATCAGGGCTCTCAAGCGTTTGTCGAGCGACGCCACCGCAAGGCTTCTCGTTAAGCGCCTGAACCGCTGGCACCAACGTCTCACTATGCATATTTCACTGTGAGACAACCGACATCCCCTATGCACGCGAGCCGTGCGACAATACAGTCATGGCTACCAATGCAACTATCGAAACCCTGCTGAATCGTCGTTCCATCCGCAAGTTCAAGGACGAGCCCATTGACGACGACACCACTGCCACTCTGGAAACCGTCGCACAGCACGCCGCTTCCAGCCAGTTCCTCAATGACTGGTCCGCCATCCGCGTCAGTGATCCGGCAATCAAGGCCCGCCTCGCCGAAATCGGCAACCAGCCGTATATCGCCACAGCCCCGCTGCTGTACGTGTTCGTCATCGACGAGCATCGCAACGCGCGTATCGCCCAACGCAAGGGCATTGACCCGGCCTCTGACGAATTCCATCTCAAGTACAGCTATCGCTTCACTCAGGCCCAGAACGACGCCGTGCTGGCTCTGCACGCCATGGAGACCGCGGCCTACTCGCTAGGTCTCGGCGGCGTGATTCTCGGCCCGCTGCTCAATGACATCCCCGCTCTGATCGATCTGCTCAACCTGCCGGAATACACCTATCCGGTGCTGGGTCTGGCTCTCGGCAAGCCTGATCAGGAGCCCACGTTGAAGCCCCGCATGCCGCGCAGCATGCAGTTCTTTGACAACACCTATCCTGCCGACGCCGATGGCATGCTCGAGCAATTGCCTGACTTCGACAACAAGGTGCACCAGTATTACGATTTGCGCCAGACCGATCGGCCCGTGGATGCGTTCAGCGATCAAATCGTCTCGGTGAGCCGTCAGGGCGTCAACGGCAAAACACTGCTGGACAAGGCTGCAGCTCAAGGTTTCCAGCTGGATAAGTAATGCGCCAGCACTACCCAGTGTCCAGAACATGCATCCGCCATTCGGACACTGGGTGGCCGTTTTTTCGCCTTGCAGCTGCGCTTTATCCGATAAATCACGAGCGGCCGGAATAGACTGCATTATGGCTGGATTGGAGCGCCGAGGACAAGAGACCGAGAGGGGGCTGGATGCGCACGGTATGGCAAGTATTTCTGCGTGACTGCAAACGCATTCTCCGCAATCCCGTTGCCGCAGTGGTGACATTAGGTGTCGCAGTACTGCCTTCCCTGTATGCATGGTTCAACATCCTTGCCAACTGGGATCCTTATTCCGCCACCGGCAACCTGCAAGTCGCCGTCGCCAATGAGGACCGCGGCACCACCAATGATCTGGTTGGCCATCTCAATGCCGGCAAGCAGGTGGTCATAAAGCTCAAACATAACGACCAACTCGGCTGGCGGTTTGTGAGCAACGAAGAGCAGGCCGTACAGGGCGTGCAAACCGGCGACTACTACGCGGCGATTGTGCTGCCAAAAGACTTCAGCGCCAGCCTGGTCGATTCGTTGACCGGCACCTCCAAACAACCGAAGATAAAGTACTACGTCAACGAGAAGAAGAACGCCATTGCCCCGAAAATCACGGACACCGGTGCAACCACCATTGACGAGCAAATCAACTCCACATTCGTAACCACGGTGAGCAACACCGTTGCCGCCGCCATCTCTCAAGCGGGAGACGACCTCGACCAAGCCACCAATAGCACGCAAAACAATGTGGTCGCCGATCTCGGCAGTGTGCTCTCCACCATTGCCACGGTGCAGGACGCGCTCACGGATCTACGCACCACATTGGATCAGTCAGACACAGCTCTGGCCGACGCCCGCAGTACTACGGCCTCATTGCAGCGCAGCATCACCGCAGCGCAGCAAGCCTCCCAGCAATCCGGAGCGTTGCTGGCCGAGACACAGGACGGCTCGCAAGTATTCGCGGCCTCGCTGGTAAGCGCACTGGACACCAGCTCCGCACAACTTTCCGGACTGACGGTGAACGTCAACAATGCAGCCGGTACCATCAATCAATCCTTCAACACTGCACAAAATTCCGTCGACACTATTACCAACGCCCTGAACAGTCCGCTCGACAAAACCGCCACTTCCCTCGACACGTTGAAAGACGCATTGAATAAGGCCGGCATCAGTGCAGACACCACTGATCCGACCGGCAAGCGCATCTGGGATCACATCAACGCGGTCGATGACGCCATCAGCACGCAGCAAGCGAAAATCAACACCTTTCACGAAGACACCACCCGTTTCATCGACTCCGGCAAGAGCGCCACCACCAATCTTTCCGGTGCCATGAGCGGCACCGCCACCGGCGGCATTGCGGCGTTGAACACCGCACGGAGTTCGCTGACCGGCACAGTGATGCCGTCACTTACTTCATCGCTGAACAGTTTCGCCGCGCTAAACGGCACGCTGGGCGGCACGCTGACCTCGCTCTCAGGCACTCTTGACCAGACCAATGGCCTCTTCGACCAGCTGTCCAGCACCATCACCCAGACCAGAACCACCATAGGCAGCGCGCAGGATTCCTTGAACCAGATCATCGATGACGTATCCACCGTGCGCACCGATGTTGCCACGCTTGATAGCTCCGCCGTCTACCAGAAGATCAGGGACACGATGCACTTGGACGATAAGGGATTCGGCGAATTCATGGGTTCGCCCGTCACCCTGACCACCAAGGTCGTGTACGCCATCGATAACTATGGCTCGGCCGTCACCCCGTTCTACACGAATCTGGCGCTCTGGGTAGGCGGCTTCGTGCTCATCGCCATCTATAAGCTTGAGGTCGACCGCGAAAGCATACGCCGGATCAACGCCAAGCAGGCCTACCTCGGCCGATGGATGCTTCTGGTCACCATTGGTTTTCTGCAGGCCATCATTGCCACCGTGGGCGATTTGGTCCTCGGCATCCAGTGCGAGCACCCATTGCTGTTCATCTTGGCCGGCATATTCTGCTCGTTCATCTATATCAATATCATCTATGCGCTGGCCGTGGCATTCCGCCATATCGGTAAAGCCATCGCCGTGATTCTGGTTATTGTGCAGATTCCGGGAGCTTCTGGCCTCTACCCCATCGAAATGATGCCCGACTTCTTCCGCAAACTGCACCCGTGGCTGCCTTTCACCTACGGCATCAACGCGATGCGCGGGCCGATTGCCGGCACATACAGCAACCATTACTGGCTCGACATGCTGCACCTGTTCTGGTATCTGCCAGCAGCGCTGTTCGTAGGCCTTGTGGTGCGCCGTTATGCCATGAATCTCAACGCATTGTTCGACCGCCGCTTGGGAGACACTGATCTGATGATCACCGAGCACAACAGCATGGTCAACGAACAGGTCAGCCTCGCATCCGTGTTCCGCACGGTTTCCGACAGCAAGGAACTCAAGGCCATCATCACCCGCCGTGCACACCGGTTCTTCGCCAGATACCCAATGATGATTGTTGCCGGCTTGGCACTGCTGACTATTCTTCCGTTCGTGTTCCTCATACTGCTGTTCGTCACACAGGAAAAAATCGCGATGCTTACGTCGTGGATTCTGTCAATCATCCTTATCGACGCATACCTGATTGTGGTCGAATACACTCGCGAAAGCTACGCGATGCAACTGGGCGTCAGTGCGATGAACGCCGACGAATTCCGCGATGTGATGCTCAACGGCTATGTATGGCGCCGCTTCCGCTCCCATGGTCGGCATGAGGCAGCATCTGCGGAATCCGCTGTGGATACCGACCCGGATATCGGAGAGGTCACCGAGCAACTTACGCCGTTCGAGCGAACGGGCTCCACTGATTCATCGGATTCATCGGATTCATCGAAATCATCGGAGTCCACCATCACCGACACAAACCCCGCACAGGGAGGTGCACGATGAAGCTCATCTGGAAGATCTTCGCACGCGATGTGCGCCAATCCACGCGCAATGTAATCGCGGTGATCGTGGCCATGGGATTGGTGATCGTACCGGCGCTGTATGCCTGGTACAACATCGCCGCCAGCTGGGATCCATACGGCAACACCAAGGCACTCAAAGTTGCCGTGGCGAACGTCGACAAGGGATATAAGTCCGATCTCATGCCAATCACCATCAACGTTGGCGAGACCGTCACCAATACCCTGCGCGCCAATCATGACCTCGACTGGCAGTTCGTGGACAAGGACGAAGCCATCGACGGCGTGAATTCCGGCGCCTACTACGCCGCCCTCATCATCCCGAAGAGTTTTAGCGCCGACATGATGACAGTGTTCTCGCCAACCATCAAGCACGCGAAAATCGAATACTATCTCAATGAGAAAATCAACCCAATTGCACCGCATATCACCGATCAAGGCGCCAGCACGGTAGCCACCACCATTGACCAGACCTTCGTCAAGACACTCGCCAGCGTGGCACTTGATCTGGTTTCCAATGTGTCCAACTATGCGCAAAGCCCGCAGATGGCGCAGTACGTCAACAATGCCACCAGCCATATCTCCACCATGTCCTCCAGGTTGACTGTCGCGGCTTCACAAATGGATTCCTATGCCAACCTCTTAGGGGCGGCCAACGGCATCATTGATTCGACCGACAAATTGCTGGGATCCACTGGCTCTGCCGCAAACACCGCCAAAAAGGCATTGAAGCAAACCCGCGACGGAGTGAACAGTCTGGATTCCGCATTGTCTGGCGCCGCCAGTGGCGTCGAAACCGCCCTGCAGCAGGCCGGAGCTTCATACGATACGGTCAGCAAGCAGCTTGATACCGCATTTGCCAGTATTGGCTCGCAATCCGACCAAATATCCGGCACGCTCACCGACATGCAAACCAAAGTGAACGACCAATCCGCAAGCTTCGGCGCCTACGCTTCGGCATTGCGCGAACTTGCCGGCAAGTCGTCATCACTGCCCGCCGGTGGAGATACGATTGCCAAGCAGCTCAATGCCGCAGCCGACCAAGCCGCGCAGACGCAACAAGATCTCAAGAATGTCGCCGACGATTTGGGCCGTGCCGCACAGAGCCTGGTTGATGGCACAGCGGACACCGACCAAACACTCAAAGACATCAAGGCACAAATCGCCGCCGCAAAACAGTCAGTTACACAGGCCGCGAACGATTATCAAAGCACGCTGAAGCCGCAGCTCAACAATCTGACTGCATCGATGGGTGACGTCGCCGATCAGGCAAGCTCGGTTATTGATGGGCTGTCTTCCACTGTCAACAGTGTCTCCAACCTGTCCGGCGGCATATCGGCCAGCCTGAGAGACATTCAAACCACGCTCACCGACGCCGCAGGCAACCTGAACCATTCGGCAAGTAAGCTGGACGATTTGTCCGCACAGCTTTCTGGTATCGCCAGTGGTAGCAGTACTGATCTGGATTCGATTACCACAGCCGATCCTGATGCCATTGCTTCGCTCTTGTCCGCTCCCGTGGCGGTAGATCGCATACCGCTGTACCCAGTGGCCAACTACGGTTCCGCGATGGCTCCGTTCTACACGATTCTGTCTATCTGGGTAGGCGCAATCATCCTGGTTGCCATGATGAAAGTCTCTGTTTCCGATCATGAGAAGGCCAAGATTCTTGGGTTCGGCAATGACCTGCCTCTTGGCTCGGAGGTCGGCTTGCGCGAGGCAATGATTGCCGGACGGGTTGCCGGCCCGGCTGCCGCATTGGACGTGTTGACGAAGCCTCGTGCCGATTCGCCTGGTAATGCGCGGCAGTTTGGCCTGCACTTGTATCAGGAGTACTTCGGCCGATATATGCTATTTGGATTCCTGGCACTGTTGCAGGGCACACTCGTATGCCTAGGTGACATGTTCTATCTCGGCGTGCAATGCGAGCATCCCGTGCAGTTCCTGATGGTCGGATGGCTGTCCGCATTGGTCTTCTCGAATATCGTGTACACCCTTACTTTGTCGTTTGGCGATATCGGCAAGGCGATTGCTGTGGTATTGCTGGTGATGCAGGTAGCAGGATCTGGCGGCACCTTCCCCATCGAGACATTGCCTTCATTCTTCCAGGCAGCCTCGAAATGGCTATTGTTCCCCTATGCAGTGGACGCGATGCATTCGGCAATGGCCGGATCATACGGCATGGAATATTGGGTCTCCATGGGCAAGCTCGCCCTTTTCCTTGTGCCTTCGCTTCTACTTGGCCTACTGCTGCGCAGGCCGGTAATACGATTCAATGATTGGATTATTCGCAACCTCGAGAGCACCAAGGTGATGTGAGGCACCGAGGCAATTACTGCTTGGTGGCGATGTTGATTCCCGTTCCTGGACCGTGACATGTCGTTCGGTTCGAGTGGCAATTGCTATTGAGCACTACTGGACTGCGATGTTGCTTCGCCATCTTGAGAGAGATGACATACGGCTGCCGGAGAAGGAAAACTACTTCCGCCGAGGCTTATACCCTTTCTTGCGGCTATGCGGCTTAAGCTGCTGGTTCAGCGGCACATGGCGATAGCTGGATTGCGGATCACGGTGCGTCAAATGCCAGCACCCGCAGTATTCGCAGCGGTACACCCATAGCTCGGCCCCGCGCTCAATCAGACTTTGATCGGCGGCTCGCTGGGCTTGCGCCTTGTCGTGATACATGATCTTGTTCGACGTAGCGCAACGTTTCGGGGTGAAGTAGTGCATAACGGAATATCAGTATAGTTGGAGGATAAAAAAATGCCCCCGGCCGTGTGGTCGGGGGCATTCGTAAGTTGGATGCGGCGGCGTGCTACTCTCCCACACCCTGTCGGGTGCAGTACCATCGCCGTGCCAGGCCTTAGCTTCCGGGTTCGGAATGGGACCGGGCGTCTCACCTGGGCCATG